>Ga0307505_10000020_pt1 | contig 195129 bp, 195 predicted proteins | sample 23_S_MG_FD_202183 | JGI IMG/M metagenome (GOLD analysis project Ga0307505, IMG submission 202183) | Soil microbial communities from Populus trichocarpa stands in riparian zone in the Pacific Northwest, United States - 23_S | ecosystem: Environmental > Terrestrial > Soil > Riparian zone >... | reverse complement strand
CGGGGGGTGGTTTTTTCCGGCAAACCTTGGCCGTAAACTCACACCGCGCCCCCTGGATGGCCGTAACTCTCCCCCGGCGTCGCGGTAGGGTCGGCTCTGTGGAGAGGCGCCGACTGGGAATCGCGCGGATCGCGCTCGGGCTGCTCGCGGCCGTCGCGGTGGTCGCCCGGCTGGCCGAGGCCAGCGGCGACGCCGACTTCACGGTCGCCAACTTCTTCAGCTACTTCACGATCCAGAGCAACCTGATCGTCGCGACGGTGCTGGTGGCGGCAGGGTCCGCCGCGGCCACCGGCCGGCCGCCGAGCGAGCGGATCGACCTCTGGCGCGGCGCGGCGACGCTCTACATCGCGACCACCGGCGTCATCTACTCGGCTCTGCTGGCCGCCCACGCGGACAACCTCCTCGCTTGGACGAACATCGTCCTGCACTACGTCATGCCGCTCGCCGTCGTCGCCGACTGGGCGCTCGACCGGCCCGCCTGGCGGATCCCCTTCGCCCGCGCGCTGGCGTGGGCCGCCTACCCGGTCGCCTTCATCGCCTACACGCTGGTCCGCGGCGCGCTCGTCGACTGGTACCCCTACCCCTTCATCGACGTCGCCGAGCGCGGGTATCCGGCCGTGTTCGTCACGCTCGCGATCCTCGCCGTGGCGCTGGCCGGCGCGATCTGGGCGCTCGCGGCGACCACCGGCCGTCGCCGCACGCCCGCACCGGCCACCGGCTAGCTTCCCCGCCGATGGCGATCCAGATCTACGAGAAGCCGACCTGCACCACCTGCCGCAAGCTGGCGAAGCTGCTGGCCGAGCGGGGGATCGGCTACGAGCGGGTCGAGTACCACGTGCTCGGGCTCACCGAGGACGAGGTCCGCGATCTGCTCGCCAAGACCGGCGCCAGCGCTGCCGACCTGCTGCGCAGGCGCGAACCCGGCGCCAAGGAGCTCGCCGCCGCCGGCGAGGACGCGATCGTCGCCGCGATGGCGCAGCGGCCCGAGCTGCTCGAGCGGCCCGTCGTCGTCAACGGCGACCGCGCCGTCCTCGCCCGCCCGATCGAGCGGGCGCTCGAGATCCTCTAGTCGCCCGAGCCGGCTCCCGTCAGCCGAGCAGGCCGCGCTCGCGCAGCCACGCCTCGGTGCGCCGCATGCCCTCGTCGAGGTCGATCGCCGGCTCGTAGCCGAGCACGCGGCGCGCCTTGGCGATCGAGTAGCCGCCCGGACGGGCGAGGTAGCGTATGCTGGTCGCATTGATCTCGGTCTCGCGGCCGCGCAGCCGCTCGAGGCCGCCGACGAGACGGGCGCCGGCGACGGCGATCGCGGTCGGCAGGCACAGCGGCCCGCGACGGCCGAGCATCCGGAAGTAGTGGCCGAAGAACTCGCGCGCCGGCACGTCGGCGCCGCCGCTGAGCGTGATCACCTGCCCGGCCGCCGCCGGGATCGTCGCCGCGAGCACGAGGCCGGCGACGAGATCGTCGACGTAGACGGGGCTGAAGGTCCCCCGGCCGCGCGCCGGCAGCACGAACCGCCCCGAGCGGATGATCTCCAGCGGCAGCACCGTCCACGGCCGCGACCCCGGTCCGTAGACGTCGCCCGGCCGGATCGTGACGCACTCGATCTCGCCCGCCGCGTGGGCCTGCAGCGCCACCTGCTCGCTGGCGATCTTGGTGTCGACGTAGGGGTTGCCGTCCGGGCGCACCGGGTGGGCCTCGTCGACCCCGGGTGGGAAGCCGAGATCGGAGAACGCGCGTACCGAGGAGAGGTGGACGAACCGCCGCGCCCCCGCCGCGACCGCCGCGTCGAGCGCCCGCCGTGTCCCGACCACGTTGACCCGCCAGCTCGCGTCGAGGTCATGCGCGTTGGAGACGATCGCGGCGGTGTGGAAGACGACGTCGGTGCCGGCCGCCGCGCGCTGCCACGGCCCGGGCTCGGTCACGTCGCCGGCGACCACGCCACGCTCCGGCACCGCCACGAGGTCGACGCCCGCGACCTCCCAGCCGTCGGAGCGCAGTCGCCCGGCCAGCGCCCGGCCGATGAACCCCTCCGCCCCCGTGACGAACGCCCGCACGCCGCCAGTCTAGAACCACGCGAGTGCCCGGCTGGCGCGCCAGGCCACGCGCTGCTTGACTGCCGACAGGCAGCAACGACGACCGCAGACACGGAGAGAACACATCGCCCATCTGTCCCAGCTCTTGCAGCGTGCTGCTGGGAGCTCAGATCCGCCACGCGGGGGGAGCCGCCGGCCGCGCGCCGACGCCGACCGCCTCCAAGCCGCGTTGATGCCGTTCTCGGTCGGCCACCACGCCGTGGCGCCGGCGAGCTGATTCGCCCGCCGGCGCGGACCTTCCCGCGCTGCGGGAAACTACCAATGGGGTTTACCCCCCAGGATCGTTCGCGCGGACTCGGCGCAACGAGCGCCGCTACTGAGAGCGCAGGCGGCCGACGCCCGGGAAGAAGCGGCCGACACGCGCCGCGTAGCGGGCGTAGGTCTTGCCGTGGGTGGCGAGCAGGTAGGGCTCCTCGACCCTGCGGGTCTGGATCTCGAGTGCGACGACGAGCGTGACGATGCCGAGGATCGCCACGACGTTGCCGACCAGCAGCGCGATCCCGAGCGTCGCGGGGATCATCCCGGCGAAGATCGGGTTGCGCACGTAGGAGAACGGCCCGTCGACGACCAGCTCGGTCTTCTCGCTCGCGTCGACGCCGATCCGCCACGAATCGCCCATCGCCGCCTGGGCGATCACCGTCGAGACCAGTCCGCCGAAGAACAGGCCACCCCCGGCCGCCTGGACGACCTCGGCGTCGAGCGCCGGCAGCGGGCCGAGCACGCCGGCGAGGTCGAGCAGCGGGGCCGCCACCCCGAGCGCCAGCGCCACCGCGAACAGCACGCCGCCGACCCACTCCGCCGAGCCCGGCGCGCCGGTCACCCCTTTGAAGCCTGTCGATCCGGTCCGCTTGTAGTGCGCGAGCGTGCGCGCGCCGAAGCACAGCAGCAGATACACCCCTAGGAACAGCAGCGCCCAGCCGGCCATCAGGCCTCTCCCATCGATCTGGTCTCGATTGCGGCGGCGGAGGCTATGCGAGCGTGGCGGCCGGCGCGAGCAAACGGGAGCAGTACTCATTCCCACCTCGTTCCCGCGCCGTCCGGCCGCCGTTATGGTCGCCGGCGATGGGCGCGGGCGGCGGCCACCAACACGAACACGACCACGGCCACGCGCACGGGGTGAGCGCCGACGCGCAGGGCCGCTGGCTGGCGATCGCGCTGGCGGTGATCGCCGGCTTCATGGTCGTCGAGGTCGTCGCCGGCATCCTCGCCGACTCGCTGGCGTTGATCTCCGACGCGGCGCACATGCTCACCGACGCCGCGGCGATCGCGCTGGCGCTGGTCGCCTTCCGGATCGCGGCACGGCCGCCGTCGGGCCGGTTCACCTTCGGCTTCAAGCGCGCGGAGATCCTCAGCGCCCAGATCAACGGTGCGTCGCTGCTGGTCTTCGCGGCGCTGATCGGCTACGAGGCGGTCGGCCGCCTGTCGTCGCCGCCCGACGTCGACGGCCAGTTCGTGATCGTCGTCGGCCTGCTCGGAGCGGCGGTGAACCTGGTGGCTGCGTGGGCGCTGTCGCGGGCGAGCCGGCGCAGCCTCAACGTCGAGGGCGCCTACCTGCACGCGCTCGCCGACCTGCTGTCGTCGCTGTTCGCGGCGGTCGCCGGGGTGGTGATCGTGGTGACCGGCTTCGACCAGGCCGACGCGATCGCCGCGCTGGCGGTCTGCGCGATCATGCTGGCCGGCGGTTGGCGGCTGCTGCGCGACTCCGGCCGCATCCTGCTCGAGGGCGCGCCGAAGGGGATGGACGCCGACGAGATCGCCTCCGCGCTGGCCGACCACCCGGGTGTCGTCGAGGTCCACGACCTCCACCTCTGGGAGGTCACCTCCGACTTCCCCGCGCTCTCCGCCCACGTGCTCGTGCCGGCCGGCGATGACTGCCACCGGCTGCGCCGCGAGCTCGACGCGCTGCTGGCCGAGCGGTTCGGCATCGACCACGCGACGCTCCAGGTCGAGCACGCGCCGGCCGACCGGCTGCTCCAGATCGAGCCGCGGCCCGACGGGGGCGACGGTCCCCGCTGAGGCGCGCCAGCCACTTGCCATACTCCGGCGGCGTGTCGGGTTCAAGGGCCTGGAGGGCGCCCAGTCTGTGGTTCGCGGGGGTGGTCGGCGTGGCGGCCTGCCTCGCGCTGCCCGCGACCGCGGCCGCGCACGGCATCACCGGCCGCCAGGACGTGCCGCTGCCGACGTGGCTGTTCCTCTGGGCCGCGGCCGTCGTGCTGGTCGTCTCGTTCGTCGCGCTGGCGACGCTGTGGCCGCAGGCGCGCCTGCAGGCCGACAGCTGGCGGCCGCTGCCCGACGGGCTGAGCCGCGTCGTCGCGAGCCCCGCGGTCGCGCTGGCCTGCGGCGCGGTCGGCGCCGGCCTGTTCGCGCTGGTCGTGGTCGCCGGCCTGCGCGGCAGCTCGAACCCGATCCAGAACTTCGCGCCCACGTTCGTCTACATCACCTTCTGGCTCGGGCTGCTGCCGCTGTCGCTGCTGTTCGGCGACGTCTTCCGGGCGCTGAACCCGTGGCGGGCGGTGGCGCGCGCGGTCGCCTGGCTGACCTCGCGCGCGGCTGGTGGGCCGATCGAGGCGCCGTTCGCCTACCCGGAGCGGCTCGGCCGCTGGCCGGCGGTGGCCGGGATCGTCGCCTTCGGCTGGCTGGAGCTGGCGGCCAACGGCGGCGACGTGCCGGCGACGATCGCCCAGGCGGCGCTCGTCTACTCGGTCGCGACCTGGATCGGGATGGCGCTCTACGGGATCGAGGAGTGGTGCGATCGCGGCGAGGCGTTCTCGGTCTACTTCAACCTGATCGCGCGGATCTCGCCGGTCGCGCGCCGCGGCGATCGGCTCGGCGTCCGCCGGCCGCTGTCGGGGCTGGCGAGCTGGGAGCCGGGGCCGGGGGCGGTGACGTTCGTATGTGCGCTGATCGGCATCGTCAGCTTCGACGGCTTCAGCTCCGGGCCGACCTACAACGGCTGGATCCCGTCGCTGCAGGGGCTGGCCGAGGACGTCGGCTTCGGGCCGGTGTTCGCGCTCGAGCTGGTGTTCGGCGCCTCGATGCTCGCGACGATCGCGCTCGTCGTGGCGTTCTTCGCGCTCGGCGCGTGGGGGGTCTCGCGGGTCACCGGCGGCGGCTCGGTGCGCTCGCTGGCGCGGACCTTCGCCCACACCCTCGCCCCGATCGCGCTCGCCTACACGCTCGCCCACTACGTCAGCTTCTTCGCCTTCCAGGGCCAGGACATCGTCCGGCTGGCGTCCGACCCGCTCGGCGACGGCGGCGATCTGCTCGGCACCGCCGGCCGCGAGATCGACTTCACCCTCATCTCGACGACGTTCATCTGGTACTTCCAGGTCGCCGCGATCGTCGCCGGCCACGTCTGCGCCCTGATCCTCGCCCACGACCGCGCCGTCGCCCTCTTCGACGATCCCCGCAAGGCCGCCCGCTCGCAGTACTGGATGCTCTTCGTGATGATCGGCTTCACCACCCTTGCGCTCTGGCTGCTGTCGGAGCAGAGCAAGCTCTGACGGGACCTCTCGCGGCCCGGCCGCCGTATCGAGGGAGGTGACCTGGATGACGAGAGGAGCGGAGATGAACCGCAGGGGCTGGCGCTCGAAGACGGCGGTCGTGGTGGCGGCGGTGGCGGCGTGCGCGCCGGCGAGCGCGGCGGCCGGAGGGTTCTCGACGGTGGGCTTGGAGACGCCGCCGCCCGAGCGGATCGCGGCCGGCGACGGATGGGATACGCGCTTCACCGTGCTCGCTCACGGCCGTACCCCGCTGGCCGAGCTGCGGCCGGTCGTCCGGATCGAGCGCCTCGACGGTGACGGCAGCCGCGCGTTTCGGGCCGTGCCGGCCGCCGCGGACGGGACCTACCGGGCCCGGGTCGTCTTCCCGGCGGAGGGTCGTTGGCGGGTGGAGATCGCCGAGCACCGCCTCGCCGGGCTGTCCGGTCACCGGTTCGGGGAGGTCGTCGTGGAGGATGAGGCAGCGGCCGTGTGGAGCCCCGCGTCGGTTGCGGGCAACGCGGCCCTGGCGCTCGCGCTCGGACTCATCGCCGGCGGCGCGACGTGGCTGGCGCGGCGGCGCTTCGTGCGTCGGCCCGCGGCGCGCCACGGCGAGGCGCCCGGGTCGGTGGGCACGGCGCCGCCGGTGCGATGAGGCTTCGGATCGGGCCGTCAGCCGCGGTAGGGGTCGCGACAGCAGCGGTCGCGGCCGCTGCGCTGCTCGCCCTGGGAGGGGGAGGCGGGCCGGCCGGCCCGTCCGCCGATCCCGGCTGGTCGGATTCCGGGAGGGAGGTGTACGCCGCGATGGGGTGTGGCAGCTGCCACCGCCTCGCGGCGGCGGGGTCCAGCGGCGAGATCGGCCCGAGCCTCGATGCGGCGCTGGCGGCCCACGACCCCGCGTCGCTGCGCCGGGCGATCGTCCGCCGCCAGCCGCGCGGCGGCTTCTCGGCGATGCCCGAGGACTACGGCGAGCGGATGACCGCGGCCGAGCTCGACGCCCTGATCGCCTTCCTGCTCGCGGCCCGCTAGCAGGACGGGTTCAGGGAGCGGATCGGGCGCAGCACCAGCCCTCGACGGTCGGAAAGCCCGCGCGGCGCGGGTCGCCCGGGTCGAGCTGGCGCGACACGCCTGAGGTGGCCACCACCTTCGGCGTGGCGGCCGGGTCGAGTCTGCGCGTCACGTCGCTGGTCGCCCGCACCTTCGTCGCCGTCGCAGCGCGGACGAACAGCCACTGGTCGGCCGCCGGCCAGCCGATCAGCAGCCAGCCGCCGTCCGGCGACCAGGTCAGGTCCGAGAAGCTGCCGTCGCCTGAGAACAGGCGCCGCGCGGGTCCGCCGCCGAGCGTCCGCACGACCGTCTCGCCACGCAACTGGCCCGGGAACTCCTGGGCGAGGGCGATGCGGTGGTCGCCCGGATGGACGGCCATCGCGGTGAAGCGCGCGCCCGTCGGCGCCCGCATCGGCTCCAGCTCGCGACCGCGGCCAGCGAACACGCGGACCGCGTGGCCAGTCAGCGCGAGCAGCCACTGTCCGTCGGACGTCCAGGCCAGCGCCTCGGGCCTCGGCCCAGGGGTGCCCCGCCACAGCACCCGCCCCGAATCGGCCGCGACCACCGCCACGCGGCCGTCCGGCTCGGCGAGGGCGAGCACGTGACGCGCGCCGGGACGCCACGCCGGCCGCACCGCGGCGACCGTGGCGGCGAGGCGGCGGTCGCCCGTTCCGTCGCCGGCGACCACGCGCAGGCCACGGCCGCTGCGGTAGGCGATCCGGTAGCCGTCCGGCGACCAGGCGGGATCGCTGGCGCGGGCCGCGCCGGCGAGCGCCCAGCGCACCTCGCCACCGGGCTCGAGGGCCACCAGCTCGCGTCCGGAGGTCGCGGCGACGAACAGGCCGCGCGGCGACCAGGTGGCGTCGCGGTAGGGGCCGAGCCGCCGCTTGGCGCCGTCGCGTGGGACCACCCAGGCACCCGTCGGGGACGTCGCCAGCAGGCGTCCCGCGGCGGGCAACTCGACGAGCGCGGGCTCGGTGTCGGGGTGGCCGGGCGCGAAGACGTCGCGGACCCAGTCGGCGACCGTCGCGCCCGCTGGGCTGGCGGCGACGGCGATCGCGACGGCGGCCGTCGCCGCGGCGATCAGCGTTCGTCGGCGGCCGCCACCGTTCGCGCGGCGGGGCCCGCGCTCGTCGTAGGCGGCGCCGACGACGCGCCACGCGCGTTCCTCGGCGGCGTCTCGGTCGGGGGCGTCGGCGGCTTCGAGGCGGCGCCGCAGGTCGTCCTCGGTCATGGCTCCTCCCGCCCGTCCGACAGCTGTGCGCGGAGCGCGTCGAGGCCCCGCCGTAGGCGCGAGTTGACCGTCCCGCGCGGGAGGTCGAGCGCGGCGGCGATCTCGCCCGGTGTCAGCTCGAGCACGTACCGCAGCACGACGACCGCGCGCCGGTCGAGCGGCAGTGCTGCCAGCGCCGCCAGCACCTCGTCGGAGTACGGGCGCTCGGGCAGGTCGGGCGCTGTCGACTCGTCGCCCTCGGAGCGGACCTCGTGGCGGAGGCTGCGCGCGCGAGCATGATCGATCGCCCGGTTGACGACGATCCGGTACAGCCACGGACCGAAGGGCCGGCGGCGATCGAAGCGGTCGAGGGCGCGCAGCGCGGCGAGGAACGCCTCCTGCGCGATGTCCTCCGCGGCGGCGCCGTCGTGGACCACCAGGTAGGCCGCCCGGTGGGCTCGCGGCCAGTGCGCCCGGAACAGCGCCTCCACCGCCTCGCGGGATCCCCCCTGAGCTTCGCGCACGAGGCGTCGCTCGGCGCGCGCGACCTGCCGCCTCGGTCCCGCGTGCCCGTCGTCGCGTTCGGCGGCCGCACGCAGCGCCGCGTCCGGCCCACCGATCCGTTCCCCGGCCACGATCACCTCAACAGTACGGCCGGGACGGTGCCAAAGGTCCCGGCCTCCCGACGGCGCTAGCCGGACGCGTCGTCGTCGGGGTCCGGCGGACGCCACGGCTCGCCGGCGGCGAGCGCACGGAGGGCGGCGCGCCGGTGGTCGGGCAGCGCCCGCTCGAGCATCAAGACGCCGTCGAGGTGGTCGATCTCGTGCTGGACGACGCGCGCGTGGTCGCCGTCGGCCTCGAAGCGGGTGGGGGTGCCGTCGGGCAGCTGGGCCTCGACGGTCACCGCGACCGGGCGCTCGACGTCGACCAGGACGGTCGCCCGGCCGAGCGAGAGGCAGCCCTCGCGGGCAAGGACCGTCTCGTCCCCCGCCCTCGTGTAGACCGGGTTCACGAGCGCATGGACGGGACCGTCGAGGACGGTGCGGTAGACCACCACGCGGGTGAGGCTGCCGATCTGCGGCGCGGCGATCCCGGCGCCGCCGCCGACTCTGTCCAACACCGCTGTGAGATCGGCGATCTGCCCGGCCAGGGCGGCGTCGAAGGCCGTCACCTCGGCCGCCGGCGTTCGCAGGATCGGGTCGCCCCACTGGCGGATACGCGCGAAGCCGTCCCCGTCGTGGCCGTCGGGCATGGCGGTACTGTCGCAGCCGCGAGCCGACGGTCGTCCGCTGGTACCCTGCCCGGCGGGTGTGCCGGGAAGACTGGTCGGCGACATTCGCCGTCGACCCCGAGGATCCGCTTGTCACCACTCCGACGTCCCGCGCGCAGGGTCCGCCGCCAGCTCGGCGCGACCGCCGAGTTCGTCCGCAACGAGACCGTCGGCGGCGCGATCCTGCTCGCCGCGACCGTCGTCGCGCTGATCTGGGCCAACGTCGGCGACAGCTACCAGTCGCTGTGGTCGACGGAGCTGACGATCGGCGTCGGGTCGCTTTCGATCACCGAGGACCTCCAGCACTGGGTCAACGACGGGCTGATGGTGCTGTTCTTCTTCGTCGTCGCGCTCGAGGTCAAGCGCGAGCTGGTGGTCGGCGAGCTGTCGGACCGGCGGGCGGCGGTGGTGCCGGTCGTCGGCGCGTTCGGTGGCGTCGCGCTCCCGGCTGCGATCTTCCTGGCGATCACGCTGGCCTTCGGCGGAACGGGAGACAGCGATGGCTGGGCGATCCCGGCCGCGACCGACATCGCCTTCGCCGTCGGCGTGCTCGCGCTGCTCAGCCGCTGGGTGCCGCCGGCGCTGAAGCTGCTCCTGCTGACGGTCGCCGTCGTCGACGACATCGTTGCGATCGCGATCATCGCGATCTTCTACAGCTCCGGCCTGTCGCCGGCCTGGCTCGCCGCGGTCGTCGTCGGGCTGGCCACGATCGTCGCGATGCGCGCCGCAGGCGTGCGGCCGATCCTCGCGTATATCCCGATCGGGATCGCGGTCTGGGTGGCGATGCTCGAGTCGGGCGTCCACGCGACGATCGCCGGCGTCACCGTCGGGCTGCTGACCCCCGCCCGTCCGGTCCGGGGCCGGCCGGTCATCGAGCAGCTCGAGCACAACCTGCATCCGTTCACGATCGGGGTCGTGGTGCCGCTGTTCGCCCTGGCCAACGCGGGCATCGCGCTCAGCGCGGGGATGCTCTCCGACGCCGCGACGAGCGCGATCTCCTGGGGCATCGTGGCGGGCCTGGTCGTCGGCAAGCTCGTCGGCATCGGCGGCACGGTCCTGCTGCTGGTGCGCGCGGGCATCGGCACGCTGCCCGAGTCGATCCGCACCGTCCACGTCTGGGGCATGGCCAGCGTCGCCGGCATCGGCTTCACCGTCTCGCTCTTCATCACCCAACTCGCCTACGAGACCCCGACCGTCGTCGACGCCGCCAAGCTCGGCGTCTTCGCCGGCTCGATCCTCAGCGCGATCGTGGGCGCGGTGATCCTGATCGGCGCGGGCCGGCGTCGTGCCCGGGAGGCCTCGGAGGCCGAGGCGGTCTGACTGCCGCCGCCTCCCCTCGCGCACGCCCCGCGCCCGACCGTATAGTGCGCGCATGAGCGCGACCGATGAGCTTGGCCCCGTCGACTACGCGATCGTCTCGTTTCCCGGCAGCCGGTTCGACGGGCGGATCGCCCCGGAGCTCGCGGCGCTGGTCGAGGACGGCACGATCCGGATCATCGACCTGGTGGTGATCGCCAAGGGCGACGACGGCGATGCCGCAGGATTCGAGCTGACCGACCTCGACCCCGAGGTCCGGGCCGGCTTCGAGCGCGAGGGCATCAGCGTCGAAGGGCTGTTCAGCGACGAGGATCTGGAGGCCGCCGCCGCCGAGCTGGCTCCCGGCTCCTCGGCGGTGCTGCTGGTCTGGGAGAACCTGTGGGCCAAGCGGCTCGCCCAGGCGACCCGGTCGACCGGCGGCGAGCTGATCGACTTCGGCCGCCTGCCCCACGACGTCGTCCAAGCCGCGCGCGAGTTCGCGCTCGCCGCGGCCGGAGAGGAGAGCTGAGATGCCGCTAGTTGGTCGTAGGGTCGGTCGTCCGGGTCTGATCGGCGCCGCCGCGCGCACCGCTGTGGTGGCCGGCACGGCCACCGCCGTCAGTGGGCGGGTGGCGCGTCGCCAGCAGACCAAGTACGCCGACGAGGCTGCTCAGGGCCAGCCGCCGGCCGCGCCTCCGCAGGCGCCGCCCGCTCCGGCGGCCCCGGCGGCCGACTCCACCGTCGAGCAGCTTCAGCAGCTCGCCGCGCTGCGCGACCAGGGCATCCTCACCGACGAGGAGTTCACCGCCAAGAAGGCTCAGATCCTCGGGATCTGAGCCGGCCCGGGCGAACGCCGCGCTGAGGGAACGTGGCAGTTCAACGGCTGGACAACGTCCTCATCGTCGTCGACGACCTCGAGGCCGCCAAGGCGTTCTTCGTCGAGCTGGGCATGGAGCTGGAGGGGGAGACGCAGGTCGAGGGAGATTGGGCGAGCGCCGTCGTCGGGCTCGAAGGGGTCCGCGCCGACATCGCCATGCTGCGGACCCCGGACGGCCATGGTCGGGTCGAGCTGTCGAAGTTCCACACGCCGCCGGCGGTGCGGGCCGAGCCCCAGGACGCGCCGTCCAACGCGCTGGGCATCCGCCGGATCATGTTCGCGGTCACCGACATCGACGATGTCGTCGCCCGCTTGCGCAGCGGCCACGGCGCCGAGCTCGTCGGCGAGATCGCCCAGTACGAGGACAGCTACCGGCTCTGCTTCCTGCGCGGTCCGGAGGGCATCGTCATCGGGTTGGCCGAGCAGCTGGGCTGAGGCCGCGTTCGAGCGCGATGCGGGCGAGGCCCGTTTCCGAGTCGTTCGCGACCCTGCGTCGGGTCTCAGGCGCCGCGTGGCTCGTACCGCAGGGCCACGGCCCCCGAGCTGAACTCGTGTCGGCCGACGAGGCTCAGGTCGACGAACTTCGACAGCCCTTCGAAGGGCCGCGGCCCGTGGCCCGCCAGCCGGGGGTGCACGAGGAACTCGTACTCGTCGATCAGCCCCCGCTCCGCCAACGCCAGCGGGAGCGTCACGCCGCCGACGTACAGCCCGTCGCCGGGCTGGCGCTTGAGCTCTTCGACCGCGTCAGCCGGATCGCCGCGCACCAGCTCGGCGTTCCAGTCGACCCGCTCGAGCGTGCTCGACACCACGTACTTCTTCGCCGCGTCGATCTTCCGCCCGAACGGCGCCGTCCACTCGGGCATCTCGGGCGCGTTCGCGGATGGCCGCCAGGCCGACTCCATCAGCTCGTAGGTCACTCGGCCGAGGATCAGCGCGTCGGCTTGCGCGATCGTTTCCGTCGCATGCCGGTGGGTCTCCTCGTCAGGCGTGCCCGCCCGATGGTCGCAGCAGCCGTCCAAGGTGATGTTGATCGAGTATCGGAGCGGGCGCACCGGGCGATCGTAACGCGTGTCCGGGGCGCCAGGGGGGTTGGAGCTCGGCGGTCCCTGCGCCCGGAAGTGACCCACTCTGATAATCTGATTCGCATGAGGCAAGTCACTGCAACCGAGGCTGCGCGCCACTTCTCCGAGATGCTGGACTCCGTGGAGAACGGGCGCGAGAGCTTCGTCGTCATCCGCAGAGGTCGTGCCGTAGCGACCGTGGGACCTGCCGCAGGATCGACAGGGCGAGACCTCAAGGATGTCCTGAAGCGCAACCGTCCAGACGCGGCGTGGGCAGGCGAGTTGCGAGAGCTGCGCGACTCCATCGGTAGCGAGACGGACCCCTGGCACGCCTGATTCTCGACACAACGGTTCTCGTCGCCGCCGAGCGCGGGGCCGACCCCACGCTCGAGCTGATCGGCGACGAGGAGAACATCGCGATAGCCGCGATCACCGCGGCCGAGCTACTAGTTGGCGTCGAGCTAGCGGACGCGAAGCGTCGACAGACGCGAGAGCGGTTCGTGACCGAGATCCTGGAGACCGTCTCGATCGAGCCTTACGACCTGACGATCGCCAGAGCACACGCCGCGCTCCTTGCGCACACCCGACGAGAGGGCAGGCCGCGCGGGGCACACGACCTCCAGATCGCCGCGACCGCACGGGCGACCGAGCGCACCGTCGTAACTGCGGACCGCGAAGGATTCGCCGACCTCCCCGGAGTCCGGGTCCGGCAGCAGGATGACTAGTCCCTTGAACGGGCGGCAACACAACGCCTTGCCGGCACCCGACGGTCGGCGCGGAACACCAACGCTGTCGATCTCGTCGGAACCCGCATCGCTTCTGGGTTCCGCTCCGATGGAGCTGAGGGGACTCGAACCCCTGACCTCTGCCATGCGAAGGCAGCGCTCTTCCAGCTGAGCTACAGCCCCAGGTTTGGGTGCGGCGGCGACCCATGGTATCGCCGCCGCGCTTGCGGCGGGAGGTGGACGGGCATCCCGCGGGTTGCGTAGGCTGTTGGGGCGATGGGCGTTCTCGACGACGCGATCCGCGAGCACCTCGACCTCAAGCGCAGGCATGGCGCTTCGGAGGCCGAGGTCGAGCGCCAGGAGCAGGAGGCGCTCGGCCCGCCGCAGCACCAGGCACCCGCGCCCGCCGGCGACGGCGAGGCCGCCGCCGACCAGCCGCAGGAGGCTGTCGCCGAGCAGGCCCCCGCCGCCGACGAGCCGCCGCGCCCGGCGACCGAGGCCCACGAGACACCGCCCGCCGCTTACGAGCAGCCGACTGAGATCGTGCCTCCGAGCGAGCCGCCGGCACAGGCCGCCGACGCGCCGTCGGCGCCTGCCGACGCGACCCCCGCCGGCGCGTCTCCCGCCTCGACGCCGCCCGCGCGGGTCGACGAGTCGCCCGCGGCCGAGCCGCCCGCCGCGCCGCCCCGGGAGCCCAGCGCAGCCGAGCCGCCCCCCGCCGAGCCCGCGGCCCGCGAGCAGGAGGCGGCTGCTCCGCCCGCCGCCCCCGCCGAGCGCCAGGCCCCGCAACCGCCGGAGCCCGAGCTGTCCGAGGCGGCCGGCGGCGACTGGGGCTTCGACGAGGACCGCGCGGGAGACACGCCGGCCCGCGGCTTCGAGGCGGTGGAGCCGGCCGGCGAGGGCGAGGACGGCGAGGACGTGCTCGAGGAGACGCCCGACTTCCTGCAGGACACCCCCGAGCACGACCGGCTCTGGTTCGAGCAGAAGCCGCCGCGCGACTTCGACTTCGAGGAGTAGCTCATGACCGGTCGCCGTTCCCTCGCAGCCCTCGGCTGCGCGCTCGTCGCCGCCGGCGCGGCCGCCGGCTACGCGGGCGCCCAGCTCGCCGACGACCCCAAGCCCGTCGTCCGCGAGGCGCTCGCCCAAGACGTGAACCCCGCCGGTGCGAAGGGCCGCACGCTCGGCCTCTCGCGCGTCGACGTTCCGGCCGGCGCCCAGCTCGCCCTCCACCGCCATCCGGGCGTGCAGATCGCGCGGATCGCTCGCGGCACGCTCACCTACACCGTCGTCCGCGGCCGCGTCGACGTGATGCGCGGCAACCCCGAGGTCCGCGCGCGCAAGGTCCGCACGATCTCCTCCGGCCAGACCGCGCCGATCCGCACCGGCCAGTGGATCGTCGAGAAGCCCGGCACGATCCACCGCGCCGCCAACCGCGGCCGCCGGCCGATCGTCATCTGGATCGCCACGCTGTTCCGCAACGGCGAGCCGCCGGCGATCCCCGTCGAGCGCTAGGCGGTCGGACACCGAGTGAGAGTTGCGGCCAAGCTTTGGCCGCAACTCTCACCCGGCCTGGCGGCGCGCCCAGTCTGGCGGCCGACCGCCCGGCCTGGCGGCCACAGCCCGCTCAGGCGGCGCCGGCCCGCGCGAGCCGCTCGGCAACCCGTCGCCGTCTGCGCCGCCGTGCGGCCATCCGGGCGACGACCCCGTAGCGGGGCGCGAACATCAACGCCACCGCGAAGCAGCCGGTCGCGACCATCCCCATCGCGCCGGCGATCGAGGCGTCGAGCGCGACCGCCGAGCCGTAGCCGCCGACCGCCGACACCCAGCCGATCGCGACCGTCGCGGCGACCGTCACCACCAGTCGGTCGGTGAGCATCCGCGCCGCCGCCGCCGGGACGATCAGCAGCGTCACCACCAGGATCGCGCCGACCGACTCGAACGACACCACCGCCGTCACCGCAACCGCGAGCACCAGCAGCCGCGACACCAGCTCCGGCGAGAAGCCGGCAGTGCGCGAGAACTCGGGGTCGAAGCTCGTCCCCTTCAGCTCCTTCCAGAGCGCCGCCACCAGCGCCAGGTTGACCGCGGCGACCGTGCCGACGATCGGGATCGAGCGCGCGACCTCGAAGCCGAACAGGTCGACCGTGCGAAACGGCGTGAAGGCGATCTCGCCGTAGATCGTCGCGTCGAGGTCGATGTGCGCGCCCGAGGCGAAGCTCGTGATGCCGATCACCCCGAGCGCGAAGAGCATCGGGAACACCAGGCCGATCGCCGCGTCGGCGCGCACCAGCCCGCTGCCGCGGAAGGCGTCGATCGCCAGCACGCAGATTGCGGCGAACGCGGTCGCGCCGAGGATCACCGGCACCGACGCGCGCGTGCCGAACAGCAGGAACACCGCGACGATCCCCGGCAGCACCGCGTGCGAGACCGCGTCGGAGAGCAGCGCCTGGCCGCGCAGCACCAGGAACGGGCCGAGCAGGCCGCAGGCGGTCGCGACGAGCAGCGCGGTGACGACGATCGAGAGGTCGTCGCTCACAGCCGGCCCTCCGCGGCGGCCAGCTCCACCAGCCGGTCGGCGTGCTCGTCGCCGAGGCTGGCGCGCAGGTCGGTCGGGTCGGGCTCGCGCGCGTCGGGCAGCCGCACCCGCCAGCCGTGCTCGAGCCAGAGGGTCCACAGCTCGCGCCGCTCGATCAGCGCGTGGGCGGACGCCGCGCCGGACTCCGTCAGCCGCAGCCGGTCGCCGTCGGCGGCGAGCATCCCGGCGCGGTCGAGGTCGCGCAGCGCCCGTCGCACCGCCCCGGCGGGCCGTCCACTGGCCAGCGTCAGCTCGACGGCGGTCGGCGGTGGGCCGGCGTGCAGCGTGGTCTCGAGGTCGATCAGCACGCCCTCGGCGAGCGTCCGGCGGCGGTCGCGTAGCAGTCGCCGCGCGTTCCAGGCGACGCCGCGGCGGGGGGCGAGCAGCACCGCCGCGGTCGCCGCGGCGAAGCCGACGAGCACGATCACCGGCCCGGTCGGCAGCTCGCTCGACACCGAGATCAGCGCGCCGGTGGCGCCGACTGCCGCGCCCGTCGCGCCCGCGAGGCAGAGCACCGTCGAGAGCCGTCCGGCGAGCTGGCGCGCCACCACCGTCGGCACGATCAGCAGCGCCACCATCAGGATCGCCCCGACGGTGCGGATCCCGACCACCACCGCGACCACCAGCATCGCCGTCATCGCCAGCTCGATCGCCCGCACCGGCAGCCCGGCCGCGCCCGCGAAGCCGGTGTCGAACAGCGTCACCTTCAGCGGCCGGTAGGCGAGCGCGACCGCCGCCAGCGACAGCGCGCAGAGGACGGTCATGGCCTCGACGTCGCCGACGAGCATCCCGGCTGCTTGGCCGAAGAGGTAGTTGTCGAGCCCGGCCTGGTTGGCGTTGTTGAAGTTCGCGAGGTAGGTGAGCAGCACGATCCCGAGCGAGAAGAAGCCGGCGAGCACGACGCCGATCGCGGTGTCGGGACGCAGCCGGCCGGTCCGCTCGATCGCCACCACCGCCACCGCGCCGAGCAGGCAGGCGACCGCGGCGCCGACCGCCAGCGACGTCGCATCCTTGGCGCCGGTGACGATGAACGCGATCGCCACCCCGGGCAGCGCCGCGTGCGCGAGGGCGTCGCCGAGCAGGCTGCGCTGGCGCAGGACCGCGAATGCGCCGAGCACGCCGGCGGTGATGCCGAGGACCGTCGCGCCGACCAGTACCACCGACTCGGTGTAGCTGAGCGGCAGCAGGTCGATCAGCCAGCCCAAAGCTCCTCCTCGAGCGCCTCCGGGTCGTCGCCGACGGCCGCCCCGTAGGCGCGGCGCAGCGTCTCGGCGGTCAGCGACTCGGCCACCGGCCCGCAGGCGACCGCGCGCACGTTGAGCAGCAGCGCCCAGTCGAAGCGGGCGCGCACCGTCGCGATGTCGTGGTGGACGACGACGATCGACCGCCCGCCGGCGCGCAGGCCGGCGAGCAGGTCGAGCAGGCTCGCCTCGGTGCGCGCGTCGACGCCGGCGAACGGCTCGTCGAGCAGCATCGTCGGCGCCCGCTGGGCGAGCGCCCGGGCGATGAACACGCGCTGGCGCTGGCCGCCCGACAGGGCGCCGATCTGGCGGTCGCCGAACGGCGCCATGCCGACCCGCTCGAGGCTCTCGGCGACCAGCTCGCGGTCGGCGCGCGGCACCCGCCGCAGCCAGCCGGTGGCGCGGTAGCGGCCCATCTCGACGACCTCGCGGACGGTGATCGGGAAGTCCCAGTCGACGGCGTCGCGCTGGGGCACGTAGGCGACCCGGTCGAGCGCCGCGCGCGCCGGGCGGCCCTCGATCAGTGACTGGCCGGCGTCGGCGGGGACGAGCCCGAGCGCGGCGCGCAGCAGCGTGGACTTGCCGGCGCCGTTGGGGCCGACGATCGCCGACAGCGCCCCGGTCGGGAAGCTCGCGTCGACGTCCCAGAGCACCGGCCGCGCGCCGTAGGAGACGGTCAGCCGGCGCAGCTCCAGCGCGGGGGCGCTGTCGGCGGCGGGCGGCGTGGTGGGCGCGGCGCTCACCGGCCCAGCCCCTTCGAGACGGTCTCGACGTTGGCCTCGACCATGCCGGGGTAGGTGCCCTCCGGCGTGCCCAGCTCGCCCGCGGCGTCGGAGTACAGCTCGCCGCCGATCTCGACCTCGACGCCGCGGTCGCGCACCGCGGCGACGACGGCCTCGATCGTCTGGCGCGGCACGCTCGACTCGACGAACACCGCCGGCACGCCGCGGCTGGCGACGAGGTCGGCGATCCGGTCGATGTCGGCGGTCGTCGCCTCGTCGGCGGTCGAGAGGCCCTGGATCGCATGGACGTCGAGGCCGAACGCGCGGCCGAAGTAGGCGAACGCGTCGTGGGAGGTGATCAGCACCCGCTGGCGCTCGGGGACCTCCGCGAACGCGGCGCGGCCCTCGCGCTCGACGCGGCGCATCTCGGCCAGCAGCGTGTCGGCGTTGCGGCGGTAGTCGGCGGCGCCGGCGGGGTCGAGCTCGATCAGCTGGTCGCGGATCGCGGCGACCGCGTGGGCCCACAGCGACGGGTCGAACCAGACGTGCGGGTCGTGCTCCTCCTCGGGCGCGGCGCCGGACGGCGGGTCGAGTAGCCCCGACTCGGGGATCGCCTCGGAGACCGCGACGGTCGGCTTGTGCTCGGCAAGCTCGTCGAGCACCTCGGCCATCTTGCCCTCGAGGAACAGGCCGCCGTAGAAGATCGCGTCGGCGTTGCGGAGCGTCGCCACGTCGCCGGCGCTGGCCTTGTAGAGGTGGGGGTCGATCCCGGCGCCCATCAGCCCGTCGACGCGAACACGGTCGCCGCCGACCTGGCGCACGGTGTCGGCGATGAAGTTGGTCGTCGCCGCGACCGACAGCTCGGCGTCCTCGCCGCCGGTGCTGCCGCCGTCGATCGGCTCGCCGGCGGCGCCGCAGCCGGCGAGCGCGATCGCGCCGGCGGCCAGCGCGGCGAGCAGGGAGCGCTTGGCGCCGACATCCGTCATCGCCGTCGTGGCTCCCGGTCCGTCTCGACACGCATCGCCTCGACGAGCCCGCCGCCGAGTGCGTGCTCGCTCTCGGCGCCGTCGCCGAAGCGGACCGTCAGCGGCCCGCCGAACGGCTGGCGCTCGACGACCTCGAAGCGGTCGCCGGGTGCGATGCCGCGCCCCGCCAGATAGCGCAGCATCTCGGGGTCGGAGTCCGACACCCGCAGCAGGCGGCCGGTCGCGCCCGGCTCGCAGTCGGCGAGGGTGATGCGCGAGTCCTCGGCGAGCACCAGCTCGCGCGAGGGGATCGGCGCGCCGTGGGGGTCGCGCTCGGGATCGCCGAGCGCCTGGGCGATCAGCTCCTCGAGCTCCTCGGAGATGTAGTGCTCGAGCACCTCGGCCTCGTCGTGGACGCGGTCCCACGGCATCCCGAGCACCTCGGCGAGGTAGGCCTCGAGCAGCCGGTGGTGGCGCATCACCTCGAGCGCGACGCGCTCGCCGGCGGCCGTCAGCGACGCGCCCTTGTAGGGCTCGTAGGAGATCAGGCCCAGCTCCTCGAGCCGCTTGAGCATCCCGGTGATCGCCCCGGGCGAGACGCCGAGCGTCTCGGCCAGCGCCGAGTTGCTGACCGCCTCGCCGCGCCCCCCGGCCCGCTCGAGCTTGTAGATCGCCTTGGCGTAGTCCTCGATGACGTGCGAGTGGGCGGCCGCGCGCTCGGCGCTCGGGTTGATCACCATGAAAGGAGAATTTAGCAGACCAAAAATACCTCGCTTGGAAGGATGAAATCGGGATCGCCCGCGCGATCGACCGAGGAAAGGCGTCGGTGGGGTGCGAAAGCTCAGGCGATCCGGTCGGGCGGGGATCGCTCGAGGTTTGGCGCTCGGCGGCGGCGCTCGTCGCCGGCCGGATCGGGTCAGAGCGCCGCGCGCGGCCGGCGCCGCTCCCGCCCCGCACCGAGCAGCGCGGCCGCGAGCGCCGCGCCGCCCACGGCGATCGCCAGGGGCGGCTCCTCGCCGCCGGCCCTCGCGCCGCGAAGCCCGGGGGCGGCCTCGTCGTCCCCGGGTGCCGCGACGACGGTCCCGGCGACCTCCCGTCCGGCCCCGTCGCCGGTCCGGCGGCCGGCCTCGCCGCGCGCGCCGGCGCCCCCGCCGCCATCGGCTCCGCGCGGTTCGCCTCCGCCGTCGCCCGCGCCGCGCACGTCACGCTCTCCGCCGGTCGTCTCGCCCTGGCTCTGCGGCTGCGGGCGGCTGAACAGGTCGGCCCCGCTCGCGCCGCCGCCGGCGATCACCTCGCCGCCCGCCTCGGCGGCCTCGCCGCCATCGCCCCGTCCGCGGCCGGTCGGCGCGGCGTGCGAGCGCAGCTTGCGCACCCCCGCCGCGGTGTCGGACTCGCGGCGCACCGCGCGCGGCGCGGCCGGGATCGGCAGCGGGTGCCCGGCGAACGCGGGCGCGGCGTAGGCGGTCATCCAGATCGGGTTGAGGTCGCGCGCGGCCATCCAGCGGATCGAGCCGTCCGGCTGCTGCATCGAGGCGAGGAAGTCGAGCGGGTCGCCGCCGGGTCGGCGCCAGCGGTCCGGGGCGATCTCCGCCGCCCACATCGCCTGTACGACCCAGGCCGTCGACGCGGTGTTCGACTCCGGCTGAGTCGGGCTGTAGCCGAACCCGCCGTCGTCGTTGTGGAGGCCGCGCAGGTACTCCCAGCCGCGCCGCTCGGCCGCGATCTCGCGCAGCCCCGCGCCCCGCAGCGCCTGGATCACGGCCCCGGTCATGTCGGCGCTGACGTCGACCCCGGGCGCGTAGCCCCAGCCGCCTTCGGAACCCTGGACCGAGACCAGCCAGTCCGCGGCGCGGCGCAGGCGGTCCGGCAGCCCGCCCCCCTCCGCCGCGCTCAGGGCGAGGATCGCGAACGCGGTGTCGTTGATCCCGCCGCGGGCGCCGCCCGCGACATGGGGGAACGAGCCGTCCGGGAGCTGGCGCGCGACGATCTCGGCGACGAGGTCGCGGCCGCCGAAGCGGCGTGGGTCCGCGCCGGCCGCGACGACCATCAGCATCACCCGCTCGAGGTCGGTCGTGTACTCGTAGACGCTCGCGCGGCGGACGTAGTCGAAGACGCTGCGCCCGCCGGGCCTGCGCTGGTCGCGCGGGTTGATGCCGGCCGCCGCGAGCGCCATCCCGACCCACGCGCTGAACGTCGGGTCCGACGCGCCGCCGCGCACGCCGCCGAAGCCGCCGTCGCGGTTCTGGACGTCCTGGAGGAAGCGGACCGTCGAGTCGAGGCGGCCCTGGTTGACCGAGTCGGGCGCCTGGGCAGCGGCTGCGGCTGCGCCGAGCAGCGTCGCCGCGACAGCCGTCGCCACCGCCGCCGCGCGCGAGCAGCGCGCCCAGTGGGGCTGGAGTGCCCGCCGCACGGCCGCTACTCCTCGCCCTCCACGTAGACCAGCCGCCCGTCGTCGAGCCGGTAGACGCGGCCGACCGCCTCGCCGCGTCCGCGCGCCGGCACAGCGTCGGCCTGGCTCGGCAGCGTTCGCTCGGGCGGCCGCTGGCGCTGTTCGGCCTGGGTCCGCGGCTCGATCGCGCCGGTCTCGGCGTCGACCGCCAAGGTGAGGCCGGCGATCAGGAACGCGACCGCCAGCACGATCCCGACGTCGAAGAGGTTGACGAGGCCGTCGAGCGGGTCGCCGACGGCCTCCTCGAGCGCCGCCGACCGGTTCAGGCCGCTGCGTCTCATCGCGCCGCACCCGGTCGAGCCGACGGGGCGCGCGCCGCCTCGGTCGCACGCTCCAGAGCCGTCAGGTCCTCGGTGTAGATCCGGGTCCGTCCGAGCGTCAGCGCGAAGGCGACGGTGCCCGCGAGCAGTCCGATGACCGTCGCGGCGAAGGCGATCCGCAGGTCGCCGGCGAGCGCCTCGACGTCGCCGCGGCCGAGCGCCTCCATCCCCGGCGCGAGTGGGATCAGCGTTCCCATCAGGCCGACCGCCGGACCGGCGCGCACGATGATCCGCGTCCGGTCGAGCCGGCGCTGCACCGCCAGCTCGTAGTCGGTCAGCGCGTGCTCGAGGTCCTCCGGGCTGGCGGCGGCGGTGGCGATCCGCTCGACGGCCGCGCCCACGAAGGCCCCACCCGCCTCGGCGGCGAGCCGGTGGCCGCTGACCGGGTCGGCGAGCGCCGCCGCGGCGAGCGCCGTCAGCGAGCCGTGCGCGCGGCGGCGTCGATCGCGCCGCCACAGCTCCATGACGTACCGGCCCAGCTCGTAGGCGCAGGCGATCAGCAGCGTCAGCGCCAGCAGGAGCACCGGCACCGCCAGCACCGCCGCGATCTCGGCGAGCGCGTCGCCGAGGTCGGCGTGCAGGCTGGCGGCGAGCCGGTCGCCGGCCTCAGGGTGCGACGGCGACACCGTCGAGCCTCGCCTCTCCCGCCAGCACCCGCAGCTCGACGATGCCCGCGCGCGGCCGTCGCCGAGCCGTCAGCGTCCGCTCGGCGTCCGCTCTGCCGGGCGCGAGCGCGAAGACCTCGGACCGTCCGCCGACCCTCACCGCGACCCGCGCCGCCCGCCGCGTGGCGCGCAGCAGGAAGGTCGGCCGGCCGGCGGGAAGGCGTACCCGCACCGTCGCGCCGGTGCGGCCGCGGCGCACCGTTCGCCGCCAGGCGCCGGCATCCCGCGCCGAGCGCCAGCGGCCGGCGTAGCGCAGGCGCCGCGACCGATCGTCGAGCGGCGCCAGCGCCCGTCCCGCCCCCGTGACCGCCCGGTTGCCGCGCCGGTCGACGACGGTCAAGCGCAGCGCGTGGGTCCGTCCGGCGGGGAGGCGGAAGCGGGCCATCAGGCGTGCGCCGGTCCCGCTGGCGCGGCGGGCCCAGCGGCAGCGCGGCTTGCCGAGCGCCCGCGACGCGACGCTCCAGGAGCGGACGCCGGCCCCCGCCTCGAGCACCGTCCAGCGCAGGCCGAACTGGCCGCGCGGCGCGAGCCCGGTCAGCAGCCACGGCTTCGACAGGCGCGGACGCTCGCCGCCGGTCGCCCGGTCGCCGGGGTCTGTGGGAGGCTGGTCGGTTGGCGGTCGCGGGCCGCCCGGACCGGGATCCGTCCCCGGCGGCCGGACGGCCACATCGACCGGCGGCGGCGGACAGGCGACGACGGACGGCGGGTCGATCGCGCAGATGTCGACGCGGTTGGAGCGGACGTAGCCGTCGGGTCCGGTGGCGCCCTCGCGGACCGCCTTGACGCGGTGCCAACCCGGCGAGTCGAACGTGCGCCAGGCGCGGCCGTCGCCGCCGGTCTCGACCCCGTCGGGGAGTGCGGTCTGGAAGAGGGTGACTGGATCGGTCGCGACCGGCGCGACCGCGATTCCCGCCTCGGCCCGTGTGTCCTGGCCGACGCCGTCCATGCCACCGGCCGAGCTGGCGACGCGCAGCTCGACCGGCACGCCGACCTCCACCACCGCGACGTCGCCGCGGGCGATCCCGTCGGTCCCGGTTGCGGTCAGCCTCAGGAAGCGCCGGTCGCTGAACGCGTTGAAGGCCCAGAGTGCCTCCTGGCCCGCGGTGAGCCGGGCCTGGCAGCCACCGACCGCGGTGAAGGCACCGTCGACCAGGACGCCCCAGTGCCAGAACTCCCCGGCGTTCTCGGGGTCGGGTCCGAGCCGGGTGACGAAGTAGTCGTCGTAGCCGGGGTACCAGCGGCCGTCGAAGTCGAGCCCGGCGAGCCTCAGCGCGTCGTCGGCGGCGGCGGTCGGGGTGGGTCCGGCGGTCGGGTGCTGTCCGTTGTTGGTCCCGTCGCAGCGCCTCGACGCCGTGTCTGAGGCCGCGCGGACCGCGTGGCCGTCGGTCAGCAGCGGTCCCTCGAAGATCGTCTGGGTCGCGCCCTCGATCCGGACGGTGACCTCCGTCGGCGCGGCGAGCGCCGATCCGGCGAGGCCGGCCGTCAGCAGGAGAGTGGTCGCCACGGCGCCCGCCAGGGCGACGATCGGACGACGGGAGGTGGTGCGCCGGGCGGCGCGGCTGCGCTTTCGCATGTGCCTTCGGCCCCTTTCCGCGAGGGCGTCGACTTGGTCGGGCCGGAGGTAGGTCTCCTGGCTCACGAGCGGTTCCCCCGCGCCTTCCCGGCCTCTCGGCCAGTGGCTGCGCGCCCGCGCTTGCGGGGGCTGACTCGTTCACAGTGGCGGGCCCGCGCCGGATTCACACCGGCTTCCCGGACCCCCGGTCCGCTGAATTGGTGGGGCAACGGTAGCGCAGCGCCGGAGGGAGACGGCCGCTGGACGGACCGCGCGCCGCCGCGCTACGCTGGCCGCGCTCACGGTCGTGGGAACTCCGGTGTGACTCCGGGGCTGACGCGCAGCGGTGTGGGTGACGAGCGGATCGCAGTTCCACTGGGCCAGTCGCCTGGGAAGGAGATCCGCGAGGTCGAGCCTGAGCCCGAACACCCGGCCGTGGGGGAGCAGTAACCGTCTCGCGCATAGGCGGCCGCTCGTCCGCCGCCCGCTGCGTTGGGTCGCCGGCGTGCTGTCGCCCTGGACAAGGAGCAGCACATGAAACGCACGCAGCAACCGCCCAAGCGGAGCCGGGCCGTCGTCGCCGCGCTGGCCGCCGCCGCGCTCGCGGGCGCCGGCTTTGCCGGCACCGCCCACGCCGCCGAGGACGCCACGCTCGAGCAGGCGGTCGACGCCGCCGCGGCGACGCTCGTCGCCGGCCAGAGCGCCGACACCGGCGCGCTCGGGGCCGACGGCGGGCTCGACCCGTCGTGGTCACTGATCGGCCTCGCCGGCGCCGGCGTCCATGCCGCCGACATCCGTGTGGAGCCGACCTCGCCGAGCGCCCAGGACTACTACGCCCAGCTGTGGGCGGGCCCGGACGACACGGCGTGGACATCCTTCAGCGCCGCGCAGGCGAGCGACTACGCCCGGGCGACCATGGTCGCCTCGTCCGCCGGCATCGACCCGACTCGGATCGCCGCCCACCAAAACCTCGGCGCCAAGCTCGCCACCTTCTACCTCGACGGCTTCTTCCAGTCGCGAACCTCGCTGTTCAACCAGACGATGTTCGGGGCGATCGCGCTCGGCCGGCTGCCGTTGCCCGCCTGGGCGGTCGAGCCGACGGCCGCCTCGATCGCGCCCGCCCAGCACGACGACGGCGGCTACAACTGGAGCCAGTCGACGACTCCCTCGGCGCTCGCCTCGCCGAGCGACATCGACCTGACCGGCGCGGCGCTCGCCGCGCTCTGCGGCATGGGGCGCACGCTCGCCGATCCGGAGGTCGCCGGCGCGGTGGCGTTCCTGCGCGGCAAGCGGGCCGAGAGCGGCGCGCTCGGCGGCCTCGACAGCGCCGCCTGGGCCCTCCAGGGGATGGGCGCCTGCGGTCTCGAGCGCGGCGCGGCCGGCTGGACCGCCGAGGACGAGACGACGATCGACTGGATCCTTTCGTTGCAGAAGGAAGACGGCGGCTGGGGCGGCGCGGCCGGCGGGGCGTCGAACGCCTACACCACTCAGAGCGTGCTGCGGGCGCTGGTCAACCCCGGCTTCGTCACCGATCCGCCGGCGCGTGCGAATCCGTCCGACCCCGTGCTCCGTCCGGCGCCCGCCGTCGCCGACGGCACCCCCGCGTCGTTCCTGCTCGCCGTCGATGCCGGCTTCGGGGACGTCCGTCTCTGCTCGGTGCCGGCGCCTGTCGGGGCGACGCTGGCCGAGCTGCTTTCCGCGGCGGCGGCATCGGCGGCATCGGCGGTACCGGCCGGCTGTGCCGGTGAGCCGTCGGTCTCCGAGGGTCTCGTGACCGCGGTCGGCGGCCTCGTGTCGACCGGCCCCGACGGCGGCTGGCGGCTGACCGTCGACGGAGCGCCGGAGGTCCCGGCCGTCGCCGACACCGCGATCGGCTTTGGCGACACCGTCGCGCTGCGGCTCGACCAGCCGGCGGCCCTGGTGCCCGCCGGCGCCGTGCCCGCCGCGGGCGAGCAGGCCGTCGGAACCGTCGGCGCGCCCCTTCGCCTCGCGTTCGTCAACCGCCTCGACGAGCCGGTTGCGATCGACCGTGCCCGCGTCGCGGGCGCCGACCGCGAGGACTTCCTCCTCGCCGCCGACGACTGCGGCGGCGCGACTGTCGCGTCCGGCGAGTCGTGCGAGGTCTCGGTCCGCTTCGCCCCGAGCGCGGTCGGTGCGCGCGCGGCCACCGTCCAGCTGCGCGCCGCTGCGGAGACCGCCGGCGCGGTTGCGCTCGGCGGCGAAGGCGTGGGCGTCGGCGGCGGTGGCGGCGATCAGGGTCCGGCCGGACCGCCCGGCGCCCCCGGTCCGGCGGGCCCCGCCGGACCCGGTGGTCCCGCGGGACCTGCTGGAGCTGACGGCAGGGACGGCGCCCGCGGTCTCCGCGGCCAGCGTGGTCGCGACGCCCGCGTCCGCTGCGTGGTCACCCGCCGCGGTCGCGGTGCGCGCAACGTGCGCGTCGTGTGCGCGGTCCGCGCCGCCGGCGTCCGCGCAGGCGTCCCGGCACGGCTCGTCCGCGCCGGTCGTGTCCATGCCCGCGGCCGCGCCGCGCGGCTGCGCGCCGTCCGCAAGCTGCGGCCCGGCCGCTACCAGCTGCGGATCGGCGCCGGCAAGGCCCGCCGAGTCGTCGCGGTGACCGTCCGCTGACGTCGGGAGCGAAGGATCCTTGGGGGTATACCCCCAAGGATCCTTCGTCCGGCTGTCAGCTTCGTCCGGCGGTCAGCGCCGCCCGCCGCGCAGCCGCTGGATCTCGCGCAGCTCGAGGATGTCGTCGCTGGGGGTGCCGCCGCCGGCGCGCGGGAGGTCGAGCAGGTCGGGCTCGACGCGGCGGCGGACCAGCTCGCCCTCGACCGCGTCGACACGCAGCGCCGCCGCGCCCGGCCGCGAGCTGACCGCCCGCCCGAAGCGCCGGCCGCGAAACAGCAGCGCGCAGCCGTCGTCGGCGGCGAACCCGCCCGGCAGCCGTCCCGTGCGCACCGCCTCGAGCCAGACCGGCAGCCGCTCCGGCTCGCCGTCGGCGTGGACCGACAGCGACCCCGGCAGCATCCCGAGCCCGTCGATCGGCTCCGGCGGTCCGCTCGACTTGGTGATCCCGCCCTCGAACCAGCACATCGCCCCGGCGCTGATCCCCGCGATCACCGTGCCGCGCTCCCACGCCTGGGCGAGCATCCGGTCGAGCTCGTGGGCGTGCCAGATCGCGAGCAGGTTGCGCATCGAGCCGCCGCCGGCGTAGACGATGTCGGCGCTCGCGACGATCTCCTCGACGGTCCGCGTGCTGCCGTGGAGGCTGAACAGCCCGAGCTGCTCGGCGGCGCAGTCGGTGCGTCCGCCGAAGCGGGCGCGGAAGGCGTTGATCTGGCCGTTGGGGTCGCCGGAGGCGGTCGGCAGGAACAGCACGCGCGGCTGCTCGGCCGCCGACAGCGTCAGCACGAACTCGTCGAGCGCCGGGTTCTCGGGCTCCATCGTGAAGCCGCCGCCGCCGAGCGCCAGCAGCGTCCGGTGCTCCTCGGGGACGACGGGGCGGTCGGCGAGCCGTTCGCCGGAGCCGTTCAAGACGCTGTCGCCAGCTCGGCCATCGGAGCACCAAGGTACTCGACGTCGAGCGGGGTCTCGACGACCTCGTCGTCGATCGGCCCGACCCGGAACGCGCGCGCCCGCGGCCGCGACGCCACGACCCGGTGGAGATCCTTGCCGCGGAAGTGCAGCGCCGCGCCGTCGTCGGCCGCGTAGCCGGGGAGCATCCCGTCACCGACGAAGCGGCGGTACTCCTCGCGGCGGGCCGGCTCGGCGTCGTAGTGGACGCAGTTCGAGTAGGGCAGCAGGCCGAGCCCCTGCACCTGGTAGGGCGCCGAGTGGAAGGCCGTGAGCGCCTGGGCGAACCAGCACAGCGACCCCGCCGAGGGCCCGCACATCACCACCCCGCGCCGCCACGCCCGCCGCAGCACCGCCTGCAGTCCGTGGGCCCGCCAGGCGCCGAGCATGCTGACCACGTTGCCCCCGCCGACGTAGATCAGGTCCTGTTCGAGCAGGTGGCGGGCGAAGTCACTCTCGACCCCCTCGCGGTCGCGGCGGAACAGCGACACGTGGCTGGCGTCACAGCGAGATGCGAACGTCCGGTAGAAGCGGACGACGTAGTGGTCGGCGTCGCCCGAGGCGGTCGGCAGGAAGCAGACCTTCGGGCGGCCCCTGCCGGTCAGCGACAGGACGTAGTCGTCGAGCAGCGGATTGCCGGCCTCCATCGAGAAGCCGCCCCCTCCGAATGCGACGATCTGCGGCGCGCGCGCTGACATGCACCGATGTTCTCCACCGGGACGGGGTCTACGTATGTACCGGCGGCGAAGATCTGGGCGGCTCGTCCTCGACAGGCGGACAAGGCCCGTAGGCGGGGGTCGCGGCGGGCCGCACGGGCTCGGTGGGCCCGCCGCGGCGCGGGTTGGCGACCCCGATCAGCGACACGACGCCGCCGGCGATCACCAGCAGCCCGCCGGCGGCCATGCCGGCCCGGTAGGCGGAGACCGACGCCTCGCGGACCGCCGTATCGGCCGCCGGGCCGCCGTCCGGAGCCGCGCCGGCGAGTGGTCGGGCGTCGGCCGCGGCGGCCCGCTCGGCCGGCGGCAGGCCGGCGTCGCGGTCGGCGAGCACGGCGCCGAAGCGGGCGGCGACGATCGCGCTCAGCACCGCGATCGCGAGCAGCCCGGCGACACGCGCGATCTGGTTGTTGACGCCGCTGGCGACGCCCGCGTTGTGCTGTGGCACCGCGCCGAGCACCGTGGTGGTCAGCGGCGCGACGGTCGCCGACAGGCCGAGCGCGAACACCAGCACGCCCGGCAGCAGATCGGTGACGTAGTCGACGTCGCCGCCGAGCCGGCCCATCCAGAGCAGCCCCACCCCGGCGACGATCGGTCCGACGCCCATCGGCAGCCGCGGGCCGATCCGGTCCGCGAGCGCGCCGAAGCGGCTCGCCAGCACCCACATCACCAGCGTGATCGGCAGCAGCGCGAGGCCCGCCGCGATCGGCGAGTAGCCCGCGACCTGTTGGAGGTAGATCGTCACGAAGAACGTCGCCGCGCCGAGACCGCCGTAGATGCCGAGCGTCGAGACGTTGCCGACGGCGAAGTTGCGCGAGCGAAACAGCCCGAGCGGCAGCATCGGGTGGTCGCTGCGGCCCTCGTGGACGACGAACGCGACGAGCAGCGCGATCCCCAGGACGAACGGGAGGAAGACCGCGGGGTCGCTCCAGCCGAGGCTCTGCTGCTCGATCAGCGCGAACACCGGCCCGGCGAGTCCGAGCGACGCGAGCAGCGCGCCGAGGTGGTCGATCCGCGGCGATGCCTCCTCGTCCCGGCTCTCCCGCACCCCGGAGCGGGCGAAGGCGACGGTCGCCAGGGCGAGCGGCAGGTTGATCGCGAAGATCCACCGCCACGAGACGTACTCGACGATCGCGCCGCCGCCGAGCGGGCCGATCACGAACGCGATCCCGGTCCAGGCCGTCCACGAGCCGATCGCCCGGCCGCGCTCCTCGGCGGGGAGGGTGGCGGTGATCAGCGCGAGGCTCGCCGGCACCAGCAGCGCGCCCGCCGCGCCCTGCAGCGCCCGCGCGGCGATCAGCGCGTTGGCCGACGGGGCCACCGCGCAGAGCAGCGACGTCGCGCCGAAGCCGACCAGCCCGGCGACGAACACCCGTCGGCGGCCGAGGATGTCGCCGAGCGACCCGCCGAGCAGCAGCAGCGCGCCGAGCGTCAGCAGGTAGGCCTCGACGATCCACTGCTGGGCGACGAAGCCGGCGTCGAGGTCGTCGACGATCGCCGGCAGCGCGACGTTGACGACGGTCCCGTCGAGGAACACCAGCCCCGACCCGAGGATCGCCGCGACCAGCGTGATCCGCTTCACCCGCGCGTCGTCGGTCACCCCTCGAGCTTCGCAGAGGCGCGGCGGACCGTCAGTCGACCAGGCCCGGGATCGCCTCGAGCGCCTTCCAGGCGTTGGCGCGGCCGTCGTAGGCCACCTTGCCCTGTAGCGCCGGCGGCTTGTCGACCTTGTGGCGGATCGCGTAGCGCAGGTTGCCGTAGGTGGCGTCGGGCTCCTGCTTGCGCAGCAGCGCCGCGATGCCGGCGGCGTAGGGGGCGGCCATCGAGGTTCCCGACAGGGTCTTGTAGCCGCCGCCGAGGTAGGTCGAGAGCACGCTGTCGCCGGGGGCGGCGACGTCGACGGCGGTCTTGCCGAAGTTCGAGAAGGAGGCGAGCTTGTCGGCGTCGGTGGTGGCGGCGACGGCGAGGATGTTCGAGTTGCCGTAGGAGGCCGGATACTCGGGGTGCTTGTCGATGTTCTGCCCGTCGTTGCCGGCGGCGACGACGAGCAGCACCTTCTTGTCCTGGGCGTGGTCGACGGCGTCCTTCAGCGCCGAGGACTTGGCGGTCGAGCCGAACGAGCAGTTGACGATCTTGGCGCCCTGCTTGACGGCGTAGTCGATCGCGGTGATCGCGTCGGAGGTGGTGCCCTTGCCGCGCGAGTTCATGAACTTGACCGCCAGGAGCTTTGCCGACCAGCAGATGCCCGAGACGCCGATGCCGTTGTTGCCACGCCCCGCGACGATGCCGGCGACGTGGGTGCCGTGACCGTTGTCGTCCTCGGCCGAGCCCTTGCCCTTGATCGCGTTGAGGCCGTAGGTGTCGTCGACGAAGCCGTTGCGGTCGTCGTCCTTGCCGTTGTTGGGCTTGTCCTTGCTCTTGTAGAGGTTCTTGACGAGGTCGGGGTGGTCGGTGTCGACGCCGGTGTCGACGATCGCGACCTTGGTGCAGCCGGTACGTTGCGCCCAGGCCGTCGGCGCGTCGATGCCCGGGGTCCCGGACGGGTCGTAGACCGGCCACTGGCGGGCGTAGAGCGGGTCGTCGGGTGTCCTGACGGCGTTGCGGGAGAGGATGTAGTCGCGCTCGGCGTAGGCGATCTCGGGGTGGCCGGCGAGCCGCCGGCGCAGCGCCTTCAGCGCCAGCGCGCCGCGGGGCTTGACGAGCGTCAGCCGTCCGCCGCGGATCGCACCGAAGCGGCGCGCCAGCCGTCCGTCGAGTCGGTCGAGGATCGCCGCCTGACGCTCCTTGCCGACCCCCTTGGCGAAGCCGACGAGCAGCTGCCCGTCAGCCGCCGGCGCCGCCACCGCGCTCTCCGGCGCCGCTACCGTGACCGCCAGCGCCGCTCCCACAACCAGTCGCCTCACCATCCGCCCATCCTCCCACCGCCCACCGCGCCGCGCCAGGGCAGCCGGTGGCGACTCAGGCGGCCCGCTCGCTCGGAACCAGCGTGATCGAGCCGGCGCGGGCGATCGGTCCGAAGTCGCGGTCGTCGAAGGTGAGCACCCGCCCGCGGTGGCGCTCGGCGCAGGCGACCACGCATGCGTCGGCGAACCCGATGCGCAGATCCTCGAACTGGGCGAGCAGCTCTCCGATGCGATCGAGGTCGCTCTCCCCGCAGTCGAGGCGGAAGTGGCCGGCGGCCGTATCCCGGACGAACTGGCGCAACACCGCCGCGCCGAGGTCGGCTTCGATCATGTAGCCGGCCTCGGCGAGGATGCCCATCGGGACGATCAGCGGTCCACGCTCGCTGGCGAGCGCCTGTCGGGCACGGTCGTGGTCGCGGTCGGCGCGGTTGAGCGCGGCGAGTATCCCTGAGGTGTCGAGCGTGATCACCGCCGACCCCACGCCTGCGCGAGCCGCGCTCGGTAGTCGGCTGCCCCGGCGCTCGCGTTCTCGCCCATGCCGACCGAGGGCGGCAACCCGCCGTCCTCCGCGACGAGCGCCAGGTACTCGGAGAGCGCCTCGCGGATCAGGGCCGCGCGGGAGCGTCCAAGCCGGTCGGCCGCCTGCGCGAGGCGCGACTCGAGCTCGCGGGAGAGGTAGACCGTCGTCTTGTGCACGCCTCCGACGCTACCACCCATGACGTATGGCGCTTATGCCAATGTGCCCTGTGCTCGCATTCCCGGGACGCTAGGCGACGGTCTGTCGCACGCGGCACTCGCTCCGCGACGGGCCGGTGCCAGGAGCGCGTCAGGAGTGAATCAGCCGCGCGCGGCGAGGCGGGCGCGCACGGCGGGGGCGACCTCGCGGCCGAACAGCTCGATCGAGCGCATGACGGCGTCGTGGGGGAGCGTGCCGACCGAGAACTGGATCAGGAACCGCTGGTGGCCGAAGATCTCGTGCTGGAAGAGGATCTTCTCGACGACCTCTTCCGGCGTGCCGACGAAGTTCGCACCGCGCAGCGTGCGGGCCGCTTCGAAGTCCTGCGGGGCCATCGGCGGCCAGCCGCGCTCGCGGCCGATCCGGTCCATCATCGCCTTGAACGGACCGAACGACTCCTCGACCGCCCGCTCGGCGGTCTCGGCCACGTAGCCGTGGGAGTTGATGCTCAGCGGCGGCGGCTCGTGGCCGGCCTCGCGCGCCGCGGCGCGGTGCAGCTCGGCGAACGGCGCGAACCGCTCCGGCATCCCGCCGATGATCGCCAGCGCGAGCGGCAGCCCGAGCCGCCCGGCGCGGACCGCCGAGGGCGGGTTGCCGCCGACGGCCACCCAGACCGGCAACGGCTCCTGGACCGGCCGCGGGTAGACGCCGCGCCCCGCGACCGCCTGGGTGTGGCGGGTGCCGGGCCACTCGAGCACCTCGGCCGCCCGCGCGGCGAGCAGTAGCTCGAGCTTCTCGCCGAACAGCTCGTCGTAGTCGTCGAGGTCGTAGCCGAACAGCGGGAACGACTCGACGAACGAGCCGCGGCCGGCCATGATCTCCGCCCGCCCGCCGGAGAGCAGGTCGAGCGTCGCGAAGTCCTGGAAGACGCGGATCGGGTCGTCGGAACTGATCACCGACACGGCGCTGGTGAGGCGGATCCGTTCGGTCCGCGCGGCCCCGGCGGCGAGCACGACGGCCGGGGCGGAGACCGCGAAGTCGGGGCGGTGGTGCTCGCCGACCCCGAAGACGTCGAGGCCGACGCGGTCGGCCAGCTCGATCTCCTCGATCAGGTCCTCGAGCCGCTGGCCGGCGCTGACGGTTGCGCCGGTGGCGGCGTCCGGGGTGCGCTCGGCGAAGGTGTAGACGCCCAGCTCCATGGCGCGACTCTCGCAGGTTCGCCGCGCTGGTCTCGGCCGCGCGGACCGTTCGGTCCGCACGGCCGATCCGGTCAACGGGTGGCTACTCGGACGGCTCGCCGGTGGTCGCGGTCGGCTCGGCCGCGCCGGTGTCGGTCGCGTCGGTCCCCTCGGCCGGTGCGGCGGACGGCGCCGAGGCGCCGCCGCTGTCGGGGGTCGTCGTCGCCGGCGGGTTGCCGTCGCCGGACGGCTGAGCGCTGGTCGGCACGAACGACGCCCGGAAGGTCGCGCCGCTGGCCGGCGACTTGCAGCGCACCGTCTCGGTCTGGCCCTGGCTGCTGATCAGCGTGCAGTCGAACAGCGGCGGGTCGCCGAGCTTGACCGGCGTGCCGGCCTGGATCGCCTCGAGCTGGTCCTGGTTCTGGGTCAGCAGCGTCGCGACGGCCGAGCAGGCGACGCCCTGGGTGGTGATCGCGTCGAACGGGCCGACCTCGTTGCAGGAGACGATCGTGCTCGGGCTGAGTCCGTGGTCGGTCGACGGCTTGAAGCCGTTGTTGCGCCCGGGCACCACGTCGGCCGCCTCGCGCGGCTTGGAGGTGTGGCGGGCCGGATGGGTCTTCGACGGCTTCGGGGCGATCGTGAAGCGCAGAGCGGTCTTGGCGCTGGTGCAGCGCACGGTGCGGTGGCTGCCCTCGACATACAGGGTGTCGCAGGTCTGGCCGGAGATCTTCACCGGATCGCCCTTGGGCACCCGCTCGAGCTGGGCGGCCGGGGTGCCCTGCAGGAAGCCGGCGCCCGCGGCGCAGCTCTGGCCGCGCACCGACACGTCGTAGAAGCGGCCGAAGCTGCCGCACTCGGTGACGATCTCGACCTGGCGCTTGCGCTTGGCGACGATCGTGAAACGGAACGCCTTGGCGCCGTCGTCGGCGACGCAGCGGACGGTCGTCAGGCCGGGGCCGGGAGTGTCGAGGACCGAGCAGGCGTAGCCGTCGACCTCGGCGTCGACCTTCCCGTCGGCGTAGGTGTCGTAGACGGCGAGGATGCCGTCGCGGCCGGTCTCGCAGGAGATGCCGCGCACCGTGACGTCTTGGAAGCCGCCGAACGCGGCGCTGCCGGCGTCGCCGTCGAGGTCCATGCTCGAGCACTCGAGGACCTTGGAGGTGGAGTGGGCGCGGGAGCCGTCGCGCGCGGAGATCTGATGGGCGGGCAGGACGACGCCCTCGCTCGACGCGTTGGTGGTGGCAGTCGAGCTGTCGTCGTCGCCGCCGGTGACGACGACGATCACGACGATCGCCGCGACCACGCCGAGAACGGCGAGGAGGATCGGCGCGGCACGGTTTGACATCTTCGGGGACTCCTCGGTTTCGGTAGCGGTTGCCTGCGGGCTCGGGTGCGTCGCCCGCGGGCGCGCGCCCGCGAACCGTCATCCCCGGTCGGGGCGTCATACGCCCCGCCGGCCCGCGTTCCTCCATCGGCGGGAGGTCAGGCGACCTGTAGCCGCGGGCTCAGACGACCGGCGGCGGGTCGCTCTCGGCGCTGGCGGCGAGGACCGGATCCCAGCCGCAGACCAGGCAGGCGTGCTGGAAGGCCGAGCGGCAGAACTCGACTGCGTGGGCGCGCGGGTCCGGCTGGGCGACGACGTCGTCCCAGTCGAGGACGAACTCGCCGAGCGCCTGCTCCCAGCGGGCGCCGGCCGGCGACAGCGCACCGTCGGAGAACCCCTCGGGGGCGGGGTGCGCGTAGGCGTAGAACGCGGGGCGCGGGTAGCGCGCGTCGCCCGGCCACCAGCCGACCGCGACCTCCTGGGAGTCCATCGCGTTGCGCATGATGAAGTCGTCCGACGGCGGGTCGGCGGGCGCTCCCGAGAAGAGGTTCACCGCGAGGTCGAAGGAGCCCCACCAGGCGTTGACCGGGGTCGAGCGGCCGCGGTAGGGCGCGCGGAACTCGGCCAGCGCGAGGGCGACCTCGGTGGCGGCCGCGAAGTACTCGGCGACCGCGTCGGCGTCGTAGGTGGCGTGCTCGCCGTCGGCGTCGAGCGGGACCTCCCAGGGGACCTCCTGCGGCGTCGGGTCGATCTCGACCGCGCCGGCCAGCTCGCCGACCGCGGCCAGCAGTTCGCCGGTCACCTCGCCGACCGGGCGGTTCGGGCCGAGCGGGACGCGGATCGCACCGCGCGCGCTGTGCTCGACCACCGCGTCGTGGGAGCGCAGGTCGAGCGCGACGGTGAACGCTCCCGAACGGTCGGGCGCCGGCAGCGCACGGGTCTCCCAGCCGCGGCCGGTCAGCAGCAGCGCCGCGTGCTGGAGCTGAGGCTCGGGCGGCGCGAGCGCCACCGCGAGCTTTCCGAGCACCTGGGTGTGGGCGTGGAGCGTGTCGCAGGTCGCGCTCCAGTCGTCGTAGGGGCGAAGCGCCGCGGCTGCCATCGCCCAACCGTAGCGCCATCGATCAGCTCGGCCGTTGCTTCGGCCGGCCGATCCGCCATCCTGGTGCGATGGCGAAGTCCGAGGCGAGGATGCTCGACGCCGGCGGGCGCGAGCTGCGCGTGTCGAGCCCCGACCGGGTGATCTTCCCCGCCACCGAGCGGACGCCGGAGATCACCAAGGTCGAGGTGGTCGAGTACTACCTGGCGGTCGAGGACGGCATCATGCGCGCGCTGCGCGACCGCCCGACGACGCTCGAGCGGTGGCCCAAGGGTGTCCACCCCGGCATCGAGCTGACCACCCGCGACGGCCGCAAGGGCGATGCCTTCTTCCAGAAGCGGGTGCCCCAGGGTGCCCCCGACTACGTCGAGACCGCGCGGATCCAGTTCCCCTCCGGCCGCCATGCCGACGAGGTCTGCCCGACCGAGGTCGCGGTCGTCGGCTGGTGCGCCCAGATGGGCACGATCACCTTCCACCCGTGGCCGGTGCGCCGCGACGACGTCGACCACCCCGACGAGCTGCGGCTCGACTTCGACCCCCAGCCGGGCACCGACTTCGACGACGCCGTCCGGGTCGCGACCGAGGCCCGCGGCCTGCTCGCCGACCTCGGCTACGCCGGCTTTCCCAAGACCTCCGGCGGGCGCGGCGTGCATGTCTATGTGCGGATCGAGCCGCGCTGGACGTTCACCGACGTCCGCCACGCGGCGATCGCCTTCGGCCGCGAGCTCGAGCGGCGGCTGCCGGGTGAGGTGACGACCAAGTGGTGGAAGGAGGAGCGCGGCGAGCGGGTCTTCGTCGACTACAACCAGAACGCCCGCGACCGCACGATCGCATCGGCCTACAGCATCCGCCCGCGGCCCGGCGCGCCGGTCTCGGCGCCACTGACCTGGGACGAGCTGGGCGAGGTTGCCCCCGAGGACTTCACCGTCGCGACGATGCCGGCCCGCTTCGCCGAGGTGGGTGACCGCTTCGCCGCGATCGACGACGTCGCCCACTCGCTCGAGCCGCTGCTCGAGCTCTACGAGCGCGACGAGGCCGCCGGCGAGGGCGACATGCCCTACCCGCCCGACTACCCGAAGATGCCGGGCGAGCCCAAGCGCGTCCAGCCCTCGCGCGACCGCGACCGCAAGCAGGAGTGAGCACGGGCGGCGCTGAAAAAAGCCGCATGCTTTCCAGGAAGATCGGTCGGGGCGCGGCGGTCGCCGCGGCGGGAATCGTGGCGGCGCTCGCCTGCGCGCCGGCGGCGACCGGGGACGGCGCGGTGCGCGTGGGCGCGGCGGTCGCCGACCGCGAGCTGTCGCTGATGCTCGGCCTGCGCCGCGACGACGCCGGCCTCGCACGCTTCGTCGACCGAGTGTCGGACCCCGCCTCCCCGAGCTACGGCCACTACCTCGACGTGCCGGAGATCGCCCGCCGCTTCGGCGCTCCGCCCGCCGCTCGCCGCGCGACGCTGCGCTGGCTGCGCGCCCAGGGCCTGCGCGGCCGCGTGTCGGCCACGGGCGCCTGGGTCGACGTGAAGGTCCGCGCCCGGGCCGCCGAGCGGCTGTTCGGCACCCGTCTGGCGGCCTTCCGCGCCGCCGACGGCGACCGCTTCGTCGCCCCGGTGGGCGAGCCGCGCCCGCCCGCCGCCCTGGCCGGCGTGGTGACCGAGATCGTCGGCCTCGACGACAGCCGGAGCGTCACCGCGAACACGGTCCACCGTCCGGCGCACCTGAGTCACCAGGACCGCGAGCTCGATCGCGTCGCCCGCGAGCGCGGCAGCTCGATTCGCGCGAACACCGGGACCCGCGCCGGCTGCGCCGAGGGCCAGCAGGCGGGCGCCACGCCCGGCCGCGCCGAGATCCCCGCCTACACGCCGAACCAGTACCTGCGCGCCTACCGCTACGACCGCCTCCACCGCCGCGGCTTGCGCGGCCAGGGCGAGCGGATCGCGGTGATCGAGATCGACGGCTTCAAGCGCTCGGACATCGTGACCTTCGGCCGCTGCTTCGGCGTTCGCGTGCCGCCGACGCCGATCACGCGTGTCGGGATCAAGAAGCCGCTCGCCCCGGGCGACGAGACGACGCTCGACCTCGAGGTCCTCGCCGCCGCGGCGCCCGGCCTGCGCGAGATCCAGGTGATGGAGACCAACGGCACCAACGTGGCCCTCGTTCGCGCGTATGCGCGGGTGTTGAACCGGCCGCGCGCCCGCCGAGCGACGGTCATCTCGGCGTCGCTCGGCCAGTGCGAGCCGTCGTTCGGTGGCGGGGTCGGTGTCGTGCGGCTGTTCCAGCAGGCGTTCCGCGCGGCGGCCGCGGCGGGGATCAGCAACGTCGCCTCCACCGGCGACGTCGGCTCGACGGGCTGCGCGCTCGGCGACAACTCCGGCGCGCTGCTGCTGCCGGCCGTCCAGCATCCGGCCAGCTCGCCGTACGTGACGGCGGTCGGTGGCACGAACCTCGTCTTGAACTCAGCCAACCGGATCGTCAACGAGCTGGCCTGGGGCGACGCGCCGCTGGTCTTCGGCGGCGGCACCGGCGGCCAGTCGCTGCTGTTCGAGCGGCCGGCGTGGCAGCGCGGGCCGGGCGTCGGCCAGGGCACCCAGCGCGTCGTGCCCGACATCGCGATGCTCGCCGACGTGCTCCCGGGCTATGCGATCTACTGCTCGAACGCCGCCTGCGGCAACGCCGGCTGGATGGCCGTCGGCGGCACGAGCGCCGCCACCCCGCTGTTCGCGGCGGGCGTCGCGATCGCCAACCAGCAGGCCCGCCGCGCCGGCGCCCCGCGGCTCGGCTTCCTCAACCCACTGATCTACCACCTCGCCAAGCGGGGCTCGCGTCGCCCCGTCTTCCGCGACGTCCGCGACGGCTCCAACGACCTCGGCGTCATGATCCCCAACCCGACGGGAGGTCCCAGCGTTCCGATCGGCTGCTGCGCCGCGACCCGCAACCACGACATGGCGACCGGTTGGGGCTCGGTCTTCCTACCGGCGTTCTCGCGCGCGGCGCGGCGGGCGGCACAGCGGCGCGGGCAGGACTAGCGCGCGTCGCGCCCGCTGGCCCGCCTCCGGCGGCCTGTGGACAGTCCCGTACCCACGATGGCCAACGAGTGTTGGCCATCGGTCCATAGGCAGGCGGGCTGACTCTGCCTAGCGTCTCGCTCCCCCAGTTTCCCTCCCCAGGAATGGAGCACAGAGGCGTGAGACAGCTGTCGAGAAAGACACTCGTCGCGGGCGCGATCGCCCTCGCGATGGGAGTCGGAGCGGCGCCGGCCGTAGCGGCGAAGAGCTCGGACTCCACGCGCGGGCAAAGCTCGCACAAGACCGATCACGGCAAGAAGGGCAAGTCGAGCCACGGCAAGCCCAAGCACGGCCACGGCAAGTCGAAGGGCAGCGGGCGCCACCACGGGCCCAAGCCCAAGCCCGGCTTCCCGGTCGAGGAGGCGACGATCGCCGAGCTGCAGTCGGCGATCCTGCGCCGCAAGGTCACGACGACGGGCATCGTCACCGCATACCTCCAGCGCATCAAGGCCTACAACGGCACCTGCGTCAGCGAGCCCGAGGGCCTGCTCGGACCGGTGACGATGGTGCCGCACGCGGGCAAGGTCAACGCGTTGATGACCCTCAACCTGCGGCCGAAGAACCGCGCGGCGTGGGGCTTCGACGACCGCAAGGCGCGCAGCATGACCGATTCCGCCGACAACGATCCGCGGATGCCCGACGCGCTCGAGACGGCGGCAAGGCAGGACGCCTACTTCGCTCGCAGCGGCCGGTTGGTCGGCCCGCTGCACGGCGTCGTGGTGTCGATCAAGGACCAGTACGACACCTTCGACATGCGGACGACCTCCGGTGGCGACGTCGCCTGGGCCAACGACCGTCCGCCGGACGACTCGACGGTCGTCGCGCGGTTGCGGGCGGCCGGGGCGATCATCCTCGCCAAGGCGAACCTCGACGAGTACGCTGGCGGCGCCGCGCGCAGCTCCTTCGGCGGCACGCAGTGCAACGCCTACGACACCGAGCGCGATCCGGGTGGATCGAGCGGTGGCTCGGCCGTCTCGGTGGCGACCAACCTCGTCACCTGCTCGATCGGCGAGGAGACCGGCGGCTCGATCCTCAAGCCGGCCCGCTGGGCCGCGACGGTTGGCGTGGTGCCCACCCGCGAGCTGGTCAGCGCCGACGGCATGATCCAGCGCGGGATCAACACCCGTGTCGGTCCGATCTGTCGGACGGTGACCGACGCGGCACGGATCCTCAGCGTCTACGCGGGCTGGGATCCGGCCGACGAGCTGACCTCGTTCGCCAACGGGCGGCTGCCGTCCAAGCCCTACGAGGCATATGCGTCGACCGGCCGGCTCGACGGCGTCCGGATCGGTGTGGTGCGCGAGTACATGAACAAGGAGCTGTTCCCCGTCCACGATCACGAGACGATCGACCTCGTCGACCGTGGGATCGCCCGCCTGCGCCAGCTCGGGGCGACGATCGTCGATCCGGGGCCGACGGGCACGCTGTTCCAGAGCTGCGTCGACCGGTTCGTGCCGAAGTGGCAGAACCAGCAGTACATGGCGCAGTTCCCGGCGTACTTCCCGACCGACGGGAGCGCCGACAACATCACCACGTTGCTGGACATGTTCTTCGACCCGTCGCTGGTGCAGCGCACCGCCACGGGCCGGCCGAGCATCCGCAACCTGGGCGGTAGCGGCAGCGGCGACGCCGGAGACGCGCGCTACAACTTCAACGCGTACATCCGGGAGCGCGGCGATGCCACGATCCGCAACCTGACCGACCTGCTCGACAACTCGCGGTTCTGGAACGACCCGCGGATGTCGACGCGTGAGAGCGGCCTGCGCAACACCGACAACGCGAGGACACTCGCCACGGCGGGAGCGCTGCAGACCAGGTTCACGCTGCAGACGGTCGTGCATCACTGCTTCGCGGAGAAGGACCTCGACGCGGTCGTCTACCCGTCGGGCAACACGACTCCGGGAATCCTGACCTCGCCGGAGGAGCCCTCGGTCAACGATCGTGGCTCGTCGTGGACCTACATCAGCGCGCGGGGCTTCCCGGCGATGACGGTCCCGGCCGGGTTCACCACGAAGGTCTACGACCGTGCCGAGAGCGGCGAGGCGCTGCCCCCGGTGAAGGCTGCGATGCCGGTGGGCATCGAGTTCCTCGGCCTGCCGTTCACCGAGCAGAAGCTGTTCCGCATCGGTGCGGCCTACGAGGCGGCGACGCGTCACCGCAAGCCGCCGCCGGAGTTCGGCCCGCTGCGCTGAGCGCGGTCGGGATCTGACGGGCTCCACAGCCCGGGCAGCCGCCGCGGCGGCTGCCTGGGCGCCTGTCGCTTCGCGCCGCCAGCCCGCTCAACCAGGCGGTCGGCGAGGAAGCCGAGCGGCGACCGTTAAGGGCGCTGAACAGTCACCAAACGTCTATTAAGCTTAGGCGCCTAGACTTTAGAGACGCTAGGGTGGTCCCATGCAGCTCGAGCACTACGCATCGACGGTGTTCGGCCAGGCAAGGCGCACGGTCGGACGCCATGGCTACGTCGCGTTCTTCCCAGCGCCGCTCCCACGGACGATCGACCTGCCTAGCGCGACGATACGTCACTTGGCCGACGCCGAGGCGGCTCTGGGCACCCTCTCGGGGGTGGGCCGCCTCGTCCCGAACCCATATCTCTTGACCAGGCCGTACCTGCTGCGCGAGGCGTTGTCCTCGACGCGGATCGAGGGAACCCAGGCCTCGCTGGTCGACGTCCTCGACGTCGAGGCGACGGGCGAGGCCCCGAACGCGGATGTCGAGGAGGTGCTCAACTACATCGATGCCCTGGAGTGGGGGCTCTCGCAGGCAGAGCGGCTTCCGCTCGGGGTACGGCTCATCTGCCGGATGCACGGGCGGTTGCTCGCCGGCGTCCGCGGGCGAGAGCGCCGGCCCGGCGAGTTCCGTACGAGCCAGAACTGGGTCGGCGGTGCCGGCTCGACGATCGAGACTGCGCGCTTCGTCCCACCGCCGCCCGACGTGCTCCCGGATCTGCTCGCCGATTGGGAGCGTTTCGCCCACGAAGACGTCGACCTGCCACTGCTCGTCCAACAGGCGCTCCTGCACTGCCAGTTCGAGACTTTGCACCCCTTCCTCGACGGCAACGGACGTCTGGGCCGCTTGCTCATCGTCTTCGCGCTCGTCGAGCGCCGCCGGCTCTCCGCGCCACTGCTCTACGTCAGCTCCTACCTCGAGCGTGATCGGGAGCGCTACTACGAGGCGCTGCAAACCGTCCGCGAGAGTGGAGATCCGATCCCCTGGATCGAGCTGTTCCTGGAGGCGGTCGAGACACAGGCCACCGACGCCGTCGCTCGCGCCGAGCGCATCGTCGAGCTGCGCGAGCGCTATCGAGCGTCGGCGACCACGATTCCGTCGAGCAACGGCATGGCGCTCGTCGATCTCGTCTGTGAACGCCCGATCGTGTCGTCGCGCGTGGTCGAGGACAATCTCGGCGTCACCCGCCCGACGGCGCTGAAGTTGCTGCGCCAGCTCGAGGCGGTCGGCGTGCTCGCCGAGGCTGACCGAGGACCACGCGGGCAGCGTCGATACGTGGCGCACGAGCTGGTCGCGGCTGTGACGGAGGACCTCTCTGCGAACTGGTGACGAAGAAGGCGTATTGGTCGGTCCAGAGCTTCTCGCCGCAAAGGTCTGGTCCGACTCTTCGGCTCGGAGCTGTTCGGCCGGCCGCGTCGGGGATCCACGGGTCCTACAAACAACTAGAGAGCGATGATATCGCCTGATATCATCGCTCCCATGCCCGACTTGCTCATACGTGACGTTCCCGCGGAGGATCTCGCACGTATCGATGCCCACGCCGCGCGCTTGAAGATCTCCCGCACGGAGTACCTACGTCGCAGGCTTCATCAGGAGGCCTCCCGTCCGCCGGTGCCGGTGACCTCGGCTGACATGCGGCGGTTCGCGGCCCGCTTTGCGGACCTCGAGGATCCTGAGGTCATGCGTCGAGCCTGGTCGTGACACCGACAGAGTCCACGGGCTGGCTGATCGACAAGTCGGCGCTGGTTCGACTCGCAACCAGTTCGCGCGTCGCTGCGTGGGCCGATCGCATCGAGCGGGGACTGGTACGAATCGCGACCGTCACGCTGCTCGAGGTCGGCTACTCCGCGCGGGGCGCCCAGGATCTCCGCTCAGGCCTGAGCGAGCCGCCGGTGGTCTCGATGCCCGTCGAGTACGCCACGCCGGCCTCCGAGGATCGCGCGGTCGAGGTGCTGACTTTGCTGGCCGACCGCGGTCACCATCGGGCGCCGTCCGTGCCCGACCTGCTGGTGGCTGCCACAGCCGAGGTCGCGGGCCTCACAGTCCTGCACGACGACAAGGACCTCGAGCTCATCGCGGAGATCACCGGGCAGCGCAGCGAGCGGCTCGGCGCCTGATCGGCGGTCGACGCAACCGCCCACTTGGGCTCCTTCGGGGTACGGTGGTGGCGACGATGCGTGGGCCTTGGTAGAGCCGGAGGAGGGCGTTGTGGGCGGGAATGGCGCCATGCAGGGGTATGTCGTGGTCTCCGAGAGGCCCGCGGCCACGGTCGCCGGACGGCACTCTGGTCTGTTCGATGCCGACTGGGATACCGGGGAGGACGTCGTGGAGGGACCTCGCGGCGCGGACGTTGGCGTCGCGATTAGGTGGGCCAGGCAGCGGGCGGATATCGTTTACGTTCACGTGGGCGGGGGTGAAGACGGTGTCTACTCGGCGGGCGCTACCCGAGTTACCGATGCGGGAGTAAAGCAGTGGCCGCCAGAAGGCATGACCGTTAGAGCGCGCCCAGAGGGCACACCTGTCGATGGTCGTCTGCAAGCGGGCCGGTGGCGCATTGCGTTGGGGTTGCCCGGAGTGCAGGTCCAAAGCGTCGATGCTTTGCGTCGCGCGTTGGAGCGTGCACCGCAAGCGTCACGAGTGAGGGTCGATGGCGATGGCACGCTTCACCTGGAGGTCGTGGCTCGGGGCCTGGAAGACGCTGGCGCGAAACTCCATGAGGTACTTGACACAGGAGTGCGCGAAGCGGGTATTGCGGAAAGTGTGGAGGCCGCTGACCTGGAGTTTGGCGGGATCGTCGTTGTCCGGCAGGACGGATGACTATTTCTGAATAGTGGGTGCGCCTCGCTTGCCGGACACCGGTACGTGAATGGGGACCGCCACCGCCGAAGGCATCTCGTCCGCAACTTCCAACGACTGCCCGGCTCTGGCTCGCAGGGCGGCGGCGCCGACGCTCGGCATGAACCGCCCCCGAGCCTTCGCTAGTCCGACTCGTTGGCGGCGACAGGCACTCGTCGATCCAGAGCTTCAAGCCGCGGTCGCGGCTCGCCGCGACGGTCTGGTCCGACTCTTCGGCTCGGAGCTGTTCGGCCGCCCGCGACGCGGATTTCCACGCGCCCATATGACAGCGACGTCGTAGGCCTCCTCCGGGATGTGCGGATAGTCCTCCCGCAGCACCCCCCGGCTCTCGCCGGACTCAACGAGTTCCGCGAGCGTTCGCACGGGCATGCGCGTGCCTCGAATCACCGGCGTCCCGCCAAGCTTGCGCGCATCGAACTCGACGTACTTGTCCCGCAGCCGGGCGTACTCGGCCGCGCGGGCGGCCACTTCGCTCGCGTAGTCCGTCATGGCGATGCGCAACGCCGGGGACAGCTCGAGCTCCTCGGCTGGCTGTGGGCTGCGGTCAACGATCCAGTCGCGTAGCTCGCGCTTGAGCTTGACCGACAGTCTCACCGGGATCTGCGAGATAAGCGCCAGGGCGGCAGCCTCCTCGACGGCCAGAAGCGTCCGCCCTCGCGACCGGCGCGGCTTGGCGATCCGCTGCTCGAGCGCCTTGTTCACTGCGCTCACCGACACGCCGCTGATCTCAGCGGTCTCGTTGCGTGTGAGGAGCGGGGCTGTCGCTGCTGAAGCCATAATCGGTGCCTTGCAAGGTACTGATTAGCTCACGGAAGCGAGTTCGAAGCGGCGATGCCGCTCCGAAGGGATGCCCTCTGCGCCCTACCATCCCACTGCCGGCCGCTATGGAAGGTGATCACCAGTGGGGCGATAGGGTGGCTGGGTGGACCACTCGGACGGTCGGATGCAGCGAATGTCGCTGTTGAGCGGGGCGGATGCGTTCCGTGCGGAAGGTGCCGCCGTCGGGTTCACGGTGGCCGAGTTTTGGGCATGGGCGCTCGGAGATCTGCGCATGAACAACGCACGCGGATTCCTGGCTGAGTATCTAGTCGCGCGGGCGGTAGGTGCGCAAGCTCCGATGCGTGTGGAGTGGGCGCCACATGACGTGGAGGCGCCGGATGGAACCCTGATCGAGGTGAAAGCGAGCGGGTATTCGCAGAGCTGGCGCGGGTCGGACAGCAAACCGTCGTACGGCTTCAAGAGCGTTCGGTCCGCTCAGGTCTGGGACGACGGGCTCGGCGCCTATCGGACGGTCGAGCCCGCCGACCGGGTGCATGTGTGGGTCTTCGGGCTCCACTTGGCGCGACGAAGCGACCCGTACGATTCGCTCGACCTCGACCGTTGGAGCTTCAGGGTCGTGCCGCACGCCTGGTTGCTCGCGACCGGGCAGACGAGCGCAGGGCTGTCCTTCTTCGACCGGCACGGCGTAGCCGCGGTGGGATGGCGCGACTTGAGAGCTGCCGTGGCGGGCGCGCGTGCGGAGCATGATCGGATGCGAGCGGCCACCAGACCAGCTCGTGCAGTCTCTCGGTGAGACACCCCGATGGCGCGGGCGGTAGCAAGCCGGCGCCGGATCCCATTGCATCTACGTCGACGCGCTGGCGGAAAGCGCGAGCGGCTACGCGCTCTCGTAGGGGGGACCTACGAACCCTTGAAGAGGCACGAGGTGGGCAATACGGCTGGCGACGCGCTCGACGCCGCCACCTGAAGGAAGCGGCATAGAGGCTGAACCCAGCTCCCGAAGCGGGATCGGCCCCATGGAGCCAGCCGGGCTCGAACCGGCGACCTCCTGCTTGCAAAGCAGGCGCTCTTCCAGCTGAGCTATGGCCCCAACGCCCGCAATGTTCGCACGGACGGCCGGAGGGGCCAAGCGGGCCCCGACCGGTCAGCTCGGCTCGGGCGCGTCGCCACCCGCTCCAGCCCGGCGCCGCTCCCACCAGCCCCAGGCGGCCATGACCGCACCGGCGTAGGCCCAGCCGAGCAGGACGTCGACGAAGTAGTGCTCGGCGGTTGCGATCAGGGCGAGGCCCATCGCCAGCGGGTAGGCCACGAGCAGCGGCCGCCACCAGACGCTGACCCGGTTCCAGAGGAACATCGAGACGAGGGCGGTGAATGCGGCGTGCAGCGACGGCATCGCCGCGACGAGGTTGGCGCTCGCCTGCCCCTTCGAGAACAGCCCGGCGGTGCCTGTCCCGATCGCCTCCCAGCCGTTGGCGGTCGTGCGCCGGACCCCCTCGAGCAGCCCGTTCTGGGCGGCCATCCAGGGCGGCGCCGCCGGGTAGGCGATGTAGGTCGCGAGGCCGGCCAACGCGAGGGTCACCAGCCGCCGCGTGAAGCGGAGGAACGCGAGCCGGTCGCGGATCCAGAGCACGCCGGCGAGCGCGAACGGGACGATGAAGTAGGAGGTGTAGACGAGCGTGAAGGCGACGTCCCACCAGCGCACGACCCCCGGCTCGTAGAGCTGGGCCTGCAGCCACTCGGTTGGCGTCTGGCCGAAGAAGACGAGCCGGTCGAAGTCGATCATCGGCGTCACGTTCACGGCGATCCCGAGCGAGTCGGCCGCGCCGCGGGTGAAGTCGTAGGCGAGCAGCACCAGGACGATCGGCAGCCAGTCGAGGACCATCTGCACGATCTGGCGGGGATGGCGCCCCAGCGACGCGCAGACCAGCGCGCCGCAGACCCAGGCGATCACCAGCTCGCGCTGGACCGGGATCCCGTAGTGGGCGCTCCAGGCGACCAGCGCCGCCAGGTAGAGCACGAGCGCGACGGCCCGCACGGCCGGCCAGTGGCGGAACCCGGCGGCGGGCGCCCGGTCGGCGGCGATCTCCGCGACGTCGGTCGAGGTCACCCCGCCAATCTACGCCGCGGCCCGCTCAGCCGTGCGCAAACGCCAGGTCGAGCAGCCGCGCGGCCTGGCGGCCGGGATCGGGCGAGTCGAGCAGGACGACGCCGTAGGAGCGGTTGCCGCGCCGGGCGACGCCGACGAAGCAGCGGCCGGCCGGGTCGGTGTAGCCGGTCTTCAAGCCGATGGCGCCGCGGTAGCCGGCGCGGACGAGCGGGTTGTGGCCCGACAGGTAGAGCTTGCCGCCCTCGATCGGGAACCGGTAGCTGGCCTGGGAGGCCCCGGCGACGGCGGCGATCCGTGGCCGGCGCATCGCCAGCCGCGCCATCACCGCGAGGTCGGCCGCGCAGGAGCGGTCGCCGCGCGCGAGGCCGTGCGGGGTCTCGAAGCTCGTGCAGCCGAGGCCCCACAGCCGCGCCTGCTCGTTCATCAGGCCGACGAACCGCGGCACGCTGCCCGACACGTGCTCGGCCAGGGCGACCGCGGCGTCGTTGCCGGAGACGATCATCAGCCCGCCGAGCAGCGGCTCGACCTTCACCCGCCGTCCCTTCGGGAGCAGTCCGACCGCCGAGCCCTCGTAGGCGAGGTCGCGTGGGATCCGCACGGCGTCGCCGGGGCCGGTCGCGGCGGTCACCGCCAGCGCGGTCATGATCTTCGTCAGGCTGGCGATCGGGTACTCGCGCGTGGCGTTGCGGCGGTAGAGCGAGTCGCCGCTGCGCATGTCGAACACCAGCGCCGCCCGTGGCGGCTTGCGCCAGCGGACCGCGAACGCGTCGGTCGGGATCAGCGCGATCGGGGCCGGGGAGCGGGCCTCGAACGAGCCGGGCGGGGCGGCTTCGGCGGCCACCGCCGACGCGGCCGCTGGCGGGCCCGATTCGCCGTCGCCCCCGCGTCCGCCGAATATCGCCCAGAGCGCTACGAACACCGCCGTGGCCACCAGCGCCGTCTGGGCGACCGCGGTCGCGCGGCGCCTGCGCTCGCCGGCCCGCCGCCGGAACGTCGGCTGGCGACGCCGGCGCCGCACCGTCAGGCCTCCGGCGGGTGGCGCAGCGCGCCGATCACGCCGTAGCCGACGAGCGCGACCAGCGCGAGCGAGATCACCACCAGCACGTCGACGCCGTAGGCGAACATCACCCGCAGCGTCAGCGCGCCGAGGATCGCGACCAGCGCCAGCGCCCCCGACAGTGCCACCGTCCTCCCGCTCATCTCACCGGCCACTTTCGCCGCCGGCGAGCGCTCACCTTGCGGCGGCCGCCGCCTCGCGCACCGCCGCCCGCTCGAGCGTCTGCTCGGCGAAGTAGCTCGACCGCACCAGCGGCCCGGCCGCGACCGCCTCGAAGCCCATCGCGTAGGCCTCGCGCTCGAGGTCGGCGAACTCGTCGGGATGCCAGTAGCGGACCACCGGCAGGTGGTTGCGCGTCGGCCGCAGGTACTGGCCGACGGTCAGCACCTGGACGCCGTGCTCGCGCAGCGTGCCGAAGGTGTCGAGCAGCTCCTCGCGCGACTCGCCGAGGCCGGTCATCAGCCCCGACTTGGTCACCACGCCCTCGCCGCCGAGGTCCTTGGCGTTGCGCAGCACCCGGCAGGAGCGCAGGAACTTCGAGCCGCGGCGGGCGAGCGGATAGAGCCGCGGCACCGTCTCGACGTTGTGGTTGAAGACGTCGGGCCGCTCGGCGATCACGCGGGCGAGCGGCATCTCCTCGCCGCGGAAGTCGGGCGTGAGCACCTCGACCTTGGTGCCGGGCGAGAAGCGGCGGATCGAGCGGATCACCCCGACGAACGCCGAGGCGCCGAGGTCGGGCAGATCGTCGCGGTCGACGCTGGTGATCACCGCGTGGCGAAGGTCCATCCGCTTGACCGACTGGGCGACGCGCAGCGGCTCGAGCGGGTCGTTGTGGGTCGGCTTGCCGGTCTTGACGTTGCAGAAGCCGCAGCGGCGGGTGCAGGTGTCGCCGAGGATCATGAACGTGGCGCTGCCGGTCTCCCAGCACTCGCCGATGTTCGGGCAGGCGGCCTCCTGGCAGACGGTGTGCAGGCCCTCACTGTCCATCAGCTTGCGCAGCTCGCGGTAGCGCTCGCCACCGGGGGCCGGCACCTTGAACCACTTCGGCTTGCGGGCGCCGAACTCGATCACCTCGCCGCCGAGGGCGGTCGCCGCGTCGCGCACGCCGCCGGGGTTGGCGCGCGATCGGGTCTGGTGGATGCGCAGGTCGGTCACGTCGTGTCCAGCCTACGGCGTCGCCACGCTCGGCGGTCTGTCGCAGACGCGGTCGCCGGCGAACGGCTTCGCGGTCGGAGCCGCGGCCCCGGTGGCGGCCAGCAGGCGGTGGGGCGTGACCAGCCGCTGGCGGCGGCCGAGGTGCTCGGCGAGTCGGTGCGCGGCCCGCTTGCGAAAGCACGACATCGACGCGGTCCCGATGCCAAGCTGTTCCTTCTCGCGCGCGACCGAGGTCATCCGCGCGCCGGGAACGCCGCAGGCCGAAACCCACTCGAACGGCGCGAGGTCGTTGTCGACGTTGACCGCGAAGCCGTGCATCGTCACGTGACGCGAGACGTGGATGCCGATCGAGGCGATCTTCGCGTCGCCGGCCCAGACGCCGGTCAGCTGCTCGGGCGCGTGCGCGGCGATCCCCTCGTCGGCGAGCGCGGCGATCACCGCGGCTTCGAGGTCGGCGACGTAGCGGCGGACCGATTCGATGCGGACGATCGGATAGCCGACGAGCTGGCCGGGGCCGTGGTAGGTCACCTGGCCACCACGGTCGGAGTCGTGGATGTCGATCCCCTGGTCGCGGTACCAGCCCTCGCCGCGCGGGAGGTCGGCGGCGGTCGCGCGCCGCCCGCGCGTGTAGACGGGCGGGTGCTCGAGCAGCAGCAGCGTGTCGGGGATCGCGTCGGCCTGGCGGGCGGCGCGGACGCGATCCTGGAGGGCGACCGCGTCGCCGTAGGGCACCTGGCCCAGCGTGGTCACCCAGAGCTCGGACACCCCGACGATGTTAGAGACGGCCCGCCTTCAGCGGACGACCCGGAACGTCGCGGTGCCGACGCGGCCCTTGTTGCGCCACTGGTCGATCGGGGTGATCCGGGCGCGGTAGCGGCCGGGCGCGAGCGCCTTCGCCCCGATCCGTCCGGTGAACGGGATCGCGACCTGGCCGCCCGGCAGGCCGCGCCGGGTCAGCGTGCCGGCGGCCGCCCAGCGGGTACAGCGCCTGGCGCCCGCGAGCCGGCGGGTCGGCTTGGCGCAGCGGCCCTTGGCGCGGCGGCCCGTGGTCCGGCGCTGGATCGCGACCGTCGCGTCGGCGCTGTCGTCGAGGGTGAAGCGCAGCGTCGTGCCGGCCGGCGCGCGCTGGGCGACGCGCGGCGTCCGGCCGGGCGCGACGCGGAACACCGCGGGGCCGAACAGCGGGCGGCCGAGCACCGGGCCGAGGCAGGGCTGCCCGGCGGGGCAGAAGGTCACCTGCAGCAGCACCTCGAATCCGGGGTTGCCGTCGAGGCGCGTGCCGCCGCCGGTGTCCGACGCCGACGACAGGCGCGGGTAGATCGCGCCGGCCTGGGGGTTGCCGACGACCATGTTGAGCGTGTTGTGGATCCCGGTGGCGTGCAGCGGCAGGCTCCCGGGCCCGGCGGAGCTGACGCCGATGAAGTCGTCGGTGCGCACGCCGGTGTCGGGGTTGGTGTTGCGCTCCACCGGCAGGTTCACGCGGAAGCTCGTGACCGTGTTCGGCTGGGGCTGGGAGACGCTCGTCTCGGCGACGAAGAAGCAGCAGAGCGTCTGGAGGTTGCGCCCGACGACGAAGCGGATCGGCGCGGGGTTGGGGCCCGAGCGGACCGAGATCCGGGTGATCGTGCCGTTGCCGGGAACCGTGCCGACGCGCGGATCGGCGCGCGGGTCGATCACTCCCCACACCCCGCTCTGGAACCAGGTGCAGTCGGGCGTGCCGGACGCGGTCGGAACGAGGTCGCCGTAGTTGGTGTTGGGCACGCCCCCGCCGAGCGGCAGCAGCCGCGTGTCGCAGCCGAGGTTGACGTTCGGCGGGTTCTGCAGCGGGCTGCCGAGCAGCACGGCCTGTGCCTGCGCGACCGCCGGCAGGACGAGGCACGCCGCGGCGACGATCAGGGCGAGGCGGAGGGCGCGGAGCATCGGATCACGCTAGCCGCGCTCGCGGGAGTTCGCAACGCGCGGCCAACGCGCGGCCGCCCCGCGCTCGGCACGTCGCGCGAGCCGTCCGCAGACTCGGGTGAGAGTTGCGGCCAAAGTTTGGCCGCACCTCCCACCGCGGTGGGCCAGAGCCGGCCGCAACTCTCACCGCGCGGGCTACGCTGGCGCGGTGAGCCCCGGCGAGCGCTTCTGGACGAGCCGACTGCGTTGGCGGCTGCGCGGGGCGACCCAGTGGCCGGCGTTCGCGGTCGCGACGCTCGCCGGCGCGCTGGTGCTCGACCTGCTGCCGCCGATCTCGACCGCCGACGGTATCGGCCTGAACTTCGTCGAGGGGCTGCTGATCGCGACCTTCGGCAACCTGATCCTCGTCGGGGCGGTCGCGCCCTGGATCGCGCGGCGGCTCGCCGACCGGCGGGCCGCGGAGCTGGCCACAGCCGGCGGCCCGCCACTCGGGGAGGCCGAGCGCGACGTGCTGCGCGACCGCACGGCCACGGTGCTGCTGGCGCTCGGCGTCGCCGCGACGGTGGTCGCCGGCCTCGCCCACCGGCCGGTGATCGTCTCGGAGACCGAGGCGACCGAGGCCGCCGGCCGGGCGGTGCTCGAGTACGTCGGCGCCTCCGGCGACGAGGAGCTGCGCCGCAACGTCGAGACCGCCAACCTCGCCCGGCACGGCGAGGACTACTTCCGCGTCTGCATCGCCCTCGACGACCGCGAGCGGTTCTTTTGCATGTGGGTCGACACCTCCGTCGACCCGCCGAAGGTCGTCCGTGACCCCTCCGCCGAGCCCAACGCCCCGCTCGACTGACGCTCAGCCGCCGATCAGCGGGCGCAGCTCGCGGCCGCCGACGATCTCGAACACTTCGACGCGGTTGGCGCCCCGGCGCAGCGCGCGCTCGGGCACCATCACCGCGAACCCCTCGTCACCGCGCGCCGCACGCTGCCTGCGCGCCACGCGCAGGTGGAACGTCTCCCCGGTCGCCGCGACCACCCCGTTGACCGCGACCGCCACCGGCCGCGTCGCGCCCGGCGCCCCGCCCGCGATCTTGCCGGCGATCTGGGTCGGCCAGACGAGCCGGTCGCGCCCGACGTCGCGCAGCGCGTCGCCGCCGATCAGCCGCGCGCGCAGCTTCCCTGCCGGGGCGGCGGCGAGGGGTGCCGCGGGCTGTCCGATCAGCCACCGGCTCGGGCCGATCCCGGTGTAGAGGCTGTCCCAGTCGCCGTGGCCGAAGCGGCGCAGCCGCGTGGCCAGCAGCGCCGCGCGCCGCCGCTCGAGCGCGCGGCCGGAGATCCGGATCCGTCCGCGGAAGTCGCGCGCCAGCACCATCGCTCCGTCACGCGAGCGGACGGCGCGCGAGAAGACCGAGCGGCCGTCGGCGCGGTAGGGCAGCCGCGCGTTGAGCACGTCGGCGATCGTCGGCGCGACGTCGGTGGTGCGCACGTGCCAGCGCGGCGCCTTGCCGCGCTTCTGGCGGGGCAGCTTCACGAACAGCGGCACCGGGGCCAGCTCGGCGATGTTCGAGCGGTCCGTCAGTCGGCGGGTCGGCACGCCGACCTGCGAGGAGATGCCGTGGTCGGCGGTCACCACGATCAGCGCTCGGCCGAAGGTGCCGTCGCGCTGAAGCCGGCGGATCCAGCGGCCGAGCTCGCGGTCGAGGAAGCCGAGCTGGAGCTGGAGGCGCTGCTGGGCGTGGAGGGCGAGGTGGCGCGAGTAGAAGCCCGGGGTGCTGTTCATCCCGGGGTGGGGGTCCTGCCAGTCACGGCGGACCTGGCGGCCGGAGGGCAGGAACAGGTAAGGCCCGTGCGGCAGCAGCATGTGGCCGACCCAGAACGTCGGCCGGTCGGTCGGCCCGACCGAGTCGAGGAAGCCGCGCAGTCGCTCGCGCCGCCCGCGCTGCAGCTGCGAGAGGATCGCCGGGCGGCCGACGCGTGCGCCCGGGCACCAGCGCGGCGGGCAGATCGAGGTTGCCGCCTCGTAGCGGTGGATCGCGTAGCCCTTGGCGCCGGCGACGTCGTAGATGCTGCGCTCGTGGCCGATGAAGTCGGGCGCGGTCCCGGCGCGCGGCAGCATCCCGTCGAGGATCTGCGGCACCGCCTTGGTCGTCGAGTCGTAGGTGGTGGTCGCGTTGGGAAACCAGTAGCCGCGCCGCGCCAGCTTGGCGAACGCTGGGTAGCGGCCTCGGTCGATTCGCCCGTCGGGACCGAGCAGCAGGTCGGTCGGGAACTCGTCGAAGATCAGCAGCACGACCGGCGGGCGGCCCTTGTCGGCCGCCTCGGCCTCACGCTCCTCCCGGCCCAGCAGCCACACCGCCGCCGCGCCGACAATCGCGACCACCGCCAGTCCTGCCATGACCCGCCTCGCCACGCCGCCGAGTGTAGGTCGGCTGGGCGCGGCGGGCGTCACGAACCGGTGAACATCGGCGCCGGGCGGCGCGTCAGCCGAGCAGCTCCACGTCGAGCCGCCGCGCGAGGCCCTCACCGCCACGGGCCATCACCCAGTCGTGGTTGAACGCGAAGATCGGGCGCGCGACCGGCGCGACGGCGTTCATCCACCGCCTGGTCGTGTCCACGCGCCAGTCGTAGGTCACCGCGGTGACGCCCGCGCGCTCGACCAGCCGCCAGGCGCCGGTCCCCTCGAGGTCGCCGGTCGCTCGGCCGCTCATCGCCTCCGGCAGGTCGACCCGCTCGACTTCGAAGACGAACTCGACCGAGTAGGGCACGAAGCTGCGCCAGCGGACCCGGTAGCGGCTGCCGACCCGCTCGCCGTTGCCGCCGCCCAGCTCGGCGACGGCTTCGACCCCACGCCACCACTCCGGCCAGCCGGTCACGTCCTCGATCGCCGCCCAGACGGCTGTCCGTGGGGCGCGCAACAGCCACGTCGTGAGGAACTCGTAGCGGGCCACGCAGGGAGAGTAGGCCGCCGTGGGTCACGGCGGGCGGGGCTCAAGTCCGGCGCCCGGGCCGCCGAAGCGAAAGGGAGATGTCAGGCCCCAATCGAACGCGCGCGCTGCTCGCGATCGCCGTAGCGGTCGTAGCCGCCGCTGTGTGGGCGGTCTCGACCCATCAGCGCTCGACCTCCGACCGCCTCTTCGACGAGAGCACCGCGGCCGCGGCGATGTTCACCGCGATGCTCGACCAGGAGACCGGGCTGCGCGGCTACGTCATCAGCCGCGACCGCGATTTCCTGCAGCCGTTCGTCGACGGCGGGCGCGACTTCGGCGCAGCTGCCGCCCAGGCCCGAGCGCTCGCCGGCGACTCCCCGCCGGCGGAGACCCTCGACTCGCTCGTCGCGACCGCCAGCCGCTGGCGCGCTCTCGCCGAGGAGGAGATCGCGGGGCTCGGGCGCGACCCCGACCGGATGCTGACATCTCCTGCCACGGACGAGCGCAAGCGCCTCTTCGACCGCTACCGCACCCAGCACGGCCAGCTTCAAGACCAGCTTGCCGCCGAGCGCGCCGACCGGCTCGGCGACGCCGGCCTGATCTCGGTGTTCGTGATCGTCGCGCTGGCGGTGGTCTTCTTCGCGCTCGGCTTCTGGCTGATCGAGCGCGAGGTCCGCCGCACGCGCGCCCGCCGCGACCGTGCCCGCCGCTACCGTGAGACTCAGTCGGAGTTCGCCGCCGCGATGCAGATCATGCGCGACGAGGCCGAGGCCCACGCGCTCGTCAAGAGCCACCTCGAGCGGTCGATCGGCGGTGCCGAGGTGACGGTCCTCAACCGCAACAACTCCGACAACCGCCTCTACGCGGCCACCCCCGTCGACGGCGACCCCGCGCTCGCCGAGCGGCTCGTCGACGCCGAGCCGGAGTCGTGCCTGGCGGTCCGTCTCGGCCACGCGTACGAGCAGGGAGGCGGGGCCGATCCGCTGTTGGAGTGCGAGCTGTGCGGCCGTTCGGCGGCCGAGGTGCTCTGCACGCCGTCGCTGGTCGGCGGCGAGGTGATCGGCTCGGTCCTCGTCCGCGACGCCGAGCCGCTCGGCGCCCGTGACCGCGAGCGGGTCTCGGAGTCGGTCACCCAGGCGGCACCGGTGCTGGCGAACCTGCGCAACCTGGCGATCGCCGAGGCGCGCGCCGCCACCGACGCGCTCACCGGACTGCCGAACTCGCGCTCCTGCCGCGACAACCTCAAGCGGATGGTCGCCCACGGCGGGCGGACGGTCCAGCCGCTGAGCGCCGTGATGTTCGATCTCGACCACTTCAAGCAGATCAACGACCGCTTCGGCCACGGCGCCGGCGACGATGTGCTCGCCGCCGTCGGCTCGACGATCGAGGGCGTCCTGCGCGCCAGCGACTTCGGCGGCCGCTACGGCGGCGAGGAGTTCCTGCTGCTGCTTCCCGAGACCGAGCACGGCGGGGCGCTCGAGGTCTGCGAGAAGCTCCGCGAGACGATCGGCGCGCTCGAGTTCCAGCAGCCCGAGCTGCGTGTGACCGCAAGCTTCGGCATCGCCGTCTATCCCCTCGACGCGCTCGACGGCGACGCCCTCGTCCGGATGGCCGACCGCGCCCTCTACGCCGCCAAGGCGGCCGGCCGCAACCGCGTCGAGCTGGTGGCGGCCTCCGGCGTCGGGGAGTGAGCACAGCAGATAGGATACGCTCGACTTACGAGCAGAATTGCTCTACGTTTTAGAGCATCAATCCCTTCCCCTACAGCCGGCCGCTCTCCGTGGAGGATCTGCTCGGCAGGGACGAGGAGACCGAGGCGCTGCTTCGCAATGTCGAGGAGGGGACGAACAGCAGGCTGGTGGCGCCGCGCCGGTACGGGAAGACCTCGCTGCTGGGCCGTCTTCTGCACGATGCGCGGGGGATCGGCTGGGCGACCGTCTACGTCGACTTCTTTGGCGTGCTCACGCTCGCCGACATCGCTGAGCGGATCGAGCGCGCCTACGCCAGCCAGCTCCAGGGCTCGCTGCGCGCCTGGTTCTCCGGGGTGAGGCGTCGTTTGGCTCCGACTGTCACCGCGGGTGGCGGCCCCGTGCCGGCCAGCGTCGGTGTGAGCCTCGACCGCCAGGCTGAGCCTCCGCTGCTCGAGCGGCTCGCGCTTCCCAAGCGCCTGCACGAACGCGATGGGCGTCGTGTGCTCGTCGTGTTCGACGAGTTCCAGGACGTGCTCGCTGCGCAGGACCGAGCGGACGCGGTCATCCGCAGCGAGATACAGCATCACGGGGACGCCGCCAGCTACGTCTTCGCCGGTTCGCACGTCGGGATGATGCGCGAGCTCTTCGCCAGCAAGCGGCGGGCCTTCTACGGCCAGGCCGCGCCGATTCCCCTGCCTCCGCTCGGGTCCGAGGCGGTGGCGGGATATGTCGCGCGGCGATTCGAGGCGACCGGCCGAGACATCGGCGCAGCGCTCGATCCGCTCCTCGAGACTGCCCGCGGGCACCCGCAGCGGACGATGCTCCTCGCACACGCGGTTTGGGATCGCACCGCGCCGGGCGAGGCCGCGACCGACGAGACCTGGGAGGGCGCACGGGCACACGCCCTGGCCGAGGTGCAGGACGAGCTGCGCGCGATCTGGGCCGGGCTGGCCGGCGGACAGCGCCGCGCGTTGGTGGCCATCGCCGAGAACAGCCGGCCGCTCTACGCCGCCGCCCGCATCCACGGCGGCTCGCGCGGCGGCGCCGTCACCGCTGCGCTCACCGCGCTCGTCGATGCCGCCGAGGTGGTCGAGGCGCCCGACACCGCAACCGGTCACCGGCTCGTCGATCCACTGCTCGCGGAGTGGATCCTCGACGGCCGCGAGCGCGCTTGAGACCTAACCATGCGTCGGTGGTGCCCGCCCGCGGCGGACGCTCAGTCGAGGCTCGCCACCACGTGCTTGATCTCGGTGTAGTCCTCGAGCGAGTACATCGAGAGGTCCTTGCCGTAGCCGGACTCCTTGTAGCCGCCGTGGGGCATCTCGGGGGTGAGCGAGAAGTGGTCGTTGATCCACACGCAGCCGAAGCGCAGCGCGCGTGAGACGCGCATCGCGCGACCGACGTCGCGGGTCCAGACCGAGGCCGACAGTCCGTAGCGGGTGCCGTTGGCCCATGCGATCGCCTTCGCCTCGTCGTCGAAGGGCTGGACGGTGATCACCGGTCCGAAGATCTCCTGCTGGACCATCTCGTCGTCCTGGGAGAGCCCGGCGACGACGGTCGGCTCGACGTAGTAGCCGGGAAGTCCGTCGGGTCGGCCCCCGCCGGTGACGATCTCCGCGTTGGACGGCTTGCGCTCGAAGAAGCCCTCGATCCGCTCGCGCTGCGCCGCGGAGTTCACCGGGCCGAGCGTCGTGTCGGCCGCCGAGGTCAGGCCGACGACCTGGCTGCCGGCATGCTCGGCCAGCCCGTTGACCACGTCGTCGTAGACCTTCGACGAAGCGAGCACGCGGCACGCGGCGGTGCAGTCCTGGCCGGCGTTGTAGTAGCCGGCCTCGGCGATCGTCGCCAGCGCCGACTCCATGTCGACGTCGTCGAAGACCACCACCGGCGCCTTGCCGCCCAGCTCGAGGTGGACCTTCTTCAGCGTCTCGGCCGCCGCGGCCGCGATCCACTTGCCGGTCGGCGGCGAGCCGGTCAGCGACACCATGTCGACGTCGGGGTGGCGCACCAGCGGCGCGCCCGCGTCCTCGCCGTGGCCGGAGACCACGTTCAGGACTCCAGGAGGGAAGATCTCGGCCGCCCACTCGGCCATCTTCAGCGTCGTCAGCGGCGTCGTCTCGGCCGGCTTGAGCACGACCGTGTTGCCGGTCGCCAGCGCCGGGCCGATCTTCCAGACGGCCATCATCAGCGGGTAGTTCCAGGGCGTGATCTGGCCGACCACGCCGACCGGCTCGCGGCGGATGATCGACGTCTTGCCGTCCATGAACTCGCCTGCCGCGAGGCCGCCCATCGTGCGGCCCGCACCGGCGAAGAAGCGCAGGTTGTCGACCATCGAGCCGACCTCGCCGCCGGCCGCGTCGCGCGGCTTGCCGGCGTCGGCGGACTCGAGGTCGCCGATCTCCTCGGCGTGCTCCTCGAAGGCGTCGGCGAGCGCGTTGATCATCTCCGCGCGCCGCTTCGGGGTCGTCGCCCACCAGCCGTCGAAGGCGCCGCGCGCGGCGGCGACCGCGCGGTCGACGTCGGCCGCGGTCGAGAGCGGCACCTCGCCGATCGGCTCGGTGGTCGCCGGGTCGGTGACCTGCTCGGTGCGGCCCTCGGCCGCGTCGGCGAGCTCGCCGCCGATGAAGTTCCTCAACTTGACGATCGTCGCTGCCATGTTCCTCCTCCAGGCTCGTGTGTCCCGCGGTCGGCGCTAGGCCGGCTCCAGATCCCCGAGCACGTCCTCCAACGGCGTGTGCTCCATCCCCGTGCCCTCCGCCACGGCGGCGAGTGTCACTCGCCCGCCGATGACGTTAACGCCCGGCGCAAGTCCCGGGTGGGCGGCGAGCGCCCCCTTGATCCCCTGCTCGGCGAGTGCCTGCACGTAGGGGAGCGTGGCGTTGGTCAGCGCGTAGGTGGAGGTGATCGGCACCGCGCCGGGCATGTTCGTGACGCAGTAGTGGGTGATCCCGTCGACCTCGTAGGTCGGGTCGGAGTGGGTCGTCGGCTTCGAGGTCTCGAAGCAGCCGCCCTGGTCGATCGAGACGTCGACGAGCACCGCCCGCTCCTTCATCAGCGCGAGCTGGTCGCGCTTGATCACATACGGCGCGCGCGCCCCGTGGACGAGCACCGCGCCGATCACGAGGTCGGCGTGGGGGAGCATCTCCTCGATCGCCAGCGTCGAGGAGTAGACCGTCGACGCGCGCCCCCCGAAGGCGGTGTCGAGCTCGCGCAGCCGGTCGATGTCGCGGTCGTAGACGAACACGTCGGCGTCCATCCCGATCGCGATCTTCGCCGCGTTGAAGCCGACCACTCCGCCGCCGATCACCATGACGTTCGCGGCAGCCACGCCCGGCACTCCGCCCAGCAGCACGCCGCGGCCGCCGAGTGGGCGCTCGAGCATGAACGCGCCGGCCTGGGTGGCGATCTTGCCGGCCACCTCGCTCATCGGCGCCAGCAGCGGCAGCCGGCCGCGGCCGTCCTGGACGGTCTCGTAGGCGATGCAGGTGGCGCCCGAGTCGCACAGCCCCTGTGTCAGCTCGGGCGCCGGGGCGAGGTGCAGGTAGGTGAACAGCAGGTGGTTCGAGCGCAGCAGGCCGACCTCCTCCGGCTGGGGCTCCTTGACGCCGAGCACCAGCTCGGCGGCCTCGAAGACCTCCTCGGCGGTGGCCGCGATCTCGGCGCCCTGGTAGCGGTAGTCGGCGTCGGCGATCCCCGACCCCTCCCCGGCGCCGGTCTGGACGACGACGTCGTGGCCGTGCTCGACCAGCTCGCGCGCCCCGGCGGGGGTGAGCGCCACCCGGTACTCGTCGGGCTTGACCTCGGTCGGGACCCCGACCTTCATCGCACCGCCTCGGTGATCGTGTCGACCTCGCAGCCGCGCCGCTCCAGCTCCGGGAACAGGTCGTCGGGGGCGACGCAGCGCTCCGGCGCCAGCGCGCCGCGCGTGGAGATCGCCCCGCGCGCCAGCAGCCGCACCGCCGCGGCGGCCGGCGCGGCGGTCGAGACGATGCTCCCGCCGATTCCCCACGCCTCCATCGGGCGGGTCGTCGCGGTCACCGTGACGCGGTCGCCGTGCTCGCCCTCGGCGACGATCCTGTGGACCGAGACCGTCTGCGCAGACGCCGGCGCCGCCTCGCGCGCGGCGGCCGCGATCGCCTCCGGGCCGGCGCCGGCCAGCGCCCGCACCCGCTCGAGCACCTCCGGTGCCAGCGACAGCCGGAAGCTGCACTCCGCGCAGCCGAAGCTCGACGGGAACGTCCTCACCTCGGAGTGCAGCGTGTAGATCGTCTCGGCGCGGCCGATCGGCTCGGGCAGGTCGACCTCGCCGCCGTCCTGGAGCGGCTCCAGCTCGACCGGCTCGCCGTCGCGCTGGGTGATCGGCTTCATCGTCAGCTCGTCGACGAGCGTCTGGACCGAGTAGGGGTAGCTCGGCCCGTCGGGCGGGTCGAGGTCGCGTCCGGCGGCGAAGACGTCGATGCGCCGTGCGTGGCCGCCCAGCTCCCCGACCGCCTTGGCGGCCATCACGTTGGTCTTGCCGGGGCTCGACCCCATCCCGAGCAGGGCGAGCAGGCCGGCCGCCTCGAACTCGCCGGACAGCTCGAGCTGCTCACCGGTCAGCCAGTAGAGGCCGCCGAGGTCGACGTAGTGGCTGCCGGCGGCGAGGCAGGCGCGCATCGCGTCGAGGTTGATTCGGTAGCTGGCCGAGTTGACGAGCACGTCGACGCCGTCGAGGGTCGACGCCAACCCGGCGCGGGCGTCGGCCTCCACCGCCCGGGCGCGCGGTCCGCCGTGGTCGACGGCGACGCGTTGCGCGCGGGCGAGGTCGATGTCGGCGAGCAGCAGCTCGTCGACCTCCTCGGACTCGGCAAGGTCGCGCACGATCGCCGGCGCGATGATCCCGCCGGCTCCGATGACGCAAACGTTCACCCGATCAACTCGCGTGCGCGCAAGGCCAGCCACAGCTCGATCCGGTCGCGCGCGGACTTCAGGTCGCGCCCGGTCAGCTCCTCGATTCGCTTGATCCGGTACCTGAGCGTGTGGCGGTGGCAGTAGAGCTGGCGGGCCGCTTTCTCCCACTGGCCGTTCTGCTCGATGAAGGCCTCCAGCGAGCGCAGCAGCTCGTCGCCGTACTCGCCGCCGCCGTCCTCGAGCGGGCCGAGCACGCTCTCGGTGTACACGCGCAGCGCGTCGTCGTCCTGGACGGCGAGCAGCAGCCGGAACGCGCCGAGATCTTCGTAGGAGGCGACCTCGGGCGCGGCACCATTGGAGAGCGCGGTCGCCTCCAGGGCGCAGCGAGCCTCGTGGAAGCTGCGCCGCACCAGCCCGACCGGCGCGACCCGGCTCGCCGCCGCCCGCACGCCTTCGCCGCCGTGCCCGGCGACCAGGGCGGCGCGCAGCTCGCGGGCCAGCTCGACGGTCTCCAGCTCGCCGGCGCCGCCGTCGACGACCGCGCACAGCAGCCGCTCGCGGCAGGCGACCAGGGCCCCGATCCCGGCGTCGGCGAGCGCCAGCTCCAGCTCCGGCTCGGCGGCGCCGGCGTCGTCGCAGTCGAACACCAGCACCGCCGCGCTCTCGCCGATCCCGAACGGCCGCAGCCGCGAGCCGATCTCGCTCTCGGCGAGCCGTCCGGTGAGCGCCTGGGCGAGCACGTCGCCGGCCAGCCGGCGCTCGGTGTCGCGCATCACCCGCTGGCGCATCAGCTCGAGCGCGACGACGGTCGCGGCCTGCTGGAGGATCAGTCGCTCGAAGTCGCCGAGGCTGCCGGCGTCGCGGCTGGCGACCAGCCAAGCCTGCGGCGCGCCGCGTCCGCGCGTGGAGACCGGGAGCACCAGCGAACGGCCGGCGATCTCCGGATGCTCGGGGGCGAAGTCGCCCTGGCGCGCGGCGCCCCGCTCGCGCACGCGCGAGCGGACCGCGTCGACCGCCGGCTCGCTCAGCCGGCGGCGGAACGTCTTGGCCGCGAGCGTCTCACCGCGCGCGTCGAGCACCATCACGACGCCGCCGATCGCCGCCGAGACCGCGCCGACGAGCTCGTCGAGGCCGCGCTCCTCCAGCACCAGCCGCTCGAGCCGCTTGTGGATCGCGATGCCGCGCTGCAGCACCTCGTACTGCTCGTTGACCAGTCGCCCGAAGGCCTTCTCGGTGATCGCGATGAACGGCAGCTCGTAGGGGATCTCGAAGACGGGCAGGCCGACGATGCGGGCCTCTTCGAGCAGCGGCCCGGGCACCTCGTCGTGGGCGAAGCCGGTCCCGAAGCCGACGCCGGCGAGGTGGTGGTCGCAGAGCAGCCGGGCGAAGTCGCGCTGGAGCTTCGGGGTGGTCAGCTGGAGGCCGGTGGTGAGGATCATCTCGCCGCCCGACAGCCACGGGGTCGGGTCGGTCAGCTCGCTGATGTGCACCCAGCGGACCGGTGCCTCGGCCGCGTCCTCGCCGGCCAGCAGCGTGAGCCCGAGCTCGTCGACGAGGTCGCGGACGGTCAGCATGCGGGCGCCCGCGACCTCCTAGCTTCCCGCCGCGATGCGCTCGGCGGCCTCGGTGAGCACCTTGCGCAGCGTCGCGCCGATCTCCTCGAACTGCTCGGTATCGGCGATCAGTGGCGGCGAGAGCTGGATCACCGGGTCGCCGCGGTCGTCTGCCCGGCAGATCAGCCCGTTCTCGTAGAGCGCCCCGGAGAGGAACCCGCGCAGCAGCCACTCCGACTCGTCGTCGTCGAAGGTCTCCTTGGTGTCGCGGTCCTTGACCAGCTCGATCGCGTGGAAGTAGCCGGCGCCACGCACGTCGCCGACGATCGGGATGTCACGCAGCCCCTCGAGCGTCGAGCGGAACTCCTCCTCCTTGGCGCGCACGTGGCCGCAGAGGTCCTCGCGCTCGAAGATGTCGAGGTTCGCCAGCGCGGCGGCGGCCGAGACCGGATGGCCGCCGAAGGTGAACCCGTGGGTGAACATGCTGGTCCCCGCCAGGAACGGCTCGGCGACCTTCTCGGAGGCGATCACCGCGCCCATCGGCGAGTAGGCGGAGGTCAGGCCCTTCGCCGTGGTGACGATGTCGGGCTGGTAGCCGAACCGTTCGCAGCCGAACCAGTGGCCGAGCCGCCCCCACGAGCAGATCACCTCGTCGGAGATCAGCAGGATCCCGTAGCGGTCGCAGATCTCGCGCACCCGCTGCCAGTAGCCGTCCTGGGGCACGAAGCAGCCGCCGGCGTTCTGGACCGGCTCGAGGATCACCGCCGAAACGGTCTCGGGGCCCTCGAAGAGGATCCGCTCCTCGATCTGGTCGGCGGCCCAGAGCGGGTCGCGGTCGGCCGGCCAGCGGTAGCTGTTGGTGTTCGGGGCGTGGCGGCCGCCCGGAGTCAGCGGCTCGAAGGGCGCGCGCAGGTCCGGGATGCCGGTGGCGCTCAGCGCGCCGAGGGTGGTGCCGTGGTAGGCGATCTCGCGGGCGATCGTCTTGTAGCGGCCGGCCTCGCCGTTGTGGCGGTGGTAGACCCGGGACAGCTTCAGCGCCGACTCGACGGCCTCGCTGCCGCCGGAGGTGAAGAAGACCCGTTCGAGGTCGCCGGGCGCGTAGCCGGCGATCCGCTCCGCAAGCTCGATCGCCCGCGGGTGGGCGTAGCTCCAGTTGGTGTAGAAGCCGAGCTGGGAGGCCTGCTCGGCCATCGCGGCGCCGATCTCGGCGCGGCCGTGGCCGGCGTTGACGCAGAACAGCGCCGAGAGGCCGTCGAGGTAGCGGTTGCCGGCGTCGTCGTAGACGTAGCAGCCCTCTCCGCGCACGATGATCGGCACGTCGGCGTCGCGGTAGCTGCTCATCCGAGTGAAGTGCATCCACAGGTGCCGCTTGGCGGCGTCCTGCAGCTCGGCCGCCGTTCCCTGCCCTTCGATCGCTTGCGGTGTGGTCGCCACGTGTCTCCCTCGTCCTAGACGCTCTGGACAAAGCTACTGGCCGTGGCACGGCCTGACAACCGGCTCTGGGTGAAACGACCGCCCGGGCCACTTGTACAGTTGGGCGAACGATCGGGTACCTATTTCGGCCGGTTGCGGGGTTGCCACGACGACGGAACGGACATATCGTCGGACGAGGATGAGCCGGCGGGTAGATCTACGGGGGCCGGTCCTCTAAGGAGGAGGCGCGATGGCGGCGGAACCGGTGGAGGCGCAAACCGGCGGCAAGGGCCTCAAGAAGGACGCCATCGGCTTCGTCGACGCGCTCGTCATCGGGCTCGCGTCGACCGCGCCCGCCTACTCGCTGGCGGCGGTGATCGGCCTGATCGTCGTCGAGGCCGGCGTGCAGGCGCCGGCGGTGCTGATCGCCTCGTTCGTCCCGATGTTCTTCATCGCGGCGGCCTTCTACTACATGAACCGCGCCGACCAGGACTGCGGCACGACTTTCTCCTGGGTGACCCGTGCGATGGGCCCCTACATGGGGTGGATGGGCGGCTGGGCGATCACGATGACGGGTGTGCTGGTGATCGGCTCGCTCGCCGACGTCGCCGCGCGCTACACGTTCCTGTTCTTCGGGCTCGACGGCCTGGCAGCCGAGAAGTGGGCGGTGATCGCCTTCGCGGTCGCGCTGATCGCGATCATGACCTGGGTCTGTGTGATCGGTACCGAGGCCTCGGCGCGGCTGCAGCGGATCCTGATCTTCGGCCAGGTGATCGGGCTGCTGGTCTTCGCGGTCGTCGCCCTGGCGAAGGTGCTCGGCGGCGATGCGGGCCCCGAGTCGGTCGACCCGTCGCTGTCGTGGCTGAACCCCTTCGAGGTGCCGACGTGGTCGGTGCTGGTGGCGGGGATGCTCACCGGCGTCTTCATCTACTGGGGCTGGGAGTCGGCGGTCAACCTCACCGAGGAGACCGAGGACTCGGTGTCGGCCCCGGGCGTGGCCGGCGTCTCGAGCACGGTGATCCTGCTCGTCACCTACATCGCGGTCACGGTCGCGGTCGTCGCCTACGCGGGCCCCGGCCTGCTGGAGGAGTTCGCCGACGACGAGGGGATCTTCTCGACGCTCGCCACCTCGGTGCTCGGCTCGCCGCTGGACAAGCTGGTCGTCCTGGCGATCCTCACCTCGGCGCTCGCCTCGACCCAGACGACGATCCTGCCGGCCTCGCGCACGACGCTGTCGATGGCCCGCGCCGACGCGATGCCGGCCGCGCTCGGGAAGGTCCACGAGCGCTTCTACACGCCGCACGTCTCGACGGTCGTGATCGGGATCGTGGCGACCGTCTGGTACGTCGGGGTGAGCGCCTTCAGCGAGAACTTCCTCTTCGACACGCTCACCGCGCTGGCGCTGATGATCGCCTTCTACTACGCCCTCAGCGGCGTCGCCTGCGTCATCTACTACCGCCACGAGCTGCGCAAGTCGGTGACGAACTTCCTCTTCATCGGCGTCGCTCCGCTGATCGGCGCGGTCACGCTCGGCTACCTGTTCGTCAAGGCGACGATCGACTTCTCCGACCCCGACGCCTCCTACACCGGCTCGAACATCTTCGGCATCGGGCTGCCGACGGTCGTCGGCGTGGGGTTCCTGGCGATCGGGTTCGTGCTGATGCTGATCTGGCGCGCGGGCGGCCACAAGGAGTTCTTCGACCGGCGCGCCTTCGAGCGCGTGCCGCCGGAGGTCGCTGCGGGTAAGGTCGCAGTCGAGGAGACCGCCGGTGCCCCGTGACCTGATACTCGGCTACGACGACTCGGCCGGCGCGCGCGCCGCGCTCGAGGCCGCGATCGAGCTCGCCGCCGAGCTGGGCGACCGCCTCGTGATCGCCTTCGGCTACGAGCCGCCCGGCGGGATGGGCGAGGAGGTCACCGCCGCCCGCGCCGCCGTCCGCGAGGTCGGCCAGCGGTTCGCCGACCACGCTCTCGCCCGCGCGAGCGCCGCGGGGGTGACCGCCGAGCTGGCGCTCGTCGACGCTCGCCCGGTCGACGCCCTGCTCGAGCTGGCGGCCGAGCGCGACGCCCGGATGATCGTCGTCGGCAGCTACGGCGACAGCCCGATCAAGGGCGCGATCATCGGCGCGGTTCCGCACAAGCTGCTCCACCTCGCCGAGCTTCCGGTCCTCGCGGTCCCGGCGCGCTGAGCGCCTCCGAAAAATAAGTCATTGCTAATGTCGGGGGGGTGGTTGGCGCGCCCCAGCTGATCCGTGACGCCCGCGAAGCCAGCGGTCTGACGCAGGCGGCCCTGGGCCGCCTGCTCGGGGTCTCGCAGGCCGCCATCGCCCAGCTCGAGCGGCCCGGCGCGAACCCGACCGTCGCCCGCCTGGACCAGGTGCTGCGGGCCACCGGCCAGCGCCTCGCGCTCGCGGCGGAGCCCGTTGCGCCCGGAATCGACGAGACGCTGCTCGCGCGCAACCTGCGGATCGGGCCGGCGGAGCGGCTCGCCGCGCTCGAGACCGCTCTCGGTGAACTCGACGAGCTGCGAGCGTTGATGCCCGATGGCCGCTGAGTTCCGACCCAGGCGGCTGCTCGACCACCTCGCCGCCCACGGCGTCGACTTCGTGGTGATCGGCGGCATCGCCGCCACCCTCTACGGCTCTGAGCGCGCGACCTTCGACCTGGACATCTGTCCTGCGCAGGACGTCGGGAACCTCGAGGCACTGGGTGATGCCCTCACGGCGATCGACGCCTCGCTGCGCGGTATCGAGGAGGATCTGCCGTTCGTGGCCGATGCCCGCACCCTCGCCGGGGTCGAGATCCTCACGCTCGCCACGCGCCTGGGTCCGCTCGACGTGGTCATATCGCCGACCGGAGGCCCCCCCTACAAGACCCTCCGCCGACGCGCGACACGGATGCCGCTCGGCGGGGGTGAGGTGCTCGTCGCCGCGATCGGGGATCTGATCGCGATGAAGGAGGGGGCGGGGCGGCCGAAGGATCTCGACGACGTCGAGCGGCTTGCCGCGCTGGCCCGTTTGCGGCGTCGGCTCGGACGGTCCGAGGTCCTGGACGGCCGCGAATAGGATTGCCGCCATGGCGACCTACGACCTTCTGCGCGACCTGCCCCTGACGATCGAGGAGTATGCGCTCGAAGGGCTGCGGCTCCAGCTGTCGCCGGAGTTCGAGCGGCGGAGCACCGAGATCGTCCTGCGCGGGGCGGGCGAGGAGGGCCGCGGCGAGGACGTCACCTACGACCCCGAGGACCACGAGCGCCTCCAGGCGGCCGGCCCCGTCCAGCCACTCGCCGGCGAGCACACCCTCGGCTCGCTCTCCGCGCTGCTCGACGGCCTCGACCTCTTCGAGGCCGGCGCGCCCGAGCGCGACGACTACCGCGACTACCGCCGCTGGGCGTTCGAGTCGGCGGCGCTCGATCTCGCGCTGCGCCAGGCCGGCCGCTCGCTCGGCGACGTGCTGGGCCGCACGCCGCGGCCCCTGAACTACGTCGTGTCGATGCGCCTCGCGCCGATGGGTAGCGAGGGACCCGACCGTCCCGACCGCCTGCTGCGCGTGCTCGGCCTCTACCCGTCGACGCGCTTCAAGCTCGATCCGACCGCCAGCTGGGACGACGCCCTGATCGCCACGCTGGTCGACACCGGGGCCGTCGACTCGCTCGACCTCAAGGGCCGCTACAAGGGCACGCCGGTCGACGTCGACACAGACCCTGAGCTCTACCGCCGTGTGGCCGAGGCATTCCCGGACGCCTGGCTGGAGGACCCCGACCTCGACAGTGCCGAGGCGATGGCCGTCCTCGAGCCCTACCGCGAGCGGATCACCTGGGACGCCCCGATCCACTCGGTCGCCGACATCGAGGCGCTGCCGTTCCCGCCGAAGACCGTCAACGTCAAGCCGTCGCGCTTCGGTCCGCTGGAGCGGCTGTTCGCCGCCTACGACCACTGCGAGGAGCGTGGCATCGGCGCCTACGGCGGCGGCCAGACCGAGCTCGGCGTCGGGCGCGACCACATCCAGTACCTGGCGGCGCTGATGCACCCCGACACCCCCAACGACACCGCCCCGCGCGAGTTCAACCTGCCCGAGGTTCCGCCCGGCCTCCCCGAGAGCCCGATCGACCTCCCGATCGCCGCCACCGGCTTTCGCTTCGCCACCGGCTGAGGAAGGCTCGCCTAACCGCGAGGAAGGGAAACCGAACTCGCGCGACGCGCTAGCGTCGCCGGGCGCGCAAGTCAAGAACCAGGAAAGGGGCGCGAATGCCGGCCGAGCAGTTCGTAACGGAGCTCAACGAGCAGATCGGGCGCGAGTACGCCGCCCACCAGCAGTACGTCGCGGTTGCCGTCCACTACGACGCGCTGACCCTGCCGCAGCTGGCGAGCTTCTTCTACCGCCAGGCGATCGAGGAGCGCGGCCACGCGATGATGATGGTCCAGTACCTGCTCGACGCCGGCGTGACGCCGACGATCCCGGGCGTCGACGCACCGCGCACCGACTTCGCCGACATCGTCGAGCCGATCGAGCTCGCCCTCGAGCAGGAGAAGCGGGTCACTGACCAGATCTCCGGCCTCGCCGCGATCGCCCGCGAGGCCAACGACTACGTCAGCGAGCAGTTCGTCCAGTGGTTCCTCAAGGAGCAGGTCGAGGAGGTCGCGACGATGTCCGACCTGCTGGCGATCGCCGAGCGAGCCACCGACCGCTGGTCCGACGTCGAGGACTTCATCGCACGCGAGCACCCCGGCGACGAGGGCGGCGATCCGACCTCCCCCACAGCCGCCGGCGGCGCCTAGCGCCGTCGCCGGCGCGTCGAACCGTCGGCGCGGCGGGCCCGATGATGAATAGTGCAGTCCAGGGCCGAAAAATCACTCATCTGAGCTGACCGGCGCCGGGTCGACCAGGCGCAGCTCGTTCCACCGCGCGAGCGCGGCGGGCAGCTCGCCGTCGAGGTCGCCGGGGCCGGCGACCGGCACGACGTCCTGGGCGCGCAGCTCCTCGCCGCACTCCGGGCAGGCCAGCACCGGACTGACCTCGTGGCCGCACGGCTCGTGGCGCAGTAGCAGCGGGATCGCCTCGTCGTCGAAGAGCCAGCGGTTGCCCCACGACTGCATCGCGAGCAGCACGAGGCCGAGATCGGCGCCCTTCTCGGTCGGGAAGTAGTCGTAGCGGGTCGGCGCCTCCTGGTAGGGGACGCGCTGGAGGACACCGTGCTCGACCATCCCCGCCAGCCGCTCGCTGAGCACGCGGCGGGAGATGCCGAGGTCGCGCTGGATCGCGTCGAAGCGGGTGATGCCGAGCGAGACGTCGCGGAGGATCAGGCCGGTCCAGCGGTCGCCGATCACGTCGAGCGTGCGGGCGATCGCGCAGTTCATCTCGTCGAGCGCGGGGCGGGTCACCTGCCCGATCCTAGCGGCAGGGTTCCCAATCCGCACTCCTGGGTTCCATTTTGGAACTCGCTCTGCTAGCGTGCCGCGCCATGCTCGCCCGGATCGCCGACATCACATGGCGTCGCCCCAAGCTCGTTCTCGGCAGCGTCGCCCTGGTGGCCGTCCTCGCTGTCGCGTTCGGCCGCGACGTCGAGCACCACCTGAAGGCGGCCGGCTTCACCGACAGCTCCTCCGAGAGCGAGCGCGCCACCGCGCTGCTCGGCGAGGAGCTGGGCTACGACCCGAACCCGGCGATCGCGCTCGTCGTCACCGATCCCGGCGGCGGCGGGCTCGACGTCCGCGATCCCGCGGTTCGGGCCGAAGTGGCCCGCCTGAGCAGGCGGGCGGCCGCGGTCGACCACGTCGGGCGCGTCGTCAACCCGCTGCGCGACCGCCGCGCCGGCGCCGGCCTGATCGCCGACGACGGCCGCTCGCTGGTGGTCACCGCCCACCTCGACACCGTCGACGTCGAGGACGCTGGCGGCGCGGCGGCAGAGGGCGTGGTGCCGATCGCCGCCGACAGCTCGCTCGCGGTCGCTGTCGGCGGCTTCGCCCCCGGCTTCAACGACACCAACGACCAGACCCGCAAGGACCTGCTCACCTCCGAGCTGATCGCCTTCCCGATCCTGGCGCTGCTGCTGCTCGTCGTCTTCCGCGGCGTGGTCGCCGCCGCGATCCCGCTGCTGATCGGCGTCCTGTCGATTATCGGCACGCTGCTGGTGCTGCGCCTGATGGCCGGCGTCGTCGACACGTCCCTGTTCGCGCTGAACATCGCGACCGGGCTCAGTCTCGGCCTCGCCGTCGACTACGCGCTGTTGATGGTCTCGCGCTACCGCGAGGAGCTCGCCAAGCACGGGCCGACCCGCGAGGCGCACCGCGTGACGGTGATGACGGCCGGGCGCACCGCTCTGTTCTCGGGCTTCACCGTCGCCGCCGCGCTCGCCGCGCTGGTCGTGATGCCGCAGCGGTTCCTCTACTCGATGGCCGTCGCGGGCGCGGCGGTGGGCATCCTCTCGGCGATCATCGCGATCCTCGTCGTGCCATCGCTGCTCGCCCTGCTCGGCAGGCGCATCGACGCGCTGTCGATCCGCCGCGGAGCGTCGGTCTCCGACGGGTCGGGCGGCTGGTACCGGCTCGCGCGTGGGGTGATGCGCAGGCCGACGGCCGCCGCGTTGGCGAGCACCGCGATCATGCTGGCGGCCGCCTCGCCGCTGCTGTGGACCACGCTCACCGGCCCCAGCTCGGAGGCCGTCCCGCCCGGCCAGCCCTCCTACGACGCCAAGGAGTACCTCGAGGCGCACTACCCGCGCGACGTCAACGAGGCTGTCACGATCGCGGTCCGCGGCGAGGCCGGTGACGGCGCGTTGGCCGCCTTCCAGCGGCGCGTCGAGGCGGTCGACGGCGTCGTTCGGATGGCGCCGTTCGCGCGCGCCTCCGAGGAGGTCGCCTACGCCAACCTCGCGCTCGCCGCCCCGGCCCTCGACGCCTCTGCGCAGGATGCCGTCGCCACGATCCGCGACCTCGACCCGCCGGGTGCGGCGAGCACCATGGTCTCGGGCAACACCGCGCGCTTCATCGACCAGAAGGAGAGCCTCTTCGCCCACGCGCCGCTCGTGGTGGCGTTGGTCGGGGCTACCACGCTGATCCTCCTGTTCATGCTCACCGGCTCGGTGCTGCTGCCGCTCAAGACGCTGCTGATGAACGTGCTCACGCTCGGCGCGACGCTCGGCATCTTGGTGCTCGCCTTCCAGGACGGGCTGCTGCACGGGCTGCTCGGCTACACCGGGCCCAACGCCGTCGAGACGACCAGTCTCGTCTTCCTCTTCGCGGTGATCTTCGGCCTCGCGACCGACTACGCCGTGTTGGTGATGGCCCGGATCAAGGAGCACCACGACGCCGGCCTCGACAACGAGGAGGCGGTCGCGCTGGGCATCGCCAAGACCGGCCGGGTGATCACCGTTGCGGCGCTGGCGATCGCTGTGGTCTTTCTCGCCTTCGCGGTCAGCTCGGTCTTCTTCGTCAAGCAGATCGCGATCGGCATGGCATTCGGCGTGCTGATCGACGCCACGATCGTCCGCGCGCTGCTGGTGCCGGCGCTGATGCGGCTGCTCGGCGACTGGAACTGGTGGGCGCCCGCCCCGCTGCGGCGCCTCTACCTGCGCCACGGTTTCAGCGAGGGCTAGCGGCGGGCGGTGGCCCCGCCAGCCGCGCTCGCGTAGGCGTCGGAGAGGGGCTCGCCGCCGCGCGCCGACTTGACACGTCCAGATGCAGGTGTCACGATGCAATCGTTTGCTGTTCAGCTCGTGAAACGCACCGAAAGGTCGCTGCACGGTGGTCCACATGCATAAGCGCGTCGTACCTTCATCGGCATCTCAGTGTCTCGCGGCGGCGAAGAAGCAGCCGTGCTGTGCGCTGCCGGAAGGCGCGCTCACCTGTCCCGGCGAGGGAGAACGGTTCGCCGGAGCACGTGGGTTTGCGCGGCGTTCGTCGACGTCTTGTGTGGGCACCGCTCGCCCGCCGCTGTCGGGGATCGGGCAGCGCGTGATGACCAAGGCGCCGACGAGCAGGGACGACCGTCCCAGGCTCGCGGCGTTGCCCCGATGGAGCTCCGAAGCCCCAGTCGCGCTGTGCGACGGGCGGAAAGGTCACGCCGACTGGCGTGACTCGGGCATAACGGTCGTACGAGGAAAAAGGAGACTCAGGTGAAGGTACGCTGGACTGTGCCGCTGCTTCTAGTGGCGTTAGCGTTCGGTCTTGCCGCATGCGGCGGGGACGACGACGGAGGGTCGAGCGGCAGCACCAGCTCGACCGCCACCACGGGTGCGACCGAAGAGGTCGCGCTGACCGAGATTCCGCCTGCCGGCGAGTGCGGGTACTACGAGCTGAAGCCGCCAGCGGATCCCGACAACATCCTCGGGGAGCTGCCGGCCGAGCATCAGGAGCACTACGCCGGCTACATCGAGCCGGTGCGCAAGAGCGCTTGGACCGACTGGACCCCCAGCGGCGCCGAGCCCTACACGGTCGGCATCCAGTGGGCTGCCCTCAACACCGACTACCAGACGCTGATGACCGATCAGATCCAAGAGGACCTGAAGGCGAGCCCGATGGTGGGCGACGTCATCTTCCAGTCGACGAAGGACTCGATCGACGTCGCGTCGCAGATTCAGCAGTTCGAGGCGCTGCTCCGCCAGGAGCCCGACATCATCATCCTGCAGCCGATCCAGGCCAAGGCCTTCGACCGGCAGATCCAGCGGGCCGCTGACGCCGATATCCCGGTGGTCATCGCCGCGCACCACATCGACTCGCCGTACGTCGTCAACGTCCAGTCCAACATCTTCCATTCGTCGGCTGCCGCTGCTTCGGCCGTCGTCCGGCTGATGGGTGGCGAGGGCAACGTTCTGACCGTGCACGCGGTTCCAGGATCTGGCGCCGAGGTCGGTGGCATGATGGCCTTCGAGGAGGTGCTGTCGCACTGCCCCGACGTCAAGGTCGGCGGCGAGGTCACCGGCAACTTCGTCTCGGCGATCGCCAAGGCGGAGACGCTGAAGTTCCTAGCGTCGAACCCGGCGCCGATCGACGGGATCCTCGACATCGCGGCCATGGCGCCTGGCGCAATGGCGGCCTTCGAGGAGTCGGGTCGTCCAGTCCCGCCGACGGGCGACCGTTCGCCGATGCGTGGCTCGATGGGCTACTGGGCTGCCAACAACGACAGCTACGATGGCTTCGGAACCGGGCTCTCGGCCGACGGCATGGGCGAGACGATCGCCGAGGTGACGCTACGGATGCTCCAGGGCGATGGTCCGATCCTCAACCTGGTCACCTACCGGAGCGTTCTGATCACCGACGAGAATCTGGATGAGTGGGCGGATGCCGAGTGGACGCTCGACACGCCTGGTATCGCCAACGGCCCGGGCGGTTGGATCCCGGACGGTTGGACGGACCCGCTGTTCGAGGAGAACAACAGCTAGTCACATCCCGGCTGGACGGCGCCACGGTGGTGAGAGCCACCGTGGCGCCTCTGCTCAGCAGTAGTAGACCGCAACTTCAGGAGTAGAAATGAGCGCGACCACAACCCCGCTGGCTGACGACCTGACCCAGCGGCGGCTCGAGCTGGTGCAGCGCGCCGCGGGGCTGCGCGAGACGCTCGCCGCGGCCGCCGCACAGGCCGACCGCGACCGCCGCGTCGACGACGGCGTGATGGATGCCATCCGCGATGCAGGACTGCTGCGGATCACAGCCCCACGCCGCCTGGGCGGCTACGAGACCGACGGCCGCACCCTGCTGGGTGTCACGATGGAGCTGGCCCGCGGCTGCGCGTCGACCTCCTGGGTGGTCGGCATCATGAACACCGCGTCCTGGATGGCCGGCCTTTACCCCGATGCGGCCCAGAACGAGGTTTGGGCGAATGGCCCTGACACCGGGCTGGTCGGCGTCATCCCGCCGCTGGCGGAGACCCGGCGCGTCGACGGGGGGCTGATCGTCACCGGGAAGTGGCCGTACTCCTCGGGCTCGCAGTTCGCCGAGTGGGCGAGCCTCGGCGTTCCCGTCGTCGATGCGGCTGGAGAGGTCCAGCACAACGGCCTCGCGTTGATCCCCTTCTCAGACGTCGAGGTCGAGGACACATGGTTCGTCGCGGGGATGCGCGCGACGGCCAGCAACACCGTGGTGGTCGAGGAGGCGTTCGTGCCCGACCACCGGATCATCTCCATGCCGGACGTCGTCGAGGGCCGCTACGCCACCGAGCACTCCGACGAGATCCTCTACCGGACGCCCTTCACGGGCATGTTGACCTTCGCGCTGACCGGACCGATGATCGGCATGGCTCGCGCCGCGCTCGACTTCGTGATCGAGAAGGCGCCGAAGCGCTCGATCGCCTCGTCGGTCTACACCTCCCAGTCCGGCTCCGTCGCCTTCCAGGTCGCGGTCGCCGAGGCCGCCGCGATGATCGATGCTGCCCAGCTGGTGGCCGAGCGAGCCGCCACGGTGGTCGACGAGGCGGCGATCGCAGGCGTGCAGCCAGACCTCAAGCTGCGGGCACGCACGCGGATGGACACCTCCTACGTCGCCAAGACCTGCCGGGAGGCGGTCGACATCCTGATGACGGCGCACGGCACCTCCGGCTTTGCCCAGATCTCGCCCATCGAGCGGATCTGGCGTGACATGGAGACCGCCAGTCGCCACGCGATCGCCAACGACGGCATCTCGCGCGAGGCCTACGGAAAGGCCCTGCTCGACGTCGACGAGCGCATCACGATGCTGCTCTAAGCCCGCCCCCGCGCTGACGCGGCAGGGCCTTCCGAGCCGGGGCCCTGCCGCACGCCCGGTCGGCTGGTTGCGCGGAGGAAGTCAGCCCACCCGGCGGTCGTGGCCGGCCCAGTAGGGATCGCGCAGCGCCGTCTTGAGCACCTTGCCGGCTCCCGATTTCGGGAGTGGCTCGGTGTGGAAGTCGTAGCCCCGCGGAAGCTTGTAGCCCGCTATCCGGCTCCGGCAGAAGGCAGTCAGCTCGTCGGCATCGACTGTCGCTCCATCGACCAGGACGATTGCGGCCTGGACCGCCTCGCCCCACTCCGCGTGAGGGATCCCGAAGACGGCGGCTTCCGAGACCGCTGGGTGGGCCACGAGCGCTGCCTCGACCTCGATGGAGTAGACGTTCTCGGCTCCCGAGACGATCATGTCCTTGAGTCGATCGACGACGAAGAGGTAGCCGCCGCGATCGATGCGGCCGAGGTCGCCGGACCGGTACCAGCCACCACGCAGCGCCTCGGCGCTGGCCTCGGGCCTGTTCCAGTAGCCGAGCATGATGTTGGGCCCACGGACGCAGACCTCCCCAAGAGTGCCGGGCGGGAGTTCGCGGTCCGTCTCGGGGTCGCGGATCTGCAGCTCGACACCGGGCAACGGAATCCCGGCCGAGCTCAGGCGCGCCACCTCGGCCGGACTCCCGTCGAGCCCGCGGCGGTGATCGTCGGCGCCGAGCCGCGTCACCGACGGCGCGGCCTCGGTCATCCCGTAGAACTGGGCGACCTGACAGTCGAAGCGTTCGAGCATCCGCAGCTGGGTGCGTGGAGGTACCGGCGAGGCCGCGTAGCCGAGCTCGCGGATGCTGCTGAGGTCGCACGGGTGCTCGTCGAGGTGGTCGAGCAGGCGGGCGATCATCGTCGGTACCAGCAGCATCAGGGTGACCCGCTCGCGCTCGATCGTTGCGGCGACGGTGTCGGGGGCGAATCGGGGGAGGATCACCTGGCGGGCGCCGGCCCACGTCGCGGCGAGGACGTTCGCGGTCCCGGCGACGTGGAACATCGGGCAGACGTGGAGGAAGGTGTCGCTGTGGCGGTGGCCGACCGAGATGAGGTTGTGCTGCGCGTTGGAGAGCAGGTTGGCGTGGCTGAGCATCACGCCCTTCGGAACACCGGTGGTGCCGCCGGTATACGAGATGGCGGCAAGCGTGTCGGGATGGTGAGCCGGCGGCGTCACCGGGTCGGCGGCCACGAGGGTCTCGTAGTCGACGCAGTCGTCCGGGCACGGGCCTGGGCCCATGTGGACGATCCGCGCGAGCGCTTTGCAGCGCTCGCGCAGGCGGCGTGCCACCCCCAGCCATGCGTCGTCGGTGAGCAGCGTTCCGATGCCCGCGTCGTCGGCGATGAAGACGAGCTCGCTCTCGGCGAGGCGGAAGTTGAGGTCGCAGATCACGCGACCGTGGGCAGGGATGCCCAGCCACGCCTCGAGGTGGGCGAGCGAGTTCTCGGCGAGTACGCCGACGCGGTCGCCGGCGCTGATCCCGAGCTCCGCCAGCGCGGCGCCGAGACCATCGACGCGACGCTCGAGGTCGCCGTAGTTGAGCGCCTGGCCGTCGGTGACCACGGCCGGGGCGTCGTCGTAGAGTCGGGCGGCGCGGTCGAGTGGCCATGTCAGGTCGCCTCGGTGGGTTCGAGGCCCCGCTCCTGGGGGCGGCGCGGTCTCGGCGGGGCCCGCTGCGCCAGTCTCGTCGTCGTCCACTTCGTCCACTCCTAGATCGGCCGGCAGCGTGATTCTCCGGCAGCGATGGTCGATTTCTGCAATCGTATGCAGTCTAGTAGGCGCAACGTCCCCGCGGCGCGTGAACGGCGCCGAATCACAAGAGAAAGCGAAGGGAGATCAATGGCCCAGCCCTCGGACCAAGTCAGCGTCACCACGGACGTGCCCGGTCTGCTCGATCTGGTCGGAAAGCCGCTCGGGCCCACGGCCTGGCGTTCGCTCACCCAGGAGCAGGTTCAGCAGTTCGCCGATCTCACCGATGATCACAACCCGATCCACGTCGACCCGGTGGCGGCGGCCGAGACTCCCTTTGGCGGGACGATCGTGCACGGGTACTTCACGGTGGCCCTCCTCGCCCCGCTGCTCGCCGAGCTGCTCGTCGTGGAGGACACATCACTGAGCATCAACTACGGCTTCGACAAGCTCCGCTTCCCTTCGCCGGTACCGGTCGGCGCTGAGTTCCGCGCTACAGCCGAGATCTCCGAGGCGGTCGAGAAGGGAAGCTTCGTCGAGATCCAGGTCGCCACGACCGTCGAGGTTCGCGACAGCGACAAGCCCGCGCTCGTCGCCGAGTGTCGGTTCAGGTACGCGGCATGAGTGGCGCGATCGATCTGGACGGCCGCGTAGCCGTCATCACCGGCAGCGGACGCGGCCTCGGCCGCGCCTACGCGCTCGCGCTGGCGGCCGCGGGAGCTTCGGTCGTGGTCAACGACATCGACAGCGACGCGGCCGAGGAGACAGTCGGCCTGGTCGAAGCGGCCGGGGGCCGCGCGGCCGTCGAGGTCGCGGCCGTCGGCGCCACCGAGGCGGCCGACGCGCTCGTCGCCCGGGCGGTCGACAGCTTCGGCCGGCTGGACATCATGTGCACCAACGCCGGCGTGCTGCGCGACCGTGTCCTCTGGAAGCTCGCCGACGAGGACTTCGACCTCGTCGTCGCCACCCACCTGCGCGGCACCTTCACCTGCGCTCGTGCCGCCGCGGTGCGGATGCGTGAGCAGGGCGAGGGTGGGCGCCTGATCCTGGTCGGCTCGCCCGCCGGCCAGCGCGGCAACTTCGGTCAGACCGCCTACGCGGCGGCGAAGGCTGGGATCGTCGCGTTCGCGCGCACATGGGCGATGGAGCTGGCCCGGGCGGAGGTCACCGTGAACGCGATCGTTCCGACCGCCTGGACCGAGATGACGGCCACGATCCCCGTGTACGAGCCACTCGTCGAGCGCGTCGCCGCCGGTGAGCGGCTGCCGCGCCAGGTCCGCCAGGCCCACGCGATCGGGATGCCCTCCGACAGCGCCGCGCTCGTCGTCTACCTCGCGTCGACGTCGTCGGCGCAGGTCACCGGCCAGGCGATCGGGATCGGCGGCGACCGCCTCAGCATGTGGTCGCACTCCGAGGAGGTCGCCGCCGCGTTCAAGGACGGCGGCTGGACGCCCGAGGAGATCGCCGCCAACTGGTCCTCCACGGTCGGTCCGTTCGTCCAGGGCTACGGCATCGAGCTGCCGCCGCTGGAGCTCGACGGGGAGCCTGGCGCGTGAGCATCGACCTCGACTCGATCGTCGCGATCGACGTCCACACGCACGCGCAGGTGCCAAGGTCGGAGCCGGCGGACCCGATCACCACGCGGATGCTCGACGCCGCGGCCAAGCACTTCCGCAACGACTTCCCGCGGCCGAACGCGGCCGAGGTGGCCGAGTACTACCGCGAGCGCAAGATGGCCGCGGTCATCTTCTGCGTCGACAACGAGACCAACACCGGCGAGGTGCCGGTCTCCAACGACGAGGTGCTCGAGGTCGCTGCGGACAACTCCGACGTGCTGATCCCGTTCGTCAGCATCGACCCGCACCGCGGCAAGCGCGGCGTCCTCGAGGCGCGGCGGCTGATCGAGAAGGGCGCCAAGGGGTTCAAGTTCCACCCGACGCTGCAGGCCTTCTTTCCCAACGACCGGCTCGCCTATCCCCTCTACGAGGTCATCGAGGAGGCGAGGGTCCCCGCGCTCTTCCACACCGGGCATTCCGGCATGGGGTCGGGGGTCAGGGGCGGCGGCGGCTTTCGCCTGAAGTACTCCAACCCGATGCACGTCGACGATGTGGCGGTCGACTTCCCCGACATGCCGATCGTGCTCGCCCACCCCTCCTTTCCCTGGCAGGAGGAGGCGATCTCCGTGGCGATGCACAAGCAGCAGGTCTGGATCGACCTCTCCGGCTGGTCGCCGAAGCTGTTCCCTCCAGTCCTCGTCCAGTACGCCAACACCGTCCTGCAGGACAAGGTCCTGTTCGGGTCCGACTATCCGGTCATCACACCCGACCGCTGGCTGCGCGACCTCGACAAGACCGACATCAAGCCCGAGCTCCACGGCAAGATCCTCAAGGACAACGCGGCGCGGATGCTCGGCCTGGTGGACTGAGCCGGCCTGGACGGCCGCCCGGTGCGGCCGCTAGTCGATCGACACGAGGTCGACACGAACACGAGCGTCTCGTTCAGCGGGGCCTGACCGGCGGCGATCAGCCCTCAATCACCAGGGCGCCGTCGGCGGTGAGCGTCCACGCCGGATTGTGCGCGATCTCCCACGGGTGGCCGTCCGGGTCGGAGAAGGTCCCCGAGTAGCCGCCCCACTCGGCGCGCTCGGCAGGCTTGGTGACCGTGCCGCCCGCCTGCGCGGCGGCGGCGAGGATCGCATCGACCTCGTCGGGCGAGCCGACGTTGTGGGCGATCGAGTAGCCGCCCCCGCCACCGTCGGGCAGGCCGTTCTGCTCGGTGAGGCGGTCGCGCCGCCACAGCGCCAGCACCAGCGGCCCGGCCTGGAAGAAGACGATCTCGTCGTCGGGGGTCCGCGCGTCGGTCCAGCCGAGCGCCTCGTAGAAGCGGCGCGAGCGGTCAGGATCGGCGACGCCGAGGGTGACCAGCGAGATTCTCGGTTCCATCCCGGCGACGATAGCCCCGGGACGGCACACCGCGGTCGGCGCGGCCGCTAGTCGATCGACACGAGGTCGATCACGAACACGAGCGTCTCGTCGGGCCCGATGCTCGGCGGGCTGCCCTGGGCGCCGTAGGCCTGGCCCGGCGGGATGATCAGCTCGCGCTGGCCGCCGGCCTTCATGCCGACGAGGCCCTCGTCCCAGCCGGCGATCACCTGGCCCTCGCCGACGGTGAACTCGAACGGGGCGCCGCGGTCGTAGGAGTTGTCGAACTCCTCCTCGGTCGAGAACGCGACCCCGACGTAGTTCACCGACACGGAGTCGCCCGCCTTGACGGCCGGGCCCTCGCCCTCCTCGATGTCGCGGACCTTCAGCTCCTTCGGCGGCTTGCCCGCTGGAACCTCGACCTCCGGCTTCTCCGAAGCGGTCTCGGCCTCGCCCTCGGAGGCCGACTCGCCGCTCGGCGGCGCGTCGACGGTGAACTCTGCGGTGGTGGTCTCGCTGCCGCAGCCGGCGGCGGTCAGCGCGAGGCCGGCCAGGCCGGCGGCGATCAAGTGACGGGTTCGCATGGGGGCGAATACTAGGCAGCGCCAGCCGGCACGCGCAACGGATACCCGTCCGACCCCGTGAGCGGGCTCGGCTGGGGCCGCGCGAAGGATCCTTGGGGGTATACCCCCAAGGATCCTTCGCGCGCTCTTTGGCGCGGCGGTTAGGCGTCGCCGCGCCGGGTGAGCGCCGCGGCGGCGTCCTCGAGGCGGTCGTCGCCCCAGAACAGCTCGTCGCCGACGGCGACCGTCGGCACGCCGATCACCCCGCGCGCGGCGGCCTCCTCGGTGGCGGCGCGCAGCCGGTCCTTGACCGACTTGGTCGCGATCCCCTTGACGATCGCGTTGGGGTGCAGCTCGCATGCGGCGGCGGCGATCAGCACGTTGTCGGTCTCGGCGAGGTCGCGTCCGGCGCAGAACGCCTGGCGGAACGCCGCCAGCGCGAAGGCGACGGTGCGGCCGGCCTGCTGGGCGAAGGTCGCCGCGCGCATCGCCGCCAGCGAGCTCGACGGCCACGGGTCGGGCCAGCGGACCGCCAGCAGGCCGTAGTCGGCGGCGCGCCGCTCGACCTCCGCCATTCTCGCGTCGCGCTCGCCGGTCTGCGCCCACGAGCCGCCGCCGGTCTGCTGCCAGATCCCGCCGAGCAGGATCGGCTGCCAGACCGCCGGCACCGGGAGCACGTCGTGGATCCGCTCGGCCGTCAGCCAGGCGTACGGCGAGCCGAGGTCGAAGTAGAAGATCGGCGGCTCGCCGGCGCCGCCATCGGAGGGCGCCGGATCGTCGTCGGGCTCGGGGGCGCCAGGCCCGTCTGGTGTCGTCGTTGCGCTCATCAGGGAGCCCGCGTCAGCGGCGGGCCCCCGGCACGGTAACGCGCAGCGGCGGCGAGGCGCCGGCCGCGAACGGGTAGCCAGCCTCGGCCGGCACCCGCGCGCGTATCCGGTAGGTCGCCGTCCGGGGCGCCGCACCGAAGCGGTAGCGGAACGCCCACCGCCCGCGGCGGTCGGAGCGGACCGCCGAGATCGTCCGCCAGCGGCCGCGGAAGTGGGCCTGGACCTCGACGAGCTTCCCGTCCTGGGGCACCGCCCCGCCGACCACCCGCCCGTGAAAGCGGACCACTCGGCCGGCGAGCGCCCACGCGCGGGCCGACCGGCCCTTCCGCCGTGCCTTGCGCGCCGCCCGAACCGCCGGCCCGCCCGCCGCGACCGTCGCGACCGCCGGCACCCGGATCTCGACCGTCGCCGCTGCGCTCGCACGGTGGCGGCCGTCACCCGCGTAGGTCAGCCGCACGGTCCCCGACCGGCGGGCGTCGAGCACCGTCGCGACCGCGCCGGCGGCGTCGGTCGTCAGCCGCGGCAGCGCCGTCTCGGCCCCGGTCGAGACCAGCGTGGCGTCGAGCTGCGCACCCGCCAGCGGCCGCCCGGCGGCGGTCGTCAGCGTCGCCCGCACCACCGCCTGGCCACCGCGCGCGATCCGCGCCGTGCTCCGGCGCACGGTTGCCACGGTCCGGCAGCGCGCGGCCCGCGCCGGACGGCAGCCGCGCTTGGCGCGGCTCGCGCGCACCAGCAGGTGGGCGCTCAGCCGCGTCGCGGCCCGCACCGGCAGCGTCCGCACGCCGCCGTAGCCGACGCCGGCGTTGCCGGCCGCGTCGGTCGCGCGGGCGCGCAGCTCGTAGGCGCCCTCCAGCCCGTCGTCCAGCTCGGCGACCAGCCGGCCGCCGGCGACCGTCGTCGCCAGCGCCCGCCACGGCGCGCTGCCGTCGTGGCGACGCAGCTCGACCTGGCCGCCGGTCACCCCGGAGAGGTCCGACACCGCGGCCGCGACCGTCGCCGGCCGCTCGGGATCGCCGGGCAGGAACTCGATCCGCGGCGGCTCAGGGTCGAAGCGCAGCCGGGCCGGCTTGCTCGTCGCGGCCGGGTCGGCGTTGCCCGCGGCGTCCTCGAGCCACGCCAGCACGTCCCACTCGCCCGGCGCCGGCAGCTCGATCGGGCCGCTGGCGGCAACTCCCTCGCCGTCGCGCGCCCCGCCCACGCACGCCGGCGAGTCCGGCGGCGCCGCGGCCGGGCAGGCGCGCCAGCGGGCGCGGACGATCGGCGCGTGCTGGCCGCCCGGGTTCTCCCAGCGCAGCTCGAAGCCGTTGGCGGCGCGCCAGCCCGCGCCGCCCGCGACCTCCGCCGCCCGTGGCGCGGCGGGCGCGCCGTTGTCGACCGCAACCGTCCGCGCCGTCGCGACGCGCGCGCCCCCGGCATCGGTAGCCGACAGCTCGACTCGCCGCAGCCCGTCGGCCAGGCGGGTGGTGTCGATCGGCCACTCGGCGCCGTGCACGCCCGGGCACGGCGCCAGCCGCACGTAGGCACCGCCGACCGTCGCGCACGGCAATCCGGCGCGCGGCGACGGGCCGCCCTCGACGTCTGCCCCGAGTGCCGCCAGCCCACCGCCGGTATCGCGTGCATGCACCGCGACCGTCCGCGTGCCGCGCTGCCAGCCGCCGGCCAGCAGCGAGCCGCCGACCCCGTCGATCGTCGGCGGATGGTCGTCGCGCAGCGTCAGCTCGAACGACCGCCCGCGCAGGCGCAGGTCGGCGTAGCGGCCCTGGTGGCAGGTCCAGCCCGGCCCGCAGCGCAGCTGGAAGCCGACCCGCGCCGCGACGAACCCGGTCGTCGCGGCGCTCCAGCCGCGCCCGACCGGGCCCTGCACACCGGTCGGCGACTCCCAGGTGTGGTTGCCCAGCTCGCCCTGGAAGAGGTAGGCCCGCTGCCCTTGGCCGTTGGGCAGCTCGGTCGCCTCGCCGTAGCTGTACATCCCAGTGACGCAGCACGAGCCGGCGAGCACGCCGAAGTGGCCGGAGAAGGCGGTGAAGACGGTGCCTGGCGGGGCGTAGGCGAAGTAGCCGCCGTAGGCGCCGGACGGGTAGGTCCGCTCGGTCCCGCCACCGCCGTTGCGCAGCGCGAGGCCGAACTCGCCACAGCCGCTGCCGGCGTGGCGGTCGACGGTCGGCACGCCCGCCTCGTGCCAGACGAAGTCGTGGTGGCCGTTGCCGGCCGCCCAGTCGCACTGGCGGACGGTGTAGGTGCCGGCGGTCGCCGGGGCCGCGCCGGCCAGCAGGGCCGCGGCCGCCAGCACGGCGGCCACGGCGTTTCTCAGATGTCGAACGCGCACTGCGCCTCCTCAGATGGGTTGCTCTCCCATCTGAGGGACGCGGCGCGGGGGAGTTGCCCCCCCGTTCAGCTATCAGCCGTGTATCAGCCAGCCGTCGGTCGCCCGCGCGGCCTCCATGACCGCCTCGGCGAACGCCGGGTGCGGGTGAATCGTTCGCGCGACCTCCGGGTAGCCGCCCTCGAGCTCGCGGGCGACGACCAGCTCCTCGATCAGCTCGGCCGCCTTGGCGGAGACGATGTGGGCGCCGAGGATCTCGCCGTAGGCCTTGTCGCCGACGATCTTGATCATCCCGCCGCGCTCGCCGTAGACGGTCGGAGCGCCGACCGCGCCCATCGGAACCTTCCCGACGACGACGTCGTGGCCGGCCTCCTTGGCCTGCGCCTCGGTGAGCCCGAAGCTCGCCACCTGCGGCGAGCAGAACGTCACGCGCGGCACGTACGGGTAGTCGATCGGGTGGGTGTCCAGTCCGGCGGCGTCCTCGACGGCGATGATGCCCTCGTCGGAGGCCTTGTGGGCGAGCGCCGGCCCGGGGACGAGGTCGCCGATCGCCCAGACGCCCTCGCGCGAGGTGCGCAGCGCGCCGTCGACCTCGATCAGGCCGCGGTCGTCGGTCTTCACGCCGGCCTTGTCGAGCCCGAGCGCCTCGGTGTCGGCGCCGCGGCCGGCGGCGATGCAGAGCAGGTCGAACTCATGGGTCTCGCCGTTGACGACGATCTTCACCGCCGAGCCGGTGTCCTCGACGGACTCGACGTTCGCGCCGGTCACGATCGTGACGTTCTGGCGGGCGATCTCGCGCTGGCAGGCGCGGGCGATGTCCTTGTCCTCGAGCGGGAGGATCTGGTCGAGCGCCTCGATCAGCATCACGTCGGTGCCGAGCCGGCCGAACGCCGACGCGACCTCGGTGCCCGACGCGCCCGCGCCGATCACCGCCAGCCGCTTGGGCTGGGTCGAGGTGAGCCACATCGCGGCGGTGTCGAGGATCCGCTCGCCGAAGCTGAGGCCGAGGATCGGCTTGGCCACCGAGCCGGTCGCCAGGATGACCTTCGCGGCCTCGATCTCCTTGCCGTCGACCTCGACGTTGCCGTCGGCGGTCAGCGATCCCTGCCCACGGATCACCTCGACCTTGTTCTTGCCGAACAGCATCGAGACGCCGCCGGTGAGCTTCTCGATGACCTGGTCGCGGTGCCCCGCGGCGCCGGAGAAGTCGAACTCGACGCCGCTGGCGGTGATGCCGAAGTCCTTGGCCTCGGTCACCTCCTTGTAGGCGTCGGCGACCCGGAGGACCGCCTTGGCTGGAATGCAGGCCTCGTTGAGGCAGCGGCCGCCGACGGTCTCGGCGCGCTCGACGACCGCGGTCGCCATTCCTAGTTGGGCAGAGCGTATTGCGGCCACGTAGCCACCTGGCCCTGAGCCGATGACTACGCAGTCGAAGGAGGATTCAGGCATGGGGGAAGGAGCCTACCCAAGAGCAGATCAGCTCCCCTTCCCGCGTCCCTCTCGCTTCGTCGCGCCGGGTCGGTCGGGCATCTGGATCCGGGCCATCGCCTTGATCAGGAACCAGAACAGCACGCCCGCCCCGGCGACGAGCGCGACCGCGACCAGGGCGGCGAGCGCGCTGACCGCCGTCAGCAGCGACAGCGACGCCAGCACGATCGTCAGCGCCAGCAGCGTCTGCATGCCGAGCACCGCCCAGTAGCGGGCCCTCCACATCCCGACCGCGACCACGACCAGCAGCACCAGCCCGACCAGCGTCGTGACGTTGCGCTGGGTGGCGTCGCCGTCGAAGCCGGCCACGAGCGCGACGAGGTTGGCGACCGCGGCGACACCGGCGACGATCGCGCCGGCCGTCACCGCCGTCGGCCGCTCGCCCGGCTTCAGCGGCACGAGCTTGGCGCGCGCCGCCGCGTCCTTGGCGCGGCCGCGCGCGTAGAGGCGCTCCATCCGCTCCTGGTTGTTGCGCGGCGGCGGCGTCCCGTTGGCTGCGGCGGTCGACGCCGCCTCGGGGGCGGCCACCCGTCCGGCGCTCTGGCGTTGGCGCTCCTTGCGCCGCTTGCGGCTACCGCGCTGTGCCAACGCTCGCCTCCTCCAGTCCGGCGCGCAGGAACGCGGCCGCCGCCTCGGGGTCGGCGGCGTCGCGGATCGCGCGGGTGACGACGACGCGCGTCGCGCCGGCCGCCGCCACCTTGTCGACGTTGCCGCCGTCGATCCCGCCGATCGCGAACCACGGCTGCGGCGGGCGCAGCGCCGCGGCGGCCCGGACATATTCGAGGCCGGTCGCCGGCCGCCCCGGCTTGGTCGGCGTCTCCCACACCGGACCGACGCTGAGCTGGTCGGCGCCCGCCCCGATCCCCGCCTCGAGCTGGGTCGGCGAGTGGGTCGAGAGACCGACAAGCAGCTCGCCGCCGCCCTGCTGGCGCGCGGCGTCGACGGGCAGGTCGTCCTGGCCGACGTGGACGCCGTCGGCGCCGGCGGCGAGCGCCAGGTCGGGCCGGTCGTTGATCCAGAGCAGCGCACCCCGCTCGTCGCAGAGGGCGCGCCAGGCGGCGGCGCGGGCGAGCATCTCGCCGTCGTCGAGCGTGCGGTCGCGCAGCTGGAGCATGTCGACCCCGCCGCGCAGCGCCGCGCCGACGGCCTCGTCGGCCATCCCGCCGTCGCTCACGAGATAGAGGCGGGCGGTCGCCAGCCGCTCCCGTCGCTGCGCCACCGTCGTCATCGCGCCCCATCCTCGCAGAGGCCGCCGTGCGGCGCGGCTGGTGGGCGACGCGGCGACGCGGGTACCTTTCAGGCGATGACTTCCCCTCACGACCTCGTCGTCGTCGGTGGCGGAGCGATCGGGCTCGCCTGCGGCTGGCGCTGCGCGCAGGCGGGGATGTCGGTGCTGGTGCTCGAGCGCGAGTCGCCGGGGGCGGGAGCGTCGGGCGTCGCGGCCGGGATGCTCGCGCCGGTCACCGAGGCGAGCTTCGGCGAGCAGGCGCTGCTCGCGCTCAACCTCGAGGCGCGCGCGGCGTGGCCCGGCTTCGCCGCCGAGCTGGAGGAGGCGAGCGCGCTGCCGACCGGCTACCGCGACAGCGGGGCGCTGGTCGTCGCCGCCGACCGCGACGACGCCGAGGAGCTGCGGCGGCTGCACGCCTTCCAGGTCGAGTTGGGACTCGCCGCCGAGTGGCTGACCCCGTCCGCCGCGCGTGCGCTCGAGCCGGGCCTGTCGCCGCGGATCGCCGGAGCGATCTACGCGCCTCAGGACGGCCAGGTCGAGCCGCGCGCAGTCGTTCGCGCGCTTGCCGCCGCGCTCGTCGAGGCGGGGGGCGAGCTGCGCACCGGCGTGGAGGCGGTGGCGCTGGAGACCGGCGCCGGACGTGTCGTCGGAGTGCAGGCCGCGCGCGCGGGCAGCGACGACGGCGCCCCGCGGGAGTCGATCCCGGCCGAGACGGTGCTGATCGCCGCGGGCGCGTGGAGCTCGGCCGGCGGCCTTGGGGGCGACGCGTTCGCGCCGCCGGTGCGGCCGGTCAAGGGCCAGCTGCTCGACCTGCGCGTGCGGCCGGGCCGCCGACCGCCTGCCCGCCATGTGATCCGCACTCCGCGCTGCTACCTGCTCACCCGCCCCGACGGTCAGGTCGTGCTCGGGGCGACCCAGGAGGAGCAGGGCTACGACCGCACGGTCACCGCCGACGGCGTCTTCCGGCTGCTCGAAGCCGCCTGGGAGGTGCTGCCCGACGTCGGGGAGCTGGAGTTCGTGGGCGCCCGCGCGGGCCTGCGGCCGGCGACGCCCGACAACGCCCCGGCGGTCGGCGCCGGCGATGTCGAAGGGCTCGTCTGGGCGACCGGACACCACCGCAACGGGATCGTGCTCGCGCCGCTGACGGCCGCGGCGATCGCCGCCCTGCTCGGCGGCCGCGAGCCGCCTCCCGCGTTCGCCCCGTTCGGTCCGGGCCGCTTCGCCGGGGAGGTGGCGGCGTGACGGTCGCGGTGGTGGTCAACGGCGAGCCGCGCGAGCTCGCCGACGGCGCGACCGTGGCCGACGCGGTGGTCGCCGCGGGTGCGCCTGCCGACGGGCGCGGCGTCGCGGCCGCCGTCGGCGGCGAGGTCGTCCCGCGCGGCGAGTGGTCCGGCCGTGCGCTCGCGGCGGGCGACCGGGTGGAGATCCTCCAGGCGGTTCAGGGAGGATGAGCGCATGAGCTCGTTGCAGATCGCCGGCCGCGACTTCGGATCCCGCCTGGTCATCGGGACCGGCGGGTTCGCCAACCTCGAGATCATGGGCGCCGCGGTCGCGGCCTCCGGCGCCGAGATGGCGACGGTCGCGCTGCGCCGGGTCGATCCCGCGTCGCGCGGCTCGATCCTCGACGTGCTCGACGGCTGTGACTGCTTCGTGCTGCCCAACACCGCCGGCTGCTTCACCGCCCGCGACGCCGTAACGACCGCCAAGCTCGGCCGCGAGGCGCTCGAGACCGACTGGGTCAAGCTCGAGGTGATCGGCGACGACCGCACGCTGCTGCCCGACGCCGCCGAGCTGCTGGCCGCCGCCGAGGAGCTGGTCGCCGACGGCTTCACCGTGCTGCCCTACACCACCGACGACCCGGTCCTCGCACGCCGGCTCGAGGACGTCGGCTGCGCGGCGGTGATGCCGCTCGGCTCGCCGATCGGCAGCGGCATGGGGATCGTCAACCCCTACAACCTCGACCTCATCGTCGCGGCCGCCGGAGTGCCGGTGATCCTCGACGCCGGCATCGGCACCGCCTCCGACGCGGCTCTGGCGATGGAGGCCGGCTGCGACGCAGTGCTGCTCGCCAGCGCCGTCTCGCGCGCCCAGGATCCGGCCGCGATGGCGACCGCGATGCGCAAGGCGGTCGAGGCCGGCTACGAGGCCCGCGCCGCCGGGCGGATCCCGCGCCGCCGCTACGCGCGTTCCTCCAGCCCCGAAGCCGGCGTGGCCGAGCTGTCGTGAACGCCGCCGGAACTGTCCGTCGCGTCCGCCCGCGCCGATCCGCCGACGCCGCCGTGGAGTCCGCATGACCGGCGCCGACCCGCTCGCCCGCTCGCCCGTCGACGATCTCGCCGCCGCCTGGACGGCCGCCTGGACCACCGCCGGCGCGTTCACCGCCTGCTGCAGCGCCGAGGTGCTCTACGAGGATCCGCTCGCCACCGTGCCGCTGAGCGGGCTCGCGCAGCTGGAGGCCCACGCCGGCCGCCTGCGCGACGCCTTCCCAGACGCCCGGATCGCGCCGACCGCGCCGCCGCTCGGCCGCGGCGACCACGCCTGCATCCCCTGGAAGCTCACCGGCACCAACCGCGGCCCGCTTGCGATGCTGCCCGCCACCGACCGGCAGGTCGCGCTGCACGGACTGCACTACCTTGAGCTGGCCGACGGCCGCGTCCGCCGCGCGCGCGGCTTCCTCGACCTCTACGACGCCGCGTCCCAGCTCGGTGTCCTGCCTGCCCGCGGCGGGTTCGGCGAGCAGGCGCTGCTCATGCTCCGTGGCTTCGGCCTGCGGCGCTGACCGAAGCCGAGCGCCGTCCGCTCAAGACGAGCGAAGGATCCTTGGGGGCATACCCCCAAGGATCCTTCGCTGGCTACCGCACCGTCAGGGAGCCGGTCTGGCCGGAGTGGATCGTGCAGAGGTAGCCGACCGTGCCGGCGTCGGTGAAGGTCTGCTCGAAGCTGTCGCCGGGCTCGAGCGTGCCGGAGTCGAAGTCGGCGCCGGGGCCGCTGTCCTTGGTGACGGTGTGGGGCAGCTCGCCGGTGTTGGTCCAGCGGACGGTCATCCCGCTCTCGACGTTCGCGTTCTTGGGCTCGTAGTCGATGTCGACGATCTCGATCTCCATCCCGGCCTTGCCGCCACCCGAGCCCTGGCCGTCGGCCTGCGCTCCACCCGTCTCGCCGTCGCCGTCCCCGGCGGGCGCGGTCTCCTCGGCGGTCACGGCGGCCGAGCCGGAGTCGCCCGAGTCGTCGTCGCCCCCGCAGCCGGCACCGACGAGGCCGAGGGCGAGGCAGGCGAGCAGCAGCGCGGTGAGCTTGGACATGGCGAACTCCTCCGAAGGGGACCTGGGAGTCCAGCGTACTCCTGGCCCAGGGGAGCGGCCAGTCAGCCGGCGATCAGCAGCTCGATCAGCGCCTTCTGCGCGTGGAGGCGGTTCTCGGCCTGGTCCCAGACGGCCGAGCGGGGGCCGTAGAGGACGGCCTCGGTGATCTCCTCGCCCGGATGCGCGGGCAGGCAGTGCAGCGCGATCGCGTCGTCGCGGGCGGCGGCCAGCAGCTCCTCGTCGAGCCGGTAGCCGTCGAGCGCGGCGCGGCGGGTCGCGGCCACCGCCGGGTCGTCGCCCATGCTCACCCACACGTCGGTGTAGAGCGCGTGCGCGCCGGCGGCGGCGGCGCGCGGGTCGTCGGTCACGGTCGCCGCGCCGGCGCCGGTCGCTCCGGCGCGCGCGAGCTCGACCGCCACCGGGTCCGGCGCCAGCTCCCCCGGGCTCGCGACGACCACGTCGACGCCCGCCTTCGCGCCGAGCACCATCAGCGACGCCGCGACGTTGTTGCCGTCGCCGACATAGGCGAGCCGCAGGCCGTCGAGGCGGCCGAACCGCTCGCGCAGGGTCAGCAGGTCGGCGAGCGCCTGGCAGGGGTGGTGGTCGCGGGTGAGCATGTTGACCACCGGCACGTCGGCGCTGGCGGCCAGCTCCTCGACCGGGCCGTGGTCGCCGGTGCGGATGCCGATCATCGCCACGTAGCGTGAGAGCACCAGCGCCGTGTCGCGCGTGCTCTCCCCGCGCGAGAGCTGCAGCTCGTCGCCGCGCAGCACGACCGGGTTGCCGCCCAGCTCCGAGACCCCGACCTCGAAGGAGACGCGCGTCCGCGTCGAGGGCTTCTCGAACACCAGCGCCGCGCTGAGCCCGGCGAGCGCGTCGGAGGCGAGCCGGTCGACCTTCAGCGCGGCCGCCCGGGCGAGCAGCCCGTCGAGCTCGTCGGCCGTAAGCTCGGCCCCGGTCAGGAGATGGCGAGTCACCCCGGCATCGTATTGCGGCTGCTCACGTGGAACCTCTTCCACGGGCGCGACCACCCGCCCAACGGGGCGCTGCTCGGCGCCCGCTCGCGCTGGCTCGGCCGCAGCGAGTGCGACGCCACCCACGTCCAGGTCAACCGTTCGCTGCGCGCCGAGTTCGCGAGCGCGCTCGCCGGCTGGGAGTGGGACGTGGCGCTGCTCCAGGAGGCGCCGCCGCGCTGGCTGGCCGAGCTGGAGCGCGCGACGGGCGCGTCCGGCGTGCGCGACCTGACCTCGCGCAACTCGCTCGGCGCCCTGCGCGGCTGGCTCGCCGACCGCCGCCCCGATGCGCTCGGCTCCTGGGAGGGCGGCTCGAACATGGTGCTCGTGCGGCGCCCGGCGCGGATCGTCTCGACGGCCGCCTTCACGCTCGCGTGGCGGCCCGAGCGCCGCCGGCTGGCGCTCGTGCGCGTCGAGCTGGCCGACGGCCGTCGGATCGCGGTCGGCGCCACCCACCTGTCGGTGCCGAGCACCCAGCGCGGGGCGGCCGAGGCGCTCCAAGCGGCCGAGTTCGCGCGTGCCTGGGCAGCGGGTGAGCCCCTCGTGCTCGGTGGCGACCTCAACCTTCGCCCGGCCGACCACGGCGCCGTCTTCGCCGCGCTGGCCGCGGGCCACGGCCTCGGCCCGCCGACCGCCGCGCGGGCGATCGACCACCTGCTGATCCGCGGCGCCGGCCTGCTCGAGGCGCCGCGTGCGCTGGCGGCCGCCGCACGCGAGGTCGATGGCGGCGAGGGCCGCGCGATCCGGCTCTCCGACCATGCCCCGGTCGTCGCGGCGCTCGGCCTGCGATAGTCCCCAGCTCGTCAGCGAGGACATCGAGGAGGCAGTTCCAGATGGCAGACGAGCGACGGGGCGGGGGCGGCGACGGCGCTGCCGGGAAGGTGGGCGAGCTGCGCGACGCGCTCTCCGGCATGCTCGATCCGCGTGGGGTGGTGATGCTCACCCGCGAGCGGATCGAGGAGGCGCTGCAGGATGCGGTCAGCCGTGGCCGGGTGACCGCCGACGACGCGCAGGATCTGGTCGCGACGCTGCTCGAACGCGGCCTGCGCCAGACCGGCGAGCTGCTCGACGAGCTGGAGAGCGCCGTCACGGCGAAGGCCGGGAAGGCGCGCGGCGCGCGTGGGCGGGGCGGCGAGGCCCGCGGCGAGTTCCCGATCGCCGGCTACGACGATCTGACCGCCGCCCAGGTGCAGGAGCGCCTCGACGGACTGACGGCCGCGCAGCTGCGCCGGGTCTCCGAGCACGAGCGCGCCAACGCCAACCGCAAGACGGTCCTGGCCGCCGTCGAGCGCAAGCTGAAGTAGCGCCGCGGCGCGCACCTGCGAGCATGGGCGCGATGGCCGATCCGACCGCACCGAAGCGTCCCCGTCCTCGCCGCGGCGAGGAGGTCGAGGTGACGATCGAGTCGCTCGCCTACGGCGGCGCCGGGGTCGGCCGGGCCGAGGGGTTCGTCGTCTTCGTCCGCGGCGCGCTGCCGGGAGACCGGGTCCGCGCTCAGATCGGCAAGGCGAAGCGCTCCTACGCCGAGGCGACGGTGGTCGAGCTGCTCGAGCCCGCGGCCGACCGGATCGAGCCCGAGACCCCGCACCCCGGCGCGCCGTGGCAGGTGCTCCCCTACGAGCGTCAGCTGGAGGTCAAGCAGGCCCAGGTGGTCGAGGCGCTCGAGCGGCTCGGGGGCTTCGAGGCGCCGCCGGTCGAGCAGATCGTGCCCGCGGTCCAGGTGCTGCGCTACCGCAACAAGGTCGAGTACTCGTTCGGCGCCGACGAGAGCGGGCGGCTGGTGCTCGGCTCGCACCGCGCCGGGCGCTGGGACGTGATCGACGAGCTGACCTCCGACGTGCTCGCCTCCGAGCGCGTCGACGAGTTGCGCAACGCGATCGCAGCCTGGTGCCGTGAGCACGAAGTGCCCCCCTACGACCGCGCCGACCGCAGCGGGGTGCTGCGCAACCTGGTCGTCCGCGAGGGCCGACGCACCGGCGAGCTGCAGGCCCGCCTAGTGACCCGGCGGCGGGAGCTGGAGACCGACGTGCTCGCTGCGTCGGTCTCGGCGGAGAGCTTCTTGACGACCAACGTCGAGGGGCTCGGCGAGACGACCGCCGGCGGCGAGACCGAGCTGGTGAAGGGGTCGGCGAAGCTGTTCGAGGAGCTCGAGGTCGGCGGCAATCGGCTCCGCTTCGGCATCTCGCCGGAGGCGTTCTTCCAGACCAACACCGAGATGGCCGAGCGGCTGTACTCGATCGCCGCCGAGCTGGCGGGCCTCAACGGGCGCCAGCGGGTCTTCGACCTCTACTGCGGCATCGGCACGATCGGCCTCGCGTTGTCGCTGGACGCGCGCGAGGTCGTCGGCGTGGAGATCGTCGAGGCGGCGGTCGCCGACGCGATCGCCAACGCCGAGCTCAACGGCATCGACAACGCCCGCTTCTACGCCGGGGACATCCGCACCGCGATGCGGCCGCTGATCGAGGAGGAGGGGACCGCCGACGTCGTCGTCATCGACCCTCCCCGCGCCGGCCTCTCGCAGAAGGTCGTCCGCCGCGTGCTCGAGGTCGGCGCCCCGACGATCGTCTACGTCTCCTGCAACCCGACCACCCTGGCCCCCAACGCCCGCCAGCTGGTCGATGCCGGCTACCGCCTCGACACCGTCCGCCCCGTCGACATGTTCCCGCAGACGCCGCACATCGAGTGCGTGGCGTTGTTGCGGCGGGGCTGACGAGGCCAGGCAGCGCTTTCTCGGCGGCTGGGCTCGCGGTAGTCTCCCGCCGCGGATGCCAGGCCGCTTCAACGGTGGAGTGATCGCCGGTACGATCGCCGGCTTCGCCGCCGGGTGGAACGTCACCAACGTCGGGGCGATCGCCTCGGTGACCGCCGAGGCGTACGGGATAGCGCTCGCGAGCGTCGGCCTGTTCACCACGGCGCTGTTCACGACACACCTGGCGATGCAGGTGCCCGGCGGCCGGTTGGTCGATCGACTCGGCGCCCGCCGGATGTGCATCGTCGGAGTCGCGACCATAGCCTGCGGTTGCGCGCTCTCGATGCTCGCCCCGATCGCTTGGCTGGCCATCGCCGCGCGGCTCCTGACGGGCGTCGGAACGGGCCTCGCCTTCATCGCCGGCACCGCGTACGTCCGCCGGTCCGGCGGGTCCGCGCTGGCGCAGGGACTCTACGGCGGGATCGGGCTCGCCGCGGGTGGGCTCGCTCTCGCGGTGGTGCCCGAGCTCGTCGGCCGGCTGTCCTGGCGGGCCCCTTACGCCAGCGGGCTCGTCCTCGCCGGCATCGGGTTGGTCGTGCTCGCGCTGGCTCCGGGCGACCGCGTCGTCCAGGACGCCGGCAGCCGGGCCAGGCCGTCGGCCGGCGTCCTGCGCGACCGCTCGCTCTACCCGCTCGCGCTGCTGTACTCGTGCACGTTCGGGCTGGCGCTGGTGCTCAGCAACTGGGTCACCGAGCTGCTGGATCGTCACGGCGTGGGGAGCGCTGGTGCGATCGGGGCGCTGATCCTCACGCTGGGCATCGTGACGCGCCCGCTCGGGGGCTGGATCATGCGCTCGCGTCCCGAGCTGGTGAGGGTGACGATCGGACTCAGCCTCGCCGCAGGAGCGTTGGGGAGCGCGCTGCTGGCCGTCGCGTCGTCCAGCCCGGTGGCGCTCGCCGCCTGCCTGCTGCTCGGCATCGGCGGGGGCATCTCGTTCGCGCCCGCGTTCACCGGCGCGGCGACGCTGCGACCCGATGCCCCCGCGACGGCCGTCGGCCTCGTCAACGGGACCGCCGCCGCGACGATCCTGATCTGCACGCCGCTGGTCGGGCTCGCCTTCGCCCTCCCGGGCGACGGGCGCGTCGGGTTCGCCGCGGCCGCCGTCCTGTGGCTGGCGATGTTGTGCGCGCTGCCGAGCCGGGGCGCCCTCGGCGTCGAGCGGGCGTGAGTGTCCGCCGCCGACTCGGCCGCGACCTAGTCGACTAGGGCACGGACGCTTCGTCGCCCACGACCACGGTCCCCGCGACCATGTCGTGGAGGCCGCGGCGGCGGTCGTCGAAGAGGATCGGCAGGAAGCCCGCGCCCAGTGGGATCGCCGCGACGGTCAGCATGACCAGGCGGAGCAGCGCTCGCCCCGGGCTCAGCGGCCGCTCGGCGGCTCCGCGGTGAACGCGGATTCCGAGCAGGCGGCTGCCGGGCGTCTGGCCGGTCGCCGACCAGAACGTCACGAAGTAGGCCGCCGACCACAGCGCGCAGGCGCCGCCGGCGAGCGCGAAGATCGCGTTCTCGACGTCGCTGGGCACCGACAGGACGGTCAGCGAGACAGCCACCGCCGCCCCGGCGATCGCGGCGACGGCGGTGATGATCGCCGCGTCGATCGCGAAGGCGATCGCGCGCGTCACCAGCCCCTCGTACTCCGGTGGGCCGGGCGCGGGAGGCTCGGGTACGTGAGAAGCGGCGGGCGGGCGCGGGGGTCCCGCCATCCGGGTCACGGTGTCGCCGTCCCCGGCGGGCCGACGTCCCCGCCCTCGTTCGGCGCGCGCGGCTTGCGGCGGAACAGCCGCCGGGCGCCCGTCTCGAGCCGGTCGTCGATCCGCCGCGAGCGCATTCGCACGCCGCCGGCGACCTCGTCGGCGAATCCGACGCTCTGGCGCTGGATCGCCTCCGCCACAGCCGGGCTGCGCGCGATCTCGTCGACCATCAGCCACAGCTCCTCGGTCTGCAGCAGTCGCTCGACCGCCTCCTCCAGCAGGCGGCTGTCGATCACCCGTACGACGAGGCGCTCCATCGCCGCGCTGTCGAGCGACTGCTCGACCACCCGCTCGAGCTCGGGCCCCTCCAGCACGCGCGCGACGGTCTGGTCGAGGACCCCGTCAGCCAGCAGCCGGTCGGCCACGCGGCGCGGGAGCTCGGCGGACTGCGCCCGGTCGAGCACGGCATCGACGGTCTCGCCCCCCAGCAGCTCGTCGGCTGCCCGCTCGACCACCGCGTGCTCGACCACCGCCCGGGCCGCGGCGTCGACCAGCGGCCCCGCGAGCACCCGCTCGACCGCGTGACGCGCAAGCGGGCTGTCCAAGACGCGGTCGACGACCGTGCGGGTCAGCGGGGCGGCGAGCAGCGCGTCGGCGGCGGCCAGCGTGGCCGCGTCGACGCCGTCCAGGACGACCCCGCGCAACTCCCGCTCGGCGCGGCGGCCGAGCGCGACCCCGCCGGCGATCGGCCGCAGCGCGACGCCCACGACGGCGCCGCCGAGACCGAGCAGCGAGAACGGCCGCCGGCCGGCGGCGCGCTCGCGCTCACGGATCTCGGGAAGGATCTCCACCTCTGAGGTGGAGCGTCGCACGCCGGCCGGTCGGCGGCCGGGCCGCTCAGCCCAGCAGCTTTGCCTTCTGCGCCGCGAACTCCTCGTCGGTGAGGATCCCCTGCTCGTGCAGCGCCCCGAGCTCCTTCAGCTGGGCGATCGGGTCTGCGGCCGGCGCGGCTGGTGCCGCGGGGGGCGGTGGAGGCGGCGCCTGCTGCGCGTAGGTGGCGGAATCCTGCTCGGCCCAGCGGTTGGCCTGGCGGCGGCTGACGCGGTTCGACACGGCGGTCGCGGTCCCGGCGACGGCGGCGGTGCGGGCGACGCCTCTCAGTAGTCCTGGCATGACGGTCGGTTCCTCTCGGTCAGGCCGCTGACGCCTCGGTGGCGTCGAGGGCGTCGATGATGTCCTGCACGGGGATCCGCTCGAAGGCGAGCGCCTCACCCCCGTTGCGGCGCACGGCGGACACGAACGGCGCCGCCCAGCTGTTCTCGTAGACGATCAGCACGGCGGCCGCGCCGGGCTCCAGGGCGGCCGCGGCCTGCTCGGCGTCCTCGTCGCCGAGCAGCCCCGACGACGCGCCCTCGAAGACGGCGAAGTCGCCGACCCCCTTGTCGTCGAGGTCCTGAGCGGCGAAGCCCGAGAAGGCCCCGTCCTCGCCCTTGACGACGAACAGCACGTCCAGCACCCGCACGATTCCCCGCTCCACGAGGTCGACGAGCACGCCGGCCGCCTCGCCGGTCATCGGCGAGCCCGGCGGGTATCCGATCACGACGATGTCGATCGGTCCGAGATCCTCGTTCTGCGCTTCCATCGTTCTCCTCGGTCGGGCGGACGGGCCGCCCAAGATAGGCCCACGGCAGGCACCCGGCGAGGGTGCGCACACGACTCCCGCGGTAGGGCGGACCACCGGCGGCGTTCCCCGGCCGAGTGGGCTTCGCTGCGAAGAAAATCACTTTTGAGTGATATTCTGCCTCTGTGCAGCCGGGCGATCTAATCCGTGCCACGCGTCGCCGCCACGGCCTCACTCAGGAGCGGCTGGCTCGGCGGACAGGGACCCGCCAATCGGCGATCAGCCGGCTCGAGCGTGGCGAGGTGTCGCCGACCGTCGACACCCTGCGGCTCCTGCTCAACGCCATGGGCGAGCGGTTGGAGCTCGGAGGGGGGCCCCTGGACCGCGACTACGACCCACTGCACCGTCGCGCGCAGGCGGAGCGGACGCCCGAGGAGCGCCTCGCCCTCGCGGTCTCCTGGAACCGGATGGCCGGGCGGTTCGCTGCGGCCGGGCGAGCGGCGCGTGACGGGGCCTGACCGCCCGCTCGACGCGGAGCGGATCTTCCGCGTCCTCGCGCGTGAAGGAGTCGACTACGTACTGATCGGGGGGGGTGGCCGTCCAGACCCACGGGCACGTCCGGATGACCAACGACGTCGATCTGATCCCGGCGCCGGACCCGGCCAACCTGGAGCGTCTCGCCGCCGCGCTCAGGGCTCTTCGCGCCCGCGTCCTCAACCCCGGCAGCGAGACTCTCGAGGTCGACGCCGCGATGTTGCCGCGCGCCACCATCTGGCAGTTCGCGACCCCTGACGGGGACATCGACGTCATGCACGAGGTGCCGGACGGAGACCCCTACGCCGACCTGAGCGAGCGGGCGCTGCGAGTTCGCCTCGGGGAGATAGTGGTTCCTGTAGTCGGGCTCGACGATCTGATTCGGATGAAGCTCGCGCGCGGCCGCCGCATCGACATGGAGGATGTCGCGGCGCTGACCGACGACGGGTAGATTGGCTCGGCGATGAGCGTCTACTACGCTGGACCGAACCCGCCGGACGCCGTCGAGCTGAGGGTCCTCGGCGCGCTGATCGAGAAGCGTCGCACCACGCCCGACGCCTATCCGCTCAGCGTCAACTCGCTGCGGCTGGCCTGCAACCAGTCGACCAACCGCGACCCGGTCGTCGACTACGACGAGCACACCGTCCTCGACGCGCTCGAGCGGCTCGGCCGCCGCGGCTGGACGCGGCTGGCGTCCGGCGCCGGCAGCCGCGCGCGCAAGTACCGCCACCTCTTCGCCGAGGCGCTCGACCTCGCCGACGACGAGGTCGCGCTGCTCGCGATCCTGATGCTGCGCGGGCCCCAGACGCCCGGCGAGCTCAAGCAGCGCGCCGACCGCCTGCACGGCTTCACCGACCTCGCAGCCGTGCACGGCGGCCTCGACCGGCTGATCGACCGCGAGCTGGCGACCGCGCTCGCCCGTCGGCCCGGGCAGAAGGAGCAGCGCTACGCCCAGCTGCTCGACGGCGGCGAGCTGGAGGACGCCGCGACGGCGGTACCGGCCCCGTTCGCGGACTCCGCGACCCACGCGCCGTCGGCGGCTCCGCCCGCCGACGCGGCGCTCGTCGAGCGCGTCGACAACCTCGAGCGCGAGGTCGCCGAGCTGACCGCCCAGCTCGCGGCGCTGCGCGCCGAGCTGGGGCCCTGAGCGACCGGCCCTTGCGTCAGTCGCCGAAGCCCCAGCGCGCCCGCCGGCTCGACCCGAAGTCGTCCTTCTCGGCGACCAGCGCGCTCGACGGGGCGTTGAACACCCCGGTCTTCTCCGGGCCGGAGAGGAAGTCGATGTCGACCCGCGCGACGCGCCCGGCGCCGAACTCGATGTAGCAGGAGCCGCGCCCGTCATACGGCGGCGGCGCGTCGCCGGCGGTCCATTCGGCGATCAGCTGGGCGGCGACGACCTTCGCCGCGCCCTCGGCGAAGACGCCGGCCTTCGGCACCCCGGCGGTCGCGACGTCGCCGATCGCGTACACGCCTGGGAAGCGGGTCTTCAGCGTCGCCGACTCGACGGGGATGTAGCCGTCCTCGGCCATGCCGCTGGCGATCACCACGTCCGGCGCGCGGTGCTTGGGCACGCCGAGGAAGAGGTCGAAGTCGATCTCGGAGCCGTCGTCGAGCACCGCCGCCGAGCGGCCCGGCTCGATCGCTGCCACCCGCCGGCCGCCGACGAACCGGATGCCCCGCTCGTCGAAGGCCTCGAGCAGCGCCTGGGAGGTCTCCGGCGACGGCGGCACCGGCGCGCCGAACGGCATCACGAAGTCGATCTCGCAGGCGTCGCGCACGCCGCGCGAGACCAGCTCGTCGTGGATCAGCAGCGCGCACTCGCTGGGCGCGGGCGGGCACTTGAACGGCGCGTCGACGACGCCGATGACGATCCGGCCCGCCGCGAGCTCCGGCACGATCCCGGCCAGCCGGGCGGCGCCGGCGACCGAGTAGAACTCGTTGCCGCCCTCGGCGAGGCCGGGGGTGGCGTCGAGGTCGTAGTCGGCGCCGAGGGCGACGACCAGCACGTCGGCGTCGTAGCTGCCCCGGTCGGTGGTCACCCGGCGCGCATCGGGGTCGATCGCGGTCACGGTCTCCTGGCGGAAGCGCACGCCGGGCTTGGCGATGTCGGCGTAGCGCAGCTCGACCGCTGAGCGGGTCGTGCGCCCGAACATCACGTCGAGCTTGGAGAAGCCGAACACGAAGCTGTCGGAGCGGTCGATCAGCGTCACCTCGACGCCGTCGCCGAGCTCCTCCGACAGGAGGGAGCTCAGCTCGAGTCCGCCGAAGCCCGCCCCCAGGATCACTACGCGCTTGCTCATCGCGCGAGCGTATCCAACGGCGTCAGCCGTGCTTTGTCTCGATCTCGGTGACCGGCAGTCCGGTCGCGTGGGCCGCCTTGCGCTCGAGGTCGAGGTGGAACCACTTCGACAGGCGGTGGGGCAGGGTCGCGACGACGATCTCGTCGTAGTCGCCGCGGTTGGTGGCATCCTCGATCGCCGCGAGCGGATCGGGGTCGCCGACGATTGCCGCGGCCACGGGCAGCCCGCGCTCGCGCAGCCGGCCGACGAGCGCGTCGCGGTGCACGCCGGCCTCTTGGACCGCCTCGTCGGTGGCCATGTTGGTCGCCCACTCGACGCCGTGGGGTGTCGCGGGGATCAGCACGGTGAACTCACAGTCGCCCCGCTCGGCGCGTTCGCGCAGCGCGGCCAGCAGATCGTCGGACTCCGCCGTCTGGTTCGCGACCACCAGCACCTTCGCCATGCCGTCCTCCTACCGTTCGACCACCTTCTGATCTACCCGGCTCGACCCGCACCGTCAACCTCGGCCGGCCCCCATCAATAAGGCGGGAAGTCGGCGTACCAGTCGCCGAGCGCCCGGAAGGCGCGCCAGAAGGCCCGCTTGGCCTGCTCGTCGTCGAGCGAGGCGTCGATGTCGGGCACGTAGAGGGCGTCGCAGCTGGCGGTCAGCTTCTGGATCGAGCCGGGGTCGGCGGCGACCTCGGCGGCGAGCGGCACGCCGAGCCCGTTGAGCTCCGCGCGCGCCTCCTCGCCCATCACGACGACGATCCGCGGGGCGACGATCGCCAGCTCGTCGAGCACGCGCGCCTTGCACTCGTCGGCGGCGTAGTCGGTGTCGGCGACCGGGCACTTCACGACGACGGTGCCGTAGACGGCGAGCGGGTCGATCCCGAGCCGCTTGAAGCTCTTCATCAGCGCGCTGCCGGAGCGCCCGTAGAACGCGACGCCCTCCTCGATCTCCGACGGCCGCGGCGCGAACTTCAACATGAAGATGTCGGCTTGGGGGTGGCCTGAGCCGAGCACCGGCATCAGGCTGCCGCGCGGGCAGGCGTCGCAGCCCTGGATCTCGTGGGTGAGGTGGTTGAGCTCGCGGATCGCGCGCTCGAGGTACTTCTCGCGGATCTCGTCGTCGGTGGCCGGCACGCCCGAGGTATTGGACGGTGCGCCGCGCTGTCCTCTTGACTGCATCGTTTCCTGCCGTCCGGCGATGGTCATGCCCCCGTCGAGCGCCGCGCGCCGGCGCCGGGGCGGGCGGTCCGGCGGCGCGCCGCCTCCGGGGTCGCCTTGGTCTGGATGAACTTCAGCGCCTGGACGTAGAGCAGCGACTGGCGCTTGCGGACGATGTCGGCGTCACGCAGCGACTCGAGGAACTCGTCGGGCCCGTCGAAGGCGCGCATGCGGATCTTCACCGAGCCGAGGCCGGCGGCGACATGGCTGTCGGAGCCGGCGCCCGCGACGATCCGGTACTTCTCGGCGAACCGCGCCGCCTCCTCGTTGAAAGCCGAGAACGCCACGCGGGGGTTGAAGACCTCGATCGCGTCGACGTCCTCGACGACGTCGAGCAGGTTGGCGTAGTCGGGGACCGAGTGCATCCGGTCGAACGGATGCGGCACGTAGACGAGGCCGCCCTGCGCGCGGATCGCGGCGATCGTCTCGCGCAGTGTCATGCCCTTCGGGATCTTCTCCTCGATGAAGAGCCCGATCACCTCGCCCTGGTCGGCGGTCTTGACCTCCTCGCCGACGATCACTTCGATCCCGTCGATGGCGCGGGCGAGCTCGCGCGCCTCGTGGGCGCCGGAGACCTCGTTGTGGTCGGTCACGGCGATCGTCTGTAGTCCCGCCGCCTTCGCGGCCGCCAGCAGCGTCGCGGCCGGGGTGGCGCAGTCACTGGAGTGGTCGGTGTGCATGTGCAGGTCGACGTGGACGAACTCGCGGTCGGCGAGGTGGCGGCGGATCTCCGGCTTGCCGGTCGGGTCGTGGCGGCGCGCGGCCGCGGTCGCGTAGAGCGTCTCGATCTGGTCGACGGCGCGACCCCAGGAGAGCCGCTCGCGCTCGGCGACCGCCCGCTCGGCGAACCGGCCGCGCAGCTCCGGCTCGGCGAGCAGCCGGCCGATCTGGTCGGCGAGGGCGTGGCCGTCGCGCGGGTCGAACAGCAGGCCGAGCTCGCCGTCGTCGAGCAGCTCGGCGTACTGCGGCAGGTTGGCGACGACCGGCACCGCTCCGGCGCCGAGCGCGCGCAGGACCAGCTGTGTCGACGGCGCCACGCCGGTCGACGCGGCTACCGCGATGTCGGCTCGGGCGAGGTGGTCGGCCTCGCTGCCGTTGGCGGGGCCCGCGAGCCGTACCCGTTCGCGCAGCCGTCGTGGCAGCTGGGCCGGGGAGGCGACGGCGGCCGGGTCACGCAGCCAGATCGTCGCCGTCCAGTCGGTGTCCTCGGGCAACCGGCGTAGGGCGCGCAGGAAGACGCGCAGCGCGCCGCGGTCCTCGTCGGCCGAGTAGAGGATCTCCGGCGGCCCGTCGCGGGGTTCGTGCTCGATCGCGTCGGCGCCGGGCGGCACGACCGTGTACTCGGCGGGGAAGAACCGCTCCATCAGCTCGCGCGCGGCCTGCGAGGTGGCGGTGCGGCTGTCGAGGCGGCCGAACAGCAGCTGCACGACTCGCCGCGCGACCTGGGTCGAGAGAAACCGCTCGGCGGTCGAGTGGAACGTCGCGACGTTGAGCGTCCGCGAGTGGCGCAGCGCCGCCGACGCGGCGCTGGGCGCGAACGGCTCGTGGACGTGGACGAAGTCGAGCTCGGCGGCGCCGAGCAGGTCCTCGAGCGTGCGCGAGACGTCGATCGGCAGTGACACCGCCCGCCCGCGGCGGAATGGGAGGCTCTGGCCGATCGCCAGCACCTCGTCGGCGAACAGCGCGTCCTGGTCGCCCGCGACGACCGCCTTGACCCGCTCGCGACCGTCGCGGATCAGCTTGCGCGAGTCCGACGGAGCGACGACGACCACGCGGTGTCCACGCGCCCGCAGCTCACCCGCGACACGCTCGACGTAGCGGTTGACGTCGTGGTGCTGCTCCCAAGGGTATGGGGAGACCTGCGCGATCGAGAACCGCTCGCCCGTCACGGGGCGGAGCATACGGCGGGCGGTCCGCGCACGTCCGCCGTCTGCCTACTTCACGCGGATCCGTCCCGTCGCCGGCGCGTAGCCCTTGCGCGTCACCCGGATGCGATACCGGCCGGGAGCCAGCTTCAGCGCGGCGCGACCTGAGGCCTTGGTCGCCGTCGACTTGCCGCCCGCGAGCACCTTGGCTCCGCCGAGCTTGGCCCCGGCGTCGCTGACCACGAAGGTGGCCTTGCCCTTGCCGCCCTTCGCGGCGACGGTCAGCCCCGGCAGCAGCCGCTGGTGCCAGTTGTGGATCGTCCCGTTGCGGTCGATCAGCGCCACGGCGTCGAGCGGGCCGCGCGAGCCCTCGCCGGCCAGTCCGTGGATCGCCCGTCCGCCCTTGGGCATCGGTGCCGACACCGCCGCGCCGAAGACCGTCGCCTGAGGATTGCTGCGCCGCGCGACGACCCGGCCGCGGTGGCTCCAGAAGACCCAGAGGCGGCCCCCGGGCGCGGGCGCGATGCCGATCGACCGGGCGCCCCGCTGCTTGGCGAGCAGCTTTGCCTTCGGTGTTCCGAAGCGCCAGAGCGCCGGACGCGACAGGAACTCGTTCGTCCCGGACTGGTAGGCGACGTACACGCCGGGTGCGCCGATCCGGCCGCTGATCCCGGTACGGCTGCCGGTGTCGGCGGCGCCCGCGTTCGGAGACGAGTAGCGCTGCCCGGCCGGCGCGATCGACTGGGCGAAGGTGCCGTCGGGGCTTTGGCCGTTCCCGATCCGCTTCCAGGCGACCACCGCGGCGCCGCTGACGGCGTCGATGCCGACGTTGGGGTCGTAGGCGCAGCAGTCGGCGCCGAAACGCAGGTCGAGCGTCGCCGCGCTCAGCCCGAGGTGCCAGCCGCCCTCGCCGAGGCCGGAGTCGCCCCAGGTCGAGATCGTCGTGCCGCCGGTGTCGATCGCCCCGCCGATGCCGCTGGCGGTGTAGACCTTGCTGGCGGCGCCGCCGGGTGCCGCCTGCGATGCGAGGGTCGGCTGCACAGACCACGCCGAGCCGTCGGTGGAGACCGCTGTCGCCATGCCCTGGTCGAGCGGATCGCCTGGTGCGAGCCCCGCGAAGAGAGCGCGCAGTCCGCCGCCCGGAGCGGCGAGCAGCTGGACGCTGGTGTTGACGCCGCCCGGATAGTGGTAGACCGGGGAGGGTGCGGTCACCGTCTTGGCGTTCGGTGCCAGCGAGCTGTGCATCACGGTTCCGGCGATCCCCTGCTGACGGGTCCAGAGCAGGTGCAGTGCGCCGTCCGGGGTCCGCGCGAGGCCCGGCTCGTGGGTGTTGTCGTGCGGGCCCGAGACCTGGGTCCACTTGCCCGGCGGCCCGGCGGCCGCGGCCGCCGGGATCGCGAGGGCTATCAGTAGCGCTGCTGCGGTCGCGGTGCGGGATCTCATGGCTCCTCCAGACGGTAGATGCCCATCCAACGCGCGACCGACGCGGAACTTACGCCCACCCACAGGTGGGCGCTGGCGGAGCCGCGCTATGCCTCGGCGGCGTCGCCGGCCACGGGCACCCCGCCCGGCAGCTTCGGCGAACCGGCGTGCTCCTCGATGAACTTCTCGGTGTTGTCGCGGGCGATCGAGTCCGGCACCTGCACCGGCGGCGACTTCATCAGGTAGGACGACGGCGCCTCGAGCGGGCCGCCGATGCCCTTGTTGAGGGCGAGCTTGCAGCAGCGGGTGGCGTCGATGACGATCCCCGCCGAGTTCGGCGAGTCCCACACCTCGAGCTTGAGCTCGACGTTGAGCGGCACGTCGCCGAAGGCCTGGCCCTCGACGCGGATGTGGGCCCATTTGCGGTCGGTGAGCCACGGCACGTAGTCGGAGGGGCCGATGTAGACGTCGTCGGCCGGCAGCTCATGGTCCATGATCGAGGTGACGGCGTTGGTCTTGGAGATCTTCTTGGACTCCAGCCGCTCGCGCTCGAGCATGTTGTAGAAGTCCATGTTGCCGCCGACGTTGAGCTGGGAGGTGCGCATCATCTTCACGCCGCGGTCACCGAAGAGGCGGGCCAGCTGGCGGTGGACGATGGTCGCGCCGACCTGCGACTTGATGTCGTCGCCGACGATCGGCAGGCCCTTCTCGCGGAAGCGGTTGCCCCAGTAGTCCTCGCGGGCGATGAAGACCGGGATGCAGTTGACGAATCCGCAGCCGGCGGCGAGCACCTGCTCGACGTACCACTTGGTCGCCTCCTCGGAGCCGACCGGGAGGTAGGACACGACGACGTCGGTCTTGGTGTCCTTGAGGATCTGGACGATGTCGGCGGTCTCGCCGGGCGCCTTGACGATCTTCTCCTTGAGGTACTTGCCGAGCCCGTCGTGGGTCATCCCGCGGTGGACGGGAACGTCGAGGTGCGGAACCTCGGAGAACTTGATCGTGTTGTTCTGGCCCGACCAGATCGCCTCGGAGAGGTCCTTGCCGACCTTGTCGGAGTCGATGTCGAAGGCGGCGGTGAACTCGATGTCGCGGATGTGATAGCCGCCGAGGTCGACGTGCATCAGGCCCGGGACGTCCTCGTTGGGGTCGGCGTCCTTGTAGTACTCGACGCCCTGCACGAACGCGGACGCGCAGTTGCCGACGCCGACGATCGCGACGCGCACCTTCTCGGACTGGTAGCGCGAGGCGCCGTTGGTTGAAACTGTGTCGCTCACTGAGCCTCCGTCGTGTTCTCGAAGCAGAAGGGGGAAGGGGCCCTGCCGGGCCGGCGTGGGGAACACGAACCCCGAACGAGGGTTCGTGTTACACCGGCCCCGCGTCCGCGCGCGGTTCCGGCGAAGGCCCCAAGGGTACTGGCTCAGGGCTGCTCAGGCCACCGGGTCGGGCGGCGCGTTGAGCGCCCGGCGGACGTGGAAGATGCGCTGGAAGGTCGTCACCACCGTGAGCGCCGCGAGCAGGTAGACGGCCGGCTCGAGCAGCTCGAAGTCGCCGAGCCCCGCGCCCTTGGCGAATAGCAGCCCGATCGAGATGATCACCACGCGCACCGCCCGGGTCGCCAGCCCGACCTTGCACTCGACGCCGAGCGCCTCGGCGCGGGCGCGGGTGTAGCTGACCATCAGCGAGAACAGCACCGCGACGACGACCGCGGCGACCGCCAGCTCGTCGCCGCGCGAGGCGAAGTAGGCGGCGACGGCGGCGAGCACGATCCCCTCCTCGACGCGGTCGAGCGTCGAGTCGAGGAACGCCCCGAACGGCGTTCCCTTGCCCGACATCCGCGAGTAGCGGCCGTCGAGGGTGTCCATCACCGAGCCGAGGACGAAGGCGATCCCGGCGAGGAAGAACAGCCGCTGGGTCACCAGCACCGCGGCGATCACGTTGCCCACGAGACCGGTCATCGAGATCGCGTTGGGAGTCAGGCGCGACTCGATCAGCCGGTTGCGGGCGAGCTCGCGCATCTCCGAGGTGCGCCGGCCGCCGGCGCGATCGTGTCCGGCTCCGCTGGCCATCAGATCACCGGCTGGGCCCGGTCCGTGCGCCACGCCCAGACGTCGGGGCGGGCGCGGGCGAGCGCGTAGGAGGCGCCCCAGGCGGAGATCGCGGCGACCAGCGCGCCGAGCGCCGCGTCGAGCCAGAAGTGGTTGGCGGTGACGATGACCACGAACGTCACCACCACCGGGTAGATCGCCCACAGCACCTTGGCGGCCCGGTGCTTGACGATCTGCATCGCCGGGATGCCGATCATCAGCGCGAAGGCCACATGCATCGAGGGCACCGCCGCGAACGGGTTGTAGAGCATGTTCACGCTCGCCTCGGCCTGCGGGCCGACGAACTGGGCGACGGTGTCGGTGAAGCCCCACTCCGGCATGTAGCGCGGCGGTGCGGTCGGGTAGAGCGCGTAGCCGACGAGCGCCAGGCCCATCGCGATCATGAACATGTTGCGCACGTAGTAGTAGGCCTCGTTGCGGAAGATGTAGAGCCAGATCAGGAAGGTCGTGGTGATGACGAAGTGCGAGTTGACGTACATCCAGTTGGCGCCCGCGACGAGCCACTCGGCGTGGTCGTGGGCCCACGCCTGCAGGCCCGGCTCGAAGAACAGCCCGAGCGCGCGCTCGACATCGACGAGCGTGCGCGCGTTCTCGAAGGCGAGCGATGCCTGGCTGTCGACCAGGCCGCGGACGATCCGGTAGACGTAGTAGGCCCCGGCGAACAGCGCGAGCTGACGCACGGCATCGACCCAGCCCCGCGGCAGCCAGCGGCTGGTCGCGTGCCAGATCCGCACGAACTGCGCGAGAAAGTCCTGTGAAGCCTGCCTCACCGTCCGCGCAGGGTACCGCCGATTCAGGCGGCGCGGGCGTGTCGGGGCGGGCGTCTGCCGAGTGGCTCAGCCGTCGTCGCAGCGACGACCGCGCTGGACGAGGCGCTCGGGTCCGAACCGGGTGACCAGCTCGACGAAGCCGGGATCGGCCGCGATCACCCGTGTCCACTCGCCGGCACGCTCGACGCAGGCGCCCTTCGCCAGCCAGTAGGGCGTCCAACGGACCCGCACCACCGCGCTGCCGGGCCGGGTCACGCGCAGCAAGACACGGTCGGAACCGAGCTGCTCCATCGCGATGTCGGCGTCGCCGTCGTCGATCACGAACGGGGCCGGCAGCGTCACCTCGTAGATGCGCCAGTTCTCGAACCGCTTGCGCAGCCTCAGGTACGGCAGCCCGCTCTCGATCAGCGCCCGCTCGCGGTAGGAGCTCGAATCCGGCTTGGCGTCGGCGAGCGCGACGAATCGGACCGCGTTCTCCGACAGCCAGCTGGCGAAGGTCAGCTCGTTGATCTGGCCGTTGTAGAAGATCGGGTGGCGGCCGGTGTCGAGTTGGCGCAGCCAGCCGCGTGCGAGCGGGGCCTCCGAGGCGACCTCGGCGCCCTCCCAGTGGCCGAAGGTGAACGGGATCTCCACGCGCCACTGGCCCGGCTCGAGCGCCAGGTACTCGCGCAGCGGGTCGAAGTAGGAGGCCTTGGCGACCGGGTCGTCGATCGCCTTGTAGATGTCGCGCACCGCCGGCGACCACTGCCAGAACGCCAGTGCGCCGAGCAGCGCCACCATCGGGACCAGTGGTCGGCGGGTCAGTCGCGGCCAGAGCGCACAGGCGAGCACCGGGCCGCCGAGTAGCGCGCCCAGGCGCACGGCGTTGCCGCCCATCGCCGTGTGCAGCACCAGCGCGAGCGTCGCGCCGATGCCGTACAGCGCGGCCATCCAGCGCAGCGTCGGCTGCGAGCGCCCCAGCAGCACGACGCAGGCGATCGCGAACAGCGGGATCGGCAGGTAGGCGGAGAACGGGAACGGCGCCCAGCCGCCCTCGGGGAAGGCGAGCGAGAGCAGTGCCGGTGGGACGAACGCGGCGGCGGCGAGCACGATCCCGTCGCGCCGCTCGCAGCCGCCCGTGCGCCAGTGGGCGAGTGCCATTGCGATGCCGCCCATCGCGACGAACAGCCCGGCGACCGGGCTCGAGATCGCGCTCAGCACGGCGAGCGCTGGGGCGAGCAGGCGCCGCCGGCGCTGGAGCGCCAGCGCGGCGGCGAGGCCGAAGGCGACGCCGAGCGCGAACGGCAGCCGGTTGGTGAACAGCAGCGTCGCCGAGCCGACGCCGAACCAGACCGTGCCGAGCCGGCTGGCGACGGCGCCGTAGGCCCCGCGCATCAGCTCGGTGAAGCAGGCGGTCGCTCCGACCGCCGCGAAGGCACCCATCAGCTGCGGGCCGAGCAGCCAGCCCAGGGGTGGCGAGAGGATCGAGTAGGCGGGCGTGTGATGGCCGCCGTACCACTGCCCGTTCCAAATCGTGAACCCCTCGCGGCCGAAGAGCTCGGAGCGGAAGATGTGTGCGGCGAGGTCGGGCGTGCGCGGCTTGAAGTACAGGTAGACCGCGGCGAGCACGGCGGCGATCAGCGTGGGCGCGATCCGCCACCAGTCGATGCGGCGCAGTCGCGACACGCGGGTAGGCTAGCTAGCGGATGTCCTTCCCCGTGCCGGAGCCCCTCAGCGAGGAGGATGCGCGCATCCTCGCGCTCGAGGACGGCGCGGTCCGCGGCCACACCTGCAAGGTCGTGCTGCTGGCCGAGCCGCGCGACGTCGCGGCGATCCGCGAGCGGGTCGGCGCACGCCTCGATCGCGAGCCGCGGCTGGCGGTCCGGCTCCAAGCCGGCGAAGCGCCCGCCTGGGTTCCCGACACGGCCGTCGATCTCGCGCTCCAGGTGCGCGACGGTGGGCCGGTCGCGGCCGGCGAGCTTGCCGGCGCGGTGGCGGAGCTGATGGCCGAGCGGCTGCCGCGCGACCGGCCGCTGTGGGCGCTGGACGCGGTCGCCGTCGACGACGGCACCACCGCGCTGGTCTGGCGGATCCACCACGCGCTCGCCGACGGCTCGACGGCGATGCGGATGATCCGGCGGGTGCTGCTCGACGACGAGTCGGCTGCGGGCGGCGACAGCGCGGCGCCCGCCCGTGGCGAGGGTCGGGTCGCCCATGCGGGGGAGGCCGCCGCCGGTCCGGGCTCGGCTGCCACCACTCCGGCCCGCGAAGCGGCCGTCTCGGCTCCGGCCACCGCTTCGCGCCTGGCGCCGCTGCGCCGGGCCCTGCATGTCCCGGCCGCGTTGCACCGCGAGCTGACGCGCCGCGGCGACGCGACGGTGCTCGACGCCACGGCCGGGGAGCGGCGGGCCGTCGCGTTCGTCGACGTGCCGCTCGCCGAGGTCAAGCGGATCGCCCACGCGCTCCCGGAGCGGGCGACCGTCAACGACGTGGTGCTCGCGGCGGTCGCCGGCGGTCTGCGTGCCTGGCTCGAAGGTCTCGACGCCCATCCCGCCGCGCTGCGCGTGAAGGTCCCGGTGAGCCTCCATCAGCCGGGGGACGAGGCGGGCAACCGCGACTCGTTCATCTTCGTCGACCTGCCGCTGACCGAGGACGACCCGGTCCGCCGGCTGCGTGCGGTCGCCGCCGAGACGCGCGAGCGCAAGCGCGACCACGACGCCGAGACGCTCGACTCGTTCTTCCGCGACCTTGGCCACGTCTCCAGCTCGTTGGAGCGGTTCGCCGAGCATTGGGCGCAGAGTCCGCGCGTGTTCACCCTCAACGTGTCCAACGTCCCCGGCCCGCGCGGTGCGCTGAGCGTGCTCGGCGCTCCGGTCGCGGCGCTGCACTCGCTCGCCGAGATCGCCCACCGCCACGCCCTGCGCGTCGCGGTCGTCTCGGCGTCCGGCACGATCGGCTTCGGCCTCTGCGCCGACGCCGACGCGGTCGGCTCGCCCGAACCGATCGCCGCCGGCGTCGGCGCAGAGCTGGCTGCCCTCGGCGCCGCGCTGCGCTAGGCGATCGACCTCTCGGGCGCCGCCGCGGTGAGCGGAGCGGCCACCCGCTGTGAGAGTTGCGGCCATCCCGGACAAGCGGTGAGAGTTACGGCCAAACTTTGGCCGCAACTCTCACTGGCCGCTCGGGACAGCTAGAGATCGATCAGGGTGAGCTGCCGGGCGGCGGAGGCGGCGATGGCCGCGATGTCCCCCGCGTCCGAGGTCGCGACCGCGGCGTCCCGAGCGAGCGCGCAGCAAGCGACGTGGGCGTCGGCGACGTCACTGGTGCCTGCGGCGCCGAGTCGGACCCCGAGCTGCTTCGCGCGATCCTCGTCGAGGGTGTCGGTAGCGCAGGCCTCCAGCAGCGTGGCGACGCGCGCGGCGCCGGGGCCGCCGCGCCAGACCTGCGCGAGCACCGTGGCCGGAACGATCAGCTCCGCGCCGCGCTCGCGGGCCTCGGCGAGCAGCGCCCACACGCGCCGGTCGGCGCGCTCGACGGCGATCAGCGCGCCCGCGTCGAGCACGAGGGCCGTCATGCGGGGCCCTCGGGGAGGCGGAGCGCGTCGCGCGCCCAGCCGCGCTCGGCGTCGGTGAGCGGCTGGTCGGGGTGCTCGGTGGCGAAATCCTCCAGCAGCCGGTCGAGCGCCCGCGCGCGGGTGTGCCCCCGCAGCGCCCGCTCGATCGCCGCCGAGAGGTTCGGCGCCTCGCCCGAGTCGACCTCGGCCCGCAGCGCGGCGAGCACGTCGGACTCGATCGAAATCGTCGCACGCTCCTTCATACGGGTCATCCTACAAATCGGGCGGGTCGGCTGTCGGGTGTCGAGCAGGAGCATGGGGCGAACGTAGCCGGCGGCGCCGGCCCGAAGCTGCCGCGAGCGGGTCTTGTGGCGCGCGCGTTACGCCGGTGTGCGCGAAGCGCTCTCGCCCGTCGCGAAGCCGACGATCTCGTCGATCAGCGCGGGCTCGTCGAGCCACGGCCAGTGGCCCGCGTCGGGCAGCACGCGCGCGATGGTCTCGCCGCCGAGCGTGGCGGCGTAGGCATCGGCGAACTCGGGCGGGATGTAGGGGTCGCGGCCGCCGTAGACCACCAACGCGGGGCAGTCGATGTCGCCGAGCCGCTCACCGGCCCGCGCCAGCCGCTCGGGCGGCGAGGAGCGGTAGAGCTTGAGGATCGCCCGCTGGGTGCCGTGGTCGAAGTGCTCCCAGGTCTGGTCGAGGAAGCTCGCCGGGACCGGCTCGCGGTTGGACCGGCCCAGCACCTGGCCCATCGTCAGCTTGAACGTGAAGCCCATCGCCAGCTCGCCGACCAGCGGCCGCCGCCACATTCGCGCGACCCGGTGCCAGCGGTAGCCGGACAGCAGCGGCACCGCGGCGCAGACCACCAGCCGCTCGATCCGCTCGGGGATCGCCTGGGCGAGCGCCAGTCCGACCGCGCCCCAGTCGTGGACGACCAGCGCGAAGCGGTCGAGCTCGCGCAGGTCGGCGAACGCCCGCAGCCAGCGTGCGTAGCCGTCGATCGTGTACTCGAAGCTGCCGAGCTTGTCGGAGTCGCCGAAGCCGGGCAGGTCGGGCGCGTAGCCGCCGCCGCGCGCGAGGAACTCGTCCCACTCCCAGCCAGCGGTCGGGACCCCGTGCACGTAGAGCGTCGGCGTCGCTCCCGACGCCGTCGGCGCCTCCAGCCACCGCGTGGCGATCCCGTCGACGCTGCCCCGCTGCTCGACGACCGTCGCCATCGCCACCTCTTATACACCGGCGCGGCACCGTAGGGTTGCGGCGATGGCGCGCCGCGACGACTGGAAGGCCCCGCCGCCGCGGCGCCTGCGCACGATCCTCGAGCGGCTGCGGCGCGAGTATGGCCGCCCGGCGACGACGGTCCACGGCGCGCCGATCGACGAGCTGGTCCTGACGGTGCTCTCGCAGAACACCAACGACCGCAACCGCGACGTCGCCTACGAGCGCCTGCGCGACCGCTTCCCCTCCTGGGACGCGGTCGGTGACGCGCCGGTCGCGGAGATCGAGGAGGCGATCCGCCCCGGTGGACTGGCGGTCACCAAGGCGCCTCGGATCCAGCGGATCCTCGCCGCGATCACAGCGACGCCGGCGCCGGACGGGGTCGCGGCCGCCGAGCCCGGCTCGATGGACCTCGACTGGATGGCCGACGCTCCGCTCGCGCTGGCCCGCGACTACCTCTGCGGGCTCCCGGGCGTGGGGCGCAAGACCGCCGCCTGCGTGCTGCTCTTCTCCTATGGCCGCCACGACGTGCCGGTCGACACCCACGTCCACCGCGTCGGCACCCGGCTCGGCCTGTTTCGCGAGCGCGCCTCGCTGGAGGAGTGCCACGACGAGATGCTCCGCCTCAGCCGCGGCGCCGACCCGATCGAGGCCCACGTCGCGCTGATCCGCCACGGCCGCCGCACCTGCCACGCCCGCGGCCCGCGCTGCGACGACTGTCCACTGCTGCGCGTCTGCCCCTACGGCCGCGCCTCGCGCCGCTCCGCCTGATCGCCCGCCTGTTCCGGCGCCGTCTGGCGACCGATCCAGAATCTGCCATACTGGCGCTTAGATTTTCTTCCCGAAGGACTGCAAGCCAGTAAGGAGTTGACGCGATGGGCAAGACCATCGGAATCGATCTGGGCACGACCAACTCGTGCATGGCGGTGCTCGACGGCGGCGAGCCCTCGGTGGTCGAGAACGCCGAGGGCGCCCGCACGACGCCGTCGGTGGTCGCCTTCACCGACGGCGGCGAGCGCCTCGTCGGCGCTCCGGCCAAGCGCCAGGCCGTCACCAACCCCGAGAACACGATCTTCTCGATCAAGCGCTTCATGGGCCGCAAGGAGGCGGAGGTCAAGGAGGAGGAGACGATCGTCCCCTACGAGGTCGTCCGCGGCCCCAACGGCGACGCGCGCGTGAAGGCGGCCGGCAAGGAGTACTCGCCGCCGGAGATCAGCGCGATGACCCTCCAGAAGCTCAAGGCCGACGCAGAGGCCTATCTCGGCGAGACCGTCGACAGCGCGGTCATCACCGTCCCCGCCTACTTCAACGACGACCAGCGCCAGGCGACCAAGGACGCTGGCAAGATCGCCGGCCTCGAGGTCAAGCGGATCATCAACGAGCCGACGGCGGCATCACTCGCCTACGGGCTCGACAAGGAGGGCGAGGACCAGACGATCCTCGTCTTCGACCTCGGTGGCGGCACTTTCGACGTGTCGGTGCTCGAGATCGGCGACGGCGTGTTCGAGGTCAAGGCGACCGCCGGCGACAACCACCTCGGCGGCGACAACTTCGACAAGGCGATCGTCGACTGGCTCGTCAGCGAGTTCAAGAAGGCCGAGGGCGTCGACCTCAGCCAGGACAAGATGTCGCTCCAGCGCCTCTACCAGGAGGCCGAGAAGGCGAAGGCCGAGCTGAGCTCCGCGCAGGAGACCCAGATCAACCTTCCCTTCATCACCGCGGTCGACTCGGTGCCCAAGCACCTCAACGAGCGGCTCACGCGGGCCAAGCTCAACGAGCTGTGCGGCGATCTGCTCGACCGGCTCGTCGCGCCGACCAAGCGGGCGCTGGACGACGCCGGCGTGGCTGTCGACCACGTCGTGATGGTCGGCGGCATGACCCGCATGCCGGCCGTCCAGGAGAAGGTCCGCGAGCTGACCGGCAAGGACCCGCACAAGGGCGTCAACCCGGACGAGGTCGTCGCCGTCGGCGCCGCGATCCAGGCCGGCGTGCTCGCCGGCGACGTCAAGGACGTGCTGCTGCTCGACGTCACCCCGCTGACCCTCGGCATCGAGACCAAGGGCGGCGTGATGACCAAGCTGATCGAGCGCAACACGACGATCCCGACGCGCAAGTCGGAGGTCTTCTCGACCGCCGAGGACAACCAGACCTCGGTCGAGGTGCACGTCCTCCAGGGCGAGCGCGAGATGGCGGCCGGCAACAAGTCGCTCGGCAAGTTCCAGCTCACCGGCATCCCGCCGGCGCCGCGCGGCGTGCCGCAGGTCGAGGTCGGCTTCGACATCGACGCCAACGGCATCGTCAACGTGACCGCCAAGGATCTCGGCACGGGCAAGGAGCAGAAGATCGAGATCAAGGCCGGCTCGGGCCTCTCCGACAGCGAGGTCGAGCAGATGGTCAAGGACGCGGAGTCGCACGCCGAGGACGATCGGCGCCAGCGTGAGCTGGTCGAGGCGCGCAACAACGCCGAGAACGCGGCCTACCAGGCCGAGAAGCAGCTCGAGGAGCTCGGCGACAACGCCGACGAGGCGTCCAAGACCGAGATCCGCGACGCGATCGCGGCGGTCCGCGGCGTGCTCGAGTCGGAGGATCCGGCCGAGATCAACGCCAAGGCCGAGGCGCTGCAGGCGTCCTTCCACAAGGTCTCCGAGCAGATGTACGCCGCGGCCGCGGCCCAGCAGCAGGCGGCCGCCGACGACGGCGCGGCGGACGGCGCGACCAGCGGCGACGACGCCGAGGAGGTCGTTGACGCCGAGGTCGTCGACGACAAGGAGAGCTAGCCGATGGAGCGCCCCGAGAACGAGCGCGCCGCCGCCGACCGGGCGGCGCCGACCGAGCAGCCCGACCCGGCCGAGCCGGCCGGCGAGCAGGACGCCGCCAATGAGGCGGAGCGGTTCGTCGACGCCGAGGGCGCGGGCGGGCCGCCGCTCGGGGAGCCCGAGGACGAGCTGGCGGCCGCGCTGCGTGAGCGGGGCGAGTACCTCGCGCTCGCGCAGCGCACCCAGGCCGACTTCGAGAACTTCCGCAAGCGGGCCGCGCGCGATGCGGCCGCGGCCGGGGAGCGGGCGAAGAGCGGGCTGGTGCGCGAGCTGCTCCCGGTCGTGGACAACCTCGAGCGGGCGATCGCCAGCGCGGTGGCCAGCGAGGGCGGACCCGACGACGGCCGCCCCGCCGAGCACCTCGCCGACGGCATCCGGCTCGTGCACTCCGAGCTGGTCGCGGTGCTCGCGCGCAACGGAGTCGAGGGGTTCGACCCGCGCGGGGAGAAGTTCGACCCCGAGCTGCACGAGGCGCTCTCGATGCGTGGCCAGGACGGCGCCGAGCCCGGCACGGTTCTCGACGTGATCGAGAAGGGCTACCGCCTCAACGGCACGGTGCTGCGTCCGGCGCGCGTGGTGGTCTGCGGCTGAGGAGCTGAGCTGTGGCGACCGCTACCGACCCCTACAAGGCGCTCGGCGTCGAGAAGAAGGCCACCGCCGAGGAGATCAAGAAGGCCTACCGCAAGCTCGCGCGCAAGTACCACCCCGACCGCAACCCCGACGACCCGTCGGCCGAGGAGCGGTTCAAGGAGATCCAGGAGGCCTACTCGATCCTCTCGGACCCCGACAAGCGCAAGGAGTACGACTCCGGCGGCGGGATCTTCGGCGGCGGAGGCTTCGACCCGGGCGCGTTCCGTCAGGGTGGTGGCGGCGGCGGCTTCGCCGGCAACGTCGGCGACATCCTCAACGACCTCTTCGGCAGCGGTGGCCCCGGCGGCGGCGCGCGGCGCGGCGGTCCACCGCCGCCCGAGCGCGGGCGCGACCTCGAGACCGACGTCCACGTCTCCTTCGAGCAGGCGATGAACGGCGCCCAGGTGCCGGTCAGCGTGGCGCTCGCCGCGCCGTGTCCGACCTGCCGCGGGACCGGGGCCAAGCCGGGCACCTCGCCGCGCGTCTGCGGCCTCTGCCAGGGCCGCGGCGTGGAGGCCGAGTCCCAGGGCCTGTTCTCGATCACCCAGCCGTGCAGCCGCTGCGGCGGCACCGGCACCGAGATCGACGACCCGTGTCCGACGTGCGCCGGCGCCGGCCAGACCCGCCAGGTCAAGCGGTACAAGGTCAATATCCCGGCCGGGGTGCGCGACGGTGGCCGCGTCAGGCTCGCCGGCAAGGGCGAGGCCGGCCGCCGCGGCGGCCCATCGGGCGACCTCTATGTGGTGACCCGCGTCGACAGCTCGCCGGTGTTCCGGCGCAAGGGCGACAACCTCGAGGTCGACCTGCCGATCACCGTCGTCGAGGCGCTGCGCGGCGCGACCGTCGAGGTGCCGACGCTCGACGGGACCAAGCGGATCAAGGTCAAGCCGGGGACCGTCCACGGCACGCTGCAGCGGCTGCGCGGCGAGGGGCCGCCGAAGCTCAAGGGCGACGGCCGCGGCGACATCCACTACCGGCTCCAGATCGACGTGCCCGACGAGCTGACCGAGGAGCAGCGGGCCGCCGTCGACGACCTTGGGGCCGTGCTCGACGGCGACCCCCGAGCCGACCTGCTGCGCCGGGCGGGGCGGGCCGCCTGATGGCCCTCCGCCGCCAGGCCGACCGCGACCGCGGCGTCTACATGATCTCGGTCGCGGCCGAGCTGGCGGGGATGCACCCGCAGACGTTGCGGATCTACGAGTCACGCGGGCTGATCACGCCGAAGCGCTCGCCGAAGAACACCCGCCTCTACTCCGACGGCGACGTCGAGCGACTGCGCCGGATCCAGGCGCTGACCACCGAGCTGGGGATGAACCTAGCCGGGGTCGAGAAGGTCTTCGAGCTGGAGGAGCAGATCGGCCGCATGGACCGCCGCATCCGCGGCCTGGAGCGCCAGGCCGAGCAGATGCGTGTCGAGCTGACCGCCGAGATCGAGCGCGTCCGCCGCTCCCAACGGGCCGAGCTCGTCCCCTACCGGCCGCCGTCTCAGAGCCTCCAGCCGGTCCGCGTCGCGGTTCGCCGGCGGCCACGCGCGCGCTGAGGCACGCGGGGCGGTTGCCTCGCGGTTCACGAAGAGGAGTTGGAGGTCCGGCGGCGCTGTGAGACCCTGCCGGCTCACGGTCAAGCTCTCAGGAGGTTCCGATGTTGCGCAGGTTCAAGCCGTCGCCCACGCTGGGGGTTGCGCTGCTCGCGTTGTTCGTCGCGCTCGGCGGCACGGGGTACGCCGCGACGAAGATCAACGGCAAGGACATCAAGGACCGCTCGGTGGCGGGCAAGAAGCTCAAGAACGGCGCGGTCGCGACCAAGCAGCTCAAGATCGGAGCCGTCGCCACCAAGCAGCTCAGGAGGGGCGCCGTGACCGGCGCCAAGGTCAGGCGCGGCAGCCTGACCGCCAGGCAGGTCAAGCTCGAGAGCCTGACCGGGGCCCAGATCGCGGAGCAGACGCTCGGCACGGTGCCAAGGGCGGCCGTCGCCGACGCGGTCGCGCCCGAGGGCGCCAAGTCGTTCGTTCCCGCCGGGCGGTTCCACTTCGGCGAGCTGATCCGGATGGCCAAGACCGGGGCGGAGGGCGACACCCCGCTGCGGACGCTCGTGGCCAGCGGGCCGTTCACGGTCGAGGTGGGCTGTTACATCGATGCGGCCCAGACCGGGGCGAAGGTCCACCTCACGAGCACCGAGGCGGGCTCGGTGCTCGACTACGAGCAGGGCACGTCCTCGACTTGGACCTGGACCTCGAACACGTTCTCGGCGGGCACGGATTTCCTGACGCTGATCGCGCCGAGCGGGGCGACGGTCAGCGTGATTCTCGACGTCGTCCTCAACGGGCTCGGGACCGACTGCGCCTATGTCGCGCAGTACACGACCAACCGTTAGCCAGAGGCGTCTGGGGCGGTTTTGGACAGCGGGCCTAGGGGCCGCTAATCTGATACGGACAGACTTAGATTTCTACCGTACCGGAGGTTCCTAGGCCCAGATGCAGGCAGACCGCTTCACCGTCAAGTCACAGGAGGCGCTGGCAGCCGCTCAGCGGCTGGCCGGCGCCCGGCGCAATCCGGAGGTGGGGCCCCAGCACCTCCTCGTCGCGCTGCTCGAGCAGGAGGGCGGCATCGTCGTCCCGGTGCTCGAGCGCGCGGGCGCGTCGGCGGAGACCGTCCGCCGCGCCGCAAACGCCGCGCTCGACGCGCTGCCTACGGTGACCGGGGAGGCGAGCGCGGCCCCGGCCGTCGGCTCGGGCCTGATCGAGCTGCTGCGCGTGGCCGACGACGAGGCGCGCGGGATGGGCGACGAGTACGTCTCCACCGAGCACTTGCTGCTCGCCCTCGCGGGCGACCCGCAGGTCGACGTCGGCGCCAGCGCCCACCAGCTCGGCGAGGCGATCGCCGAGGTCCGCGGCCCCCACCGCGTCACCGACCAGAACCCCGAGGACAAGTACCAAGCCCTGGCGAAGTTCGGCCGCGACCTCACCGAGGCCGCCGAGCAGGGCAAGCTCGACCCGGTCATCGGCCGCGACGACGAGATCCGCCGCGTGATCCAGGTCCTCTCCCGCCGGACCAAGAACAACCCGGTGCTGATCGGCGAGCCCGGCGTCGGCAAGACCGCGATCGCCGAGGGGCTCGCCCAGCGGATCGTCGCCGGCGACGTTCCCGACTCGCTGCGCGACCGGCGCGTGATCGCGCTCGACATCGGCGCGCTGATCGCCGGCGCCAAGTACCGCGGCGAGTTCGAGGACCGGCTCAAGGCGGTCCTCAAGGAGGTCCAGGACGCCGAGGGCAGGGTCATCCTGTTCATGGACGAGCTGCACACGATCGTCGGCGCCGGCGGGGCCGAGGGCGCGGTCGACGCGGCCAACCTGCTCAAGCCGATGCTCGCCCGCGGCGAGCTGCGCGCGGTCGGAGCGACGACGCTCGACGAGTACCGCAAGCACATCGAGAAGGACGCGGCGCTGGAGCGGCGGTTCCAGCCGGTCCAGGTCGACGAGCCCTCCGAGCAGGACACGATCGCGATCCTGCGCGGACTCAAGGAGCGCTACGAGAATCACCACGGCGTCCGCATCCAGGACGCCGCGATCGTCGCCGCCGCCCAGCTCTCCCACCGCTACATCGCCGACCGCTTCCTGCCCGACAAGGCGATCGACCTGCTCGACGAGGCCGCGTCGCGGCTGCGGATCGAGATCGACTCGGTGCCGACCGAGATCGACGAGGTCAACCGGCGCATCATGCAGCTCGAGATCGAGCTGACCGCGCTGGAGAAGGAGACCGACGACGCCAGCGTCGCCCGCCGCGAGGCGATCGAGCGCGAGCTGGCCGACCTGCGCGAGCAGTTCGCCGCGATGAACGCCGAGTGGCAGTCGGAGAAGGACGCGATCGGCGCGGTCCGCGAGATCAAGGAGCAGCTCGAGGAGGCCGGCCGCGAGGTCGAGCGCGCCGAGCGCGACGCAGACCTGCAGCGGGCCGCCGAGCTGCGCTACGGCACGATCCCCGAGCTCGAGCGCCAGCTCGCCGAGGCCGAGGCGCGTGCCGACGGCGACGCCGCCGCAAACCGCTTCCTCAAGGAGGAGGTCGACGAGGAGGACATCGCCGAGGTCGTCGCCAAGTGGACCGGCATCCCCGTCTCGCGGCTGATGGAGTCCGAGGTCCAGAAGCTGATCCAGATGGAGGACCGCCTCCACGACCGCGTGATCGGCCAGGACGCCGCCGTCGAGGCGGTCTCCAACGCGCTGCGCCGCTCGCGCGCCGGGCTGCAGGACCCGAACCGGCCGATCGGCACGTTCCTGTTCATGGGCCCGACCGGCGTCGGCAAGACCGAGCTTGCGCGGGCGCTGGCCGAGTTCATGTTCGACACCCAGGACGCGATGGTCCGCATCGACATGTCCGAGTACATGGAGAAGCACGCGGTCTCGCGGCTGGTGGGTGCGCCGCCCGGCTATGTCGGCTACGACGAGGGCGGGCAGCTCACCGAGGCGGTCCGGCGGCGGCCCTACGCGGTCGTCCTGCTCGACGAGATCGAGAAGGCCCACCCCGACGTCTTCAACATCCTGCTGCAGGTGATGGACGACGGGCGGCTGACCGACGGCCAGGGCCGCACGGTCGACTTCACCAACGCGGTGCTGATCATGACCTCCAACGTCGCCGGGGGGATCGACGGCGTCCAGGCGACCTTCAAGCCGGAGTTCGTCAACCGCCTCGACGAGATCGTCCAGTTCGAGGAGCTGTCGCGCGAGCAGATCGGCGAGATCGTCGAGCTGTCGGTCGACGGCCTGGCGCGCCGGCTGGAGGAGCGGGGCATCGCGATCGAGCTGACCGACGACGCCAAGACGCTGATCGGCAACCTCGGCTACGACCCCGCCTACGGCGCTCGGCCGCTGCGGCGGGTGGTCCAGAAGCAGCTGATCGACAAGCTGGCGCTGAAGCTGCTCGAGGGCGAGTTCGCCGCCGGCGACACCGTCGAGGTCGGGGCCGCCGACGGCGAGCTGACGTTCGCCAAGGCCACGGCGCCCGCGGCCGCCTAGGCTCTCGGGCGATGGGCAAGCGCGGACGCAAGAGGGCGAAGGCGGGTGGCGCGGCGGCGGCGCCCGTGGCGGTCAGCGAGTACCGCGACGGCGAGGGCAACGTGCTGGCGCTGCGCGACGAGCTGAGCGCCGGCACGCTGACCGGACTGGAGCGCCTCGACGCCAAGCCGGCCGCCAACGCCGAGGACCGCTGGCAGCGGCGGGTCGAGTACCTGTTCGAGCGCTTGGCGGTGCGCTGGGAGATCGCCGGGCTGCCGCTCGAGGGCCAGCGCGAGCTGCTCGGCCGCTACCGGATGGCCTCGCCGGACGAGCGCCGCGCTGTGCGCGCGGCGCTCGCCGAGCATCTGGCGGGGCGCTACCCCGACGTCGAGATCTAGTTCAGCGGGGTCCAGCGCGCCGCGATCGCGCTCGACGCCGCGCTCGTGCCCGCCGACGAGGACGACGCCCGCAGGTAGCGGTAGACGGTCACGTTGAAGGTGGTGTTCGGCCGCGTCTTGGTCGAGTAGCGGCGCTTGGTGTCGAACTGGACCTTGTAGTTGCCGACCGCGGGGTTGGCCGGGAACAGGCGGCGCTTGACGTTGATCGTGTGGCAGGCGCCCTTCAGGCGGCCGATCTTGATGTTGCGGGCTTTGCCCTTGCCGCGCTTGACGTGCGCCCAGAGCGTGCGCCCTGACGTGAAGCCGCGGGCGACGATCTTGCGCTTGACGGAGGGGTCGACGCGAGTGCCGCGCGGGGTGATCTTGACGCTCAGCGAGCTGACCAGGACGTCGGTCGAGGCGGTCAGGGCCGGGTTGGTCTCGTCGGCGGCGGTGAAGACGTACTTGCGCTGCTTGCCCGAGATCGAGGGGGCGCGGTTGGAGATGTCGAACTCGCCGACCGGGTTGACGGTCGCCTGCCCGATCTGACCGCCGTCGACGCTGATCGCCGCCAGGCCTCCGGGGGTGAAGCCGAAGCCGGAGAGGTTGACCTCCTGGCCCGGGCCATAGCAGGAGCGGTCGGCCTCGAAGGTCGGCGCCTGTGCGGCGGCCGGGCCCGCCGCGGCGAGCGAGGCGGCGAGGCAGGGGAGCAGGAGGGCGAGGCGCTTCTTCAAGGGTTGTCCTTCGGGATCGGGGCAGGGAGGGGCCGCGCGCCACGATAGCCGCGTGAGACGGCGGCGTCAGCCCGAGCCCGACACTGCCCAACCTTCGCCGGGGCACCCTCTCCGTCCCAGGTCAGCCTCCTAGAACCAGATTCTAGAATTCGGTTCTAGGAGGCTGATCTGGGTGATTGGTGGTCGGCGACCGCGGCGGAGCCGATCAGCATCGGGCTCACCAGCGCGGGCACGTGCGGGATCGTGCCGTCCTCGACGCGCTCCACCGTCAGTGGCGAGCGCTCGAGCGCGGCGAGGGTGTCGCGGTTGCAGTTGCAGCCGTGGCCGAAGAACCGCCAGGGCCGGTTGAGCCGGTTCTGCCAGCTGGCCAGCCGCGGCGACGGCGAGCGGACGTGCTCGAGGAACAGCAGCCGGCCGCCCGGAGCGAGCACGCGGGCGATCTCGGCGAGCGCGCGATCCTGGTCCGGCACCGTGCAGAGCACGAGCGTCAGGCAGGCGGTGTCGAAGCTCGCGTCGTCGAAGGGCAGCTCCTCGGCGGGCGCCTGCACGACCTTCGCCGGCGTCGCCAGCCGCACCGCCTTCTCGCGCAGCTGGACGGCCATCGGCGCGAACGGCTCGGTCAGCGTCAGCTCGGTCACCGCGGGCGGGTAGAGGTCGTGGTTGAGGCCCGTGCCGGCCCCGATCTCGACCGTCCGGCCGCGCGCCTGCGCCAGCGCATGGCGGCGCAGTTCGCGCAGCCCGCCGCGCTCGGCACGCTCGAAGAAGCGGTCGTAGCCACGCGCGAAGACGCGGCCCCAGGTGGCGTCGTAGATCCCGCTCACGACAGGGCCAGGCTACCCGCCTTGCATGAGATCCGGAAAACTGCGACAAACCGGTTGCGATGGCGCCGATCAGAAAGGACCTGTCTTGCCCACCTACGTTCTCCTGAGCACGCTGACCCCCGAGGGGGTCCAGACGATCAAGAACAACCCGCAGCGGATCATCGAGGTCAACCGCGAGATCGAGCAGCTGGGCGCGACGGTCAAGGCCCAGTGGGCGGTGCTCGGCCACTACGACTTCGTGAACATCGTCGAGGCCCCCGACGAGGCGACGATCGCGCGCGTCTCGCTGGAGCTCGGCTCGCGCGGCACCGGCCGCTACGAGACGCTCACGGCGATCCCCGTCGACGAGTTCATCGCCTCGCTCTGACGTGACGCGGGTCCTCGTAGTCGGGGCGGGCGGGCGCGAGCACGCGCTGGTGCGGCGGCTGCTGCGCAGTCCCCAGCACCCCGAGCTGCTGTGCGCGCCCGGCAACGCCGGGATCGTGCGCGACAAGGTCGAGTGCCTCGACGTCGGCGCCGAGGACGTCGCGGCACTCGTCGCGGTCGCCCGCGAGCGGGCCGTCGACCTGGTCGTCGTCGGGCCGGAGGCGCCACTGGTCGCCGGCCTCGTCGACGCGCTCGCGGAGGCCGGTATCCGCGCGTTCGGACCGAGCGCGGGCGCCGCGCGGATCGAGGGGTCGAAGCGGTTCGCCAAGGAGCTGATGGCGGCCGTCGGCGTCCCGACCGCCGCCTACACCGTCCTGCGCTCGCGCGAGGAGGCGCTCGCCGCGCTCGCCGGGACCTCCTACCCGGTCGTCCTGAAGGCCGACGCGCTCGCCGCCGGAAAGGGCGTCGCGATCTGCGCCGACGAGCGCCAGGCCCGTGACGCCGTCGAGGAGATGTTCACCGAGCTGCGCTTCGGCGAGACCGAGGTGGTCATGGAGGAGTTCCTCGAGGGCGAGGAGCTGTCGCTGCTGGCGCTCTGCGACGGAGAGCGTGCGGTGCCGATGGCGCCCGCCCAGGACTACAAGCGGATCTTCGACGGCGACGAGGGGCCCAACACCGGTGGCATGGGCAGCTACTCGCCGGTGCCCGGCTTCGACCGCGAGCACGCCGAGGCGCTCTGCCTCGCCGTTCACCAGCCGATCATCGACGAGCTGCGTCGCCGCGGCACTCCCTTCCACGGCGTGCTCTACGCCGGCCTGATGATGACCGACGACGGGCCGAAGGTGCTCGAGTACAACGCCCGCTTCGGCGATCCCGAGACCCAGGCGGTGCTGACTCGGCTGCGCTCCGACCTGCTCGAGCTGCTGCAGGCGGCGACCGAGTCGGGCGGCCTCGCCGGAGCCGAGATCGAGTGGTCGCCCGACTGGGCGGTGACCGTGGTGCTCGCCTCGCGCGGGTACCCGGCAAGCTCGTCGAAGGGCGACGAGATCGCCGGCCTGCGCGCGGCCGACGGCATGGAGGTCGAAGTGCTCCACGCCGGCACCGCGGAGCGGGACGGCAAGGTCGTGACTGCCGGCGGGCGGGTGCTCAACGTCACCGGCATCGGCGCCTCGCCGGCCGAGGCCCGCGAGCACGCCTACCGCGTCGCCGAGCGGATCCAGTTCGACGGAAAGCAGATGAGACACGACATCGGCGCGCGGGCAGTCGCGCGCGTCCAGGAGGTAGCGCCTTGAACGAGCCCGAGAGCGGCGGAGAGCCCGTGACCGAGACCGAGGTCGAGCACGAGTTCGACGACCTCGCCGTCGACAGCCCCCACGTCGGCATCGTCATGGGGTCGAAGTCCGACATGCCGGTCATGGAGAAGGCGGCCAAGGAGCTCGCCGACCGCGGCATCCGCCACGAGATGCGGGTCATGAGCGCCCACCGCGATCCCGACGTGGTCGCCGACTACGCCAAGAACGCCAAGATGCGCGGCCTGAAGGTGATCATCGCCGGGGCAGGCCTCGCCGCCGCGCTGCCCGGCGTCGTCGCCGCCCACACCGAGCTGCCGGTGATCGGCGTGCCGCTGACGTCGAAGACCTCGATCGCCGGCGGGCTCGACGCGATGCTGGCGATCGCCCAGATGCCGCCCGGCGTGCCGGTCGCCTGCGTCGGCGTCGACGGCGCCAAGAACGCGGCCGTGCTCGCGGCACGGATCATCGCGGCGTGATCGAGCGCTACACGCGCCCCGCGATGGGGGCGGTGTGGTCCGAGCAGGCCAAGCTCGACAACTGGCTCGCCGTCGAGCTGGCGGTCGTGGACGCGCTCGCCGAGGCGGGCGTCGTCCCGGCCGCCGACGCGGCCGTCGTGCGCGAGCGGGCCGCCTTCGACGTCGAGGCGGTCAAGGAGCGCGAGCGGATCACCGACCACGACGTCGCCGCGTTCGTCGACGTGGTCGCCGCGTCGGTCGGCGAGGAGGGCCGCTGGGTCCACCACGGACTGACCTCCTCCGACGTGCTCGACACCGCGCTCGGCCTGCAGATCCGTCAGGCGGGGGAGCTCCTCGTCGAGGGCGCGCGCGGCTACCGCGACGCGCTCGTGGCCCGCGCCCGCGAGCACGCCGGCACGCTGTCGGTCGGGCGGACCCACGGCATCCACGCCGAGCCGACGACATTCGGCGTCAAGCTCGCCGGCTTCGCGTTCGAGGCCGACCGCAACCTGCGCCGGCTCGAGCGGGCCGTCGCGCAGGCGTCGATCGGCGCGCTGTCAGGCGCCGTCGGCACCTACGCCGCCAACGGCCCGGAGCTGGAGGCGGCCGTGCTCGAGCGACTCGGCCTCGGCGTCGAGGACGTGTCGACCCAGGTCGTCGCACGCGACCGCCACGCCGAGCTGTTGCAAGCGATCGCGCTCGCCGGAGCGGGGCTCGAGCGGTTCGCGACCGAGCTGCGCCACCTCCAGCGCACCGAGGTCCTGGAGGCCAGCGAGCCGTTCCGCGCCGGCCAGAAGGGGTCGTCGGCGATGCCGCACAAGCGCAACCCGATCGTCTCCGAGCGGCTGACCGGCATCTCACGGCTGCTGCGCGGCTACGCCCAGGCGGCGGTCGAGGACGTCGCGCTCTGGCACGAGCGCGACATCTCGCACTCCTCGGTCGAGCGGGTCATCCTGCCCGACGCGACGATCGCGCTCGACTACGCCCACGGGCTCGCGATCCGGGTCGTCGAGGGGATGGTCGTCTTCGGCGAACGGATGCTCGAGAACATCGGCGCGACCCACGGCGCGCTGTTCTCCCAGCGGGCGCTGCTGGCGCTCGTCGAGTCGGGCCGCTCGCGCGACGACGCCTACCGGATCGTCCAGGCCAACGCCCAGCGCGCCTGGGACGAGGGGATCGAGTTCCGCGACCTGCTCGCCGAGGCGGCGCCCGAGCTCGACCTCGACGCGGTCTTCGACCCGTCGGCGTTCACCCGCCACGCGGAGGCGATCGTCGCCCGGCTCGACACGCTGGACTGACGCGCCGGACCCGCTGGTAGCCTCGCGTGGGTGACTCCCTCAGCCGCCCTCACCGACCTCCAGCCGGTAGCCCAAGGCAAGGTCCGTGACATCTACGCGGTCGGGGACGACCAGCTGCTGCTGGTGACCTCCGACCGGATCTCGACCTACGACGCCGTCCATCCGACGCCGATTCCCGACAAGGGCAAGGTGCTGACCGGGCTGTCGTGCTTCTGGTTCGATCGCACGACCGAGATCGTCGCCAACCACCTCGTCTCCTACACCGACGTGCCCGCCGAGGTCCGCGGCCGCGGACTGCTCGTGCAGCGGCTCGAGATGGCACCGGTCGAGTGCGTCGTGCGCGGCTACATCACCGGCTCGGGCTGGAAGGACTACCAGGCGACCGGCGCTGTCTGCGGGATCGAGCTGCCGGCCGGGCTGAGCGAGTCCGAGCGGCTGCCCGAGCCGATCTTCACCCCGGCCACCAAGGCCGCCGTCGGCGACCACGACGAGAACGTCGACTTCGACCGCGCCGCCGAGATCCTCGGCGACCGCGCGCTGCTCGAGGAGCTGCGGCGGCTGTCGCTGGAACTCTACGAGTTCGGCGCCGCGCACGCGCGCGAGCGCGGGATCATCCTCGCCGACACGAAGTTCGAGTTCGGCCGCCGGCCCGACGGGACGATCGTGCTCGCCGACGAGGTGCTGACGCCCGACTCGTCGCGCTTCTGGCCCGCCGACGGCTACGCGCCCGGCCAGGGGCAGCCGAGCTTCGACAAGCAGTTCGTGCGCGACTGGGCGTCGGGCTCGGGCTGGGACAAGTCGCCGCCGGCGCCGGCGATCCCCGCCGAGGTCGTCGACGGCACCCGCGCGCGCTATGTCGAGGCCTACGAGCGGATCGCCGACGAGCCGTTCTCGGCCTGGCTGGAGCGGAGCGGCGCGTGACCCGCGCCCGCGTCCTGATCCGCCCCAAGGAGGGCATCCTCGACCCGCAGGGCCAGGCGGTCGAGCGGGCGTTGCCGGCGCTCGGCTTCGACGGGGTGGCCAACGTCCACGTCGGCCGGCTGGTCGAGCTCGATGTCGACGATGTCACCCAGGTTCCAGAGATGTGCGAGCGGCTGCTCGCCAATCCGCTGATCGAGGACTACGAGGTGATCTCGGTCGGATGAGGTTCGGGGTCGTCCGGTTCCCCGGCAGCTGCGACGAGGTCGACGCCGTCCTGGCCTGTGAGCAACACGGCGAGGCGGAGATCCTCTGGCACGGCGAGCGCGACCTCAAAGGGGTCGACGCGGTCGTCGTACCCGGCGGGTTCAGCTACGGCGACTACCTGCGTGTCGGGGCGATCGCCCGCTTCTCGCCGGTGATGGAGGCCGTCGCCGAGTTCGCCCGCGCCGGGGGGCCGGTGCTCGGCATCTGCAACGGCTTCCAGGTGCTCTGCGAGGCCGGGCTGCTGCCTGGCGCGCTGCTGCCGAACACCGGCCTGCGCTTCCTCTGCCGCCAGGTCGACGTCGCGGTGGTCAGTACCGACACGCCGTTCACCGCCGAGTGCGAGCCCGGCCAGATGCTGTCGATCCCCGTCAAGCACACTACCGGCCGCTTCCACGCGCCCGACGGCCAGCTCGCCGCGCTCGAGGACGGGGGCCAGGTCGTGCTCCGCTACGCGGCCGGCCAGAACCCGAACGGCTCGCGCAACGACATCGCCGGCGTCTGCAACGAGGCCCGCAACGTGATGGGCCTGATGCCCCACCCCGAGCACGCCGTCGACCCGCTCACCGGCTCCGCCGACGGCGGCCTGCTGTTCGCGTCGATGGCCGCCAGCGCGGCGGCGGTCGCCGCGTGAGCGCCGCCGCCGGCCAGGCCGAGGCGCCGGACCTGCGCGTCCAGGCGCGCGAGCTGGGGCTCACCGACGCTGAGTACGACCTGATCTGCGAGAAGATCGGCCGCCGGCCGAACGGGCTGGAGCTGGCGGTGTTCTCGCTGATGTGGTCCGAGCACTGCGCCTACAAGCACTCCAAGAAGCTGCTCGGCCGGCTGCCGACCGAGGGCCCGCACCTGCTGATGGGGCCGGGCGAGAACGCCGGCGCGGTCGACGTCGGCGACGGGCTCGCGATCGCCTTCAAGGTCGAGTCGCACAACCACCCGAGCGCCGTCGAGCCCTTCCAGGGCGCGGCGACCGGCGTCGGCGGGATCCTGCGCGATGTCTTCGCGGTCGGCGCGCGGCCGATCGCCGTGCTCGACTCGCTGCGCTTCGGCGAGCTCGACTCCCAGCGGTCGCGCTACCTGCTCGACGGCGCGGTCTCCGGCATCGGCCACTACGGCAACTCGATCGGCGTGCCGACCGTCGGCGGCGAGGTCTACTTCGAGGGCCCCTACGAGCAGAACTGCCTCGTCAACGCGATGTGCCTCGGGATCGCGCCGAAGGAGCGGCTGATCCGCAGCGCCGCCGCCGGGATCGGCAACCACCTCGTGCTGATGGGCGCGCGGACCGGCCGCGACGGGATCGGCGGCGCGTCGGTGCTCGCCAGCGCCGAGTTGGGCGACGACGACGCCGCCAAGCGGCCGACCGTCCAGATCGGCGATCCGTTCGAGGAGAAGCGGGTGATGGAGGCCTGCCTCGAGCTGCTCGACCGCGAGCTGCTCGCCTCGCTGCAGGACCTCGGCGCGGCCGGGCTGTCGTCGTCGTCGTCGGAGATGGCCTCCGGTGGGAAGGTCGGGCTCGACATCGACGTGGCGAAGGTGCCGCTGCGCGAGGAGGGGATGGAGCCCTTCGAGATCATGGTGTCGGAGTCTCAGGAGCGGATGCTCGCCGTCGTCGAGCCCGGGCAGCTGGAGGCCGTGCGCGCGGTCTGCGAGCGGTGGGAGGTCCGCTGCACGGTGATCGGCACGGTCACCGACAGCCGCCGGCTGCGTGTCTTCGAAGGCGACGAGCTGGTCGGCGACATGCCGGTCGAGGCGCTCGTCGACGACTGCCCGCTCTACGACCTCGCCCCCGAGCGGCCGGTGGAGCAGATCTACCCGGCGCCGCGGCGGCTGGTCGAGCCCTCCGAGGATCTCGGGGAGAACCTGCTGGCGCTGCTGGGATCGTCGAACATCGCCTCGCGCCGGGCGCTGTTCGAGCAGTACGACTCGATCGTCCAGTCGCGCACGGTGCGCCGGCCCGAGGCCGCCGACGCGGCCGTCCTCCAGCTTGCCCACGACACCGGCGGCGGGTCGAGCGCGATCGCCGTCGCGATCGACGGCAACGGCCGCCGCGTCGCCTGCGACCCCTACTGGGGCACGGTCGAGGCGGTGCTCGAGTGCGCCTCGAACCTCGCCTGTGTCGGCGCCGAGCCGCTCGGGCTGACCAACTGCCTGAACTTCGGCAACCCCGAGCGCCCGCACATCGCCTGGCAGCTCACGCAGTCGGTCGAGGGGATGTCGGTCGCGCTGGAGGCGCTTGGCGTGCCGGTGGTCGGCGGCAACGTCTCGCTCTACAACCAGTCCGGCGAGGGGCCGATCTACCCGACGCCCGTCGTCGGCATGGTCGGCGCGGTGCCCGACGCGGCCCGGGCGGCTGAGGTCGGCGTCGCGTTCGCCGCGGGCGACACGGTCGCGATGGTCGGCACGCCGACGCCGTCGCTCGCCGGCTCGGAGCTGGCGAAGCTGCGCGGCGAGGAGCTGCCGACCGAGCTGGCCGAGATCGACGTGGCGGCGGTCCGCGCGACCCAGGAGGCGGTCCGCGCGGCGGTCCGCTCCGGCGAGCTGCGCACCGCCCACGACATGGCCGAGGGCGGCTTGATGGTCGCGATCGCCGAGTGCTGCCTGGCCGGCGGCGTCGGCGCGGCGATCGAGTTCCCCGGCGAGGGCGCGCCCGCCTACGCCGACGTCGAGCACTTCCTCTTCGGCGAGGGCGTCGGCGGTTTCGTGGTCGCGGGCTCGCGCGCGGCGATCGACCGGCTCGCCGAGCGGGTCCCGACCGACATCCTCGGGGTCGCCGGCGGCGACGCGCTGACGGTGACCGCCGCCGGCCCGCGGTACGCCTCGGTCCCCCTCGCCGCGATGCGCGACGCCCACGCGGCGCTGGCTCCGGCGTTCGCGTGAGCCGCGCCCGCGTCTCCGCCCCCCGCCCCGGCCGAGCGAAGGATCCTTGGGGGTATACCCCCAACGATCCTTCGCCCGGAGGTGGAGTCGGGCCGCTGGTACTCTGGAACTCCCACGTCGTCGTCGGTGACGGCCGGGGCCTCTGCAACGCTCGACCGGTCTTGATGACCCAGCAGACGATTCCCGATCGCGACGGCCCGCGCGACGAGTGCGGCGTCTTCGCCGTATACGCGCCCGAATCCGAGGTCGCGCGGTTGGCCTACTTCGGGCTGTTCGCCCTCCAGCACCGCGGCCAGGAGTCGGCGGGGATCGCGGCCAGCGACAGCGGCCACATCGTCACGGTGCGCGACCTCGGCCTCGTCTCCCAGGTCTTCGACGAGCAGAAGCTGCGCGCGCTGACCGGCGAGATGGCGGTCGGCCACGTCCGCTACTCCACGACCGGATCGTCGGCCTGGGAGAACGCCCAGCCGGTCTACCGCCACGACCGCCGCGAGCTCGCGCTCGCCCACAACGGCAACCTGGTCAACGCCGTCGACCTGCACGCCGAGCTGCTCGAGAAGGGCATCGCGTTCGCGTCGACCTCGGACTCCGAGATCATCGCGGCGCTGCTCTCCACCCACGAGTCCGACTCGATCGAGACGGCGCTCGCCGAGACGATGCCGCGGCTGCAGGGCGCCTTCTCGACGGTGGTGATGACCACCGACAAGCTGGTCGCCTTCCGCGACGGCGCGGGACTGCGTCCGCTGTCGCTCGGCCGGCTCGGCGAGCGCTGGGTGGTCGCGTCGGAGAGCTGCGCGTTCGACATCATCGGCGCCGAGCTGGAACGCGAGGTCGAGCCCGGCGAGATGGTCGTCATCGACGGTGACGGGATGCGCTCGGAGAAGGTCGTCGACTCTCCGCGGCGCGCCTTCTGCGTCTTCGAGCACATCTACTTCGCTCGGCCCGACTCGATCCTCGAGGGCAACCGCACCCAGGTCTCGCGCCGCAAGATGGGCGAGATCCTCTGGCGCGAGGCGCCCGTCGACGCCGACGTGGTGGTCGCCGTCCCCGACTCCGGCAACCCGGCCGCCGCCGGCTACTCGAAGGCCTCGGGCATCCCGCGCGACGAGGGCCTGATCAAGAACCGCTACGTCGCGCGCACCTTCATCCAGCCGGGCCAGGAGCTGCGTAAGCACGGCCTGCGGATGAAGTTCAACCCGCTGCGCGAGGTCGTCGCCGGAAAGCGGCTGGTGGTCGTCGACGACTCGATCGTGCGTGGCAACACCACCCGCCAGATCGTCCGGATGCTGCGCGACGCCGGTGCGGTCGAGGTCCACATGCGCATCTCCGCGCCGCCGATCCGCTACCCCTGCCACTACGGCGTCGACATGTCGACCACCGACGAGATGGTCGCCCACGGACGCACCGTCGAGGAGATCGCCACCGAGCTGGAGTGCGACTCGCTCGCCTACCTGTCGCTGGAGGGCGTCTACGAGGCGATCCGCGGCGAGCGCTCGACCCACTGCGACGCCTGCTTCTCGGGCGAGTACCCGCTCGCCGGCACCGACGACGCCCAGGGCAAGTACGCCTTCGAGCTGCCCGTCGTCACCGTTCCGCGCTGACGCGCACGTCGCTGGCGCGCGGCGGCCCGTAGCGCTCGCCGAACAGCAGGCCCGCGACGAGCGCACCGGCGGCGAGCAGGTCGCGCTCGAGCGTCGACAGACCGAGCGCGGTCTCCACCGCGACGACGGCCGCCATACTCACGGCGGCAACGGGAAGCATGAAGCGCAGGTAGCGGAACACTGCAGATATGCTACCAGTTTCGAACGATCTCGTACAGTAGGACGAACCCTCCCGCCACGGCGCCGTAGGCGGCGCCGCGACCGGCCGCGTCGTCCCAGCTTGGCTCCTCGCGAGCGAGCTCGCGCACGCACATCGCGGCCGAGCCGAGGCTGGCCCCGCCCGCCACGGCCTTGACGACGGTCTCGCCGCTGCCGTTCAGCGCGGTGGCGGCGACGGCGCCGACGGCTGCGGCGAGCAGGTGCGATCCGAGGTCCATGCCGCCAGGCTGCCGGTTCTCGGGTTACGGGACAAGACGCGCACGTCACGGGCCTGCGACAGACCCGGTCACGGCCGATCGCGACGGTAGCTTGCAGGGTGCGATGGACCTCGACGCGGCACTGCGCCAGCACTTCGGCTTCGCCGGCTTCCGGCCCGGTCAGCGCGAGGCGTGCGAGGCCGCGCTCGCCGGTCGCGACGTGCTCGTGGTGATGCCGACCGGCTCGGGCAAGTCGCTCTGCTACCAGCTGCCGGCGCTGATGCGCGAAGACCTGACGATCGTCGTCTCGCCGCTCGTCGCGCTGATGCAGGATCAGGTCGAGGCGCTGGAGGCGCGTGGACTCGGCGACCGGGTCGCGCTCGTCAACGCCCAGCGCGACGCCGCGGCCAACGCCGAGACGCTGCGCCGCGCCGCGGCCGGCGATCTGCGGCTGCTCTACGTCGCCCCCGAGCGGTTCTCCTCGCCCGGCTTCCTCGAGGCGATGCGCGAGACGGCGATCGGCCTCTTCGTCGTCGACGAGGCCCACTGCGTCTCCCAGTGGGGCCACGACTTCCGGCCCGACTACTTCCGCCTCGCCGACGCCGCCCGCTACCTCGGCGCCGGCTCGCTCGTCGCCTCGACCGCGACCGCGACCCCGCGCGTCGCGCTCGACATCGCCCACCGGCTCGCGCTCGACGAGCCGGTCAAGGTCGCTACCGGCTTCGACCGGCCGAACCTCTCGTTCGCCGTCGCCCGGCCCGCCGGCCACCACAAGCGGGCGCTGATCGCCCAGGCGCTCGCCGAGCCCGACGCGCTGCCGGCGATCGTCTACGCCGGCACGCGCGCCGGCACCGAGGAGATCGCCGAGCAGCTCGCCGACGCGCTCGGCGAGCCGGTCGCCGCCTACCACGCCGGCCTCGACCGCGAGACTCGCGCCGCCGTCCAGCGCTCGTTCCTCGCCGACCAGACGCGGGTGATCGTCGCGACCAACGCCTTCGGCATGGGCGTCGACAAGCCGAACGTGCGGACCGTGATCCACGCGAGCGTGCCCGCCTCGCTGGAGGCCTACTACCAGGAGGCCGGCCGCGGCGGGCGCGACGGCGCGCCGGCCCGCGCGTTGCTGCTCGCCGAGAACCGCGACAAGGCACTCCACGTCCACTTCATCAAGCGCGAGGAGGTCGACGAGCGCCACCCCGCCGCCCTCTACGAGCGGCTGCGCGCCGCCTGCAACGAGAACGGCCGCTACGCCGTCGCCGCGGCCGATCTCAGCGGCGCGGTCGGCGGCGCGTCGGACCGGCTGCGCGCGGTGCTCGGCCACCTCGCCCGCGCCGGCGCGATCTCGCCGTCGCCGTCGTCGCCCGACGTCGTCGCCGGCAAGGTCGTCGCGCCTTACGACGGCCGCGTCGCCGCCGCCTGCCGCACGTCGGTCGAGGAGGGCGCGCGCGGGCGCTGGCGCCAGTACCGCGAGATCTGGGCCTATGTCGAGGGTGAGCGCTGCCGCCGCGACACGATCCTGCGCCACTTCGGCGACCGCGCGACCGCCGAGCGTCCCCCCGGCGCGCCGTGCTGCGACGTCTGCGACGACGGCCTGGTTCCGCAGCCGGCGCCGCCGTCGGCGCACGAGGTCGCCAACCTCGACGAGGCGATCGTCGCGGTCGCGCGTCTCGCCAAGCCGGCCGTCGGGCGCACCACCTGCGCGGCGATCGTCCACGGCGCGCGCGGCAAGAAGATCGAGCGCAACTCCTACGACGGCCTGCCCGGCTATGCGGCGGCCGCCCACATGCGCCGCGCCGACATCCTCGCCCGCGTCGACCAGCTGCTCGAGGACGGCTCGCTGGTGGTCTCGGCCGGCATCCGCCCGGTGCTCAGCGTTCCCGCCGCGCGTGCGGCCGCCTGACCCGATGGCCTTCCGGGTCGGCGTCCTGATCTCCGGGGAGGGCAGCAACCTCCAGGCGCTGCTGGACACCGTCCATGGCCGCGACGGGATCGAGATCGTCGCCGTCGCCTCCAGCCGCGTGGCGGCGCGCGGCCTCCAGCGGGCCGCCGCGGCCGGCGTCGAGACCGCCGTCTTCGCCAAGGACGGCCACACCGACCGCGACGCCCGCGACGCCGCGCTCGGCAACTGGCTCGACGACCGCGCCGTCGACCTCGTCGTGCTCGCCGGCTTCATGGAGATCCTCGGCGGCCCGTTCATCCGGCGCTTCGAGGGCCGGCTCGTCAACGTCCACCCGTCGCTGCTGCCCGCCTTTCCCGGCGTGCGCGCGATCCAGCAGGCGCTCGACTACGGCGTCAAGGTCAGCGGCGTCACCGTCCACTTCGTCGACGAGGGCGTTGACACAGGACCGGTCGTACTGCAAGAGGCCTTCGCGCTTCCATATGCTCGCGCCGTGGAGGAAGTCGAAGCGATGACGCACGAGATCGAGCATCGGCTGCTGCCGCGGGCGGTGCGGGCGATAGCGGAGGGAAGGGTGCGGCGCGACCCCGCCGACCCGCGTCTGGTGAGAGTGGACGAGCCGGCGTGAACGCCAGCGAGGAAGTCGAGCAGCCGGGCGGCGTTCGGGTCCGCCGGGCGCTGCTGACCGTCTCGGACAAGCGCGGCCTCGTCGACTTCGCGCGTGGCCTGCGGGAGCTGGGCGTCGAGATCGTCTCGACCGGCGGCACCGCTTCGACGCTCGCCGACGCCGGCATCGAGACCCGCTCGGTCGAGGACTACACCGGCTTTCCCGAGATCCTCGACGGCCGGGTCAAGACGCTGCACCCCAACATCTACGCTGGCCTGCTCGCCGTCCGCTCCAACGCCGAGCACGCCGCGACGCTCGACGAGCAGGAGATCGCGCCGATCGACCTGGTCTGCGTGAACCTCTACCCGTTCGAGCGCGTGTCCAGCCGGCGCGGGGTCGACGAGGACGAGGTGATCGAGAACATCGACATCGGCGGTCCGACGCTGATCCGCGCCGCCGCCAAGAACCACCGCTTCGCCGCGGTGGTGGTCAGCCCTGAGAGCTACGACGCGGTGCTCGAGGAGCTCCAGTCCTCCGACGGCCACCTCGAGGCCGCCACCCGCGAGGCCCTCGCGCTGGAGGCCTTCTCCTACACCGCCCGCTACGACGCCGCCATCTCCGGCTGGTTCGCCGAGCGCGAGGAGGACTTCCCCGGCCAGGTCACCCGCTCGTTCGTGAAGGTGCTCGACCTCTCCTACGGCGAGAACCCCCACCAGCGCGCCGCCTACTACGCCGACGCCCGCTCGCGCACCCACCTGCTGTCGATGGTCTCCAAGCTCCACGGCAAGGAGCTGTCGTTCAACAACCTGCTCGACCTCGACTCCGGCCGGCGGCTGCTGGAGGAGTTCGAGCTGCCGGCCGCGGTGATCATCAAGCACAACAACCCCTGCGGCTGCGCGATCGGCTCCTCGGTCGAGGAGGCGTTCGAGAAGGCGCTCGCGACCGATCCGCTGAGCGCCTTCGGCGGCGTCATGTGCTTCAACCGGCCGATCGATCGCGGCCTCGCCGAGCGGCTCAGCTCGATGTTCGTCGAGCTCGTGTTCGCCCCGTCCTATGAGGGCGACGCGCTCGAGATCCTCCAGCGCAAGCCCAACGTCCGGCTGCTCGAGGACAAGGAGCGCCGCCGGCCGCAGGTCACCGAGCAGGACTTCAAGCGCGTCCGCGGCGGCCTGCTCGTGCAGGACCGCGACCTCAGCTCCGAGGCGCGCGAGGACATGATCGCCGTCACCCAGCGCCAGCCCACCGAGGCCGAGTGGGGCGAGCTGCTGTTCGCCTGGCGGGTGGCCAAGCACGTCCGCTCCAACGCGATCGTCTTCGCCCGCGAGCTGGCGACCGCCGGCGTCGGGGCCGGCCAGATGAGCCGCGTCGACTCCGTTCGGATCGCGATCGAGAAGGCCGCCGACGCCGAGCGGACGCTCCAGGGGGCAGTGATGGCCTCCGACGCCTTCTTCCCGTTCGCCGACGGCCCCCAGACCGCGATCGACGCTGGCATCCGCGCGATCATCCAGCCCGGCGGCTCCAAGAACGACCCCGACGTCGTCGCCGCCTGCGACGCCGCCGACGTGGCGATGGTCTTCACCTCCCGCCGCCACTTCAAGCACTGACCAGCGGCGCGGAGAGGGCGCCCGGCGGTGTCATCGGCGCCCTCACGGGCTGGCGCCCGCTACGGCCGCCTCTTCCTTGCCGGGCATCCCTCTCCGCGCCGCTGGCAAGAGCGCCGCCTCTTCCTTGCCAGCCGCCGTTTTCGCAGGGCTGGTGGAGGTGCCCCCGGTCGGATTCGAACCGACGACCTTGCGGTTAAAAGCCGCTTGCTCTGACCAACTGAGCTACGGGGGCCCCGCAATGATGGCGCACGCTCGGGCGGCGGCGCATCGCAGCGCGCGCCGCCCGGGTGGTGGAGTAGCCCCGGGGAGAATCGAACTCCCGCCTGCGGCGTGAAAGGCCGCTGTCCTAACCGTTAGACCACGGGGCCGGGGAGGGGTAAGACCAGTCTAGGGGGCGCCCGGCGGAGCGGGCTCTCCCTAGGCGGGCTGGGCGGCGTCGCGTTCGGGCTCGTAGCCCGCGCACGAAGCGCCGAACACCAGCAGGCTGACGGCCAGCCCGACGGTGTGGGAGGTCACCAGCGAGACGAGCACGCCGGCCACGCCGCCCGCGAGCGCCGCGAACAGCACGTAGCCGGTCGGCATCCGCAGCACCTGGGCGGTGATCAGCGAGCAGCCGATCCAGGCGACCGGGCCGGTGATCAGGCCGTAGTCCTCGAAGAAGCCCTCGCGCAGCGGCAGCGCGACCAGGATCGCGAAGACGATCCCGACCGCCAGCGCCTGGAAGCCGAGCGCCTTGAAGAACAGGGCCTTGTTCATCCCGGCGGATACTAGGCGGCCCGCCCGGGCGCGTGCACTACCGTGTGGGTGGTCATGCGCTGGCAGCCGTCGACCTCCACCGCGAGCGCCTCCACCGACGAGGACGCCGCGCTGCTCGCCTACGCGACCGCGCCGCCCGAGCTGTCCGAGGGCGTCGAGGCGCTCGACTACTGGCATCGGCGCCAGCGCGACCTGCCCTGGTATCGGGCCTCGGCGCGCCGCGAGGCGACCCGGATGGCCGCCGCCTGGGAGGGCCGTGTCGCCGAGGCCGCCGTCCGCGCCCGCGACGTCCACCCGCTCGACCGCGGCCTCGCCGCGGTGCTGGTCGCCCGCAGCTGGGGCCGGCGCTCGGCCCGCCGCTGGGCGTGGCGGATCCAGTCGCGGATGCTCGCGCTGACGGGCGTGGCGATCGCTGCCTACGCGGCGATCGAGATCCTCTTCTGAGCGCCGGCTAAGACCAGAAGTGGCTGGCCAGCGGTAGGTCCAGCCCGGCCGTGGCGAGGGCGGCGGCCAGGCCGGCGACCGCGGCGAGAGCCGCGGCGGTCAGCAGCGCCCGGCGGTTCGGGTGGGCCGGCGCCGTCCCGGCGTGGTCGGTGTGCATGTGTGCCTCCATCGATCGTTCGCGCGTGGCAGTCGCATCAGTGTGGTTGCAGCGACCGTAGCCCGTGCGCGCGGCCGCGGTGATGCGGGACGGGGATCGGACGATCGCTGCGCCAGATCACCAGGGCCGCAACCGTGGCCCTCACGCCTCCGTCAGTCGAAGCCCGACGATCGTGGCGAGCAGGGTCGTCAGCAGCGCCGCGCGCAGCGGGGGCAGGCTCTCGCCGAGCAGCACCGCGCCGACGAGGACGATGCCGACCGTGCCCAGGCCGGTCCAGGCGGCGTAGGCCGTGCCGAGCGGGAGGGTGCGCAGCGCCAGTGCGAGCAGGCCGAGGCTCGCCCCGGCCGCGAAGATGCCGAGCACGGCCATCGCCGGCCGTTGCAGGCCGTCGCTCTGCTTGAGCGCGTACGCCCAGACGACCTCGAGCGCCGCGGCCGCGATCACCAGCAGCCAGCCCATCTCAAGCGTTCCGGCCGCCGTCGACGGTGATCGAGGCGCCGGTGACGAACGCGCCGCCGGGCCCGACGAGGTGGGCCACCGTCGCGGCGATCTCCTCTGGCGCGGCGAAGCGGGCCAGCGGCGTCTCGGCGCGCGCCTGCTCGGCGTCGGGGTGGTCGGGCGGGTTCATATCGGTGGCGGTGTTGCCGGGGTGGACGGTGTTGGCGGTGATCGACCTGGCGGCGAGGTCGTGGGCGAGGCCGCGCGTGAGTCCGTCGAGCGCGGCCTTCGACATCGCATAGAGCGTCAGCCCGGGCGCGCCGACACGCTCGGCCAGGTTGCTGGCGATGCTCACGATCCGCCCGCCGTCGGCCATCAGCGGCGCTGCGGCTTGGGCGGCGACGAAGGCCGCGCGCACGTGGAGGGCGAGTGTGGCGTCGAGCTCGTCGAGGGTCACCTCGTCGAGCGGCCCGTAGGGGAAGGTTCCGGCGTTGTTGACCAGCACGTCGAGGCGGCCGAAGGTCGCGGCCGTGCGGCCGACGGCGTCGCGGACGGCCTCGGGGTCGGTGCTGTCGGCTGGCAGCGCGAGGGCGCGGCGGCCGGTCGACTCGATCGATGCGGCGACTGCGGCCGCGGCGTCGCGGTCGGCGCGATAGGTGATCGCCACGTTGGCGCCGTCGTCGGCGAGCCGGCGGGCGATCGCGGCGCCGATCCCGCGGCTGGCGCCGGTGACGAGGGCGGCACGTCCGGTGAGCGGTGTCATTCTCGGTCTTTCTGTAGTGGTTGCTAAGAAATTGCGGCCAGGCTAGCATGTCTGTAGTGAGCGCTACAAAAAGCATGCGAGGGCGGCCGCGGGCGTTCGACCGCGACGTGGCGCTGCGGCGGGCGCTCGAGGTCTTCTGGGAGCGCGGCTACGAGGACGCCTCGATCGCCGACCTCACCGCGGCGATGGCGATCAACCCGCCGAGCCTCTACGCCGCCTTCGGCTCGAAGGAGGAGCTGTTCGGGGCCGCCGTCGCTCTCTACGAGCGCGACGAGGGCGGCGTCACCGCGACCGCGCTCGCCGATCAGCCGACCGCACGCGAAGCGATCGCCGCGACGCTGCTCGGCAACGCCGCCGAGTACGTGCGACCGGACCGTCCGCGCGGCTGCATGCTCGTCGCCTCGTCGGCCTCCTGCGCTCCGTCGAGCACCGGGGTGCGCGACCACCTCGCCGAGCGTCGGCGCGTCGGGGAGGAGGCGATCGCCGCACGGATTCGGCGGGGCATCGACGACGGCGACGTGCCCGCCGACGCCGACCCCGAGCGGATCGCCGCCTTCTACACGACCGTGCTCGACGGGTTGACCCACCACGCCCGCGACGGCGCCGACCGCGAGCGGCTGGAGTCGATCGCCGCGACCGCCCTAGCGGCCTGGGACGCGGTCGTCGCCACGCCCGCCTGATCCCATCGCCGCCCCGCCAGCCCGCCGCGGCGCCAGTGGCGGCTGCGGCGCGCCGCAGCCGGTAACTTGCACTAGCCCGGGCGGTTAGCTCAGCTGGTAGAGCGCCTGCCTTACAAGCAGGAGGTCACTGGTTCGATCCCAGTACCGCCCATCGGGCGAGGCGACACACCTCTCGCGCTCAGCTCGCCAGTTGACAGTCGCGGACCGCCACTGTACAAAGGACTCGTATGGGATCCTTTTCGCCCGGAGGTACCGAATGACGTCGACCGGCAAAGCAGCGCTGGAGGACGACCTGCCTCGTCAGACGGGCGGTACGCCCGACTTCGTCTTCTTGGGCATGCCGGACGTCCACGGGTCGCTGCGCGGCAAGGCCTTCACCGGGCGTGAGTTCGACGCGGTCGTGCGCCGCGGGCATACCCGCATGACCGACCTCCTGCTCGCCCTGGACCCGGTCGACGAGCCGATCACCGACTACGCGACGCTCGGCCTGCGCTCCGGTGCGGGCGACCTCGTGGTCACCCCTGAACTGCACACGCTGCGGCCGATGCCATGGCGGCCCGGCTGGCAGCTCTGCCTTGCCACGCCCCGATGGAGCGACGGCTCGCCCTGCGAGCTGGCGCCGCGCGAGGTGCTGCGCCGCACCCTCGATGCGCTCGGCGAACTTGGCCACGAAGCGATGGCCGCGTTCGAGTACGAGGTGCGACTGTTCCGCCGCGACGGCTCTTCTGCTTCCGGCGCCGTCAGCTACAGCCTGGCCGAGCTGGCCCCCTTCCAAGGCCTCGCGGAGGAGCTCCAGCACGCCCTCGCCGTGCTGGGGGTGGACCTCTCGGCCGTTCACACCGAGGCCGGGCAGGGACTGCTCGAGCTCAACATCGGCGCGGCGCGAGGACTGCACGCCGCCGACCACGCCGTGCTGGTCAAGACGGCGGTCAAGGAGGTCGCGCGCACGCACGGCTTCAAGGCGAGCTTCCTGGCCAAGACCGCGCCCGGCGAGGAGGGGTCGAGCGGCCACCTGCACGTATCCCTGTGGGATGGCGACGAGGCGTCGTTCGCCGGCGGCATCGACGGGAAGCTGGGCGCGGCGGTCGCCGGAGTGCTCGCGCACATGCCCGCGGCATCGGCTCTGTACAACCCGAACATCAACTCCTACAAGCGCCTCGTGCCCGGCTTCTTCGCGCCGGTCAACGCAACGTGGGGCGTGGAGAACCGCTCTGCGGCCGTGCGCGTGATCGCGGGGGGCGACGCGTCGGCGGCCCGGCTGGAGCTGCGTCGTCCGGGCGCGGACGCCAACCCCTACCTCGCGCTCGCCGGCGCGGTCGCCTCCGTGGTGCTGGGCCTGCGCGCCGGGCAGGCCCCGCCGGCGCCGGTCTCCGGCGACGCCGCCGACTTGGGGGACGAGGCCCCGCCACTGCCCGCCTCGCTCGAGGCCGCGACCGAGGCCTTCGCGCAGGGCGCCGAGTTGCGCCAGGCCCTTGGCGAGGAGTTCGCCGCGTACTACGAGACGTCGCGGCGCTGGGAGTTGCGGGCGTGGCAGCGCGCGGTGACCGGGTGGGAGCGGGACCGCTACGAGGATGTGGTCTGACGGTGGGCGCTCGGTTGCCGGTGATCGGCGTCTGCGCCGCGTTCGAGCGTGCCCGCTGGAGCTTCTGGGACCTCGACGCGGCGCTGGTGCCCGCCCCGTACCTCTCCGCCGTGTCGCGAGCCGGCGGGCTGACAGTCGCCCTGCCGCCCGATCGACGGGTGGCTGAAGATCCCGGCCAGACGGTCGCGCTGCTCGATGGCCTACTGCTGATCGGCGGCATCGACGTCGAGCCCGCCGCGTACGGTGGGCCGTCCGATCCTCGGACGGAGGCAACCAGCCCACTCCGCGACGCGTTCGAGATCGCCCTCGTGCAGGAGGCGCTGCGCACCGGCGTGCCGCTGCTCGGCATCTGCCGCGGCATGCAGATCCTCAACGTCGCGCTCGGCGGAACGCTGCATCAGGACCTGGCGGACGGGGACGGCCGTCAACCGCACCGCCGCACTCTTGGCGGCTTCGACGGGACCGACCACGAGATCGCGCTCGATCCAGGCTCGCTCGCGGCAGCCGCGGCCGGCGAGTCGACACCCACCGTCCACTGCCACCACCATCAGGCTGTCGACCGGCTCGGGGCTGGCTTGCGGGTCACCGGCTGGGCCGAGGACGGGGTCGTCGAGGCGATCGAGCGGCGCGAGGGCCCGTTCTCCCTGGGCGTGCAGTGGCACCCCGAGGCCGACGACGCGAGCACGGTCATCGGAGCGCTGGTGCGCGCGGCCGCGCGCGAGGAGGCTGCCACGCGATGACCGAGATCGTCGACCCAGCCACCGAGGAGCCCTTCGCCGTCGTCGAGCTGGCCGACCGCGACGAGACGGATCGCGCGATCGCCGCCGCCAAGGCGGCGCTGCCGCGCTGGCGCGCCGTGGCGCCCGCCGATCGGGCGCGACTCCTGCGAAGGATCGCCGAGGTCATCTCCGAGCACGGCGAGGAGCTGGCGGCCCTGGAGTCGCGCAACGTCGGCAAGCCGATCGCCGACGCGCGCGGCGAGGTCGAGATGGTGGCTGACACCTTCTGGTACTACGCCGGTGCGCCGGAGCGGAGCCTTGGGGACACGATCCCCGTCCCCGGCGGCGTGGACATGACCTTTCGCGAGCCGGTCGGCGTCGTCGGGCTCATCACCCCGTGGAACTTCCCGTTGGCGATCGCGGCGTGGAAGGTCGCGCCGGCCCTCGCCGCCGGTGCCACGGTCGTCCTCAAACCCTCCGAGCTGACGCCGCTCACCTCGCTACGGCTCGCCGAGCTCGCGCTCGAGGCCGGTCTCCCTCCGGGCGTCCTGAGTGTCGTCGTCGGGACCGGCCCGGTCGCCGGCGAGCGGCTCGTCACCCATCCCGACGTCGCGAAGATCGCCTTCACTGGCTCGACGGCCGTCGGCCGACGCATCGGCGAGCTGGCCGCTCCGCAGATCAAGCGCGTCACGCTCGAGCTGGGCGGCAAATCGGCCAACGTCGTCTTCGCCGACGCGGACCTCGAGGCGGCGGCCACGGCGGCCCCCGCGGCGGTGTTCGGCAACGCCGGCCAGGACTGCTGCGCGCGCTCGCGCATCCTCGTCGAGCGCTCGGCCTACGACCGCTTCGCCGAGCTGCTCGCGGCCGCGACCGAGCGGGTGACCGTCGGCGATCCCCGGCGGGAGGACACCGAGGTGGGGCCGCTCGTCTCGGCGGCACACCGCGAGAAGGTGCGCTCCTTCGTCGACGACTCGCTCTCGGTCGTGGCCCGCGCGGCCGCACCAGAGGGTCGCGGCTTCTGGTTCGCGCCGATCGTCGTGGAGGCGCCAGGGCCCGACCACCGGGTGGTCCGCGACGAGATCTTCGGACCGGTGGCGGTGCTCGTGCCCTTCGAGGACGAGCGCGATGCCGTGGCGCTCGCCAACGCGACGATCTACGGCCTGTCGGGATCGATCTGGACGCGCGACGTCGGGCGTGCGCTGCGCGTCGCCCAGCGAGTCGAGGCCGGCACGCTGTCGGTCAACTCGAACACGGCGGTGCGTGTGCAGACGCCGTTCGGCGGCTTCAAGCAGTCCGGTCTCGGCCGCGAGCTCGGCCCGGCGGCGCTCGACGCCTACACGGAGATCAAGAACGTCTTCGTCGCGACCTGACGGCGGGCGCTCATCGGATCTCCGCCGCGAACTCGTCCTCGAGCTCGGTGAGGCACTCGTCGATGATCTCGATGATCTGCTCCGCCTCGTCGCGCGTGAGGATGAGCGGCGGTGCGAGATGGAGAACGTCCCAGACGCGTGTGAGCAGTCCCCGCTCCTGGGTGCGCATCGCGAGCCCTCGGATGAACGGGTGCGTGGTGCCCCACGGCTCCTTGGTCTCCTTGTCCTTGACGAGGTCGAGCGCGCACAGCAGGCCCTGGCCGCCGCGCACGTCGCCGACCGTCGGATGGTCGCGCAGGCCGTCGGCGAGCTCGAGCAGGTAGGTGCCCATCTCGGCGGACCGCGCCACCAGCTCCTCGCGCTCGATGATCTCGATGTTCTTCAGCGCGGCCGCGGCGGCGACCGCGTGGCCGCCGAAGGTCAGCAGGTGATTGAGCGCGTTGCCGTGTTGCTTGAAGGGCTCGAACAGCTCGCCGCGCACGGCAACGGCGCCGATCGGCGCGTAGCCGCTGGACAGGCCCTTGGCCATCGTCATGATGTCGGGCACGACGCCGTAGCGCTCGGCGGCGAACATTCGACCAGTTCGCCCGTAGCCGGTGATCACCTCGTCCATGATCAGCAGCACGCCGTAGCGGTCGCAGATCTCGCGGAGCATCTGCCAGTAGACGGGCGAGGGCAGGTGGGTGCCGTTGGCGACTGAGATCGGCTCGCCGATGACCGCGGCGACGTGCTCGGGTCCCTGGGCCAGGATCTCCTGTTCGACGTAGCGGGCGCACATCACGTCGCCCTCCTCGCCCTCGAGGCCGAAGTCGTTGCGATAGTGGTTGGGCGAGGGGACCTTCGACACCCCGGCCATGAACGGGCCGAAGTAGCTCTCGCTCGCGCTCGCGGTCAGACTGGAGGCGCCGAACGTCGTGCCGTGGTAGGAGCCGCGCCGCGCGATCACCTTGTAGCGCTTGGGGAAGCCGCGCAGGGCTTGGGCCTGCTTGGCGATCTTGAGCGCCGACTCGACGGCCTCGGAGCCTCCGGAGCAGAAGAAGACGCGGTCGAGGTCGCCCGGCGCCAGCTCGGCGACCTTCTCGGCCAGCGCGACCGAAGCTGGATTGGCCGCGTTGGACGCCGCGGTGTACGCCAGCTGGGCCGCTTGCTGGGCCATGGCGGTGGCGATCTCGCTGCGACCATGCCCGACGTTGACGAGGAACAGCCCGGCGAGTCCGTCGAGATAGGTGTTGCCCTGGGCGTCGGTGAGCGTTGCCCCGTGGCCCTCGACGAAGACCCGCAGGCCCCGCTCGGTGAGGTCATCCCACTCGAGATCGTCGCTGTGCGGCCAGAGGTGGTCGATAGCGGAGGTCTCGAGGGCATGGCGCCCGTTCGCTGTCTCGTCCTGCGTCGTCATGCTCCTTGCCTCTCTGCCGAGCGAATCTAAGGGTTCAAAGGAACTGCTTAGAGTCCTTATACGGACGCGGCCGGCCGCTGTCAAGCGGTGGCGGCACCCCCAAGTCGTCTCGAGGAGGTCTCAGCGGAGCGCGGCGATGACGGCCCGCACGCTCTGCTCGGAGTGCTCGAGATGGACCTTCATGGCGCGGCTGGCGCGCTTTGGATCGCCGGCCTCGATCGCTGCCTGGATCGCGGTGTGCTCGCGGTCGATGCGCTCGTGCCACATGTCCGACTCGGGCTGGGCGAGAATCGCGTCGTTGAGCAGCAGGCGCGAGCGCTCGACGCCCTCGGAGAGCAGCTCGTTGTGGCTCGCGCGCGCGATCTGGAGATGGAAATCGGTGTCGTGGCGGTGGAAGTCGAGCTCGGTCTCGGCGGCGCGCATGCCCTCGATCGCGGCGGTGATCCGCGCCAGCTCCTCTGCATCGGCGCGCTCGGCGGCGAGCTTCACCCCGGCGAGCTCGATGACGCGCCGGTACACGAGTGCCTCCTCGACCTTTTGCTTGCTGAGTCGGAGGTCGAGCAGCAGCCGCGCCATTCCATCGGCATCACGGGGCGGCCCGATCACGAACGTCCCGCCGGTGCGCCCGCGGCGGCTCTCGACCAGCCCCTCCGCCTCGAGCAGGCGCAGCGCGTGCTGGATCGTGGCCCGCCCGACGCCGAATAGGCGGGCCAGTTCGCGCTCGGGCGGAAACGCCTCGCCCGCGCCGACGAGCCCGAGGCCGATGTGGCGTCGCATCTGCTCCGCGACGTACTCGTGGGCCCGCTGCTGGGCGATCGGCTCGAACTCGACCGTCTGGCGGTCGGCGTCCCTGCTCTCCCTGGCGTTAGTTCTAGCCATGCGCGTCAGTCCTCGAAAGGACCTCTGGCGGAACCTTAGCGCGCCGTGCGGACGGTGCGCAGGCCCGCGGCGGTCAGCCGCCTCGCAGCACTTCCAGCGGGATCTCCGAGCGCAGCCAGTCGCGCAGCTCGGTGCGGCGGATCTTGCCGCTGACGGTCTTCGGCAGCTCGCTGACGTAGTGGATCTCGCGTGGGTACTTGTACGGCGCGGTGAGCCGCTTGGTGTGATCGGCGAGCTCGGCGCTCAGCCCCTCGGAGGGCTCCCAACCCTCCGCGAGGATGACGAAAGCGCACACGATCTCGGTGCGCTCCGGGTCGGGCTTGCCGACCACCCCGGCCTCTGCGACGGCGGGGTGCTCGATCAGCGCCGACTCGACCTCGAACGGGCCAATGCGGTACGCGGATGACGTGATGATGTCGTCGTCGCGGCCCTCGAACCAGAGATAGCCGTCGCCGTCACGGCGGGCCCGGTCGCCCGTGTAGTACCAGCCGTCGCGGAAGCGGCTCGCGGTCGCTTCTGGATCGCGATGGTAGCCCTCGAACAGCCCCACCGGTCGGGGCTCGGCGCGCACGGCGATATCGCCCACCTCGTCGTCGGGCGCTCGCCGCCCGTGCGCGTCCATGACCTCGACCTCGTACCCGGGCACCGGCAGTCCCATCGAGCCGGGGCGGACAGGCACCGCGCGGTAGTTGGCGACCAGGCAGGTGGTCTCGGTCTGCCCGTAGCCGTCGTACACCGTCAGGCCGCCGGTACCGCGCTGCCACTGGCGCAGAACCTCGGCGTTGAGTGGCTCTCCCGCGCTCGTGCAGTGACGCAGGGCGCTGAGGTCGTGAGCCCCGAGGTCGGCCTGGACCAGGAGCCGGAAGAGCGTCGGCGGCGCGCAGAACGAGGTGATCCGGTGACGCTCCAGCAGCGACAGGATGCGTCCGGCGTCCGGCCTGCCCAAGTCCACCTGCACGACGCTCGCGCGCTCGTGCCACTGTCCGAACAGTCCGCCCCAGGCCGCCTTGGCCCAGCCCGTGTCGGTGACGGTCCAGTGGAGGTCGCCGGGGCGGAGATCGTGCCAGAAGCGCGCAGTCCCGATGTGGCCAAGGCCGTAGGAGGTGGGGTGGCGCACCATCTTGGGATAGGAGACGGTCCCGCTGGTGAAGTACAGGAGCATCGGGTCGTCGCGCGAGGTCGGCGCGCTGGGTGTGTCGCCGTCGCCGGCTGCGTCCAGCAGCTCGTCGAGGTCGTGCCAGCCCGAAGGCGCGCCGGCCTCCGCCGACCAGCAGACGCGCTGGCGCAGCGTCGTCGGCGGCGCCTCGATCGCGTCGATCCTTGCGCTGCCGTCGGCGTCGGTGATGGCGATGACGGCTTCGCCACGGTCGAGGCGGTAGGCGATGTCGCGCGTGGTCAGCAGGTTAGGGGCCGGCATCGGGACCGCGCCGATGCGGATCGCGCCGAGCATGACGGCGTACCACGCAGGCACCCGCGGCAGCATCACGAAGACCGGGTCGCCCTTGGCGACGCCCAGGTCGAGCAGGGCCCGCGCCGCGCGGCGGGACTCGAGTGCGACGTCGGCCACCGTCTGGCGGGCGACCACCTCGCCTGAGCCATCGAGCGACAGCAGCGCGAGGTCCTCGGGCGCGTCGAGCGCCCAGCGCTCGACGATGTCGAGCACCGGATTGAAGCGCTGCGGAACAGAGATTGCGAACCGTTCGCGCTCGGCCTGGTAGTCGGTCATGCGCGGCGGAGCGTCGCGCCCGGGCCGCGGGGAGGTGTCGGTGCGCATCGGGTGGAGACCTACCAGCTCGTCCGATCCGTCGCCACCGCTTGACGGGCGGACGGTGCTTTCGGAGGGGTGCATCAGCGCCGGAATACCTGCGCGGTCAGGCCGAAGGCGGTGAATTCGGCGCGCATGCCTGGCGGCGGCCCCGGCGCGGCGCTAGAACGCCGGAATCAGTCAACCGAATCGGAGGTGGCTCAGCGATGACACGATCATCCATGGTCGGCCGAATCGGAGGCTCAGTGACGAGCCCGACCGTCCGTAGTCGACCGAACCGGAGGTGCCGCAGCGATGAGCACGACCGCCAACGAGGGGCCCATCGGTGTGCCCCGTCTCGGCGCCGAGTTGCTGGATCGGCGTTTCGAGCTGGTCGACCTGACCGGTGAGATCTACCAGGGCATGCCCATGTTCGGCCTGCACCAGGCGCCGTTCATCATGGTCAACCACACGCACGAGGAGGCCGTCACGCGCCTCGGCGTCAATCTGCCGTTCTCGGCACGGAACCTGCTCATCAGCGAGCACACGGGGACCCACACCGACGCGATCTACGAGTATGACGTCGACGGGCCGACGCTGAGCGAGTCGCCACTGGCCTACTACTGGGGAGACGCGGTCTGCATCGACGTCTCCGACACGCGCTTTCCCGACCGCTTGGAGCCAGACGTACTCGAGCGGGCGCTCGAGGCCAGCGGTCAGGAGATCCGCCGCGGCGACATCGTCCTGCTCCACACCGGCACCCACGAGCGGCTCTGGCCCGAGCAGCGCTACCTGACCGAGTACTCCGGCCTGAGCGAAGCCGGCGCCCGGTGGCTCGCCGAGCGGGGCGTGGTCAATATCGGGATCGACGCGGTCTCCATCGACGCCGCCGACGACGAGGACTTCATGGCACACGTCGTGTGCAAGGAGTTCCAGATCGTCAACACCGAGAGCCTGACGAACCTCAGCAGGGTCTCCAACCAGCGGTTCACCTTCGTCGGGCTGCCCCTGAACCTTCGTGGCGGCACCGGCTCGCCGATCCGTGCCGCCGCCCTGCTCGGCGTCTGACCAGCGGCCCAAGCGATCGAAACCCTAGACAGAGGAGCACCGATGAAGCAACGCATCATGCCGGAGGACCATCAGTGGGACTGGAGCATGCCGGTTCCGTTCTCGCAGGGCTGGAAGGTCGACAACCTCGTCTTCGTCGGCGGTCAGGTATCCGCCGACCGCGACGGCAACGCGATCGGCGTCGGGGACATCGAGGTCCAGACGCGCAACACCTTCGAGAACATCACCCGCGTGCTGCGCGACGCCGGCGCGGAGTGGTCCGACGTCGTCAAGCTCAACACCTACTACGTGTTCGACGGCGACCCGGCGGACCTCAAGGACTACTGGGAGAAGATGACCAAGGTCCGCATGGAGTTCCTGCCTATGCCGGGCCCGGCGGGCACGGCAGTCCGCGTCGTCGGACTCGCGTATCCGGACCTCCTGATCGAGGTCGAGGCGATCGCGGTCATCGACCGCTGAGTGGAGGCCGGTGATGGACCAGTACCTCAAGTCTGGAGAGGATTACAAGGCGAGCCTTCGCGACGGTCGCCGCGTGATCCTCGATGGTGACGTCGTCGACGACGTCACCACGCACCCGGCGTTCGCGCCGGCGATCAACGCCTGGGCGGACCTGTTCGACGCCCAGATCGAGCCCGAGACCCAGGACGTCACGACGTTCGTGCACCCCGAGCTCAACGCGCGCGTCAGCGCGAGCTGGCTGGTGCCGCGCAGCCCCAGCGACTACGCCCGTCGGCGGGCGCTGCTGAACCTGGCGACCGACCGCACGCTCGGCATCTTCGGGCGTGCGCCCGACTACGGGCCCACGTTCACGCTCGGCTTCCTCGCCGAGGAGGCACGCATCGAGCAGCGCGAGCCCGGCGCGACGGAGAAGATCCGAGCCTTCATCGAGCATGCGACGAAGGAGAACTTCACCAGCGCGGACCTCGTCACCGAGGCGCAGTCCGACCGATCCAAGCCGCCGGCGGAGAACCCCGGTCGACTGCGCGTGGTCGAGAGGCGCAAGGACGGCGTCGTGCTCTATGGCGCCAAGCCGGTGGCCTCGGCGGCGGTCCAGAGCCACATCACGACGATCGGCACGCTGCTCAGCCCCGGCATCACCGAGGAGTCGATCCTCTGGGCGTGCTGTCCGATCAACCAGGAGGGCATCACCCTGGTCTCCCGTGAGCCGATGGTCGCCCACGACTGGAACCCGGAGGATCACCCGCTCAACCACCGGGGCGAGGAGCCGGACACGTTCATGATCTTCGACAACGTGTTCCTGCCCGACGAGTACCTCTTCAGCTACGGCAACGCCGAGACGCTCGAGCTGTACCTCGAGGTCGGCGCGCTCGCGCTGTGGCACATCCTGGCTCGGCTGGCGCGGCGCGCGGAGATCTTCGCCGCGACCGCGAGGACGATCGTCGACGTGCTGGGCACCGAGCGGATCCCGCCGGTGCGCGCGGCGGTTGCCGACGTGATGGCCTACGCGTCGGCGCTCAAGGCCTTCGTGCTCGCCGGAGAGCAGCAGGGCCACCACACCGAGAGCGGCGTCTACGTGCCCGATCCGGCACTGGTCACGGCCGGTCGCCTGCACTCGATCGTCGAGTACCCCAAGGTCATGCAGACCCTCCGCGACCTCAGCGGGCAGGGTCTGATCAGCCGCTTCACGCAGGCCGACTTCGAGCGCGAGGACATCGCGGCGAAGATCGACGAGTTCCTGCCGGGGCACAACATCTCCGCACGCGGGAAGAACCGGTTCTTCAACCTGGTGTGGGACATGACCTGCAGCTCCCACGCGATGCGCGTCGCGCTGTTCGAGAACACCAACGCGACGCCGCCGCCGACGATCCGCCAGCACCTCTACGAGGTCTACGACCACGGCGGCATGATCGACCTGGTCCGCGACTTCGCGGGCATCGAGCGCGAGCGGATGGAGGCCGCTCGCCCATGACCGCGGGGACCGAGCGGCCCGCCGCCGTGCGGGACCGTGTGGTGGAGCTCACACGGCGCCTGGTCCGGATCCCGACGGAGAACCCGCCGGGGGAGACGCGCGCGGCCTGCGACGTGGTCGCCGAGGTGCTCGAGGGAGCGGGCTTCTCGGTCCGCTACGTCGAAGATGCGCCTGGATTCGTGAGCGTCATCGGCGAGCACGTCTTCTCCGAGGACGGCCCGACGCTCGTGTTCAACGGTCACCTCGACGTGGTGCCCGTCGGCGAGAGCCGGGAGGACTGGACGCACGACCCCTTCGGCGGAGAGATCGACGACGGCCGGCTCTACGGACGCGGCTCGCTCGACATGAAGGGCGCCGTGTCGGCCGTGCTCGTCGCGGCCGAGAGCGCCGCCGCCGACGGCGAGCTGAGCGGTCGGCTGGTCGTGATGGCGGTCGCCGACGAGGAGGCCGGCGGCGAGCGCGGCACCGGCGTCATCGCCCGCCAGGGGCTGGTGTCGGGTGACGGGGCGGTCGTCGTCGAGCCCGGCGACGGCGACATCGTCACGTCCCATCGCGGGCTCTGCTTCGTCGAGCTGACCACCCACGGCCGCTCGACCCACGCGACCAAGCCGGAAGAGGGCGTCAATGCCGTGCAGATCATGGTCGACGTGCTCGCCGCGATGCGGACGCTGTCGCTCTCGCATGCGCCGCATCCGGTCTTGGGCGGTCCGAGCGTCGTGCCGGGGACTGTGGTCCACGGCGGCCAGAAGGTCAATGTGATCCCGGACCGGTGCACCGCGATGATGGACATCAGGACGGTGCCCGGGATGTCGCGCGCGACGGTCGTTCGCGAGATCTCCGAGCACGCCGCCGCCTGCGGCATCGACTCCGACGCGCTCACGGTGAGCGTCGCGAGTTGGGGAGAGCCGGGGGACACCGACGACGACGCGCGAATCGTGACCGTCTGCGCCGACGCATTCGAGGCGGAGTTCGGCCACCGCCCGCGGGTGCGTGCGATGGCCGCCTATACCGACGGCGGCTGGCTGTCGAACGTCGCGGAGATCCCGACGGTGATGGCGTTCGGCCCCGGCGAGGTTGCCGGCTGCCACGTCGTCGACGAGCACGTGCTGGTCGACGAGCTCGAGCGGTACGCCCGCATCTACCGTTCGGTGATCGATCGGTTCCTCGGACGCGAGCACTGATGTGCTTGGCGGCGCGCCGGTCGCGCTCGGCGACGTCGAGTGCCGGCCGCGCCGTGTCGCGGTGGGGGTCTTCGACGGCGTTCACCTCGGCCACCGCGAGGTGGTCCGCGGCTCCGACTGCGCGCTGACCTTCGACCCCCATCCGCGCGCCGTCCTGGCGCCCGAGCACGCGCCGCCGCTGCTGACGACGGTGGCCCGGCGTGCGGAGCTGCTGACGGCGCTCGGGGTCCGGGAGGTCGTGGTGATCCCGTTCGACGCGGCGTTCGCCGCACGCAGCGCCACGGCCTTCGTCGAAGACGTGCTCGTCGGGGCGTTGGGGGCGACGCACGTGAACGTCGGCGCGAGCTTCCGCTTCGGCCGCGGAGGCGCCGGCGATGTCGACTGGCTGCGACGCGACGAGCGCTTCGCGACCCGGGTCGTCCCGTTGGTACGGGTCGGCGAGCGGGTGGTCAGCTCGACGGCCGTCCGCCAGCTGGTGGCGGACGGCGACGTCGCGGGAGCGGCGGCGCTGCTGGGCGGCCCGGTGACCGTCGACGTTCGGCTCGGTCGTGGCGGCGAGCTGCGGCCGACTGTCGGGTGCGCGCTGCCGGGGCCGGGCGTCTACGACTGCCGGCTGCGCTCCGCCGCCGGAGGCGTGAGTGCGGCGGTCGTGCACGTCGGCCCCGGCGGCGAGCTGCGCCCCCGGCGCGTGGGCGTCGCCGCCGGCCGGCCGGGCGAGTCCCTCCGGTTCGGGTTCGTGCGTCGGCTGGCCGCCGACGCGGCCGCCTGAGTCAGAGCAGTCCTTGGCGGTCGGCCTGGACGACCGCGTGCAGGCGCGAGGTGGCGCCGAGCTTCTGGCGCAGCGTTGCGACGTGGCCCTTGACGGTGCTCTCGGCGAGTACGAGCCTGGCCGCGATCGCCCGGTTCGAGAGCCCTTCGGCGAGCAGCCGCAGGACCTCGTGCTCGCGCGGGGTGAGTCGGGCCGCGTCGCCGCGCAGGACGCGGCTGTAGGCGACGGCCAGGCCCTTGGCGATCCGGGGCTCGATGATCGTGGCGCCGGCCATGATCCGCTCGAGCGCACGGCTCACGTTCGTCTCGGAGGTGTCCTTGAGCAGGCACCCCTGGGCCCCGGCCGCCAGGCAGGCGCGGATCTCCTCGAGCTCCGGGTAGGCGGTGAACACCACCAGCCGTGCGCGCGGCGCGCGCACGAGCAGCTCCTGACACAGCGAGGGCGCGTGCACCTCGGGCAGCCGCAGATCGAGTACGACGAGGTCGGGCTGCTCGGCGGTGGCGTGCGCGAGGGCCTCTCGTCCCGTGGCCACCGACGCCACCGTCGGCCCGTCGAACGCCTCCTCGGCCAGGGCCTGAAGGCCGCGGCGGGCGACCGGGTGATCGTCGATCACGAGGATTCTCATCTCGAGCCCTCCTCCAGGTCGGTTTGGTAGTCGGGCAGCGTCAGGCGGATGATGACCTCGCCCTCCTCGCCGATCATCACCTCGAGCGCGCCCCGCAGCGCGGACGCTCGACCGCGCAGCAGCGCGAGGCCGCCACGCGGCCGCGGCGGGGAGGCGGCGGGCCGGTCGCTCTGCACGGTCACCGCGACGTCCGACGAGCCATAGCGCACGTGCACGACGACGAGCTCCGCGCCGCCATGCTTGACGGCGTTGCGGACGCCCTCGCGAACGGTGTCGCAGATCAGCGACTCGTGGATCTCCGGCAGCGGGCGGGCGTCGCCGTGGGCCACCACGCGAACCGTGAGGTCGCCGAGGCGCTCGAACGCGCGCGCCTCGGCGTCGAGGGCCACGGCGAGTGACATGCGCGCCGGAATGTCGTTGACGCGGCGTAGGGTGTCGCGCAGCTCCTGGCTCGCGAGCGCGGCGTAGGAGGCGATCTCGTCGAGCGTCGCCGCGAGCCGGGCGGGGTCGGTCTCGTGGCGCGAGCGCTTGGCCTCGACGCCGATCGTGAACAGCGTCTGGGCCACCGAGTCGTGCAGCGAGGTCGCCAGTCGCTGGCGCTCGCGCAACGCCGTGATCTCGTGCCGACGCGCCTGGCCCATCGCCTGGTCGATCGCGACGCCGGCGTAGGCGCCCAGCTCGGCCAGGCTGTCGAGCGTGCGGTCGGCGAGGAACCCGGGCTGTCGAATGCCGACATAGAGCAGTCCGGCAACCCCGACGGTCGCCAGCACCGGCACGCACGCCACTCCGCGCAGGCCCTCCTGGTGGACCACGACGTCGACGAAGTCGCGCGTGATCGATCCGTCGGTGAGGTAGTCGTGCACCGCCATCGGACGCCGCAGGACCCCGACGCGCCCGCCCAGTCCGACCATCGGCGCGACGACCAGGTCGCCCAGCGCGGGTGACCGCGTGCCGCTGGTCGCGCACATCGCGTAGGCGTCGCGGGCAGGCTGGGCGGCGGCGGCGAAGGCGGTGTCGGTGCCGAGTAGATCGTGGGCGCCGTGGACCGCGGCTCGCAGGATCGAGGGGACATCCGGCTGGACGGCGATTCGGCGTGTGGCAGCCTGCATGCTCACGGCCGTCGACATCGCGCTACAGCGGGCTGCCGAGGTGGTAGAACTCGCCGTCGAAGTAGAGCAGCGGCGATGCGCTGCCGCGTGGATTGGCGGTGACGAGGTTGAGCACCCGGCCGACGATGAGCGAGTGGTCCCCGCCGTCGAAGAGGCGGTCGAGTCGGCAGTCCAGGTAGGCGAGCGCTCCGTCGACCATCGGGGCGAGGGTTTGCGCCGGCGTCCTGATCCCGAGCTCGCTGTCGAGGTCGAGGAACTTCGGCGCGCCTCGTGCGGCCCCGAACTGGGCGAGCTGCTTGTGTGCGTCGCCGAGCACGTTGACGCCGAACGCGCAGCCGGCCTCGATCGCCTGGCAGGTGGCCGTGGTGCGCATGAGCGACACGAGGATTCGCGCGGGGTCCACCGACAGCGAGCAGCACGACGTCACCGTCACGCCCCAGGGACGATCCGCGACGTAGGTGGTGATGAGCACGACGCCGGAGGCGAGCGCGCGCATCGTCTCGCGGAACCCCTCTGACAGGTCGGGCGCCTGCGGCGCGGGGCGGACGTCGCGCACGACAGGTGACAACGCGGTGTGCATGTAGAACCCGCTGCCGTCGAGAGCGACCGCGCCTGGGCTCTCGTAGGAGCACTCCTCGATGAACTCCATCGAACTCTCCTGCTTGGACTGAAGGACCCCGATTGATACCATTGGTCCGGGTGTGGTGTCAATCGCCTACTGGAGCCGGAGGAGGCCGCAGGGATGAGTGAGGACGACGCGGCGCGACTCGCTCGCGCGTTGTACGCCGCCTACAACGAGCACGATGCGCCGCGCGCGGCGGCGCTCTATCACCCGGAGGGAACGCACTACGAGATGGCGCGAGGGACCTCGGTGGAGGGGCGCACGGCGGTCGCCAACGGTCTCGCCGGCTTTCTCGGGCTCTTTCCCGACGCGTGTTGGGAGCCGCTCGAGGTGATCGGGGGAGCCACGGCGGTCGCCGTGCCCTATCGCCTCACCGGGACGCTTCAGGCCCAGCTGGGATCGGTGGCGCCGCGTGGTCAGCGGCTCGACCTCCGCGGCGTGCACGTCGTGCGCGCCCGCGAGTCGTCGATCGCCGCGACAGAGGACTACTGGGACGGGGCGACGTTCAACGCCCAGATGAGAGGAGAGGACTGAAATGCAACGCTTGGCCTACGCCCACGGCGCTTCGGACGTTCCGCTGCTCGGCCACACGATCGGCGCCGATCTCGATCGCGCGATCGCCCGGTGGCCGGACCGGCCGGCGGTGGTGGGCCGCGACCAAGGCGTGCGCCTCACCTACGCCCAGCTCGGCGAGCGCGTCGACGCGCTCGCCAGCGGTCTGCTCGAGCTGGGCGTCGCGAAGGGCGATCGCGTCGGAATCTGGTCGCCGAACTGCGTCGAGTGGATCCTGGTCCAGTACGCGGCCGCGAAGATCGGCGCGATCCTGGTCAACGTCAACCCGGCGTACCGCACGCACGAGCTGCAGTACGCGCTGCGCCAGGCGGGCGTGCGGCTGCTCGTCAGCGCTCCGTCGTTCAAGACCAGCGACTACGTCGCGATGGTCGAGGAGGTGCGCCCCGAGCTCCCGGCGCTCGAGCACGTCGTGTTCCTCGGCGACGAGCGCTGGGACGAGCTGGCGGGCGCCGCGGTCGACAGCGACGGGCTCGCCGGAAGTGCCAGGGCCTTGTCCTTCGACGATCCGATCAACATCCAGTACACCAGCGGCACCACCGGATTCCCCAAAGGTGCGACGCTGTCGCACCACAGCATCCTCAACAACGGCTTCTTCGTCGGGGAGCTCTGCGGCTACACATGCGAGGACCGGGTCTGCATCCCGGTCCCCTTCTATCACTGCTTCGGGATGGTCATGGGCAATCTCGCCGCGACGTCGCACGGCGCCTGCATGGTCATCCCCTCGCCGTCGTTCGAGCCCGAGGCGACGCTCGCGGCGGTCGCCGAAGAGCGTTGCACGTCTCTCTATGGCGTTCCGACGATGTTCATCGCCGAGCTTGGTCACCCACGCTTCGCCGAGTTCGACCTGACGAGCCTGCGGACCGGGATCATGGCCGGCGCGCCCTGCCCGATCGAGGTCATGCGGCGCGTGGTCACCGAGATGCACATGGAGGAGGTCTCGATCTGTTACGGCATGACCGAGACCTCGCCGGTCTCGACGCAGACCCGCCGCGACGATCAGCTCGAGCGGCGCGTGGCGACGGTCGGCCGGGCCGGGCCCCATGTGGAGGTCAAGATCGTCGACCCGGAGACGGGCTCGACCGCCGCCTGCGGGGAGCCGGGCGAGCTGTGCACCCGGGGCTACAGCGTGATGCTCGGCTACTGGGGCGACCCGGAGCGCACCGGCGAGGTGCTCGACGCCGCGGGCTGGATGCACACCGGCGACCTGGCCACGATGGACGAGGACGGCTACTGCAAGATCGTCGGGCGCATCAAGGACATGGTCATTCGCGGCGGTGAGAACATCTACCCGCGCGAGATCGAGGAGTTCCTCTTCGGGCATCCGGATATCGCCGACGTGCAGGTTGTCGGCGTGCCCGACGCGCGCTACGGCGAGGAGCTCTGCGCGTGGGTGCGGGCGCGTGACGGCGCGGTGCTCGCCGAGGACGACGTGCGCGAGTTCTGCCGCGGGCGCCTCGCTCACTTCAAGGTCCCGCGCCACGTGCTGCTCGTGGACGAGTTCCCGATGACGGTAACCGGCAAGGTCCAGAAGTTCCGCATGCGCGAGGAGTCGATCGCGCGGCTGGGCTTGGAGGAGAGCGCGCCTACCGCTTGACGTCGGAGGCCGCGACGGGGTACATTGGACCTAGACTGAGTCCTTTCAACGCGCCCGCCCGGCGGCCCGGAGGCCGTGGGCGAGACCAAGGAGCCCGATGCCGCTGACCGCCACAGCCCGACCCGCGATGCCCTACCCGGTCGACGAGTACCAGGACCGCTGGCGGCGGCTCTACGCCGAGCTCGAGCGCCGCGGCTACCAGAGCGCGGTGATCTGGCAGCGCTCCGGTGGCGGTTACGACCGCGCCTCCGATCTCCACTGGCTCTGCAACTACGCCGCGCTGTCCTCCGGCCAGGAGCCCGACTATCTCGGCCCGGTCGGCAAGGCGTTCGCCGCGCTGGTGTTCCACGGCGGGGAAGAGCCGACGCTCCACATGTGCGAGCCCGACGAGCTCGTCGACCACGATGCGATCGCCACCGAGCGCGTCGTCGCCCACGAGAATCTGCCACAGGGCGTCGGCCGAGCCCTGCGCGAGAGCGGCATCGAGGGGCCCGTGCTCTACAACGGCGAGGACTTCCTCCCGGCCAAGTACATGCGCCTGGTCGAGGAGGAGGCGCCCGGGATCGAGTGGGTGCCCGACCGCAAGCTGATCTGGGAGATCCACCGGATCAAGAGCCCACGCGAGCTCGAGGCGCTCCGCGAGACGGGTGAGATCGCCACGCGCTCACTGACCGCTCTCATGGAGGGCCTGATCGCCGGGAAGCCGGAGTCCGAGGCCGCCGCGGCGGCGGCGCAGGAGATCATTCGCGCGGGCGGCGGCTTCCAGCGGATCGGCACCGCGTTCGGACCGAAGGCGGAGAAGGTCTTTTGGAGCTCTGGCCTCGTCGGCTACACCACGGCGGCACCGCAGCCCGGCGACATGCTGCGCGGGTGGATCTACGGGCCGCTGCACAAGGGCCTGTGGCTCGACCCGGGGCGCGCCGCGGTATGCGGGAACAACCCCACTCCCGAGCAGCGGCGGCTGCTCGAATCCTCGGCGGAGATCATCCAGGCGATGGCCGACGCGATCAAGCCGGGCGTTCACAGCAAAGAGGTCGGTGCGATGGCCGACTCGATGATGGAGGCCGCGGGCAACGAGCTCGAGGAGGATCTCTGGGACCTCTACGGGCACGGTGTCGGCAAGGACTTCTTCCTCGACCCCGTCATCCCGCGGCTCGGTGCGATGCCCGAGTACACCGGGACCTACGCCGCCGGCATGGCTGTCACCGTCGAGATGTTCCTCCTGCACAAGGGAGTGGGATGGGGCACTTTCGAGCACACGGGGCTGGTGACCGAGGACGGCTTCGAGCCACTCGACCGGACTCCGCTCCTCTTCTGGTGAGGGTGGACAGCGCATGAGACGACTACCAGACGTGGAGATCCCGCTCAGCGACGGCGCGGTGCTCGCGGGCGACCTGTGCCTGCCCGGCGATGCGCCGGCACCACTGATCCTGAGTTACTACCCCTACCACAAGGACGACTTCATCGGCGCGATGTACGAGCGCCACGCGATGGAGACCTTCCAGGCGCACGGCTACGCGACGCTGCTCGTCGACTTCCGCGGCCTTGGCAGCTCGTCCGGCGTCGCGTTGGACGCCATGCACCGTCAGGAGGGTGTCGACGGGGCCGAGATCGTCGAGTGGGCCGCCGCGCAGGAGTGGTGCGACGGCAACGTCGGGATGTGGGGGCTGTCCTACGGCGGGATCACCTCCTTCAAGACGGCGGCCGAGCATCCGCCGCACCTGAAGGCGATCGTGCCGATCATGGGCAGCCTCGACATCTACTTCGACTGGGTCTATCCCGGCGGCTGCCGCAACATGCTCGGCGCGGCGGGCGTCTGGGGCTCGTGGATGCTCGCGATGCAGCTGCTGCCCCCGATGCTCCAGGATCCCGGTGGCCGCTGGCACGAGGTCTGGCGCCACCGCCTCGAGACCGGCGAGCCGTACCTCGTGCCGTGGGCGCAGCACCCCGACCACGACGACTACTGGCAGGAGCGCGCCGTCGACCCGGCCGAGATCGAGACGCCGATGCTCTCGATCGGCGGGTGGCGCGACCTCTTCCCGCAGGTGATGGTCGACGCGTACACCGACGCGCGCGGGCCGCGCAAGCTGCTGATGGGCCCGTGGCTGCACGTCCATCCCGATGAGGCGGCCGAGGCGCCGATCGACCACCTGCACCACATGCTGCGCTGGTGGGACCGCTGGCTGCGCGGGGAGCGCAACGGCGTCGAGGACGAGGCGCCGGTCCAGTTCTACGCCCAGGGCGAGGAGCGCTGGCTGGAGGCGGTGAGCTGGCCGCCCGAGCCGGGCGCGGCCGAGCGGCTCGAGCTGACATCCGACGGCGCGCTGATCGGCAAGGGGGCGGAGACTGGAGAGCTCGCCCACACGACCGATCCGGCCACCGGCACGCACGCCGGTCTGTGGGATCCGTTCGGCCTGGGGATCGGGCTGCCGCTCGAGCAGGGCCCCGACGACAGTGCGTCGCTGGCCTTCACCGGTGACCCGCTGGCCGAGCCGCTGCGGATCGCCGGATCTCCGCAGGCGACGCTGCATCTCGCCGTCGACGAGGGCGACGAGCTCCACCTCGTCGTCAAGCTCTGCGACGTCGCCCCGGACGGGTCGTCTTCGCTGATCACGACCGGCTGGCTCAACGGACGTCACCGCGTGTCGCACTCCGACCCGCGGCCGATCGTGCCCGGCGAGCCGCAGGAGTACGTGGTCCAGCTGTGGGCCACCGCGTACCGCCTGCCCGCCGGGCACCGCCTGCGCGTGAGCGTGTCGGGCGCCGACTTCCCACGGGTCTGGCCGACGCGCTCGAACCCCGTACTGCGCGTACTGACCGGATCCGACGCCCCATCGGCGATCGCCCTTCCGGTCGCGTCGGACCGGGCCGTCGACGACTTCGTGCCCGAACCTCAGGAAGAGGGCATCGACCGCTGGCCGTTGCACATCGACAGCGAGCCGCTCTGGCAGATCGAGCGCGACCTCGTCTCCGGTCGCACGTCGGTGGTCAGCGGGGGGCGCTTCGTGTTCGAGACGCCGGTCCCCGGTGGGCGGGTCGAGCTCGACCACGTCGGGCGCGCGACCGTGCGCGGCGACCGGCCAGACGGGGCGCGCGTGCTCGGGGACACCGTCATCCGCGCGCGCACGCCTGCGGGCGCCGACGTCGAGGTGGTGACGAGCACTCTCGTGACCACCGACGGAGTGGACCTCACCGGACGCGTCGACGTCGACGGCCGGACTGTCTTCCAGCGTCGCTGGCAGGCCTGATCACCACCCTTTCCAGCGAGCGATCCCGCCCTACCTTAGATCCATATGAGTGCCTCCAGTCCTATGAGCGAGCGGGTATCCCGCCATCTCCGTCGGACGCGAGGGACCGGGTCGATGGGGAGCTCGCGCGGTGTGCGGGGGGACGTGACCCACACTAAGGACGGGTCCGAGCCCCCCGAAGGGCGTCTTTCACTTCAACGGCGGCGCACGATCCAGTGTGCTGTCCACCCTGACCGAATCTCTCAGGAGGAAACGCGACGATGAGTTTTCATCTCACCGCGCGACGGGCGCTGTTCGGCCTGCTCGCGTTCTTGGCGCTGGTGGCGATCGGCTGCGGCGACGACGGAGGGTCCGACACCAGCGGGGGCGCTTCCGCCGGCTCGGCCGAGAGCGACTACGTCGAGCAAGTCAAGGCCGACGTCGAGCAGCACTACACGGGCACCTACACAGGCCCACCGGATGCGGCTCCCGCCGCCGAGCCGGGCAAGAACGTGTGGATCATCTCGGCCGGCCAGGCCGCGACGATCTCGGTGATGGCGACCGGCGGCGCCGAGGATGCCGCCGAGGCCCTGGGGTGGGAGACCACCATCTACGACGGCAAGTTCGACCCAGCTGAGTGGGCCAACGGCATCCGCCAGGCGATCGCCGACGGGGCCGACGGGATCGTCCTGTACCTCATCGACTGCAACCTCGTGAGGGGGCCGCTGACCCAGGCGCGCAAGGCGGGGATAACGGTCGTCGCGGGCGAGTCGATCGACTGCAACGAGACCGATCCAGACCAGGAGTCGCTGTTCGACGGCATGCCCGAGTACGTCGAGGGGACATACGCAGAGTGGATCAAGGAGTACGGCAGGCTCCAGGCCCAGTGGCTCATCGCCCAGACCGACGGGGAGGCCCACGTGCTGTACCCGAGGACCGACGAGGTCCAGGGCTACACGCTGATCCGCGAGGGGGCCGAGGAGGAGCTCGCGAAGTGCCCGGACTGCTCGATCGAGTACTACGAGTGGCGCCAGGCCGACCTGGGTCCGCAGCTGCGTCAGAAGACCGAGCAGGCGCTCCTGCGCAACCCCAACGCCAACGCGATGATCCTGCCGCTCGACGCGATGGCGACGGCCGGCGTCGGCGCGGCACTGACGGCCACCGGACGGCGCGACATGCTCGTGATCGGGGCCGAGGGCGAGGAGGCGAACATCGAGATGATCAAGGAGGACGACCCCGGCATGGACGCCGGCGTCGGGATCCCGACCCGCTACGAGGGCTTCGCGATGATGGACGTCCTGCTGCGGCTGTTCGCCGACGAGAAGCCCGCGCCGTCGGGCATGGGTCTCCAGATCTACGACGCCGAGCACAACCTCCCCGAGAGCGGCACATACCAGGCTCCGGTCGACTTCGAGACGGCCTACCTGGAGGCTTGGGGCGCCAAGTAGTGAGCACGACGGACTCATCCCCGGCCGTTGCCCTCCGAGTGCAGGGTGTCGCCAAGTCCTTCGGACAGACGCGCGCCCTGCGCGACGTCTCCTTCGATGTACGCGGCGGCCACATCCATGCGCTGCTGGGGGGCAACGGCTCGGGGAAGTCCACCCTCGTCAAGATTCTCGCCGGCGTGTATCACGCCGACCGGGGAGCGATCGAAGTGCGCGGCACGAAGATCGGTGCCGAGGCGATCACCCACACGGAGGCGCAGCGGCTCGGCCTGCGCTTCGTGCACCAGCAGCCTTCCACGTTCGCGGAGATGACCGTGGCCGAGAACCTGAGTGTCGGCCGGGGCTTCGAGACGGGGCTCGGCGGTCGTATCCGCTGGAGGAACGTGCGCGCGCGCGCACGCCAGGTCCTCGATCGCTTCGGCATCGACGCCGATCCCGACCAGTCGTTGGGCGAGCTCGGCGCCGCGACCCGGACGATGGTCGAGATCGCCCGCGCGCTGCAGGACCAGGAGGGAGAGACGGACGGCATCCTCGTTCTCGACGAGCCGACCGCTTCGCTGCCGGCCCCGGAGGTGGAGGTCCTGCTCGCGGCGCTGCGCCGTTACGCGGCGGAGGGGCAGACGATCCTCTACGTCAGCCACCGGCTCGAGGAGGTCCTCGACGTCTGTGACCACGTCACCGTGCTGCGCGACGGCGAGCACATCTCGAGCGTCCCGACGGCCGGGCTCTCGCACGACGCGCTCGTCGAGCTGATCGTCGGGCGCTCGGTCGACTCGGTCTTCCCCGAGCACGCCTCGTCCGGCGGCAAGGAGGCTGCGGTCGCGCTCGAGGTCGAGGGCCTGACGGGAGGGCCGTTGCGCGACGTCGGCCTGCGCGTCCGCGCCGGGGAGATCGTCGGCTTGGCCGGGCTCGTCGGGTCCGGGCGCTCGTCGCTGCTGCGCATGATCTTCGGAGACCTACGACCCGAGGCGGGGAGCCTGTGGCTCGACGGGGAGCCGATCGCGCCGCGGACGCCGCGCCAGGCGATGACAGCTGGGATCGCCTACGTCCCGGAGTCGCGTGCGGACGCGGCCTTCGCGGACATGTCGCTGGCCGACAACCTCTCCGCGGCGAGCGTCTCCTCGTACTGGCGGGGCGGACGCCTGCGCGTCCGCGCCGAGCGCGCGGACGCCCGTCGTCTGATCGACACGTTCGCCGTGAAGGCCAATGGCCCGGGCGTGGTGTTCGGTGAGTTGTCGGGAGGCAACCAGCAGAAGGCGATCCTGGGCCGCTGGCTGCGGCGAGAGCCGCGCGTGTTGCTGCTCGACGAGCCCGCCCACGGCGTTGACGTGGGCGCGCGCGTCGAGATCTACGCCACCATCCGCCGCGCCGCCGACGCAGGTGCCGCCGTGGTGGTGGCATCGTCGGACTTCGACGAGCTCGCGGGCCTCTGCGACCGGGTCGTAGTGCTCGCGAGCGGCAGCGTGGTCGCCGAGGCGACGGGCGCGGACTTGGAGAGCGAGCAACTTCAACACCTCGCCTATTCGACAGGAGCGAGAGCATGAGCACGACCAACGCCGCATCCACCACCGCGGGGGCTGGGGCGCCAGCCCCCGGCGGAGGTGGCGAACCTCCGGCGCGCGCAGCGCGCTCCTATGTGAGGTTCGCCGAGGGCTGGGCGCTGCCCGCGCTGCTCGTCGTCGCTGTGGTCGTGTTCAGCGTCCTGCCGGGCACGAGCGACACATTCCCGTCCACCGGCAACCTGCAGTCGGTCGTCGGGAGTCAGTCGGTCGTCGGGATCATCGCGCTCGCCGCGCTGGTGCCGCTCATCTGCAACCAGTTCGACCTCTCTGTCGGCGCGATCCTCGGACTGTCCTCGATCCTGTCGGCGAGCGCGCTCGAGGGCGGGGCCACGATTCCGGTGGCGATCGCGGTCGGCATCGGGGTTGGCGTTGTCGTCGGGGCAGTCAACGGCCTCCTGGTGACACGCGCGCGTGTGAACTCCGTGATCGCCACACTGGGCACCTCGATCATCATCCACGGCATCGTCGTCTGGAGGACCGGCGGCGAGAGCATCGTCGACATCCCCGACTCGGTGATCGACTTCGGCTCGTCGAATACGTTCGGCATACCCCGCACGTTCTTCGCCCTGGTCGTCGTTGCGCTCGCGGCGTGGTATGTGCTCGAGCACACACCTTTCGGGCGCTACCTGTACTCGCTCGGCTCGAATGAGTCGGCGTCGCGCCTCGTCGGTCTGAACAACCGTCGACTCGTGTTCCAGGCGTTCGTCCTGTCGGGGATGCTCTCGGGTTGCGCCGGCCTGCTGCAGCTCGCGCGCAGCGGGAGCGCGAGCCCGCAGGTCGGCGAGAACTTCACGCTGCCAGCGCTCGCGGCGGCCTTCCTCAGCGCCGCGGCCATCCGGCCGGGGCGGTTCAACGTCGGGGGCGTGATCATCGCGATCTTCTTCGTTGCGGTGCTCAACAGCGGGCTCAACCTGCTCGGCGCCGAGTCCTACGTGAGCGACTTCGTCAACGGCACGGCCCTGATCGTCGGCGTAGCGCTGTCGGCGGCCTTCGGGCGCAATCGGATCGCCGCGTGAGGCCCGCCAAGCCCGGCGAGTGAACGCCGTCGCTCGCGGACCTACACGGGACGCCGGGCGCGTGGGTCGCGTCGCCGCTTGTCGTCGTACATCGCCTCGTCGGCCAGGCGAATCAACTCCGTTGAGGTCATCGCCTCCGTCGAGACGATCCGGCCGATGCTCACTCGCACGTCGACCTCGTGGTCGACCCCGTCCACGCGGATCGTCGCTTGGCGTTCGATCGCAGCACGCAAGCGCCCGGTCGCGTCTTCGATGCCGCCCATTCCCTCGACCACGGCGACGAACTCGTCGCCCCCGACCCGTGCCACCGTGTCCTCGGGGCGCAGCGCCGCGGTGAGGCGCCCGGCGACGATCTTGAGCACCTTGTCCCCGGCCTCATGCCCGTGTTCGTCGTTGATCGCCTTGAAGCCGTCGAAATCGAAGTAGTAGACCGACGTCGGCGTCTCGTTTCGCCTTGCTCGAAGCCTGGCTTGATCGAGCCTGTCCTCGAGCACCGCGCGGTTCGCGAGTCCAGTCAGGGGGTCGGAGAAGGCGAGGCGCCGCAGCACCTGCTCGGCAAAGCGCTGCTCGGTCAGGTCGGTGAACACCGTGGCGAGATGCCAGGTCGCGCCGCAGTGGCAGGCCGGCACCGGTATCACCTCCATCTCCGACCACGTCAGGGCGCCGTCCGGGCGGCGCGCGCCGACGACCCGCGGGGGCATCGGCGTACGCGACGCGAGGCTCTGGCGCATGCTCTCGATGAGGTCGTAGCGCCTCCCGGAAGCATCGAAGAAGGCCCACTCACGCCCTCCCTTGGGGCCGATCATCTCCTCGGCGGCCGTCTCGATCGGCGCACCCACATAGTCGCTGGACGCCTGGTTGGCCCAGACGACCTCCAGGTTCTCGTCGGCCAAGGTCACCGCGACCGAGGCCCCCGCGAGTCCTCTGCGAAGCTCGTCTGCAAGCCCCGTCAGGCTCTGCCCACAGGTACACGCGCCGGCCTCGCGGAGTGCGCTGGTCGTCGGTCCCCCCGTCTCTTCGTGATCTTCGGTGGCCATGGGGTGCCTATCGGCAAACCTCACCGGGTCAGTGAGCGTCAGGCTCCTCCACAGCTAGCGCCGGCTCACCGATCCGGTGGGCGGTCGCTGCGGTCCTCGACGTCGACGACGAGCTGCTTGGCCGCGTCCAGGACCTGGCGGGCGAAGCTGCGGTCGTCGGGCGGACCGCCGTAGTAGTCGCCCGCGAGCACCCGCGGGAGCTCGGCCACGACCTCGGCGCTGAGCAGGAAGACGTTCGCGACCAGGAAGACGAAGAACATGAACGCCACGACCGCGCCGAGCGCGCCGTAGATCGCGCCGTAGTCGGCGAAGCTGCCGAGGTAGAAGCTGAAGCCGCGCTTGGCGAGCTCGTAGCCGGCCGTCGCCACCAGACCGCCGGTCGCGGCATGGGCCCAGCGGACCTCGGCGGCGGGGATGAAGCGGTAGAGCAGGGTGAACACGGCCAGCGAGACCGCGAGCGGCAGCGCCCAGGAGCCGGTTCCGGCCAGCAGGCCGGTTGCCGTCTCGAGCGGTCCGCCGACCTCGGCGCCGAGGTCGGCGAGCAGCTGGCGGCCCACCGTCAGGACGAACGAGGCGGCGAACACCACCCCCACCCCGACGACCAGCAGCACGTCGACGAGCTTGCCGCGCAGCGGCGGCCGGCGCTCCTCCTGGCCGAAGGCGGTGTTCAGCGCGTTGCGCAGCGCGCCCATCAGCCCGGTCGCCGAGATCAGCAGCCCGACCGCCCCGAGCGCCTGGAACGCGCCCCCGCTGTTCACCACGCCGCGCAGCAGCGAGGCGATGTCCTGTCGTCCGGCGTCCTCGGTCACCGGTAGACGGCGCGTCAGGAAGTCGATCACGTCGTCGCGCGCCTGCTCCTCCCCGATCACCAGCCCGAAGATGCCGACGGCGAGGATCGCGAGCGGGAAGAGCGCCAGCAGCGCGTAGTAGGACATCGCTGCCGCGAGCTGGGTGCAGCGGTCGGCGAAGAAGTCGACCACCGCGCGCTCGGCCACCTTCGCCGTGTGCTGGGCGGCGCGGCCCGCGCCGGCACGCGCACGCTGGGGAAGGCCGGCCGTCACGCCGAGCGTCACCTACGCGGTCGCGAACCGGCCGAGCGTCAGCTCCGGGCGGACGGGGCCGACGCGGTCGCGGAAGATGCGGAAGTAGGCGAGCTCCTCGTGGGTGCGCAAGGGGGGGTCGACGGCGTCGCGCTCGGCCGCCAGCTCGGCGTCGGTGACCGTCGCGGCGAACTCGTCGGTGAGCACCGAGGCGGCGCCGCTGCCGTCGCCGAACTGGGACTTGTCGCGCCAGAGCAGCTCGTCCGGCACCCAGCCGTCGAACGCCGCCCGCAGCAGGTGCTTCTCGGGCTGGCCGTGGGCGGTCAGCTTCCAGGCGGCCGGGATTCGCAGGGCGTGGCCGATCGTCTCGCGGTCGAGGAAGGGCACGCGCGCCTCCAGGCCGTGGGCCATCGTCACGCGGTCGCAGCGCTGGAGGTTGAGGTTGTGCAGCCCCTCGACCGTGCGCACCAGCTCGCCATGCAGCCGTGCCGGGTCGTCGAAGTCGCGCATGTAGCCGTAGCCGGCGAACAGCTCGTCGGCGCCCTCGCCGGTGAGCACCACCTTCACATGTTCGGCCGCCAGCTCGGCGAGCAGGTGGTTGGGCACCGCGCTGCGCACCAGCGACGGGTCGAACGCCTCGATCGACTCGACCACCGCGGGCAGCGCCGCCGTCGCCTCCGCGGCCGTGTAGACGCGCTCGTGGTGGTCGGTGCCGATGAACTCGGCCGCCGTCCGCGCGGCGAGCAGGTCGGGCGAGCCGTCGAGACCGACGGCGAAGGTCTGCAGCCGTGCGCCGCGCCGGCCCAGGTAGCGCTGGGCGATCGCGGCGACCAGCGTCGAATCGAGGCCGCCGGAGAGGAACACCCCGACGGGGACGTCGCCCATCATCTGCCGCTCGACCGCGTCGACGAGCACCCAGCGGACGTCGCGCAGCGCGTCGGCCGGCACCTCGTCGGGGCCCAGCCGGCTCGGGGCGGTCTCGCGCAGCGCGCTCGGCACCGCCGGCGCGAACTCGACCAGCCCGCCCTCGGGAGTCCAGTAGTGGCCCGGCGGGAACGCCTCGATCCGACTCATCTGGTCCGGCTCGAAGGCGGTCATCTCCGAGGCGAAGACGGTCGTCGCGCCGAGCCGCGCCCAGTAGAGCGGCTTGATGCCGACCGGGTCGCGGGCGGCGAGGAAGCCGCCGGCCCGGTCGGCCACGGCGAAGGCGTACATGCCGTTGAGCTCGGCCAGGCCGTCCGGGCCGTCCTGCTCGACGACGTGGAGCGCGACCTCGTTGTCGGAGGCGGTGCGAAAGCGAGCGCCGGAGAGCCGGCCGCGCAGCGAGTCGTGGTTGTAGACCTCGCCGTTGCCGACCAGGAACGTGTCGTCATCGCTGCCAACCAGCGGCTGATGACCGCCGGCGACATCGACGATCGACAGCCGGCGGTGGCCCAGCCAGGCGTGGCCGAGATCGACCGATCCCTCGTCGTCGGGCCCGCGGTGGGCCATTCGCGCGAGCATCCGCCGCCCCGCAGCGGGGTCGGTCGCGCCGTACTGGGCCGCTATGCCGCACATCGCCGACCGACCACACTAGCCGTGCTGGCTCAGGCGAGGCTCGCGGCGGCGGCGCCGGGGAGCGGGCCGGCGGGCACGCCGGGGGCGGGCAGCGCGACCGGCGCGCGCCGTCGCTCGGGGGCCTCGGCCGGCGCGGCGGCGGGCGCCGCTGGCGCCGGGCGGTCGAGCCGGTAGGCGGCGTCGGCGCGGTCGTCGAGGTGGGAGATCGCGGCCCGCGAGCTGGCGATCGCGGGGGCCACCGCCACCTCGGCGACGGCCGTCCCCGACCGGCCGCCGGTCTGGGCGAGCACGTTGCCGTCGGGGTCGACGACCTTCGCCTGGCCGAGGAAGCGCAGCGGGCCGATCCGGCCGGTCAGGTTCGACGACACCCAGACGACCTGGTTCTCGAGCGCGCGGGCCTCGTCGAGCAGGTTGAAGTGGCGGGTCTGGCGGTCGGCGGCAATCCGGCGCGCCGGATCGCGGCGGTCCAGCGGCCAGGCTGAGAGCGACGCGATCACCTCGGCGCCGTCGAGGGCGAGCGTGCGCGCCGCCTCGGGGAATACCTTGTCGTAGCAGACAAGCATGCCGAGCCGGCCGACCGGCGTGTCGAAGGCGGCGAATCCCTGGCCGGCCGAGAACACCCCGATCTCGCTCGGCGGGAGGTGGACCTTGCGCTGCACGCCGAGGATGCCGTCGCCGCTGAGGCACACAGCGCTCGAGAAGGGCCGGCCGAACCGCCCTGCCCGCTCGGTGAAGCCGGCGCAGACGACCGTGTCGCCGGCGACCTCGCAGAGCCGCTCCAGCTCGGGCCCGTCGAGATCGAGCGGGCGAGCGTGGCGACCGTCGACGGTCAGGTAGCCGCCGAGCGCGCACTCCGGCAGGACCACCAACGAGGCGCCGCCCTCGCGGGCGGACTCGACCGCCCGCGCGACGCGCGCGAAGCTGCGGTCGAACCGGCCACCGAAGCTGCCGGCGACGGCGGCGAAGGTCTCGGCCCTGGGGCTCACATCTCCATTCTTCGCCGTAGCCGGCGCGCGCCGATCGGCCGGTGGTACAAAGATCGCCGCCGGGCGTTGTCCAGCTGCGCAGCGCCGCGCGGGGCGGTCTGGCGGTCCCGGTACCGTCGATGGCCGTCAACCTGCCCTCGCGGCGTCTGACGATCGCCGCCGTCAGCACGAAGACGCCACGCGCCGGCGACGGCAACCCGAGCGAGGAGCTGGTGCGGCGGATCGCGCGCCGGCTGGCCCTGGGCCGGCCGATCCCGACGCGCCCCTGACGCACGGCCTGCTCCCGCGTTCAAGTCCCAGCCGGAGTGCGCCGAGGAGTCCGGACCGTCCCCTTTCCGACTGGAGTCGATCCGCCAATGCACCGTCGTCCGAGGCGCCTACCGAGCGCCACCGCCCTGCTCCTGGCGCTTGCTGGCGCCCTTGCGGCCCTTGCCCCCGCCGCCACCGCCGCCGAGACCGTCGGCACCGCCAGCCCGTGGTGGACAGGGGCCTTCTCGACGACGGCGATCTCGCCGGGCCAGACGGTCTTCAACCTCACCGACACGCGGGAGGGCTCCCAGCTCGCGGCCCCGGCGGATGGTGTCATCACGCGCTGGCGGACCGAGGAGTTCTCCGGCCAGGCGGTCGTCCAGCTCCAGGTGGTTCGCGAGGCTTCGGCCGGCTCCTGGCAGATCGTCGCGAGCGGACCCGTCCAGACCCGCGCGGACGTCCTCTCGACCTCCAGCGGGAGCGGGGTCCGGTACGTGTTCCCGGCGCGCATCCCGATCGCCGCCGGCGACCAGCTGGCGTTGCACCAGGCCGACCTCGCCTTCAGCTACTTCTTCGGCGGTCAGGCCGATCCGAGCCTCACAACCGCCACCTTCGCCGACAAGGGCGTCGGATCGCCTGCCGCCGCGCCCGCCCAGTGGATGGATCCGGGCAGCGGGATCGGCCTCAACGCCGACGTCGAGCCCGACGTCGACGGAGACGGCTGGGGCGACGAGACCCAGGACACCTGCGTCGGGGTCGACAGCCAGGACCAGACCGACACCGACGGCGATGGCCAGGGCGACGTCTGCGACGCCGACGACGACGGCGACGGTCTCGACGACGGCGACGAGCCGACCCACGGCGCCGACCCGCTCGACCCTGACAGCGACGGCGACGGCCTGCTCGACGGCGACGAGGTCGACCGCGGCACCGACCCGACCCTCGCCGACAGCGACGGCGACGGCTTCGACGACGCCGTGGAGATCGCGCTCGGAACCGACCCGCTCGATCCCGACGGCGACGGCGACGGCGTCCTCGACGGCGTCGACCACTGCCCCACGACCGCAGGCGCCGGCTCCGACGGCTGCCCGGTCGCTCCGGTCGCCCAGCCGGCCGCGACGCCCACCGTGGACTTCGTGACCCCGGCGAGCGACCTGCGCCCGCGTGACCCGCGCACCGGGATCGAGATCGAGTTGGCGATCTCCCACGCCGGCCCCGGCGACGTCCGGCTGCTCGTCGGCGACCGCGAGGTCTGCCGCTGGGCGAGCGCGCCGTACCGTTGCACCTGGCGGCCCGACGGGGCCTCGGTCGGCCGGCGCACGCTCGTCGCAGCGGTTCCGGACGCCTCCGGCGGCGTCGCGATCGCCCACCGCGCCGTGCGCGTGGCCCGCTTCGCCCCGGCGGGGCTGACCGCGGTCGCATCGACCGCACGGCTCCAGCGCTTCGCGCGTGCCACGGTCTCCGGCGATCTGAAGCTGCCGGACGCGGTGGAGGCCCGTGACGGCTGCCGCGGCGTGGTCCGGATCGGCGTCGTGCGCGGCAAGCGCGTGCTCGTCCGCCGGCTCGCCCGCGTCGATGGCGACTGCAGCTACACGCGCGACCTGCGCCTGCCGCCCTGGGTCCGCGACGGCGACCGCCTGCGCGTCCGGACCGCGTTCATCGGCAACGCCGCGCTCGCCCGCGAGCGCGGACCCGTCGTGCGCACCCGTGTCGGCGTCGGCGGGGCCCGCAAGGGCGGCCCACGGCGGCTGCGCGCCGACCGCTAGGACCGGCGACCGGGGCCGGCTGGCGGTCGCCTCAGGCGGCCGCCGCCAGCCGGCGTGCGACCGCCTCGGTCAGCGCGAGCGCGTCGCCGACGGTGGTGAAGTCGAGGTTCTCGGGGGTGTCGGTCGGCAGGTGGTAGTTGGAGAGCGCCTTGGTGTCGGGCTCGAAGGAGGTGAGCGTGGCGGTCGGGAAGCCGGCCCGGCTGGGGACCACGCTGTCGGTGCTCGAGCGGGCTCGCATCCCGCGCACGAGCGGTATCTCCTCGCGCTCCGCGCTGTCGGCGATCAGGTCGCGGAAGCCGGGCTCGGCGTAGTCCTCGATCCAGAGCACGCCCTCGCCCTCGAGCAGCACGAGTTGCGGAGAGCCGACGGTGTCGAGGTTGAGCACCCACGTCCGCTGCGGGTCGCGGTCGCGCAGGTGGCGCTGCGCGAACGGGTAGATGCCGCCCTGGAGGACCTCCTCGGCCCCGCAGGAGGCGAGCACCACGCGCAGGCCCGGGATCGGATCGGCGGCGAGCCGGTGGGCGAGGCCGGCGAGCACCGCGACGCCGGAGAGGTTGTCGTTGGCGCCCGGGACGATCCGCATGCGGGCGATGTCGAGGCCGATCAGGCCGTTGACCGTCCCCATCGCCGTCCCGACCGCGGAGATCGCGCGGCGGCCGGTGAGGGCGCCGGCCGCGATGACCAGCGGGGCAGCGACGATCGGCCACCAGATCGGAAACGACGATCGCGCCCGCTCCACGAGCCCGGGGAACCGCCGCGCCAGCCAGCGCTGCAGCGATTGGTCGAAGATCCGGCCGGTCGGGGCGGCGTCGTGGTGGGCGAGCACGACGAGCGTCCGCTCGGCGGCCTCGTCGCCGATCTCGGCCACCACGTTGGTCGTCGTCCGCTCGCGGGTGGCCAGCCGGCGCCAGATCCGCGGGCCGTTGGCGGCGTCGTCGGCCATCGCGGCGCCCGTGAGGAGGCCGACGGCCGCCGCCCGCCAACGCGACCGCCCGACGAGTGCGGCCACCCCGGCGAGCGTCGCGGCGGTTCCGAGCGGCAGCATCAGCCGGGCGTAGCCGTCGCGGAACGGGGCGTCCTCCACCCGCGCGGCGGCGCCGGCTTCGCGCAGCTCCGCGGCCAGCAGGTCGGCGGCCTGGCGCTCGCCGGCCGAGCCGGCACGCCGCTCGAGGCGCGCGAGCGTCGCGACCAGCTCCCGCATCGTGGCCGCGCCGACCCCGCTGTCGGCTGCTCCCAACACGCGCCGGAGCGTATCGCCCGGCCGACGGTCGGCGCCACGCTCAGTTGGGTCGGATGGCCCACGGCCGGGCCCGCCGGGCGGGTCTAGCATGCGCTGGTCCCTTCCTTCCCCGTCACCGAGGACCGATGACCGCTCCGAAGCTCTCGCCCCGCCGCCTCGCCGTCGCGCTCGCGCTGGTCGCCTGCGCGGGCCTGGCCGTCACGACGGTCGCCAGCGCGGCGACGAAGCTGTCGTGGAAGAACGCCAAGCCGGTCACACTGCGCGGTGGCGGCTCCGACACCACCTACATCGCCGACCAGATCGTCTGGCTGGAGTGCGGGGGCAAGGCGACCGCGGTGCTGTCGGGGTGGACCGGGCCGAAGGCCCCGGTGGCGATGGTCTACTCGCACCTGATCAAGACCAACCGCAACATGGGCCTCGCCGTCCGCCGTCCGATGTCCGGCGGCAAGCTCCGCGCCCGCACGCTCTGCCTGACTGGGGCGCGCGTGACCACACGCGAGAAGGAGGGCGGGCCGGTCAGCTGCGCGGCCAGGCAGATCGCGATCGGCGTGCCGATCGACGGCTTCTACTGGACCGAGCCGGTCGTCTCCAAGCCGGTCGGCGCCCGCGGCTGGACCACCGAGGGGCAGGGCAACTACTCGCGCAGCAAGGTGATCTGCGCTCCGTCCAAGGCGTTCCGCAAGGTCCAGCGGATCCGCAAGGCCACGACGTTCGCGGCGGGCAAGGCGACCGCGACCGTGCGGGCGGCCTGCAAGGGCGGCCGCCGCCCGATCTCCTGGGGCTTCGAGGTCGGCGTCATGGAGGACAACGGCTGGCGCTCGGAGTCCTCCGGCACGACGATGACCGTGCCGTTCATCTCTGCCTCGCTGCCCCAGGGCAAGGCCGGCTGGAAGCTGACGTTCGCCACCCCGGACGGGGCGCCCGCCCGCAGCGGCGGCACTCCGCTGGCGATCCACGTCACCTGCGCGGTACCGCGCTGAGCAGCGCTCAGCGCGGGATGTTCAAGGCCCGCCGCGGGTAGCGCTTGAAGTGGCCGTGGCGGGTGCCCTTGGGGGGCGCCAGCCAGTCGGTCTGCAGGCGGGCGAGCTCGAGCGCCTTGCGCAGGTTCCACTCGATCTTGCCGTGGGAGCAGGACTGCACGTAGCCGGGCCGGTTGATCCACAGGTAGGCGTCGACGCGCGGGTGGGCGGTGTCGGCGGAGGGCGGCCGGCCGAGGCCGCGCAGGCCCGGGTTGCACCAGAGGACCACGCGCCGCCGGCCCTCGCGGTAGTGGACCGGGCCACGGCCGTTGTCGGCGGTGTTGATCACGAAGTGCTTGCCGCCGACGCCCCGTGAGAGGTCGAGCCCGTAGCGGATGTTGTTGGCCGTCCAGTCGTTGTGGGTCGCGTTGAGCATGAAGCCGCGCGCCATGCCGACCCCGACGCGGCGCAGCTTGCGGGCCATGCTGCGCGCGGGCTCCCAGTCGGAGGCGCCCGCCTCGATGTAGAGGGTCGCGTTCGGCAGCGACGTCAGCCTGCGCACGCCGTAGCGCAGCAGCCGGTAGCGGTCGTCGCGGCGGTGGCGGGCGTGGCAGTCGACCGTTCCGAGCGAGTCCAGCTCGTAGAGGAGGATCACCCGCGAGGAGTCGATCACCCGCGCCAGGTCGTCGTACCAGCGGCGGGTGCGGCGGTCCTCGGCGACGCCGCCGCCGAGATAGCGCGGGCCGCACTCCGTCGACTGGGCCCGCAGCACCATCAGCACCGCCACCTTGCCCTCGCGCTCGGCCTGCTCCAGATACGGCCCGAGCTTGCGCTCGAGCGACGGCTTGGTGAACCGGCCGACCCAGCGCGCGCTGGGCTCGCGGGCGATCCGCCACACCAGGTCGGCTTGGCGGTTCTTGCCGGCGCGTGTCAGGCGCTGCCACTCCAGCCAGGCGGGCGCCTCGCGGTCGACGAACAGCTCGCCGCCGTCGAAGGGATCCGGCGTCGCCGCGGGGGCGGAGGTCGGGGCGGCCAGGGCCGTCAGGAGCGCGCAGGCCGCGAGCGCGGCGCGCGCGGCGAGCTTGGGGAGGAGGGGCATCGCAGGTCGCACTTCCCACCACGACACGCCGCACACCCCAGGGTTGCGGAAGGGTCGAACAACCGTCCAGTGGCCCACGATCTGCTGGGATGGTGCGATGGCAGCGTTCAAGGGGTTTGCGCCGGCGGCGCTCGAGTTCCTGACCGAGCTCGAGGCCAACAACGACCGCGACTGGTTCAAGGCCAACCGCGCCCGCTACGACGAGCTGCTCGTCGCCCCCGCCAAGGCGCTCGCCGAGGATCTCTCCGACCTCGGCGCCGCGAAGTTGTTTCGCCCGTACAACGACACGCGCTTCCACGCGGCGCCGCCGATCAAGGAGCACCTCGGCATGGCGATCGGCTACGGCGGCGCGGGCGGCTACTACGTCGAGCTGTCGCTCGACGGGCTGCTGGTCGCCGCGGGCCTGCACGCCCCGCAGTCCGACCAGGTCGAGCGGATCCGCCAGGGGATCGACGCCGGCCGCACCGCGGCGCCGCTCACGCGGGCGATCCGCACCGCCGCCGACGCCGGGCTCGAGCTCAACGAGCCCGATCTCAAGCGCGGCCCGCGCGGCTACCGCCCCGACCATCCGCGCGCCGACCTGCTGCGCCGCCGCCGGCTGATCGTCGCGCGGCGCAACGAGCTCGGGGCGTGGCTGCACCGCCCCGCCGCCGGTCGGCGGATCCGCGCCCAGCTCGACGCCGCGACGCCGCTGGTCACCTGGCTGGGCGCCCACGTCGGTCCCTCCCAGCGCGCCGTCGACCGCGTCGGCTGACGCGCGCCGCGCGGACGCCGGCCAGACTGCCCGGATGGACTTCGAGACCGGTCTGCCCTTCGCCCTCTCGGTGTCCTTCGATGCGGCCGTGGTCTGTGCGCTGGCCTGGTGGGCGGTCCGCGCCCGCCCGCCGCTGGGCCACCTCGCGCTGGCCTGCGCGGCCGCCTTGGCGCTGCTCGCCGCGAAGGGCGTCGCGATGGTCCTCGCCGGACTGCACATCCCGTTCGGGGTCGCCCACGTGCTGTGGCTCGACATCGCTGTGGTCGCGCCGCTCGCGGGGGCGACGGTCCTTCTCGCCGGCTGGCGCGACGGCTGGGCGGTCCGGATCGTCGGGTTCGCTGGGCTGGCGCTGGCTCCCGTTGCCGTGTACGCCAGCTTCGTCGAGCCGAGCCGGCTGGTCGACGAGCGGGCCACCGTCGCGCTGGGGCCCGAGCGCGCGGGGTCGGACCCGGTGACGATCGCGGTGCTCGCCGACCTCCAGTTCGATCGCCTCGGCGACCACGAGCGCGCGGCCGTCGACCGGGCGCTGGCGGCCCGGCCCGACGTGATCCTGCTCGCTGGCGACTACTACCACGGCGACGCCGCCGGCTTTGAACGGGAGCTGCCCGAGCTGAGGCGCCTGCTGGCCCGGCTCGACGCCCCCGGCGGCGTGTTCGCCGTCCAGGGCGACACCGACAGCCTCTCCGGCGCGGCCCGGATCTTCCAGGGCACGGGGGTGCGGCTGCTGGTCAACGAGACTGCCGCGACGCGCGTCGGCGATCGCGAGCTGTCGATCGCCGGCCTCGAGCTGCGCCACTGGACCGGCGCGGCGCGGCGGGCGGTGGCCGCCTTCGAGCGGCGTCCGGGCCGTGGTGACGTGAGGATCGTCCTCGCTCACCGGCCCGACCCGGTGCTGCGCCTGACACCCGCCAGCCGGGTCGACCTCGTCGTCTCCGGCCACACCCACGGCGGCCAGGTCCAGCTGCCGCTGCTCGGTCCGATCGCGACCGCGACCGGCGTCCCGCGCACGGTCGCCGCCGGCGGGCTCCACGACCTCGACGGACGCCGGATCTACGTCAGCCGCGGCATCGGCGTCGAGCGCGGGCAGGCGCCGCGGATCCGGTTCGGCGCGCCGCCGGAGGTGTCGGTGCTCGAGCTGCGCTGAGTCTGGGCCGACTGGCCCGTGGCGCGGTGCTGCTGTGCTCGGATAGATTCCCGCGGTCCCGCCGACCCGGAACTGGGGGAGTACTTGGAATCAGCGAGCCCGTCGCGCGCGCGCCGCAACGTCATGTTCACCGCCGTGATCGCCGCCCTCGGCGGACTGCTCTTCGGCTACGACACCGGCATCATCGCGAGCGCCCTGCTGTTCATCCGGCAGGACTTCGAACTCAGCAGCTTCCAGCAGGGCATGGTGGTCAGCGCCGTGCCGGTCGGCGCGATCTTCGGGGCCGCGCTGTCGGGCCAGCTCGCCGACCGCTACGGCCGCCGGCGGATGATCATGCTCGCGGCGCTGCTGTTCGTCGTCGGGTCGGTGTTCAGCGCGCTCGCTCCCGACGCGACGGTGCTGATCCTCGCCCGCGTGGTGATCGGCTTCGCGATCGGGCTCGCGTCGGCCGCCTGTCCCGTCTACATCTCCGAGGTCGCGCCCGCGCACCTGCGCGGCCGGCTGGTGACGCTGTTCCAGCTCGCGGTGACGGTCGGCATCCTCGTCGCCTATGGCGTCGGCCTCGCGCTCGAGCCGTCCGGGTCGTGGGAGTGGATGCTCGCGCTCGGCGCGATCCCGGCGATCCTGCTCGGCGTCGGCATCGCCGCGATGCCGCAAAGCCCGCGCTGGCTGGTGATGATCGGCGACTCGATCCAGGCGCGCAGGGAGCTGCTGAAGCTGCGCCCCGACGTCGACGGCGTCGACGAGGAGCTGCACGAGATCGAGCAGACGATCAGCGCCGAGAAGGGGAGCTGGAGCGATCTGCGCCGGCCCGCGGTGCGGGCGGCGCTGGTGGTCGGTGTCGGCCTGGCGATCCTCCAGCAGGTCACCGGCATCAACACCGTCATCTACTACGCGCCGACGATCATCCAGGACACCGGCATCGACTCCGACAGCGCGGCGATCCTCGCCAGCGTCGGGGTCGGTGTGGTCAACGTGCTCGCGACGGTGCTCGCGCTCTGGCTGGTGAGCCGCTTCGGCCGCCGGCCGCTGCTGTTCGTCGGGGTCACCGGCATGGTGGTGGCGCTGATCGCGCTCGGCCTCGCGTTCGAGGTCGGCAGCGGCGGCGAGGGTCTCGCCAGCCTTGCGGTGATCGCGCTGATGGTCTACGTCGGGTCGTTCGCGATCTCGCTCGGGCCGATCTTCTGGCTGCTGAACTCCGAGATCTACCCGCTGAGGGCGCGCGGCCGCGCGGCCGGCGTCGGCACGATGGCCAACTGGGCGTCGAACTTCGCGATCTCGCTGACCTTCCTGCCGCTGCTCAACCTGCTCGGCAACGCGCCGACCTTCTGGCTCTACGCGGCCGTCGGCCTCTTCACGGTCTGGTTCTGCGTCCGCTTCGTCCCCGAGACCAAGGGCAAGCAGCTCGAGGAGATCGAGGAGATCTTCGAGGCCCGGGCGGCCGGCAAGGCGGGCTGAGGCCCCCGTCGCCCGCTCGGACCCCAGCCGACAGACGCGCGAAGGATCCTTGGGGGTATACCCCCAAGGATCCTCCGGTGGTGTGGGGTAGGGCTGGAGCCGCGCTCGCGCGGGCCCCAGCGGCTAGATCCGGCCGGCCTCGGCGGCGGCCTGCTCGGCGGCGTCGAGCTGGCGCTCGATCAGGTCGAGGCCGGAGGCCCAGAAGCCGGGATCGGTGAGGTCGACGCCGACGATCCTGCCGAGGTCCTCGGGCGGCATCGAGCCGCCGGCGCGCAGCAGGTCGAGGTAGGAGCCGACGAAGCTCTCGCCCTCCTCCTCGTAGCGGCGGTAGACCGACAGCGCGAGCAGGTTGCCGTAGGCGTAGGCGTAGACGTAGCCGGGCGTGTCGATGAAGTGCGGGACATACGACCACCAGGTGGCGTAGTCGTCGGAGCGCTCCACCGAGTCGCCGAGCAGGTCGGCCTGGGTGTCGAGCCAGGCCGCGTTGATGCTCTCGACCGCCAGCTCGCCGCCGTCACGCCGCTCGGTGTGGATGCGGTCCTCGAAGCGGTTCATCGCCACCTGGCGGAAGACCGCCGCGACCGCCCCGTCGAGCGACTCGGCCAGCAGCGACAGGCGCGCCGAGGCGTCGGGCGCCTGGGTGAGCAGCCGCTCGAGCACGATCGTCTCGCCGACGATCGACGCCGTCTCGGCGACCGTCAGCGGCGTCGTGAACTCGAAGACCCCGCGCGGGCGGGCGAGCGCCGCATGGACGCCGTGGCCCAGCTCGTGGGCCATCGTCAGCGCATCGCCGATGCGGCCGGTGTGGTTGAGCAGCACATACGGGTGCGCCGACGGGACGGTGTAGGAACAGAACGCGCCGCCGCGCTTGCCCGCGACCGGCGGCGCGTCGATGTAGTCGCCGGTGAAGAACTCCTCGGCGACCGCGCCCAGCTCCGGGGAGAAGCTGCGGTAGCAGTCGAGCACGAGATCGCGCGAGTCGGTGTAGGAGACGCGCTGCTCGCTCTCGGCGACCGGCGCCGCGCGGTCGTAGAAGGCCAGCCGCTCGACGCCGAGCAGCCGCGCCTTCAGGCGGTACCAGCGCCGCGCCAGCTCGTACCGTGAGACGACGGCGTCGATCAGCGCCTGGACCGACTCGTCGCTGGCCTCGTTGGCGAGGTTGCGCGAGGCGACCCAGTGCGGGTAGGAGCGCAGCCGGTCCTTGGTCGCCTTGTCCGCCAGCAGCGTGTTCATGATGAACGCGCGCGTGCGCAGGCCCGGCTCCAGCGCCTTGGTGACGCCCTCGGCGGCCACGCGGCGCAGCTCGCGGTCGGGGCCCTGGAGCACGCTCAGCGCCTCCATCAGCGGCTTGGGCTCCTCCTCGCCGGGCAGCTCGACCGACAGCGCCGAGACCTGCTCGGTGAACAGCCGACGGAACGCCGACGGCCCGGTGACCGAGGTCTCGGTGAGGATCCGCTCCTCGGGCTCGGTGAGCTGGTGAGGGCGGTAGCGGCGCATCGTGGCCAGGTGGTGGCGGCAGAACGCCAGCGCGTCGGCGGCGAGCAGCTCGGTGGCGCGCTCGTCGTCGACCTCGTTCCACTCCAGGTCGAAGAACAGCAGCGTGGTCTGCAGGGCGGCGCCACGCTCCTGGGCGTCCTGCATCAGGGCGCCGCGCGCGGGGTCCTGGGTGGCGGTCGAGAAGTCGAGCGCAGCGTAGGAGCCGGCGCGGCCGACGAGGTCGGAGATCCGCTCGAGCTCGCCCATCGCCGCGGCCAGGCCGGCGGCGTCGAGCTCGCCCACGTGGCCGCGGTAGCGCTCGGCGAAGGCATCGGCGACCGTCTGGGCCTCCTCGAGCAGTTCGCCGACGCCGTCGGGTCCCTTGCCGTGGACCAGCGGTTGGAGGTTCCAGCGCGCTGCCTCGAGGGCCTCGTCGCGCTGCTCTGCGGTCGCCTCGCTCATGGCGGGCACATTAGCCGGGCGGCCGCGCCGGCCCTCACGGCGCGCGGCCGGTGGCCGTTGTCCGCTGCTCGGGGATCCAGTCGAGCTCCAGCTCGACCTCCTGCTCGAAGGCGGCGGCGAGCCTGTCCGCGAGCGTTCGAGCCGGCGGCGGCGGGTCGGGCCCGGCCACCTCGACCCGCGCGGAGTGCAGCGCCACCTCGACGTCCTGGACGCGGAGGCCTGCGTCGTCGGCCCACTCGCGGGCGATCGCCGCCGCCTCGTCGTGATCCAGCGCGTGGGCGAGGCTGTGGCGGGTGACGTCCCAGAGCGGGTAGGCGATCAGCGCCACGAGCACCGCGGCGAGCGCGATCCCGAGCTTCGCGCGGCGCGGCAGCCGGCCGTCGTGGGTCTCCGGGCGCATGCCGGCCGCCAGCAGGACGAGCGACCCGGCGAAGACGATTCCGGCCAGGTTCGTGACATAGAGCAGCAGCGCATCGTCGGCCAGGCCCGACTCGCCCAGCTCGACCAGCATGCCGACCGACGACAGCGGCGGCACCAGCGCGACCGCGATCGCGACGCCGGGCAGCGCGCCGACGGCCTCGCGCCTGACCAGCACGTAGGCGCCCGCGGCGCCGGCGACCACCGCGACGGCGAGGTCGAGCATCCGCGGCTGGGTGCGGGCGAGCAGCTCCTCCGACTGGAGCGTGATCGCCGCGGGCTCGGGGATCAGCACCAGCGTCACGTACGCGAGCGCGAACGCCCAGATCGTCCCGGCGACGAGGATCGCCAGCGACTCCAGCGCCCGCCGCGGCCACCCCATCACCAGCGCGCCGGAGAGGCCGAGCAGCGGGGTGGTCAGCGGCGAGACGAGCATCGCGCCGATCACCACCGGGCCGGAGTCGGAGGCGAGGCCGAATACGGCGATCAGCACCGAGAGGCTGAGCAGGATCGCGAAGCGGCGCAGGAACGGCAGCCGGTCGTCGCCCTCGGCGTACAGCTGGCCGAGGATGTCGCGCCGCTGCTCGTCGGTCAGCTCGCGCCGGAACGACTTCCAGCGCCGTGGCCGCTCGGGAGCCTGGTCGAGGAATCCGCCGGGGCGCTGGTCCATCGCCGCGGCATCCTCGCGGCTGGCCAGGACGGCTTCTCGCACCCCCGTCGATGTCGACGTTGCGGCGAAATATTCGCCGCAACGTCGACATCGCTCCTCAGCTGGCCGGCGTCGCGGCGAGCGTGGCCGAGGAGCGCAGCAGCGTGGCGACCGCCGCCGGGTCGTCCCAGACGGGGATGTGGGCGCAACCTTCGAGCGTCACGCTGCGGGCGACCGGCAGCGGCCGGCGGGGCGGACCGACGTAGGTGTCCAGCTCGCCCCAGGCGAGCGTGACCGGCGCGGCGATCTCCTCGATTCCGGTGAAGGTCTCGGCGCGCATGGCGGCGTTGGCGCGGTCGAAGCCGGGCGCGTCGGTCCAGGCGCGCAGCGCGCGCAGCGCGGTCGCGGGGTTCAGCGTCGCCGGCCGGGCGGCGCGGCCGGCGAACGCGGCGGCGCGGAAGCGGCGGGAGCGGACGGCGAGGGGCAGCAGCGGGCGCAGCGCGCGGGCGGCGGTGCGGGCGTGGGAGGGGCGCGGTCCCAACGGCTGGGACCAGAGGCCCGCCGGGCAGATCGCGGTGACCGAGCGCGCGCGCGGCAGCTTGCCCAGCTCGAGCGCGACCCAGCCGCCGAGCGAGATGCCCGTCACGTGCGCGGCGCCTACGCCGAGGCGGTCGAGCGTCGAGTCGATCGCCGCCGCGAGCGCCGCCGGCCGCGCGGCGACCGTGGCGGGCAGCTGCGGCGAGCCGCCGAAGCCCGGCATGTCGACCGCCAGGCAGTCGAACTCGCCGGCGAGCAGGTCGAGCACCGGATCCCAGACGTGGCGGTCGCCACCGAGCGGGTGGACGAGCACGAGCGTCGGGCCGGCGCCGCGGCGGGTGGTGGCGAGCGGGAGCGGGGCGGTCACGGAGACAGCCATCGTGACGCACTACGGCCGTCGCGGTAAGCCCGATCACGGCCCTCCGCCCTCGATGTCGACGTTGCGGCGAATATTTCGCCGCAACGTCGACATCGATCTCCCCGCCAACCGACTGCGCGTCGCGCGCGTACCCTCGAACGATGGACCTCTCCGGACGGACCGCGCTGGTGACCGGCTCCAACCGCGGGATCGGGCGGGCGATCACCGAGGCGCTCGCCACCCGGCCGTTGGGCCTGCTGCTCTGCGGCACGCGCGATCCCGACGGCTACCCGCCGCTCGAGCCGCCGCCGGGCGGCGCGCGCGAGGTGCGCCCGGTCGCGCTCGACCTCTCCTCGCGCGCGGCGATCGACGAGTCGGTCGCCGGCCTTGGGGCGGTCGAGGTCGACGTCGTCGTCAACAACGCCGGCGTGATGACCGGCGGGCTGCTCGAGGAGCAGGACCTCGACGAGATCTACGCCGCCGTCCAGGTGAACCTCGCGGCTGTGATGCACCTGACCCGGCTGCTGCTGCCGGGGATGCTCGCCCGCCGCCGCGGCAAGGTCGTCAACAACGCCAGCATCTCCGGTTACGCCTACTTCCCGGCCGCGTCCACCTACGCCGCCACCAAGGCCGGGGTCGTCGCCTTCACCGAGTCGCTGCGGCGCGAGACCAAGGGCACCGGCGTCACGACGCTGCACCTCGTCACGCCCGGCGTCGACACCGAGATGCTCGACGCGACCGACGAGATCTACGGCGGCCACTTCGACACCTCCGGCTGGGACCGCCAGGCGCCGGGCGCGTGGGCGGCCAAGGTGCTCGCCGCGATCGAGGACGACCGCTCGATCCTCGGGCCCGGCGGCAAGACCGCGATCGCCAAGCTCGCCTCGCGCGGGCCGGCCTTCCTGATGGACCGGATCGCCGACTCGATGTTCAGCCGGACCCCGCGGAGCTGAGCGCCGCGACTGGCGGGGTCGCCGCGGTCCGCCCGGGCTTGGCGAGCAGGAGCTGCAGGTTGCCGATCCGCCGCTCGGCGAAGCCGGCCTGCACGTAAGCGAGATAGAGCCGCCACAGCCGCTGGAAGCGCTCGTCGTAGCCGAGGCGCTCGGCGCGGTCGATGTTGGCCTCGAAGGCCGAGCGCCAGTGCTCGAGCGTGGCCACGTAGTGGTCGGTGATGTCGTCGGTCCAGACCTCGCGCAGGTCGGTCACCCGCTCGACGCAGTCGGCGATCACCGCCCGCGACGGCAGGCAGCCACCGGGGAAGACGTGCGTGTTGGCGAAGCTGCGCGAGGCCTTCTCGACCTCGTAGGAGGCATCGTCGATGACGATCGCCTGCAGCAGCATCAGGCCGTCGCCGGCGAGCAGCGCCGAGCAGCGGGCGAAGAAGTCGTCGAAGTACTGCCAGCCGACGGCCTCGACCATCTCGATCGAGACGAGCTTGTCGTAGCTGCCGGTGAGGTCGCGGTAGTCGGCGTCGAGCACGGTCACCCGGTCCGACAGGCCGGCGGCGGCGACCCGCTCCAGCGCGGCGGCCCGCTGCTCGGCAGAGATCGTGGTCGTCGTCACCTCGGCGCCGTACGCGCCGGCCGCGTGGACGGCGAGCGCCCCCCAGCCGGCGCCGATCTCCAGCAGCCGGTCGCCGGGTCGCAGGTCGAGCGCCCGGCAGATCCGGTCGAGCTTGGCTCGCTGGGCCGCGGCGAGGTCCATGCCCGCCTCGGCGAAGTACGCGCAGGAGTACATCATCGACTCGTCGAGGAACAGCGAGAAGAGGTCGTTGCCGAGGTCGTAGTGGGCGGCGACGTGGCGGCGCGCGCGGGCGCGGTCGTTGCGCGGCACCGTCCGGGCGGCGCGCTGGCCGGCGTGCAGCAGCGGGTGCCAGCGCCGGCGGACGCCGTCGAGGCGGGCCATGTTGCGGGCGCCGATCCGCAGCAGGGCGAGCAGGTCGTCGGCGTCCCAGGCGCCCTCGAGGTAGGAGTCGGCGAGGCCGGTCGAGCCGCGCAGGACGTGGCGGTAGGCCGACCGGTCGTGGACGACCACCTCGGCATGGAGGTCGCCGTGGCCGAAGCTGCGGCGGTCGCCGCCGGGGCCGTCGACGACGACGATCCGCCCGTCCTCGATCCGGTCGAGGAGGCCGAACAGGGCACGGCGGGCGATCACCGGCGGCCGCCCTCGGGGTGCGGGTGGTAGGGCGCGCCGCGCAGCTTCAGCGCGACCGCGTTGAGGTAGATCAGCGACAGCACGCGCAGCGACGTCAGCGGGAAGCGGGCGAGCGCGCGGGACAGCTCGCGCCGGTCCAGCGGGGCGCGGCGCAGCGACAGCGTGGCGTCGAAGACCGTGGCGCCGTCGCCGTCGAGCTCGTCGATGTGGACCGCCAGCCGCTCGCCGGGCTCACCGACGCGCCAGTCGTAGCGGTGGTCCATGCCGATGAACGGCGAGACGTGGAACCGCTTGTCGATCAGCTCGCGCAGCGTGGTCTCCTCACCGGAGCGCTCGAGCACGTAGGCGTGGCTTTCGCCCCACGGCGTGTTGGACACGTGGGCCACGACCGCCTCGACGCGCGTCCCGGCGCCGTCGAAGCAGTAGTGGAAGCTGACGGGGTTGAAGGCGTGGCCGAACTGGCGCAGGGTGGTCAGCAGCCGCACCGGCCCGGCGGGCCGGCGGCCGGTGCGCTCGCCGACGATGTCGCGGACGCAGTCGGCGAGCGGGCGGTCGGCCGGCCCGATGTGGTCGGAGCGGCGCAGCCGGGCGAGCGCCGGGCGGCGCGCCGAGTAGAGCGGGTGGACGTCGAGCGCGGCGGGCAGCTCGTCGAGGTCGAGGTAGAGCATCGTGTGGCGGTAGTTGAAGGAGTGGCGCACCGGGCTGTGGCGGCGGTGGCGGACGGTGCCGTGGTAGACGGCCGAGGCGAGCCCGCCGGCCCGCTCGGGACCGGCGGCGCCGCCCGCCGGCGCGGCCGCGAGGCGGGGGCGTGTGGCGACCGTGCTCAAGCGGCCAGCCCCTCCGTCTCGGGCTCCGGGGTGGGCAGCGCCGCCGCGGTCGCGCCGACCAGCTCGACCGCTCGCTCGGCGCTGACGACCCCGTCCTCGTGGAAGCCCCAGCCCCAGTAGGCGCCGCAGTAGTGGGTGCGGTTCACGCCGGAGATCTCGCCATGGCGCGCCTGCGCGGCGACGCCCTCAGGCGTGAAGACCGGGTGGGCGTAATCGATCACCTCGACGATCTTGGCGGGATCGACAAGGTCGGTGCGGTTCAAGGTGACGCAGAGGTCGGTCTCGGACTCGAGGCCCTGGAGGTTGTTCATCCAGTAGGTGAGGCGGGTCGCGCCGGCGTCGGCGGCCTCCGGGCGCCCGTCGGGGCCGAGCTCGCCGAGGTGGAAGTTCCAGCTCGCGCGCGCGGCGCGACGGCGCGGCAACAGCGAGCCGTCGGTGTGCAGGACGGCCTGGTTGGCCTTGTAGGGGATCGCGCCGAGGATCTCCCGCTCGGCCGGCGATGGGTCGGCGAGCATCCTCAGCGCCTGGTCGGAGTGGGTGGCGATCACGACCTCGTCGTAGAGCTCGGCGCCGCAGCCGTCGGCTGTCACCTCGACGTGGCCGGGGCGGCGGACGATCGAGCGGACCGGGGCGGCGGTCCTGATCCGGTCGGCGAACGGGCCGATCAGCGCCTCGACGTAGCTGTGCGAGCCGCCGGTCACCGTCCGCCAGCGCGGCCGGTCGCGGAAGCCGAGCATCCCGTGGTTGGCGAAGAACGCCGCGAGGAAGCCGGCCGGAAGCTCCCACAGCTGCCCGGGATCGGCCGACCAGACCGCGCTCGCCTGCGGCACGATCAGCCGCTGCACGAACCAGTCCGAGTAGCCGCCGTCGGCGAGCAGCTCGCGCAGCGACGGCCCGGCGACGGTGGGCGCGGTCGACAGCCGGGCCGCTTCGCGGTTGAAGCGCAGCAGGTCGGCGATCATCCGCAAGAAGCGCGGATCGGCGAGGCGGCGGCGCTGGGCGAAGACGCCGCGCGGGGTGCCGGAGTACTCGAAGGCGCCGCGGTCGTCGGAGACCGAGAAACTCATCCGCGACGGCTGGGTCGCCACGCCCAGCTCGGCCATCAGCGCCTCGAAGCGGGGGTAGTTGCGGTCGTTGTGGACGATGAAGCCGGTGTCGACCCAGTGGGTCTCGTCGGCCAGGTCGACGCGCACCGTGTTGGTGTGCCCACCGACCCGCTGTCCGGCCTCGTAGACGGTGAGGTCGTGTTCGGGGTGGAGGCGGTGGGCGGCGGTCAGCCCCGCCACGCCGGTCCCGACGATCGCGATCTTCGCCATGTCTCTGATACGGAAGAGCATGCCCCGCTGGATGCCGAACGTCCCGCAGGGCCTCGTCGGGCCGGTCGGCGTGGGGTAGATTGGCCGGGCCGGGGTACGAAGTCGATGAGGAGAGAGCGTTGGACGCCAACCGCTTGAAGTCGCTGCCGCTGTTCCGTTCGGTCGACGAGGAGGATCTGGAGCAGATCGCTCCGTTCGTGAGCGAGGTGTCGGTCTCCGCGGGCAAGCACCTGGCCGACGAGGGCGACTACGCCTACACGTTCATGGCGATCGAGGAGGGCGCCGTCGAGGTGAGCCGCGGCGGCGATGTCGTCGCCCAGCTCGGCCCGGGCGACTTCTTCGGCGAGGTCGGCCTGCTCGACACCGAGAAGCGGACCGCAACCGTCGTCGCCACCGCGCCGACGCGCCTGATCACGCTCGACCGCTGGGACATGCGGCGGCTCGAGAAGACGATCCCCGGCGCCGTCGAGCAGATCCGCGCCGCCGCCGCCGAGCGCCAGCCGGGCAGCTAGGCGGACGCCTTGGCGGGACGGATCGTCCTCTTCGGCGCGACCGGCTACACCGGGCGGCTGACCGCCGAGGCGTTGGTCGCGCGCGGGCAGCGCCCGCTGCTGGCGGCGCGGTCGCGCGAGCGGCTGGCGGAGCTGGCGGCCGAGCTTGGCGGCGGGCTCGACACGGCGGTCGCCGACGTCGACCGTCCCCAGTCGGTGCACGAGCTGCTCGAGGCCGGCGACGCGATGGTGGCGACGGTCGGCCCGTTCGCCCGCTGGGGCGACGCCGCCGCCGAGGCGGCGATCGCCGCCGGGGCCCACTACCTCGACTCGACCGGCGAGCCGCCGTTCATCCGCCGCGTCTTCGAGCACTACGGTCCGCGGGCGCGCCAGGCCGGCGTCGGGATGGTCACCGCCTTCGGCTACGACTGGGTTCCCGGCAACCTGGCGGCAGCGCTCGCGCTGCGCGACGCGGGCGCCGCCGCCACGCGCGTCGACGTCGGCTACTTCGTGACCGGCGACGCCGGCCGGGACAGCTTCAGCGGCGGCACCAAGGCGTCGGTGGCGGGGGTGATGACCGAGCCCGCGTTCGCCTTCCGCGACGGCGCGCTGCGCACGGTGCGGACCGCCGACCGGCTGCGCTCCTTCACGCTGCGCGGCCGCGAGCTGCCGGCGGTGGCGGTCGGAGCCTCCGAGCACTTCGGCCTGCCGCCGACCGCTCCCGCGCTACGCGACGTCAACGTCTACCTCGGCTGGTTCGGTCCCTTCTCCCGCGCGCTCCAGGCGTTCTCGCTGCTCGGCTCGGGCGCGATGCTGATCCCGGGTGCCCGCGAGCTCTCGCGACGTGCGGCGGGGCGGCTGATCAAGGGGTCGACCGGGGGACCCGGCGCCGAGCAGCGGGCCCGCTCGGGCTCGCACGTCGTCGCCGAGGCCTACGACGCCGCGGGCGTGCAGCTGGCCGCCGTCCATCTCGGGGGCGTCGATCCCTACACCTTCACCGCCGGCATCCTCGCCTGGGGTGGCCGCCGCGCGGCCGAGGCCGGGATGCGCGCCGCCGGCGCGCTCGGACCGGTCGAGGCGTTCGGCCTCGACGAGCTCGAGGCCGGCTGCCGCGAGGCCGGCCTCACCCGGATCTGACGACAACCATTTCCTCGGCCGATCGGTCGCGCCGACGGATCACTCGACGTTTGGCGCGCCATGGGCGCTTAACCTCGGCCAGTCGCGCGCTAGGGCGGATCGACCGAGGAAATGGTCGTCAGACGCGGCGGCCGAAGCGGCCGAAGCGGCGCTTGGCGCGTGGGCGGTCGGTCGCCTCGACGGCGGGCGGTTGGCGGTCACGCTCCACCGTGGCGGCCATCAGCTCCTCGTGGACCGAGCGGCTGGCGCCCGCGCGGCGGGTCCAGGAGCCGTCCGCGGCGAGGTCCCAGGCGAAGCGGTCGTCGGCGAGGCAGCGCTCGATGACGTCCTCGATTCCGGCGCGCAGGGCGGCTTCCTTGACCGGCACCAGCAGCTCCACGCGGGTGTCGAGGTTGCGCGGCATCAGGTCGGCCGAGCCGATGTAGGTGAGGTGCTCGTCGCCGCGCTGGAAGGAGTAGACGCGCGAGTGCTCGAGGAAGCGCCCGACGACCGACACCACGCGGATGTTGTCGCTGACGCCCGGCACGCCCGGGATCAGGCAGCAGATGCCGCGGATGTTGAGATCGACCGGGACGCCGGCCTGCGACGCCTCGTAGAACGCCCGGATGCAGCGGCGGTCGACCAGCGAGTTCATCTTCATCACGATCCGTGCGGGCCGGCCGGCCTGGTGAGCGTCGACGGTCTTGCGGATCTCGTCGAGCAGCCCGTCGCGCATCCGCTCCGGGGCGACCAGCGCCGTGCGGAATCCCGGCGGCCGCGCCGCGCCGGTCAGCGCGTTGAACAGCGCGGCGACGTCGGCGGTCACGTCGCGATCGCAGGTGAACAGCCCGAAGTCCTCGTAGAGGCGGGCGGTTCCGCGGTGGTAGTTGCCGGTGCCGACGTGGACGTAGTGGCGCACGCCGGCCCCCTCGCGGCGGACCACCAGCAGCGCCTTGGCGTGTGTCTTGAGCCCCGGCAGCCCGTGCACGACGTGGGCGCCGGCCTCCTCCAGCGAGCGCGCCCAGCCGATGTTGCGCTGCTCGTCGAAGCGGGCCTTCAGCTCGACCAGGCAGACCGCCTGCTTGCCGCGCTCGGCCGCCTTGATCAGCAGTGGCACCAGCGCGGAGTCGTCGGAGGTGCGGTACACGGTCATCTTGATCGCGAGCACGTCCGGGTCGTCGACGGCCTGCTCGACGAACCGCTCGACGCTGGCCGCGAACGAGTCGTAGGGGTGGTGGACGAGCAGATCCCCGGCGCGCATCGCGGCGAACACGTCGGCCTTGCCGTCGTGGGCGGCGAACGGGCCGCAGGCGGCCGGCGTCCACGGCGTCTCGCGCAGCTGCGCGAACCCGTCGAGTCCGTGCAGCTGCCAGAGATCGGTCAGGTCGAGCATCCCTTCGACGTCGACTACCTGATGCTCCTCGATCTGGGTCTGGGAGATCAGGAAGGCGCGCATCTCGGCGTCCATGTCGGCGGCCGCCTCGAGCAGCACGACCTCGCCGAAGCGCCGGCGGCGCAGCTCGGTCTCGACCGCGCGGACGAGGTCGTCGGCCTCGTCGGAGACGGTGAAGTCGGCGTCGCGCACCACCCGGAAGGCGGCGTGGCTGCGCACCTCCATGCCCGGGAACAGCGCGTCGAGGTGGCGGGCGATCACCGCCTCGAGCGGGACGAAGGTCAGCGGCGCGATCTCGACCAGCCGCGGCAGGACCTCCTTCGGCACCTTCACCCGCGCGAACAGCTCGTCGCCGTTGACCGGGTCGGTGAGCCAGACCCCGAGGCTCAGCGAGAGGTTCGAGATGTAGGGGAACGGCCGCCCGGGGCCGACCGCCAGCGGAGTCAGCACCGGGAAGACCTGCTCTTCGAAGATCCGGTCGAGCGTCGCCAACTCGGCCGCCGAGCACTGGTCGGGCCGCACCACGCGGATCCCGTGCTCGGCGAGCGCGGGACGAACGAGCGCCTCCCACTGCCGGGTGTGGCGGGCGCCCAGCTCGCGCACCCGCGTCGCGATCCGGTCGATCGTCTCCGACGGCGACAGGCCGTCGGCCTTGCGCGCGTCGATGCCGGCGTCGACCTGGTCGTGCAGGCCGGCGACGCGGATCATCTCGAACTCGTCGAGGTTCGAGGTGTAGATCGCCAGGAACTTCACGCGCTCCATCAGCGGCGTGCGGTCGTCCTCGACCAGCTCCAGGACCCGTTCGTTGAAGTCCAGCCACGAGAGCTCGCGGTTGACGTAGAGCCTGGGATCGTCGAGCGACGGCGCCGAAGTTGGCTGCTCTGACTCGGCGGGGATGCTCGCTGCGTCCATGGCTAGCTCCGAGTCTCCCACGGCCGGCCGCCGTCCATGTGACTATTGTCGACGATGATCTGGCTGCTTCGCCACGCCCACGCGCTGCGCGGGGCACCCGACGCCGAGCGGCCGCTGAGCGATCGCGGCGCGCTCGAGGCGGCCGCGGCCGGCCGGGCGCTGGCCGTGCTGGGCGTCGCCTTCGACGCCTGCCTGACCAGTCCCAAGGTCCGGGCGCTGGACACCGCACGGCTGGCTTGCGCCGAGCTCGGGGTCGAGCCGGAGGTCGAGCGGGCGCTGAGCGGCGGGGATTTCGACGCCGCGGCGCTGGCCGCCGGGCGCGGCCGGCAGGTGGTGCTGGTCGGCCACGAGCCGGACATGTCGCGGGCGATCGGCGACCTGACCGGCGCCCGCGTCGCGCTGGCCAAGGGCGGCGTGGCCGCGATCGACGGGCGCGAGCTCAAGCTGCTCCTCCGTCCGGAGGAGTTGCGGGAGCTCGCTCGGCTGCGCTGAGCTCGGGCAACGGCGGACGCAGCCCCGCCAGCAGCGTCTCGACGTACGCCTCGTGCTCGAGGCGGTCCCAGTAGCGGACGAACCGCTCGTGCAACAGCGCACGGCGCGCGACGAGGTAGGTGGCGAGCGTCTCCAGGCCGCGGTAGGCGTCGCGGTGGGGTGCGGCGCGGGCGAGCAGCGGGTCGAGGTCGTCGGCGTCGCCGGCGCGCCGACGCAGCGCCTCAGCGTCCTCCGCGCGCAGCCGCTCGCGCCGGGCGGCGACCACCGGCGCCAGCTCGTCGCAGTCGTGGATCTCGCCGAGGATCTCCTGCAGCCGCCGTGCCCGCTTGGCGCCCTTGGCCGCCGGCTTGCCGAGCGCCGGCTCGGCCAGCTCGAGCACGTAGCGCAGCCGCTTGGCGGCGATCCGCAGGTCGTGCTGGGCCGCGCTCGCCGCGGGCGCGAGCGCCGCCGGGGCGAGCCCGCGCAGCTCGCCGGCGCGCATCGCGACGATCCGCCGCAGGTTCTCCTCGAATCGGCCGTCGGGGTCGAGGCCCTTGACCTTGCGCGCCTTCACCGTCGCGCCTCCGCCGCCAGCTCGAGCAGGCGCCGCTCGAGCTCGCCGGCCGCGACGTCGTCGAGCGCGGCGGCGAGCGTCCGGTTCGCCTCCTCGCGCTCGCCGGCCAGCTCGGCCGCGAGCCCCTCGACGCCGGGGCGGTCGGCGGGGTGGAGCGCCTCGGCGAGGGCGCGCAGCCGCGCTACCGCGACGTCGGGATCGCGGCGCTCGCCGAGCGCGTCGGCGAGTGCCTTGACGTCGCGTAGCGCGCGGCGGTGGCGCTTGCGCGGGAAGCAGACGGCGAACACCTCCAGGGCCGAGCGCAGACGGCGCGTGGCGACGCGCATCGCGTGGACGCGCTCGGGGTCGGCGAGGTCCAGGACCCCCTCGGCGTGGGCGAAGACCTCGCGCGTGCGCGTCTGCACCGCCGCCGCCGCCACGTCGCCGAAGCGGGTGTCGGGCGCGATGCCGGGGATCGGCTCGGCCTTCGCCATCCGCTAATTGTGCTTGACGACGATGCCCTCGAGCACGTGTGCAACGCGGTCGCACGCGTCGATCGCCTGCTCGAGGCGCTCGATGACGTCCTTCCAGCGGATCACGACCATCGGGTCGATGCCTCCGGCGAACAGCGCGACGAGCGCCTGGCGGCTGATCCGGTCGCCCTCGTGCTCGAGCCGGTCGATCGCCTCGATATGGGCGCCGAGCTGGTCGAGGGCGGTCAGCCGGTGCAGCGCGGCGGCCAGCTCGCGTCCGCAGTCGCGCAGCACCCCCGTCAACTCGACCGCCTGCTCCATCGGCGCCTCGATCTTGTAGAGACCGAGGAAGTCGGCGGCCTCCTCGGTGAGGTCGAGCGCGTCGTCGAGCGCCGTCGCGAGCGCGTGGATGTCCTCGCGGTCGAGCGGGGTGACCTTCGTCGAGTAGAGCGCGTGGAGGATGTCGTGGGTGATCCGGTCGCCCTCCTCCTCGAGATCCTTGATCTCGCCGCGCAGCTCGGCCCGGTCGGGCCAGGCGCGCATCAGCTGCTCCATCCGGCCGGTCGCCGCGGCGAGGTTGCGCCCGCCGGCGTCGAACAGCGCCTCGAACATGCCGCGGTTCGGCGTGTGCGCGAACAGCGGCGTCGGCATCAGCCGCGGGGCGCTCCGGGCGCCAGCTCGGGGTGGGAGGCGTCCTCGAACTCGCGGAACAGGCCGGTGACCACGAACGCGGTCTGCTCGCCGATGTCGACGGCGTTGTCGCCGAGGCGCTCGAGGCAGCGTGCCACCAGCATCATGTGCATCGCCCACTCGCGGACGTCGGGATCGTCGCCGATGTCCAGCGCGCGGCTGAAGCAGGCGCGGTTGAGCCGGTCGATCTCGTCGTCCTGGCGGACGAGGTCCTGGGCGAGGTCGGCGTCGCGCCGCTCGAAGGCGAGCTTGCACTGCTGCACCAGCGAGCGCGCGAGCTCGCCCATCCGGGCGATCATCGCGAGGATCTCGTCGTCGGCGGGCGGCTCGTGGCCGGCGAGCGGGACCAGCTTCGCCATGTTCACGCACTGGTCGCCCATTCGCTCGACGTGCTTGATGACGTGCAGCAGCGCGGCGACCAGCCGCAGGTCCCCGGCGACCGGCGCCTGCAGCGCGAGCAGCGACAGGATGCCCTGGTGGACCTCCAGGTAGCGGCCGTCGATGCGGTCGTCGTCGGCGATCACCATGCTGGCCAGCTCGACGTCCTGGTGCTGGACCACCTCGATCGCGCGGTCGAGCGCCTCGCAGACGAGGTCGAGACCCCCGAGGGCCTGATGCTCGAGCTGGGCGAGCTCGTCCTGGAACTGCTGGCGTGCTGGGGTCTGGGGCATCGGTGCCTCTCTCCGCCTCAGCCGACCTTGCCGGTGACGTAGGCCTCGGTGCGCGGGTCGGTCGGGTTGGTGAACACCTTCTCGGTGTCGTCGAACTCGACGACGCGGCCGGTGCGGTGCTCGTCGTCGCCCACCTCGACGGTGAAGAACGCGGTCTTGTCCGAGACGCGCGCGGCCTGCTGCATGTTGTGGGTGACGATGACGATCGAGTAGCGCTCCTTGAGCTCGAGCATCAGATCCTCGATCTTGCCGGTCGAGATCGGGTCGAGCGCCGAGCAGGGCTCGTCCATCAGGATCACGTCGGGCTCGATCGCCAGGCAGCGGGCGATGCACAGCCGCTGCTGCTGGCCGCCGGACATGCCGTAGGCGTTGTCCTTGAGGCGGTCCTTGACGTCGTCCCAGAGCGCGCCGCGGCGCAGCGCCCGCTCGACGATCTCGTCGAGGTCGCCCTTGACGCCGAGCACCCGCGGGCCGAAGGCGATGTTGTCGTAGATCGACTTCGGGAACGGGTTGGGCTTCTGGAAGACCATCCCGATCAGCGTGCGGACCCGGACCGGGTCGACGCGGGGGCCGTAGAGGTCCTCGCCGTGGAAGCTGACCTCGCCGGTCACCTCGCAGCCGGGGATCAGGTCGTTCATCCGGTTGAGGCAGCGCAGCAGGGTGCTCTTGCCGCAGCCGGACGGGCCGATCAGCGCGGTGATCTCGTGCTCGGCGATGTCGAAGGTGACGTCGCGTACGGCGGGGCTGCCGCTGTAGGAGACGCCGACGCCGTCGATCTGGAAGACGGGCTTGGCCGCCTCGCCGGAGCGCTCGCGGTGCTCTGGCGAGATGTGTGTCTCCACGCCGCGCCGGGCCGCCGAGCCGGCGGCGGCCTCGCTCAGCGCGTCGTGAGCGGGGTGCTCGGGCTGAGGCTCGGTCATCGGGGTGGTCTCCGTCTCCTGGTTCATGACAGCTTCTTCTCGTAGTGGTTGCGCAGCCAGATCGCGAACGAGTTCATCGCCAACAGGACGACGAGCATCACGATCACCCCTGCGGCCGCGAGTACCTGGAAGGTCTCCTGCGGCCGTCCCGCGTAGTTGAAGATCTGCACCGGCAGCGTGGTGAAGCCGCCCTCGAAGAACGAGGGGTTGACGGTGATGAAGGTCACCGCGCCGACCAGCAGCAGCGGCGCCGCCTCGCCGATCGCGCGCGCCACCCCCAGGATCACGCCGGTGAGGATGCCCGGCACCGCCGCTGGGAGCACCTGCCGGGAGGTCGTCTGCCAGCGGGTCGCGCCGAGCGCCAGCGCCCCGTCGCGGACCGAGGTCGGGACGGCGCGGATCGCCTCGCGGGCGGCGAGGATCACCGTCGGCAGCACCAGCAGCGCCAGCGTCATCGAGCCGGCGGCCGCGACGAAGCCGAGGTCGAGCGGGCCGCGCACGATGAACGCCAGTCCGAGGATGCCGTAGACGATCGACGGAACCCCGGCGAGGTTCTGCACGTTGAGCTCGATGAAGCGATTCCACCAGCGGGTCTTGTCGGCGTACTCCTCGAGGTAGATCGCGGCGCCGACGCCGAGTGGCACGATCAGCGCGATCACGCCGCCGATCACATAGACGGTGCCGAGGATCGCGGTGCGGTAGCCGGCCGTTTCCGGCGAGAGCGTCGACGGGCCGGACGTGAAGAGATCGGCGTTCAGGCGCGGCGCGCCCTTGATCAGCGACCAGACGATCAGCGCCGCGAGGCCGGCGAGCGCGAAGGTGACCGCGATCACCAGCAGCGACAGGAAGACCGTCTCGCGCACCCGCTCGCCGCGCTGCGAGCCGTGCAGCGCGCTGACCGTGCTGGCGCGCGCGCCAGCGACGGCGAGCTCCGTGCGCCGGGCGCTGGGGAGCGGGCTTCTCAGATTCATCACTCGTAGACCTCCCGGAACCGCCGGACCAGGCGGATCGCGAACATGTTCATCAGCAGGGTCATGACGAACAGCAGCGCGCCGACGGCGAAGATCGTGTCGTAGGTGATCGTGCCGGTGGCGATGTCGCCGGTGGCGGTCGTGCCGATGAAGGCTGTCATGGTCTGGATCGAGTCGGTGAACTCCCAGGGGGCGAGTAGCTGTGGCGTCGCCCCGGCGGCGATCAGCACCACCATCGTCTCGCCGATCGCCCGCGAGGCGGCCAGGACGACGGCGGCGACGATGCCCGAGATCGCTGCGGGGAAGACGACCCTCGCCGCGACCTTCATCTTGGTCGCGCCGAGCGCGTAGGCGCCCTCGCGCAGGCCGGCGGGCACCGAGCGCATCGCATCGTCGGAGACCGAGCTGACCAGCGGCACGATCATCAGTCCGACCGCGACTCCCGCGACGCCGACCGAGAACGGGCCGCCCCACGGGAGGAACGGGAAGGCGTCCTCGAGCAGTGGCCGCACGAAGTAGAGGGCGAACAGTCCGATCGCCACCGTCGGCATTCCCTCGAGGATCTCGAGCACCGGCTTGATCGTGCGCCGGACGCGCGTCGGCGCGTACTCGGCGAGGTAGATCGCCGTGAGCAGGCCGACGGGGATCGCCACCAGCAGCGCCCAGGCGGTCACCGTCAGTGTGCCGACGACGATCGGCAGCACCCCGAAGCTGGCGTCGGCGAAAGTGGGGGCCCAGTCGGTCCCGAAGAGGAAGTCCACGAACGGGACCTCGCCGAAGAAGCCGATCGTGGGAACCAGCAGTGAGACGACGATCGCAAGCGTCGTAGCCACCGAGACGATCGCGCAGAGCGCGAGCAGGGCGACGATCAGGCGCTCGCCCCAGCGCGGGCTCACAGCCTCGAGGCGCGGACGCGGCGCTCGCGCCTGCGATCCGATGGCTGTGATGTCCCGCGCTGACATGGGCTTGCTCCTCTCCCCGGCTCGGGCTAGCCGGCCAGGGCGTTGATCTTGTCCTGGGCCTCGGTCGCCTGCTCGTCGGTCAGGTCGATGAAGCCGGCCTGCTCGGCGATCGTGGCCTCGTTCTCGATGTAGAAGTCGAGGAACGCCTTGACCTCGGGCCGCTGCAGGGCCTTGTCGGAGGGGTAGATGAACAGCTGGCGGCCGAGCGGCGTGTAGGTGCCGTCCTGGGTCGCCTCGGCGGAGGGAGCGACGCAGCCGTCACCGCCGTCGATCTCGAGCGCCTTCAGCTCACCCTCGTTCTCGACGTAGAACGAGTAGCCGAAGTAGCCCATGCCGCCGCTGTCGCCGGAGACGCCGGTCACCGTCGCGTTGTCGTCCTCGCCGACGTTGTTGTAGTCGGTCCGCTGGGCGCCCTCCTCACCGTTGATCGCGTCGGTGAAGTAGTCGAAGGTGCCGGAGTCGGTGCCCGGGCCGTAGAGCGCGAGCTCGGCGTCGGGGGCGTCGTCGAGGCCGTCGATCTCGCTCCAGCTGGAGACCTTCGACTTCGGTCCCCAGACCTGGTTGAGCTGCTCGACGGTCATGCAGTTCACCGGGTTCTCCGGGTTGACGACGACCGTCATCGCGTCGTTGGCGACCGACAGCTCCTCGAAGGCGATGCTGTTGGCCTCGCACATCGCGATCTCGTCATCGGAGATTGCCCGGGAGGCGTCGGAGATGTCGGTCTCGCCGTTGCAGAACTTCTCGAAGCCGCCGCCGGTGCCGGAGGTCCCGACGGTGACGGTGACGTTGGGGTTCTCCTGCATGAACAGCTCGGCGGCCGCCTCCGACAGCGGTGCGACGGTGCTCGACCCGTCGATCAGGACCTGGCCCGACAGCTCCGAGCCGCCCTCGCTGGTGCTCGCGCTGCCGCTGCTGTCGTCGTCGTCGCCGCAGGCCGCCGCGCCGAGCGCGAGAGCGGTGGAGGCGGCGAGCACGAGAAGCTTCCTCATGCGATGTCTCCTTGGTTCGATCATTTGGACTCGGCGAGCGTCGCAGCGGACTGGGTCCAGTCTGTTATGGACTTGTCTCTGGGATGTGAAAACGGTGTGAATGGCCGCGGCCGACCGTGCGCAGCGGCTCTCCCTCCTGCTCGAGGCGGTAGCCGAAGCCGAAGTGGGTGTGGATGAACCGCGTGCCCGGCAGCGCCTCGTCGAGCTTGTGGCGGAGCTTGGCCACGTAGACGTCGACCGAGCGGTCCTCCTTGCGGTAGGGCTCCTCCCAGACGGCCGCGTAGAGCTCGGCGCGGCTGACGATCCGGCCCTGGCGCAGCACCAGGGCGGTCAGCAGCGCGAGCTCGCGCGCGGTGAGCGGGAGCGGGCGGTCGCCGGCGACCGCCACGAACTCCGCGGGGCGGACCTCCAGCGCACCGGCCCGCAGGACCTGGTTTCGCATCGCCGCTTCCATGCGCGCACCATCGCAGCGCGCGCGAGCGGTCTCGTTATGCGTCGGTGATTGGGCTGTGAAGTTGCTGTGAACGAAGTTGGCGGGCGCCGCGCGGGTCGGTGGGCAGCAGCCGCGAGAGCAGCCCCGCGGCCACGACGAACGCCGCCGATGCCCACAGGCACGCCTCGAGGCCCTGCCACTGGTAGAGCGCGCCGGAGAGCACGGTCCCGAGCAGGCGGCCGAAGGCGTTGGCCATGTAGTAGAAGCCGACGTCCATCGTCACCTTGTGGCCGGCGGCATAGGCGAGGATCAGGTACGAGTGGACGGCGGAGTTCAGCGCGAAGACCGCGCCGAAGGCGATCAGCCCGGCGACGATCGCCAGCGTCGGGTCGGCGTCGGCCGCCAGCGCGAGGGCGATCGCCGCCGGGAAGGCGGCGAGCACGAAGGCCAGCCGGGTCGCCGTGCGGCCGTCGGGGTCGGTGTGGCCCTCGGCGACCCGGCGGCGGATCAGTCGCGGGGCGGCTGCCTGGACCGCCCCGTAGCCGATCACCCAGATCGCCAGGAAGCCGCCGACCTCCCAGAAGCTCCAGCCGAGCACCGTGCGCACGTAGACCGGCAGTCCGACGACGAACCACACGTCGCGGGCGGCGAAGAGGAAGACGCGCGCCGCGGCGAGCCCGTTGACCGCCCGGCTGTTGGAGAACATGTGGCGAAACCGCGCGCCGCGGTCGGGGACGTTGAGGTCGCCGCGCATCAGCGCCAGCACGACCGCCAGCGCGATCGCCACGAGCGCCGCCAGGACCGCCATCGCGACCTGGAAGCCGACGACGGTGAGCAGGACGCCGCCGACGAAGAAGCCGACCCCCTTGAGCGCGTTCTTGGAGCCGGTCAGCACCGCCACCCAGCGGTAGAGCGCCCCAGGCGTGTCGGACGGCGCGACCAGCTTGACCGCGCTCTTGGAGCTCATCTTGGTCAGGTCCTTGGCGATCCCCGAGAGCGCCTGGGCGACCATCACATAGGGCACCACCAGCCAGCTCTCGGGCGCGACGGCGAGCATCCCGACCGCGAGGATCTGCGTCGCGAGGCCGCCGACCAAGGTCGCCTTCAGACCGAGCCGGGCGGCCAGGTAGCCGCCGACGAGGTTGGTGGCGATCCCGAAGGCCTCGTAGAAGAGGAACAGCGAGGCGACGGCCAGCGGGCTGTAGCCGAGGTCGTAGAAGTAGAAGAGCACCAGCATCCGGATCGCGCCGTCGGCGATCGTGTCGGCCCAGTAGGCGCCGGTGACCAGCGCGTAGTTGCGCAGGTCGCCG
>Ga0307505_10000019_pt1 | contig 196681 bp, 162 predicted proteins | sample 23_S_MG_FD_202183 | JGI IMG/M metagenome (GOLD analysis project Ga0307505, IMG submission 202183) | Soil microbial communities from Populus trichocarpa stands in riparian zone in the Pacific Northwest, United States - 23_S | ecosystem: Environmental > Terrestrial > Soil > Riparian zone >... | reverse complement strand
GCCAACACCTTCGTGATCGCTGCCGTCAACGTCGTCTTCCCGTGATCCACGTGCCCGATCGTCCCGATGTTCACGTGCGGCTTTGAACGGTCAAATTTTTCCTTCGACATCTCTTCCTCTTCTTTAAATAAGGATCATAGCGTGCGCCCAAAAAATATAACGTGCCTGGGGAGACGCTGGAGCCCGCGATGAGATTTGAACTCATGACCTCCTCCTTACCAAGGAGGCGCTCTACCCCTGAGCTACGCGGGCTGAAAGCCCAAAGCGTTTAGAACCTGGAGCGGGCGACGAGATTCGAACTCGCGACCCTCAGCTTGGAAGGCTGATGCTCTACCAACTGAGCTACACCCGCCCAAAACATGGTCGATTTTCAATTGACGATTGCCCGATTGTTCGACTGCTGCTTGAAATCAGCAATCGTCAATCAAAAATCGACAATGGTGCAGGGGGGAGGATTCGAACCTCCGTAGGGCGTTAGCCCGCCGGGTTTACAGCCCGGTGCCATTAACCACTCGACCACCCCTGCGTCTATTTAATTATGCCGTGGAGCCGGCGAAGGGACTTGAACCCCCGACCCTCTGATTACAAATCAGATGCTCTACCAACTGAGCTACGCCGGCCCGCTATAGTGCACAAATAGCGCAATCCGACAAAATGCGGATACTACCAAGCGGGTTTCAAAAACGCAAGTCGCGGTCAGAATTACAGATAACTCACGCCAAATCCGCGCCATCCGTGCTAGAATTCCTTCACCTCACGCACGTCCCAAATCGCCCCTGACCTCTCTACTATCAAAGGAGACTCTACGAAATGCCGTTCCGATTCCCGCAAGTAGTCCTGTTTCTGCTCGCACTAGCCTGCACGGCCGGCGCACAGACGCCCGCTCCCCGACCCGAAGTCATCGCTCCAACTGAAAAACAACCAATGACGGTGGCCGCTCAGTCGCAGCTCTTTTGCGCCGGCTACATCCAGCTTCAACGTCTGCCGCAAATGCCCGAGATCGTCGGTGCCGAGAACGAACAGGAACAACGCATGTTCACCAGCGGCAACATCGTTTATATAAATGCCGGTTCGCGCCAGGGCATTACCGAAGGCCAAAACTTCCAGCTCATCCGTCCACGCGGCGACGTCAAGGGCGTTCATCGCGAAAAGAAGGGCTTTCTCGGCACTTACGTTCAAGAAGTCGGCCAATTACAAGTTTTCAAAGTCGGAGAAAACGCCTCCGCGGCGCAAATCACCTCTTCCTGCGGCAATATGGTTTTGTTGGGCGATTTTCTTACTCAGATACCAGATCGCGACTCACCGTTGCAGCGGCCTGAAACAAACGTCGAGCGTTTCGTCGATCCGACCCGGAAACAATCCGGACGGCTCATGATGGCGAAAGATAATCGCGAGATGGTGACGCGCAACGACGTCGTCTACATCGACCTCGGCGTCGAGGACAACGTCAAAGCAGGCGATTACTTAACGATCTACCGCCCGCTCGGCACCGGAAACATCACGCGCATCGACAACGAAGAGTTGGGCCGCAACCGCGCCGCCGGTTTTCAAAGCGAGCGTTATCGCGGCGGCGGTTTTTCCAATCAGAGCACGCGCGCGAAGGATTCGACCACGTTTGTCGACTCCGAAGGGCGTTATCGCCACCGGCCCATCACCACCCGCGAAGTCAAGAAACATCGCCCGCTGATGCCGCGCAAGGTTGTCGGTGAAATGGTGATTATTGACGTGCAGACAAGAACCGCGACCGCGATCATCACGCGCACTGTTGGTGAGGTTCACACCGGCGACTGGGTTGAGATCCAGTAAAAGTTAGGCCACAGACTCACACGGACAAACACGGTCAGAAATGGTCTGTGTCCATCCGTGTAAGTCCGTGGCTAGTCTCTTCTGAGCGGCCGGCCACGACCGCGCGGTAGAAGGAGCTGAAATACCCATACATCGAAGTGCACGCTGAGATCACGACCAGCCAGAGCATTGCTCTGCCCGCCGTGTAGATCAGCACCTGCCAGTCGTTACCCGTTGTCGGTCCATCGGCGACCAGGTGTTGCAACGCCATGCGCAGTTCCGGCACCGACCAGAACTCGATCGCCGGAAACGGCCGTCCGAAATTTGCCACCGGTGGCCGTCCCGCGACGCTGGATCCGATCAGCAGCGCCACTGTGACCACCTGGGCCAGCATCTTGAATTTGCCCATCTTCGACGCCGAGATCACTACACCGTCAACAGCCGCGATCGAGCGCAAACCCGTTACCGCAAACTCCCGGCCGATAATGATCACGACCGCCCATGCAGGCGCGAGTTGATTCTCGACCAGCGAGATCAGCGCCGCGGAAATCAGTAGCTTGTCGGCAATCGGATCGAGTAGTTGGCCCAGCCGCGTGACCTGTCCGCGGCTGCGCGCAATGTGTCCGTCGAGATAGTCGGTCAGAGCCGCGCCCAAAAACATCACCACGCCCAGGATATGCCGCGGGACGCCAAACCAGTTTTCGGAAAACGGCGTCAGCAAGACAACCACCAGCAGCGGCACGATGAAGATCCGCAGTAGCGTTAATGCGTTGGGCAGGTTCACGGTGTTGCGAGTGTAGGTCGCTATTTAACAGAGGTCAACGTGTCCTCTTATGAGAGTTATATGGGAGCGCGGGCGGCTCGCCCGCAGCATCACGGTAGCGCCCAGTTCCAAACCTTGCGGGCGAGCCGCCCGCGCTCCCAGTTTGTTTGTGGAACTTTTGTGGCAACTCCGTTGAATACGGAGTATGAAACTCCTGACCCTACTACTCCTGTCCCTTGTTCTAGTCCCAAGTGTTTATGCCGACGATCAGCGCGCGGCCGAGATTCTCAAGCAGGCCCGCGAAGCGATCGGTGGAGAGCAACGCCTGCAAAAACTCGAGGCGCTGCACATCAACGGCCAGTACCGCCGCGCCTTTGGTGATCGACAGATGGCCGGCGATCGCGAGATCAGCATTCTGCTGCCGAACAAGTATCTCGTCGAAGATTCAATGAATCCCGGCGGTTTGAGCACCGCGATGGTCAATACGCGCGGGCTGAACGGCGAGCGCGCGTGGAGTGGATCGAGCGGCGGCGGTGGCATGGTCTTCCGCATTGGTGGTCCAGGCGGGGCACAGTTGACACCCGAACAGATGGAAGCCGGACTGCGTCGTGTCTATATAGCGGAATTCACGCGTTACGTGCTTGCAATGACGCTCGCCGCGCCGTCTTCCCTTGCACTTGAATACAAATACGCCGGTGAGTCAGACGTCGAAGGCGAACAAGCGGACGTGATCGACGTCACTGGTCCTGACAACTTTTCGGTTCGTCTCTTTTTCGACAAGAAAAACCATCTACCGCTGTTGCTGAGTTACCGTGGTCCAAAGCCGAGGGTGATGACTATTACGCGCCCCGCAGGTGGCTCCGCAAAGCCTGAAGATCTAAAAAAATCTGCGGAAGAAGCCCAGAAGAAACTTCACGCTGAAGCTCCGGTCGTACCGGAAGAGGTCGACTTCTTCATCCGTCTCAGCGATCACAAAAAAGTCGACGGCTTGATGTTGCCTTTCAAGCTGACGTTTCTCACCGACAGCGAGGTCTCGGAAGAGTTTGAGATCTCGAAGTACCAGGTGAACCCGCAGTTCAAAGCCGACAAGTTCGAGAAACACTGAAGGAGTCTCCCCCAGATGCGAGTTCTTATCGGGACCGCGGTCTTTGTTCTAAGTGTGCTCACCTGTTTCGCGCAGAACAACGCGAGTTTGGAAGTGATCGTGCGCGATCCTTCCGGCGCGCTGATCAATAAGGCGCAGGTGCAACTAATTAGGAACGGAAAGCCGCAGTCGGCCGCACAGACAAATCAGCGTGGCGAAGCGCGGTTCAATAAGATCTCGCCTGGGCGTTATCAGGTTCTCGTCGAAGCGGTTGGGTTCAAAGCCATTGACCTCGAAGACGTCGATCTCTCAGCGGGTCCGAATCGCAAAGAGATCGCCCTCGAGATCGATCCGATCAAAGTCGACGTTAATGTGGCTGACGAAGCGCAGGTACGAAACACAAATCCAAATGGCCCGGCGTTCAGCAATGTGCTTACCGCCGAGCAAATCGCCGAGCTCCCGGACGATCCGGAAGAGTTTGAAAACGCGATCAATCAACTCGCCGGTCCGGGCGCGCAGATTCGCGTCAACGGTTTTCGCGGCGGCAAGCTGCCACCGAAAAATCAAATCCGCGAGATCCGTTTTCGTCTTAATCCGTACGCCGCCGAAAATCACGACGCGGGCTTCGGGCTTGTCGACATCATCACCAAGCCGGGCGTGAATGCCTGGCACGGTTCATTCAATTTCGGGTTCCGTGATGAAGCGTTGAATGCGCGGCAGGTGTTCGCGCCGTTTCGCGGTCCGGAGCAACAGAGACGTTTTGGTCTCTCGCTCGATGGCCCACTCTGGAAGAACCACACGTCGCTCTTCCTGAACGCTGAAGGATCGCTGTTCTTCGATGCGAGGCCGATTTTTGCGACCACGCCGGACGGAACCGTTTCCGATCTCGCGTATCGCCCGTCGCGACGTTTGAATCTCGACGCGCGCGTCGAGCACGTCCTGACCAAGACGCACACCGCACGCTTTCAGTTCCAACGCAATGCTGGCTTGCAAAACAATCTCGGCGTCGGCGACTTTGACTTACCCGCGCGTGGTTATTCACAGGAGCAAACTGAATACATCGCGCGCTTCGCCGACTCCGGTGTGTTTGGCAAAAAGTTTTTCAATGAAGTGCGATTTCAGGCGCGCTGGCTGACAACTGAAGCCCGCTCCGTCAGCATAGGCCAAACGATTCTCGTGCCTGGAGCTTTCAACGATGGCAGCGCACAACGCAAAGGCGGGCGGCGTCAACTCGATTTTGAATTAGCTGACAATGTCGACTACGCACTCGAAAAGCACGGCGTCCGCTTTGGTATGCAACTGGAAGCCGGCGGTTATCGGAGCAACGATTCAACGAACGCGCTCGGAACCTTCCAATTCGCCGACCTGGCAGCGTTTGAAGCCGGACTGCCCACGCAGTACACGCAGCGCATCGGCGATCCGACTGTTAAATACCGGCAGTATCAGTTTGGTTGGTACGTGCAGGACGACTATCGCATCGCGAAGAATCTCACCGTCAGTTATGGCGCGCGCCACGAGTTGCAGAACCACGTCGGCGGCAAGTTCAACATCGCGCCGCGTCTTGGTTTCGTCTGGTCGCCAAAGAAGAACGGCACGATCACTTTGCGCGCCGGCGCCGGAATCTTTTACGACTGGTTCAACGCGCAAACTTACGAACCTACCTTGCGCGTCGATGGCCAACGCCAGCGCGATCTCGTCGTAATCAATCCCGGTTTCCCAAATCCGTTTACCGGCGGTTCACAAACAACCCTTCCGCCGAGCCGCATTCAAACCGACCCTGACTTGCAAATCCCTTACATTATTCAAGCGTCCATGGGGTTAGAAACGAATCCGTTCAAACTGTTTCGCCTGACGACCAATTATCAATACCAGCGCGGCGTTCATTTGCTGCACGGCCGCAACCTCAACGCTCCGATTCCCGGTTTCGGCCGGCCCGACCCGACCGTCGGCAACATCACCAACATCGAATCGTCGGCTTATCTGTCAGGTCACCGTTTGATGGTTAGCGTCGGACCGGCGACGTTTGTTCAGGGACTCTTCTGGAACGTCAATTACCTGCTGATGAAGGTCACGAACGAAGCAGACAGTGCATTCAGCCTGCCTTCGAACAACTTCAACGTGCGCGCCGATCGCGGTCCAGCCGCAACTGACTTTCGCCACCTGTTCAGCGGGTTTATCAGCAAGCGCCTGCCTTCTGGTTTCTCAATCTCGACGATTTTCCAAACCAGCTCTGCACGGCCTTACAACATCACGACCGGCTTCGACAACAACGGCGATACAGTAATCAACGATCGCCCCACGGGCGTCGGACGCAATGCCGGACGTGGCGCTGCTCAATGGGAGATTGGTTCTCGTTTGAGCTGGGGTCTCGACTTCGGACCGGATCAGCAGCCGGCGGCAGGCGGCGGCCCGCAAATTCGCATGGTGCGTGTTAGCGGCGGCGATGGCGCAGCGGCGCCGTCATTACCGGGGATGGCGGCGAAGAAGTATCGCCTCGAGTTTTACGCGCAGGCGTTCAACCTGCTGAACCACGCGAATCTCGGAGCATTTTCCGGCGTAATGACCTCGCCCTTCTTCGGCCAGGCGATCTCGGCTCAGCCACCGCGGCGCTTTGAAGTCGGCACTCGTTTCAATTTCTAAACCACGGATCTGCAGCCTTACTTGCCGCGCGAAAATCCGTCCGCTAGAATGGCTAGTTTTCGCTATGGCCATTGATCGCATCAGTGTTAAGGGCGCCCGCCAGCACAACCTCAAAAACATCAACGTCGACATCCCGCGCGACCGTTTTACGGTGATTACCGGCCTCTCAGGCTCCGGCAAATCTTCGCTCGCGTTCGACACGATTTATGCTGAGGGACAGCGCCGCTATGTTGAGTCGCTCTCGGCCTACGCCCGCCAGTTTCTCGACCAGCTCGAAAAACCCGACGTCGATTCGGTTGACGGTCTCTCGCCCGCGATCTCGATCGAACAAAAGACCGTTTCGCGCAGTCCGCGTTCGACGGTCGGAACCGTAACCGAAATCTACGACTACATGCGGCTGCTGTTTTCGTCGATCGGCATTCCGCATTGTCACGTTTGCGGCGCGGCGATCACCCGCCAGAGCGTCGATCAGATCGTGCAGAACGTGCTTGGCCTGCCGGAAGGCGAACGCGTCATGGTGCTGGCGCCGATCGTTCGCGGCCGCAAGGGCGAGTTTAAAAAGGAGCTGGAGAAACTCGCGAAAGACGGCTTTATGCGCGCGCGTGTTGACGGCGAATTGCTGTCGCTCGACGAAGAGATCCGGCTCGACAAGCGGCGCAATCACACGATCGAAGCCGTAGTCGATCGGCTGCTGATCAAGACCGGCATACGGGATCGGTTGACCGACTCGATTCGCACCGCGCTGAAGTTAACAAGTGGCGCAGTGCTTATTTCGATCGTCGACGGCGAAGAGAAGCTTTATTCGGAACGGATGGCGTGTGTGAATTGCGGCATCAACGTTCCGCCGCTCGAGCCGCGCTCGTTTTCGTTCAACTCCGCTTACGGTGCGTGCAAACGCTGTCATGGGCTCGGAACCGTAATGGAGATCGACTCGCTGAAGTTAATTCCTGAGGCGTGGCAGACTCCGGAGAGACTCGGGTTCATGGGCACTGCCGATAAACAAGGGTCCGCCTATCTCCGCAGCGCGCTGCTCGCCGTGTGTAAGCATTTCAGCGCCGACCCGAAAACGCCTTTTGAAGACTTGCCCAAAGAAGTGCGTGAGGGCTTTCTGAAAGGAGTCACAGGCAAATTAACTTTCGCTCAAGGGCTTTATTCATATCAGAACGAGTGGAAGGGCGCGCTGAGTTGGGTAAAAGAAAGATTGGACGAAGCTCCTTCGGAGAAAATTAGAATCTCACTCGAGGGACTGGTTTCGCCTAGCGTGTGTAGCGAGTGCGGTGGACGGCGTCTACGGTCGGATTCACTCTCGGTTCAAGTCGGTGGGCGTGGTATCGCCGAATACACGTCGTTGCCGATTGAAGATGCGGTCGAAGCGTTTGAACAGGTTTCATTGAACTCGCGTGAAGAGCAGATTGCTGGTCCAATCCTGCGTGAGATCAGGAATCGTTTGCAGTTTCTGAACACTGTGGGACTGGGTTACATAACGCTCGATCGCGCATCGTCGACGCTTTCGGGCGGCGAGGGTCAGCGGATTCGTCTCGCAACGCAGATCGGCTCGCAATTGCGCGGCGTGCTTTACGTGCTCGACGAGCCGTCGATCGGGCTGCACCCGCGCGACAATCAAAAGCTTCTGGAAACGCTCTCTGCGCTGCGCGACCTCGGGAATACCGTTTTGGTTGTCGAACACGACGAGGAGACGATTCGCCGCGCGGATTATGTTGTCGATCTTGGCCCACGAGCCGGCGCGCACGGCGGCGAGGTTGTTGCCGTCGGCACAGCGGAAGATATCGCTGACAATCCGGAGTCGATCACGGGGCTTTACATTCGCGGAGCTCGCAGGATTGAGGTTCCCGCTGAACGCCGTGCTCCGAACGGCAAGTACCTGACGATTCGCGGCGCGTATGCGAATAATCTGAAAGAGATTGACGCGTCGTTTCCGCTGGGACTATTGACCGTAGTGACCGGTGTTTCCGGTTCGGGTAAGTCAACGCTTGTTGAAGACATCTTGTATTACGCACTCGCGCGCCATCTTTATGGCTCTTTGGACGAGCCTGGACCACATCGATCGATCGAGGGGCTCGAACACGTCGACAAGGTGATCGAGATCGACCAGTCGCCGATCGGGCGTACGCCGCGCTCCAATCCCGCGACCTACACCGGTCTGTTCACGCCGTTGCGCGAGCTTTACGCGATGCTGCCGGAGTCGCGCGAACGTGGTTACAAACCAGGACGCTTCTCGTTCAACGTGAAAGGCGGGCGTTGCGAAGCGTGCGAAGGCGACGGTATGAAGCGCATCGAGATGAATTTCCTTCCCGACGTCTATGTGCTGTGCGACGTTTGCCGTGGCGCACGGTACAACCGCGAGACGCTCTCCGTGAAGTACAAAGGGAAATCGATCGCGGATCTGCTGGATACAACGGTTGAGGAAGCGTTGCCGCTGCTGGAAAATATTCCGCAGATCAATCAGAAGTTGCAGACGCTGCTCGACGTCGGTTTGGGTTACATCAAGTTGGGCCAGTCGGCGACGACGCTTTCCGGCGGCGAAGCACAACGAATCAAGCTCGCGAAAGAATTATCAAAACGCGCTACCGGCCGAACCATCTACATTCTCGACGAACCCACGACCGGTTTACATTTCGCTGACGTTCACAAATTACTGGATGTCTTGCAACGCCTGGTCTCACTCGGTAACACCGTTCTCGTCATCGAACACAATCTCGACGTCATCAAGAGCGCCGACTACATCATCGATCTCGGCCCGGAAGGCGGCGAACACGGTGGCCGTGTCGTCGCCGCCGGCACTCCCGAAGAAGTCGCACGCTCGCGCCGCTCCCACACCGGCCACGTCCTCCGCCCCCTTTTAAACGGCCGCCTCGGACGTAACGGCAACGGCCCCCACTCTCAGTAGCGTTTGAAAACCACTGCGCTGACCACATGCTATACTTTCGTTCGCTATGAACGAGTTCGCAAAAAGTGGCAGATTGGATAAGACCGCGTTCAGAGTTTTCTCTTCCTTTGAGGAGGCTGAAGCTGCTGATAGGGAATACTACCGTTCTCTCTCGCCCTCCGAGCGGCTCGATATAATGCTTTTGCTCAGAGAACATTACAGTCCGTATTCTGATGAACTTACCAAAGGATTTGAAAGAGTTTGTCGAATTATTGAACGGTCTTGACGTACGCTTCCTGATAGTTGGAGCTTTCGCAGTTGGCTATCACGGTCACCCCAGATATACGTCAGATATAGACATCTTTGTGGACAAGTCGGCTGAGAACGCCGAATTACTCCTGAAGGCAATCCACGAGTTTGGGTTTGGCGATATTGGTCTCAGTAAAGGAGACTTTATGAAAAAGGATCAGGTCATTCAATTGGGAGTGGCTCCAAACCGAATCGACCTGATGACATTTTTATCTGGTGTCAGTTTTGACGAGGCGTGGTCGTCGAGAGAATTTGGTGAGCTTGGCGGACTGAAGGTTCCATTTATCTCGCGCGACATGCTGAAGCGGAACAAGCAAGCAACGGGACGCAGCCAAGACTTAGTGGACCTGGAATACCTCTGATCCGGAGACACGGATAGTTGCCATCAATCTACGACGATCTGCCGCCGCTCGAATTAGATAAGGTAAAGACGTATCCGCTTGCCTCACGCACTAGTAAAGTGAAGCTGGATGATTTTGCGCGGGCGCTGGGGGATGAGGCGTCGTTGGGAGAGTTTCTCGAGGGGTTGCCGAATGTGCTCGCCGTGCAGTCGCTTAGGAAGATTGTCGATAGGATGCAGCGCGCGAGGGAGTTGGGGAGGCCGATCATTTGGGGTATTGGCGGCCACGTAATTAAAACGGGATTGGCGCCGCTGATTATCGATTTGATGAAGCGCGGGTATGTTTCGGCGATCGCGGCGAATGGATCGGTGCTGGTCCATGATGCGGAGATCGCGCTGAATGGTTCGACTTCGGAAGATGTTGACGCAACACTCGCCGAGGGTGTGTTTGGAGGGGCGGAGGAGACTGGCAGACTGCTCAATCACGCATCGCAAGAGGGAGCCAAGGATCAGATTGGGTTGGGTGAAGCCGTGGGACGCAGCCTCGTAGCGATGAAACCGGAGCATCAAAGCTACTCGCTGCTATGCGCGGCGTACGAGTCGAAGGTTCCGTTCACAATTCATCTAACGATTGGCGGCGATATCACGCACTTTCACCCTACGGCCGACGGCGCTTCGTTAGGTTCAACCACACACACAGATTTCAAACTGCTCGCCGAACTCGTGCGGCGAATGGACGGCGGTGGTGTTTATCTAAACGTCGGTTCAGCAGTGGTCCTGCCGGAAGTTTTTCTGAAATGCGTCACACTGGTCCGCAACCTGGGCCACCCGTTTTCCGACATCACGACCGCAAACTTCGACTTCATTCAATCCTACCGTCCATTAACGAACGTCGTGCGCCGGCCCACGGAAAAAGGCGCAGGCAAAGGCTTTTCGATCACGGGCCATCACGAGCTCACAATTCCCTTACTCGCCGCAATGCTCGTCGCCTCCAAAAAAGATTGATTTACGACTTGACCAATCGCCGGGCTCTCTATTATTCTTCTGCCTCTTCTGAAATTGAAAACGGATTTCAATTTCAGACAATTCTTCGGAGGAGCCGGACAATGCAAGTCAGATCTAAGAAGCGCGCCCGAAGAGCGCGCCGGCGTGGTCCCAAGTACTGGATCGTAGCTATCGGCACGCTCGGAATGCTCGTCGCCTACTGCCCACCCAATAGTCATCAAATCGTTCTCGGTAAAGCCAGACTCAACGACAAAGAGACTACTCAGGTTCAACGACAACTCACTCTCGATATTCCGTCCGGCACTCTCGAATCAGTCTTAATTGCCTTTCAGCAAGCTTCTGGTATCGAAGTCGTAATCCCCGACAACGCCATGCGGCCCATCTCTTCCCCGGGCGTCAAAGGCCGCTTCACAATCGATCAAGCACTGCGCGAGATCCTGCGCGGCACCGGTATCAGTTATCGGTTCACCGATCGCCGCACCGTAACGCTCGAGATCCGCGCCGAAGCTGAACAAGTCGAAGTCAGAGACGACGCGAGACTGATTCTCTCGTCGCCAAAATACACGCAACCACTCGTCGACACGCCGCAAACGGTGACCGTCATCTCCAAAGAGGTGATCGAAGAACAAGGCGCAACCACCCTGCGCGACGTGTTGAAGAACGTTCCCGGTCTAACAATCACCGCAGGCGAAGGTGGCAATCCCGCCGGTGACAATCTCACGCTGAGAGGCTTCAGCGCCCGGAACGACATCTTCGTCGACGGCGTACGCGACATCAGCCCGCAAGCGCGAGATCCTTTCAACCTCGAACAGGTAGACGTCGTGAAAGGACCAGGTTCGGTCTACACGGGCCGTGGCTCAACCGGTGGTTCGATCAACCTGCTAAACAAAACACCCGGATTGAAACGCGCCTTCAGCGGCACGCTCGACTTCGGCACCGATAGCACGCGACGCGCAACCGCGGACATCAATCTGCCGATCGGCGACAGCGTCGGTTTCCGTTTGAACCTGTTGGGCCATCATTCCGGCGTAGCCGGCCGCGACGTGGTGAAGTTTGATCGCTGGGGTGTCGCGCCGTCGCTGACTTTCGGACTTGGCAAACCAACGCGCTTCACCGTCAGTTATTACAAACTCAAGCAGGACAACATTTCCGATTACGGAATTCCGTGGGTTCCGGTTACCAACAACGCGCTCGTAGAGTTTCGCGATCGTCCCGCGCCGGTGCCACGCAACACGTTCTACGGTTTACGTAACCGCGACTTTGAAAGTCTGGATTCCGATCTCGTCACACTGAAGTTCGAACACGACTTCAACGACGCGCTTACACTTCGCAATCAATTTCGTTTCGCCAACTCGTCGCGCGATTCGATCGCTACCCCGCCGCGCTTTGCAAACAACAACTCCACCGCCATCAATCGCGAAATGCGTTCGTGGCAAACTGAAGACAAGATTTGGGACAACCAAACGGATCTCGTCGCGCGCTTCAACACCGGCAGCGTCGAGCACGCCCTCGTCTCCGGCACTGATTTCACGCGCGAGGGCAACATTCGCAACACGCGCACCGCGCCAAACATGTTGACGACGTTGTTCAATCCCAATCCTGACGATGTTTTCACCGGCACGATCACGCAGAGCCCGATTACCGGCGATGTGACCGCAAACTCCCAAGCTGTTTATCTTTTCGACACCGCGAAACTCGGCAGACAATGGGAACTCAACGGCGGATTGCGTTGGGATCGATTCGACGCCGACGGAATAACCACCACGGGCACGCCGGTATCGCGTGTCGATCGCATGTTGAGTGGCCGCGCCGGAGTGGTCTTCAAACCGCGGCCGGAAGGTTCCATCTACGCTTCCTACGGCACCTCGATGAATCCATCACTGGAAGGCTTGTCTTACAACACCGCCAACACAGTGATCGATCCGGAAAAAACCTACACCGTTGAAGCAGGAAGCAAGTGGGACTTCTTCGGCGGCCGCATGTTGTTGAGTGGGGCAGTGTTTCGCGTGGAGAAAGAGAACGCGCGAACTCCCGGCGTACTGCCCGGCGATCCGCCGCAAGTGCTGGAAGGCAGACAACGTGTAGACGGAGTCGAGCTGAGCGTTGAAGGTAACATCACGCGAGGGTGGCAAGTACTTGCGGGTTACACATTTCTCGACAGCACGACTATTGATTCCAACGTGGTGGCGGACGTTGGCAAAGAGCTCGTCAACACGCCGCCAAATTCTTTCAACGTGTGGTCCACGTATCGCCTGCCTTCGGGTATGTCCTTCGGCGGTGGTGCACGTTTTGTCGATCGGCGCTTCGGCAACACTATCAACACGCGCGTTGTAGATGCGTACTGGACATTTGACGCGATGGCTTCATATCCGCTCACGGATCACATCGATCTGAAGTTGAACCTCTATAACCTTACTGACAAGTACTATTTCGATCGCATCGGCGGCGGTCACATCGTGCCTGGACCAGGACGCGCCGCGATGATCGGCACGAGTTTCCGTTTCTGATTCGATGTTGTTGCAGGTTCCAGACGTATTAACGGCCGAGCAGGTTGCGAGTTGTCGCGAACTGCTCGAGGCCGCTGACTGGGTGGACGGACGCGTAACCGCTGGACACCAATCGGGCCGCACGAAAGACAACCTGCAACTTCCCGAAGATCACGAGCACGCTAGAAAACTCGGCGACACGATTATCGCCGCGCTGGAACGCAACTCGCTGTTCATGGCGGCCGCGTTACCGCTAAAAGTGTTTCCGCCGCTTTTCAATCGTTACCAGGACGGACAGTCGTTTGGAAACCACGTCGACAACGCGATTCGACAAGTACCCGGAACGCCACATCGCGTGCGCACCGATCTTGCCGCGACGCTGTTCTTCACTAATCCCGATGAGTACGACGGCGGTGAGTTGGTGGTTGAAGACACTTACGGCCTCCATTCGGTGAAGCTTCCGGCTGGCTCTATGGTGCTTTATCCGGCGAGTAGCGTCCATCACGTTCGGCCGGTGACGCGCGGCGCGAGGATCGCATCGTTTTTTTGGATTCAAAGCATGGTCCGCGACGACGGCGAACGCACGCTGTTGTTTGATCTCGACGTCGCGATCCAGCGACTCGCCGCCGACGTTCCGGAGCACACTTCGGTCGTCGAGCTGACTTCCCTTTATCACAATCTGTTGCGCCGCTGGGCCGACGTGTAAGAGTTTATGAAACGTCTTCGCAAGATAATCTTTTGGTGTCACCTGCCAGTGGGCGTGATCGGCGGCGTGGTGATTCTGATCATGTGTGTGACCGGTGTGTTGCTCGCTTACGAGAAGCAGATCACTTTGTGGGCCGACACGCACTCGTATAAATCCGCGCCGCCGTCAGCCGAGGTGCGGCATCTTCCCGTCGCGACCTTGATTGAAAACGCACGCAACAGCCGCGGCGCGACTCCGGCATCGATCACGTTGCGATCCGATCCGTCCGCTCCCGCCGAGATCGGCTTTGGCCGCGAAACCACTCCGCTTTTTGTGAATCCCTACACCGGTCGGGTTCTCGGTGAAGGCTCGCAGCGAGTTAGAAGTTTCTTTCGCACGATGACGGATTGGCATCGTTGGCTCGGCGCGAAAGGCGACAACCGCAACGTAGCGCGAGCGATTACCGGCGCATGCAATCTCGGATTTCTGTTTCTGGTGATCAGTGGCTTCTATTTATGGTGGCCGCGAAGCTGGAATCTGAAGTACGTCAGAAACGTGCTGTGGTTCAAGCGTGGTCTGCCGGCGAAAGCGCGTGATTTCAATTGGCACAACACGATCGGTTTCTGGTCCGCCGTGCCGCTGTTCATCGTCGTGCTGTCGGCGGTCGTGATCTCTTACACCTGGGCCGGCAATCTCGTTTATCGAATCGCCGGTGAAGCGCCGCCGGCTCCGCGCGCGAATCAACCGAACGCCAACGCCGGGGCTAACAAGGACCAAAACGCGAATTTCAACGATCTCGAAACAGCCTGGCTTCGTGCGGAACAACAGGTCGGCGATTGGCAAAGCATCTCGTTGCCACTAACGAACGCGCCGCAACTCACCTTCAACATCGATAGCGGCACCGGCGGTCAACCGCAGAAACGTGCGCAACTCGTGTTGGATCGCACAAGTGGTGACGTCGTACGTTGGGAACCGTTTTCGACTTACAGCCGTGGCCGCCAGCTTCGTTCGATCTTGCGCTTTGCTCACACCGGCGAAGTGCTGGGTATAGCGGGACAAACGATCGCGGGCGTGGTCTCGATCGGCGGTGCGGTGCTCGTGATAACCGGGCTCGGGCTCGCCTGGCGCCGCTTCTTCGCATGGTTCGCAAAGCGGGCAAAGTCGAAACAAACTGTTACCAATGTTGTGAAGCCGTTGCCAGACTCAGTCGGCGACTAATGTTATACTGGCGCCCGTTAAATTATGGACGCCGAAAAACTGAAACACTTTCAAAACCTTCTTCTTACTCAACTACGCCAGTACACCGAGCAGATCCGCACGGATCAGGCAGCCGCGCTCGAGCTTTATGACGACGGCGTGAAGGACAGCGTGGACCTTTCAGTGCAGGATCTGAACAAAGAGATCGCGCTTCGTTTGGGCGAGCGCAGCTCACAGGTCGTTGCCGACATCGATCAAGCGTTGCTGCGGATCAAGGAAGGAAGTTACGGAACCTGCGCTCGTTGCGGTAAACCGATCGATGAACGCCGGCTCGAAGCGCTTCCCACTGCGCGTTACGACGCCGCCTGCCAGGCGATAATCGAAAGCCAGAACGGCGAAGACGATCTGCCGACGCTCTGAATAAGAAGTTTAAGTTCTCTTTCTGAGCTTCTTCTTTGTGTCTCTGCGTCTCTGTGGTTAGGTCACGCTTTCGGGTGGGCTTTGTCGTACACCTCGACCAGCTTCTCCATCGAGACGTGCGTGTAGATTTGGGTAGTCGACAAACGCGCATGGCCCAACAGTTCCTGGATGTCGCGCAGGTCGGCGCCGCTGTCGAGCAGGTGCGTGGCAAACGAATGCCGCAAGGCGTGCGGACTGATGTTGTGCATGCCCGCGCACAGGCGAATGTACTTGTCGACCATTCTTCCGACCGAGCGAGTCGTGATTCGCGTTCCCTGGTAATTCAAAAACAATACCTCTTCGTCGCGTTTGGAAACGGGCGCGTTCAGCAGAAACTTCTCACGAACCTGAAGATAACCGCGAAGCGCATCGCCTGCGGGATCGCCAAACGGAACGATCCGCTGCTTGCGCCGTTTTCCGGTAACGCGAATCAAACGGTTGTGGAGGTCGACATCTGAAACATTCAACGTCGTCAGTTCCGCAACGCGTACACCAGTCGCATACATCAACTCGAGCATCGCACGATCGCGTTTTCCGAGATCGGTTTCCAAATCCGGCGATTCGATAAACCTGATCGCCTCCTCGACCGAAAGATGCGACGGCAGTTTCTTTTCGAGGCGCGGCGTGGAAACGAGCTTTGCGGGATTGAGTTCGAGCATGCCTTCGCGCACGAGAAACTGGAAGAAGGTTCGCAAAGCAGCGAGCTTGCGCGCAATGGATGCTTTCTGTTTCTGCGCGCCGTGAAGCTCCGCGAGCCACTCACGAATCGTGAGGTGATCGATCTCAGTGATCTCGGGTGTGCTCCGTTGTCCGGTGGCTGGATCGGCTGGAGCCAGGAAGTCTAAAAACTGTTCGAGGTCGCTGGAGTAATTGCGTAAGGTGTGCGCGCTGACGTTGCGCTCGTAGCGCAAGTGCTCGAGGAATTGATCGATCAGCGTTTGCATCGAAGGCTTTACCAACTAGCCGAGGACGACGACTTCGGCTTGGGAGAATAATAGCCTTTTCGCGAACGCACGCGAACATCATTTCGCGTCTTGATCTTCAAATCCAGCATGTGCAAACGGCCGTCTCGATTATCCGCGTTCGGGTAATAACTCAACACGTACTGATGCGCGAGATCGGCGGCAATCTGATCGAACGCGATGTCGAGCTCGGCGGTTGTCTTCGGCAGGTAGACCGCGCCGCCGGTTTGCGACGTTATCTGTTCCATGCGCCGCTCAGCCGCGAGCGCACGCAGATTCGCGCCGTCGTACAAGCCGGTTTGGACCACGTAGACCTGGCAATCGTCGCCCAGCACTCGCTGAACCACGAAATCAAAGTCAGTGTGCCGGCTCGTGGTTTCGATTCCGTCTGACACGATCACCAGCACGCGGCGTCCGGAATAGGGCCGCAGGTAAGCAGACGCATTGACGATCGCGTCGAACAACGACGTGCCGCCTTCCGGTTTGCCAAACATCGCGATCGTGTGTTCGAGGCGAACCACGTCGGACGTTAGCGATTGGGCCAGGTAACTGTCAGTTTCGATCGAATAGATCGCTGCTTCGTCCTTCGTCCGCATCACTTTGCGGAAAAACCGGATCGCAGCCTGCTTCTCAAACTCGCGCGCCGAATCAAGACTGCCGCTGTTATCAAACAACATCGCCATCCGCACGCTCGTTTCCGTTCGCGACAGATCGCTCAGCGAGCGCAACTGGCCGTCGACGCGTAGTTCGAAGTCTTCCAGTTTCAGAGTCATCACGGCGTTGCCGCGCTTGTCGATCACTGAAACGGGAATGGGAACGAGATTGGAGCTGATCTTAACTACGTCGCCGGGATCGATTTCATCGCTGACTGTTCCTGACGGTGCGGAAGGCGAGCTAGGCGAACCCGGACGATTTGGATCGGCGATTGGACCAGACGGTTTGCTTCCCTTTCGCCGTCCGGACTGACTCAAAACGGGCAAGGCCGCTAAAAGACAAAGAACCACGGCAGCGGCGAGGAGCGCTAAGCCGAGACGGCTTCTTTGTGTGTGTGCTGAGTGAGCCACTCGTCCCATTCTTTCAGCGCCAATTCGACCTGCAGTCGCCTGCGGTCACGCTTCCTACGAGAGACGCGCTTTGCAGGTTCGGAGAGCGGAGGCAAAAGCGCGAAAGTGATGTTAACCGGTTGAAAATTCTTTGTGTCCGCGTGGGAGACGTAATGCGCCAGTGCGCCTGTTGCACTTGCGAGCGGAGCAGAGATAAGTTCGCGTCCAAACACCGACCGCGCTGCGTTCACGCCTGCCAGCCAGCCCATCGCCACCGACTCGACATAACCCTCGACACCCGTGATCTGTCCGGCGAAGAAAACGTTTGGCCGATCGCGCATCTGCATCGTCGCGTCCAGCACGCGCGGGGAACAAATATACGTGTTGCGATGGATCTGGCCAAACTGAAGAAACTCCGCGTTCTGCAATCCGGGAATGAGCCGCAACACTCGCGCCTGTTCGCCGTAGCGTAGATGATTCTGAAAGCCTACTAGGCTGTATGCGTCAGCCATTAAATTTTCCTGGCGCAACTGCACTGCGGCGTAGGCCTCGCGGCCGGTGCGCGGATCGCGCAAACCGACGGGTTTCATTGGGCCGAAACGAAGCGTGTCGACGCCGCGGCGCGCGAGTTCTTCGATTGGCAGACAAGCTTCAAACCAGCGCGTCTCTTCGAAACGCTGCAAGGGGACGCTGTTGGCTTCTATTAATGCCTGGTAAAACTCGGCGTACTGTTCTTCGTTGAACGGGCAGTTGAGATAGTCGTCGCCGCCTTTGTCGTAGCGCGCAGCGCGGAATGCGATTGAAGTGTCGATCGACTCGGCGGCGATGATGGGCGCGATAGCGTCGTAGAAGTACATCTGATCGCTGCCGGTTAGGTTCATGATCTCGGTGGTTAGTGCTTCTGACGAAAGTGGGCCGGTGGCCACGATGCTTATTACGTTTTCCGAGATCGTTTTGGCTTCTTCGCGGACGATGCGGATGCGTGGCTCGTTTTCGATGCGTTCGGTGATCAGTTCGGCAAACTTGTGACGGTCGACGGCGAGTGCGGCGCCCGCGGGGACCTTCGTGGCCGTGGCGGCTTCCATCACGAGCGAGCCGGCGCGGCGGAGTTCTTCTTTGAGCAGATAAGAAGCGGTGCCGACTTCGTCAGACTTCAGGGAGTTTGAGCAAACGATCTCGGCGAGCTTATCGGTGCGATGCGCGGGTGTTTGTTTGACCGGGCGCATTTCGTAGAGAACGACATTCGCGCCGAGTCGCGCCGCCTGCCACGCGGCCTCGACACCCGCTAGTCCGCCACCAATTACACTGATCTCTTTGTTCATGGCTTTATGTTAGCAGGCGCTTCGATCTTGTAGTCTTTCACGTCACCCGAAAAATGTCTGTACTCGCTCCACTCGATCGTCTTGTTGTAATCGCCGCCGCCGAACAATAGCACCTTTACCGACAGATTAATTTGCGCGAACCGAGGAAGCCAAACGCCCTGCTCCATGCGCGTCTGTTCCATCACGAGCCCCGCGCCGGGTTTTAGCGACGCGACCAATCCACCGGCAATCTTGAAACCCTCCGCAAGACGCGCTTCGAGTCGCATTACCTGTTTGTCGACTGGATCGATCCATATAACGCCGACGAGCTTTGCGATCAAACTCTCTTCTCTGGTTTTGGGTTTAAATCCAGCGCGCGGGCGAAAGTCGAAAACGATGCTTTCGCGTCCTTCGAATCGCTCGCGTCGCGGCGACACGAAGTCGCAAGCACGAAGAAACATCGAGATCGTGGGCTCGTCGTCTTCGTCGTTCTTACTATCTCCAGCCTTCTGTTTCTTCTCGCGTTCAGACTTGTTCTTCTCACGTTCAGCTTTGCGCTTGGCAGCTTCGGCGGCGTCCTTCTCTTTGTCGCGTTCGGCTTTCAGGAACTCTTCCTGCACGCGCTTCTCTTCTTTCGCCAAGCGCTCCTGCGACAGCGGCGAACCGTTCTCGCTGATCAACTTCACGACCGCTTCGCGGTTCGGCAACGGATAAACTTCGTAAACCTTCACCGTCTCCTTTTTGAGTTCGCCTTTGCTGTTAATCTCGCGATCGGTTTCGGTTTGTTTGAACGAGTACTCGGAGACGCGTTCTTCAATTTGGTCCTGGTTACTGCCGACTTCGAGCAGTAACGTGGTGATGTCGACTTTCTCGGTTGCTGCCGGCGGATCGAAGAGTTGATCGCTGATGCCGGTGTTGTATTTGACGCTTTGCAAAACGAGCGTCAATTCTCCTGAGCCATCGAGATTCATCCGCACGCGATGCGGCTCGAGGACGCCGTTTTCAGCACGGTAGTCGTCAAAGACGAGTCGCGTCTTCTTTCCGTCGCTGGTGATCTTAGTAATGAGTTTTGTCTTGATGCTGAAGTAGTAATGCACACGCGCACCGCTGCGCGTTGAGAACTCGACGATGTAAGCGGGTTCGGAACCAAGATCGCCGAGCGACAATACACGCGCGAGTACGTTTGCTTTCTTGAAGTCGGCCAATCGTGAGGCCGCGAGCGTAGTTAGGAGTTTTGCGGTCGCGGCTTCGAGGCTGGTCAGTGTCCTTAGCTGTTTATCTAGACCAAGTTCCCACGCAGACCGCGCATTCGTTCCCGAGATGATCTGACCGTTGCCGAACGTCAGCTCAAGACGTTCCGACGCCGGCGCCTTTCGTAACGTGCGCGCAGTTCCTATTGCCTGATTGTTAAGCTGAACGGTCCACTCATAAGTGGCATCCCGCTGCGTAACGAGCGCTTTTTTTCCGCCGACTGCTTTGAAATAGTTATCAACAATCTTCTCAACGGAAGGCAGTTTCTTAGGCACCGCCGTGCTGCTCTGAGCAACCGACGCCGCGGCACTAACCAAGAGTATTACAAGCGAACACAGCAGATGCCTTAGGGGCGGTAGATTCATTATTGACTATGACTAATTCCGGCTTTGCTTGTGCCTATTAATGCTTCGGGCTCTTCGGTGACGTCGTTTTCGTTACTTTCCGTTTCGGCGCGGCATCTCCGCAGTCTTCTGGTTCTGAAACTCGTGTTCGTTCAGATGACCACCGCGAACTTTGTACCGATCCACGTTTTTAGTTGCATCTTTTGGCATCACTTGTACTCCTGCTTGACACTACAAATCCCGCGTTCGTATAGTGCAACACGTGTTCCGCGTCCTTGTCACGCCTTAGCCGGCTTAGCTCAGTTGGTAGAGCGTCTGATTCGTAATTAGAAGGTCGCCGGTTCAACTCCGGCAGCCGGCTCCAATAGAATCAAGTATTTACAGCCACTCGCGTGAGTGGCTGTTTTAGTGTCTGTCGCTTTGTAGAAGACTGAGCATGAGCCAGAATCATATCACTGGCACGTCTGTACGGTCACACACGCAAAAAGCAACTGCGGCTACGCAGTTGCTCTTTAAAATCTTGCGCCAGCCGCATGCTGTTGAAACCGTCAAGGACCAGTTTCCCGTGCAGCGCCTGAACTCGCGAACCTTCGGGAACGGGGATGTGCCGCAAAATTACGTGCTCGTTTAGATTCGGACCCTGACGTTGCACTGGCCGTCTTTTCATTGCTCGGCGTCTCCGCAACAGTCCGGAATATTGGCGGGCCAGGCACGCGCTGAAACAGCGCCTTCAAGCTGGTCCCATTGCCGGCCACGTCCTCGAAGCCTCTACGAAACGCGTTCGTTACCAGCGACAGAGAGAAGTCGAAAGTGTCCATGTTCGGGTCGGGTACGTTGGATGGACCAACACATGAAGGCAGCGTGTCCTGTTTTTCACAGAAGCTGGTGGGTCGCAACTCGAAAGTTTCAGTCGCGCCACGTACGAGCTTGTCTGTCAGTTGCGCCTGATTGAAAAGATATCCGAAAGCCATCATCGAGTTGTCCCAAAAATCTTTGGGCGTACTCTGGTTCGGCGTCGGCGATGCTTCGATCAAGATGATGTGAGTCGCCTTCCATTTAACAGCGGCTTCGATCGGGATGTTGTGAATATATCCGCCATCGACGATCTTCATCCTGGCTATTTTGTCCAGTTCCTTTTCCTCGTTGCCGAGTTGGACGTCATTTAATGCGCGTGAAGGAAAGATCGGATAGATCGTACTTGAGCCGATCACAACGTCGAGCAGTTTGTCGGTGTTCCGCTTGAGCGGAATAAAACGACGATCGAGTGGAGGCTTCAAGTCCCTGTGATCATTGGCACGGAAGTAAAAATACAAATCGTCGTGGAGGCCGTTAACCAAGTCGGCTTGTTTTTGGTCGACCTTGTCGGACGGGTCGAGGGGAAGCCTTGACGCAGTAATTACAAGGTCGCGCTGAAGCATCGGCCCAGCCGGATCCATGAGCTTCTGTGAAATCAGTTGCAACGCAGTCTGGGCATCCTTTGGCGGTGCGGTTGCAAACTGGGGCTGGATTGTCTTTTGAATTAAAGCCGGGAATTTTTCAGCGAACGCGTCTTCGATTCCTGTCGCCTTTGACGGTGCGCTGGCCCGGAAAAATGTTTCCATTACCAAGCCAATTGCACCCACGACCAAGAGGACACTCATCGCCCACACAAGGTAAGGCCGCCGAGTCGTCCAATCGAAGTTTCGCCAGACGACAGCGCCTACCGCGGCAATGAAAAGCCCAATAACAAGCGGATAGGGAAACGACCAGTTACAGATCAGCGTCACGAGCATCCAGCCGTGGTCTATCCAGTGATTCTCCATCACTCCGGTGATGAGATTGTCCAGGCCGGGGCATTTAGCGATGAATATCTCCAGCAGCGATACGCCAATCATCAACACGACTGTCAGCAAGCGCCAATGGTGCGGATCCTTGACAAAGAATTTTAGGGTAGGCCCAAGCCCCATCGGTTGTTTACGGATAACCGACGTAAGAATGGCTCCAACCCCCTGCACAATTACGATCGTCAACCCGACAAACAACGCCTGCCCAAAGAGAGCTTTAATAAAGTTTCCAAACTTCACTCCGAAGTAGAACGCGAACACAATCTCAATCAGAACGAGAACCAGAATAGCCACGCCTATCGCCAGCCAGTTAACGTTCTCACGACCGAAAAGCAGAACTGCGATCGTAATCAAGAGGGCTTGCAGCAGACCGAAGCACAACCCGAAGCCGAGATTGAACCGAAATGATGGTTGGAAGAACTGCTGTTGGCGGAAAGATCCCCACAGAGCGCCCAGCGCGTCAGGCGCATTTTCTGCTTTCGTTACGCCGGCCGCCACAAGCAATGCGTTAATCGCTCCTCCAGACGTGCCCACGACAAGGTTGATATCGATGGGTGGCCTTGGTTTGGGTTCCGAGGCGCGTGCTTTGTTGATCTCTCTAAGTTTTGCTTCAATCGCCGAGATAGCGCCGGCCTGATAGGCGCACTTCGCTCCGCCGCCGGAAAGCACCAGCGCCAAACGTGGCGTAAGGCGATTCTCTATGTTCGGGTGGTCCACATAACGTGCAAAGTCGTCAAGCAGTTCTCCGATGGTCGTTTTGTAGAGCAGTTGTCTGGGAACCGGGACATTCTTTACCGCATCTTTGCTTACAACGTACTCCTGTTGCCAATTCGCAGATCGCTTCCGCAATTGCACCGTCAAATCTTCCGGACCCGGCCTCCAGTTATCGAACAGATCTTCGATCAACTTCTTGTACTGCTGAAACTTTTCGTCATCCAGGTTGTGATTCACAAAGACCTTTTCACGCGGGATGGTGAGGTTCTTCAACTTATCAATTTCGATCTGTTCGAACGGCTGCGGGGTAGTTGGATCATTTGAGTACCGAGTGCCCTCAAGAACGAAAGCGACGTAGCGAGTTCGCTCGCCAGATGGTTTCTGCGCTTGCTCGCTTAGCTTCTTGAGGGTGCTTGTATGTGAGTAGCTAAACTCCATCTGGTCGGGAGTTACATTGATGCCGTACTCCTTCGAAAGGATATAGCGGGGAATGATGTAGCCCGAGAGAGAATAGGGCCGAACGAACAGGAACTTGAACGGCTTTTCAGCTTTGCCGTTGTTCCAGAGTTGCTTGATGTCTTCGATGGTTCTCGGTTTACCATCTTTTGCGGCGCCGAGGTCAGGATCCGAAGCGAGCGTCAGGCAAACCGTACGGTAGTTAAACACCGAATCTTCCGGAGAAAGAAGCTCCGCAAACCTGTCTTTGATCTCGCTCTTCGAATGATCAGGCTTATCAAACACACTGACGTCGCCGATATAGGCTTTATCAATCTTCTTAAGGTCGTCATCCCCCGCCTCGAGCAACAACTTTGATACTGGCATCCCCGATAAAATAGCAACATCAATCTCACCGCGGTTGTACCACTCCATGACTTCGCCGTAGTTCCCGATCGCAAATTCGAAGCTGACTGGCTCCTTGGTAAACTCAGCTAACTTCTGGAATAGCTTGTCGTAACGCGCGTACGAGTCCTCGACGTTTTGATACTCCGTGATTCCCACCTTTAACACATAAACGGAGGGCGCCGGCGCGGGTGGAGGCGGACTGGCCGCGTCCGACCGGCTCAAATCGGGTTGAAGGGTGGCGATTAACAGAGCCAAGAAGGACAGAGTGAGAACAAACCTGAAACGGTGGACCTTCATGGACATAGTCTCCTGCTCGGGCAGTCTGGTTTTAATTTCTAAAGACTATGTCGGTATTGAGGATTTCATTTCAGCGTTTGTGAGGCTAGATCTGTAGGATTACGGTGACGCAATTCGGATGATGCCCACGTTGCTCGTTTGCCCGCGCAAGGTTACCTTCAGTTTCAACTCAGTCGAGTTGCCCACATTTTCCGGCAGCCGCACAACGATTTGCGACAGTGTGGGTTCACCTTGCGCAACGCCGACAAACTCCACTTGAAGCGAATGCACAAATCCCGTGTCGTCTTCAGCGCTCACTGTAACTGCCGATGAATTCTCTACCGGGAGCAGAGTTAGATTCAAAGCGAACAGCGAGATCCGGGTGCGGAGATCTGATCCGTAGTTCAACGCTCGCACCAGCGGAAATGGATCGCGTAGCAACGACGTAACTTCAAGCGCTGCGGCTCGCTGACTGTTTTCTTCCAACAACAACACGGGCGCCAGATCATCGTTCTGAATAGTGCCTACTGCCTGCGCATCGACGAGAGTAGCTCCCGTGGGATTTGTCAGATTGACGAAAAAGTTCTCGTCAGGTTCAACCACGGGGTCAGCAAAAACAGGCACAGTTGCGATTGAAGTGGTTTGGCCGGGCTGGAATGTAAGCGTCCCGGAAATCGCAGAGTAGTCAGAACCTGCCTTCGCGGTGCCGTCAGCGGTCGAGTACTGAACTGAAACCTGTTTACTACTCGCATTCGATAACCTTACGAAAAAATGAAACGTTCGTGGTCCACTGTTGTTCTCAACGAGCGTTACATCGTTGATGCTGATGCCAGGAAGAGGATCGTCATTCTGTATCGTGATCGTTGCCGTGCCTCGATCGATCGTAACGTTACTCGGATTACTCAGGCTCACCGTGAATGTCTCGTCATCCTCAAACACAGCGTCGCCATCTACCAGAAAAGAGATCGATTGCGATGTCGCACCGGCAGCGATGTTAGCTAACGTGTTTATCGCGCTGTAATCGGTGACCTGAGTCGCCGTCCCCCCAGTTGAGGTCACGTTAACGGCAATTGGTTTGCCACTAGCCGCGGAGAGCGTCAACGTAAAGCTGCGCACCGGAGCTCCGCTATTGCCCTCGACAACCGTTGCGTCATTGATCGAGATCGAAGGCGGCGCATCGTCATCAGTGATAGTGAGAATGGCCGCGCTCAAGCTGCCGAACGACGGCCCGGTCGCATTGAAATCGCTTAGCGTCAACAGAACGGTCTCGTCGAATTCATCCAGGGTGTCGTTATTCAACTGAACGACGATATTCTTCGTCGTTTCGCCATCAGCAAAAGTAACTGAACCCACTGCGGCTGAGTAGTCGGCTGCCGGCGTAGCAGTGCCGTTGCTGGTTGCATACTGAACGGTGAGTGCGCCGCTGGTATTGCCAGTGCGAGTCACACCAAACGTGGCAGTTGACGCCGCCTCACTCACCGTGAGGCTGGTGAGACTAAACTGTGCCCGGCCTTGATTCGCCACGCCGAAAATATCAGGCCCAATGAGAGTGTTAGCGACCATATCCGTCGAACTGCTCTCGAAAAATGTAAAGCGACCGTCCGCGCTGATTACCGGATAACTCGCCCCCAGGTTTGCGGCCGCATTACCAGCCATGTTCGCGCTGAGTAACGTTGTCGTTCCCGCGTTGACGTCACGAAGGTAAACGTCGCCTCTGTTGTTAGTATCTGGCGTCGAAACAAAATTGTTGCCGAAGCCGATGAATGCGACATACCGGCCGTCACTACTCATCACTGCACCCAATACATCATTTCCAGCTCCCGGGCCTCCGCCAGTCGTTCCGCTAATCAACACCGTCGTGTTTGTTTGCATGTCCCTGCGAAACGCGTCGATGCCGTTGTTCGAATCGTTTGCTACATAATTTTTGGCGTCGCTTTGGAAGGTGATGTAACGACCGTCAGTACTGATGACAGGGTTGTAACCATTGTTTAATGGTCCATCGCTGCCGGTGTTGGTGACAGTTGCGCTGACCATCGTGGTGGTCCCGGTTTGCAGATCTCGCCGGAACAGGTCGAGCCCAAAACCAGCGTCGTTAGCAGTTATATCCTGCGCGGGACTCTGAAACACCGCGAATCGGCCATCGCCGCTGATCACCGGTCTTTCGCCGCCCACACTCATTGTTCCCTGCATGTTTACGCTTAGAAGCGTCGTCGTGCCGGCCTGTAAATCGCGCGCAAATGCTTCGGTGAACCCGTTTGGGGCCATCGGAATCGTTACGAGGTCTGTCGCCTGACTCTCAAAGACGACGACGCGTCCATCGTTACTGATGTTTGCGCGCATCGCCTTGTCTTTGGGTACGTTCGTGGTAAACGAGGCGTTATTGCCGGAGGCAGTGCACCCAACATTGCAGCTCACCAGATGCGTAGTTCCGGTTTGGAGATCGCGGGCAAAAACATCAACCCTGTTGCTGGTGTCAATAGCGCTGAGGTTGGAAGACGAGCTTGCGAAAACTATTACCCGGCCATTCGCGCTTATGGTCGGGCTAAACGACTCTCCATTGCCACTGGCAGTACCAGCGCTGTTTACACTAACCAGAGTCGTGATACCTGTTTGCATATCGCGGACGAAGACGTCCGAAAACGTATTAGTGTCGTTAGCAACAAGGTTACCGGCGCGGCTTTCATAGGTCACATAACGCCCGTCAGCACTGATTGCGGGGTTTAGTGAATCGCCATTCCCACCTCCGGTGCCGGCAAGATTCATACTGACAAGCGTCGTAATGCCCGTCTGCAGATCGCGATAAAAGACGTCTTTTCTGCCGTTGTTGTCGCCCGGAAAAATATTGAAAGCAAAACTCTCAAACGCAACGAATCTCCCGTTTGCGCTGACAACCGGATCCTCGCTAATGCCGGAACCGCTAGCGACGTCAGCATTCCGAATGCTGATCAGCACCGGCTTTTGGGCCATTACGTTTGAGCTATAAATAAAGGGGAGAAGAACGACACAAATGGCCGCGATAACAAACTTGCAAAAGCACATAATGAAATTGATAGACTCGCTGTAAGTTTGGGTAACGAGTGCGACGAACTGCCGGTTAGGGGAGTCGAGCCGGATACCGCGGGGGCATTATGTAGTGTTTCCGGATAAAATCAAAACGGGCAGCGCTGAATGGTAATTTCAGAACAACAAATCTCTGATTACAACGAGAACGGCTATGTGATTCTCGAACGCTTTGCGGATGAGAGCGAGTGCGATCTGCTCCGGGCGCGGGCTGGAGAATTAGTCCGGGACTTTGATCCGGCAGAAGTGGTCTCGATCTTCTCAACTCACGAACAGAACCGGACCACAGATGATTACTTCTTAACATCAGGCGACAAGATCCGTTTCTTCTTCGAGGAGAATGCCTTCAATCCGGACGGCACACTCAAGTACGACAAAGAAAAATCGATCAACAAGATCGGCCACGCGCTTCACGATCTCGATCCCGTGTTCGCCAACTTCTCACGAACTCAGAAACTCAAAGAGCTCGCCAATGCCATCGGCTTCGACAATCCCCTGCTGCTACAGTCGATGTACATCTTCAAACAGCCGAACATCGGCGGCGAAGTCACGTGTCATCAGGACAGCACCTTTATTTATACTGAACCAAACAACATCGCCGGCCTGTGGTTCGCGCTCGAAGATGCGACTGTCGAGAACGGTTGTCTTTGGGCTATTCCCGGTGGTCACCGGCAGGGTTTGAAATCACGTTGGCGGCGAGCCGAAGAAGGCGGGATGGAATTTGAAGTCTTCGACTCCATTCCCTGGCCAGAAGACAAACTGGTGCCACTCGAAGTAGCGAAAGGAACGTTGATCCTGCTGCACGGGCTTCTTCCCCATCGCAGTTTCGAAAACAGATCACCGCGCTCACGACATGCCTACACGCTCCATCTCATCGGCGCCAACACAAACTACCCCACCGATAACTGGCTACATCGATCTGAAACGACGCCACTTAGAGGTTTTGATTAACAGGAAGACTAGATACTTGGCCGTAATAGCCCGCGGAAGATGCCCTGCACGCGGACCTGGCTGGCGGGGAGAGTAAGTGGTTGGAGTTGTGAGTTCGCCGGTTGCAACTCGATATTCGCCCCGCGGCGAAATAGACGCTTCAACGTCGCCTGGTTCTCTTCTATTAATAAGGCCACGACTATCTCGCCGTCACGCGCATCAGTGCGGTTCTCGATCAGCGCGATGTCGCCGTCGCAGATGTGCTCGTCGATCATCGAATCGCCCTTCACGCGCAACGCATAAACTCGATCCGGCTTCACCCGCCCGAGCAGAAAACGCGGTACCGGAATCCGCTCATCACTATCATCGCCCACAGCCTCGAGCGGCACGCCTGCGGCGATTCTTCCAAGCAGCTTCACTTCACACAGCGAATCACCGCTCTTGTCTTCAACTTTGACATTCAGCGCAAACGATCCATCTTCATGCTCACGGACCAACAGCCCGCGACGCTCGAGCGCCGCAATATGCTTCGCGATCGTCGCACGCGACTTCACGCCAAACTGCCGCGCGATCTGCGCGTAAGACGGAACGTAACCGTGGCGCTCCAGGAAACGCGTGATGTAATCGAGGATCTCTTTTTGTCGCTGAGTTCGTGGGAGCATTCTTCGTTGAGCAGTTCTGGGTTAAGCCCGATTAAAGTTAGCCCGCTTGCAGGTATGTACTTGAATCGCTCGCTAGAGGTGACGAAGCATTCTAGGTTGCATAAACAAAAGCGTCAAGCATTCATCCACAGATTACACAGATTCTGTACAAACTAATCTGCGTAATCTGTGGATAGTGTGCTTTATCGGATCGAGTAACGCACCAACGTGCGTGGAAAGATCCGAACTGAAGGTGGCATCTGTCCGATCGCCAACGGTGGCGATTTGAGTACGTCATCTGCCTTCTTGCCGTAGATCGCCTGGTTGAGATCGTTGTCGGGAGTGATCACTGCGCCTTTCAACGCCGCGCCGATGAACGCGCCTTTGCTGCGCGAGTACGAAAGAATGCCGGCGTCGAGTCGTGGATTCGTCGAAGCCGCGGCTTCACGGCCGACTGGACCAGCAGCAATAGAAGCTTCGCCGCCAAGTTCAAATTTATCTTTCAATAAACCATTCAAACCGCTCTCGTTCATGATCAGCAGAATGTAATCAGTTTTCTGTGCGCCGATCTGCGGACCGAAACTACCGCCGCCGAGATTGAAGAACGCGGGCGCGCTCCAACCGCCCTTCACTCGACGACTAATCACACCCTGTCCGCCGCGTCCGCCAAACACAAACGCTGCTTTGATCACGCCCGGAAAGACTGCGATCGCTTCCGCGGTGTCGAGCATCTCCTGCGGTATCGCTTTGTCTTTCACGTTCATGATTTCCGTAAACGTTTCCGACGCTTCACCCGCGTGGCGCGCAGCGTCTTTCGTACGCTTATCGTTCTGAGCAGGAGTTACCGCGGCCGTTACGACGAGCAAGCCGATAAGTATTAGTGCGCTAAGACTACGAATCGAGAACATTGTTTACCCCTCCGGTGGTGTTAACGGAATAGTAATCGCTGAAGCTGATTTAAGAAAGCTAGACTCGAACTCTTTGCGGCGGCATAACGCCACACTTTTTTCTTGACTTCGATCCTCAAGGAATACTACATTGCGCTCCACTTTACTAACCGTTGGTCCAAGTGCATTCGGTAGCCCTGCCGAAGCTCAGACCTTGGATCGGTGTTGCTTCCACTCACATCGCGAGACCCCGGCTGCGTTTGTTTCGCTTTGTAAGTAGGAGTCTCTCTAACACATCAATAAACCAGAGCCAGAGCAGAGCAACCTTGCCTGGGTAGAACTTGGACTTTGCTTTTTCAACAGGAAAAGGAGCTTCCCGATGGTGTACATCTCCAAACGGAATAGAAAAAAAGAAAAAGACAAGGAGACTGCGGCTAATAACCGTCGCGAATTGATCGCGGCCGGCTTTAAACGTCGCGATCTCTTAAAGATGGGATTGCTTACTAGTGCTGGTATGCTCATCCCAAAGAAAGGACTTAGTGCACGCCCTTTATCAAGCGCCGGATTTGTTGACGACGATGAACCCAACAGTCCGCCGACAACACCCTTCCAGGAATTGATGCCGCGACTGACGGTGCTGCAACCGGTCGCATCGCTAAGCCCCGCGCCAACCATTGCACCAAACACGGCCGCAGGTGAAGCGCGCACGGTTTCACATCAGGCATTCGCGCAGTTTCCGCCACAACGGTTTTACGAAATGTCCGAGCAAGCTGGCACTGTGCTGATGGCGCCGGCAGGCGAGTTGCCGCCGCAAACGATCTGGGGCTTTAACGGCACCACGCCGGGTCCACTGATCGTCGAGCGTTATGGCAACCTCGGCAGTCCCGGCAACGGCTCGGTATTACTCCGTCTAAGAAACAATCTTCCGTCAAACAATGGCGGCTTCGGCCTCCCGTCGGTGACAAATCACTTGCACAATGGCCATACGCCACTCGAGAGTGACGGATTCCCCTGTTTCTTCATGGGTCAGGGTCAGTTCTACGACCACCACTACCCCAACGTTTTAGCCGGTATTAACTCGACGCATCCCGGCACCGGCGACATCAAAGAGGCAATGCATACGCTGTGGTATCACGACCACCGCATCGATCATACGGCGGAGAACACTTACAAAGGACTCGCCGGCGCATACATCCTCTTTAATGAATTCGACACTGGTGATGAAAACACAGGTTTTCGCCTGCCGAGTTTCGGCGACGGCCAAAACCCGCTCACCAGCTTCGATATCTACATGGTTTTTAACGACAAAGTCTTTGATAACCAGACCGGACTGCTGAAGTTCGATCTCTTCAATACAGACGGCATCCTCGGAGACAAGTTCCTTGTCAACGGCAAGATACAACCTGTGTTGCACGTTAGCCCGCGCCGTTATCGCTTCCGCTGGTTGAATACCGGCCCGTCACGCTTCTACCAGATGTTTGTGCTTGGTCCGAACAATTCGACCAAGTCGTTCTGGCAGATCTCGACGGACGGCAACCTGCTGGAGAAACCGGTGCAGGTAAACAGCGCGCGCTTCTCGGTCGCCGAACGCATCGACGTAATTGTCGATTTCACTGGTCAGGCCGGAAAGACGTTCTATCTCGAGAATCGTTTGGAACAGGACGACGGTCGTGGTCCCGACGGCGACGTTGCCGGCGCAGGCCAGGGCGACAAGATCCTCAAGATCATCGTCGACGGCCCTGTAGTTGCGGACAACAGTATCGATCCCGCAACGATTCCAGCGAACCAGGCGGTCTACTTCTACGGTTTCCCGAACACCGCCGACGCGCCACGCATCACGCGCACGTTCCGCTTTGAACGCGGCAACGGGCAATGGCAAGTCAACGGCCAACTTGTTGGCGGTTGTAACGCCGCGCCCCGATTCCGAATCAAGCGCAACAGCGTCGAGAAGTGGGTCTTCCAAAACAACTCGGGCGGTTGGCAACACCCGATTCACATGCACTTCGAAGAGTTCCAGACCCTTTCCATCAACGGCAACGCGCCATCAAGCACCGGTTTGATCACGCGGGGCCGGAAAGATGTCTTCAGGTTAGAGCACAACATGGAAGCGAAAGTCTATTTCCGCTTCCGCGACTTCGTTGGCCGTATTCCGCTGCACTGTCACAACGTGGTTCACGAAGACCACGCCATGATGGTGCTCGGTCTCATCGACGACGTCGGCGACAACAATACGCAGCCGTAGCTGTTGTGTGGTGTTCCCGCGCAACAGCACAGCTCGCGCCCGGGAAGACCTTGACTCAGTAGATCTGAAGAAAGGAATTCTTATGACAGACTTGAAACGCAGACATCTGGTGGCTGCACTGGGCGCCGCGCCTTTCGTTCTTCCAGTGCTCGCCGCCGCGCAGTCGGTCGATACCGGATCGAAGTTCAAAGTGATTCCATCACGCGACCGGATACGCGACCGCTACTTTCCGAACCTCTCTTTGACGACGCAGGAAGGGCGACAGGTACGTTTCTACGACGACCTCGTCAAAGACAAGATCGTGATCTTCAACATGTTCTATGCGAAATGTGAAGGCATCTGCTCGCCGGTCACCCGAAACCTCGTGAGAGTGCAAAAGGTTCTCGGCGAACGTCTCGGCAAAGAGCGCTGGGGCAAGGACATCTTCATCTATTCGTTTTCGCTCAAACCCAAAGAGGACAACGTTGAGGCCCTCAAACACTATGCGCAAATGCACAAAGTGGGACCGGGCTGGTTGTTCCTCACCGGAAAACCCGACGATATGGAATTGCTGCGGCGCAAGCTCGGCTTTGTCGATCCGGATCCGGAAGTCGACAAGGATATCTCCAATCACATCGGCGTCCTTAAATACGGCAACGAACCGCTCGAACGCTGGGGTGGTTGTGCGGGAATGCAGGCGCCCGACGCGATCGCGGAGGCTGTCAGTTGGGTTGATTGGCCTAAGAACCAGGCAAGCCTGAAGGCGAAGGGAGGTACGAGATGATTCTCAAATCGAGAGTTTTCAGCCTGGCGTTGTTATTGGCGATGGCCGTGATGACACCGGGTGTTTTGAAGGCCCAGGAGACACAGCCGATGAGCGAGGTTCCATTAGGGGGCTCGAGCGCCGGCGGCAAGACGGCAGGCGGCGGCGTTGCCGGCGGTGCTATCAACGGAATTGACGGCGGCGCGGGAGAGGCTTCTTCTTCCTCCGGTCCCGAGGCTGTGGCCTTTGACGGCACTTACGTTTGGATCGCAACTCAATTCAGTGATTCAGTGACGCGCGTGCGTGTTTCTGACAACACGGTCGCGGGAACGTTCACTGTCGGCAAACGGCCGGTGGCGCTGCTTTATGCTGCTGGCTCCGTTTGGGTGGCTAATCTGCTCAGCGACAACGTCACGAAGTTGAATCCCGCGACGGGCGCTGTTTCCGGTACTTATGCTGCCGGCGACGGACCGGGCGGACTCGCTTTCGACGGTACCAGCCTTTGGGTCGCCAATCGTGACGGCAACACCGTCACGAAGCTGAGCACGAGCGGGGCCAAACTCGGCACGTACAATGTCGGACACCGCCCGCTGGGCATTGCTTTCGCTGCCAACAGCATTTGGGTAGTCAACAACTTCGGCAATTCGGTCACGAAAATGAGTCTTGCTGGAGCTGTGTTGGGAACTTATGCGGTCGGCAAAGGTCCATTCGGCATCGCCGGTCAGGGTGAGAACGTTTGGGTCACAAACTATTTCGGCAAAACCGTTACCAAGCTGCGAGCGGCCGATGGCGTCAACCTCGGCGAGTTCAAGGTCGGCGACGGCGCTGCGGGAATTTTGTTTGACGGCACGTTTCTTTGGGTCGTTAATAATGGCGACAGCACGCTGATGAAGCTGACACCTGCTGGATCAGTCGTCACTACTTACGCAACCGGCAAAGGTCCCTTTGCAGTTGCGTTCGACGGCGCGAGAGTCTGGGTGCCGAATTTCGCGAGTAACTCTGTTTCCACAACGGCCGCGAACTGATTTCAGTTTGCTGGACCATCAAACCGGCTGTTCGCAAGAGCAGCCGGTTTTCTCTTGAAACGCCAAAGGCGTTTACTAGTTCCAGCCCGGGGTTGGAGCTTGCGACAACCCTGGGAAACATTAATAAGTGTAGTAGCAACGCTGAAAGCGTTGGCGAGTTTTCGCCTGCGCTTTGCCAACACCTTCGGTGTTAGGCCTTCCTTTCGTATTCGTGTCCCAGGGTTGTGCCAACCCCGGGCTGAAATTAGTTAACGCCTTCGGCGTAATGGAAAACCCTGAGAGCAATGTAAATGAACCTTTCAAAGTAGTCACAAAAGTGTGTCCCCGTTGACAGAAGTTTGTCGCTGTAGTATTAAGTCGCAACTCCCGAGCGACCACTCCCAGCTCTAAAATGGGAGGGCGCAATCGCACCTCGCGAAGGCGATCAATTAATGCCCGACTCAGTTATGCTCCATTAGCTTTCTGCCCAGGAACCCGATTTTCACCTCACCGGTCATTCAACTGAAGGTTTGCTGTAAAGTGAGCTTTTGCTCTCCTTGGGATTGATAACTACGCCTTCAATCGTGGGTCAATTGGAATGGACAAAAGAGTAGAAAAAATTCTCGAGATGATGCGAGATGATGTTCGTGGAGAACTCTGTCTCGCCGAATTCGCACAATCCGTTAACCTTTCCGTCTGGCGCCTCTGCCACATTTTCAAATCAGACGTCGGCATGCCGCCAATCAAATATTTGCGATTGCTGCGCATGGAAAGAGCAAAGGGACTGCTGGAATCAAGTTTTCTGAGCGTGAAAGAGATTGCCTTCCAGGTTGGTTTGAACGACGAGAGCCACTTCGTCAGAGATTTCAAAGCGACCTACGGACACTCTCCGGCAATCTATCGCTCGCAGTTCAAACGCAACGGGAACGGTAATGGTAATACCAATGGGAACGGCAGCGGCAATGGGAATGGCAATGGGTTGGACCAGCCGCATAGCAATCAGCCGGGCAAACTTAGCCGGCACGTAGCCCGCTTGGCAAAGCAGTCGATACTGCCGACGCTGCAATTATTTGTCTACGTGGTCTATTGCTCTTGAGCAGCGATCGCGAGCCGCCGCAAGCGGAAAAGTTAACGGAGCAAAATCCGCTAACGAACGACAAGAAACGCCAAGCAAGAAGTCTTGTTCTACGAAAATCGAAATCGTAAGCTGTGTGGCGATTCAGCACAGCGCAACAGTCGGTAGTTTTCACCATCAGTATTTTCGCTTTAGTCAACTGACGTTACTCAACTGTTTCAGCAAAAGCCCTCGCCTTTGCCGGGAAGTTGGACCAGGATCGAGAGCTTGATCGCCACGGTTCCAGGGTAAGGTCATAACCACTAGCAAAGGATTCTTAGCATTGAGGCCAACCGAACGGCTGAAAGGAGATTCTATGCCTAAAAAGAAGGCAAAGGACCGGCAAGACAACACTGAAGGCACAATCAGTAGAAGAAGTGTGCTCAAGATTGGCGCAGCAGCGGGTGCCGCGACAGTAGTGGCGCCCCACCTGCTGGGCAACGGCACGGCACTCGGCTTCACAGGTGAGCCACCGGCTGAGCCGGCGGTGCGTTGCGTTAATACGGTGCCAGCAACCCCGAGCCCGGCTCATCGACCTTTTATCGACAATTTCGCGGCCCCGTTTCCGGCAATTCCGACGTTTTTGAGCCCGACTCCACAAGAGTTTCAGAATTCAGGAGCGGGTGAAGCGCCGCGTGCTCCGCATCAACGCTGGGCACAATTTCCGATGGACGTGACTTATGAGATGGACGCCAAAGCCGGCCTCCATAAGTTCCACGCGGACTATGGCGACACGTACATCTGGGGTTTCAATGGCAAATATCCGGCACCGACAGTGCTAAACGTTTACGGTCACCCGACCGGCGTGCGTTTCCGGAACAGTCTGCCAGCGGTAACCACAACCTTTGGTCGTAATGAGATGACGATCCACTTGCATAACGGTCACCACGGTTCTGAGAGTGACGGTTTTGCGGGTGATTTCTTCGCGACCGGATTCTGGAAAGACCATCTTTATCCGAACTGCTACGCCGGCCTTGATGCTTTTGGCGGCAATGGCGATACGAAGGAAAAGATGGGCTCCTTCTGGTTCCACGACCACCGTGCGGAGTTCACGCTGAACAATAACGTACTCGGCATGAACGGCATGTTCCTGGTCTATGATCCAACCGACCCGGGTCATGAGCTTCCGATTGGTCCGTCTCTCCGGCTGCCGGGATATTACGGTATCACCGACTTCCCGATAATTCTGACCGACAAGAGGTTCTGCGCCACCGATCCCGTCAGCGGACGCACTGAGATGGTCAATGCGGCCGGCGGCGACAAGTGGGTTATCAACGGAAAGATTCAGCCGAAGCTGACTGTCCGGAGACGCAAATATCGGTTCCGCTTCCTTAACACGGGCCCGACGCAGACTTACGACATCACGCTGATCAAACCGGATGGTTCAGTCGGCACGATGACTGTGATTGCGACCGACGCCAACTTCCTCCAGAACCCGCTTCCGGTGGACGCGGGCGCCGGTGCTGGCAACAGCAACAGCACCACAGCCCCAATCGTTCCGGGTGCGATTCGCGTGAGCGTTGCCGAGCGTTACGACGTCGTCATTGACTTCGGGGCGTTCGAGCACGGCTCCAAGCTTTACCTTAGAGAAAACAGACCGATGTTTGTCGGCAATCCGTCACCGGATCCGCTGCCGGGAACCCTGGCCATCGAAAACGTCCTGATGCAATTCAACGTGGTCAACAGAGAATGGTGGTTCCCACCCGATACACCAGCTATCCCGGCCACGCTGTGCACCTATCCGACGTTGCCGGCGACCGACAATACCTGGGAGTGGCAGTTTGTGCTCGCGGGTGGCCGGTTCAGGGTCAAGAGGCCGTTCGATGCTGGACTTGGATGCGTCTTCGATCCGGATCACTCGGCTCACTGTATTCTGAGGGGCACCACTGAGGAGTGGCTCATAAACAACAACATTGCCTCAGGCTGGCTCCACCCGGTACACATTCACTTCGAAGAGTTCCGTACTCTGAAGCGCTTTGTAAACGGCGTGGAAGTTCCGGTACCTCCGCTACATTCGGGCAGAAAAGACGTAACCCGAATGGAGGCCGGACAGGGTGCTCTGATCAAGATGCAGTTCAGAGACTACAACGGCAGATACCTGATCCATTGCCACAACATGGGCCACGAAGACAACTTCATGATGGTCCGCTGGGATATCTGTCCCGACCTGGCAAGCTTGAATGCGTGCCTGGCCGATCAGCAGGTCTGTCAATTGGAAATGGAAGCCAAAGAACGGTTTAGAGAGGAGATGGCGTAATGGATAGAAGAAGTCTTTTAACCAAAGTGTTTGAGCCGCATCCGGCATCACCCGGCGCGCTGCGGTATACGAACGCCGTGCTCCGAACGCAAAACAACGAAGCGGTCAAGTTCTATGACGATCTCATCCGCGGCAAACAGTGCGTGATCAATTTCATGTACGCTGAGTGTCACGGCTCGTGTCCAGCGGTCACGCAGACGCTGAAGACGATCTACCGGACGCTGAAAGATCGCATGGGCAACGACCTCTTCTTTTACTCAATCACGATCAAGCCCGAGAACGACACACCTACCGCATTGAAGCACTATGCGACAACGCGCAATGCCGATCTCCCGGGCTGGTATTTCCTGACCGGAGATGCCTACGATCTCAAGACCATCCGCTACAGGTTGTTCAATATGGACCACCCGGGCCTGGACGCCGATGAAGCCCTGCACAGTGGTTACCTGCGTCTTATCAACGACGCAAGAAACTCCTGGGGTATGGCCCAGGCGTTTGCCAGCAACAAGAACATCCTGAACCGAATCGCGTGGCAGGATCCGCCGAAGACATACGCGGAAAACGTCGTCGCATATCGGAAAGTGCAAGAGAAGATCATGCAGGATGTCAAGAAGTACGGCTATCGCCGAGACATCTAGGTCGCAGACCAGGAACCAGGAATAGGAGTGCGGCTTCTATTCCTGGTCCATTTCAATGGCGCGTAGTGCTGAATCCACACGTACCATCCCGGGGTAACACAATGAAGATAACTGCAATGATCGCCCTTCTGGCCCTGACGCTTCTGGGCGCAACTGGAACGGCTTTAGCCCAACAGCCATACCCGGCGTCAAACCAGCAAAAACAAACTCCCCGACCATCTGCAAAACCAACGCCAGCCGGAGAACCAAATTTTGGCCAGGCTAAAGAGAAGTGCCCTTGCGACATCATCGGAACCTGGAAGGCGCAAATCTCGACAAGCGAAGCGCGTCTTTACACGTTCGACGGTGAGGGCGTAGTCAAGGTATTTCAAGTTTCCGGCGACGCCAAACCTCAAGAAATCGCAACTGCAAAGTACGAATTCGTCGAGGAACCAATCGTCGAAGAAACGGCTACGCCGAAGGCTCCTGACATTACGGTCACTTTCACGGCAACCGGCAAGAACCGGATTTTCGGCCGGACCAACACGACCATGAAGGTCGTTAGTTACGACGACTCTTCCCTGACCTGTGAAATTCCCGGTATCGCGGAAAAAGTCAGGTGGACGAGAGTTGATCCGGATCGTTATTTCATGATTCTTGTCGCGCGTCAGAATGAGTTCTACAACAAGAGCGGGACAGCGTTTCCAATGGTCATTAAGTTGACCGGAGGCGTTGCGAAGGTTGACGCGGCGGGTCTTTATGCCAACAAAGGACAATGGGCCTTTGGCGGCGTTCCACCCGAGATCTACAAAAATTATCTGCGAGAATCGCGCGGCGACGAAGAGGTAATTCTGCGGTTGGAAATCGGTTCACGGCAGTATGAAAGAGCTTTGAAAGTTGTGCAGGAGTGGGAACGGCGCGCAAGAGAAGGCGCACTCTTGTATCAGGCGGAGAGTCCATTTATTCTCAATAACATTGTGCTCGTGAGGGCCGTTACAGAGACTCTGAACCTTTGCCAGAACGACTTCGATCTCTACAAGCTCGACTACGCTTATCCCAGGGATTGGATCAGCGATAACTACAGCCCCGAATTCGTCCCGTTTTTCTTCTTCAAAGAATTGCGGCGACGGAATGAAGCACGACACATTGAGTACAAGAAGTTTCAGGAACTCGTGCCGCTGCCCAACGTGGCTAGCCGGTAGTTTTTCAAGGTCTGACCGGGGGTATTTCTATGAAAAAGATTTCTTTTCTGATTGTCACAGCAGCGTTGATCGTGTTCGGTGGACCACTGGTCCTGCGGGCACAAACACCAACGACGCCTGATGACAAATCCGCAACGCAGCCGAAAAAACGTGGTGGAATTTTCACCATGTACGCCATGGACCCTTTGTCCCGTAACCTGTGCTTCAGTGACGGGAAAGAGGGGATGGCATTCGTCAATCACAAATGGGAAAACCGTTGCAGCGATCTGAGCTTTACGTTGGCTGGAAACGGCACCTTCGTTACCGGTGTGGAACTGAATCGAGCGGGAGCTATCGTCGATCTCGGTACGGCGAACGATCTCCGCGGAAAATACAGTTTCGAAGACGCAGAGAATGGTGGCGTTGGTTTTGCTTCACTGCGTGAAATGGGGGGCAAGATCATGATCCTCCAGGACGACATCGGCAAAACCCCGGCAACGTGGCAACTGCTTCAGGAGGCGTCCCAACTGACTGAAACAAAGTCATCGGCCACCGCGCCGATCAAATTGGGCCACATCTACCTGGTGCGGGTTACCGATACCCGAGACAAGAATTACCAACTGCTCGTCAAGTTCCTGGTGGTCGCGTATCGGGCTGATGAAGCAGTGACGCTGCGCTGGGAGTTGCTTTAAGACTCCTCAGCCTGAGTCGGCAATAAATTCAGTAGCGCTTTCCTTTAACACGGAAGCAAGTTAACGAAATTCCAACCTGAAGGAGACAGGTATGACTCAAGAAAATCAAAGAGTTGGCGGCCCTACCGGATATGCAACAGGCACGGTTTGTGCAAAAACTGGTAGCTACAAATCGAGCAACAAGTTCATGGACACCATCATCGTGGTGTGCAAGGGCGATAAGTTTCCGTCCGGCACTGACGGCGCAAAGACCACTTGGACAGCTCTGTCGTCAAGCGACGCCAGCAAGACTTCATTTGAGTCTGTCAAAGTGTCCGCCGGCACCATCGCCTAAGACACGCACCACCTACCTACCACTGAATATCGTCGGGCACTATGAAAGAGCATTCTTCCTGCTCTCGCCAGAACAAGACGTGAGCAGGAAGAAGAGCTCGATATCGAGGAGGGCTACATGAAATTCAGAAGATCGATCGCACTGCTTTTCGTGACAGCGTTGGTTTTGACGACAGGTGGCTTGTACTACACGTCCTCTGCCGTCACCGCCCAGGAGAAGCAATCAAATACTGAAGCCTCAAAAACCCCGACAGGATTTGCGACTGGTACGAAGTGTACGAAGACCGGCACTTATAAAGCCGGCAATAAATATTTGGAAATTATTATCCCGATGGAAGAGGGCAACGACTTTCCTCCTTTTCCCGATGGTGAAAAAGTCACCTGGTATCCGATAACCCCGAGCACCAAGAGCACTTTCGAACCTATCAAGGTCTCTCCCGGTACGAACTAGGGATTCAAAATGAAAGTCCGCGGTTTTATCAGCGTGCCGTTGCTGGCGGCATTGATTTTCACAACAGAAGGTTTATACTCGGCCCCAGTCGTCACAGCAGAGACGGAACGTTCGGCCCATCCCAGCAAACCGATCCAGTTCCAGTATGTTTGTCCCATGCACGAGGACGTGAAATCCAAACGTCCCGGTAAGTGTCCAAAGTGCAAAATGAAGTTGGAGAAAAAGCGAATCACGCAGCCCGTCGAATAGTTGTTCGTCTGACTATTCGCCTGCTTGCGTTCGTCGTCGCGCTATCATTCTTGGCGGCGCTCTTGCCGCTTGCCACGGTCTCGGCAGCAAGCTCGACAATGGCCTGCTGCATCGGTAAGAAAGAAGAAGAGTCTCATTGTCACGCTAGTGCTAAATCAAAGAAAGCTGCCTCACACGAACACACCGCGGATCCCTCAAATCCTGCCGTCCAATCCGCTGTTAAGAATCCATGTTCTGACTGCTGCGCTTGTTCGGTTGCGAATCAACAACACAGACGTGAACGAGGAACGGCCCAGCCGATTGCTCGGCTCACGCCGCCAGTAACGGTTCCCTCGCGTTATGCGAGCTGGACCTTCGTATTTTCATCGACTGATGTGTGGGCACAGATAAGCCCGCGCGGCCCACCTGCCATCCTCCTTTAATCGATCGTCAACAATTGAATAAATCACGATCCTGGAGGAACTTCGATGAAGATTCGTGTATTACTCGTCTCCATCTGTCTCCTGGTCTCGCTGCCCCTTGTAACTGTCGCACAACAAAACGTCACGTCGGGCACGCTGAGCGGCCGCATTGAAGATACACGCGGCGCCGTGGTGAGCGGAGCAAACGTAACCGCCACCAACCTGGAAACGAATCAACAACTAGCAACTACAACCGACGACGAAGGTCGTTACCGCTTCCCTTACCTGCGCACGGGCGCCTATGACCTGAAAGTGGAAGCCACGGGCTTCGCCGCCGTCAGCAAGCAGCTCACTGTTCTGGTGGGTCAATCGCTCGAGTTACCGTTCAAACTCGACGTCGCGGGAGTTTCAGCACAAGTACACATCGGCAGCACCGACGTGCCGCTCATTGAGACTGTGCGTTCGCAAATTACCGAAACGATCCGCCCGCGCGATATACAGGAACTACCGCTGAACGGGCGCAACTATCTCGACCTGGCATTGCTCATTCCCGGAGTTTCACCGACAAACACCGGCAGCAACCAGCGCTTCGCCGAGACGTCCGCCGTGCCCGGTCAAGGCCTCTCGATAGCCGGCCAGCGTAATCTCTACAACAGCTTTATCGTCGATGGCGTTTCGGCAAACGATGACGCCGCGGACCTGACCGGTTCCTACTACAGCGAAGAGGTCATCGATCAGTTTCAGGTCGTGACTTCGGGTGGCATCGCGGAGTTTGGGCGCGCCTCCGGTGGAGTGGTCAACATCCTGACGCGTTCCGGCAGCAACGACTGGCGTGGAAACCTTTACGGCTTCTTCCGCAATCAACGCTTCGACGCGCGCAATCCGCTGGCGCCGACTAAAGATCTCTTGACGCAAGGTCAGTACGGCGGCACTATCGGCGGCCCGTTGCGCCACGACCGTACGTTCTTCTTTACAAACTTCGAACAGACTCGCAGAAACTATTCCGCTGTTCTTACCATCGCTCCGGGAGCCGTAAACAGCATCAACAACCGGCTGCGCGCGGTTAATTATCGCGGCCCATTGATCGAGACCGGCGTCGTGCCCGCGAGTTTCGACACGACCAACTTCTTCGCGCGCATCGATCACCGCATCAACGCGCGCAATCATCTCAGCGCGCGTTACAGCCTTTACCACATTGAAGCTGTGAACTCGCGCACTGTCGGTGGCTTGAACTCCGTCAGCCGCGGCACGGGACTGAATGACACCGATCAAACGGTCCAGGTCAGTAACGTGACGACGTTGAGCAGTCGAACCGTTAACGAAGCGCGGTTCCAGTACACGAATAGCCGGCTCGCCGCTCCCGCCAATGACGAGATCGGACCCGCTGTCAGTATTTCTGGTGTTGCCAACTTCGGCTCGTCGACTACTTCACCGCTCGCGCGCGACATCAATCTTCTCGAAGCCGTCGACAACGTCTCGACTCAGTTCGGCGACCATTCGGTCAAATTCGGCGGCGGATTTCTCTACAACCGCCTGAACATACTTTTTCCCGGCGCTTTCCCGGGCGTCTACAACTTCACGTCGCTCAATAATTTTCTGAACGGCGTTTACAACAATTACCAGCAGGCGTTTGGCGTTCCCGAGCAGTTTCAGTCGAATCCGAATTTCGGCGTGTTCGTGCAGGACGAGTGGCGCGTGCGCCGCGATCTCACGATCAATGCGGGGTTGCGGTACGACGTGCAGTACCTGCCGGATCCGATCGAGACGGACACGAACAACATCGCGCCACGGCTCGGTATCGTTTACGCGCCGGGCGACCGCAAGACTGTGATTCGTGCGAGTTACGGTCTCTACTACGATCGTCTCCCGCTGCGGGCCACGTCGAATGCGTTGCAGCGCGACGGTTCGAAATATCTCGTGGTCCAACTCGCCCCGACCCAAGCCGGCGCTCCGGTGTTTCCCAACGTGCTGACGGTTCAGCCGAATACGCTGACGACGAAACCAAACATCACGCGCATCGATCCGAATATCGAAGTTAGCTACAGCCAGCAGGGCAATTTTCAGATCGAACGTGAGTTGCCGTGGGACGCGGTGGTATCGGTCGGTTACCTGCACGTTCGTTCGAAGCACCTGATCCTTTCGCGCAACGTGAACGTGCCGAGGTTTCCGGCTTCGGCGGGCGTTCCGAATCTCGGCCGGCCCGATCCGAACTGGGGCAACATTTCGCGTTTCGAAAGTTCAGGCAATTCCAACTACGACGGCATGGTCGTTTCATTCAATCAGCGCGCGTCGCGCTGGTCCACGATGCGCCTGTCGTACACGCTGTCGAAGACGATTGATAATGCGGGTAATTTCTTCTTCTCGAGCCCGCAGAACAATTTCGACGTCAACGACGATCGCGGCCTTTCCGATAACGATCAGCGCCATCGACTCGTATTGAGCGGCACGTTGGAAGCCCCGCAAGGTAAGTCAAACGGCGTGGCGCGGGTACTGCGCGGGTTCCAGTTTGGTTACATCTTTACTTACGCCTCGCGTTTGCCTTTCAACGTGTTGTTGGGAAGCGATCGAAACTTCGACACGAATCTCAACGATCGACCCATTGGCGTAGGCAGAAATGCAGGCCTTGGTTTTGATTTCGCCTCGCTCGACCTGCGCGTGAGCCGGCGGTTCAAGTTAACTGAACGCATCGACCTGCAATTGCTCGCCGAAGGCTTCAACGTCCTGAATCGGCCCAACTTTGGCGTACCGAATAACACGTTCGGTTCCGGAGTTAATCCGCTGCCGACTTTTGGTCAACCGACGGCGGCTTTCGATCCCCGGCAGTTTCAGTTTGGAATGAAAGTGAGTTTTTAATCACCGATGAAACAGATCCTGGGTTTGGGTGTTTTAGTTGGTTTGTTGCTTCTGACCGGTTGTAATCGTTTCGCGGCCGACGCTTCCCGCGCGACGTTTCAGCCGGTTCAGATCTCAGCACCTGATGTCGATGCCGCCGAGCCGGTGACGGCTACTGCGCCGGACGGCGGCTTCTACGTCGCGTGGGTGAATCACAACGCAAACAGTAAGTCAGATGTGATGCTCGCGCGTTACGACAGCGAAGGCGCGACGGCGAGCTCGCCGATTACGGTGAATCAGCAAGCCGGTGTCGCAACCGCGTGGCGCGGCGATCCGCCGAGCATTGCGGTAGCTGATAAATCTGTTTACGTGCTGTGGACCTCTCGTGTCGAGTCAGACGGCAAGAAAGGCACCGATCTTTATCTTTCCGTCTCGCACGATCAGGGAAAGACTTTTGCTTCGCCAGTGAAAGTGAACGACGACAAACTTCCCGGCGCTCATGGCATGCACTCGCTGGCGGTTGCCAACGACGGAAAGATCTACGCCGCGTGGCTCGACGAGCGAAACATCAGCAAGCCGAAGCCTTCGAAGCACGCCGGCGGCCATCACATGGAAAGCAATCGCGAGCTCTTTATCGCGTATTCAACCGATGGCGGCAAAACGTTCTCGGCGAATCGCAAGGTCGCTGAGGATGCGTGTCCGTGTTGCAAGACCGCGCTGGCTGTTTCACCTGATGGCACGGTGTACGCGGGTTGGCGGCAGGTGCTACCGGGGAACTTCCGGCACATCGCAGTTACGAGCTCAACTGATGGCGGCGCTAGCTTCTCTGCGCCGGTGATTGTCAGCGACGACAAATGGATGTTGCAGGGCTGTCCGGTTTCGGGCCCGTCGCTTTCGGCGGATGCAAGTGGAACTTTGAAAGTAGTTTGGTATGCTGCCGGTGAAAACGACGCGCCCGGGCTCTACTTCGCCGAGACACGCGACAAGGCACGAACCTTCTCGCCGCGCAGCTTGTTGATGCAGGAAACTGTGAAAGGCACGCCGGCACTCGTAGGCACGAGCGATCGCGCTGTGGCAATCTGGCAAGGCGCAGTCGGACAACAGCCAGAGACGAAGATGCGCGAGATCGGCGGCGCGGGTGCGGCGGTCAGTGTGGCAGCGAATGCCGAGTTGCCGAGCGGCGTGTTGAGTAAGGGCAAACTGTTCGTCGCTTACATCACAAAGGTTGGTGAAAAAAGAAGCGTATGGCTCGCAAGGGTTGGTTAACGCGCGCAGCTCGAGTTTTTCTTATCTGTTTATCGCTAACGTTGGTCGCGGCTTGTGGCGTTCACGAATCGCCGCATCAGAATGCCTCAACACCCACGCCTGCTTCCGGCCCGGCCGCGGCAGTTCAATCCAATCAATACAAAGCTGAAGGTGTTGTGAAGGCGCTGAACCCGAAAGGACCGGCGATCGAGATCGATCACGGCGACGTCGAGGGACTGATGCCTGCGATGCAAATGGAGTTTCCGGTCACTGATGCCAACCTGCTGAACGGGTTGGCCGTCAATGACCGGATCGACTTCACCATCGAGAACGCAACCGACGGTATGAAAGTGGTTGCGATCAAAAAGAAGTAAGCCACAAAGAGGCTTGGCTTGTGTGCTTACCCTTTTTTCAATTCATCCAGCGCCGCCAGCACTTCGTCGCTGTGCCCGCCGACCTTAACCTTCTCAAACACTTTCGCGATCTTGCCCTGCGGGTCGATGATGAACGTGTTGCGCGCGGAAAGCTTCATGCCGTTGTATTCCATCACCGAACCATATTGGTTCGAGACTTTCGCCTCCGGATCGGAAAGCAGTTTGAAGTTCAATCCTTCCTTCGAGCAGAACTCCTTGTGCGACTCCGCAGTGTCGACGCTCACGCCGAGGATCACCGCATTCGCGGCGTCGTACTTGGCGAGGTCGCGCTGGAAGTTGCGAGCTTCAAGCGTGCAGCCGCTCGTGAAGTCTTTCGGGTAAAAGTAAAGCACTACCCATTTGCCTTTGAAGTCGTTGAGACTAACTTGCTTGCCCTCGTTGTTGACGAGGTTGAAAGTTGGCGCCGCAGCTCCCACCGCCGGTAATTCACTAACGGCATTCACCGGATTACAGGCCAGCACGACGGCCACTACAAACGCCAGTAGAAAAGCATACTTACTCATTTATCCTGATCCTCCCTCACTGTCCAAATTGTTGAACGATGCGATCTCGTATCTGCGCGGGCGTTAACTTCTCCTCCCGCTCGAGTTTCAGTGCCAGCAAAGCTTCGTTGACGCAGACCGCGCAATGCGAGGCGTGATCGTCTTCGAAGCAACTGTAGAGACTCTTGTGGCCCATGCCGCGGTCGCAATGGCAATAACACGGCATTTGCGCAATTGTTTGTGGTATCTCACGCGCTGCCCGGTACGCGTCGCGAACAAGTCCGTTGAACTGTTCCGGCGGCAGCGTTGGACCAAGGGTCGAACGGCTGGGCGCGTGTTCGAAGTGCGCGGGCAGCGTTTTCACCGTTGAGTCCGGCGGTTGAATGGGAGGATGTGACGTTAAGTGATCCGGCGGCGGCGCGGGCGGTTGTTGCGGAGCCGACTTGGAGTTGACCATCAGTATTGCCGCGACGCCGAGAATAGCGATGCCTGCGATTATTAGCCAGGGTTTACTCATTGCAGTATTTCTCCGGGAAAGATGTTATTAAGACTCTCCCGCAAAGGCGAGCCTTCGCGGGAGAGGTTATGAAACGCGTTAGTTTGACTTTTCCTTCGCGTCCTTCTGCTTCGCGTCTTTGCTCTTCGCTTTGCAGCAGGAACCGTCGGCCGCGTGGTCTTTCTTGTCGTGCTTGGCGTGCTTCGCATGGTTCGCCATGTCGCACGAGTCACCGCTGCAACAGTCATGCTTGGCATCTGCGCTCGCAGCCGCTGAATCGGCGTTCGCAGTCGCGCCTTCCTTCTTCATATCGCACGAGTCGCCGCAGCAATCATGCTTCGCGTCCGCGCTCGCTGCCGCAGTGTCGGCACTTGCTGGCTTAGCGTCGGCGTTGGCGGTAGCGCCTTCCTTCTTCTTCATCGGGCACGAACCGTCTTTACAGCAGTCCGACTCGGCCGCCTTCTTCTGGTCGGCGCCCTGAGCTGGCGTTTGCGCCGGCTGTTGGGCCATGACCGCGACGAAAGCGGACAAAAGCAGTGCGACGAGCGCAATCAGAATAGTGCTCTTATGAGGTCTCATTATAGTTCTCCTTACAGTTTGAGAGATAGATACGGGTGATTTAACCGGCGTTGAGGCAGATCTCTCTTTAGATCAGGAAAACACAACAGCGGAGATGCGTAGGACCACGGTTTGGTAAATATGACTGGACGGGCTTGAATTCAGCTTGTTCCGTCGTGTGCTTGATAGCAGGCAACACAGCTACGGAAGAATGACCTGGGTCCGGAAGACTGCCGTTACTCTTCGACGTCACCGCGGTGGCGTTAGTCATGAGCGGGCAATCTTTCATGCTGTGCGGAAGCGAGGTCAACGCGGAAGCATCTGTTGCCGGATTCGGCCGGCGCGCAATCGTTTTCGATTTTTGAGGTTTTGGTTTCTGAGCGTTTGGCCGTGTGCAGCAATCGTGCTGACGCGACCTGTTACAGCTATCGCCCGAAACCGCGGCGCTGGAATCATCCGGTTTAACGTCCGCCGCCAGCACCTCGTTATTGCTGCAACCAAACAGACAACCACCCGCCATCCACACTGAAACGCTGACCGCCAACAGCAGTCGCGCAGCCTTGCTGGCGAGTGTTAAAAGCATCGGCGGAAGTCTACTCCCGTTCCCGCCCATTGTCGAGAAACAGGCCATGTCGGTAGTGCCCTAATTTGAAGACACTACCGGCCATGTGGTGACAGTAAAGAGGCCGTGTTGTAGTGCCTTGTGGTCTAACGCCGAAGGCGCGTTAACCCGGTGTCTTGAACGCCGAAGGCGTTCGCTAATTCCAGCCCGGGGTTGTTTCAACCCTGGGGGAATCAACAAAACATGATTGATAACGCTGAAAGCGTTGGCGACTGAAACACCCAACTCGCCAACGCTTTCAGCGTTAGGCCGTTCGTTGGAATTGTTACCCAGAGTTGTCGCAAGCTCCAACTCCTGGGCTGAAATTAGCAAACGCCTTTGGCGTATTCTCCGAGGAGGGGCATTCGCACATGAAGAGATTCGTCCCCACGGCCGAAAAACACAAAAGCACAAAAACGCCGCAAGTTTTATGTAACCGGTCGCTTGTTAGCCTAGTTGCCGGAGAACACAAATGAGTATCGACAAAAACAACATTACAACCCAGGATGAACTGAACGAACCGGCGCCGATGGATCAGGCCGATGAGCGGGCCAAGGCTGAAATGAAAGAATTGGAACGTCAGGCGAAGAAAGACGTCGCCGAGGGATTACAACAAACTGACGTAGAAGATGATGAAACCGGCGCAGAAGATGACGATGACAAACCGGCGCCGTCGCTGCTGGATCGCAGACGTTGAGTGTTCTGAAGAACCGTCGCTGGCGTTAACGAGAGCTGGCCGTATCTGACAGAGCTTCTTCGATCGCCTGCTTCAACTGCGGCGGGGTGTTCTGTGGGTGAAAACCGAGAAAGTGTTTAGCAACGCGGCCGTCACGTGTGACGATAAAACTCTGCGGAATCGACGGCCGTCCGCGCATCAGCGCAATCGCTACTTCGCGCGGCGCCCAACCAACCTGATAACCGACGTTAAAGGCACGAACAAACTCCTCCACGCTCTGCTCTGACGCAACCGGATCTTCCGTCGATAAGCCAATGATCTCCAAACCCCGATCGTGATACTCCTGGTGCAACCTGACGAGCTCCGGCGTTTCTCGCCGGCATGGTCCACACCACGTGGCCCAAAGATTAACCAGCATCACCTTTCCTGAGTATTTTGAGAGTTTGATCGGTTCGCCGCCGTTTACGGCCTTCATCTCGGTGTCGAGCACCACCGCCGGCAACGCTGCTGACGCTGCATTTCCAGATGAAGAGGCGGGTTTGGAACTCCGCGGCTCCGGGTCGTTTGAGTTGCAACTCGACACGCCAAACGCTGCGAGCAATCCCAACACGATCAGCGTGGTCACAATCCGCAGAGGCGACCAAAACTTTACGGCCCCTGTTTCCTGCTTCTTTAATGCCATGAGGATTTAATTCTTCTTTCCAAACCTGAACGATTCGAGAATTACCGGCGCCTCGCCCTTTGTACCGACATCTTCCACAGATGACAGTTCCGGCGCAAGGTTTGTCGTGAACATGCTCAAAAGCGCGCCGCTGGTATCGCCCTGTTTGCCGGTCGGCAGGAAAATCACGCGTCCCCACAAATGAAGATCGCCCTTCTCAGTTCCCTTCGACAATCCTTCCCAGCGAAACTCGTAAGCCTCCATCGAGTTTACCTTTGTCGGTCCCTCAGAAACTTTCCTGTATTCCGGAAAAGCCTTCGCCAGCGAGGCACTGAACTCCTCTACCTGTTTCGGATAGCTCGGCAAGTCGCCAACAAATGTGCCGGTGCTCGGATACCAGCGCACGACAAAGTTTTCCTGCGTGAAGTCCGGTGGAAGTCTTCTTTCCACTTTCACGAAGTTGGCCGCACCCGCAACTCCGGCTCTGGGATCGCTCTGCCACGCCTCGGGATAGTAAAAACTGAAGTCGAAATAGTTCGTCGCCAGTGCTCCAGAGAGCTTGTCTTTCGAATTTGTGAACTGGACCGTTCCCGGCGGAGGCACATACGCTTCCTCTGGCGTCGGCGTCGGCGAAGGTTGTTCGATAGTTGGTGCGGGAGTCGGCGTATTGGGTGTCGGTTCGACGACTATCCGAGGATTGCGCTCCGCGGCCATCTGGTCCAACTTTGGTTTCACCACGAGGAAGAATGCAGCCGCAACTGCACCGCCGCCTAACAACAGAAACACGAGCACGCCCACGATGATCCACGGCAGCTTCGACTTCTTCTTCGCCGCAACAGGCGGCAAAGGCGCTGAAGGAGCTTGTTGTTGGACCACCGGTCCACTCGGCGCAGAGACTGGCGGCGCAACCGGTCCGGTCGCAGCGGAAGACAATGCTTCAGTGGCAGCCGGAGGCGGTGGTGGCGGAGGCGGAACCACAGCCGGAGGCGGTGGCGCTGGAGCCGGCGGCGGCTCTGGAACCGGCGGGGGCGCTGCTGGTTGAGTGAAATCCGCAGTGTCTGGCCCGACCGTGGTCGGCTGGCCCGTTGGGCCAGTGTTGCGCGGCAAAGCCACCGTTGCCGGATAACTCTCGATAATCGTCGCGTTCGGATCCGGCAGCTCGCGGCTCGTCGGCCTCTCCGACGCCGCATTCAAATCGATCGACGTAGCGCGTATCGTCGCATTCGGATCAAAGGTTTGCGGAGCAATCAGCAGCCCACCGTCAAACGTGCAAAACTTCTGGCCTTCATCCGGAAAAGTACGATTACACTTGGGGCAAGTCTTCATACGGGCGAAACCTCGCGGCGACAATCAGATTTGATTTCTACTCTCAACCAGCACTTTCAATCAATTCGCACGCGCTCGCTGTAACTTCTGCTGCGCGCCGCGGTTGCTCGGATCAAGCGCCAGCGCACGTTGATACGCGCGCACGGCGTTGTCCTTCTGCTTCATCTTCAAATAACCGTCTCCCACGCCTTCAAAACCAAACACTCCGGCAAGCTGCTTCTTCTCACCGTCGCCGGCAAAAGCTGAAGCCTTTTCGTAAGTTGCTTCCGCGTCACTGAAACGATCCATGCCGAGATACGCACGCCCGAGCAGATTAAACGGCTGAAACGCACGCGAACTCACTTCCGTCGCTGACTTCAAATACGGCTCGGCCTCCTGGTATCGCTTGTAAACCACCAACATCCGGCCCATCAGCATCAGCGACGTCGGGTTACGCGGATCAAGATCGAGAGCCCGTTTCAGAACCGGTTCCGACTGCGGCCACAACTGTTCGGCCTGAAGTGAATCGGCAATCAAGTTCAACGTCGCCGGATCTTTCGCCAACTCAGTGGCCTTTTCATACAACGGCGCCGCTTCACCCGGACGTCCCGCGCGGTTCAGCATGCGCGCCAGGTGCGCATACGCAACCGCAAACTGCGGGTCGAGCTCGATCGCGCGGCGGTAGGAATGCTCGGTCTCACTGTTTGCCAACCCACGTGCTTGCAGCGCCACACCCAAACGATCCCAACCAACCGCATTCTTCGGATCGATCTGCACCGACTTGCGCGCAAACGCTTCCGCGTCGGAAAAACGTTTCGCGTTGTCGCCACCGGCGCGCGGCTGCACCAGCACCACGCTCAACGCCACATGCGCATCCGCATCTTTCGGCGCCCACGCAACCGCATTGCGATACGCGGCTTCCGCGTCATCCCAACGTTGCTGGTCCGCATAAACGTTTCCCAAACCGTAAGCTGCGCGCGCATCGCGCGGGCTGAGTTTCAAAACTTCCTTGTACGAGTCTTCAGCGCCGGCGAAATCACGTGAATCGCGTGCCTGGTTGCCTTTGTCGAGCAACTCTTCCACTCGCTCCGCTACACGCGCGCGGGCGTTGTTGGCAGGTCTCGTTCCGGGCTTGGCCGTGGCGGACGGTTTAGTCCCCTTCTTTTTCGTTTCGGGATTCTTCGCGCGAAAGATTCCGGCCCCGCCGCCGACGTCTGAACCGACGTCCTGCGCCAGCGCCCGGCCGGCAACCGAAACACTCAAACATACGGCGACGGAAAGCAAAAACGCCGCGCGCAGTATTGCGTTGGCTCTCATCATTACTCTCCTACTTACTGTGTGGATTGCTAATATTGAGACTAACCTCGGCTGAAAAAACCGTCTTTAATAAACCACGTCTGGGTTACTGAAGAATAGCAATGCTGGATTGTAGATCAGCTTTTCCTGATGAGCTAATGGGACTTAAGGCCCGTTGCGCACAAGCCGGAAGCCCAGCAGCGTGTTTTTCGTTGAAGCCGGCAGAAAGTCGCGCATGCAGGCGGTGACCGGCTTATCGGCACGGGCCGGATCGCTCACATAGCAGCCACCCCTAATCGCGACCCAATCCTGAAGCTCACTCGGAAGTACTGCCTGATTGCCCGGATAGATCGAAGATTTTGAGGAGGTCCACTCCCACACGTTCCCGACCAGGTCCGCGACTCCCCACCTGTTTCTTCCTTCCCCGCGCGACCCGACCGGCGCCGGCGCCGCTTCCTTCACCACCGCAGCGTTGTCGACCCAAGTCGCTCCCCACGGATAAAGATCCGCGCGTGCGCCGTTCCGTGCGGCGAATTCCCACTCTTCTTCTGTCGGCAAACGATAATTCACGCCATCGCGGTTGGACCGCCACGCAGCAAAGGCAACTGCATCGTTGTACGAGACGTTGACCACCGGATAGAGCTCCTGGCCGAAAGGTGGCTTGTCTCCGGTCCAGTGGCTAGGCGGCGCATGCTTCATTTCACGAACGAAGTCGCCGTATTCAGTGTTACTGACCTCCGTGCGGTCCATCTGAAATGTCAGAACGGTAACCGGATGCGCCGGTGTCTCGACTGGCGGTCCACTGTTCCGGCCCATCAAAAACGAGCCACCTTCAATTGCGACGAGATCGGCTTTGATGTTACTGGCGATCGTCGGCGTGGGCGTTGGCCCAGGGTCAACCGGAACTTGTCTGGATCTGAACAACAGATAACCGCTGACGCCGAGTCCGGCAACGATCATAACCAAAACAACTGCACCGACGATCCATAGCGGAGAAACTCGACTGCGTGGTTCGATGTCGATTGTTTGCCTGACTGGTTTCGACGGCTGACTGGGAGCGGCCACGGCCGGTTCGGCTCTGCGCTGTACGTGTGTGGTCTCGGGATCTTCAATGTCCGTAGCCCCGGGGAGCACAGGAATTTCCGGCGGTTTAGGTGGAGGCTGGGGCGGCGGCGCTTGCGACGCGTGGTCCACACCACTCATCGTCCCGGCCAGCAACTCAAACGAAGCAGCAAACTTAGTATCCGGATTGATGGGCGCTTTAGTCGTTGTTCCCGGCGACTCGGTTGGCGGCGGATTCAGCGTGTTAACCGCTGACGCCATCGTGCGGTTCGGATCCATCGCCACCGTCTCACGTAACGAGCCGACGAACGGCGTCGCGGTGATCGCCGCGTGCAGTTCTTTTAGAAACGTCTCGATCGAATCGATACGCGCTTCGGGTTCCTTCTCCAGCGCATGCCGCACAACGGCTTCGATCGCCGGCGGCACCGTAACACCCATCGACTGAAAGCTCGGCGGCGGCATCGTCAAATGCTTCTTCATGATCGAAGGAATCGAAGAACCTTTGAAAGGCACTTCACCGCAAAGCATCTGGAAGAGAATCACGCCGAGACTGTAGATGTCCGCGTGCGCATCCGGTTCTTCATCGCCCCACTGTTCGGGCGCCATATAAAAAGGCGAACCCATCAGTCCACTCGTCTGCGCCTGAATAAACGATCCGAGCAACTCGCCTGATTTGATCTTGGCCAGACCAAAGTCGAGTATCTTCACGCCCTCGGCGATCGGCACGTCGTCCTGGACCATGATGTTGAGTGGCTTCAGATCGCGATGCACGATGTTTTGCCGGTGGGCCGCGCCGATTCCCGCCGCGATCGCAGTGATGAACTCCCACGCGCGTTGCGGCGACATCGCGCCTTCTTTCGCCATGATCTCCTGCAGCGAGCGCCCTTTGACAAACTCCATAACCAGAAACGGCATCGTGCCACGGACCACGCCGAAGTCCGTAACCGCAATGATGTTCTGATGACGAATCGCTGCCGCAGCAAGCGCTTCCTGCCGGAAACGCGTGGTCAGCATCGGATCGTTGCCGACCAGATCGGGCAGGATGACCTTGATTGCGTGAGAAGTTTTTAGAAAGATGTGCCGCGCCTGAAACACGGCGCCCATGCCACCTTGCCCGAGACGACGTTCGAGCAAGTAGCGGGAGTCGAGCGTGGGTTCACCTAGAATGGTTGGTGCAGTCGGTTCACCGTCCTGGGGGCAGGAATCAGTTTCGTCAGTGTAGCAACGCCTGCACTTAGGGCATTCTTTCATCTATGGGAGAGTATACAAGATCACACAAGTTGATCGGTTTATTCTGTGTTCACCTGATAACAACATTTACGAGGCGTTCCGGGACAACGATCACCTTCACCACCTCGCGCCCGTCGATCAACGCACGGACTCGTTCGTCAGCCAACGCCGATGTCCGCAGTTCATCTTCAGACACGCCGGGCATAGCAATCACTCGCGAACGCAGTTTGCCGTTGACCTGGATTGGGATCTCCAGTTCTTCGCGCCGGGCGAGTTCGGGATCGGCGACGGGCCAGCGCCGAGTGCCTTGTAACAAGCCGCCCGCGTGGCCTAATCGTTCGAACATCTCTTCGGCGACGTGCGGCGCAAACGGCGCCAGCATCACCACCAATGCTTCCAACGCTTCGCGCACTGCGAACACATCCGAGTCTGATGCTTGTGCCGGATTGGCGTTGAAGTCGCTCAACTGATTCAACAACTCCATCAACGCAGCCACACTCGTGTTGAAATGCAGGTGCTCGAAGTCGTTCGTGATCTTCGCGATGGTCTGATGAGTCTTGCGCCGCAAAGCACGCGCGCTGTCGCTGAACTCCAGCGTGCTCGAGTCAGTTGCGCCGCCGTTTGAGAGTCTCTCGTGCCAACGCCACACCATCGTGTACAAGCGGCGCACGAACCGCACTGCGCCTTCGGTTCCCGTTTCGGACCAGCGCAATTCGTTCTCGACCGGGGCCGCAAACAGCACAAACAGCCTCGTCGCATCGGCGCCAAACGCAGCGATCATCTGATCGGGATCGACGCCGTTGCCGAGACTCTTCGACATCGCTTTCCATTCGTCGGTGCCTTCGACGCGATTGGTCACCATGCCTTGCGTCAACAAACGCTTCACCGGCTCGTCAAAATCGACCAGGCCGAGATCGCGCATGAACTTGGTCCAGAAGCGCGTGTAGATCAAGTGCATCACGGCGTGTGAATCGCCGCCGATGTATTGGTCCACCGGAGTCCAGCGCTTCGCCAGGTTCGTATCAAATGGCGCGGCCTCGTTGTGTGGATCGAGGTAACGGAAGAAGTACCACGACGAATCGACAAACGTGTCCATCGTGTCTGTTTCGCGCCGCGCGGGAGCGTCACAGTTTGGACAAGTGGTATTCACAAACTCCGGCACGCCTGCCAGCGGCGACTCGCCAGTGCCCGTGAACGCAGCGTTTGCCGGCAGCATCACCGGCAGTTGATCGTAAGGCACCGGGACCATGCCGCAAGTTGGACAATAGATCACCGGCACCGGCGCGCCCCAGAATCGTTGACGCGACACCCCCCAATCGCGAATGCGATACGTGACTGCCGCCTCGCCGAACTTGTTTGCCTTCGCGTGCTCGGCCATTTCCTTCAGCGCGACGTCCGACAGTTTGCCGCCCCATTCACCGCTATTAATCAACACGCCGTAACCGGTAAACGATTCGCGCATTTCAGCGGATGCATCGCCGCCAGTGGTCGCAACCGGTTCAGCCTGGATCTCTTCGTGAGTCACCGGCGCAATCACCTGGCGGATCGGCAACGAGTACTTCTGCGCAAACTCAAAATCGCGTTCATCGTGTGCGGGCACACTCATCACCGCGCCCGTGCCGTATTCCATCAGCACGTAGTTCGCGACCCACACCGGCACAGTCTCGCCACTGAACGGATTGATCGCGATCACGCCCGTGTTCAGACCTTCTTTCTCTTCTTCAGCTTCGTCATCGCGGTTTGCTTGCTGTTGTCTCAGCTTTTCCGCGAACGCCTCGATGTCGCCCTTCAACGCGGAGCCTTCGAGCAATTCGTCCAGCAACGGATGTTCGGCTGACAGGATCACCGCTGTCGCGCCGTAGATGGTGTCGATGCGCGTGGTGAACACACGAATCTTCTTGTCGCTATCCTTGACCGGAAAATCGACGTACGCGCCTTCGCTGCGGCCGACCCAGTCGCTTTGGCGTTTCAAAACTTTCTCAGGCCAACCGGCTTCGATCTGTTTGATATCTTTGACGAGCTGTTCGGCGTAATTCGTGATGCGCAGGAACCACTGCTCCAGATCGCGCTTCTCGGTCTGCGCGCCGCAGCGCCAGCAGATCCCGCCCGACGACTGTTCGTTTGACAACACAGTCTCTTCTTTCGGGCACCAGTTGACCTGCGAAGTTTTCTTGTAAGCCAAACCGCGCTCGAGCATCTTCAGGAAGAACCACTGGTCCCACTTGTAGTAATCGGGCCGGTGCGCGGCGATCTCGCGCGACCAGTCGTAACTGATTCCCAGGCGCTGCAACTGCCCGCGCATGTGCTTGATGTTCTGTTCGGTCCAGTCGCGCGGGTTCACACCGCGTTTGATCGCCGCCTGTTCGGCAGGCTGGCCGAAGCTGTCCCAACCGATCGGATGCAGGACGTTGAAACCTTGCAGACGCTTGAACCACGCGAGCGCGTCGCCGATTGAGTAGTTGCGCACGTGGCCCATGTGCAGGAAGCCTGACGGGTAAGGCAGCATTTCGAGCGCATAAAACTTCTCACGCGGATCGTCTTCCTTCGCCTCAAAAGCGCCGCTCTCCGCCCAGCGCTGCTGCCACTTCTTCTCGATCTGTTCGGGAAAGTATTTTTCGTCCATAACTTTAACAATCTAACATATAAAATCGGTGTAATCCGTGTTGGCTAATGTGATTCGGACACGAATGAACGCAGGATGGTGAGATTCTTCAGGTCCGCTCGCGGATCGTCGTAGGGGGTTTCGAGAATGAAAGCGGCGTGCTTCAGCTTGGGATGTTGCGCGACGCGGCGCAGTGCTTCTGTACCGATGTGACCCTCGCCGATGTGCCAGTGGCGATCGACACGCGAGTTGTACACGGCCCGGGAGTCGTTGAAATGAATGGCACGAACGTTCTTCACGCCGACTGTCTTTTGCACGCGTTGCAGCAATGCTTCGAGTCCGTCCGCCTCGCGAATGTCGTAACCGGCGGTGAACGCATGTGCCGTATCAAAGCAAACACCGAGCGGAAGCTTCGGACAGGCGCGCATGATCAGTTCGAGATGTTCGAAGCGATGACCGATGCAGTCGCCTTGTCCCGCCGTGTTCTCCAACAGGATGCGCAGTGAACCGAGTTTCATTCCTTTGCAGGCAATCTTCAAACTCTCAACGCACAACTTGATCCCATCCGCTTCACACGCGCCGGTTGAACTTCCCGGATGGACCACGAGGTAATCCACACCCAGCAGCAGCGCGCGCTCGATTTCCTCGCGAAACGACACGCGCGACTTTTGCAACATCCCGTCGTCAGCCGCCGCGAGGTTCACCAGATAATTACAATGGATCAATACCGGCGAGATCTTCGTGAGCTTTCGCGTCTTGCGAAACAGCAAAACGTCTTCGAGCGTCAACGGCTTGGCCATCCAGCCGCGCGGATTGCGCGAGAACAACTGCACCGTTTCGCAGCCCGTATCTTTCGCGACAATCAGCGCGTTGTGTACGCCGCCTTTTATAGGAGCGTGAAACCCGATTTTTGGTCTACGAGACACCATACAATCCACAGATTCCACAGATTACTTTCTGCGTAATCTGTGGATGGCTTTTGTCTACCTTTGTGCGTCCATCACGCGCAACATGTTTCCACCCAGGATCTTGTCGATATCATTTTCAGAATAACCGCGCTGCAACAACTCGCGCGTGAGATTCGGCAAGTCGGCAATGGTCGCGAGATCCGTCGCTGTGCTTTGCACGCCATCGAAATCCGATCCAATGCCGACGTGGTCCACACCGACGAGCTTCACGATGTGATCGATATGATCCACGATTCGTGAAACGTAGACCGGCGGCAGACGCCGTGCGTACTCGCGCGACCGCACGCGATCGCGAGCCAGCTTCTTGTGGACCGCACCTCCGGGCTCAGCTTCGGAAGCCTGCTGCACCATTGACGCGATCTCAACGTCGACCTTTTTCTTTAAGACACTCCAGCCGGGTTCGATGTGTTCCGGATAAAAGATCACGTTCACCACACCACCGGTCTTCGCGAGCGCGCGAATCATGTCGTCAGTCAGGTTGCGCGGCACGTCGGCGATCGCACGGCAAGCTGAGTGAGTAGCAACGATCGGTTTCGTCGACGTGTTTACGATGTCCCAAAACGTTTTGTCCGACACGTGTGACACGTCGACCATCATTCCCAGGCGATTCATCTCGCGCACAACGCTTTTGCCGAAGTCGTTGAGACCGCGCGTCGCACCGGCTTCATCGCCTGACGAACCCGCCCAGCTCGTACTCACGCTCCACGCCGGCGACATGTAACGCACGCCGAGATCGTAATAGCGCTGAACGTTCTCGAGTTTCTCGTCAATCGCATATCCCCCTTCGAGACCGAGCAACGCCGCAATCTTTCCATCCTCGGCAGCGCGCCGTACGTCAGCCGCCGAGGTCGCCAGTTGCCACGTTTCCGGATGCTTCTCAGACAACTCGCGAATCGCCGCGATCTGGTCGTCGGCACGTTTAACAGCCCGTGAGCCGGTGGCGCCAAACAACTGCGGTTCAACCCAAATCGAGAAAAACTGCGCGTCCAAACCGCCCGCTTTTGCGCGCACGGCGTCGAAATGACCGTCGCTAAGTTGCTGCTGGAGATCGACGTGTTCGTCGAGCACGCGTTGCACTGTGTCGGCGTGCATATCGACGGTTATTGCGCGTTTATGAATAGTGAGCGGATCGTTAGCCGAACTCTGGGCCACGGTAGTAGATTTGGCGTCGTTCATTGTGTTTTTAGCGCAGCCGGCGAGAAAGATCGCAAGCAGAAATACCGTAATTAAAAACTGTGGTTTAAGCCATCGCATTTCGATGTTACGCAAGCATGATTACAGGAGGCAAGCGTTCTTGCCAAGCGAACTCTATTACGGTATTGTGCCCTATTCCCACGTAATTTTTTCCTGAAGGAGTAACCACATCATGTTCTCAAAAGAGGGAACCACGGACGTAAAAACACCTCGCATCGTCGACGTCGTCTGGCATAACGGTGAATTCATCCAATGGAACGACGCGCGGGTGCATGTGATGTCCCACGTCCTGCACTATGGTTCTAGTGTCTTTGAGGGCATTCGATGTTACGCGACTAAACGTGGGCCAGCAATTTTCCGTTTGCCTGAGCACATGCAGCGTTTTCTGAACTCCGCGAAGATCTATCGCATGGACCATCCGTGGACGCTCGAACAACTCTGCGACGCGGCGGTGGAAATCTCGCGCCGCGGCGGGCTCGATCAGTGCTACATCCGGCCGATTTTGTTCCGCAGTCTCGACGAAGAGCATCCGGCGTTTGGTGTGAATCCGTTTCCCAATCCGCTCGCCTGCTACATCGGGGCGTGGGACTGGGGCAAATACCTCGGCGACGAAGCGATCGAACGGGGCGTGGACGTTTGCGTTTCGACCTGGAACCGGCTGACGCCAAACTCGATGCCGGCCATGGCCAAGAGCGGCGCCAACTATATGAACTCGCAGTTGATCAAGATGGAAGCGCTTTTGAACGGCTTCGCCGAAGGCATCGCGCTCGACGATCGCGGTTATGTCTCGGAAGGCTCGGGCGAGAACATCTTTGTCGTGGCTGGCGACGTAGTCCTTACGCCGCCTCTCTCGTCTTCGATTCTACCGGGCATCACGCGCGACAGTGTAATTCAGATCTGCCACGAACTCGGCATTACCGTTAAAGAGCGCACGATTCAACGCGCGGCTCTTTACGTTGCCGACGAAGTTTTCTTCACCGGCACCGCCGCCGAGATCACCCCGATTCGCTCCGTCGATCGCATCACGGTCGGGCGAGGCGGACGCGGTCCGATCACCGAGAAGATCCAGAAGGTCTTCTTCGAAATCACCAAAGGCGAGCGCGAGGCGCCCGGCGACTGGCTGACCTACGTAAACGAGACCACCCGTACCAAATCCGACAACAACGGCTACGCCGGCTCCCTCGAACCAGCCGAGTTGAAGGTCTCTGTTTAGCACTGTTGGCTTATTTTATTGACGGCCCAAAGAGCGCCACGCTATAGTAAAGCGCGGCGCTCCTCCTACCAGCGCAAGCTTCCAAAACCCCAGCCTTTTAGCAGTCCAAAAGGTTCTCAGGATATTTCATGGCCGTTAAAATCGACGATCTGTTACGTATTGCTACCGGTCACGGCGCGTCCGATCTCCACTTGAAGGTCGGAGCGTTCCCGGTTATGCGCATCGGAGGCGAACTGCACCCGATTGCCGACGCGCCCCGGTTGAAGCCGGAAGATACGCTGGACATGGCGTTTTCGATCATGTCCAACCGGCAGAAGCAGCGCTTTAAAGAGGTCTCGGAGGTCGACATCGGCTACGGCGTCTCGGGTTTGGGCCGCTTCCGCGCCAATATCTTTCAGCAACGCGGCACCGTCAGCATCGTGCTGCGCGTCATTCCCGACAGCAACAAGTCCGTCACTCAACTCGGACTCCCGCCCGTGATCGAAAGGATCGCCGAAGAACGGCGGGGCCTGATTCTCGTTACTGGCGCAACCGGCTCCGGAAAGTCGACGACCCTTGCCGCAATGATCGACTGCATCAACGCAACACGCAGCGGTCACATCGTTACCATTGAAGACCCGATCGAGTTTTTACATCGCGACAAGCATGCGTTCATAACGCAACGCGAGGTAGACGTCGATACACGATCTTTTGCCGAAGCCTTGCGCGGCGCGCTACGTCAGGATCCGGACGTGATTCTCGTCGGCGAAATGCGCGACCACGAAACGATTGAAACCGCACTGACCGCGGCCGAGACTGGCCATCTCGTGCTCTCAACTCTGCACACACTCGACGCGACTGAAACGATCACGCGTATCGTTTCTTCGTTTCCATCGCACCAGCAAAAGACGGTACGCCTTCAATTAGCAGGAATTCTGAAAGCCGTGATCTCGATGCGGCTGGTACGTGCTGCAAAAGGCGCGGGCCGCGTCCCGGCGATTGAAGTGTTGGTCTCGACGGCTTTTATTCGCGACCACATCATCAACGAAGAGAAGACGTACATGATTCGCGAGGCAATCGCAGCCGGCACCTCGCAATACGGGATGCAGACGTTTGACCAGTCGCTCTTTCATCTGCTCCAGTCGCGGCTGATTACGCTCGAGGAAGCGTTGCACAACGCCAGCAATCCTGACGAGTTCAAGATGCGCGTTCAGGGAATCTACTCCGCGGACGACACGCTCGCTCACATGACGACGCCCGCGATCACGCCACCGCCTCCACCTGTGAAAACAGCACCGCCCACGATCAAAACCGAGCCCGAAAGCATCTTCGTCAAACACTAATTCACGCGCAGGCGGCGCATGACGCGCACACCCGCGCGCCAGTCTTCGTTGATGTCGAAGCGATAGATCTCGATGTCGCTCGCGATGCAACGCGCCAGTGTTTTGAATGAGGGATGAACTCTCAGCGTCGGCGCGACGAGATAGACCAAAGGCGGTTCGTCTTTGATTTGCAGATCGCCGAAGAGCTTTGCGCGCGCGATGTGCCCGCGGCGGCGATGCGCTTCGACACGGCGCCAGTAATCGGCGCCTTGCAAAACGTGCTCGCGATCTTCGTAGACCTTCAACTCGATCACCACGAGTCTGCCGTCTTGTCGCAAGGCGAGCAGATCTATTGGCCGGATGCCGAGTTTGCCTCCGCGCGCGGTGCGAAACTGTGCATGCAGTGGCGCGATGATCAGACCCGGGTCGAGTTTCGTGATGTCGCGGCGCAACAGTGATTCAAGCCACGCTTCGGCTGCGGAACGATAGAACGCGTGCCGGTGATCGATCGCAGACGCCGAACGATGCACACGCAGATCGTGAAGCAGGTTTTCCCACTCGCGCCGGGTTGATTCATCCAGCAAACGCCGGTGCGCGTGGTCCAATCCAAACCAAACTCTTTCGGTACCGAGCAATGCGCGAACACGCGCGAACGGCAATCCGAAGTAACGCAGTGTTTCGCCGTGACGCGAATGGACCACGTCGATCGCTTCCGGCGCCTCGGCAACGATCGCGCTGGTTTGGGTGGTTATCGTTGCGGCGGGCACACGCGGAAACGAAGCTAGTTTCTTCTTCCATAGATCACGGCGTTCCAACGGCTCCGCAGCCGTTAAATTGACGAGATCTTTATCGACTACAAACACGCGAATCTGATCTCGCAACCCTTCGCGCAACAAAGCCACACGATAAAGCAGCGGCTTGAGTAGTTCGTCAGAAACAATCAACCAGAGTTGTTGGATGTAAGGCGGCCGGGCGCGATCCGCTGTTCGTTTGAACCACAACAACGTCGACGACAAGAACGCATCGACCGACGCCGGCTGGCTTGCGACCACCGGACCGCTGACTGCGATTCGAGTGTGCTTGCGGTGCAGGATGATGCGCGCGTAGCGTCCCGGTTGGCTCGGCCGTGTGCCGCGATTTAAGGCACAGCGCTCAATGAGCGTGTCAGATTGTGCAGCGCATGCGAGACGCGCCAACTTTTCGCAGCGAACCTGGCGCGCCGTGCGAATCGTCGCGGCAACAGCCAACGCCGATGCGCGCGGGACCAATTCGATCAGCGGCAACTCAGCGCCGAGACGGCGCGATGCCTGCAACAGCAGCATTTCGCCGTTCCATTCCCAACCGAGAATGCGCCACAGACGGCTTCCCTTCTCCGTCCAGCACGAAAGCATGAGCCCCCCGCGCGCAACCGAAAGATCCAGCTCGTCGCGGCGCAATGCATAAGTCTCACCGCGCCCGGCGGTGCAAAACCATTCGGCGTGTTGGCGGAACAGACCGGCGATCCGTTCCCGCGCAGCTTCTACTAAAACCGGAGTTGTGAGGCTCTGGAACATAACGTGAGGTTTAAGTGCCTTTGCGTGAAGACTTCTACCCTGTGCTACCATTTTCGTCAACCTAAATGAAGAACGTTTACTTAGCAGGTGCGGTAAGAACACCAATCGGAAAATTTGGCGGCACGTTGCAGTCGTGGACGGCCGCTGATATGGGCGTGGCTGTTGCCAAAGAGGCGTTGCGGCGCGCGAATGTCGCGCTGGATCAGGTCAACGATTCGATTTGGGGCTGCGCCCGGCAAGCGGGTGGTGGGCCAAACGTCGCGCGGCAGATCACTTTCCGTGCGGGCGTTCCCGAAACTGTGCCTGCCTTTACAGTCAATCAAGCCTGCGGCTCGGGTCTCAAAGCGATCATTCTTGCCGCGCAGGAGATCATGTTGGACCGTGCCGACGCCGTGCTGGCCGGCGGCACCGAGAGCATGTCGCGCGTTCCGTATTTCGCTGAAGGCGCACGCTGGGGCATGCGCATGGGCAACACCCAACTCGTCGACGGCATGTATCGCGACGGTTTCAACGATCCATTGTCCGGCTTGATGATGGGCCAAACCGCCGAGAAGCTCGCACGGCAATACGAGATCTCTCGCGAAAAGCAGGACGAGTTTGCCCTGCGCTCGCAACAAAAAGCCGAAGCCGCAATCAATGCGGGACGCTTCAAAGATGAAGTGATGACGATCGAGATCGCCGGCCGCAAAAACGAAACGACGAATTTCGCGCAGGACGAACACTGCCGCGCAGGTACCACGCCCGCCGATCTGGCAAAGCTGCCACCGGTCTTCTACAAAGACGGCAGCGTCACCGCTGGAAACTCCTCGGGTATTACTGACGGCGCGTCGGCGCTGGTCGTGCTGAGTGAAGCGGGTCTGAAACGAGCGGGCGTCAAAGCACAGGCGCGGATTGTCGATTACGAGATCTCCGGCGTCGCTCCCGACATCATGGGCATCGGTCCGGTGCCTGCAGTTCGCGCGCTACTCTCGCGGCAAAACCTGACGTTGGGCCAGATCGATCTCATCGAGCTCAACGAAGCTTTCGCGGCCCAGGTGATCGCCTGCGATCGCGAACTCAGCTTTGACGCACAACGATTGAACGTCAACGGCGGGGCCATCGCGTTGGGCCATCCGATCGGCTGCACCGGGGTGCGTATCACCACCACGCTGGTCCACGAGATGCAAAAACGCGAAGCGAAATACGGGCTCGCAACACTGTGCGTCAGCGGCGGCATGGGTTTGGCCCTGTTGCTGGAACGAGTGTGAACGGTACAAAGCAGTTTCCCGCAAAGGCGCAAAGGCGCAAAGAAGTCAGACAAGGCTTCCTGGTGTGGACGCGCCGGAAGACGCTGTTGACTTCGTTTTCTATCGCGCTCATCACGATCTCCTGCGCACAGAACCAAAAAGTCGCCACCGACACCAACACGAACGAGACTGTTGTCTCGTCGACTCCGCCTTTCCAAACCAAGGAGCCTGAGCGCTATCAAGCCACGCGCACGATCACAACCATAACCGCCACTGGCGAGACCACAGTCACGAAGAACCTCGTCGCGCGAGACGGCGAACTGCGCCGTGACGAGATTGAAATGATGCAACAGCGCGTGGTCCTACTTTATCTGCCGGAAGGAAACTTTCTATTCATACCTGGTGAGAAGGTGTTCGTTGACCTGACGAAAACAAACGGCGCCGAAACGTCCGGCATCTACGACGAGTCGGAAAGTTCGCCCGATCGCTTGCTGCACACCGATCCAATCGCCACGAGCTATCGACAAATCGCGACAGAAACTGTCAACGGCCGTGCGGCGCAAAAGTATCGCGTGGTTGTTAACAGTTCCACTGCGGCAAACGTCAGCGTTAATGAGACACTGATTTGGATCGACGAGGCGTTGCACATGCCGATCAGGTCGGAAACAACATCCGGCGACGGAAAGCGCGTTACGATGGAGCTATCAGACATCAAGCTCGACGTCGACAGGAGTGTTTTTCAAATACCGGAAGGTTATGAAAAGATTACAATTCTCGACCTTTCCAAGCGCTTGAAGGTCTCTGAATGAAGTCGCCAACTGAGCCAACCGGAGGAACTCCTTTGGGCATCGCAGTGCGGGCTGCAACGCCACCACTCATCTCCCGGTATAGCTAATCTCTAGAAAGGCTTTTGTAGTGAAAAGAACATTTCTAACCCTCGCAGTCGTTATTTTGGCAGTTTGCTCTTCGCAGGTGCTGGCGCAAACACGTAGTCGCAACAACGCTCCGGCTCCAACGGGGCTGCTCGCGTCGTTACCGGAATCGGACGCGGTTGCGCAGGTGAAGATGCGGCAACTACTGAACGATGCGCTGCCGCGAATACTCGCCAACAACCCGGCCAAGTTGGACGAAGTTACCGGCAGTATTGAGAACTTCAAAACCCGCACCGGTCTCGACCCGCGCATGTTCGAGCAGATTGCGGTGAGTGTTCGGTTCACTTTTCCGGCAGAGGGCGTGACGAAGACGCAAATGGTCGCTTTGGCAAACGGAGCGTTCAGTCCGGCAGCGATGGTTGCGGCGGGAAGAGTCGCTTCAAACGGCGCCTATCGCGAGGAGAAGTATCAGGGTAAAACGATCTACATCTTCAAACTCGATCAGAGTATTCGACTGTTTGGGATGTTTGACGTGCGCATAGATGAGCTCGCGGCGTCGCCACTCGATGCGAACGTGCTTGCGCTCGGCGATCCGGCGGGTGTGCATGCAGCGATCGATGCCGCGCGTTCGCGCAAACGCGCCAACGCCGAATTGATTGCGTTGGCTACCCGCGATCCAAACGCGCTCATCGGCTTCGGCAGTAATCTCTCGGAACAGTTGATTCGCAACCTCGACATCGGCAACGCGCCGATCGCTGCTGATTTGAGCAAGTTGAAACAGGTCTACGGCTCGGTTGGTTCCACTGAAAAGGATCTGGAGCTGTTTCTGGCTGCGCGTGCAGTGAACGCGGATGCCGCCAAGAATCTTGGCGACACGATCGAAGGATTGAAGCAGTTTGGCGCTCTGTTTGTTGGCCGTTTATCGGGAGCGAAAGGCGTGCTGGCGAAGAGCGCGCTGGCTAATATGAAGATCGTGACGGCAGCCAATGAACTACAGATACGCACGGCAGTGCCGCAGGCTGACGTTGGACCACTGATGGGTGGTAATTAGAGCCACAAAAAGGCACAAGAAGCACAAGAAAAGTTATACCGTGCTGACTTGTGCCTTTTGTGCCTCTTCGTGGCTTACTTCGTCGGAAAGTTTAACCCGGGTGGAAGCGCTGGTTCAGGAGCTGACGCCGCCTGCACTTCGTCGAGCTCTTTCAGCACGTCCTCATAGATCTTGATCTTGCCGTCCTGCTTCATCTTCTGCTGCACTTTGGCAATGTAATCCTCAAAGACCTGGCTCTGACGCGCGCCGAGCAGTTGCTGCTTCAACCGGTCACGCTCGCCGTCGTTGAACGATTTGAAGTCCGGGTCAATTCTCTTCACAATCCCGACAATCACCCACTTGTCGTCGACTTTGATCGGCGTCTTACTGATCTCGCCTTGTTTGAGGTTGTAGATCGCATCGTCGAGCGCAGTACTCGTGCCAGCTTTTCCTAACGACGAGTTCATCTTGAATCCTTCTTCGAAACCGGAGTCGAAGCCGTCCTTTTCGCCTGCTGCTTTCACCGCATCGGCACCACTCAAACTCGCAGCCATTTCTTTCGCTTTTTGCTCGAGCTGTTCCTTCGCGCGTTGCTGTTTGATCGCGTCCGCAACCTTCGTCTTCACTTCGTCAAACTCTGGAATGCGCGGCTCTTTCTTGTCGACGAGCATCGGAATCGCGAAACCATCCTTAACACCAACCTGATCGCCAACGTCATTTGGATTATTCAGCTTCGCCAACTCCTGCTCAAAGTCTTGATTCGTGCCGATGTTCGGCACATCGTCACCCGTTTTCACGTATCCGGTTTCACGCACCATCTCGACCGGAGTCATGTTGGCCTGCGCCGCAAACTCCTGGGCCACCTTCTGCGGGTCCTTCGTTTCCTTCAAACGCGCCGCAGCCTTAATGGCAAGCTCCTTCGCAACGCCATACCCGCGTTGATTGCGAGCCGTAACCAGCAGTTGCGGCTTTGCTTCTTCAAACGTCTTGGGAACGGAATCGCCGCGACGCAGGATGTACCAGTTTTTGGCGTAGCGGACGGGAATGTCGGAAACTTCGCCGACTTGCATCGTCTCGGCGCGGTCGTACAAACCGTGCGGTTTATTTGGGTTTGCCTTGAAAGGAGCCGCGAGAAAACCATTGTTTCTAGCGGTCGCCGGATCTTCCGAGTTCCCTCGAGCCATCTCGGCAAAGGCCTCTTCCGTTGCGGTGCGGCCGCCGCTGGTCAGCTTCGCAATGATGTCCTTCGCCTTCTGCTCAACCTGCGCATCCAGATCGTCGCGCGCGACCTTCAGAACAATTTGCTGAATCTTGACGCCGGCCTCTTTGTGCTTCGGATCTAACTGATCGAAGTTGGCCTTCAGATCCGCATCGGAGATGTTCAACTTCGAACCGGCTTTCTCGATGTTGATGAAGACGTAGCGAACGTTGCGCTGCGGTTCGAGATAACGATAGTCAGTCTTGTGGCTCTCGAAGTAGGTGCGCATCTCTTCATCGCTGGGCTGGATCTTCTCCGCCAGCTTGTCCGCCGAGAGCGAGACGTAGTTGACGTCGAACGACGTGTTGCGGCGCTTGAACTCTTCACGCACTTCATCGTCAGAAACGTTGACGCTCGCGGTAACGAATGCCCGCAACTTCTCCTGCGCAATCATGTTGCGCATCTCGTTCTCAAAGCTCTCGACGTCGCCGTACCGCGCCACCACCGATTCTTTGTAACGGTCGTAACCGACAAACTGGCCTGAAGTATCGCTGAACTGTTTGACCAGCCGTTCTTTCAACTCCGCATCACTGGCGCCGAGACCGAGCCGCTCTGCTTCCTGCTGGATCACGCGGCTTTTGATGAGGCCGTCGAGAAAGATCCGGCTGCTGCCCAGCGAGGCTAACTGCGGTCCATAGGCCTGCATCATGCTGTCGCGACGGCGAGCGAGCTCAGCGACCGTGATGTGGTCCGAGCCGACCTTGGCCACGGATTCCGTGTTCTTGGTCGGATCCATATTGCTGCCGGTGCGGTTAGGGGCGTAGAAAAAGATCAAGCTGACGGCCATCAGCACCGCAAATCCGAGGATGACAATGTTACGAGTTCGTTCGAGACGTCCTAATTGTTTGAGCATTATTTATAACCTTTCGAGGGCGAACGGCGGATTGTAAGGGAGATACAGGACAACTTACAACCGACAAACCCTCGGTTTGCCACTACGAAACTCAGATGCTATTTTACTGCCCTCAATGGATGCATTCAGCGGCTCGACCTGGCTGTGGCTGGGATTCAGTATATTTATAGTCACGATGTTGAGCCTGGACCTCGGGCTCTTCAATCGCAAAGCTCACACAATCCGATACCGGGAAGCGTGGATTTGGAGCGGCGTCTGGGTGACGCTGGCCATGATCTTTGCCGGGCTGGTTTTTCATTACCAGGGCTCAACGCGTGGTCTGGAATTTCTGACCGGCTATCTCATCGAATTATCCCTTTCAGTCGATAACCTGTTTGTCTTCCTGCTGGTCTTTTCCTACTTCAAGGTGCCGGCGAAGTTTCAGCATCGCGTGCTGTTTTGGGGCGTGATGGGCGCATTGTTCATGCGTTTGACGATGATTTTCGTCGGCGCGGCGCTAATCAACCGTTTTCACTGGATCATCTACATCTTCGGCGCATTCCTCGTCTACACCGGCATCAAGATGTTCCGGCACGACGAAGTGGAGATTCATCCGGACCAGAACATCGTCATTCGCATTGTGACCAAATTCCTGCCGATCACGCGTCATTACGACCAGGAGAAGTTCTTCACGAAGGTCAACGGCAAGACCACGGGCACGCTGTTGCTGCTGGTTTTGATGGTCGTGGAAGTGACGGACCTGGTCTTTGCGGTTGATTCGATCCCGGCAATCTTTGCGATTACGAGGGACACGTTCATCGTCTATACGTCGAATGTTTTTGCGATTCTCGGCCTGCGTTCGATGTACTTCCTGCTCGCCGGCGTGGTGGAAAAGTTTCGCTACCTGCGCACGGGATTGGCAATCGTACTCACGTTTATCGGCGTAAAGATGCTGGTCGTCGCGGTAGGCTTCCACATTCCGATCTGGGTCTCGCTGACGTTTGTAGCCCTGGTTTTAATTGGGTCGGTAGTGGCTTCTCTCCTCATCCCGGCCAAGCCTGACACGACCATGAAGGTCGATTTGCCGCCCGATTTCATGAACGACGAGTCAATTCCTGCGGAATAACTCACAAAAACCAGCTTGAATTAAACATGTTGAACGTTCTCGCGTCCCTGTGCTAAATTCCTGAACTGGTAGTGTTGCTGCCTGGAAATCGGTGGGCTTTCACCCGCCGGCACCTTTACGGACTCACACCCTGACTAACGTGCGGCTCAAGCCTTAAGCCGAACCGCGCTGATCTCAAACTCGAGGTTGGACCCCCTCCACGAACTAGAAAATGGTGGCGAATAAGACCAGTCGTTTTGCATTTGATTGGTGGATTATTCAGAAGCGCTTTGTCTATCTGATGATCGCCATACTTGTCCTCTGCGTTTCCGCGGCGGGCGCCGGCGTCTATGTCTGGATGTACGGCAATCCCTTCAAAAACGTGGCGCAGATGAACTACCCGGCCGGCGCCCGGTTTATTTCTTTTGAAGGCGACGTCCGCGTCGTCCGGGCGGCCACGCGCGAGACAATTCCTGCAAACACCGACACGCAGCTTTACCCCGGCGATACGGTGCAAACGCAGGCCAGCGGCCGCGCACGCATCGGCCTCGCCGACGGTTCGACGCTCGTCGTCAAACCAAACAGCACCATCATTGTGCGCGACAACGCCCGCGCCGACGACGGTAAACGCACCAACGTTCACGTCGTGGTCGACAGCGGACAACTCTCGGTGCGCACTGAGCAGCAGTCAGACGGCACCACCAACGTCGTCGAAACACCGAAGACCAAGAGCACAATGAGTCAAAGCACGAGTGCGAGCTTCGGTGTCAATCCTGAAGGCACTGAAGAAATCCGCGTCTCGACCGGTGTGATCGAAACGACGAACCGCTCCGGCGAGAAGACTTCAATTCGTGGCGGTGAGTACGTTTCAGTTAACAACTCCGGCCGTCTCTCAGCCGCGCAAAAACTGCTCGACGTGCCGCAGCCAGCCACTCCGCACGATCTCGAAAAAGTTTTTGTTGGCAATAACGGCGCTGCGGACGTCGCTTTGAAGTGGCAGCGGCCGCAGTCAGGAACACCGGCTTACTATCGCGTGGAAGTCGCAACTTCTCCGTTCTTCGTCACTGACGGAAAAGTTATCGAACGCGATCAGTTACAAGCGACTGAGTTAGCCGCCAGCGATCTGCGTCCGGGAGTTTACTTCTGGCGCGTACGCGCAACAGCCGCGACCGGTCAGGCCAGCGACTGGAGCGAGCCGTTGAAGTTTATCGTGGCTACGCGGGGAACGGGTTCTCAGGTCGGTGTCTCCAGCCTTACGGCGGAACTTCTCGGCGGCAATCTGTACCTGGTTCGCGGCCGCGCCGAGCCTGGCACAACGATCAGAGTAACCGAACGCGAAACGATCGTTAATCCGGACGGTTCGTTCCAACTCCAACTGGTGATCGCCGCGGGCGTGCGTGATGTAACAGTCGAAGCGCAAGACCCGCAAGGCAACAGTAGTCAATACAAAGTTTCACTTTCCGGCCGCGCCGCGCGTGGCCGAACCTGAGTCGGAGATCTACGAGCGTGTCGAGTCACGTAATTCTATTGACTGATGCTCATGAAGCACCGGCCTACGAGTTAATCGAGGCGTTGCGGGCGGCTGGTGTGAAGACTCTGATCGAGGGCCTGCGCGAAGTGGAAGTTGAAGTGGAGTTGACGCGGCAACAGACGAACCACGGCGGACTTTCCGATCTTGATGGTCCACCGCCGCTCGCCGTGCTTTACGAAGTCGTACCCGGCGCGGACATGGTTGAGCTGCACACGGCCATCAACCACGCCAAGGCGTTTTGGCCCGGCGCGCCGCTGGTTGCGTGCCGCCGGCAGATGAACGGATATCAGAGCCTGAACCTCCGCAGTCTCGATGGCGCAACGCTAAAACGGCTCGGTTTTGTTGCAATTGCTGACAAATCGGCCCAGCTTCCCGCGCTGTTGCGAGAGATTGAAGGCCAGGGTGCATCGGGTGAACTGCGCCTGCCGGAGATCGTCGAACGACCTGCCGGACGCGGTTGTTCGTCCTTGCCGCCGAAGATCAAGTTTAATGATTTACGTTCGGCGTTCGACCTTGTCGCTTCGCTTCACTTCATCAGCGATCAGAGCGGCGCCGCGAACACAGCGCTGACCGGACTCGAACAACTGATCGGCGCTGACCGTTGGGCCATCTATCTGTTCTCGGAAGAAAAAGGCGTCGAGAGTGCGACGCTCGAAGCGATCGCTGTTCGCCGGCCGGGCCAACACGGTGCCGGCAGCCGCAGCGAGGAAGAATGGCATCGCGTGTTGACCGGTGAAGCGGATCTGCCGATTGGCTCCGAAAGTAAAGCCGCGAAACGTGCGGCGGCGGGAATGGGTATCGTCAAGCGGAAAGAGCGTGGACAGTTTGTGCTCGCCGTGCCGTTGATTTGTGGCGAACGAATCCTCGGCGTGATCGAAGGCATTCGTGAGGGCTCGGGAGCGCATGCGTTTAAGAAGACCGACGTCGCCTTGCTCGATTCGCTTTCGTTGCCGATCGCTTCCGCGCTCGCGAATGCAGTGCGCATTGCTGAAGCCGAACGCCTGTCGCAAACAGACGACCTAACCAAACTGCACAACGCACGTTACCTGCGCCAGTTCCTGCTCAACGAGATCCGGCGCGCTCGTCGTTATGGTTCGAGTGTTGCGGCACTGTTTCTGGATCTCGACGACTTCAAACGCATCAACGACGAACATGGTCACCTCGTGGGCTCGCACGTGCTGATGGAAATGGCGGGCGTGATTCTTTCGTCGATACGCGACACGGATGCGGTGGCCCGTTACGGCGGCGACGAATTCGTTATCGTTCTGCCCGACACCGACATCGAGCTCGCGGGAACAGTTGCTGAGCGCATCCGGCAGAAGATCCTGCGACATCAGTTCACAGGCGGACGCCGCTTACAGCTTTCCTTAACCGCTAGCTTCGGTGTGGCCGCATTTCCCAAACACGCATCATCACCACAGCAACTCATCGCCTGCGCCGACACGGCAATGTACGAAGCAAAAGCGGCGAACAAAAACTGCGTGCGCTTCGCCGCCGATCTGGCCCCCAAACAAGCCGTCCAGGAGCTCATGGACAGCCTGGAACTCGAGGCACTCAACGCCGTCGAAGAGCCGTTACAAGCCTAACCAAGTTTTAACTCTCGGGGTCCAAGTCGCACGGCTCGTGTGGTCCGTCGGACTACCAAAAAAGTTCAAGCAACAAACCAGTTTACGGTTCGTGCCTTAACGGTGTATCTTAGGAGGTCGGACGTGTTTGGTGCGTCTAAAGATGTAAGGAGCGAAGGGATTCTCTCCCTACTGATATTTGCCGCCGATCCCACCCGAAGTTCCAAACTACAGCACGGGAAGTGAATAAGTCTAAATGGCTTTCAAATCTATTTTCAGTCTGTTTTCCAGTGATCTGGCAATCGACTTGGGGACGGCAAATACACTCGTTTACGCAAAGGGCCGCGGCATAGTCGTCTCAGAGCCTTCGATCGTTGCGATTAACAAGGTAACGAATCAGGTGGAAGCCGTGGGCCGCGACGCTAAAGACATGCTGGGCCGAACCCCCGGCAACATTGTCGCCATTCGCCCCATGAAAGACGGCGTCATCGCGAATTTCGAAGTCACCGAAAAGATGTTGCAGCACTTCATCCGTAAGGCCCATAACGGGAAAACATGGGTCAGCCCGCGCGTGGTCATCGGCATCCCTTCTGAAATCACCCAGGTCGAACGGCGCGCAGTTGAAGACTCCGCCTATCGCGCCAAGGCATCCGAAGTTTATCTGGTCGAAGAAGCAATGGCCGCGGCGATCGGCGCCGGCCTGCCGATTACCGAACCACATGGCAACATGGTGGTCGACATCGGCGGCGGCACGACGGACATCGCGGTGATCAGTTTGAGTGGTATCGTTTACTCGCGCGCCGTGCGTGTCGCCGGCAATGAGATGGACGAGGCGATCATTCAGTACATCAAGCGGAAGTACAACTTGTTAATCGGTGAACGCACCGCGGAAGCGATCAAGATCGAACTCGGCTCGGCCTACCCGATCGACGAGCCGCTGTCGTTCGAAGTGCGCGGCCGTAACCTCATCGAAGGTATTCCCAAGACGATCACCATCACCGACGAAGAAGTGCGCGAGGCACTCGCGGATTCAATCTCGACGATCATCAACGCCGTTCGCGTGGCGCTCGAACGAACGCCACCGGAACTTTCAGCGGACATCGTCGAACGCGGTATTGTATTAACGGGGGGCGGCGCTTTACTGAAAAATCTCGACAAGCGCCTTTCAATTGAAACGGGACTGCCGGTCTCACTGGCCGACGACCCGCTTGCTTCGGTCGTTTTGGGGACCGGAAAAATGTTGTCTGACTTCGATCTCCTCAAACGCGTGAAGTGGGAAAACACAATGACCAGCGGGATGTAAGCAGTGGCTTCGGTTCGTACCCAAAAAGAAATCCGTCAGCGGGCGCCCCTCTGGCTCGTGACGTTACTGATCACCAACTTAGTAGTCATGGCAGTTGACGCGCGCGACGCGAACGGCGAGCACAAGTTCCTGCGCATCTGGACGCAGACATTGGCTTCGCCGCTCCAAAGCACATCGTCGAAAGTCAGCGGCGCCACCTCGGGTTTCTTCCAACAGATCTGGAACTTCCGCAGCACCGCGGTAGAGAACGATCAATTGAAAGAACGTCTGGCGAAGGCCGAGTCAGAGCTCAACGCGGCACGCCAGGCGGAAGCAGAAAACGAACGTCTCAAGTCGCTGCTCGGTCTAAACGAGACGATCGACATCCAGAGAGTTCCGGCCCGCGTGATCGCTCGCGATCCTTCAGTCTGGTTCAACACGATCACGATCAATCGCGGCACCTCGTCCGGTGTTGCCGTGAACATGCCGGTGGTTACTGGAAGTGGAATTGTTGGCCGCGTGATCACTGTCAGCCCCTGGGCGTCGCAGGTGATGCTGCTGACCGATGAGAAAGCCGGCGCGGGTGCGGTGGTCGGACAGTTGGGCCAATCGGGCGCGCTTGGATCGGTACGCGGGCGAGCGGATCTCGGCGTGAGTGTAATTGAGATGCGTTACGTTTCCGGTCTCGAACAGGTCGAGGTCGGCGACAATGTGATGACGACAGGCCAGGACGGAATCTATCCCCCCGGTTTGATTATCGGCAAAGTTGTCGACGTGAAGAAAGGAACGGCCACCCAGGCACACCAGATTTTGATCCAACCCGGCGCTCAGTTGGACCATTTAGAGGACGTGGCGGTGCTTTTGTACCACCCTCCACAACGACCAACCCCCCAACCGACTTTGCAGAACGCGGAAAGAACAAGGTGAAAGCATTGACGATTTTTGATTTTCGATTGATGTTTTGCTCCGTGCAAAAGAACCGCCATACGACTCACGCGACGCTTTCGTTAGCGGCCAATCGGCAATCGAAAATCGAAAATCAACAATGAAGTATGTCGCAGCTTAAGATCGCCGCAGTTTTGCTTATCTCGATAGTGCTGCAGCTTTCACTCCGCGAGGTTTGGAGGCCGCTCGCATATATCGACTTTCCGCTGATCGTAGTTGTTTACATCGCCCTGCAACGCGAAGCCTGGCAGGCGCTGGTGGTGGGAACACTCGCGGGGTTGATCGTGGATGCCCGCAGTGGCGGCCTGATCGGAGCCGGCGGCTTCTCAAAAACCCTGACGGCTTACATCATCTTTTTCGCGGCAACGAAAGTAAACCTTGAAAACCCGTTGTTAAGAATTCCGGTGCTGGCGGCCGCAACCGTGCTCGACTCCTCGATTTACGTCTTCTGGCACCGCGTGCTTGGTTATGCCCCGGGCGTTCCGTTTGTGCAGACGCTGTCTTACAAACTGATCGCGACGACAGTGGTCGGAACTTTGGTTCTTTACGTGCTCGATTCAGTGAAGTCCGGCGGCGAGTCGGCACAACGGCGACAATTCGCCACGCGACGCCGCGTCGCGCGGCGTACGACAGGCCCGTTACGTAGAAGATAGGAGCTTTGAACTTAGTACTTGGTCTTTGTACAACGTAGTAGAGGAAACAAAGCACTAAGCACTAAGAACAAAGGGCAAAAGCAATGAAATTCGAAGACTCATCGCAAAATCTTCGCGCCCGGCTGCGTTTCGTGCAGATCCTCGTCGTGTTGATGCTGGGTGTGCTGAGCGTACGGCTCTACGTCTTGCAGGTCGTGCGTGGCGATCGCTACTCGGAAATTGCGCAGAATCAGCGCCGCCGCCGCTTGCCGATTCCCGCGCCGCGCGGCGTGATCTTCGACCGTAACAAACGGCCAATCGTCGATTCACGTCCCATCTACAACGTGATCCTTACGCGCGAAGACGTGAAAGGCAAAGACCTCAACGCGCTCGTCGAGCCACTCTCCACGGGCATGGATATCGACCCGCAGATGCTGACCGAGCGCTTCGACATGGTGAAGTCGATGCCGGCGTTTGAGTCGATTCTGGTCAAACAGGACGCCACACCGGGCGACATTGCGTGGGTTGAGTCACACAATCTCGAGTATCCCGAACTGCGCGTCGAGCAGCAGCCGCAGCGAAAATATCCGGCAAACGGCTCGCTCGCACACGTCCTCGGCTACGTCGGTGAAATCAGTCCCGAACAACTCAAGCAACAGTCGTACAAAGATAAAGGCCTGAAACCCGGCGACATCATCGGGCTCAGCGGCCTCGAACAGATCTACGACGACTACCTCCGCGGCAAAGACGGTTATCGCGAAGTGGTAGTCGACAGCCGCGGGCGTATTCAGGACGAGATAGAAATCGTCAACCCGATTCCCGGCCGCGACCTAATCACGACCATCGATCTCGATCTCCAACACGCCGCCGAAGATCAGCTCGCAAATTCAGCCACGAAGCGCGGTGTGCTCATCGCGATGGATCCCAACAACGGCGAGATCTTTGCGCTCGCGTCGTATCCGACGTTCGATCCAAATCTGTTTTCACAACGAATCACAACCAAGGAAGGCAAAGCTGAATACGCAGCGTTGCTGGCCGATCCCGAAACGCCTTTGCTCAACCGCGCGATTCAAAGCCGTTATCCTCCGGGTTCGACCTGGAAGATCCCGATGGCGGTTGCCGGACTACAACAGGGCGCAATCACCATCGATCACTCGAACATCGCCTGCGGCGGCGGCATCACGATCGGCAACAAGTTCACGCGCTGCATGGGCAATCACGGCGCGCCGGACATCAAGCGCGCGATTACCGTCTCCTGCGACGGATACTTCTATCGTCTCGGTTTGAAGATGGGCATCGACGGCATCGTCAGCATGGTTGACGAGTTTGATCTCAACAAACGCACCGGCATCGACTTACCTAACGAAGTCATCAGTTGGACGCCGTCGCGTGAGTTCAAACGCCGCATGCAACCGCGCGATCCCGAATGGCGCGACATCGACACAGTTTATGCCTCGTTCGGACAGGTCTACGACATCATCACGCCAATCTCGCTCATCAGGACTATCGCCGCAGTGAGCCAGAGTGGCCGCATGTACATTCCGCACTTGCTCAAAGAAGTACCCGCGTACGGCGATCTGCCGACGGTAAAATTCGCACCTTTGGACACCTCTCGCCCGAACCCCAAAGTAATTCCTATCCCGGAAGACATTTATCACACGGTCGTCGAAGGTATGTGGGCCGTGGTGAACGGCGGCGGCACCGGCGCGCGTATCGCGATGGCCGGATTTGATATCGCCGGAAAGACCGGAACCGCCCAGGTCGTCGGACTCGGCAAAGACGTCGGCAAGAACAAGGACCATTCGTGGTTCGTCAGTTACGCACCGGCTTACAAACCCGAGATCGCGATGGTCGCGTTGATCGAAAACTCCGGCTTCGGCGGACATCACGCGGCGCCTGCGGTGCGTGGCGTTTACGACGTTTACTATCGCAACACACGTCACGAGGAACCTCCGGGAGCCGTACAGATCGCGAAGACAGAAAAGCCCGACGCTTCGAATCCGAAACCGGAACAGCCCGCTAAAACCACGGCCGCAAAGCCCACAGCCGCGAAACCGGTAACGGCGGCGCCCAAACCCAAGCCAGTGGCAACCACGCGGAAGCCTCCCGCCACGCCGCAAGCAACAGCAGTCAGCAATTAGTAGTAATGGAGACTTGCCTCAGAGGTATGAGTGCCACAAAGAAGCACAAGAGGGTTCACTACTAGGTTTTGTGCCTTTTGTGCTTCTTTCTGGCTTAGTTAGCAGTAGATGGTCGCGATTATTCACAAACGTAGTTGGCGTGATTTCGACTGGATCCTCGCGCTCCTGGCAATCGGAATCGTGCTGTTCGGCACGATCCAGATCCGCAACGCGCAACCCACCGAGACCTATTGGGTCAAACAGCTCATCGGCCTCAGCATCGGACTCGTGGCGATGCTGGCCATCGCGTTTACGGATTACCGCAAGCTACTCAACCTCTCGCCTGCGTTCTACATCTTCGGACTGATCTTGCTTGTAGTCGTGTTGGTGCCGGGCATTGGCCTGAAGATCAACGGCCAGCGCGCGTGGATCAAAGTGCCGGGCATCGGCCAGTTTCAGCCGTCTGAGTTTGTGAAAGTGACGACGGCGATGATGCTGGCGCGTTACTTCGGCAAGAATCGCGTGCAGGCGCTGACGCTGAAAGAGATGATCATCGGCGGGTTGATTCTCGCCCTGCCGATCGGATTGATCCTGCTTGAGCCGGACGTCGGTTCAGTGTTGACGTACATGCCGATTCTCGCGGTCGTGCTGTTTTTGTCGGCGATCAAATTGCGGCTCGTGATCGCGGCGTCGATTCTGGCGGTTGTAATGATTCCCGCGGCGTACTGGATCGGAGTCAAGAGTGGTTACGTCAAAGGGTATCAACAGGAACGCATCAACGTGATTCTCGATCCTGAGAACGCCGATCGGCGCGGCATCGGGTATCACACGTGGCAATCGATTCTGACTGTGGGCGAGGGGGGATTGATCGGCTCGCGCTCGTCTGTCGAATACTCGCAGAGCGGATTGAAGTTTCTGCCCGAGCCGCACACCGATTTTATCTACGCGGTGTTGGCGGAGAATACGGGGTTTGTCGGTTGTATTTTGGTGTTACTGGCTTACGTTGTACTGGTGTCGCGTTTGATCACCGGCGCGCGGCGCGCGTCAGACCGCATGGGAATGCTCTTCATCATGGCGTTTGTCGGGGGCCTGTCGTTTCAGATCTTCATCAACATCGGCATGGCACTCGGTATCTCACCGGTGATCGGTGTGCCGTTGCCATTGATGAGCGCCGGCCTCGCCTCGCTGATCGCCACGTTTATCGCGATCGGATTTGCGATCAGCGTCCAACTTCGTCGCTTCGTAAATTAGCCACGGATTTCACGGATTACTTAGAATCTAGTGCCCGTGTCACCAATTCAATTTCCACGGTGATGTCGTCGCCAACGAACGTTGGGTTGTCCTGGCGGCTGTAGTTGATCCCGTAGTCCTTCCGATTCAAAACCACTTTCGCCGAATAGCCCACAGACGTCTTGTTGTTCGCCGGGTTCTTGAACGTTCCGGTGACGGTGAACGGCAACGCGATCTGTTTTGTCACGCCGTGCATCGTCAATGGACCATGCGCGATGAACTGTTTGCCTTTCTTCTCGATGCGCTCGCTCTTGAAAGTGATTTCAGGAAACTTTTCGACGTCGAAGAAGTCTGCATTGCGCAGGTGCGCATCCCGCCGTTCAATTCCGGTGTCCACGCTCGTCGCTTTGATCACTACGCTGACTGAAGATTTCGTGATGTCTTTTTCGTCGTGATTGAGCGTGATCGCAAAGTCAGTGAACTTGCCCTTAACTTGCGACAAGCCGCCGAGGATCGGCACTGTAAAACCAACATTCGAGTGAGCGTTGTCGATCGGATGTGTGCCGGTAGGAGCAGTCTGCTGCGCCACCGCTGTTACCGCAAACAACAAAACAAAGAGGAGCGTTTTCTTCAGCATTTCTGAGTTTCCTTTTCTCGGATCAAGTATTTGTCATAACCTGCGTCAACCAACTGCTCGAACGCCTGCCAAACGTCGTCCGGAATCTCCTGCGCGATTTGATAGCCGAGGTCCGGATAGAACCTAATCCGCTGTAGATCGCCGGCCATGATTCCGATCACGTCGTCGGGCGTTAACGAGCTGTGCGTGTACTCAGCGAGGTAGTCTGCAAACGAGGCCTGCGGCGATGTCACCACGACCTGCTTCTCGGGCCAGTACCGGAGAAACGTCGCATAACTGCGCCGCTCCATGTACGGCTTTTGCACGACAATAAACTTCTGCGGATCGATTCCCCGTTCGGCGAGTAACTTCCGCGTGAACTGAACGTTCTCGCCTGTGTTCGTCGACTTCGACTCGATCAGGATCGCGTCGTGCGGCACGTGCATGCGCATTGCGATGCGCGCGAAGCGCTCCGCTTCGGGTTCATTCCAGAGCCGTTGCGTGATCGCACCCTGCCCACCGGAGAAGATCAGCAGCGGCGCGTAACCTTCAAGAAACAACTGCGCGCCACGTTCCGCCACGCGCTCGTCGTGACTGCACAACACGAAAATCGCATCCGCCGGCGCGAGTTGATGATTCAGACGATGATAATTCCAGAGTTTTTGCGCGAGAGCTTTGATTCTTGAGTCCATAAACTATGCAGATCTGCCCACCCTACGATCGCCGTTCAGCATCAACTCGCAGGCTTTGAAGGCATATTCTTCGAAACACTCGAGACGCGACGCGAGGATTACCCACGCTTTCTTGCCGGAGCGCCAGAGATAACGGCGCGGCAGTTCGGGAAATTCGCGACCAAGGCTATCAATGTGCTCGATCGTAGTAAACAACCAAAGCCCGTTGCACGACGGCAACTTCGCCGCGTTGCGCACGCCGCACAGCAGTTTTTCGTCCAGATAAATGTAGGTGAAGCCAAACGCTCGTTTGATTCGCGGGCGGATCGGCTCCAGCTCTTCCAGCACAAAAGGGAATGGGATTTTCTTATCCGTCCTCATCTGCGTTAATCTGTGAACAATACTGGCACTGAAAGGACCGCGACTATGGCCCCCACACTCTACCGAATCATTCTGCAAGTGGACAATCTCGACCGCGCTGAAGAGTTTTACGGCAAGCTGCTCGGCGATCGCGGGCGCAGAATCCCGCGCGGCTCGCGTCATTACATCGACTGCGGAACGGTGATCCTGGCGCTGGTCGACGTCAACGGCGAAAACATTCCCGGTCTGCAACCCAAACCACTGCCCGACTTTATCTATTTCGCGGTGGACGACGTCGACGCAGTTCACGCACGCGCCCGCGAGTTAAACTGTTTGTCGACCGAGGACGTACACGGCGCGAGTGCCGGCGACGTTGTTAAGCGCCCGTGGGGCGAGCGATCGTTTTATGCGCACGACCCGTGGAGCAATGGTCTCTGCTTCGTCGACGAAAATACCCTGTTCACCGGACGGTAACGTATGAAAAAAACTATCTCCCTCCTTCTTCTGTTCGCTTATCTGCTTCCCTTCACCGTGCTCGCTCAGACGAGCGTCGATGCGCAAATAAAACGTGTCGAGCAGGGCCTTTTGCCTCCGGTGCTGATCAAAGGCGATCCGTCGTGGTCCATCGAAGAGCGGATGAAGCAGTGGAAAGTTCCGGGGATGAGTGTCGCCGTCGTCAAGGATTTTAAAGTCGAATGGGCGCGCACCTACGGCATCAAAGATATCGACACCAAAGAACCCTTAACAGCGGAAACTCTCTTCCAGGCCGGTTCGATCAGCAAACCGGTTGCGGCAATGGTTGCGCTCAAGCGCGTGCAGGACGGGAAAATCGCCCTCGACGAAAACATCAACAACAAGCTGGTCACCTGGAAACTCCCTGACAACGATTTCACTGCAAAGAAGAAAGTCACACTCGCGAATTTGCTGAGTCACACGGCCGGACTCACGGTGCACGGCTTTCCCGGTTACGCTGTTGGCGAGAAGATCCCGACGCTGCCGCAGGTGCTCGATGGCACTGAACCCGCCAACACCGCGGCAGTGCGCGTCGACATGGAACCCGGCACGAAGTTTCGTTATTCAGGCGGCGGTACGACGATCGCGCAACTCGCGATCATGGACATCGAGAAGCAGCCGTTCCCACAGATTGCTAAAGAAACAGTGCTTGGTCCACTCAACATGACCAACAGTACCTACAGCCAGCCGCTTTCGGATGATTGGCGCAAGAAAACCGCGTCAGGACATCGCGGCGACGGCACGCTCGTTCCCGGAAAGATTCACGTTTATCCGGAGATGGCGGCCGCGGGATTATGGACCACGCCGACAGACCTCGCCAAGTTTGGCATCGAAGTGCAACTCTCCTACGCTGCGAAGTCAAACAAGATCCTGAAGAAAGATCTGATCGACAAGATGGTCACGCCTTTCATGGAACAGGTCGGTCTCGGTTTCTTCATCGACAAGCGCGGCAACAGTGTCTACTTCGGACATGACGGCGCTGATGAAGGTTTCCGCGCGATGATGCTGATGCATCGTGAGAAGGGTTACGGCGCCGTGATCATGGTTAACTCCGACAACGGCCAGATCATGCCCGAAGTGATGCGCAGCATCGCGCGTGAGTACAACTGGGACGAGTTTTTGCCGCCGGTTAATGAACTGATCTCGCTCGATGCCGCGAGGCTCGACGAGTACACCGGGCGTTTTCAGATTAACCCGGATCGCATACTTACCGTCGCTCGTGAAGAAACAAAGCTGATTGTCAGACCGACCGCGGATTTGAAGTTTGAACTGCTGCCGATCGCCGACGGCACGTTTATTCGCCGGGAGGGTGTTCTGAAGTACACGTTTGTGAAAGGCGCTGCTGGCGTGAGCGAACTGCAAGTCACCCTTCCCGCTGGAAATATAGCGACGGCTCCGAAAGTAACTGCCGACGCGTTGATCCCGTTCGAACATCTAATGGCTGGCAACATCGACAAGGCACTCGCCGGCTACCGGCAGATCAAGAAAGACACTCCCGACAACGCTGCCGTGGGCGAGGCTCGCATCAATGGCTTGGGTTATGGATTTCTGCGCGCGAAGAAGCTGCCCGAGGCGATCGCGTATTTCAAGTTGAACGTCGAACTATATCCAAACTCGTCCAACGTTTACGACAGCCTCGCCGAAGCGTACCGGGCCAACGGCGACAAAGAGCTCGCGATTACGAACTACAAAAAATCATTAGAGCTGGATCCGAAGAACACGAACGCCGCGGAGGCGTTAAAGAAGTTGAATACGCAATGATTACTACTTTTCCGACATACCTGGCGGCGAGCGCGGCGGCGCCGGAGATCGAAGCACACTTCAAACGGCATCTCGCCGAAGCGCGCAAACAGGGCGAAGACGGGCTCGCGCCGCAGCCCGACGCGCACGCGATCGCGGCCATCATCGACGCTACGTTCTGGGCCAGTTTTCGACCGGAAGAAGGACGCTTTCCCAAGATCTCGATCGCGTATCTGCCGCCCGAAGCCGCGGGTCAGCCGTTGATGTTCGAGCATCCGTTGCCGTTGACCGCGAGCGTTCTCCGGAAACTCGCGCCGGCAGTCGAACGCCCGGAGATTCATCTCGGCGTCTGGATGTTTAATAACGAACTGCGCCTGTGGGGCGCGACGCGCTCGATCCCGAGTTTCTGTTTCGTGCTGGAAGACGTCGAACCAGGTCTGCTCGTCGTCAAACATCGCCGGATCGATGGGTTTGGCAAGTACGCGAACGTTGCGGTGCTCGTAGGTGAGAGCGTGAAGATCATAGACGAGGAAGGCACGAGCCTGCCCGACTGCCCGTCGTTGTTGAAATCGCTGCTGGCGTTCACGGCGGCTGCGACCAATGGTCCACATCACTCACTGAACGTGCTGGTCCAACTCGCGGCTTCGATGCGCGCGCACGGTCACGGCGGCAGTCTGCTCGTTGTGCCAACACACGACGAACGCTGGCGTGAATCGATTGCGCAGCCGATTCTCTACTCGGTGGCGCCGCAGTTTTCATCACTCTACGATTTGGTACGACACGAAGTAGACGTGAATCACGAAGATCGCCGGCAGTGGGAGAGTGCGATGCGTCGCGCCGTGGATACGATCGGCGGGCTCACGGCGGTTGACGGCGCCACGATAATCAACGATCAGTACGAAGTGCTCGCGTTTGGCGCGAAAATTCGCCGTCACGAACAGAGTGTTCCGGTCGATAAGTGGGTGATTACCGAACCCGTAATGGGAAATGTCGGCATCGTGGCCCAACCGACGGAGCATGGCGGGACTAGACACCTGTCAGCAGCGCAGTTTGTCTACGACCAGCGCGACACGCTGGCGCTGGTGGCGTCGCAGGACGGACGTTTTACAGTCTTCGCGTGGTCGCCGTGCGAGGAGATGGTCCATGCTCATCGCGTCGAGTCGTTGTTGATGTAAGCCACGGACTTCACGGACAAACACAGACATGCGAATAGCAGCTTTGCTAATCCTATTCCTCGGCTTGGTCCATGACTGGCCGCAGTTTCGCGGGCCGACGGGCCAGGGTGTTTCCGATGAACGCAACTTGCCCGTCACGTGGAGCGAGACGCAAAACGTGCGTTGGAAAGTCGCGATTCCCGGCCGTGGCTGGTCGTCGCCGGTGATTCAGGGCGATCGCATTTGGCTGACGACGGCGACTGAAGAAGGACGTTCGTTGCGCGCGATCGCCGTTGATGTGAACACCGGCGCGATTCAACAGAACGTCGAAGTCTTTCGTCTCAAGTCGCCGAAGTTAATGAATGAAAAGAATAGTTTCGCCTCGCCGACACCGGTGATCGACGGCGACCGCGTCTATCTGCATTTCGGCGCGTACGGAACGGCATGCATCACGCAAACGGGCGAGATTGTCTGGAAGACAAAGCTTGATTACGACAACGGCCAGCATGGACCAGGCGGATCGCCGATCGTTTACGACGACCTGCTGATCGTGAGTTGCGACGGTCTTGAGTTTCAATACGTGGTCGCGCTCGACAAAGCGACGGGCAAAGTGCGTTGGAAGAAAACGCGTGAGGGTTATCAGGCATACACGACGCCGCTGGTCGTGAATTTGCCCGAGGGCGATCAGGTGATTAGTCCCGGCGCGTTTCAGGCGATTGCTTACGAGCCGCGCACCGGCAAAGAGATCTGGCGCGTGAAGTATGCCGAGGGATTTTCGAATGTGCCGCGGCCGGTTTATGGCCACGGTCTCGTATTTATTTGCACCGGCTTTCAGGAACCGTCGCTGCTGGCAGTCCGTCCGGATGGCCGTGGTGACGTAACGAAGTCGAAGATCGTGTGGAAAGTCGGACGCGCGATCCCGCGCACGCCTTCGCCGTTGCTTGTCGGCGACGAGTTGTACATCGTGACCGACAACGGCATCGCAACCTGCATCGACGCCAAGACCGGCGAAGAGCTCTGGCGCGCGCGTCTCGACGGCACCTACTCTGCGTCTCCCATCTACGCCGACGGCCGCATCTATTTCCTGAGCGAAGACGGCATATCGATTGTCATCGCGCCGGGGCGTCAACTAAAACACCTCGCTACCAATCAACTCGACGGCGCCACCCTCGCTTCGATGGCCGTTTCCCACAGCTCTCTTTTCATCCGCAGCGCCACCCATCTCTACCGCATCAGCAAATCATGATCAAAATAATCCTCAAAACTTTCCTGTTGATGACTTTTACCGTCGCGGCCGGCTTGTCGAGTGTCAGTCACGCTCAGCAATCCACAACTGCCTTGACTGGCGAGTGGGTGGGCAATAGCGAGCCGGCCGGCAGGTCGGAGTTTTTGCGTCTGAGTCTTACTGAAAATGCGGGCGAGATGCAGCGTCCACTTAAAGCAAAATTGTCATTGGTCCAGCGCGAAGGTGATCGCGTCCGGTTGGAGTTGAGTTCACTTAAATTCGTCATGATCGGAACTCTCACCGGCGATGTAATCGAAGGCGAGGCCGAGGTGCCGGGAACGAAAGCTCGCTTTCGTCTGGTGCGCACGGTGAAGGTCGCGCCGGAAGTTTTGGCGCGTTATGTCGGCGCGTATCGCTTTCGCAACGGCGATTATCTGGTGATCGATAGCTTTCCCGATACTCCTGATACGCTGTGGGTGACCGACGTAAAATCCGGCGAAGCCCGCGCGGTCTTCCCGCGATCGGAGACTCAATTCACCGGCGGACCGGCCCTGCGTGTGGTGTCTCCGACACGGCAAACACTTACCTTTCGCGGCACTGGAGTTCACGTAATCGATTTGGACCAGAAGGGTCGCCAGGCCGGAGCATTCGCGACGCGAGTTTCCATTGGTCGGGAAGAAGTCACGTTCAAAAACGGGGATGTCACGCTCGCGGGTACGCTCTTGCTACCGGCTGCGACACCTTCTGCAAAAGTAAAGCGCCCTGCCCTCGTGTTCGTCCATGGTGGTGGCCCGCAATTGCGCGACATCATGTGGGGGCTCGGATACCTCTACGCCGCACGCGGGTTTGCCGTCCTCAGTTACGACAAGCGAGGCGTTGGCAAATCGACCGGTAACTGGGGCGAGGCGAGCTTTGAAGACCTGGCGGACGACGCGGTGGCGGGAGCGAGGTTTCTACAGGCACGAAACGAAATTGCCGCGAATCAGATCGGCTTTTGGGGTCTTAGTCAGGGTGGTTGGATTGCTCCGCTGGCCGCTTCACGTTTTCCGGATGCCGCTTTTGCGATCGCTTTGTCGGGCGGAGGATTGTCACCGGCTGAACAGGAGCTGCTTGATAGCGAGTTCGAGTTATCAAAAGCGGGCTATACAGCAAGTGAAATCAGCGAGGCACTGGCGTTTCAAAAGTTGAAGGATGAGATCATTGCTTCACCTTCCAATATCGCCAAGTGGGACGAGTACGCCCGGGCTCGAGCCACAGCCAAAGACCAGAAATGGTTTCGCCAGCCGGGCATAGATGTTCGCGGGCCGGAGCAACGCGATCATGCTTTCTGGACTCACATGCGGCGCTCTTATCTCTACGATCCAGGGCCGGCGTTGCGCGCTTCAAAGGCTCCGCTGCTGGCGATCTTCGGCGAGCTCGATACGCCTGAGGGTGTCAAAGCGAATGTTAGAGCGATCAGGCAAATCCTGGATCAGGCGGGACGCCGGGATTACACCGTTAAGGTCTACCCAAACGGAAGCCACAACCTCATGGAGGTTCCCCCTGACAATCCCAACGAGTACGTCCGCCTCAAACGCTTCCCCCCGGGCTTCTTCGAGATGATGGTTGATTGGACCACAACACAGGTTCGTCGGCGTGCGACGGTGAGGCGTTAGGGCCACTGACTCTGTGGCTGCAGGTCATGTCTGAAATCGATGGGGTCAGGCCTGCGGTTTTTGCGATCTCTGATGAAGCCCTGAGTAATCGACATCTACCAATGGACGGTTGCAATCGAGTTCGATCTCTTCGGCGAGAGGCGGAGTGGTCATTTGGTTAAGTACGGTACAGCAACAACGGAAACTTATTTTAGGATGGCGAGCTTGAGAATCACAATTGCAAGCCTGACCACGATCCCTGTTTGGAACTTCGCGTGTCCAGTACACCATGAGATAGGCTAAACTTTGCTGTCCCGAAATCGTTCCATCACGGCCCTCAACGAGCATCGACAACGGAGAAGCGAATGTTGCCTGAAGACAACAAAGTGAGTTTTGTAGTATCCAACTTCGAAGAGCTTGAGTCAAAACTGATAGAGTGCCTGAGCTATATTCCGTTCATCGAGAATAACAAGGAAGTAATCTCACCGAAATTCATCCCCATAATCTTGGAGGCCTGTAGCTTGATTGATTCTGTTTTCAGAACTTTTGAGGGCCAGCAAAGTAAGAAACACAATTTGAAGAGCTACACGAAGCTGGTTGAGCCTCATCTCTGCTTGGAACAGGCTACCACAATATTTCTCAAACCCCCCCTTGCGATTCCTAAGGCCTTTCGAAACCTGGACTACAGCGGTTCCGGCTTGGTGGACAGCTTGCAATAAACTGAAGCATGATCGATTAGATAATTACAATGCTGCGACATATGAAAACGCTATCCTGGCCACATCCGGCTTGCATCAGGTACTTTCGCGTAACGTCGAGTTCGTGCCGGCTCTTCTTTCGGCTGGTTGGTTTAACTCCAGTAGTCCTGATATGGGTGAACTAATGGCTGCGCGTATCTCATCGTCCGGAATTCCGATACACGTGATTCCTGTGGCGTCCAAACTTTTTGTCAGTCCCTTGCACGATACCTTTGTCAGTTACGATAACGGACATCCGACTGTCGAACCCTGTGATTTCACGGATAAAGTGAAGGCTCTATTGACGGTTCATGAATGGTTCTAGAATTGGTGCGAGATCACCTAATTAGTTCACTGCAGGCTCTGCCGATCAATAATCGAAACGTAGTCAGCACGTGACGGCGAGAGCTTTTTGTGTCCTTCGGTCGGGTGAAGTTCAATATAAGGATCAAAGTCATCAAGCCACCCAAGCAAGTCCTCTGGTGTTACCAGCGGGAATGCCATCGCTTCGCAAAATAAGCTCTCGTATTTAACGGTCGCTTGGGGTGCATTCTTCAGGCACTCCAGAACCTTCGCACGAGCTCGATCACGATAGCGCTGGAGTAAGCGAAAGGAATAAGTCGAAATTGGAGGGTCCTCACTAAACAAAGCCCCCTGCCCGGCTTTCCCTGATTTTTGCAAATAGATCTCGTGCCGGAGAATTTCCTGAACTTCGGCCGCTTTGTTCTCTGCGGCCTTGAAGACTTCGACACCTCGAGGATGGTTTGTAGCATAAACCAGAAAGTAACGGATTTGGGACTCTTCGGGTTCAAGAATCACCGCAGACGAAACGAATCGAAATCCACACAGCATCTGTAGGCTTTTGCAGTACTCTTTGACAGCAAGTTCGGTTCTTTCATCACCGACCGCGTTCTGCAGAGTTTCCAACACGCCTGTACGTCCAAAAAGATTGTGATAACTTGGTGCACGATCTTCTTCGTTGAGAAATCTGTTGATGTGTTTCGTCATGAGGGTTATGAGCACTTCGCAGCTTCGCGTCTTTAGGAAAGGCTGCAGTTGTTGCATTGGGATGTCGGCCCATCCCTTGGGATCAAGCAACACAAACTTGAATGTTCGACGCCCGGCACTCCGCACGTGTTGATTGATCTGAGGAATGCTATCGATAAATTTTCCGGGGATCGCCGTTACCGACACCTCAGCTTCGGGGCTCGACTTGACGAATGAATCAAGCTTCGCGAACGCCTCAGGGTGGCTCTCAACCAGAACTGCCGATACCGAAAGACTAAACCCGCGGCCTTGAAGGCCTAATCGGCACCTACGCAAGGCGTCGATGGCGACCGCAAACGACGAATCCGCGTAATTAGGATCCTTCGTCTCCCACGGTCCCGCGAAGCCGTCCACATACACTAAAGCTTCCCACTTGCTACCTACTTTGAAGCCCCAGTCGGGAAGGTACCTTTCAAGCAAATAGTGCTTGACGTATGCCTGCTCGCGTCCTTTGTAGTTTGAGAGTTCGGCTTTAGGCATGAACGAATGGGCGAGGCAGACCATCCCACGTCGTTCCGTGAAGAATTCGTCCGGCGAGTTTCTTTCCTGCGCGCACCATTTCGACCGGGCGTTCATTGTCGAGCTCTACCATTTCAGCCGGAAGATTTAGGAGGTTCGCGGGAACCCAGTTTCCCCATTGTTTGAAATGAAACGCAACTTTTGCCTTCTGACACTGGCGCAACAGTGTCATAGGCCAATCAGGATGCATGGGGCGCGAGTTATGTCCACTTTCACCGCCTGCAATCACCCAATCGATGGGATTATATCCATCTCGATGAAACCACGACCGTAGATCGAGTGGGCCCAGCAACGGCTCACAAGACAAGAACCTGATTTTCGCTGGGACACTCAAAAGATACGGGAGGCGCTGTTCAGCGATTCTTTGGTTTTCCACGCTTGTTCCTACCCAAACGTTCCTTGGCCACTCTTCCTTCCACGGCACCATGTACTGAACATGTTGTGGTCTTTTTGTAAGAAGCAACCAATCTAAGTGGGGAGTGGATTCGATCAACTGCCAGAGACGTGCACGCTCTTCGTTAAGTATGGCCCGACGCTCGAAAACATCTGCCATACTTGCGCAGAAAACGCGCGCTCTTCTTCTCCCGGCGCGCGCTTCTTCGTTCCACCTAAGCGGCTCACGCCAGTGCGCCTCACTAAAAAATCGACGATCCGCTGAGGCACCCCACAACTGCTGTCCCATTCGCTTAGCCCATGATTCTGCATAACAGTTGTCGCAAGCAGGGGACACCTTCTTGCAGCCCCACCAAGGATTAAAAGTGTGATGAGTCCATTCGATTGAGGAGTTGCGGGCCATTCCTGCCGAGATTGTAGCCCTAATTGAACATTTCGGGAAGAAATTCTGCTGTCTGTTGCGAGTTTTCGAGCGCCGCTCGCTTACGCCTCCTGCGGCGGTCGCGTGGGCTGGTATGTTAGCCCTATTAACACGTCTTAACACGTCGAAGAGATGTGCTAAAAACCGAGACGTTTTTTAACACGTTTCGGGAACAGGTCAGCCTGCTTCTTTTTGGTCAGGTGGGTTGTCAGCAAACTAGCGAAGAGTTTCGTTTGTCACCAATCGATTTGACTCATATGAGCGTCTTTCTTGAGAGCACTGGATGCAAAATCTATATAATCGAGATCGCTGAGTGAGTATCAAACACAGGTTGGGCAACAGATGACGCTGCTATTCGCATTTCTAATTGGACTCTTCGCCGGGTTGCGGTCGCTTACGCCGCCGGCGGCGGTTGCGTGGGCCGTCCATCTGGGGTGGCTCACACTTGCGCGGCCACTGTCTCTCATCGGCTCGCTTCCTGCAGTAATAATTCTGAGCCTGCTAGCCATCACAGAAGTAATCTTTGATAAGCTGCCGAATACTCCGAATCGCACTGCTCCTCTCGGACTTATCGCCCGCATCGTGACAGGTGGCTTCGCGGGCGCATGCGTTTCTCTTGGCGGTGGAAAGTCGGCTTTCGTTGGGGCCGGGCTGGGACTCATCGGCGGAGTCGTCGGTTGTTTCGCCGGCTATCAGGCCCGAGCACGGCTCGTAACGTCCCTGCACCAGCCAGATTTCAACATTGCTTTGATCGAGGATTTGGTTGCGATCGGGGGCAGCTTGTTCATCGTTTCACGATTCTAGTGCGGTATTTACGGTGTGAACATGCGGCGGAAGGGGATGCCGGAGAAGTTCAGGACCATCGCCCGGCCGTTCACGATCGATTCGAAATTCATCCAGTCTGGCCCATCAGGATCGCCGAGGCCAAACTTTCCATCACCACGCGGAATGAGCGGCTGCATGCCGTCGACAAAGAGCTGCCCCTTGCGCAACACGATGCGCGTGTCGCCGTACCACGGACTGTCGTTGTAGTAGTGGCCCACAAATCCTTCCCAATCCTTGCGCGCTTCAAAAGTGCGCGGACCGGTGTAGCGCTCGGCCATGTACCAGTCGGGACCGTGAAAGAGTTGCGTGACCAAACGATTCTCACGCACGAACCCGAGCACGTACATATCAAACGCGGGATGCTTCACGATGAAACGATCGCCGGCCATGCGTTCCAGCACGATCTTGCGGCCGCTGTAAGTGAGCACGAGCTTGGCGCCTTCAGCCGTGAATTCGAGTTTCTTGCCGTCAGGTGACGTGAAAACACCCGCATATTCGGCGGCGTTGTTCACTTCATCCGGCGGCGGAGCAGGCGTGGGCGCGTCGGGCAACGGCTTGTTCGCCAGCGAAGCATTAAAGAGCTCGATCGCATACTTCGTCACCGCCACCGGACGATAGCCGCGAAGATTCGCATTAACAGAAGCAAACGCACCAACGCCATCGGTCAGATCCACGTCGAGCGACGAACTGAACGCGACCATTCCGCCGGTGTGACGCAAACGCGTGTGCGCTTCAATGTCGCTCACCCACACGCCGTAACTATACGAAGCGGGTTCACCACGATACGGCGAGTCGATCGCCGGTTTGGTAAACAACGCAAACGCGTCTTGCGACAGCAACCTGCCCTTCGGCAACGCACCACGATTGAGCAGCATGCGCATGTACTTCGCCATGTCAGCCGGTGTCGAAGCAATGCTTCCCGCAGCGACGTCGACTTCGATCCACTGCGCTTCCGCCAGTGGTCCATTGTTTGGAAACGGGCGTCCTTCATTGAGCGGCTCGTAACCGACAGCCATCTGCGCGCGAATACCATTGCTGATCACAGGCGCGCTCCCAGTCATACCCAACGGCGTAAGCATTCGCGCACGCATCGCTTCAGGAAACGGGCGCTTGTCGAGCGCTTCGATCAGAAAACCGAGAATGTTGTAGCCCGTATTGCAGTAGACAAATCGTTTGCCCGGCGCGTACGCAGCCGGTAATTCATGCAGCAACGCATCAAGCAACAACGGCGCAGCCGGCAGTCCAGCGGTGTGGCTGAGCAAATGGTGCGTCGTGATTGCTTCAAACTTGGAATTGATCTTCAACCACGGCAGGTATTCGACGACTGGTTTGTGCAGATCGAGTTTGCCTTCGTCGCGCAACTGCAAAAGCGCCAACCCGACAAACGACTTCGACACCGATCCGATTTCAAACATCGTCTCGGGCACAACGCGCGCCCTTGCTTTCGTGTCCGCAAAGCCGTAGGTCGAGGCACGAATCAAACCGTCGCGATTAGCGAGCGAAAGCGTCATTCCCGGCGCACCGGTTTCGCGCATGTGGCGCGCGATGAATTCGTCGAGATGCGCAAAGAGCGGCTGCACGGCCGCCGATTGGGCCAGGAGGTTGCGGGGATTTATGAAAGCCGCGACGCTCACCATCGCGGTGCTCAGGACGAACTGTCGTCGTGAAAAACTGTTTGTCATCAATTTAGTCCCAGAGTTCTAGCCAGCTCTATAAATCTCTGTTCAGATCGTAAATTCTGAAAAACCGGATCGACGCGCACGAACGGCAACCAGTTGAAGCGCTCTTCACGAGACTTTTCCAGCCCATCGAGAGCCATTTTTCGATTGTCGAGACCGGCGTAGACCACCGCGGCCTGAAACGGGGAGACGTACTGCTGCTTCGAAAGCTCCTGCAAACGCGCAATCACGCGTTCGGCTTCGTTCTTCTTTCCGGCCAGCGCCTGCGCGTGACCCAGCGCCGTGAGCGCTGTGATGTTATCGGGCGAAATCTTGAGCGCAGTGCGAAAGGCACCGATCGCTTCGTCTAACTTGCCTTGCGCTTCGAGCACCAATCCCAACTCGTAATACGCGCGCGCGAAGTTAGGATCCATTTCGCGCAGCTTCAACGCTTCACTGTGCGCCTGGTCCAACTGTCCGGCGTAATACAACCCGCGAATGTAATCGCTGTAGATCGTCAGCGAAAACGGTTCGAGCTCGTGCGCCATTTTCGCTTCAACAACTGCCTCGTTGTGCCGGCCCGACGCCGCCAGATAACTCGCATACCACTGATGCGCCGTAGCATAACTCGGATTGAGTGAAATCGCTTTCTTGAAGTGCTGCTCGGCCTCTTTCCACTTCAAGTGATAACGATAACTCACGAAGCCGAGCGACGTGTGCGCTTCGGCCAGGTTCGAGTTGATCGACAAAGCCCGGTTAGCCGCGGCTTCGGCTTTGGGGTACGAGTCGTTTGCCGAAGTGACGTTGTAAACATTCAGCAGCAGGTAACAATCGGATAGCCCGGCGTAGGCGAGGCCATAATCCTGATCGCGCAAGATCGCCTGGCCGAAATACTCGATGCCGTTTTGCAGTCCTTCGACCGTGCGCTTGTTCCAGTTGTAGCGGCCGAGGAGATAGAGACGATAGGCCTCGGAATCGGGCGAGAAGTTGCGCGTGAGCTGCGGGTGGTGACTGCCGTCGGCGCGAGCGCGCAGCTTCAGGGAAACATCGCGCGAGATCTGTTGCGGCAGCGCGACCACTTCCGAAACCTTGCGGCTGTAACGTTCACCCCAAATGTGACTGTCGTCGCGCACGTCGATCAGTTCGACACTGACATCGAGCTCATCACCGCGTTGCACGATGTTGCCGGAAAGCAGCGCGTGAACGCCGAGCTCGCGCCCGATCTCAGCCGGATCTGCCTCGTGGTTCTTGTAGTGAAAGACCGTGCTGCTGGATTTAACTTTCAGATCCGGCAACTGCGAAAGACTCTCGATCAAACTCTCAGTGATGCCGTCGGAAAGATATTCCATGCTCGGGTCGCTGTTTGAAAACGGCAACACTGCGAGCGAATTGATCGCGACGCTTGTTTCAGCCTGACGCCGCGAACCGCGAAGAGCAATCACGGACAGCGCAGTAATCAAAGCAGCCGCAGCGGCAACCGCAACGACGATGCGTGGCGTGGTCCAGAAGCCCGGTGCCTTGCGCAAAGCCGTGGGCGGGATCGACTGCGTCGCGTCAGTCAAGGTGCTGCCAAAACTCGAATCACCCTCGAGCTCGCGCGACACCTCTTGAAGATCGCTGCGCATGTCTTCGATGCGTTGATAACGATCGCCCGGTTCCTTCGCCAGTGCTTTGTCGAGTATCTGTTGCAGGCGCTGGATCAGCGGCGAATCTTCACCGCGCGCTTCCGCAATCGGCTTCGGCCGGTGATAAACCACGGCGTAACGCACGTCCAACGCCGTCTTGCCACGGAACGGCCAGGTGCCGGCAAGCATTTCGTAAAGCAACACGCCGGTTGAAAAAATGTCTCCGCGATGGTCCACTGGTAAACCCTGCGCTTGCTCCGGCGCGGCGTAGGTCGAAGTCCCGTAAGGCACGCCGACTTCCGTAAGTTGTGGATCGCTTGAACCGGGACGAGGTGGCTCGATCAGTTTCGCGAGTCCGAAGTCGAGCACTTTCACGGTGCCGTTGCGCGCCACCATGACGTTGCGTGCTTTGATGTCGCGATGAACGATGCCCTGCGCGTGCGCGGCGGCGAGTGCGTTGGTCACCTGAATCGTGATCGAGAGCGCCTGTCGCAGATCGAGCGCACGCCCGTTGACGAGATCGCGCACGTTGCGGCCTTCGACAAACTGCATCGCGATGAAGTGCAGGCCGTCGACTTTGTGCAGGCCGAAGATAGTGCAGATGTTTGGGTGATCGAGCGACGACGCCAGCTTGGCTTCGCGTTCGAAACGGACCAGATTCGACGGGCTATCGGTCAAGTCGGGCGGTAAAACCTTGACGACCGCGGGCCGATCGAGTGTAGTGTCCACCGCACGGTAAACAGTCCCCTGTCCACCTTCACCGATTTTTTCGACGATGCGATACTGGAGGAGGACTTGCCCGATCATGGTGTGTGCGTGTGACTATCGAAGCGGGCGCATTATATCCAAACTAACTCCTGGAGGGCAGAAAGATGATTCTTCGTTTTTCCTTACTGGCGGTGATCCTTGCATCGCTCACGTTTTCTCCGGCCGCAACCAACAAACATCTCGACCCCCCAAATGTTCCGGCCTCCGTGCCCGACAGCGTTGTGAGCATTGTCCCTGACAGCCTGGCGAGCACGTCGAGTTTCTACAGTTTTCGGCGCGATTTACGGCGTTGTGCGTCACCGCGCTGTGGCGGTTACTTCGTAAAACTCGTGAACCAGCCGCGCACGCGTTGTGCCGATAATCGCTCCGCAAGTGAGTGCTATGTGGCGGATATTGACTGGCGTGGACAGCCCGAACCGGACAGCGAGCGCGGTTTGTTGCGCGGAACAATTCGCCGGAAAGGACAGTTTGGCGAGTTCCGCGTTTCCGAGGTTTGGCAGGCCGCAAGTGCAAATCAGCCTGCGGGCAAGTTTTTCCGGGTGCGCGATCGCGGTCTTCGTTGCATCGCCGCGCCGTGTCCGACGCATAGCGAAGCGACACTCAACGCAACTGCGAGCCGCAACATCGCGGGCGTGGATCTCTCCGGCGCTGGTGCGCCTGAGAACCTCGTGAGCGACGCGAACCAGGCGATGACTTCGCGTGATGGAATTCTCGTCAGCGGGAATCATTCGATCGTCAGTGGACCAGCCGGACGCATGCAGATGTTGAAAGCGGCGCAGTTTTATGTGCGCGGTGGAGGAAGCGCGGGCGGAGGCGGAGGCGGAGGTGGTTCGCCGAAACCGTGTATGAAGACCGGCTGCTCGGGCCAGGTTTGTTCTGACGAGGAAGTGATCACGACGTGTGAATTCAAGCAGGAGTATGAATGTTACAAGAAGGCGACGTGCGAACGGCAGAAAAACGGGCAGTGCGGATTCACGCAGACGCCTGAGTTGTTAAAGTGCTTGAGAGGCGCGAGATAGTAAACAGATGAAAACGGTTAGCCTGATGATAGTGGTGGTGTATGCGCTGACTACGCCACGTTGGACGGTGCAGACCAGTGGAGTTACCGCGCGTCTGCGTGGTGTGAGTGCGGTCAGTGAACGGGTTGCTTGGGCCAGCGGTTCGGGCTCGACGGTGTTACGAACAACTGACGGCGGTACGGCGTGGCAGAAGTTGAACGTAACGACCGATGCGCTCGACTTTCGCGACATCGACGCGATCGACGCCCAAACTGCCTACGTTCTCAGTATCGGCAATGGTCCAGCGTCACGCATTTACAAAACCACCGACGCGGGCGCGACGTGGACGTTGCAATTCAAGAACGAAGATCCGAAAGCGTTTCTCGACGCGATGTCGTTTTGGGACGCGAATAACGGCATCGTTTTCGGCGACTCGATTGACGGGCAGTTCTACATTTTGCTGACTGCCAATGGCGGCCAAACGTGGTCGCGTGTGTCTACCGCACGTTTGCCGCCGGCGCTGCTAAACGAAGGCGCGTTTGCGGCGAGTGGGACCAACATCGCGGTCTTCGGCAAAACGCATGCGTGGATCGGTACGGGCGCCGGCGCGAAAGCGCGCGTCCTGCGCACAACCGATCACGGCCGTTCGTGGCAGGTATCCGACACGCCGCTCGCGGCCGGACAATCCGCCGGCATTTTCTCGATCGCTTTTCGTGATGAGAAACACGGCATAGTCGTTGGTGGCGACTACCGCAAAGAATCAGAAGCCGTCGATAACCTCGCGGTGACAAACGATGGCGGCGTCACCTGGAAACTCGTTAAAGGTCTCTCGGGCTATCGTTCCGTGATCGCTTATGTGCCGGGGAAGAAGACTCCGGCGCTCGTCGCGATTGGTCCATCAGGCGGCGACTATTCGCTCGACGACGGGCAAACGTGGAAACCAATCGAAGGGCGCGGCTTCGATACCTTTAGTTTCATACCTCGCAAGAACATCGGCTGGGCCGCCGGCGCAGAAGGCGCATTAGGCAAATTGCTGTTTTAATCCGTGTTCCAAGACTCAACCTCAAAGGAGACCTTACCATGCGAAACTTATCCCGACCGTTTGTGGCCGTCGTCCTTTTGGCGTCACTGCTGCTTTCGGCGGTCAGCGTCGCAGCTCAAGACCAGACAAACGACTGGTCCAAAGTCACCGCGTTGTCATCCGGCAGCAACCTTTCGGTCAAACTAAAGAACGGAACGACAGTCAACGGAACACTCCGTTCCGTGTCCGACAGCACGCTCTCGGTGACCGCGAAGAACGCGCCGGTCGACATCAAACGCGAAGACGTACGCACAGTTCACGAGGTTGTTAAGAAGTCGTCCGCAACCAAAGCGGCGCTGATCGGCACCGGAGTGGGAGCAGGCGCGGGAGCGGCGGCGGGAGCAATCAGCGATTCGAATAACGACGACGGGTTTGAAACACTCGACAGCGCCGCGACCGCTGGATTAGCAGTCGTCGGCGCTGGAGTGGGAGCACTCATCGGTTACCTCATCGGGCGAAGCGGCAATAAGAAAGTGCTCGTCTACGAAGCGAAATAAATCCAACCACAGATTACACAGAGTCTGCGAAATCTGTGGATGGCTTTTAGCTCTTGGGCTTGAGTGCGCTCAGCTCTTTTTCGAGTTTATCAACCTGGCCCTGCATGCCCGCTTTGATGCCCGGCTCGGTGGCCTTCGTGATCGATTTCTTGAGCGCCATCAGTTGGGCGGTCAGGAGCGCCTGATCCGCGGGCACGTCAACGTCCGGTGTCACGCCTGTGCCTTCCCAGTTCGTTTTCGTGATCGGACTGATCGCACGACCAGTCGGTACAAACATGCCGAAGTGCTCCGTGATGCGGAAACCACCTCCAGGATGCGCGCCGCCCCCGGTCGTTTCGCCGATGATCGTGGCGCGCTTGAGGTTCTTCAGGTTGTAAGAAAATTCTTCCGCGCCGGAGAACGTGCGTTTGCTCGTCAACACGTAAACGTCTTTGTTCAAGTAACGCTTACCTGCCACTTCTTTCTTCGTCCAAAACTCGTCCGTGCGGTTGCCCTCGCGCCAGTAGAGATCGTTGAGATGCACCGGTTCAGGACCAAACAAGTAGGAACAAACGAGCGCAACCATTGCGGGACTGCCGCCGCCGTTTCGGCGCATGTCGATGATCAGGGCGTCGGTGCCGTTGATGAAGTTCATTGCCGCGGCCACCGTGTCGGCGCCGAGATCGGGATCCATGAAGTTTAGAAACTCCAGGTAGCCAATATTGCCGGGGAGACGCTCCACTTTGGAGAAACCGTGGTTCATCCACGTGAGCTCGCGCTTCTCTTGTTCGCGCTCTTCCGCAGTCGGCTCACGCCGCGGACCACGTTCGGGAATCGCGTTGTGCGAATAACGCACGCGTAGGTGCTTGTCCTTGCTGACGGCTTGCAGATCGTCCGTCAGTTTCTTCGCGAATTCCTTCGAGCTGGTGACGGCATCGTATTCCTTGTTGCTCACTCGCTCGCGAATTGACGTTTCCATCTTCTTCGCGACTTCGGGAAACACGTATGAGTCGTTGAGCCGCTTCAGAATTCCATCGATCACCTTCGTGCGCGTGGCGGCATCGATCGTGAGATCTGGTTGCTCCGGTCCTTGAGCGAGAGCGGCGGTGGCGGTAAGGGCGAGAGCGACAACGATGATGAAGACTCTCGTCAACACGGATTTGAGCATGGGTAATATCTCCTTCTATGTGGATGCCTGTGCTGGTGGTTAACTCTTGAGCTTTGTGCTTCTTGTGCCTCTTTGTGGCTTTAATTGCGACTGAGCAAACCGCGAAGCAACAGGTCGGCGATCGCAGACGTGCGCCGTTCGACTTCGTCACGTTCGCCGAGCTCATTGGTGCTCAGGCTGTAAGGCAAGAGGCCGTTGGTCGCTTCCAACATCGCCCGCGCTGCAGCCAAATCATTCTCGATTTCAAACTCACCTGACGCGCGTCCTTCGGCCAGCACCTCGGCGAAGATCTGCGCTTCTTCTTCAAAGTACCGAGCCCGCCGCGCTAGCAAGCCCGGACGTAGCGCGGCGAGCAGATCGTTGAGGCTTTGCGTGTAGTGCTGAATGCTGTCGAAGCGGAAAAGGACCCGCGCCAGCAGCATCTGGCGAATGCGCTCGAGAGCGGTGTGTTTTGAGCGCGCGATCACCGCCAGATGCTGCTGTTTAAGACGATCGACGATCCGATCGACGTGCGAGAGGACAACCTCTTCCTTGCTATTGAAGTGCAGGTAGATGGTGCCCTTGCCAATTCCGGCCTCGACGGCAATATCCTCAACGGTCATTTTGCGGTAACCAAACCTGGCGAGAAGACGGTCAGTAGCGTCCAGGATCGACTCCCTGACAGTCTCTTTCGGTGCAATTGCGGCCATTTTTGACGTTTGACTCGTGACCAGATTCGAATTCCAGTCACTAAGACGCTGCGGGACTGGAAAAGGTTCCGGAAAATTTCGACCAACCGTTTGAGCTAACCACAGAGACACAGAGGCACAGAGGCCACAGAGGCCACAGAGGCCACAGAGAGGTCGCATACAAAAGAGCACTTAGTTCCGAAATTCCTGGCTGACCATCAGGCCGCGCATGCCGCCGTCCATGATGCCGATGCCGACGCGGCCGAATTGGGGGCGCAGGATGTTGGCGCGGTGGCCGGGAGAGTTCATCAGGCCGGTGTGTGCCAGCGAGAGCGTTGGCGCGAGGGCGAGGTTCTCGCCGGCGGTCAGAAATTGGACGTTTGCCTCGTGCATGCGATCGAACGGCGAGTGACCTTCAGGCGTGTCGTGGGCGAAGTAACCGCGCGCGAACATGTCGGCTGAATGACGCCGTGCGACTTCAGTCAGCTCGGGATCGGGAGCTAAAGGACGCAGCCCGTTCGCAACGCGCTCCCGGTTAACCAGGTCGAGCATTTGTTTTTCCAGGTCGGGCCGCGGGCGCGTCGTCGCCACCTTGAACGGCAACGTGACGCGTTCGTCGGAGTCAGGACGAATCGTCAGCAGGTTCAATGTGCGGCCAATCGCCTCACCGAACACCGGACGAAGCTGACCTTCAAGCTGCTCGGCGTAAACAGCCAGCCGATTCGCGATCGCACTCTCCCGCGTGCTCTCGCTCAAACGTTCGCTCAACGGCAGCGCCATCAGCAGCGCCGAAAGAATCGCCGCAACGATCAATCCGTTAACTAATCCGGGAAGCAGACCGAGTGCCTGGTTGAGCGGCCGTTCTTGAATGTCTTTGGGGAGACGCGTGAGTAGCGCGTGGCCGACAAGATGGACGGCGATCGAAACGAGTAGCCCGATCACTATGAACGCGATCGGCTGATCCCACACTTCAGACCACAAATCGATGTGCGCACCGAGCCAACGCGCGACGGGTTGGGAATAACGCAATCCCGCCAGCAGACTCAAAACCCATCCAGCGAGATCCAGCACACCATGGACAAAGCCCCGCCGGTAACCGTTCATTAAACTAAGAATGATGACTGCAACGAGCAGCAGATCGATCGCGCTTATGCCCACAAATACTCACCTTACTAAATGCTGAATCGAACATCCAAACTTTCGCAGTTCAAAAACTTCAATGGTTACTGAGTTTTTGGACCCGTTAGTTGGATGTAACGCGCACTCTTTCGCGCTTGTTCGCAAATTTCTAAAGAGAAATGCTCTTTTACAAATTGGAACACTATCTGCGTCCGCCAAAACAAACCCATTCGTCTCCCCCTGAATGTGTAGGTGCACCAAAAAACACGGAGAACACAATGAGCAACACCAACACTATTCGCGTCTCAGCTCTAGCTTCGTTTCTTGTTTTAATACTAATGACCGTTACGAGCTATGCTCAGTCCGGTGGCTCGACTATTCGCGGTACTGTTAAAGACCCGGATGGCAACGTTATCGCAGGAGCATCGGTCACCATCACGGATCCGGCAAAGAACTTCACCCGGACCCAAACCACAAATCAAGACGGCGGCTACGTTTTCACTGCCGTTCCGCCGGGCACCTACCGGCTCGAAGTCACTGCGCAGGGTTTCAAAACTGCTTCGGCCTCCGGTCTAGCCGCGCTCGTCGACACGGCCACTGAAAAGGACGTGCAACTCGAAATCGGCGCCGTCTCCGAAACGGTTGACGTTACAGCCGGCGCAGAAGCGGCAATCAACACCACTGATGCCAGTATCGGAAATTCATTCGAACGCAAACGCATCACTGAGCTGCCGCTCAACGCGAACAACGTCGTTGGCTTGTTGTCGCTGCAACCCGGCGTGACGCGCAGTGGTTTCGTCAACGGCGGCCGCGCCGATCAGTCGAACATCACGCTCGACGGCGTTGACGTCAACGAACAGCAGGACGGTCTCGACGTCATCACTGACGAAGCGTTTGCGAGCGTGCTGCGAGTGACGCGCGATTCGCTCCAGGAGTTTCGTGTTACGACGTCCAATCCAAACGCAGAACAGGGACGTTCGTCAGGCGCGCAGGTGTCACTCGTGACGCGTTCCGGCTCTAACCAATGGCACGGATCGTTGTTTGAAATTCATCGCAACACCGTCACCACCGCCAACGACTTCTTCAACAACGCCGCGAATGTCGAACGGCCGCAGTTGCTCCGCAACATCTTCGGCGGCTCGATCGGTGGTCCAATCAAGCACGACCGCGCGTTCTTCTTCTTTACTTATGAAGGTTTTCGCGAAGCCACCGCAACGTCGGTCGTGCGTGAAGTGCCGCTGCCGACGTTGGGTCAGGGCATCGTTCGGTACCGCACCGAAAGCGGTGCGAGCGATCCCGGTTGTCCGGCGGGAACACCAAGCGGTGTGAACTGTCTGACGCCACAGGAAATCATCGACACTTACGCCGGCGTCGGCGCCACACCCGGCATCAACCCGGACGCGCTCGCGTTCCTCGCCGCGGCGTCCCAACGATATCCGGTGAACGACAACACTGTCGGCGACGGCTTGAACACCGGCGGTTTTCGTTTCAACGCCCGCACCCCAACCGAGTTGGATACTTATATTGCCAGGTTCGATTTCAACCTGACGAACCAGCAAACGCTCTTCCTGCGCGGCAACTACCAGAACGACACCGTGACCCGCGCGGTCTACTTCAGTTCTGATTGCAGCACTCCGGGTGACAACATTCAGTGCTTCCCGGATACGCCGCCGTTAACTACATGGAACCATCCGAAAGGTATCGCGGTGGGCCACGTTTGGACCATCACTCCAACGCTCGTCAATCGTTTCAACTACGGTCTGACGCGTGCATCGTTCACGCAGAATGGCGACTCGACCGATAACCGCGTGAATTTCCGGTTCATCTTCTCGCCGGCTGCTTTCCAACGCACGTTGGCCCGCACCACGCCCGTGCACAACTTTGTGGACGACATCTCGTGGGTGCGCGGCACGCACACGTTCGGTATCGGCGGCAACGTTCGCTTGATCCGCAACAACCGCGTCTCGCTCGGTGCTTCGTTTGACGAAGCGATCATCAACCCATCGTTCTACAACGAGTCCGGCGACGTTATATTGCAGGGTTTCGAAGACTTCCAAAGTGGAAACGACCTGCGCGATGCGCTAGCTTCGGTGATTGGCCGCTACTCGCAGTACAGCGCCAATCTCGTTTACGACGCGAGCGGTCAACTGCAGCAAGTCGGCACTCCGACCGATCGTTCGTTCGCCACCGAAGAGTACGAAACGTACTTCCAGGATTCGTGGCGGATGCGTCCGAACTTCACGTTGAACTACGGCATTCGCTGGTCTACCTCGACGCCGGTTTACGAACGAAACGGTTTGCAAGTGGTTCCGAACGTAAACCTGACTGACTATTTCAACCAGCGCGTCGCGAGCTCGAACGCGGGCGTTCCCTTTACCGATCCGATAACGTTTGTTCTCGGCGGCAAAGCAAACAACGCCGACGGTTATTACAAACAGGATTGGAACAACTGGGCGCCGTCAATCGCGTTCGCCTGGTCGCCTGATTTTGGCGATAACCTCGCCAGCAGGATTTTCGGACGTAACGGCAAGAGTGTGGTCCGCGGCGGTTTCCGCGTGACTTACGATCGCATCGGCAGCGCGCTGGCCGTTAACTTCGATCTCAACAACCTCGCGGGCTTCACCTCGGCTCGCAACATCAACGCAAACACGTTTGACGTGGTCGATCCCGACCTCGGCCCACTCTTCAACGGTTTGAATCCGCCCGTTCGCACGCTGCCGTTCCCGGGCTCCACCGGACCAATCCCGCCAACGTTGAACTTCCCGCTGACAGTTCCGTCAGATGAAGATCAACGCATCGAGACTTCGTTGGACCAGGGCATCACGACGCCGTACAACTACAGCTTCAACTTCTCGTACGGGCGCGAACTCGGCAAGGGACTCACGTTTGAAGCCAGCTACGTTGGACGTTTCGCTCGCAGCCTGCTCGCTTCGCGCGACATCATGCAGTTGAACAACATCCGCGATCCGCAGTCGGGCTGGACTTACTACCAGGCGATTAACTACCTGGTCGACCAGGCTTACGCGGGTCGCCCGATCGGCGACGTGGGCGAGGTCGCTTTCTTCAACAACCTCTTCCCGTTCATGCCCGAATGGTGGGGCGACACTTCGTTGACTCCGACTCAAGCGGCCTATGCTTTCGTCGCACCCGAAGCTCTCGGCGGTGCCGAAGTGAGGGATTACACGTTCCTGCAGTTGCTTTGGGACGACAGTCCGACCTGTTCGACGTGCCCGTTCGGTGGTGGACCAGCGCGGTTCAACAATATGTTCTATCAACCGCAATTTGGCGCGTTGTCGGCGTTCTCGACCCTCGCTCGTTCAAACTACAACTCTTTGCAAATCAGCTTGCGCGAGCGGCTGCGCGATGACGTGACGTTTGACTTCAACTACACGTACGGTCACTCGTTCGACAATGCTTCGGGACTGCAAAACTCCACCAGCTACGGCACGGCGTTCATCGTCAACGCTCTCGATCCGGAAGCAAACTACTCCAACTCGGATTTTGATGCGCGACACATCATCAATGCGAACTGGGTGGTAGGACTTCCGTTCGGACGTGGCAAGAAGTTCCTGACCAACAGCAGCAGTTTCGTGGACCAGGTTCTGGGCGGCTGGCAGACGACGGGTATTTTCCGTTGGAACAGCGGATTGCCAATCCAGACGCCATTCGATTGCTGCGTATGGGCCACGAACTGGAACGTGCAATCGAACGGCGTTCGCGTTCGTCCAGTGCAATCGTCTCCGACAAAAGACGGCGCCAATGGCACGCCGAACATCTTCAGCGATCCGACGGCTGTCTATCGCAGCTTCAGACCGGCGCGTCCGGGTGAAGTCGGCGATCGAAACGTGTTGCGCGCGCCGGGTTACATCGCGCTTGACATGGGACTTTACAAGTCGTTCCGGTTGCCGTGGGAAGGTCATGCGCTGCAATTCCGTTGGGAAGTTTTCAACGTCACCAACACGCAGCGATTTGACGGGCTCACGATTTCCGATCTGAGTTTGGGTAGCGATCCGTTCCTGGGTGGCAATCCCAACTCCGACTTCGGACGCTTCACCTCCACGCAGGCCCCCCTCAATGAAACCAAGGCGGGACGCGTAATGCAGTTCGCGCTGCGCTACACGTTCTAGAGCGGCCGCGGATTTTCACGGACCTACACGGATTGCATATCTGTGTAGGTCCGTTTAATCTGTGGCGCGTTAATGCTACAACTCCTCAGCATTTCCAACATTGCGCTGATCGATGATCTGCGGGTTGAGTTTGACGGTGCGTTGAACTTGCTCACAGGTGAGACGGGATCGGGAAAGTCGATCATTGTCGATGCGCTCGGCGTTCTGATCGGTGGCCGGTTTACGAGTGAGCTGCTGAAGTCAGGCGCTGAACGCGGGTCGATTGAGGGGTTGTTTTCCCTGACTCCGAGTCCGCAACTCGAAACTCTGCTCGAAAACTCAGGTTTGCAAAACGGCGACGAACTCATCGTTCGCCGCGAACTCTCCGCCACCGGCCGCAACAAGATCTTCATCAACAATCAACTCGCCACGCAGACGCTCTTGCGCGACCTGCGCCCGTTTCTTGTCGACATTCATGGCCAGGGCGACCAGCAGACGCTTTTCGATCCGGACACGCATCTGGAATTGCTCGACAGTTTTGCCGGGCATGACACCTTGCGCGCGGAGGTCGCTGAAGCTTACGAGCGGTGGAGCGGTTTGCAGCGCGAGCTCGCGGCGTTGCGTAAGGATGCGGCGGAGAAGTTTCAGCTTGCCGATACGTTGCAGTTTCAAATCGCCGAGCTCGAGCGCGCGCAGCTCTCGCTTGGTGAAGACGAACGTTTGGAAGAGGAGCGCCGCAGGTTGGCGAATGTCGAGAAGCTGACGACGCTTTGCCAGTCGAGTTACAGCCGGATTTATGAAGACGACCATGCGGCGCTCGGGCGTTTGCGGTTGACGCTGAAGGAAGTTGAAGAGTTGAGCGAGTACGATTCGGGTTTTCGTGAATATCTGGAAGGGCTTGAATCGGCGCGCGCTGTGCTCGAGGATCTTTCGTTTGCGTTGCGCGACTTTGCCGACAAGCTGGAGTTCTCGCCGGCGCGGCTGGCTACGATTGAAGATCGCCTCGCAGAACTCTCGCGGCTGAAGCGCAAATACGGTGGTTCGATCGAAACGGCGCTCGGGCATCTGGCGCAGGCGCAGGATCGTTTACGGCAAATTGAAACGTCCGAAGAGCGTGAGCAACAACTGACAGCAGAACTACAGACCGCACAACAGCGATATCTTCAAAGCGCTCGAAAGCTCCACAAACAACGTCTGAAGGCCGCAAAGCAACTTGAAAAAAGTGTGGAGGAAGGTATCGCCGAAGTTGCAATGGAAAACGCCCGGTTTCACGTACAAGTGAACGGGGATGAGACGAAGTTGGAACGGATTGGACCGACGGGAATCGATCAGGTGGAGTTTTATTTTTCCGCAAACGTGGGCGAAGAGGTGAAGCCGCTAGCGCGCGTCGCCTCCGGCGGCGAGGCTTCGCGATTAATGCTGGTGCTGAAGACAGTTTCAAACGCTTCGGAGTTTCCGCGCACGATCGTTTTCGACGAGATCGACACTGGCATCGGCGGGCGCGTCAGTGAAGCCGTCGGCATCAAGCTCAAGAAGCTTTCGCAAACGAATCAGGTGTTGTGTGTAACGCATCAACCGCAGATCGCGCGCTTCGCCGACAATCATCTCGTAGTGCAGAAAGAAGCACTCGATGGCCGCACGTCGGTAAGCGTAAACAAACTCGATCGCGCCGGCCGCGTCGAAGAGATCGCGCGCATGCTCACCGGCGCCGAGATCACCGACAGCGCCCGCCGCCACGCACGCGAACTGCTTAAGAACTAATCTCGCCACAGACAAACACAGACTGACACAGACACCATTCAACATCCGTGTCGTCCGTGTTTGTCCGTGGCCTTTAATTGCTTACGAAACCGGGGTAAATTTAAGGCAATGAGTACAGAACCAAACAAAATCATTTATTCGATGATCGGCGTCAGTAAGTTTTACGACAAGAAGCCGGTCCTTAAAGACATCTATCTGTCCTACTTCTACGGCGCGAAGATCGGCGTCATTGGTTTGAACGGATCGGGTAAGTCGTCGCTGCTGCGCATTCTCGCGGGCGTCGATAAAGACTTCAACGGCGAGACCGTGATCTCGCCCGGTTACACTGTCGGCTATCTCGAACAGGAACCGTTGATCGACGACGCGCGCACCGTGCGTGAAGTCGTGCAGGAAGCAGTGCAGGAGACGGTCGATCTGCTGAAAGAGTTTGACGAGATCAACGCGAAGTTTGGCGAAGAGATGAGCGACGACGAGATGTCGGCGCTGCTCGAACGCCAGGGCGAAGTGCAGGAAAAACTCGACGCGCAGGACGCGTGGGATCTCGATTCGCGACTCGAAATGGCAATGGACGCGCTGCGGTGTCCGCCTCCTGACACACCCGTGAAAGTGTTGTCCGGCGGTGAACGGCGTCGTGTAGCGTTGTGCCGTTTGCTCTTGCAGAAGCCCGATATCCTGTTGCTCGACGAACCGACGAACCATCTCGACGCGGAATCAGTTGCGTGGCTCGAACACCATTTGCAGAGCTACGCCGGCACGATCATCGCCGTCACGCACGATCGTTACTTTCTCGACAATGTTGCCGGTTGGATTCTGGAACTCGATCGCGGCCAGGGCATTCCGTGGAAAGGAAACTACACGTCGTGGCTCGAACAGAAACAGGAACGGCTGCGGCGTGAAGAAAAATCCGAAAGCGAACGGCAGAAAACGCTGCAACGCGAGCTTGAATGGATTCGCATGTCGCCGAAAGCCCGTCACGCGAAAGGCAAGGCGAGGATCAATTCATACGAAGACCTGCTGCGCCAGGAGACCGAGAAGCGCCGCGAAGATCTCGAAATACATATTCCCGCTGGGCCCCGCCTCGGCAACGTTGTGATTGAAGCGGATCAGGTAAGCAAAGGTTATGGTGAGAATCTGCTCGTGGAAGAGATGACGTTCAAGCTGCCGCCGGGTGGTATTGTCGGTGTGATTGGACCAAACGGCGCCGGCAAGACGACGCTGTTTCGCATGATCACCGGGCAGGAGCAACCCGACAAAGGAACGATTCGCATGGGCGAGACAGTGGCGCTGGCGTACGTCGATCAGAGCCGCACGCTCGATCCGGAAAAGTCGATTTGGCAAGAGATCACCGGCGGTGAAGACATGTTGAAGCTAGGCAACCGCGAGGTTAATTCGCGTGCTTACGTCGCGCGGTTCAATTTCGCCGGATCGGACCAACAGAAGAAAGTCGGCATGTTGTCAGGCGGCGAACGCAATCGCGTACACCTGGCGAAGATGTTGAAGGAAGGCGCAAACGTCCTGCTGCTCGACGAGCCGACGAACGATCTCGACGTCAACACTCTGCGCGCGCTGGAAGAAGCGCTCGAAAACTTTGCCGGCTGCGCGGTGATAATTTCACACGATCGCTGGTTTCTCGATCGCATTGCCACGCACATGCTCGCGTTTGAAGGCGACAGCAAAGTGATGTGGTTTGAAGGCAACTATTCCGAATACGAAGCCGATCGCAAAGCACGTCTCGGCGCGGCGGCAGAAACGCCACATCGCATCAAGTACCGCCAACTGACCCGGTGAAAACCAAACACGGTTTTTTACACAACTTACTGCTTGAAGAGAATCGCGGGCTGTTGCTCGACATAGTTGTGTTCGTTCTCAACTTGTTCCTGATGCAATGGCTGACGGGCTACGTTCTCGCACTGTTCCGCTATGCGAATGACGGCGATCAATTGGCGCAGTTCGCACTGTTGATGGCTTGCGTGGCAATGTGGATCCTGCCCCCCGCCGGAGCGGTGTTCAAGCGTTGGCATTTTCATCAACGCCTGAAAGACGGAAAGCACGAAATCGACCTGGATTCAACGGCCACAGGCTGTCTGTTCAATCCCATCTTCTACTTCTGTCTCAATCTCGTTTTGATGTCAGCGATTGTCAGCGGCTTGGGAGGGTTCTTGTTTGGTAAACGGTTGCTTGAGAACGGTTCGATTTTTCTTCCACTGATTTTTGGCGGACTGTTCCTTACGATCGTGCAGACGTATCTCATCTATCGATACTTCTCGGTGCCACAGAAGCCTCCCAAATACGAATTTCTGCGTACGCCTGAAAGCGAGACGGTTGGCGACGTGTGCATCTTCGTGAACATGATCATGTTTCAGATCGTCTGGAACTTGCTGAACTTTGCGGGCCTCGGCGGGCCATCCGGCGCGGGAGAGTTTTTCGGACGGCTTTTCTTACTGTGTTTTCTCGCGCTGCTGATCTACTTTCCCCCACGAATGTTTTACCTCGCCGAAGACGGGCGCCGTCCAATCACGTGGCTAATGATGCTCATTGCGAATTCGCCGGTAATCGTGAGGTTGCTGATCGGGCCGAAAGAGTGGCAGTAAAACCACGGGTGTTGTCGTAATATATCGCGCATGAAAATCGCCTACATCGTTTTCGCCGTTCTGATCTTGGTTGCCCCCGTTCTGGCCCAGCAGCAGGAAGCAACGCCGATCCGAAACTTCCTGCGCGTGAATAAAGAGTTCTGCACCGGCGGCCAACCACGCCTCGAACATCTCGAACAACTCAAAGCCGAGGGCGTGAAGGCGATCATCAATCTGCGCCAACCAAGCGAACATCGCGCGGCTGAGGAGGAAGCGAAGGCCAAGGAGTTGGGCCTGCGGTACTTCAACATCCCCGTCGTCTTCGCCAATCCGAAAGACGAGCAGGTGGATGAGTTTCTGAAGATCACTGACGATCCGGCGAACCGTCCGGCGTTTATTCATTGCACGGCTGCAATTCGCGTCGGCGCGTTCTGGTTGATCCGGCGCGTGGTTCGCGACGGTTGGAAATTCGAAGACGCCGAGAAAGAAGCGGAAAAGGTCGGGTTGCGCGAAAGCCCGCACCTCGTCGAGTTTGCGAAGCAGTACATTGCAAAACATCAAAAGCAGCAGGGCGGCGCACTGCCTGCGCATCCGATGTCGTTCGGCGTTTTCACTGCGCGCTTCGATCCCGCCGGCACGTTTACCGTTGAAGGCGATCGTTGGCCCAAGCTCAGCGGTAACTGGAAGAGTCAGGGCGCGGAGTTTGAGCTGTCGGTTGGCGGATTGGCTAATGCGCCAGGCGGCTGTGATGGACCAGGCAAGTATCGCGCAACGTCCGACGGCAAGCACGTGAGCATGGGCGTTGTTTCTGACGAATGCAAAGTGCGGATGATGATTCTCGACGGCAGCAACTGGCTGCCGGCCGGTGAAGCGGTAGCCAAACCGGAGAGAAACTTCGTTAGAACATCGAGCGCGCGCCCACCGTCACGTCCCGCGCCGGCGAAAGCCGCCGGAAGCTGGCCGTCGTTTCGTGGTCCAAATGCGTCCGGCGTTGCTGAAGGCCAGAATCTTCCCGAAGAGTGGAACGCGAAGACAGGTCAGAACATTCTCTGGCGCACGGCGATTCCCGGGCTCTCGCATTCGAGCCCGATCGTCTGGGGCAATCGCATCTACGTCACCAGTGCAGTCAGCAGCGATCCAAAGGCGACTTTCAAACCAGGGTTGTATGGCGATGGTGACGCGTCGAAGGATCGTTCGACGCACAAGTGGATGCTCTACGCGATCGACAAACGCAGTGGCAAGGTCGTTTGGGAGCGCGTTGCCTTTTCCGGCGAGCCACGAGAGAAGCGCCATATCAAAGCCACTTACGCCAACTCCACGCCGGCCACTGACGGACGCATTGTGGTCGCATGGTTCGGTTCGCAAGGCGTTCATGCTTACGGCGTAAATGGAAAGCCGCTTTGGAAAGTCGATTTCGGACGGATCGATCTTGGGGCGTACGATGTGCCGACGGTTGAGTGGGGTTCGGCTAGCTCGCCGATCATCTGGAAGGATCTCGTCATACTTCAGTGCGACACGCAGACCGATTCGTTCATCATCGCGCTCAACGCTGCTACCGGCGAGACAGTTTGGAAAACCGATCGCGACGAGATTCCGTCGTGGGGCACGCCGACTGTCGCCACCACTTCAAAAGGCGAAGAGCTGATCGCTAACGCGTCGAACTTCATTCGCGGTTACGATCCGCGTACCGGCAAAGAGTTGTGGCGTCTCGGCAAGAGCTCGAAGATCACGGCGCCAACGCCGATCTTCGCCGACGATATTCTGGTGGTTGCGAGTGGGCGTGGACCAGAGCGTCCGATCTTCGTCGTCAAAGCCGGAGCGCGTGGTGATTTGACGTTGCCCGACGGCAAGACCAGCAGCGACGCGATCATCTGGAGCCGCACCGGGCGCGGTTCATACATGCCGACGCCGCTGATCTACAAAGGCATTCTTTACGTGCTCGCCAACAACGGCACTTTCGACGCTTACAACCTGAAAACCGGCGACGAGATTTATCGCCAACGTCTCCCGCTGGTGGGAAATGGTTTCAGCGCTTCGCCAGTTGCCGCTGATGGAAAGATTTATCTCCCCAATGAGGACGGAGAAATACTGGTCATTTCTGCCGGGGAGAAGTTCACGCACCTTAAGACCAATTCTATGGGCGAACTCCTGATGGCAACGCCAGCGTTGTCCGAAGGAGTGATGTACGTTCGCACCGCGCAGAGCCTGTTCGCTGTCGGGCAGAAGAAGTAAACACGGATTGTACGGATGACCACGGGACGAGTGGAAGCATTCAGTGACGGTGTGATCGCGATCATCATCACGATCATGGTCCTCGAGTTGCGCGCGCCTCACGACGTTTCGCTCGGGGGATTGAAGCCGCTGCTGCCGGTGTTTGGCAGCTATGTAATGAGCTTCGTGTATCTCGGCATCTACTGGAACAACCATCACCACTTGTTCCATGCAACCCAACACGTGAACGGCAGGTGTCTGTGGGCCAACCTGCATTTACTCTTCTGGCTTTCGTTGGTTCCGTTTACAACGGCGTGGATGGGCGAGAACCACTTCGCGACCTGGCCGGTCGCTCTTTACGGTGGCGTTTTGCTACTCTGCGGGATTGCCTACTACATCCTCGTGCGCGCGCTACTCGCCTCACCCGGAAACGAGCTCCTGGCAAACGCACTCGGCTCCGACTTCAAAGGCAAAATCTCGATCGTCGTTTACCTCGTAGCGATTCCCCTTGCGTTCGTCCGCCCGTGGTTCGCGCTCGCGCTCTACATTTTTGTCGCCATCATTTGGCTTGTTCCCGACCGCCGCATCGAACGAAAGATCGAGCAGGAGTGATTTTTTGCTTCTTGCGTCCTTCTTGTGGCTAAAACTCCTAGCTCGGATTTTGACGACCGCTTAATGCAGGTGTTGGCCGGGAAGTCAATTCTGTGCTAGGAATTTCGCATGTTGAATCTTCTAGCAGTTCTCATATTTCTTATTCCCCAAGGCGGCAGCATCAAGGGCAAGGTGGTGGCGGATATTCCCGACCAGCGCCGGGCGCTCCCCGGCGTGGTCGTGGTTCTGAGCAGCGATCGGCTGCGCGACCAAAAGCTTCAGCGTATTACCGACGCGGAAGGACAATATGAATTCGACGGTCTGCTTGCCGGCGAGTATACGATCTCGGTCGAGTATTCCGGCTTCAAGAAATACGAACAGAAACTCAGCCTGCAAATCGAAGCGACTGTAGAGCACGACGCGCTGCTGCAACCCGTGCCGCTAAGCGAGCAAGTCACTGTCACCGACGATCGCACCGACCCGGTCAGGACTGAATCGACAACGCCTTCAACCATCACGACGCAAAACCTGCGCGACGCGCCTCTGATCGATCAGAAGTTTCAGGACGCACTGCCGCTGCTGCCCGGTGTCGTGCGCGGCCCGGACGGCAACCTCAACATCAAAGGCACGCGGCCGAGCCAAAGCGGCATTCTGGTTTCGAGTTTGAACGTGACCGATCCGGTTACCGGCGCGCCCGCGATCGAGTTGCCGCTCGAAGCAGTCGACACAGTGCAGGTTCACTCGAATCCGTATTCATCGGAGTACGGCAAGTTCACCGGCGCCGTGACGACGATCGAAACGCGCTCCGGCAGCAACGATTGGCGTTATCTCGTGACCGGCGTGTTACCGCGCCCACGCTGGCGCGACGGCTCAATCTTCGGCATCGGTGCCGTGACGCCGCGTATCGCCGTGGGTGGTCCAATCAAGAAAGACAAGCTGTTCTTCTTTCAAAGTCTCGAATACCGGTTCGTGCGCACCAACGTTGAAAGCCTCGAACGGCTGAACGAACGGCAGCGCGACATCCAACGCGAAAGCTTTGATTCCTTCTCGCGTCTCGACTACGTCATCAACGAAAACAATCGACTGACTGGCAGCTTCTCGATCTTTCCGCAGAAGTTTGAATTCTTCAATCTCAACACGTTCAACCCGGCTGACACGACCGCGAACTTTCATCAACGCGGCTGGTTTCTCGCGCTCAACGAACAGGCGACGTTTAAATCGGGCGCGTTGCTACAGTCGAGCTTCAGCGTGAAACAGTTTGACGGCGACATCTTCGGCAACAGCGGCGCGCCATACGAGATCACACCCGAGCGCAATTTCGGCGGCTGGTTCGATCGTCAGCATCGCGAAAGCCGGCGTTACGAACTGCTCGAGGTTTATCACTTTCGGCCGCAGGCGTGGCGCGGCTCGCACGCGTTCAAAACCGGGTTGAACTTCAGTCACACGTCGTTCGACGGTACCGACACAAGCACTCCGGTGACGATCGTTCGCGCCGATGGCACGCGATATCAATTGATTGAGTTCAGCGGCCCGGGAGCCCTCGTGCGCTCGCAAAACGAGTTCTCCGCGTTCGTGCAGGATAAGTGGCAGTGGAACAAGCATTTCGTGCTCGATCTCGGGCTTCGTTACGATCGCGATCAGATCGGCAAGGAAAACAACTTCGCGCCGCGACTCGGGGTGGTGATCGCGCCGACCGACTCCGATCGCACGATCATTCGCGGCGGCATCGGACTTTTCTACGACAAGATTCCGCTGAATGTCGGTTCGTTCGAGCAGTATCAGGATCTCGTCGTGACGACATTCGGCAACAACGGCGTCACGATCGCCGACGGTCCGCGTTTGTTTCAGAACACCTCGCCCGGCGATCTTGAAAATCCTTACAGCCTCGCGTGGAACTTACAGGTGGACCATCAGGTGAGCCCGCGACTGCTGCTGCGGCTGGGTTACGAAGAACGCAGCACGCGCCGTGACTTCGTCCTCGAACCCACCGTCAATCCGGCAGCTCCCGGCGCGGGCTTGCTTTTGTTGCAGAACTCGGGAAGATCTCGTTATCGCGAATTGCAGGCAGTCGCGCGATTTCGTTTTCAGGAGAACCGAAACATTTACTTGTCGTACGTGCGTTCGCAGGCGCGCGGCAATCTGAACGACTTCAACACCTACTTCGGAAATCAAAAGCACCCGGTGATTCGTCCAGATGAATACGCCAAACAGCCGTACGACGTGCCGAACCGCCTGCTGTTCTGGGGCGAGTTTGGTTTGCCCTTCGACATCGTCGCGACGCCCGTACTTGATTGGCACAGCGGCTTTCCGTTTTCGCTGCTGAACGAGCAGCAGGATTTTGTCGGTCCACGTAACGAAGGCGGGCGCTTTCCGCAGTTGGTCACACTCGACTTGCTCGTCATGAAGGGACTGACGATTCCGTTTCGCGGCAAGAAATACAAAGGACGCGCAGGCTTCACCGTCTTCAACATCACGAACCACTGGAACCCGCGCGACGTGCAAAACAATCTCGCGAGCCCGCAGTTTGGCACCTTTTTCAACAGCCCGGATCGAAGTGTGCGACTGAAATTCGAGTTTGTGAAATACTAATCGGAGAACTCCATGCGAATCATCCTGCCCCTGGTCTTGATCTGTGCTCTATCCGTGTCGTCTGTGGCCCAAACGCTGCCGAACGAAACACCTTCAAAATTCGAAGTTACCAACGCAGGCTTCAACTACACGCGGCGCGAAGTGATGATCCAGATGCGCGACGGCGTGAAGCTGCACACGGTCGTTCTCGTACCCAAAGGCGCGCGCAACGCTCCGATTCTTTTAACGCGCACGCCGTACGACGCAAAGGGCCTGACCAAGAACACCAACAGCTCCGATCTCGGTGCGGCTTTGTTCGGCTACGACAACGCCACCGACGTAATTGTCGAAGGCGGTTACATCCGCGTCGTGCAGGACGTCCGCGGCAAGTACGGCTCTGAAGGCGACTACGTGATGAACCGTCCGCTGCATGGACCACAGAACCCGACGAATGTCGACCACGCTACCGACACGTACGACACGATCGATTGGCTCGTCAAAAACACTCCTGAAAGCAACGGGCGCGTCGGCATTCTCGGCATCTCTTACGACGGCTTCCTGCCGTTGATGGCGCTGATCAATCCGCATCCCGCGTTGAAAGTTTCGGTGCCGATGAATCCGATGGTCGACGGCTGGATCGGCGACGACTGGTTTCACTGGGGCGCGTTTCGCCAGCAGGGCATGAGTTACATCTACGATCAAGAGGCAACACGCGACAACGAGATCCTTTGGTGGACCAGTCACGCCGACGACTACGACATGTTTATGGAAGCCGGTAGCGCCGGCGAACTCGGCCGCCGCCGCGGTCTCGAACAAGTCGGCTTCTGGCGCCGGATTCTCGAGCATCCGAGTTACGACGCTTACTGGCGCGAACAGGCAGTCGACAAAATCCTCGCGAAAGAGCCGCTGAAAGTTCCGGTCATGCTGGTCCACAGTTTGTGGGACCAGGAAGACATCTACGGCGACATCGCCGTCTACAAAGCGATCGAGCCGAAGGACACGAACAACGACAAAGTATTTCTCGTGCTTGGACCATGGCATCACGGGCAGATGATTCGCGACGGCAGCGCGCTCGGCGCGATCAAGTTTGGCAGTGACACTTCACTGACGTTTCGCCGCGACATCCTGCGGCCGTTTCTCGATTACTACCTGAAAGAAGGCGCGCCCAAACCAAACGTCGCGCCGGTGGTGGCGTTTGAGACCGGCACGAACACGTGGCACAACCTGCCTGCGTGGCCGATGGGCTGCGAAAAGGGCTGTGCCGTCAAACCAACGCCGCTTTATCTCAACGCTGGTTTGAAGGCGAGCATCGTGCGGGGTTCGGCATCTCCGGGTTATGAAGAGTACATCTCCGATCCGGCGAAGCCGGTGCCGTTTCGCGCGCGGCCGATCGATGCGTCGAGCTGGTCGCGTTGGCTGGTGGACGATCAACGCGAGGCGTCGGGCCGTCCTGACGTGCTGGTTTTCACTTCCGACGTGTTGACCGCGCCGATGAAGATCAGTGGCGAGCCGATTGCAAATCTAATCGCGTCTACGAGCGGCACCGATTCGGACTGGGTGGTGAAGTTGATCGACGTGTATCCTGATCAGGTTGCCGGACAACCGAACATGGGTGGTTATCAGTTGATGATCTCGGGAGACGTCTTTCGCGGGCGTTATCGAGAGAGTCTGGAGTCTGCAAAACCGATTGCCGCAAACACTCCCCTGCTCTATCGCTTTGGCTTGCCCACGGCAAATCACGTGTTTCTGCCGGGCCATCGCATCATGGTGCAGATTCAGTCGAGTTGGTTCCCGCTTTACGATCGCAATCCGCAGACGTTCGTGAAGAGTATCTTCTGGGCCAAGCCGGAGGATTATCGGAAAGCAACTCAGCGAATCTACAACGCACCGGGGCAGGCGAGTTTTATTGAGCTACCACTCGTTACGAGATAAGGAGTTAACAAAATGAAACTTCTCCTGTCACTCACACTGTTTTTGCTGTCCGTGTCATCCGTGTCATCTGTGGCCAAAGACGACATCACCAAAGAACTGATCAAGTCAAACGGAAAAACACGCGCTTACTACCTCTATGTTCCTTCAACCATCGCAGCGGACGCTAAAGCCCCGCTAATCATCACCCTCCACGGCTCGGGACGAAACGGCATCACGCTGGTTGAGAAATGGAAAGACTACGCGAAGAAAGAAGGCATCATTCTCGCCGGTCCTGACGCAAACAATGCGCAAGGCTGGTCGGCGCCGCAGGATGGTCCTGATTTCCTGCGCGATCTAATCGAAGAGCTGAAGACGAAGTACCCGATCAACCCACGGCGCGTTTACCTGTTTGGTCACTCAGCCGGAGCCTGCTTTGCGATTCACATGTCGTTGATGGAGTCGCAATACTTCGCAGCCGCTGCGATTCACGCGGGTGCACTCAGAAGCCAACGTGAGTTTGAATTAATCGAGATCCCTAAACGAAAGATACCGATCTCGATTCAAGTGGGAGACAGCGATGCGTTCTTTCCGCTCAAGGAAGTGCGCGCGACCAGCAATGCGTTGCAGGAAGCCGGCTTTCCAGTAGACATGATCGAGATCAAGAATCACGATCACAACTATTACGGCTCCGCGGCGAAGTTTAATCAAACGGCCTGGGAGTTTCTGAAGAAACACGAACTGCCGGAAGACCCGTTGTATCTGAGGTACGATTGGAATTAGTTGGTTTTTTATGTTTGAAACACTCAATTTGGTGATTGTGGTTCTGCTCGTTCTCGCGAACGGGTTCTTTGTTGCGTCGGAATTTGCGCTCGTCGGCGTGCGCAAATCACGCATTGAAACGCTGGCGAAAGCAGGCGACCGCAGGGCAAAACGAGTGTTGCCTTTGCTCAACAATCTGAACGCCTACATTTCAGCGACTCAGCTCGGTATCACGCTCGCTTCGCTGGCGTTGGGTTGGATTGGCGAACCGGCGATCGCGCACCTGCTCGAAGTGCCGCTCAAGGGCCGGATTCCGGAACTCTGGATCCATACGATCGCGTTTGCCGTGGCTTTCAGCATCATCACGTTTCTGCACATCGTGCTCGGTGAACTGGCGCCGAAAACTCTTGCGCTCGAGCGAGCGGAGAAGACATCGTTGGCAATCGCCTTGCCGCTGGAGCTTTTCTACAAAACGTTTCGCTGGCCCATACAACTGCTCGATTGGGCGGGCACGCGAACCGTTCGTTTGTTTGGACTACATCCATCAAGCGGACACGCGTCGATCTACACGGAAGACGAGCTACGGCAACTGATCGACATCTCACATCAGAGCGGTCACCTCGAAGCCGAAGAACAACGGCTGATCAATCGCGTCTTTGATTTTTCCGAGGCGCAAGTACGCGAAGCAATGATTCCCCGCACTTCGATCGCCGCGCTGCCGGCGAGCGCAACGTTGGCGGAAACCAAAGACGCGCTGCGGAACCTGGGATATTCCCGATTGCCGGTTTATCAGGACGTTTTGGACAATGTGGTCGGCGTGCTGGTGCGTCGTGACTTCGAACCTTTTTTGGATCCCTCGGCCGCGCCGGAGTCTTTCGATCTGAAGAAGCTCGTTCACCCGGCGCATTTTATTCCCGCGACCGCGCGGCTCGGCGCGGCCTTGAAACAGATGCAGGCCAAACGAAGTCATCTCGCTTTCGCGGTCGACGAGCATGGCAGCATCGAAGGTATTGTTACTTTGGAAGACTTGCTGGAAGAGATTGTCGGTGAGATCAACGACGAGTTTGATGAAGAGGTCCGCGCGCAGATCATGAAAGAGCCCGACGGCAGCTACCTCTTGAGCGGCATTCTCACGGTGCGCGATGCGAACCGGCAGTTGAAGCTTGACCTGCCCGAAGATAGCGGCTATACCACGCTCGCCGGATTCCTGATGGACCAGGCCGGACACGTGCTGCAGGCCGGCGAAGTGGTCCAATACGACGATCTGACATTCAAGATCGAACGGATGGAAGGAAGGCGCATTCGCCGCGTGCGCCTGACTTCCGCGCTTACAGCAGCTCTCTTTTTAGCCCTCTTAGGAGATGCCACATGCATAAACTTTACTTCCGAGTGGTTGTAATCGGGTTGTGCCTCGCGGCGCTACTGATCGCGCCATTTCCGTCTACCGCCACGCCTCCGTCTGTAATCGAAGATTACAAGGCGCAGGCGGTGGCTGACGTTCAGTCGATGGCGAAGCAGTCGCAGGTGATGGTCGACATGGTCTTCAGCTTCGGCGAGCTCGGGTTTCAGGAAGTTGAGACAACGAAATACCTCACGGGCATTCTCGAGAAAGAGGGTTTCAAGATCGAACGCGGAGTCGCGGGAATTCCGACCGCGTGGGTAGCGACGTGGGGCTCGGGCAAACCGGTGATCGCACTCGGTTCCGACGTCGACTGCATTCCGCAGGCTTCGCAAAAACCCGGTGTTGCATATCACGATCCGCTGGTGGATGGCGCGCCGGGACACGGCGAAGGCCACAACTCCGGCGTGCCTTTGAACATCACCGCCGCGATTGCGGTGAAACGTCAGATGCAACGAGCCAAGCTTCCGGGAACGCTGAAGATTTGGCCCGGTGTCGCGGAAGAGCTCGTTGCCGGCAAGGCGTTCTTTGTGCGCGCTGGAGTTTTCAAAGACGTTGACGTGGTGCTGTTTACGCACGTCGGCAACAATCTGAACACGTCGTGGGGACAATCTTCGGCGACCGGTTTGGTGTCGGTTGAATACACCTTCCGTGGCGAGAGTGCGCACGCTGCAGGCGCGCCGTGGCAGGGTCGCAGCGCGCTCGATGCGGTCGAGTTGATGGACATCGGGTGGAACTTCCGGCGCGAACACCTGCGGCTGCAACAGCGCTCGCATTACGTGATCACCAACGGCGGCGATCAACCCAACGTCGTGCCGCGCATGGCAAGCGTTTGGTACTACTTCCGCGAACTCGATTACGAACACATCAAACAGATGCGCGAGATCGGCGACGACATGGCCGAAGGCGCCGCGAAGATGACCAACACGAGTGTCACGTCGCGTGTTCTCGGTTCGGCGTGGCCGCAGCACTTCAACCGGCCCGTTGCGGAAGCGATGTACGAGAACATCAAACAGATCGGACTGCCGCAGTGGAGTGAAGCGGATCAAACACTCGCGAAGGCGTTGCAACGAGAGATAAAGTCACGTGACCAGGGACTCGCGAAAGAACTGATGCCGCTGGCTGGACCAGTCACGGACGAACAACGCAATCGCGGTGGTTCGGACGACATCGGTGACGTGTCGTGGAACGTTCCGACTGTTTCACTGCGCTATCCGTCGAACATTCCCGGTCTGCCGGGTCACAACTGGACCGACGCGATCGCGATGGCCACGCCGATCGCGCACAAGGGCGTCACTGCCGGTGCGAAGGTGGTGGCGATGACGGTGATCGATCTGTTGACCAAACCGGAACTGATCGAACAGTCGTGGAAGTATTTTCGTGAAGTGCAGACGAAAGACACGAAGTACCAGCCGCTGATCTCCGCGGAAGACAAACCGGCTACCTGGCTCAACAAGCGAACGCAGGACACGTATCGCGAGCAGATGCGGAAGTTTTATTACAACCCGGAGAAGTACGACTCGTATCTCGAGCAGTTAGGGATCAAATATCCGACCGTGCGGGAAGGAGCGACGCAAAGTGGCGGAACAGAAAACTAAACCAACCAAAGCGAGTGTCACGCAGTTTCTCAACAAGATTCCCGATGCGGGGCGGCGCGAGGATTGTTTTGCGATCGCGAAGATGATGGAAGAGATCACCGGCAACAAGCCGGTCATGTGGGGACCGGCGATCGTCGGGTTTGGCACTTACCGTTACAAGTACGCGAGCGGGCGCGAAGGCGACTGGCCGATGACCGGGTTCTCTCCTCGCAAGCAGGACCTGACGCTCTACATAATGATCGGTTTCGACAAACACGCCGAACTGATGAGCCAGTTAGGCAAACACCGGACGAGCAAGTCGTGCTTGTACATCAAGCGTCTCTCGGACATTCACGTGCCCACACTCAAGAAACTAATCAAGGCTGGGCTGAAAGACCTGAAGGCCTACACCGCCTCACAACGCAAAGCCTGAACTCTTCTTCTCTGTGTTCTCTGTGCCTCTGTGGTTCAATAAAAACCACAGAGACACAGAGTCACAGAGATACGACCGTTCCATCAGTGAAAATCAGCGACTGGTTTTTCAACAGCGGCGGCTCGAAGTCTTCTTTGAGATCCGTGGTGCCTTTGATCGTCTTGGTCTTCTGGTCGAAGCGCGCGAGATAGCCTGACGCCCCTGCCTCGTAAAGCAACAGCAGATCGCCTTCATACTCAAAGAAGTAGAGCCGCTCGATGCGGCTGTTGAACCCGACCTTCAACTGGAAGTTTTTCTTCCTGACGTTCACCAACACTTCACCCAGGCCGTCATGACGTATCGCGTAGTCCCTCACGGAAGTCGACAACAGATAGAACTGCTGCGCAGGCGGATCGCCGATTCGTTTCGCCTGCACAAACGGCGACACTTCTTGACGCTGGGAGTGAGCCGGAACCGCCGCGGACACGGTCACCAGAATCCCCAGACACACCACGACAAGGTTTTTCACAACTTGTTTCTCCTTTGACGGGGCGGTGAGGTATAGTCAGTCTACTACACGCGTTGTTTTTTAGAAACGATGGTTTGCGTTCATAAACAAACCGCGCTCATTCTGATGCTGGTGCTCGTAACGTGTGTCTCTGCCATAGCGCAGGACAGCACCGCGCGACTGCAGTCGGCTCATGCCGGCAGTTCTTTAACGGAAATACGCGACCTGCGCCGCGTCTTGCTGGTAGTCTTTCGCTCGCGGGTCGTCGATGCGAGCGGCAATGAACGCGCCATCATCGAAGACGTGTTGAAGGCCGACCCGCGACCCAAAGGACGCTTTCGTTGGGTCCACTCGCAGATTGCTCACAAGCTCGACAAGTACAAGAACAAATACGGAAGCATGTTTCCCGCTGAAGGCCTCGCCGACGCGGAATACGTGATCTATTTCAACGTGGTCGAGTTTCGCCGGATTCTCGACACCGTTTATCCCTACGGCGAGTTGTTTGTGATCGTGAAAGGCTCGCCGGAAGAATTAAAACCGCCGCGCGTCGTCTGGCGGGCCAACAAAGTTCTCTTCGCGGAGGACGCGATCGGCAATCTCATCAAAGAACTCAAAGCCGTCCGCGGCGAGGGCTGAACACGAAAGACACTACTTAACACGAAACGCACTACTTAACGCCGAAGGCGTACGCCAGTTTCAGCCCAGGGTTGCTTCAACCCTGGGATTAAGTAAGGAAAGAAGGACCAACGCCGAAGGTGTTGGCAAGTCGTCGCAGCTAACCCTCGCCAACGCTTTCAGCGTTTACAAGAGATTTACTAGCCGGTCCCCAGGGTTGTCGCCAAGCTCCAACCCTGGGCTGCATCTAGCGAACGCCTTCGGCGTTGGCAAATCATTCTTGCGGAACGGGCCATGGGTCGTAACGTGTAAGGGCTGCACCTGGCGGACGCCTTCGGCGTTGGCAAATCATTTTGCGGAACGGGCCATGGTTCGCAACGTGTAAGCGTTTCGTCGTGAAACTTTTGATGGCACAGGTTCACTAACTAGTCATGTTCCTCCTGCGTTGCGCAATACTCCTCTGCGTCATTGCCGTGCCCATCGCGGCCCAACAACAAGCCACGGGTGCGCTCAAGGGCATGGTCACGGACCAGCTCGATAGTCTCGTCGTGGGCGCAACTGTCACGCTGAGAAACGCCAACGGCGTTGTGACCAGCGCCACCAGCAATTCTTCCGGCATTTACGAGTTCAAACGGCTCGCTCCGGGCAAATACGACCTGAAGATCATCGCGCCCGGTTTCACCGTCTTCGAAGAAAAGTCGATCGAAATAAGAAGCCGCGAAAACCACACGCTCAACGCGCAACTCACCGTCGCCTTTGAAAACCAGGAAGTCACTGTCGACGACCGAAACCTCAGCACCGACTCCGACAACAACGCCGGCGCCGTGGTCTTGCGCGGCCGCGATCTGGAAGCACTGCCAAACGATCCGCAGGCGCTGATGGCCGCGTTGCAAGCACTCGCTGGTCCGACGGATCCCGAAGGCGGCGGCGCGCAGGTCAAGGTCGACGGCTTTTCAAACGGGCAGATCCCGCCGAAGGAAGCGATTCGCGAAGTGCGCGTGAACAACAATCCGTGGTCCGCCGAGAACGAATTTCCCGGTTGGGGCGGCATCGAGATCTTCACGCAACCGGGCGCGGACAAGTGGCACGGCTCCGCCAGCTTTGATTTCAACGACGAGAGCTTGAACTCCCGCAACCCGTACACGACGTTTCGCGCGCCCTACCAGCAGCGCGCTTACAACTTCAATCTCAGTGGTCCAATCATCAAGAAGCGCGCATCGTTCTCGGCATTCTTTGGCCGCTATCTCAGCGATGCCAACTCCGTCGTCAACGCCACTACTCTCGATCCGGACACGCTCGAGCCAGTCAGTGTGAACCAATCGTTTGTGACGCCGGAACAGAATACCTACGGCAACATTCGCGGGGATCTCAAGATCAACAAGAAGCACACGCTCGTCGGCAGGGCCAACTACAACGTCTCGACCCAGGACTTGCAAGGCATCGGCGGGTTCTCGCTCCCGACACGCGCGTATCGCGGAAAGCGCAGCAACTTCACCTTCCAGATGACTGAGACCGCGATGCTCAACGAAACTACGGTCAACGAAACGCGACTTCAGTGGATACGCAATCGTTTCACGCAAACGAGTGTGCTGAATGGTTTCGCTTTGAACGTGCTCGATTCCTTCTTCGGCGGCGGCGCGCAGGTTGGTTCGTCGTCTAACGAGCAAGAACGTTTCGAGTTGCAGAACTTCACTTCATGGACGCGCGGCAATCATTTTCTGAAAGTCGGCGGGCGCATCAGGCACGTAGCAATCGACAGCATCTCGCCGGGAAACTTCGGCGGCACTTACACCTTCGCCGGCGGACCTGGACCATTGCTAGACGAAAACGATCAGGTCGTGCCTGGCCCCGGCGGCCAACCCCAGATCGTCCAGGTCAGCAGTCTCGAACGTTATCGCCGCACGCTTGCGTTTCAACGCGCGGGAATGAGCCCTGCGGCAATCAGGTTGCTCGGTGGCGGCGCGACGCAGTTTTCGATCGCGGGCGGCGATCCGGAAGCGGAAGTGAAGCAGTGGGACCTCTCGTTCTACATTCAGGACGAGTGGAAAGTCAGGCCAAACTTTACGCTGTCGCCGGGTCTGCGTTACGAGAACCAGAACAACGTCAACAGTGACTTCGATTTCGCGCCGCGCGTCTCGTTTGCGTGGTCACCAGTGTTTGGCAAGAAGAAAGTCCCAGCGGCGGCCGAGGCAGCGAAACCCGCGACACCGGGCGCCACAGCCGCGCCAGCCCCGGCGCCAGGTCCTCCTGCCGGACCACCGAAGACAGTTTTCCGGGGCGCCGTCGGATACTTTTACAACCGCGTTTCCGAAGACGTCACGCTTCAGTCGATCAGGTTCGACGGCATTCACCAGCAACAATTTCTCGTTACCGATCCCGCGGTGCTGAATCTCTTCCCGGTGGTGCCGTCAATCGATCTGCTCGACACGTTTGCGCAACCACAGATCCGCCGCATTAAGTCAGACGATCTCCGCGCCTCGCGATCGTTTCGCGCGATGTTCGCGATGGAGCGGCTGTTACCGAAAAACATCAAACTCTCGGTCACCTATTTCTACGGCCGCACAGATCGGATTCAGCGCGTGGTGAACATCAACGCGCCGCTCGGCGGAACATTCATCCCCGGTCTACCAAACAGTGGCGTGCGCCCGCTCGGCGCTGAAGCGGGAAACATCTTCGAGTATCAGGCGACCGGCAAATCGATCGGCAACACGCTCAGCCTCAACATCAACGGCAACTTGAAAACGATGAGTTTCTGGGGCGGCTACAACCTAAACAAAACGCGCAACACCGATAGCGGACAACCCGGTTCGCCGTTCGATGCATACGACTTCAGTCAGGAGTGGGCGCGCACGCCCTTTGGCTCGTTGAGCTTTATGTATGGCGGCGGCAATTATCAGGCGCCGCACGGTTTTAGTCTGAACATGTTCATGATCGCGAGCTCAGGTCAGCCGTTCAATATCACTACCGGACGCGATACAAACGGCGACACGTTCTTCAGCGAGCGTCCGGCGTTTGCCACCGACCTGAACAAACCCGGCGTCGTCGTCACACCACTGGGCGCGTTTGATCCGAATCCCTCAGCGGGCCAAACAATCATTCCGCGCAACTTCGGACGTGGACCAGGCTTCGTCTCCGTGAACTTCAACATCGCGAAAGTGTTCAAGTTTGGTCCAGCGATCGAACCCAAAGCGCCACCGCCAGGTGGACCAGCCACCACCAGCGCCGGCGCGCCAGCTCCGTCCGGCCCAGCAGCTTCGGGAAGCGCCGCCGCAAAACCGCCGGCCAAGCCGCCGGTGCAGCGGCCGTACTCACTAACCTTCTCCGCCAACATCAACAATTTCTTCAACCGCAACAACGAGGGCAATCCCATCGGCAACATGTCCTCGCCCTACTTCTTGAAATCCGCCTCGGGTTCAAATACCTTCTTCTTCGGCGGGGGCGGTGGCTCTGGTGGCAATCGAACGATTACACTGCGAGTCAGGTTGAGTTTCTAAATCCAAGAATCCGAGTTCTGATCGAAATATGCTGACGCACATTGTGGTCTGGAAGTACCGCGCAGACACGGAGCAGTTTGCGCGCGAAGAACACGTAAATCTCCTGGGCAATCTGGCATCGATAATTCCGGAAGTGCAGAGTCTTTCAGTGGGCTTTGACACGCTTCATCTGGGACGCTCTTACGACACCGGTCTCGTGGCAACGTTTGCCGACCGCGCCGCGCTCGACGCCTACACCGTTCATCCCGAACACGTCAAAGTCGCGGAGTTTGGCCGCAGCATCAGCGAGCACGTCGTCTCGGTAGATTTCATCAGTTGAGATCCGTGTTCAAAAAAATTCTCATCGGCGTCGTTGTTCTTTTCGTGCTGACCCAAATTCCGTTTGCGTGTCGCCGCTACAAGCTCCGCAAGCTGAACGCCGCAGTCCAACAGATCAACTCCGAGATCGCGCGCATACCCAAGCCGATGTATCGCTACGAGTACAAAGGCGCGGTCCACGTCCACTCGTTTCTGGGTGGACATAGCTCGGGCACGTTTTCAGAGATCATTTCCGCCGCGAGGGCAAACCAACTGGATTTTGTGATCATGACCGAGCACACGGAAAAGGATTTCGACACCGCGGCGATGACCTTGCAGGGAATCCACGGCGACGTGCTTTTTATAAACGGTAATGAGACTTCCGCCGAGAACGGCGACCGTTTTTTGAAGTTGCCTCAGAACGTTTCCCTCGCTGCTTACCCGGAAGAGTTTAAGAATTGGGACACGCCCGGGCTGAACGGCGTCGAGGTTTACAACGTCTTTTCCAACACGCGCCGCGCCAATCCGGTCGTGGCGTTCTTCGATGTGCTTTGGTCGCATCGTACCTATCCCGATCTTCTCTTTGCGCTCTATTTCGAACGGCCTAACGAGAGTCTGAAGATATGGGACCAGGCGTTGACGCGCGCGCGATTAACGGCAACCGGCGGTAACGACGCCCATTCGAATATTGGTTTGAGTCTGCGGGACAGTTCCGGTAAGACGCTGGCAGGCGTTCAACTCGATCCATACGCAACCAGCTTTCGCCTGGTCCGTCTGCACGTGATCACAAATGACGCGAAGGTTCTTACGCAGGAACAACTGCTCGATGCAATCAAGGCCGGTCATTGTTTCATCGGCTTCGATCTTTTTGGCGACACAACTGGCTTCACGTTCGAGGCTCAAACTGCTACTGAAAAGAAAATCCAGGGTGACGAGATCCAGTTACAGGATCAGACTCGCCTGGTCGTTCATGCACCAGTTGCGAGCCGCATTTTGCTGTTCAAAGACGGCTCGGTGATTTTGAATGAGAGCGGTGTTACGACTAAGGAAATACCCGTGACAGAGCGGGGCGTTTACCGGGTAGAAGTTTACTTAACAGAGATTGAACGGATTGTTGGCGAGAAGCCGTGGATTATCTCTAATCCGATCTATGTGCGGTAAAAACGGCTACGCCCCACTGGGTGCCCTGCTAGCTCCCCCGTGGGGCGTCAAACCATCGCCGGAAAGCTCCGGCTTACTTGTTCTCGGAAGCGGTGCGTACGTTCACCGGATTACTGTTGGGAACCTAGTGTTTGGTTCCGACACTCCCTCATGCCCGAGTATAGTGGGTTTCGGGAGAACAGCCTTCCACACACTGTTTTTTCAAGTCCGTCCAGTCTAGGCTCGGTACGTTACGGTGTCAAGATTCAGCTTGACCGAATGTGAACAATACAAGTTATGGAAATCAGAATACCCACTCCAAAAAACTTCAATTTCAAACGAACCATCATCAGCCACGGCTGGTACGGCTTGCTCCCATTTGGCCTGAATTCCGAGAAATGGGAACTGTCGCGCGTCATCGACGTCGGGCCGAAACCGCCCGTCAACATCGTCATGAGCGGGCGAAAAAGCCACGTTCGCGTCACTACCGCGCGCGCGCTCAACAAGGGTGAAACCGCCAAAGTCGTCCGCGACGCCCGCCACATCCTTCGGCTCGACGATGACCTCCAACCGTTCTATCTCTCCATCGCCGCCGACCCGGAGTTTTCGTGGATCGGCGTTCAAGGCGCGGGGCGAATGCTCCGCTCGCCAACCGTTTATGAAGACCTCGTGAAGATGATCTGTACCACGAATTGCTCGTGGGCGCTGACGCAGAAGATGGTCACGGGACTGGTCGAAAATCTCGGACGCCAAAGCGACGACGGGCGTCGCTCATTTCCCAACGCCGCGGCCATGGCCGAGATGCCATTGAAGTTTTTCGTGGACGAAGTTCGCGCCGGTTATCGTGCGCCTTATTTGAAAGAGCTAGCCGAACGCGTCGCCTCAGGTGAATTGAACGTCGAGGAATGGCTGACGAGTCCGGTTTCCACCGCCGAACTGATCAAGCAGATCAAGGGCGTGAAAGGGGCCGGCGATTACGCCGCTGAGAATCTCTTGAAACTACTGGGGCGTTACGACGGGCTCGCGCTCGACTCGTGGACGCGCGCGAAGTTTTTTCAGGTGAGGAACAACGGGCGAAAAGCAAACGACAAAAAGATCGCTCGCTACTACTCAAGGTTCAACGAGTGGCGCGGGCTCGCGCTGTGGTGCGACATGACGCGCGACTGGCTTGAATAAAAAAGGGCGGCCTCCGGAGGAAGGCCACCCCTTTGTTGCTAGTTTGCGCCCCCGCAAACTACTTGTTGAAAACCAGGGTTGAATCCTGGGCACCGCGCGGACTTTCACTGTGTCGATTTATCGTTAACACCTTACCGTCTGCTGACAGTTGCAACTTGTCGTTAGAGTTCAAAGTGATCTCGCCGTTGGGTCCCTGAAAAGTAGACTTTGACGACAGCTCGATCGTCTTACCGTCTGCTGAAACAGTTGCCTTCCTCACGGTCTTGCCACGTTCGTTTTCCGTAGAAGTTTCACTGCCGTCGAGATTGTACGTTCTTGGACCACCCATACCACGGCCACCACCACCGCCGCCGCCCGGACCACCTCCCGGAGGACCACCAGGCTGACCACCAGCGGGGGGATTACCACCAGTGATCTTTTCTTCGAGGGTGATCTCTTTGTCAGTTTGCGTGATCACCAACGAAACGCTTTCGGCGTTTTGCTGACGCGGATTGAGACCCTGGCTTTTGCTCTTATCAAGCGTCCAGGTGCCGGCGAAGTTGGCGGGTGCGGCAGCATGCACGGCCAGAGTAATTACGAGCGCGCTCATTACGCTAAGAGCACAAAGCAACTTTCTCATTCAAGATCTCCTTAAGAAGCTGTTAATGAATATCCGGCGAATGCGTTTTATGAATGATTCGGCGAATGCGCGAAGTCTAGCAGATGGATCAACGAAATTCTGTAAGCAAATGTAAAGTTTTGTATAGGGAAGGTAAAGAAATGCATAGTCGGAACCTTTCCTTCCGTGGCTACGTACGATGCGGGGTGTTGATGATCTTACGAGATCATTTTTGTTGTCATAATCCAACTGCGAGTGGTGTTTAGTCGCAGAGAGCTCAGTGAAAGAGATAGTGAGCTAAACCAAGAAGGAGAGTTGTAATGAAGTCAATCATGAGTAGAATGCTGGTCGTTTTAATGGTTGGTGCACTGACAAGCGTCGCTGCGCTCGCCAAAGTGCATAAGCACAAAGTCACCTTTGAAGAGGACATCAAGGTAAACGGCACGCTGGTGAAAAGAGGAACCTACGACGTCAAATTCGACGACGAGTCCAACCAGCTTACCATCGCGAAGAACGGTAAAGTCGTCGCCCAGGCTATGGCCCGCCTCGAGTCGCGCGCCAAGAAAGCCAACGATTTCCAACTGCGATCCACCAACAAGGACAACGAACAGCAACTCACTGGCGTGACCTTTGGTGGTTCTGACAAAGACGTCATTGTCGTGACCGAAGGTGCGTCAACAACGGGCAGCAACTAAGAGAAAGTTTTTCCCCCTTCCGTCCTGTAGTGGACGTTGCAAAACCCCGACTACGCCTGCGCCTCCAAGCCCGATGGCTTGGAGGCGTAGTTGTTTTTACTGCAGTTGTTTTTGTTGGGGCTGTTCTCTAGTATGCACTCATGAACTACAGACGATTTGGCCGTACCGGATGGGAAGTCAGTGAGATGGGCTATGGCATGTGGGGCATGGCCAGTTGGTCCGACTCGAGCGACAATGAATCGTTGCGCTCGCTGCAAGCTTCAGTCGATCTCGGCTGCAATTTTTTCGATACGGCTTATGCTTATGGAAACGGCCACAGCGAGAATCTGTTGGGCCAGATCGTAAGGGCCAATCCGGAAAAACGTCTTTACACCGCTACCAAGATTCCACCGAAAACACTGAAGTGGCCCGCGCCGCCTGAATCGACATTGATTGAATCGTTTCCGCCGGATCATGTCGAAGAGTACGTGCATCGCAGTCTGGAAAACGCGAAGCTCGATCAGTTTGATCTGATGCAGTTTCACACGTGGAATGATGAATGGATGCGCGACGATCGCTGGTTCTACAAACTCGACGATCTGCGCAGCCAGAAACTGATCCGCGCCATCGGCATCAGTATCAATCGTTGGGAACCGTGGAACGGCGTGCGCGCCGTGCGCAGTGGCCAGGTCGATGCCGTGCAGGTGATCTACAACATCTTCGATCAGAATCCGGAAGACGATCTCTTCCCCGCTTGCCGCGAGATGAACGTCGCGGTGATCGCGCGCGTGCCGTTTGATGAAGGAACGTTGACAGGAACATTAACGAAAGAGAGCACGTGGCCCGAGGGCGACTGGCGCAACACTTACTTCGTTAAGGAAAATCTCTTTGCGAGCGTGGAACGAGCAGAAGCGATCAAGAAGTTGCTCGAAGAATGGAACCGCGAACACGAAACGCGCATCACGATGCCCGAGCTCGCGTTGCGTTTCATTCTGGGTAACGAAGATGTGAGTACGATTATCCCGGGAATGCGAAAGCTCTCGCACGTTGAATCAAACATCGCCGCCAGTGATGCGGGTCCGTTACCGAAGGAGTTGCACGAAAAGCTAAAGGGCTTCCGCTGGGTGCGAAAGCCCACGCCCTGGTCTCAGTGAGTTTGCGGCTTAGCTTTTCATGTTCAAAGTTCTCACCAGAAACGCCCACCGGTCAGCGATCTCTTCGATGACCTTCGCGGTCGGTTTCCCAGCGCCGTGTCCGGCTTTGGTTTCGATACGAATTAACACGGGAGCATCGCCCTTCTGCGCGGCTTGAAGCGCCGCGGCAAACTTGAAGCTGTGTCCCGGCCAAACACGATCGTCGTGATCCGCGGTCGTGATCATTGTCGGCGGATATGAAGTTCCCGGCTTGATGTTGTGCAGCGGTGAATATGCGTACAACGCTTTGAAGTCGTCCGCATTGTCCGACGAGCCGTAATCCGAAACCCACGCCCAACCGATCGTGAACCTCTGAAACCGCAGCATGTCCATCACGCCGACTGCGGGAATCGCCGCGCCAAACAGATCCGGACGCTGCGTCATTGCCGCGCCGACGAGTAGTCCGCCGTTGCTGCCGCCGCCGATTGAGAGTTTCGGTGTTGACGTGTACTTGTTTGCGATCAACCACTCCGCCGCGGTGATGAAGTCGTCAAACACGTTCTGCTTCTTGACCTTCATGCCGGCCTGGTGCCAGTCTTCGCCGTACTCGCCACCGCCGCGCAGGTTGGCCTGTGCGTAGACGCCGCCCATTTCCATCCAGACGAGGTTTCCGACTGAAAACGCGGGACTCAGCGAAATGTTGAAGCCGCCGTAGCCGTAGAGATAAGTCGGATTGTTGCCGTCGAGCTTCAGGCCTTTTTTGTGAGTGATGAACATCGGCACTTTGGTGCCGTCCTTGCTCGTGTAAAAGACCTGCTTGGTTTCGAAGTCGTTCGGATTGAAGTCGACTTTCGGCTGGCGGAAGATGGTGCTCTTGTTAGTGGCGAAGTCGTAACGATAGATCGTGGTCGGCATCGTGAAGCCGGTGAAGGCGTAGAACGTTTCTTTGTCCGTCGCCTTACCGCCAAAGCCGTCAGCGGTGCCGATGCCCGGGAACGCGACGTCGTTCACGAACTTGCCCGCCGTGTCGTAAATCTTCACCTGCGTGTAAGCGTCCTTGAGATAGTTGAGGACAAACTTGTGATTGACGAACGAGGTCCCCTGAAGCGTCTCTTTCGCTTCGGGCACGACGACTTTCCAATTCTTACGATCGGGATTCGCTACGTCGATCTCGATCACTTTGCCGCGCGGCGCTCGTTCGTCAGTCTGGAACCAGAACCGCGAGCCTTCGTTGCCGATGAAGGTGTAGGCTGCGTCGAAATCGTCGAGCAGTTTCACAACGGGCGCATCGTTCGTTTTGAGATCTTTGAAGTAGACGCGGTTCTTGACGTCGGTGCCCTGGTAGATCGTGACGATCAGGTAGTTGCCGTCTTCCGTGACTGAGCCGCCAAACAGCCAGTCTTTCTGATCGGGACGTTCGTAAACGAGAACGTCTTCAGCCTGCGGCGTGCCGAGTTTGTGGTAGTAGACTTTCTGAAAATAGTTCGTGGCTCTCAGGGCGTCTGCTTTTGGTTCCTCGTAGCGGCTGTAGAAGAAGCCCTTGCCGTCGCGCGTCCACGACACGCCGGAAAACTTCACCCACTTCAGATGATCTGAAAGGTCTTTGCCGGTTTCGACGTCGCGAACTTTCCACTCCTGCCAGTCAGAACCGGAGGCCGAGAGGCTGTAAGCGAGAAGTTTGCCGTCATGACTTACTTGCAGGCCCGAAACCGCGACCGTGCCGTCGGTTGACAGCGTGTTCGGATCGAGCACCATCTGCGGCTGCGCGTCGAGCGACGTGACGGTGTAAAGCACTGATTGATTCTGCAAGCCGCTGTTGCGCGTGTAGAAGTAACGATTGCCTTCTTTGAACGGCACGCCGTACTTCTCGAAATTCCAGAGTTTCGTCAGTCGTTCGCGAATTGCCGCGCGCTGCGGAATCGCGTTGAGAAAAGCGAATGTCAGATTATTCTCGGCCTCGACCCATTGGCGCGTTTCTTCGGAGTCGAGGTCTTCGAGCCAGCGATAGGGGTCGACGACTTTTACGCCATGGTAGTCGTCGACCTGATCGGCCTTTCGGGCCGTCGGATATTTGTTAGTTTGAATCATAAATATGGCTGTTGTGATTAGGCACACGAGTACAAATCGGGTCAGTGGGTTAAATGGCATCACAATGCTCCCTTCGGTTTCTTTGGAGACAACGCAGTGAGTTTTATCGGGACGAGAGTATACAAAGTTAGCGGGAGACAACAAAACCATCCACAGATTACGCAGAATCTGTGTAATCTGCGGATGGATTTTTTAGTTGACAACTCTTAAAAGGATGGGTGAATCTAATCGAGCGCTCACCAAGCCCCCGGCGAGCATATTTTAGTCCGCTACTCTCCCGGAGAAGCCATGAAAATCAGAATCCTTATCGCCCTGACGGCTGCCCTATACGTCTTTTCTACTGCCCCAATTCAGGCTCAGGAGAGTAGTCCGGAGCAAACTGTACGGCCGCGTACCGTCGCGCCGGGAACGGTCAATCCGAACGTGCCCATGCCCGGTGACGCACCGGCAGCGGCCGCGCCGGAAATGCAAAAGACTATAACGACGGCGCCGTTGACTTACCTGACGCCCTCGATGATTCAGTCGCGCATCGGTGAAGCGCAGCGCTTTTTGAAAACGCGCCCGAAGGCAACCGCAATGAGCGCTCCGTCAATCGAGTTTGTAATCATCGCCGCACTTGATCGCGACACCGCCAAGACCCACCTGATTACGATTTCCAAGCAAACGTTTCTGACCAAAGGCGCGGAGATAAGCACCGTCTCTTCATTGGGAACAAACGTGAACGTGCGCGTGTTGCGCGCGAATGGCGTCAACACGGCCTTGACGATCTTTACTCCGGCGGGACAGTCGCTCGTGCCCCTGACGATCGAGTACCCAATCGAGAGAAACGGGCGCTTCCTTGAAATGGCGTATTACACGTCGGCGCATCCGGCGCTGCTTTCGAGTGACCTTGTAAGATCGGGCCAGTCGTACGTGCGCAACATGCTCGAACTCGCTGCGACGCGTTTGCGCGATCGTGGCGTCGTGATCTCGCCGCAGATCATCGATGTTGCTGAACGGCTGTGTTTAGTTGAGCACGTCGATCATGAGCGGTTCCGCGCGGAAAATCGGCTGGCGCTTTACGAAGAAGTTTATTCGTTGTTTGCGCTGAACGAGCTCGATACGTATCGCTTTTCAGTGAGCAGTGCGGGCGCGGGCGGCATGGTGCAGATGATTCCGTGGGCTTACAACCTCGTGCGCTCGCGGCATCCGGGTGTTGGTTTGATTCCTGATTTCGTGACCGGAATGCGCAATCACGCAAACGCGCTACAGGCGATGCTGCTCTACATGCACGACACGTGGAACGACCTAACCGCAAGCGACGAAGTGAAATACGCGCTCGGCGCCAAGATCGCGACGCCCGCGGAATTGCTCGCGGCTGGTTACAACTCCAACGCCGCCAAGCTGCCCGGCTATTTGAAGCGCGGTGGCGACAACTGGCGCAACCTCATCCCACGCGAGACACAGATGTACCTGGCGATCTACAAATCGTTCGAGGGCCTCGTGCCCTTGAAAACGCGTCAAGGCGCGCGGTAAGAATCTGTGTAATCTGTGGTTAAGTGACGGCTTCGCGATAAGACGGATCGGCGTACTGCAGTTTGTAAAGTTTCCAGTAAAGACCTCGCTCAGCTAACAACTCTTGATGCGTGCCCTGTTCGCGGAGCTCGCCGTGGTGCAGGACGATGATCCGATCCGCGTTCTGAATCGTCGAGAGACGGTGTGCGACGACGATTGACGTGCGGTCGCGCATCACGCGTTCAATCGCGCGCTGGATCAGTTGCTCTGTTTCGGTGTCAATCGAACTGGTCGCTTCGTCGAGTATCAATAACGCCGGATCGAAGGCGAGGGCACGCGCAAACGAGATGAGCTGCTTCTGCCCGACCGAAAGCCCCGCACCACGTTCGCGAACTTCCGCTTTGTAACCACCCTTCAAACGATTGATAAACCCGTCGGCGTGAACTTCGCGCGCGGCCCACTGCACACGCTCTTCCGCGATCTCATCACGGCCCAGACGAATGTTTCCCTCAACCGTGCCACTGAAGAGAAACACTTCCTGCAACACGACCGCGAAATTCTGCCGCAACGATTGCAAGTCCCAATCACGCAGATCGACACCGTCCAGTAGTATACGTCCACGCTGAATATCGTAGAACCGCATCAGCAGATTCGTGATCGTCGTTTTACCCGAACCCGTATGTCCCACGAGCGCGATCGACTGCCCCGGCTCAACCGTGAACGAAACGTCTTTCAAAACCCAGTCTTCGTCTTTGTAAGCAAACCACACGTTCTGAAACTCGATACGCCCGCGCGCGCGCTCCGCTTTCAACGGCTTCTCCGGCGGCAAGATCGCGATCGGCAGATCGAGCGTCTTGAAGATGCGATGCGACGCTACGACCGCGGCTTGCAGCACGTTGTACTTGTCAGAAATATCTCGTATCGGCTGAAACAGCGACTGCGAATACTGAATAAACGCCACCAGCGCACCGAGCGTCAGTGCGCCTCCCATCACGCGATAGCCGCCATACCAGATGATCAGCGCGATACCGACGGCGCCGATGAGATCGACGAGCGGAAAGAACACGGCGTAGTAAAAGATCGTGTCGATGTTCGCGCGGCGATATTCGTTGTTGATCCTGTCGAACGTGTTCAGCGACTTCGTTTCCGCGTTGAAGATCTGCACCGTTTGCGCGCCCGCGAAGTGTTCCTGAAGAAACGCGTTGATGCGCGCGATGCGCGTGCGGACGAGGTCGTAGCCACGCCGCGCGCCACGGCGAAACCACGTTGTCGCCGCAAACAGCAGCGGCACCGTCAACAAAGTGACGAGCGTGAGTCTCACGTCCATCCACAACATCACGGAGATGATCGCAATGATCATCACGAGGTCGCCCAGCAGATCGGTCACGCCCGCCGTGAACAACTCGTTGAGCGCGTCGACGTCGCTCGTCAACCGCGTCATGATTCGTCCGACCGGATTGCGATCGTAGTAAGCAACTTCCTGATGTTGCAGTTTGTCGTAAAGCTCTTTCCGCATGTCGAACATCACGTACTGTCCGACGCTGTTGAGAAAGATCGCCTGGTAGTAAGAGAAGACGAGCCGCAGCAGTTGCGAACCGAAGAACAAAGCGACGAGCAGATTGAGACCGTCGAGCCGGCGCGGCAGGATGTGCCAGTCGATCGCATACTCCGTGAACTTCGGCTGTAATATGCCGAGCAGGTTGAGCGCGAACGTGAGAAATAGCGCCGGGACGAGCAGGCGGATGTACGGCTTGAGATACCTGAGCAGCCGCCGCGCGACCTGAAAATCGTAAGTCTTCCCGATCGCCTCTTCTTCGTGAAACTGTTTTACTGCTGTCGACATTTAATCCAAAACTGCCAGTTCTTCCTCTAGTAATTGCCGTTCATACAGATTGGCGTATTCACCTTCCAACGCCAGCAACTCGTCATGAGTTCCCTGCTCGACGATCCGTCCCTCATCCAACACACAGATCAGATCCGCATCGCGCACGGTCGAGATGCGATGCGACACGATCAAGCTCGTGCGGTCGCGCATCACGCCGCGAAGCTGCGCCAGGATCTTCTCTTCCGTGTAAGTATCAACCGACGACAACGCGTCGTCGAGTATCAAAATCCGTGGCTCCCGCAACACGGCTCTCGCGATTGCAGTGCGCTGTTTTTGTCCGCCCGAAAGTGTGATGCCGCGCTCGCCTACCAGCGTTTCAAAGCCCTCGGGAAAGGCGGTGATGTCTTCGGACAAACCCGCGATCTCCGCCGCCCATTCAACGTCCGCCTGCTCCGCCTTCTGGACACCAAATGCGATGTTCCCCTGCACGGTATTACTAAATAAAAACGTCTCCTGCGGCACATAACCGATGCTCTCGCGCAGTTGTTGCAGCGGATACTTCTGAATCGAAACGCCGTCGATGAACACTGTGTCTTCCGGCGCCTCAATCAAACGCGGAATCAGATTAGCGATCGTCGACTTCCCACTTCCGGTGCGGCCAACAAACGCCACAGTGTGTCCCGCGGGAATCTTCAGGTTCACATCACGCAGCACCGGCTCGTCATTCGGGTGATAACGAAAAGTCAGATCGCGAAACTCAATCTCGCCTTTGATCGGCGGCTGCTCTTTCGCGTCCGGCTCATCCGCAATCAACGCCTGGATCCTCATAATTGCATTGATTCGTTTCAAACTCGCGGTGCCGCGCTGATACAGATTCACGACATATCCCAACGCAATCAACGGCCAGATCAACCGCGTCAGGTACATATTGAACATCGTAAACTCACCAACCGAGATCTCGCCGCGCACGGCGAGCGGCACGCCTGCCCAGATGATCAGCACAAAGCCGACGCCGATCAGAAACGTCATCAACGGCCGCATCAGCGCGTCAATCCGCACCAGCCCCAGATTGCGTTCCGCGTACTCGCGGTTGAGCTGGTTGAACGCCGCCATCTCCGCTTCTTCCTGCGCATACGCGCGCACCACGCGCACGCCCGTGAAGTTTTCCTGCGCGCGCGCCGTGATCTGCGCGAAGAAGTCCTGAATCTTCTCGAAACGCGTGTGCACTTGCTGGCCGAAAAACTTCACGGTCAGCGATACGAGCGGCATCGTCACGAACAACAGCAGCGTGAGCCACCAGTTGATGATGAACATCAGCGGCAGTACCAGCACGACCACGAAGATCGTCTGCAGCGTGTACATGATCATCGGCCCGGCGAGTTGTCTCACGGCGGCGAGATCGTTTGTCGCGCGCGCCATCAAGTCGCCGGTGCGATGCTCGTGAAAGAACGAGAGCGGTTGATTGACGAGGTGGTTGTAAAAATCTTTGCGCAGGTCGTACTCGACGTTACGCGACATGCCGATCAGGATGCGGCGTTGCAAAAACAGAAAGACGCCGCTGACGACGCTCGCGGCGAGCACCTTGCCGGCGGAAAGCGTCAGCCTCGACCAGGTGACCTGCGTCCAGTTTTCGTCAACTGCTTGTCCAACGATTAGAGGAATAAACAGGCCGGCTACAACGCTGGCGAGAATGCAGGCTATACCGATAGTTAACTGGAGCTTGTACTTACCAAAGTAACGCGCAAACTTCCTGAGGTCGTCCATCGTGGCTATGATATCAGCCACAGACAAACACGGATACCACGGACGGAATGGGTCAAATCAGTCCGTGTTATCCGTGTTGTCTGTGGCTGATATTCTCATGTAGGTGCTGAGTGCGGTGGCCGCTAGTTTGCCGTTTTCGTCAAAAAGTTCCGCCGAAACTGTGACTACGCGGCGTCCGAAGCGCACGACGCGCGCCACCGTTTTCGAGACGCCTTCACTTAAGGGGCGCAGGTAATGAATCGTCAGATCGATGGTGACGGTGCGCTCGTTGTCGGCCAGTAGCGGAATGACTGCAAATGCAAAAGCGGAATCGATCACGGAAGCAACCGCGCCGCCATGAACGATTCCGTCGTTGCGCATAATCTCTTGACGGATGGGAAGCAGGAGTGTTGCTGTTCCCGGTCCGACGGACTCGACTTCAACCCCGAGGTGTTTAAGGAACGGCACTCCATCACGCGCAGCTTCAACGCGCCGGCGTTGCTCGTCCGTCAAACCCGGCGTGTTCATGAGCGATAACTCTCTCCGGGATTTGTCGGCTCTACAATCACGGCCGTGCCGTAAGCGAGGACTTCCGTCACTCCCTGCGAAAGCTCGGTCGTGTCGTAGCGCGCGCCGATGACCGCATTCGCGCCAACTTCCGTCGCGTGCTGGATCATGATCTCAAAAGCATCCGCGCGGGTCTGTTCACACAAGTTAGTCCAAACAGTGATGTTACCGCCGACGACAGTTTGGAACGCCGCACCGATATTCGCGAAGATGTTTCGCGAACGCACGACGATGCCGCGCACGACGCCGAGGTTCTGCACGACGCGATAGTTTGGCAATTCGAACGCGGTCGTCACCATCTGGTGTGAAACTGAATAGCGCGGCGGACTGACTGCGTAAGGAGCGCGTTGGACGGCATCGGAACTCATGATTTTCCTCCTCGTTTTGACTTGGACGTCTTTCGAGTGCTGGAACTCTTCTTCGCTTTAGCTCTGGACGATTTCTCTCGCGACGACCTGTAAAGACTCCCTTCACTTGCCGGGCCTTTCGTCTTCGGAATCCAGAGGTACGTTTCGAGATCGCAACGGTTGCTCTGATTGAAAACCACGCCCTCCTGTTCGAGCAGACGTTGCTGTTTGTCGTGCGGCAACACGACGCGGCCAGTCGACGTAGCGCCTTGTGCGTTCAGAACACGATGCCACGGTGTGCCGTCGGGCGAAGAGTGCATCGAAAAGCCAACGGTTCGCGGCGTGTAACCTTCGCCTAGCAGCTCGGCAATCTGGCCGTAAGTCATCACGCGACCGCGCGGAATGCGGCGCACGATTTTGTAAACGCGCTCGCGGTACTCCGGGTTTCCCTGCTTCATGATCTATTCAATCGTTCTCAGCACCGCGCGGGCTGGCGCACCGTCGCCGAGGTGACTGCGCAATCGCAAAGGCAAACAGAACAACTCATACTTTCCCGCCGGCACATCCGTGAGATTCAAGCCTTCGAGAATGACTACCTCATGCGCGAGCAGCGCGCGATGAACTTCATGGTCCTTCGCGCCAAACTTCTCGACCGAAAGATAATCAATCCCCACCAGTTTCACGCCGAGCTCAACCAACCTCTGCGCCGCCCGCAGATCGATGTAAGTAAAATCCGTCCTAAACTCCGTAAAATCTTTGGCCCAAAAGGCTGAATTGCGAGTCTTGAAAAGCACGCGCTTGCTTCCAGCCGCGCAATTCGCAGTCACAAACTCTTCGTCAATTACTCGCTTCTCTTCCGGAACATGGATAACCTGCGCCTCACCGATCAGAATCTCGAGGTCTAACAATTCCACTTTCCTCGTGCCCTCGATGAAGTGCGCGGGCGCATCGACATGCGTTCCCGTGTGCGCACCAAAACTAAGCGTCGAAACGTTCGCGCCGTCTCCATTGGCCAACTTGGACCAGTCCTGAATGCAAATTCCGGGATCTCCGGGGTACGTCGGCAGATCAACGCTTAGGGGAACGCTCAGATCGTAAATTGGCATCGGCGAATAGTGCCACAAAGAGGCACAAAAAGCACAAAAGCTAAAAATAGTCTGCTGGGTTTGTGCCTTTTGTGCTTCTTTGTGGCCTGTCTTATCATCGACGCGATGGTCATGCCGTTTCATCTCGCCGCGTCCAGTTACTTAAATTCCGCGCCGCTCATCTGGAGTTTTCTCAACGGAGCGAAGCGCGGCCAGGTTGATTTTGTTGAAGCCGTGCCGGCGCGTTGCGCTGATTTGTTGTCGCGCGGTGAAGTTGAAGGCGCGCTCATTCCGGTGATCGAGTATCAACGAATCGCCGGCGGCGCACTCGTTCCCGATGTTTGTGTCGGCTCGCAAAAAGAAGTGCTGAGTGTGGTCTTGGTTTCGAAAGACACCGAGCTCGAGCAGATTCGCAGCGTCGCGCTCGACGAATCGTCACGAACTTCAGCAACGCTCGTTAAGGTCATCTTTCGGGAATTTCTGGATCACGAACCAGCATGGACCGTCCGTACGCCACGACTCGAAGAAATGCTGGAGAAGAATGACGCCGCACTGATCATCGGCGATCCGGGCATGACGTTTCCGCGCATCGGCTTGAAGGTATGGGACATGGCCGCACTCTGGCGCAAGTTCACGGGTCTCGGTTTTGTTTTTGCTATGTGGCTGGTGCGTGATGATGCGGTGGAACGAGCACAAACGGTCGATTTCGTGGGAGCGCGCGACGAGGGTGTTGCACACATTGAAGAGATCGTCGCCGAGTACAAAGACAAGATTCCGATGCCGGTCCAGGAGCTTCGCAAATACCTGACCGAGAACATCGTCTTTCGTGTGGACGACTCAATGAAACGAGGGTTGCAGCTCTACTTCGAGCTGGCAGCCATACACGCATTGATTGAAACCGTGAAACCGCTGCGGTTTATTTAACGTTTTTGATAAGCTACAAAGCGAATGACTACCACGAGTATTCAGCCGATTCTTGACCGCGTGCTTGCGGGCGAACGCATGTCTCTCGATGAATGCCGCACGCTGCTCGAGTCACACGACATCGCGCGCATGGGTGTTGCGGCAGACGAAATACGCGCGCGCCGGCATCCAGACGACATCGTCACCTACATAATCGATCGCAACATCAACTACACGAACGTTTGCAATGTAGTCTGCACCTTCTGCGCGTTCTATCGCCGGCCCGGCGCGCCCGACACTTACGTGCGCACGTTTGAAGAGATCTGCGAAAAGATTGACGAAACGATCGCCCTCGGCGGCACCGGCGTGTTGATGCAGGGCGGACTGCATCCTGACTTCGGTATCGAGTGGTACGAAGATCTGCTGCGCTCACTGCGCGCGAAGTATCCCGAGTTTCAGTTGCACTGCTTCTCGCCGCCCGAGATTCACAACATTCATCTCATCTCGAAACTCGACTATGAAACGATCATGGCGCGGCTCAAAGCGGCAGGACTCTACAGCCTGCCCGGTGGCGGCGCTGAGATTCTTGACGATGAGGTGCGTAAGCGCGTCGCGACGAAATGCACGACTGATGAATGGCTCGCTGTCATGCGTGCAGTTCATCGCGTCGGACTGCGCTCGACCGCCACCATGATGTTTGGCATCGGCGACACGATCGAACATCGCCTGCGCCACCTGCAACGCGTTCGCGATCTGCAGGACGAAACCGGCGGTTTCACCGCGTTCATCCCGTGGACGTTTCAACGCGAGAACACGGCGCTCGGACGCAAGATCAAAGACGAACCGACTGGCATGGATTATCTGAAGATGCTGGCTGTGTCGCGGCTGTTCCTCGACAACATTGAAAACTTTCAGTCGTCGTGGCTGACGCAGGGATTGCGTCTCGGACAGGTGGCGTTGCGCTTCGGCGCAAACGACATGGGTTCGATCATGATCGAGGAAAACGTAGTCTCAGCGGCCGGCGCGAGTAATCGCGCTGATGAGAAGATGCTTCGCTACCTGATCAGCGAAGCGGGTTTCATTCCCCAGCAGCGCGATATCCTCTACAAGAACGTACATCGGCCACAGACCTCCACGGACAAACACGGACCTAACAAAACCGATTTTGCTCTGTCTGTGTAGGTCCGTGTAATCCGTGGCTTAAATTATCGCAAAGTCAAATTGCTCTTGGTGTATAGTCGGATCGCTCGTGATGTCGATTGGTCCAAGGTAGTCCTCGATCTCGATCATCACATCGCGTTCGCTCGTCCGCAGCGCTTTCGCCACGTCAGGATTGATGCGCAGCGTTACCTGCTTGTTCTTGCCGTCGCCGTTCATATCCTTGGCTAACTGCCGCGCGCCCTCCAACAACTCGTAACAGATCGTCTGCGGCGACTTCACCAAACCCGCGCCCTGGCAATACGGACACGGCGAACAGAGCGTTCGCTCGAGCGATTGCTTCACGCGCTTGCGCGTCATGATCACGAGGCCGAAGTCGTTGAACGAAAGCACCTTCGTCGGCGACTTGTCGTTGCGCAACGCATCCTGCAATGCCTGCATGACCTTCTGCCGGTTGCGGCGCTCCTCCATGTCGATCAGGTCGAGCACGATGATGCCGCCCAGATCGCGCAGGCGAATCTGCCTGACGATCTCGTCAACGGCTTCGAGGTTCGTGCGCGTAATCGTGTCTTCGAGACGGCCACTGCCACGCCCGACAAATTTGCCGGTGTTGACGTCGATCGCTACGAGCGCTTCCGTTTGGTTGATCACGAGATAGCCGCCCGACTTCAGCCACACGCGCGGCTTGATCGCTTTGTCGATCTCGGTCGCCACACCATAAGCTTCGAGGATCGGCTGGTCCTTCGTGTAGAGTTTCACGCGCCGCACCAGCCGCGGCTGAATGCGATTCACAAACTCGACAATCGCCTGGTATTCCTCTTCGGAGTCGACCCGGATCGATTCGAAATCCTCCGACAACTGATCGCGTAACAGACGTTGCACGAGGTCGAGGTCCTTATGGACCAGCGAAGGAGCTTTCGATTTTTCTGCCGAGGCGCGGATGTCGAGCCACGTCCGCACGAGATAACGCACGTCTTCGCGCAAATCTTTCTCGCTGATACCGACGCCCGCCGTGCGGACGATGAAACCGCCGGACGGCACGTCCTCTTCCGCGCGAAGCGTTTGAATCAACTTGCGCAGGCGATGACGTTCATTGTCTGACTCGATCTTGCGTGAAACGCCGACGTGTTCGACAGTCGGCATGTAAACCAGAAAACGGCCCGGAAGCGCGATGTGCGACGTGATGCGCGCGCCTTTCTTGGCAATCGGCTCTTTCGCGATCTGGACCAGGATTTCCTGGCCTTCGTCCAACAAATCGGTGATCGCGGGTTGATGCCGTTCGCGGCGCTGTCCGCGATGCGGGCGCTGGTCTCGCTTGTCGCGCTGATCCCGCTGATCGCGCTGATCGCGTCCGCGTGGCCGTGGTGGACGAGAATCGGATTGAACTGGTGACGGCGGTGGCGGCGGTGGTGGCGCCACCTCGATCTCTTCCGCAACTTCGATGAGCTGTGGTACGTCGTTATCGTCGTCGAGTCCATCGCCGGAAACTGTTTCCACTTCCGCCGGTGCGCCGGCCAACGGTTTGCTCTTGCTGGAGCGGCGCCGCCTGCGTCCGCCGCGGCGCGTGGCAAACTCTCCACGCGACTGACTCTCCATCACGCCGGCTTCTGAATCGGAATAAGCTTCACCGCCCGCGCTGTCCTCGTTGCTAGCGGCAGCGGCTTTCTTCTTCGAAGATTTCTTGCTCGACGCTCGCTTCTTACTTGCTGTTTTGGTTGCGCCTTTCGTTGCTCCTTTTTTCGACGCCGGCTTGCGCGCGCGCTTGCTGGCCGCAGTCGGAGTCTGAGTCTCAACCGCGAGCGCCTCTTCTTCATCGTCGCTGACGCGCTGAAACTCCAGGCGCCGTAGCGTGTCATCGCTTACGTCGTCAACAAAACTCGAAACGTGCGCTTCAGCCGGACGGCGTTCAGCGCGGATCGGCTCTGCTTCGACGTCGCTGTCGTCATCAACACGTTCGAATCTGTCGCTGCCGAAGCCGCTGGAGAGCAACGAACCGACTTCCGCCGTGCGAAAGTCGTCTTCCATGTTGAACTCGACCGCGTGAATTTGATCGAAGATGCGTTCCTGAAGCCGAGCGTCTTTGAACATCTCGCCGTTGGCGGTGGCCGTCTCTTCTTCGTCGACAATACGTTCGATCGACGGATCGCCCGCGACGAACGGCGTGTTTGGAACTTCGAATTCCGGCTCGGGAGCTGGCGCTGATGTCGTGGGCTCGTCGCCACGTTCCCAACGTCCACGGCGGCGGCCGCGACGGCCGCGGCGTCGTGCGGCATCGGCTGAGTCAGGCGATTCCACGGCTGCGGGCGGTTCGGCCAGCAACGGTTCGGCCCGTTCCTGCTCGGCTTCGATGCGCTGCTCGCGCTCGACGCGATTGCTCGCGACCTCTTCGGCCGCGGCGTGCTCGGCGTCGGGCGTGCCTTTCTTCGATTTGTCGATGACGATGCGTTCGAACTCTTCTTCTTCGTCGAAGAAGTCCGAAACGTAAAGGAAGGCGTCGCGTTCGAGACCGATGTCTACGAAAGCCGACTGCATTCCGGGAAGCACGCGCATGACGCGTCCCTTATAAATGTTACCGACGATGCCTTGATGCTGTTCTCCACGTTCAATGTAGAACTCTGAGACCTTATCGTCTTCAATGATCGCAATCTTCTTCTCGCGTCCATTGACGCTCACAATTAGTTGTTTTGACATTTCTTGCCTTTTCTGGGAATGGTGGGCCTGCCGCGAAATTGGGGTTGAGACCAGTTTCCGCGGGGCCGGATGCGGATGGGTTGGAAGCGGTGCGCCGAATGTGGCGCAACTCGGGTCGCGCTCGGATCACTAGTATCCGGAGCGCGACAACAAATTCTTTCTTTCAAACAGAAAACCTGACTAGCCGCCGGGCGCTTTGGCCGGAGATGCTGTTACAGGGAGCGCATGCAGCAAAAAACGAGCAACGAAATACTCGGCGCGTGTGCTCTCAACCTGGTTGACTCGAAACCGTCTCACAGACGATTAATAAACTTTGACTCGCCCTCGTGCGAGAAACACCTCATCGCTCCGAGACTCTTTTAGTCTTAATTGGACCTAAGCGCCTGAAACCGCGGGCGGGCGAGCTAGCGGGAGTATAACCCAGAAAGTCAATAAACGCGCAACCACCGGAGCGCGGGCGGCTCGCCCGCAGCCTGGTCAGCGCACAATATGCGTCCGTTGCGGGCGAGCCGCCCGCGCTCCGCTATGTGACGGAGGAATGCGGTTAACGTTCCTTGCCACCCTCATAACGCGAGAACGGCGTGTACTTCGGCAGCGACTCCACGATGTAGTCAAAACCGAGCCATAGACTCCAACTGTGATGATAAAAAGCGACGGGAAAAACCAGCGCCATGATGAACAGCACGACGAGTACGCTCTCGTAAGTTGTGCCCAGAATTATCAAACAAAAGAAGCAAACCAGCAGAATCGCAAACTCCGTCGTGACTACGTTTGCCAGGATTGCGCCCACAAAAAAGCCGTCCTCGCGCTTGAAAAGCGCCATGCAGGACGGGCAGTGGTGCCGGATTTTGAACGGATGAGCGGCGATCCTGGTCTCGCCACACACCGGACAGAGCAGTCGCAGACAACGACCTATTACCCGCTTGATCTGTGGCCAATCTTTTTTCACAGAGTCCGGACATTCTACTCTGCCCGGAAAATAACAACCAGCCGCACGGCAACAAAATCGGCCAATAGAACTTTCTTGACAGTGCCCCACAGGATTGGTTAACAAAGGGCGGACACCGTTACTCAACTCCCATAATCTGAAAAAAGGATGTTTTCCATTATGTCGTCGTGGAATCGAATCGTGGTGCCTCTTCAACTTGATAACGCGGATACCGTGGCGGTCGGGAATATGGCGTGGGATTGTTATCGGCGTGCAAACCAGCCTGAGGGCTTCGCTATGTTTCATGCGACCGAGGGTGACCACTCGGGCGACGGAGATCTCAACACCCGAATGATCATCTATTTATCACCGGTCGCATCCGAGGTCTGCCGCGAAATTAGCGACAAGTACCCTTTTGAACCTTGCAAGCCTCCGGCTCGAAACGAACCGAACATGGCTTACGTCTTCGGCGATCCGCGGATGATGGGTAAACTGCGCGACTCCATGGATACCGATCGGCTCGCGATCTCCGAAGCTGTAAATTAGAGCTTCACGTAGCGATCGAACCAGTTGAGCGTGCGCTCGAGGGCGTCCAGGCGATGGCGTGGCTCGCGGAGGCCGTGGCCTTCGCGTGGATAGCGGATGAAGACCGTCTCCACGCCGCGGCGTTTCAGCGCCATGTACATCTCTTCGGCCTGCGTGATGTGCACGTCGTTGTCGTTCTCCCCGTGCAGGAAGAGCGTCGGCGTTTGCACCTGCCTCACGTAGCGTAGCGGCGACCACTGCCACAACAAATCAAAGTTGTCCCACGGAAAGCCGCCAAACTCCGCGTGAATCAGATCCTGGTAAAGCGAGGTCGAGTAGAAACTGATCAGGTTACTCACACTCGCCGACGCAACCGCCCCTCGAAACCGCGGCGTTTGTGTGATGATCCAATTGGTCATGAACCCGCCGTAACTACCGCCCGTAACGCCGAGCCTATCGCCGTCAATCCACGAGTTCTTTCGTATGGCATCATCAACGCCGGCCATTAGATCCCGATAGTCGCCACCGCCCCACTCGTTAATCGTGCCGTCGGAAAACTTCTGCCCGTAACCGCTCGAGCCGCGCGGGTTCAGATAGAGCACGCCGTAACCACGCGCTGCGTAAACCTGAAACGAAGCATTGAACGACCAGCCATACATGCCGTGTGGACCACCATGCACGCTCAGTATCAACGGGCACTTCCGATCGCTGCTACAGCCGGGCGGCCGCATCAGCCAGCCCTGAATCTGCGTACCGTCGAAACTGGGGTAATTGACTTCCTCGGGCTGCACGAATCGCGTCGATCTCACGAGCGCATCGTTGTGCGCACTCAACCGCCGCATCGGCACGATACTGCCGACGCCGGTCCAAACTTCCGCCGGCCGCAAAACGTGGCCCAGCGTGATCGCCAGCGGATACGCGACTTCAACCGCTCCACCGCGAGTCACGGTTTGCGATCTATTGGCGATGCTGAAACTCGTGATCTGAAACGGCAAAACCAGCGCGCCCGGCAAAACCGATTCCGTGCGGAACTTCGAATCTGGTGAGTCAAATCCGCCGGCAATTTGGTTGTCGAGCACGTAGAGCGAGAACCTGCTGACTCGTCCGCCATCAGCATTGGTTCTGAAGATCGTCGTATAACCGCGATCGCCGGCGAGATAAAAGATCGAACGCCCGTCTGGCGACCAACGCGGATCGCGCACGCGACGATCCTGATCGGTTGCGAGCTCTCTGGCCGCGCCGCCAGCCGCGGGAATCACCCACAGATGCGCGTCTTCCGCAACACTGTCGATCGTCGTTATGTCGCGGCGTGTTGCGGTATAAGCGATCGAGCGGCCGTCGGGCGACCACGCTGGGTCATATTCACAGCCTTTCGTCTGTGTGATCTGCCGCGTCTGTCCGCCGAAGTCGACGGCAAAGATGTCGGAGTTGTTGTTTGCGTCCGGATCGGGTTCGTGGTTTGAAAGAAACGCGATCTCGTCACCGCGCGGGCTGAAAGTAACCGCGTGATCGTAGAACGGCCCTGACGTGAGCTGTTGCGGCTGCGGGCGTTCGACCTCCGTGAGCCAAACGTGCGTGCGTCGATTGTCGGAAAGCGAAGTACGCGATTTGTACTGGATGCGATCGATTACGCGCGGATCGTTTGGAGACGGATCGTTTGGCCGGCGAGAACTAGTTGGTGGTGGTTCGGGCGTTTCGGCTTTCGCGGAAATGTAGGCAATGCGGCGCGAGTCGGGCGACCACGCGAACGGCTCGCCGGCGTACGTGATGAAAAAGTTTGTCGACTGAACAGGCGCGATGAATCTCGGGTTGTCATTCCTGTCGACCCTGACGACCCAGATTCCATCCTGCTCGTCGCGGCCGGATATAAAGGCGACGGAATTGCTGTCAGGCGACCAGCGTGGATTTGAGCCGCTCCAACCCGGCGGCAGCAACGGCCGCGGCGTCGAACGAACCTCGGGCCAATCAAAGTACGGCACCGTGCGGCGTGGCGGCGTTGGTGTTGGCATCGCCGTGGGAATGTAAGGCTCCGCGCCCATGCGCGCGATCCACAGCGTCGTGAAATTCTTGTTGTCGTCGTCGACGGCCGAGACGGTGTAGATCACCCACTGCCCGTTTGGCGACATTTGCACGTCGCTGACGTTAGCGATCCGCAGAATATCCGCGGGCGCCATCCCCCGGCGCTGCTGGGCAAAGGAGGTGCTAAAGGAGAACACAATGGCGAATATTAGAAGCGAGAGTCTCCCGCAAAGGCGCAAAGGCGCAAAGGAAAGCCGAGGAGGAAAGCCGCGCCGACCGGGTGCAAAATGAGTTGCCTGAGGCTGCCCGCTGAACTCACGCGCGCTTCCTTTGCGCCTTTGCGCCTTTGCGGGAAACCTCTTTTCACTCTGCCAAGCGATTAACAACTCTCTGTATGCCATCCTTAATCAGCTCCACGTTGAAGTTAATGAGCAGTCCAAGACGCAAGTCCATCAACCGCAAGTAGGTCTGTACCTGCTTCCGATGAACTGGAGCCAAAGCCTCAACCGACTTGATCTCGACAATTACCTTTTCCTCTACCAGAAGATCGATACGGAACCCGAGGTTGAGTTTGATACCTTCATAACAAACGGGTAAACCCTGCTGTTGTACGACTCTCAATCCTCGCCTACTCAATTCATGACCAAGCGTCGCCTGGTAAACCGATTCCAGTAATCCAGGACCAAGAGTTCTGTGGATCTTTAGCGCAGCATCGACAATTACGGCAGCAAGCTCGTTTTCAGACATGTGAGGAACTCCTTGTGAGGTAAAGAGCGCAAACGAACAGAAATCATGGACTCGGCTTAGGGCTGGGACTGCCGCCCGCCTTTGAATCTTCAACTTTCAGACTGTTACGCACGGTGTCCCACGCGGGGGTGAACTGTTTGATCTCGCGGTCGGGACCGAAGATGGTCAGGATCACGACGCGTTGGCCCACGAGCGCCCAGTAGATTTTTGCGGCTCCCGGTTCGCCTAAATTCGCCGCGATCTTCACGCCGTCCGCTTTCGCGCCGCCGATTTCGGTGCTGTCGGACGATTGCTCCGGTTTCGCGCCCATCGCGACAAACTGTTTGACGGTTGAGGCGATGTAGGGATCGATGAAGCTCTTCTTCGCGTCCGGAAATTTCTCCGTCGCGATGCGTCCTTTGTGAACGAAGACGCGGATCTGAACGTCGTTATTGGGGCGCACGAGCGTCAACTGCTGCGCGTCGGAGTTTGTGTCGTCGTTCAGTACCCAGCCATTTGGGTAATCAAATGAGACACCACCGCCGTTGAAGTTCTTCGTGTCAGTTTGGGCCACGGACGACACGGACACCACGGACAAAACAAGCAAAGAAAAAATGAGGCGTTTTAAGTTCATTGTCTCCTCCGCAACTGTTCATTCAACAAATCCCACACCTGGCGCACGTGCTCTTCCGTCGTGCGAATGTTTCCGATCGACAGCCGCAACGTGAGCTTGTCGTTGAGCCGCGTGTGGGAGAGCAGCGCGCGGCCGGTTGAGTTAACACCGTGCATGATCGCTTCATTCAGCGTGTCCAAATCTTTTTCAGTCACAGAGGACGGACACGCGCGGAAACAAACCAAGGCCAGTGGATGCGGCGCCATCAACTCCCAATCCGCCGACTCCTCCACCCAAGAAGCAAACAAATTCGCCAAGCGGCAATGCTCGCGAATCCGCGCCGCCAGTCCTTCGTGACCGAAGTAACGAATCACCATCCACAGCTTCAGCGCGCGAAAGCGGCGGCCGAGTTGAATGCCGTAATCCGATCCACTGCGCACTTTCTCCTGTTCCGGCGTGCGCAGGTATTCGGGCACGAGCGAAAACGCGCGCTTCAGCAGATCCATGTGCCGGCAATAAAGCACCGAAAGATCAAACGGCGTGAAGAGCCACTTGTGCGGATTAGTCACCACCGAATCGGCGCGTTCGCACCCGTCGAGTATCGATCTGAACTCCGGAACGATCGCCGCCGATCCTGCATACGCGGCATCAACATGCAGCCACATCGCATATTTTTCGCCGATCGGAATCATCTCCCGGACGGGATCGATGCTCGACGTTGACGTCGTTCCAACCGTCGCGACAATACAGAACGGCAAGTACCCCTTGCTGGCGTCTTCTTCGATCGCCGCCTCCAACGCCCGCACATCCATGCGAAACTCGCGATCGGCCGGAATCTTCCGCAACCCACGCTGGCCCAAACCGAGCGCGATCACGGCTTTCTCGATCGACGAGTGCGCCTGTTCCGAAGCATAAACTCGTAACAGCGGCAGATCCGGGCGTCCGGACATGCCGTCTTCGCGAACGCGTTTCTCAACACCTTCGCGCGCGGCGGCAATCGCGTGCATGCTGGAGACTGAAGCGGTGTCGTAAATGATCCCGATCATGCCCGGGTCGAGTCCCATCATTTGCCGCAACCAGTCGAGCGTGACTTCTTCAAGCTCGGTAGACGCGGGCGACGTGCGCCAGAGCATTGCCTTGTTATCAAAAGCGGCGGTGAGCAGTTCGCCTAAGATTCCAGGGCCTGAAGTCGACGTTGCAAAGTAAGCGAAAAACGACGGATGGCTCCAGTGCGTCAGCGCAGGCACGATCATCCGATCGAGGTCCGCGATAATCTGCTCCATCGGCTCGCCCTGTTCCGGCGGAACGGCGGGTAATTGCGCCTTCAGATCGCCCGGCTCGATCGCCGCGAGCACCGGCAAGTCGTCGATGTTGTCGAAATAATCGGCGATCCAATCGATCAGTTCGTGGCCAAAGCGGCGAAACTCCGCCCCACTCATGTCTCCTAGTTTGTTCACGGCCGGATATCTTACAGGCACGAGCCGCAGATCCGCACGGTTTTGCGCTACTGACTTTCGCCTGACGCATTTGCCTAAGGCATTTGCCTAACGTAGCGCGTCAAAGCTATTATTCAGCGCGATTACGCCGCATCAAAAACTTCTAGCCCTGAGAGGACCTATATGAAACGTATTTTAGTAGCAGTAATTGTCTCAATAAGTCTGTTGAGCGCATGCAATCCTCAGGGAGGAGGCGATAAGGTGCGCGTCGGTGTGTTTATGTCGACCACCGGCTCGACTGCAAACTTCGGCATCTCGTCGGTTAACGGTATTAAGATGGCCGCCGATGAGGTCAACGCAGCCGGCGGTATCAACGGCAAGCAGGTCGAACTGCTCGTTCAGGACGATCGCTCGGACGCGTCCGAAGCCGCGACGATCGTAACGAAGTTTGTGACGCAGGATCAGGTGCACGCGATTCTCGGCGAAGTGGCCAGCTCGCGCTCAATCGCCGCGGCGCCCATCGCGCAGAACGCAAAAATCCCGATGTTGACGCCGTCGTCGACGAATCCTGAAGTCACCAAGAAGGGCGACTTCATCTTCCGTAGCTGTTTCATCGATCCCGTTCAGGGCGCGGCAATCGCACAGTTTGCGGCCCGGTCACTCAACGCCAAGACCGCGGCAATCATGGTCGATCGCAAGAACGATTATTCGACCGGTCTCGAAAAAGTTATCAACGAAACGTTCACCAAGATGGGCGGCAAGATCGTCGCGGTGCAGTCGTACCAGGAAGGCGATCAGGACTTCAACGCTCAGTTGACTTCGCTCAAGGGCGCCAATCCGGAAGTTATCTTCGTTCCCGGTTACTACAACGACGTCGGTTTGATCGCGAAACAGGCGCGCGACAAAGGCATCACCGTGCCACTCGTGGGCGGCGATGGTTGGGACTCCACCCAACTCTACGCCATCGGCGGAACGGCTTTGAACGGTTCATATTTCACGAATCACTACTCGCCGTACGACACCGAAGCGAAGGTGCAAAAGTTTGTTAACGACTACAAGGCGCGTTACGGATCGATTCCCGATGCGCTGGCCGCAACCGCTTACGACGCCGCCAAGATCATGTTCGACGCGATCAAGCGTTCCAAATCACTCGACGGCGCTGACATTCGTGATGCCCTGGCCGCAACCAAGGATTACCCGGGCGTGACCGGAACAGTCACCTTCAACGAGAATCGCGACGCCGTGAAGCCTATCGTCATGATCGAGATCAAAGACGGCGGCACTTACGCAGTGAAAGAACGCGTCCAGGTCGAAGGCTCGACCGCGGCAAACACAACGGCCCCGGCAGACACAGCCGCGCCAGTGCCGGCCAAGACCACAAATTAGTGATCGCTATCTGTGCTCGAACTTAGCGGTAACGGATTTCCGCATTCCGACACTCGAGGATAGCGAATCACAAGTATGAGTACGTTCCTCCAACAACTGATCAACGGTATCTCGCTGGGCGCAATCTATTCGCTGATTGCGCTCGGTTACACGATGGTGTACGGGGTACTGAAGCTGATTAACTTTGCCCATGGCGACGTCTACATGGTCGGCGCGTTCATGGGCTTTTATCTTGCCAACGGCATCGGAGCGCGCGGCGCACAAGCCATTGGCATGAGCCCGGACGGATTCATCGCGCGCGGGTTGCTCGGCGGTGGCGCCTTGGAACCGTCGCTGATCACAGCGCTGGTAGTGATGCTGCTCGCGATGGCGATTTGCGCCGCGATCGGCGTGATCATCGAGCGTTTGGCGTATCGTCCGGTGCGCAAGTATTCCCGGCTGACGGCGCTGATCACCGCCATCGGTGTGTCGTTGTTGCTCGAAAACGGCGGACAGGTCGTGTTCGGCGCGGAACCGAAGTTCTTCCCCGAACTCTTCGGCAAACGCAACATCGAGCTTTTCGGCGGAGCGAGTATCAACAGCGCGGACATTGTGGTGCTGGTGATCGCTTTAGTGCTGATGGTTGCGTTGCAACTGATTGTTTACCGGACCAAGACGGGACGCGCGATGCGCGCCGTTTCATTCAATCTTCAGTCAGCGAAGCTGATGGGCATCAATACTGACCACATCATCGCTTTCACGTTTGCACTCGGTTCGGCACTGGCGGCGGCAGCCGGTGTGCTCGTCGCGATTCGCATCCCGCGTATCGACCCTTTAATGGGCATCCTGGTTGGTTTGAAAGCTTTCGTCGCCGCTGTGCTCGGCGGCATCGGCAACATCCCCGGCGCAATGCTTGGCGGCCTGCTGATCGGCATCACTGAAACAATGGTCGTCGGCTACTTGTCGCCAACCTACAAAGACGCCGTGGCCTTCGCCATACTCATCTTGATACTGCTGTTTCGGCCTTCCGGACTTCTCGGTACGGTCGCTCAGGAGAAAGTTTAAGGACAACGAAGAGTGCCTCGGTACCTGCGCAATCTCATCATTGCCCTGATCATCATCGGAGCCCTCATCGGACTGGATTTCGTCTTCCAGGGACGAATGCTCAATCCGTACTTCGTTCGTATCCTGATGCTCTCCGGCATCGCGATCACGCTCGCAGTTTCACTCAACCTGATCAACGGATTCACCGGACAGTTTTCGATCGGCCACGCCGGTTTCATGGCTGTCGGCGCTTATTCGTCGGCTTACTTCTCCGTCAGTTACGGCATGAACCTGGCGAACGCGCTGGGAGGAGGCAAGCTCGGTTGGGTCGTGTCCCTGACACTAGCGACGTTGATCGGCGCGGCTGTGGCCGGACTTGCGGGTTTGGCAGTCGGTATTCCGTCGTTGCGTTTGCGCGGCGACTATCTCGCAATCGTCACGCTTGGTTTCGGACAGATCATCGTGGTCTTTCTGAACAACATCGAAGCGGTTGGCGGCGCGCGCGGTTATTCCGGAATTCCGATTGTTAAGAGTTTCTTCTGGATCTTCTTGGTCGCCATTCTGACCATCGTGATTGTTTACAACATCGTCAATTCTGCGTTTGGCCGCGCGCTGATCTCGATTCGTGAAGACGAGCTCGCCGCGGAAGCGATGGGTGTCAACACAACGCGCTACAAAGTGCTCGCCTTCGTCATTTCGTCTGCGATGGCCGGCGCGGGTGGCGTGCTTTTGGCTCACTTCGACGGTTATCTCAATCCGAAGTCGTTTGAGTTCATCAAGTCGTTCGAGATCCTGATCATGATCATTCTCGGCGGACTCGGATCGATTGTCGGCTCAGTTCTCGGCGCGATTGTTTTGACGGTTTTGCCGGAAGCGTTGCGCGGCTTTGCCGAGTACCGCATGGTGATCTACTCGCTGCTGCTAATCATTCTCATGATCACGCGACCGCAGGGACTGCTCGGCTCGCAGGCGGCTTTCAAAGCATGGCGCAAACGTGCGAAGCGCGCAGCGGATTCGGCAGGTGCTGGTCCAGCCGCATCGCCGACAAACCCCTCCAACGTGGCAACTCAACCGGAGCGACCGGCGCCAGGGGGTGAAAACCTGCGATGAGCACAAACACCAACGGCGGGCGAGACGTGATCCTGAAAACAGACAAAGCCACGATTCGTTTCGGCGGACTATGCGCCGTCAACGAACTCGACATGAGCGTCAAGCAAGGCGAGATCTTCGGCCTCATCGGCCCGAACGGCGCTGGAAAGACGACGATTTTCAACTTGCTCACCGGCGTTTACCAACCAACGTCAGGAACAATTTCCTTCGACGGCCAGCGAATCGATGGCCTGCGTCCTTACCAGATTGCCGGCCGCGGCGTGTCGCGAACGTTTCAGAATATCCGGCTCTTCCCGAGCATGTCGGTCCTCGAAAATGTGATGACCGCATGCCACATCCACATGGGCCAGAACCTGTTCGACGCTGTTCTGCGAACGCCTCGCTTTACGCGCGACGAAAAGAAGCATCGCGAATACTGTTTCGAGCTACTGGAAATTTTTGATTTGGCCCGCGTCAGCGATGAAGGCGGCACGAGTTTGCCTTACGGTTCGCAGCGCCGGCTCGAGATCGTGCGCGCGCTCGCAACCCGGCCGAAATTGTTGCTGCTGGACGAACCAGCCGCCGGCATGAACCCCGCGGAACAGGAAGACTTGCTGCACCTGATTAGAGAAATCAGAGACCGTTTCGATCTGACTATCCTGCTCGTCGAACACAACATGAAGGTCGTGATGGGCGTCTGCGAGCGTATCCAGGTGGTCGACTACGGCAAGTCGATCGCGCTCGGACTGCCGCAAGAGATCAAGAACGACCCGAAAGTGATTGAAGCCTACTTAGGCGACTAAATGCTGATCCTCGACAACGTCTCAGTAAACTACGGCGCCATCGAAGCGCTCACCGGCATCTCGCTGCACGTCGAGCAGGGCGAAGTCGTCACGCTCATCGGCGCAAACGGCGCCGGCAAGACGACGACGTTGCGCACGATCACCGGTTTGCTCGAACCACGCTCCGGCAAGATCACGTTCGAAGGCCAGGAGATCGGCGGTACACCGACCCACAAACTGGTCGCGCGCGGCATCTCGATGTCGCCCGAGGGACGCGGCGTGTTCGCGAATCTCACGGTGTGGGAAAACCTGCAAATGGGCGCTTACCTCAGCAGAAACAAAACGCAGATCGCCGCCGACATGGGCCGCGCTTTCAGGATGTTTCCGCGTCTCAAAGAACGCGAATCACAAAAAGCCGGCACGCTCTCCGGCGGCGAGCAGCAGATGCTCGCGATGGGCCGTGCATTGATGTCGAACCCGCGCTTGTTGTTGCTGGATGAACCGTCGCTGGGTCTCGCGCCGCTTGTCGTTCACACAATTTTCGAAGCAATTGACGAAATCAAGTCTAAGGGGACGACGATTCTTCTCGTCGAGCAGAACGCACACGCTGCGTTGGGCCATTCCGACCGCGCCTACGTGCTCGAAACCGGAAGAATCGTGATGGAAGGTCCATCGAAGGACCTGGCCAAGGATCCCAGGATAAAAGAAGCATATCTCGGTGAGTAGACCACGCGTTCACGACCGCCCCAATTCCAAGCCTCCCACGCCACGCTCAAAAACTCTTAAACTACGAAACGTATTGCTGCCGGCGATTATCGTCGTGCTGGCGCTGGCGTTTTCGTGTTCGCGAAAGCCGGAAACAACCGATCAACCAAATCGCAGCGCGCTCAAGATCGGCTACTTCGGCGATCTGACTGGTCCAACTTACAACTTCGGCCAGTCAGCCATGAACGGCGTGCTGATGGCCGCGGCGCAGATCAATCAGTACGGCGGTATCAACAATCGCCAGATCGACGTCGTGATCCAGGACGATCGCGGCAGCGCCGAAGAAGCAGCACGGCTCGCCGGCAAACTGATCGAAAAGGACAAGGTGGTGGCGATCATCGCCGGTGGTGTTTCCGGCAACAGCCGCGCGGCCGCGCCCAAAGCGCAGTGGTCGCACATCCCGCTGATTTCGCCGTCGTCTACGGATCCGGCAGTCACGCAAACCGGCGACTACATCTTTCGCGCGTGCTTTGTCGATTCGTTTCAGGGCGAGGTGATGGCGAGTTTCGCTGCCGAGAAGTTGAAGGTGAAGAAGGCGGCGATACTTTTCGATATCAATTCAGCGTATGGCCGAGGTCTCACCGAATATTTCGAAACGAGTTTTCGCAAACTCGGCGGCGAGATCGTGAACAAGCAGTCGTACACACAGGGCGACTCTGATTTCAAAGGACAGTTGAGCTCCATCAAAGCCGCCGAGCCGGACGTGATCTACATTCCGGGTTACTACCTCGAAGTGGCGCTGATTGCGAAACAGGCGCGAGCGCTTGGATTGACCCAGCCGCTGCTGGGTGGGGATGGTTGGGACGCGCCCGAACTCTGGCAACTCGGCGGCGATGCTTTGAACGGTTCTTATATCTCGACGCACTACTCGCCCGACGATCCGTCGCCGAAGATTCAGGAGTTTGTGCACGAGTACAAACAGCGTTACCAGAACCTCGTGCCCGACGCGCATGCCGCGCTTGCCTACGACGCCACGCTGCTACTCTTCGACGCGATCAAACGGGCAGGCACGACGGATGGTCCGCAGTTGCGCGACGCGCTTGCAAGTACCAAAAACTTCGACGGCGTGACGGGCTTGATCAGCATGGACGAGAATCGCAACGCAGTGAAACCCGCGGTCGTGCTGAAACTTCAGGACGCGAGTTTTATCTATCAGGAAAAGATCCAACCCAACGCTGCGGAAGCTACTACATCTGTAAGCCCTTCGCCGGAACGGCAAAAGTAACCACAAAGAGGCACAAAAGGCACAAATCAGTTCACAAAAGTTTTTGTGCTTGTGCCTCTTTGTGGCACTACTTTAAAGATTCACGCGCTTGCGTCAGGGCGGCAGTGAGCAATTCCGGTGAAGTGCCGCCAACTTGCGACTTGGAGCTTAACGTTTGCTCGAGCGAGAGAGCAATGTGGACATCCTCAGCGAAAAGCGGAGAGAACGCTTGAAGCTCCGCCACAGATAATTGATCCAACTCCTTCCCGAGATCAATAGAGCGCATAACAATCTTGCCGACTGCCTCGTGCGCGCTCCTGAAAGGCATGCCTTTGCGGACGAGATAATCAGCGAGTTCGGTGGCGTTCATGTACCCGCTCGACGCGGCCGCTCGGGCGCGGTCGTGGTTGACGGTGATGTTGTGCATGACGGTGCTCGTGATTTGTAAACACGAGCTGACCGTGTCGAACGCGTCAAACACCGCTTCCTTGTCTTCCTGCATGTCTTTGTTGTAAGCGAGCGGCAGGCCTTTGAGCATCGTCAGCGTGCCCAGAAGATCGCCAAACACGCGTCCGGCTTTGCCGCGTACCAGCTCCATCGAGTCAGGGTTTTTCTTCTGCGGCATCAAACTCGATCCGGTGGCAATCGCGTCGCCGAGCGCGAAGAAACCAAACTCACTCGTCGCGTAAAGAATGATGTCTTCGGCAAGGCGTGAGAGATGGACCATCACCAGCGAGCAGTCGCTCAAAAACTCAACACAGAAATCACGATCGCTAACCGCGTCCAGGCTGTTGCGCGAAACGGATTCGAAACCCAGCGACGCGGCTAGCGCGTCGCGATCGATGTTGAACGAAGTGCCGGCCAACGCAGCAGAACCGAGGGGCAGCACGTTAACGCGGCGGCGCGTTTCCGCAAGTCGCTCGCGATCGCGCGCGAGCATTTCGAAGTAAGCCAAACACCAGTGGGCCAACAGCACCGGCTGCGCGCGCTGCAAGTGCGTGTAACCGGGAATCACAACTTCACGATTCCCTTCCGCGAACTCCACGAGCGCGGTCTGGCCACTGCGTACCAACCCATCCAAATCGTAGAGCGCTTCACGCACCCACAGCCTAAAATCCGTGGCCACCTGATCGTTACGGCTGCGGCCCGTGTGCAGCTTGCGTCCTACGTCGCCAACCAACTCCACTAACCGCGCCTCAACAAACGAATGCACATCCTCAGCAGTACTATCTTCAACGCCCTTCTCAGCTATCGACTCCAGTCCTCGCCTGATCTCGCTCGCTTCAGCGGGACTCAAGACCCCCGCGCTTTCGAGCGCCGTGCAGTAAGCCATACTCGCCCTCACATCGACCTCAAACATCCTTCGATCGAAGCGAAACGAGTTGTTGAACTCCGCGAAGCCAGGATCGGCCTTGCCGCTGAAGCGGCCGCCCCAAAGATTTTTCTCACTCATTGTTTGACCTGTACCAACTAGCGTGCTAGTTTATGCATCTATGCGTTGTTTATGCAAGTTCTATGAATAAACGGGATCGGCAACAAACGATACTGAGCCTGATACAAGCGCGCCCGATCGGCACGCAGGAAGACCTTTGCGCACTGCTCGAACGCACCGGCGTTACCGCGACGCAATCAAGCGTGTCGCGCGATCTGGAAGAGCTCGGAATCGTCAAACAGCACGGCCATTACACGTTGCCGCGTGCAAACGGCGCTTCCGCGCGCGGACTGCTGAGTTTAGACCAGGCGGGCGACAGTTTAGTAGTCGCACGCACGATGCCCGGCCTCGCTTCCGCAGTCGCGGTGGAGATCGACGCCGCTGCGTTTCCGGAAGTAGTCGGGACGATCGCCGGAGAAGACACGATTTTTATCGCCGTGCGCGACGCGAAGGCGCAGCGGCCGACAATCAAGCAGGTTTGGGAACTGTTTCAATGACCAATATCAAGAAAATCGTCCTCGCCTACTCGGGCGGTCTCGACACGTCAGTGATGCTTCGCTGGCTGAAGGATTACTACCAGTGCGAAGTCGTCTGCTACTGCGCCGACGTGGGCCAGGGCGCGGAGTTGTCGGGTCTCGAAGAGAAGGCGTACGCGACGGGCGCGTCGAAACTCTACGTCGAGGATTTGCGCGAGGAGTTTGTGCGTGAATACGTGTGGCCCGCCGTTAAGGCAAACGCGGTTTACGAAGGCGTCTATCTGATGGGTACGTCGCTCGCGCGTCCCGTGATCGCGAAACGCCAGATCGAGATCGCGCGCCAGGAAGGCGCGGACGCTGTCGCTCACGGCGCGACCGGCAAGGGCAACGATCAGGTTCGTTTCGAGCTGACGTATTACGCGCTGCAACCCGATATCAAGGTTATCGCTCCGTGGCGCGAGTGGGAATTCAAGGGCCGCGCGGATCTGATGGCCTATGCGAAGCAACACGACATTCCGGTCACGGCGACGGCGGAGAAGCCGTATTCAACCGACGCGAACCTGATGCACGTCTCTTACGAAGGTGGGATTCTCGAAGACCCGTGGGCCGAACCGCCGGAGGACATCTTTCAACTGACGCGCTCGCCGGAAAGCGCGCGCGCCGAAGCGCAGTACGTTGAGATCTCTTTTGACAAGGGCGAACCCGTTGCGATCGACGGCCGCAAACTCGATCCGGTAACGCTGCTCGAGACGCTGAACAAGCTCGGCGGCGAACACGGCATCGGCCGCGTCGATCTCGTTGAGAACCGTTTTGTCGGCATGAAGTCGCGCGGCGTTTACGAAACACCGGGCGTAACGATCCTGCACGCGGCGCATCGTGCACTCGAGTCGATCACACTCGACCGTGAAGTGATGCACCTCCGGGACTCGCTCGGCGTGAAGTTTGCCGAAAGTATCTACTACGGTTTTTGGTTTGCGCCGGAGTTCAAACTGCTGCGCAAGACGATCGAAGACACACAAACCACGGTCACGGGCGACGTGCGTCTGAAACTATTTCGCGGGAACGCGATCGTCGTTGGCCGCCGTTCGCCGCATTCGCTTTACGACGAACGTATCGCGACGTTTGAAGCGGACACGGTCTACAACCAGCGCGATGCCGAGGGCTTTATTAAATTGAACGCGCTGCGGCTGCGGTTAGGAGGCAACAGATGAGTGAGATCAATCCACAGATTACGCCGATTAATGTTATCGACGTCGACAAGATCGGATCCGCGACGTCGCCGCTGAGGCTGACAAAGACCGTGGCCATGGTTTCATCCAGCGCTTCGCCGAAAGCCGGCGACGTGGTGGTGGTGCGCGCGCTGACCGACAGCGCCACTTACAACATGCTCGAGTTGCCGACCGGACGTTTGGCGAAGATCAATCCCGGAGATCTGTTGCTCGGCGTGCTCGGACGCCGTCGCGCGTTGAAAGGTTTCGTGGGGGATGTGCCGCCAAGTGTGAAAAGTGGGGATCAGTTGCATCTGCTCAACATGGGCGGCGTGATTGGCCGTTGCACCGGACATCATTCGAGCTTGAGTGATGCGATCGAGTTGGAAGTGATCGGTTTGGCGTGCAACAAAGACGGCCGTGTGCTGAACATCGCCGATGCTTGTTTGCCGCCGCGAACGCGTCTCGGCGAGACGGCGCCGATCGTGATGATCGCCGGGACGAGTATGAATAGCGGTAAGACTGTCGCGGCTACCGAGTTGATCAAACAAGCCACGCGTGCGGGATTGAAAGTCGCGGCTGGAAAGCTTTCGGGTGTTGCTTGTCTGCGCGACACGTTGAACATGGCGGACCACGGCGCAATCGCAACCGCGAGTTTCCTCGACTGCGGATTGCCGTCCACGGTTGACGTTGCAGATCTCGCTCCGACTGCGAAAGCGATCATCGCGCGACTGAATCAAGTGAGTCCCGATCTGATCGTGATCGAATTGGGTGATGGAATTCTCGGTGGTTATTCAGTCGACACGATTTTTGAGGATGTGGAATTGCTCGAAGCCACGGCGGCGCTGGTCTTCTGCGCGTCTGATTACGTCGGCGCGTGGGGCGGAATCGAGCTGTTGCGCCGGCGCGGCGTTGACGTCGACGTGATCTCCGGCTCGGTGACCGATTCGCGCATGGGCGAGGACTACATCAAGGAGCAGTTTCAGGTGCCGGCGGCGAATGCGCGGCGCGAAGGCGCGGCGCTCTTCGAAGTCGTGATGGAGAAAGTCAGCAATCCACAGATTACGCAGATTGTTTCCAAGCCGGTTTTAGCCTCTGTGTAATCTGTGGATGGTTTTTAGCGATGCACTTAGCACAAAACAAAATCAAGGTTGGGATCTTCGGTGGTTCCGGTTACGGCGGCTCAGAGCTGCTCCGTATTCTACTGTTCCATCCGAACGTCGAGCTCGTGTTCGTCACCGCAAACGAGCACGCCGGCAAACGCGTCAGCGACGTACACCGGAACCTGGCTCAGCTAACTGAACTCAGCTTCGTCAAGGATCCGGAAAATCTTGACGGCATCGATTGCGCATTTTTAGCGCTCCCGCACGGGCAAGCCATGTCGATCGTCCCGAGCCTCCCGGCACAGATCAAAGTGATCGATCTCTCGGGCGACTTCCGCTTGCGTGACCAATCCGTGTTTGAAAAACACTATAAGCTGCCGCACTCGGCGATGGATACGCAAAGCAAGTTTGTTTACGGCTTGACTGAAACAAACCGCGAAGCGATACGCCGGGCGCGCTTGATTGCGAACCCCGGATGTTTTGCCACGGCGACGCTGCTTGGTCTTGCGCCGCTCGTTGCCAATGGCGTGTTGAGCGGCCGCGTTGTCGTCGATGCGAAGACCGGTTCTTCGGGTTCGGGCGCGAAGGCTGCGGCAAACACGCATCATCCGCAGCGTATGAATTCGTTTTACGCGTACAAGCCGTTCACGCATCAACACGTGCCGGAGATCGAACAGGAGCTCAGTCACGTCGGCGACTGGACCAACGAACTGGTCTTCATGACTCATTCGCTGCCGGTCTCGCGCGGGATCTTTGCTTCAATTTATGCTGAAGCCAAACACGAGCTAACCCAATCCCACCTCCACCAACTTTTCGCGGATTACTATCGTGGGTCCTTTTTCGTTCGTCTCGTGGAGGGATCGCCGGACATCAACTGGGTGAAGACAACTAACTTTTGCGACATCGGTTTCGCCGCGCGCGGCAAGCAAGTGGTGGTCTTTTCGGCCCTCGATAACCTCGTGAAGGGCGCCGCCGGACAAGCAGTGCAGAACATGAATTTGATGTTCAACCTTGATGAGAAAACCGGACTTATTCTGGCAGGAACAAATCCGTGAAATCTGTGGTCCAACTCGAGGAACAGTTTCAACTGGCAACTTACAAGAAGATGCCACTCGTCGCGGAGCGTGGCGAGGGCGTCTGGATCTATACGAGCGACGGCGAGAAGTATCTCGATCTTTACGGCGGCCATGCGGTTGCCGGAACGGGTCATTGTCATCCGCACATCGTGAAAGCGATTCGCGAGCAGGCGGAGCAGTTGTTGTTCTATTCCAATCTCGTCTATTCGACCACGCGCGCGCGGGCGGCTGAGAAGCTCGTCTCGCTCGCACCTGCGTCGCTCACAAAAGCGTTCTTCTGCAACTCCGGCACGGAAGCCAACGAGAACGCAATGCGCATGGCGCGCATGTCGACCGGACGCGAACAGATCATCACCTTCTCCGGCGGCTTTCACGGCCGTACCGCGGACGCGATCAGCGCGACGTTTCTTGGGAAGTATCGCGAGATCGGCAAGCCAAACGTGCCGGGCCATCTGAAGGCTGAGTTTGGCGACATCGAATCGGTACGTGCGCTGGCGGATGAGACGGTGGCGGCGATCATGTTGGAGCCGATTCAGTCGATGGCCGGTGTGCGTGAAGCCGAGCCCGGTTTTTATCGCGCGCTGCGCGAGCTGTGTGACGAGCGCGGCATCGTCTTGATCTACGACGAAGTGCAAACAGGCGTGGGACGCACGGGTGAATGGTTCTTCGCGGGCAGTGAAGCAGGCAATGGTGTCGTGCCTGATGTAATCACGCTCGCTAAAGCGCTGGGCAGCGGTGTACCGGTTGGCGCGTGTCTCGTAAGCGAAGAGATCTCGTCGCACATCAAGGAGAACGATCTCGGCACGACGTTTGGTGGCGGGATGTTGGCGATGGCCGCTGTGACCGCGACGCTCGAAGCGATCGAAGCCGACAACATGCTCGATAACGTAAAAACAGTTGAAGCGTATTTGCGTGAGCGTCTGCGCGAAGTGGAGTCGATCGTCCGCATTCACGGCCGCGGTTTTTTGCTCGGAATCGAATTCGCAGACAAGGCCGCACCGGTTCATCAAAAGTTGTTTGAGCGCAAGATCATCACCGGAACGTCGAGCAATCCTAACGTGCTGCGGCTGTTGCCGCCGTTGTGTCTACAAACAGCGGAGGTCGACCTTTTTGTCGAGGCCCTGAAATGAATTTTCTTAGCACTCTCGACAGCGACCTCGACCAATTGATCCAGTCCGCTTTGCGTTTCAAGCATGGCGACAGTCACGCAAAATCCCTCTTGGGTAAGTCCGTGGCACTGGTCTTTTTCAACCCAAGCTTACGTACGCGCGCTTCGATGCAGGTCGGTATTTACGAACTGGGCGGCAATGCGGTCGTGCTTGAGCCGGGCGGAACGAGCTGGACGCTCGAACACCGCGAGGGCGCGGTGATGGACGGCGACAAAACCGAACACGTCGCGGAGTTTGTGCGCGTGCTCGAACGTTACTGCGTCGCGATCGGCGTACGCACCTTCGCCGCGTTGAAAGACTGGCAGGAAGAACGCACCGATCCGGTGCTCAACGCGTTCGCGAAGTACGCTTCAGTGCCAATCATCAATCTCGAATCCGCGATGCATCATCCGTGTCAGTCCGCGGCCGACATGATGACGATTCGCGAGAAGCTCGGGGCCGGCCGCAAGCGCGTGGTGCTGACTTGGGCGTGGCATCCAAAAGCGTTGCCAATGGCCGTGCCGAACAGTTTCGCCCTGGCAGCCGCGCAGATGAACCACGATCTCGTCATCGCGCATCCGCCGGGTTACGAACTCGACGAAGAACTGATCGAAACAATGCGCAGCCGCGGCAGCGTCGGAATCACTAACGATATCGACGCAGCATTCGACGGCGCGGAAGTGATCTACGCGAAGAGTTGGGGTGGGAAACAGTTTTATGGCGACACGGATCGCGATTTAGCGGAGCGCGCGCAATATCGCGATCGGTGGATCGTGAATGAAGACAAAATGCGCCGAACCAATAACGCGATCTTCATGCACTGTTTGCCCGTCCGGCGCAATGTCATTGTCACCGACGCCGTAATCGACTCGCCCGCATCCGTAGTTATCGACGAAGCAGAAAACAGGCTGCACGTTCAGAAAGCGGTAATGGCCCAAATCCTATGAGCCCAAAGATTGACGATCAAACACGCCTCGATCTATTGCGCGAAGCGCTGCCGTACATCCAGCGCTTCCAAGGCCAGACGTTTGTCGTCAAACTCTCCGGCAAAGTCACGGAAAACCACGAAAACCTGACGTCACTCGCCGAAGAGCTCGCACTGCTCCACCAGGTCGGCATCCACATCTGCGTCGTTCACGGCGGCGGTAAACAACTCAGCGATCTCGCTTCAAAACTCGGCGTCGAACAGACGATTATCGAGGGCCGCCGCGTTACCGACGACGCCACACTCGAAATGGCGAAGATGATCTTCGCCGGCAAGATCAACACCGACATCCTCGCCGCGCTGCGCCAGCGTGGCATCGAAGCCGTCGGCCTGTCAGGCGTGGACGGCAACATCGTGCACGCCATAAAGCGGCCGCCCAAAGAAATACTGAACCGCCAGACCGGTGTCCGTGACAAGGTAGACTTCGGCTACGTCGGCGACGTCGTGCAGATCAATTCCCGGCTGCTCACCGTGCTGTTGGATCACGGCTACCTGCCGGTGATCTCCTCGCTCGGAGCTGACGACGAAGGCATCGTCTTCAACATCAACGCCGACACCATCGCCGCCGAGATCGCCGTCCAATTGCAAGCCGAGAAGTTGATCCTGCTCAGCGACGTCGACGGCATCTATCTAAAACCCGGAGACGCGCAGACAAAGCTCTCGCGACTGAACGCCGCCGAAGCAGACCAATTGATTGTGAGCGGCGCCGCCACAGGCGGAATGATCCCCAAGCTGCAAAGCATAACTACACTGCTGCGGCGTGGAGTTCACTCCGCCCACATCATTAGCGGCACCAATCGCAACGCCCTGCTTTCCGAGGTCTTCACCGACAAGGGCACGGGCACGATGATCGTCGCGTAACCACAGATTACACAGATTTCAGCTCAGCCAATTGGAGACTGAGGTAAGAACCGGTCGCGATCGAACGGCGGCGCTTCGTGATCGGGTAGCGAGTCGTCGGGCCAGTCGTTGGCCCACTGCTGCCGATACTGCTCGTCGCCGTAGTATTTCAGGTAAATCTTATTGTCTTCTTCACTGCCGCTGCCGGTGAGATCGATCATGTAGGCGTAACTCGGATTCTCCGGAAACAACACCGCCTCCTCACGCAAACCGTCGTGATAGAGATACTCGTAAAGAGCGCGATCCGAGAGATGATCGGTGTGTATCAGGTACGCCCCTAACGACGCCATGCGATCGATAAGCTCTTTCAGTTTGATCGTGATGTATTCATCGTCGAACTGGTCCGGCGGCGGGAGTTCCAAGCCTGAGTTTTCCAACAACCGTAATAGACTGATCGGCTCGGCGTTTTCATACTCAAGCACGTGACGCAGAAACTCTTCTTCCATGTCAGCCGGCATAGACTCAAGCGACATCGTGCCACCGCCCAGTCGTTCCACTTCCTGGCGGAGTTTGGCGATGCGTTCTTCCTGATCGGGTTCTTCGGCGAATTGTATGTACGACATTTTGGCTCCTTAAGAAATCGAGAGGTTTAAGGTTTGAGGTGCCCGCGGAGTTGCTGTGAGGAACCTCCGTCCGAAATTTCTTGTTTGTGTGAGGATATTACTTTGGCAGGGGTGGCGCTGTAAACATCTCCAGATTTGTTAGACCAAGACTGCTCTCGATCTCTTCCATTCGCCGCAACGCACTTTCAAAACCGTCCTCGCCGAAGAGCTCGTGTTCGATCTCTTCAAACTTCTCGCCCAGCTCGTTGTATTCCTGTTCACCCGTCAGCTTTTTCCACGCCGGAAAGATAACCGTGTCTTCGATCGCCGCGTGATGGTCGTACATTCGGACAAACGAATCGAGCGCCTTCGTCACACCGTCGAGCTGGTTTGTCGCGATCCGCTCGCCTTTGGTAACGGATAAAAGGTAATCCGTGATTTCGCGGCCGCGCGCGTGTTGGGCCACCAGCACGTCGGCGTAAATCGCGACCGGTCCCTGCACTTTTTTGATCATTGGAATGATGTAGGCCTCTTCCAAACGCTGCTCGTGATAGTCTTCGCCGAAAACACGAAACAACTGCGCAGTCTTTTCGAGTGCTTCGGCCGGCACCGATGCCGCGTCCTGGCGCAATCGAACCACGGACTCCTGATACACCAGCAGCGCGCGACGCAAAATGCCGTGCTCGCGCATCAAGTCTTCCACTGCCGTGACTTCCTCCGGCGCTAATTCCCCGGGCGCAGGTTCTTTACCGTCGTCGTTTGTCGCGCCGCTCGAGTTGCCCTGCCCGCTAGGTCCACTCGGTGTCGCGCGGCAACCGATCAAAACCGCGCCCGCGCCGGCCAGGGAAAGACTCGCCAACAGGCGTCTTCTCGTTTCGTTCAACTGTGCTGCTCCCTTGTAAACTGGAAATTCCGCCGCTCGCGAGTTTAGACTAGCACACAAGGCAATCCACAGATTACGCAGAAAAGTAATCTGTGAAATCTGTGGATGGTTTGTTATGCATCATGAATAACGCAGAAATCGCTAGCCGATTCCACCGCCTGTCCGCGCTGATGGAGATTCGCGGCGACGATCCTTTTCGCCTGCGCTCGTATCGCAACGCCGCCGAAGCAATCGAAGTGTGGCCCACACCGCTGAAAGAGATTGCCGATAAGGAAGGCCTCGCGGGCTTGCAGGAAATTCCCGGCGTCGGCAAAGCGATCGCCGGAAAGGTGATCGACCTTCTCGAACGAGGAACGTTCGACGCCTGGGAGCGTCTCATAGCCGAGACGCCGGAAACTGTTCTCGATCTCACCGAAATTCCCGGCATTGGACCAAAAACCGCCGCCTTGCTGCACACACGTTTCAAGGTCTCTTCCCTGGCGGACCTCAAGGCTTTCGTCGCCGGCGGCGGCCTCGCCCAGGTCGACGGCATCGGTCCAAAGACCGCCGAAAGAATTAAAGAAGCGCTAGATCTTTCTTGATCTATAATGCGACGCCTATGACCAAAAAGATAAAACGCCGTGACTTCATGCGCACCGGCGCGGTTGCCGGACTGACGCTCGCCGCCACCAGTAAACAAGCCTCCGGGTTTCCAATGATCCTGACGCAGAGTGCGGTGAAACCGCTGGTGATTGCGTCGGCGAATGGGAATCGTTTCAAGAATGGCGGCAACGTGACCGCGGTGCAGAAGGCCTTCACGATGATGACGGGCGGGTCAGACGTGCTCGATGCGGTGATTGCGGGCGTGAATATCGTCGAGTTGGATCCGCTGGACGACAGTGTTGGTTATGGTGGTTTGCCGAATGCGGACGGCGTCGTGCAGCTCGATTCGTCAGTGATGCATGGTCCAAAGAAGCGCGCGGGCGCTGTCGGCGCGCTGGAAGGTGTGCGCACGCCGTCGCTGGTGGCGAAGGCCGTGCAGGAGAACACGGACCATCACCTGATCGTCGGCAAGGGCGCGCAGGATTTTGCGCGCAACATGGGTTTCAAGATTGAAGACGATCTGAACACTGAGAACTCGCGCAAGAAATGGCTGGAGTGGAAACGGCGCATGGATCCCGAGCACTATCTCACCCCGGCCAAACGCGCTGCTGCCGGACAGCGTGTCGCGTTGGAGATGCTGGCCCAGGGACTACTGCGCGAAGAGAACCTGCACGGTACGATCAATTGTGACGGCATCAACGCAAGAGGCGAGATCTGCGGTGTTACTACGACCAGCGGGCTCGCGTGGAAGATTCCGGGGCGAATCGGCGACTCACCGATTCTGGGCGCCGGACTTTACGTTGACGGCGCGGTCGGCGCTGCCGGATCGACCGGGCGTGGCGAAGCGAATCTTTTTAATCTGTGTTCGTTTGTGATCGTCGAAGAGATGCGCCGCGGGGCGCATCCGAAAGACGCGGGCATGGAAGTGTTGAATCGTATCAAGGCCAACACGATCGAGAAGCGGCTGCTGAACAGCCGTGGATTCCCTAACTTCGGCATCAACTTCTACATCCTCAACGCGAAGGGCGAGTTTGCCGGAGTGACCATGTATGAGGGCAGCTCGTTTGCGATCTGCAACGAGAACGGTCCGCAAACTCTGAAGGCGGAGCCGCTGCTCCAAGGCAAGCCGAGCGATTAGCTGGGGAAACCGTTAAAACGGTTTCTTTACTTTTCCTCAAACCTAACACCCGGCTAAAGCCGGGTGAGAATGAGAGGGCGTTTCGACCGGAACCAAGCTCACACTTGGCTTCCAAACAGCCCGATTTGAAAGCAATGCTCCCACAACAAAAACTCCTCGCCCTGATCCTCATCTCCTCGCTGCTAACCGCTGGCTGTCTCAAGGACGCCATCAAGTCGTTGAGCGAGCTTCAGGCTCTTGAAAACGCTTTAACGAACAAGTTCGGCGACGAGATTAGCCTTCACCTTAGCGAGGGCATAAATCGCGGAATGCTGAGCGTCACGTTTATCAATTCCCCGTTAAACGACAGCACGCGGCAACAGCGCGCTCTACGAGCGGAGGAGGCCGCGCAAATCGTCAGTGCGCATTATGCACGCTCGAATGCTGTCGTCGCGATCGTCGTGGTGTTCCTTCGCCGAAAAACAGCATTTGCCGTATTCCATCGGGGCCAAACCGTAGACAGTTTCGGATTCGAAAAGGACGGCCAACCGAATAGGTATACCTCTCCGTACTTGCCGGCGCCGCCTGACAGTGAGATCACCGCTGGTTATTCCGCGACCGAAGACGCAACCGACCTCTCGTCCCAAAGCACGCTTCAACTCGACGGAGAACCCGGAGGCTATGGAATAACCTTCATGCCGCATTTCAGACTCTTCGGCGATGCCAGACGAGAAAAGGCGCCGCCACCGGAAGAAGTCTTGTTCTACTTCGCGTCATATTCCAAAAAGCCGCGCTTCAGCGAATCGGTCCCAGTCGAGTTCATCGCGGATGGAAAACCGATCATGCAGGGAAAGGCGACGTTTACGGGCAACGACGCGCAGTACTGTTCGTTAAAGGTTTCGTATTCGGTCTTTCGCAAGATGGCTATGTCCAGGGAAGCGGTAATAAAATTGGGCGCCAAAGAATATCCTTTGACGCCCAAACAACTCGAACTCTTACAGAAGATGGACAACTACGTTCTGTAACGACTCGCCGCTAGCCCGCTGACGGATCGTTCTGCATCATCCCGAAGATGTTTCCTTCCGTGTCCTTGCAGTAGACCAACCAACCAACGCCCGGAATCGGCATCTTCGGCAACGCGATCTGCGCGCCGTTATCGAGCGCGGTCTTCAACGACGCATCGACATCCGCCACATCAACAGTACAGACGTAAGCAATCACTGCCTGGCCATCAATTTCACCTTGGCGACGCATTAAGCCGCCGTTGATGCCGGGTTGATCGTCTGGACCAGTGATCACCATCCAGTACTCCATTGGTCCTTCCCATTTTTGAAAGCTCCAACCAAACAGCGTCTCGTAAAACCTAACTGCACGCTCCGGATCGCCGGCGTGAATCTCGAAGTGAACGACTCTTGGCATTTATAGTCTCCTTTTATGATGAAGTCTGCGGAACGTTTCCGTATTTCTGTGTGGCAAAGCCGACGATCAAACCGACGATCGTGCCCGGCAGAATGATCTCGAAATAGTAACCACCCTGCATCGCGGCGATGAGATACGCCAAGATGGCGCCCACCACCGCACCAAACAGAATCCCGATCGGCAGCGAATGAAACTTCTTCGCGAAGAAACCGATCGCAATTCCGGCTATGATGCCTTTGATGGTTGAACCGATCACGATGCCGGTGAGTTGATCGCGCACGGCGGGGGTGAACCACGAGGTGAGCCCGTCGATGGCGCCGAGGATCGCACCGAGTATTACACCAAGCAGGGGTTTGGACATGCTGTTTCTCCTTCGTTAGCTAGCTAATTTGGCTCTCTGGTAATCTATTAAACGTGTGGCGAGAAATCTTTAACTACGAGACGTGAAAATCAAAAAAATTCTCATGACGAGATAGGCGAGCACCAAAAGTATCAGAAAACGGTTCTTGCCGGCCCAACGGCCGATCTTCTCGAGAACAGTCTCCCGATATGCCGACACGGGCTCTGCGTCGAGCAAACGCCACACGTCGCTCGATAATTCCGCGGCTGTCGCGTAGCGCGCCGTGCGTTCCAGCGACATCGCCTTCAAACAGACTGCTTCGGCTGGTTTACTGACCTTCGGATTCAGGGTTCTCGGCCGCGCGTCACTTGGCGATCGATTTGTTAAGAGGAAATAGAGTACGGAGCCGAGTGAGTAGACGTCCGATCGCTCATCAAGCTCGTTTATCTCACCGCGCGCCTGTTCCGGCGACATGTAGTTGCGGGTGCCGATAACAGTGCCGTGTTGGGTGTCGTCGGGGTTTTTGATCAACGTGTCCGCCTCGAGCGATACGGGCGTCTCGTGCTTTCGCAGTATCTTCGCGACGCCCCAGTCCAACACCAGCACCTCGCCGAACGATCCGATCATGATGTTCTGCGGTTTCAAATCGCGATGAATCACGCCGTGCGCGTGGGCAAACGCGACCGCATCACAAACTAACTGAAACTTTCGCAAACGTTCGCCGATGGACTCGGTGTGCGCGGCGTACTCATCCAGACGACTCCCACGCACGTACTTCATCGCGTAGAAAACACGTCCGTCCGCGACTGTGCCGACGTCATGCACCGGAACGATTCCGGGATGCTCCAGTCCCGCGATGATCTGCGCTTCACGCACCATGCGCTGATGCAGATCGCTGGTCGGATCGGGTGTGTTGAGAACTTTGACTGCAACCCTGCGGTTGAGCTCAGTGTCTTCGCCGAGATAAACGGTGCCCATACCGCCGGAGGCGAGCTCGTTGAGTAGCCGGTACTTCGTCGCACTGAAATCGGGCTTCGTCGCGAGCTCGCGCAGATGGTCCAACCTGGAATCGGAAAGCCACTTCATTTCACTTCAACTCCAAGCAGCGAACGCGCTTCATTGCGAAACTCTTCTTCGGTGGCGGTGATCTCGCGCAGCTTTTCGATCACGATGCGGCGGAAGTCGCGGCGAGCGGCGGCGAGGTAGTTATTGACGGTCGTCTGGTCCAGGCCGAATTCCTTCGCTAACGACGCGTACGAAACAGCTTCTTCAGCTAAATCGTAATGTTCAAACAACTGAAAATGGATTGTCTTGCCGGACGTTTCGCAGCGCTGACGCAACGTCTCAACCGCAAGCGTAAACATCCAACGCACCCACTCGCGATGAAAGTAATCTTCCGGGGTTAGATCAGTTGACGCGGCATGCAGCGCAAACTCATCTTCGGCAGCGACGAAGTCGAATTGAAAGTGTTCGAAGTCGCCGCCGCGTTTGAGGCGCGCGCCGGCCTTTCGTTCGTTAGCGATAAAGCCGTCGAGACACGTGCGCAGAAACGTTTGAAAACTCGCTTTGGACGCGTCGTAGTTTGCGAAGTGGTTTTTCTCAAACGCGTTCGCAAAGAAGCCCTGTGTCAGATCTTTCGCGTCTTCGTTGCCGGGCTGCCACTTCAGACGCACGTACTTGTACACCGGTTTCCAGTAGCTCGCGAGGATCGTCTCAAACGCGCGCTGCCGCACGACCTGGTCCGTGCTGCGCGCTTGCACGATCGCCGATTGATTCGTCTCCGGAAAGCGGTGCTGCGCGCCGCCAATATCGGTGTCTGGATCAATGTTCAAGACTGCTTTACACTACCATGCCCTTATGAAAACAAACATCCTTCGCCTGGCTTTCATAGTCGCTTTTACGTTCGTTTTCTTCAGCGGCGACGCGCGCTTCGCGGCCGCTCAGGAGCCGCTCGATGGTCCAAACCGCATCTTCAAGGATGAGCTGCTCGAGAATCTTGTCGGCGACTGGAAACTGTCGCGGCAGATCTTCGGGCGTTCGGTGGAGAACACGGTTAAGGTCGACTGGGTGTTGAATCACCAGTTTCTCCGGATTCACATGAAGGACGTTGCGACGCCGGCGCAGTATGAGGCGATGGTTTTTGTCGGTTACGACAACATGAGCGAGCGCTACGTGGCCCACTGGATCGACGTCTTCGGCGGGCGCTTTTCAGAAACGCTCGGCTACGGCAAACGCGACGGCAACTCGATCAAGTTCATCTTCGAGTACCCGGACGGTCCCTTTCACAACACCTTCACCTGGAACCCCACCGACAAGACATGGCGATTTCTCGGCGAGCAGAAGAACAAAGAGGGCAAGTGGGGCGTCTTCGCGGAAGACAAACTACGAAGACCCTAAAGCCACAAAGAGGCACAAGAAGCACAAGAAGCACAAGAAATGAATCAGTTCCTGTAACTCTTGTGCCTTTTGTGCCTTTTGTGGCTTTAGTCGCCGGCGCTGGCGGTGAGTTTTGCTTCGGCCTGGCGCTTCACGATGACGAGGGTGATGTCGTCCGCGGCGCTGGTGCCTTGGGCAAACTTGGTGAGAGATGACTCGATGCGGTCGCGGATTCCCGCAGCCGAGGCATTGACGTTACGCGACACAACTTCATACAAACGCGTCGCCCCAAACTCTTCACCACTCGGACTCACCGCTTCAGTCACACCATCCGAGTAGATCACCAACACGTCGCCTTTCTGCAACTGCGTGCGTCCTTCCCGATACTCAGCGTCGGGCTTGATGCCGAGCGGCAAACCTCCAGACGCGAGCTGCTCGACCGTTCCCGCGGCATGAATGATCAGCGGCGGGTTGTGCCCGGCGTTCAAGAACGACAACGCACCCGATTCCGGATCGAGCTCCGCATAAAACAACGTGACGAAACGATTCGCGGGAATGTTATCCGCGAGATAACGATTGACCGCCGAGATCGTCGCGACCAGTGAATCGTGCGACGCTGATTGCGCGTGAATCGCTGCGTGCAGCGACGACATCAACAACGCCGCCGCAGTTCCCTTACCCGAAACATCGCCGAGCGCGATCACCAGCCGGCCGTCTTCACGTTCTATGAAGTCGTAATAGTCACCGCCGATTTCGTAACACGGAAAACTGATTCCCTGAAGTTCGTAACCATCTACGTGCGGTGGCGCAGTGGGTTGAAAACGCTGCTGAATTTCACTTGCCAGCGCCAGCTCACGTTCGAGACGTTCACGTTCCAAACGCGCCTCGACTAAACGCGCATTCTCCACGCGAATCGCCGCGACCGAAGCGAGCGTCGTCAAAACCTTCAAATGGTCCTCGGTGAACCGTCCCTCTGCAATCGGCGAGTCTGCGTAGATGATGCCAAACACTTTGTCAGCCACGCCGAGCGGCACCGCCAAAACCGATCGCACACCTTGCAACACCATCGTGCCACTCGCAAACCGCGGATCGTGCTGCGCGTCAGACGTCAACACCGACTTCCCGCGAATCACAACTTCATCGAGCACGTTGCGGCTGACGCGAATCTCGCCAACGTCACCTACGCGATCTCGCAAACGCGCCACTGCGACTCGTAGATCCTCGCTGCCCTGGTCGCGCATCATGATCAGACAGCGATCCGCCGGTACCGCTTCAAACACGAGCGAGACGATCTGTTCCAACGTCTCGTTGAGCGTCGCCGAAGAGAGCAACGTGATGCCCACTTTGCTGATCAGAGCGAGTAGATCGCCGTGCCTGGCTTTGTGGTCGGTTGACGTGGTAGCGATCTCTTCCGGCTGCGTGCGCGCACCTTCGATGGCTTCGAGCAATCCCGATGTGGTCCGATCGCTTGAAGCAAGTGCAATCGTCGCTTCGGGAAGCGAACTGGTATTGTCGGTGATCATCGTGGCGCCCATACTCGAGTTGTAGGTGCCATCGTCGAAAAGGATCTCAGTTTCACCGATCTGAATGCGGCCGCCGGAAGTCAGGGGCACGGCGCCGTCAACAGTGGCGCCGTTGTAAAGCGTTCCATTCGCGGAGCCGAGATCCTGTAACACATACTCTTCACCTTCACGGCGCACTTCTGCATGCACGCGCGAAGCAAACGGATCCGGAATACAGAGATCGTTCCGGGCGGAACGTCCGATGGTGATGCGCAAGCGCCCGAGCGGAAAATGGTCGGGGGCACGGTCGGGGTATTTAACTATTAGCTCGGTCATTTCTCAGGCACTAATCTGCTTTTCCAACTATTACGAACCTTCACGAACGACAACGGTGCCGGCAATCATATCGTGCAAGCCACGGCCATGCACGGTGACTCCCGCCATCAAAAAACCAATCCCTAGCGTAACTAACGAAAGCGGATATCCCACAAAATGGCGCAACAACGCGCGTCCGATTCCCGGATTACCTGAATCAACGCGCTGAATGCGCAGCCCCGTCGCCCACTTTCCAAGCGTCACACCAAACAAACCCGGCAGCACACCGAGATTGAGAAAAGCGGCCACGATCGCCAGCACCAGCGCGGCAGTCTCCGCCGAATTACCTGCCGCACGCGCACCCCCACCAAGCATACGCGCAAAAAGGGTACCCAATACGACCAGTGAAATTAGCACTATGTAGTCGATTAGAAACGCGCCGCACCGGAGAGGGAAAGGCACGTGCAGATGTGTCCGGGTCATCCGTGGCGTCGGAGCCTGGGCTTTTCCTGCGTATTTAGAAACTGATGCCAAGGAGATCTTCTACCCCACCAGAAAATGCAACGTCGTTTCGCCGACGCGGAGCTTGTCGCCGCTGTCGAGTACACGAGGTTGTCTGGGCGCAAGTCTGACGGAGTCGTTAATTACAGTTCCATTCACCGAGCCGAGATCTTCTACTAAAAATGTTTCGCCTTCGAGCCAGATGCGTGCGTGGCGGCGCGAAACTTTCGTTTCCGGATCGAAGCGCGACAGGTCGATCTCGGGAAAGATGTTCGAGTGTGGATCTGTGCGTCCGAGCAGGTTGCTGTCTTTCTGGAGTATGAAGGAAGCATCGAGCTCGGTCGTTCCGGTCACCACAAGTTTCGCCGTGGGCCGCACAGTGTGCAGCATCGCGCTCTGACCAGCCGGCACGAGCGGCTGGCGCGCGCCACAGTGCGCGCAGAAAACGTCGTCGGCAGCAATGCGTCCACCGCAGAAACCGCAGTAGACCGTTTGCATCTGCGTGGTCTCGCTGCCGATGTTCGGCGTGGGCACGCCGTAATTGACGCGTCCCTGCATCAACTTCTCGAGATGCATCACGAGCTCGTTTCTCAGCTCGCCTGCAGTGCGGAAACGATCTTCCGGTTTGTACTCGACCGAGCGCATCAGGATCTGTTCCATCTCGGTCGAAATTGCGGGATTGATCTGACGCGGCCGCGGGTTCTTCGAGAAGTCGAAGATCAGCAGCGGATTGTCCTGCGGATCGGCGCCGGTCAACAGGTGAAACATCGTCGCGCCAAGACTGTAAACATCTGACGCCGGTTGCACGCGGCCGCTGAAAAGCTCCGGTGGCGCATAGCCCATCGTGCCGACGGCAGTGACGCCTTTTTCCTGTTGCGAGACCCAGCGGGCGATGCCGAAGTCGATCAGCATCACGCGGCCGGTGTTGCCGTCGATCATCAGGTTCGCGGGTTTAAGATCGCGATAGATGATCGGCTTGGGCCGCGAGTGGAGATAATCGAGCACGTCGGCGACCTGCATACCCCAGTCGGTAACCGTCTTCTCGTCGATTTTGCCGCCGATTGCGGCACGCGTGCGCGAAGCGAGATCGCCGCCCGAGATGTATTTCATCACGAGGTAAAAACGGTTCAGCGCATCGTCGTAGAAATAGTCGTAGATGGTCGGGATACACGGATGTTCGAGTGACGTCAGCAGCAACGATTCGCGTTTGAAATCGCCAATGGCCTTTTCGTGTTGCGTCGGATCGAGGTGCGACTCGACCATCTCTTTTACTGCGCGTGGTGCGTCGCCGAGATTGCGATCTTTCGCGAGGTAGACCGCGCCCATGCCACCGCCGCCGATGCGGCGAACGATCTCGTAGCGATGGTTGAGAATCGTGTTTGACTCGAGCTGTTTGACAGAAGCGCGTTTTCCGCCGGTGCCGCGCGGAGTTGCAGTCGTTTCGAGATGAACATTGTCGGTGAAAGACCCGCCTAGTGAGGCGGAAGAGACTGGTGTTGGTTCAGCTTCGATTGCTTCGGAGATCGGCGGTTCGGGTTCGGGTTCAGGTTCTGCAACGGCAGCCGGTGACTCCGCTTCAGGCGCCAGGAGTTCGGCTTCCGGCGGCGACTTCGTTATGTGCACTTCGCCGTCCTCGCCGATACTGGCAGCGACAGTTTTCAGTTCAGGGGAGTTTGGAATCTGCTGCGTGCCGCAGTTCCCGCAAAAGTGTTCATCGAGCGAGACGCTGGCGCCGCAGGCGTTGCATTCGGCCATTTGGGTCTATTTAACTATGTGGAAGCGCAGGAACGTCTTTCCGACAATGATTTCGTCGCCGTCGCAAAGTGCCTGGCGCTGTCCAGGGGGCAATCGCTTGCCACGATTGATGAACGTACCGTTCGTCGATCCCAGATCTTCCAGGAAGTACTGACCATTACTCAAGGTGATACGAGCGTGTCTGCGCGAGACTTTTGCTTCGGGATCGTCGGTATCGAGATCGACGTCGGGGAAGATACCGCCATCCGCGTCCCAGCGCCCAATGTGCGCTTCCGTATCACTCAACATAAACTGCTTTCCGCTGGAACGGCCTTTTTCGATGACGAGCCGCGCGTGCGGTTTGTTCGGCGGACGTATCGCCGAGAGATTCAATCCGGCGGAGACTCGTCTGCCGCCGGCCAATTCGGGTTGGTTACCGTGCGACGGAGAGCCATTGCCATTTGCGCCGGGACGCGGATAATTACCAGGCGCCTGATAACCTCCACCGGTCGGTGGCTGGTAACCACTGGGCGGCTGATACGCACTCCCGGGCGGTTGATACGGCGCTTGACGTCCATTGGGCCGGAGCGGCGCACCGCATTCATCGCAGTACTGCGAACCGTCGAGATTTTCTGTTTTGCACCTGTCGCAGGTAATCATTACGCAGTGCTTCTAAAAGCAGGCAATTCTAGCGCGAAACACACCTGCCACGCGAGTGATCTAACGCGAAACGCGTCCGCCGCATGTGTTCGAAGCGCGTCCGCAGCGTGTGTTAACGCCGAAGGCGTTCGCAAATTTCAGCCCAGGGTTGGGTTTTGCACCAACCCTGGGGTTACTCGTACTCTTTATTAATCAACGCTGAAAGTGTTGGCGCTGCTAGCCAACGCTTTCAGCGTTGTTGCCAGTTTCGGCCCTTGTACCCAGGGTTGAAACAACCCTGGGCTGAGACTGGCCAACGCCTTCGGCGTTATATTGGCTGAAATTTGTGAACGCCTCCGGCGTTGCATCGGGGTCTAACTGTTAACGCCTTCGGCGTTTTGAGCGTCGAATAAAAGGCGCAAACCATTCGGCCTTGCGGCGCGAACCATTTGGCGTTTTTGTGCTTCCAAGTGCGTTTGCACGTTTGCTCTAAAATGAAACAGTTTGATAACTTTTCCCGTACTAGCTACTTCGTAACAATAGCCCGTCGGAAACCTGAGGAATCCAAAGAATGGCCGTGAGTCGAAAAAAGAAGATTATTATCGCCGTGGTCGCCGTGGCCGTGCTCGCCACGATCGTGATCGTCAGCGTGATCGCCAGCCGTAAAGAAGAGCCCGAAGTCGTCACCGTTAAGCTCGAAGTGAGACCGGAGCTCAAACAGACCGTAACGGCGTCCGGCGAAATCCGTCCGATCCGCTACATCAAACTCACTAGTGAGGTCCCCGGGCGTATCGAAGAAATCTACGTCAACCCGGGTGACATGGTCAGCAAGGGCAAGCCCCTGGTCCGCATCGATCCGACCCAGCTACAGTCGAGCCAGGAGGCCCAATGGGCCGCCACACAAGCGTCGATCAACGACGTGCAGAACGCGCGCAACGCCGTGAGCCAGGCACAACAGGCGCTCGTCGTCGCTGAAGCTTCAGTGGAGTCTGCCAAACAACAAGTCATCGCGCTGCAGACGAACGTCGAGCGAGCCCAAGTGGCCTTGAACGCGGCCCAACGCGAGCTCAAACGCTACACGGAACTGGTTGAATCCGGAGTCTCGTCGCGTCTCGAATACGACCGGGCGCGCGATGATTTCGACAACGCCAAGATTGCGCTGGAAACGTCGAAGGCTAACCTGGAAGCCCAGAAGATCGCCGTCAGGGAAGCAAACGAACGCGCCAATCAACAGCGCCTAGCCGTGAAGGAAGCGCAGACCAGCATCAAGTCGTCAGAGATGCGCGCCAGCCAACAGCAGGCGATGTTGCGCGGTCAAACGAGCCAGCGTGAAAAGGCAACTCAGCTATCGCCGCTGACCGGCGTCATTGCCGACATTCCCACGCGCGTCGGCGAATACGCAGTGTCCCAACTATCTACCACCCCGTTGATGACCATCGCCGACATGTCGCAGATCAACATCGAGGTCAACGTCGACGAAACGGAAATCAACAACGTTCAGGTGGGCCAACAGGCGAAAGTCAAAGTCGACGCACTCGGCGATAAAGAGATCAAAGCCGTAGTGGTTCAGAAAAACCCGCTGGCGATTTCCAAGTCTGACCAGACCGGCGGCTTGTCGAACCGCGTCAACGTTCAGGAAGCGAAAGAGTTCAAAGTCACGCTCGAGCTGCGGGAGATGCCGGATGACATTCAAACCTCGCTGCGTCCGGGCATGAGCTCCACCGCCACCATCACGACCAACACGAAGAACAACGTGCTGGCCGTGCCACTCGAGTCGATCGTTGAAAAAGCGGCCACACCGGCAGCGTCTCCGTCCGCAACCATCGCGGGCAGCGTTCCGGCTGCGACAGCGAGCGGTGAGAAGCCGAAACCACAAAAGGGCGTCTACGTCATAGACAAAACCAACAAGGTGCGGTTTGTCGAAGTGACCACCGGCATCACTGGCGAAGCCGACATAGAGATTACGAGCGGCTTGAAAGCTGAAGACGAGGTCGTGCGTGGTCCCAGCCGCGTGTTGAAAACGCTCAAGGACGGCATGAACGTCGCGCGGCAAACCAAGAAACCGGGTAATGCCAACGGAAACGAGGGCACCTAATGAGCGACGCGACTCTCACGCTCACACCGGCAGAAAACGCGATCAAGCCCCAGACGCAAGTCGACGGCCACGATCCGTCGTCGCTGATCTCGATGCGCAACATCTGGAAGACCTACCAGATGGGCACGGAGAAGGTCCACGCGCTGCACGGTGTTTCGTTTGACATTCCGCGCGGCGAGTACATCGCCATCATTGGACCATCGGGTTCGGGCAAGTCGACGCTGATGAACCTGATCGGTTGTCTCGACACGCCGTCACAGGGCCAGTATTGGCTCAACGGCAAAAACGTTTCCGAAATGGACGACGACGAACTGGCGCGCATACGCAACCAGGAAGTCGGCTTTGTGTTTCAGACGTTCAACCTGCTGGCGCGCGCAACCGCTTTGCACAACGTCGAACTGCCGTTGATTTATGGCGGGGTCGGCTCCTCGCAACGCCACGAGATGGCCAAGCAGGCGCTGAAGGCAGTGGATCTTACCGAGCGCATGACGCACAAACCCAACGAGCTCTCGGGTGGACAGCGCCAACGCGTCGCGATTGCCCGCGCGCTCGTTAACCACCCGTCAATTCTGCTGGCTGACGAACCAACCGGAGCGCTCGATTCCCACACCAGCGCGGAGATCATGGATCTCTTCGAACGGCTGCACTCCGAAGGCAACACGATCATCGTCGTCACGCACGAGCACGACATCGCTTCACGTGCCCATCGCGTGATTTCGATTCGCGACGGCCAGATCGAAAAAGACGAACGTATCAAATAGGAGAGAGTTGAGAATGGAGCGAAGTGGCGAGCACGACTCGAGGCCACAGCGCTACTCACTCGCTCGCGCTGTCGTCCCAAACCGAATCAAATCCATTCCCTCTTTCCGCCTCGCCGCAATCTGGGAAGCGTTTCGCGTCGCCACCGGAAGCTTGCGTGCAAACAAGCTGCGCACGGCGCTGACGTTGATGGGCATTATCGTTGGCGTCACGGCGGTGATCGCGGTCGTAACGATCATCAAAGGCCTGGACCAAACGGTGGCCCAGACGTTTTCGTCGCAAGGCTCGACCGTTTTCACGATTTCCAAGAACCCGCAAATCATCACGTCGCGCGAGGACTTCATCAAGTTCAACAAGCGCAAAGACGTGACGCATGAAGACGCGGAAGCGATCGGACGTTTGTGTACGTCGTGCTGGCGTGTCGGCATCGCCGCGAATGCGGTGGAAACTGTGAAGTACCAGGATCAGAAAGCGGAAAACGTGCGTATTCGCGGCGTCGAGCCGCTGACGATGTTTGATATCGACGGCGTGAGCGTCAACGTGGGCCGCATTTGGAGCGAGAGTGAAGGCGCGTCGGGCCGCGAGATCTGTGTTATCGGTCCAGACATGCTGAAGAACCTGTTTGCCGATGCGCCCGCGGACCAGGCCATTGGCAAAGAGATTCGTATCGATGGCCGCCCGTATCTCGTGTTGGGCGTGCTCGAACCGCTGGGTTCGATCTTCGGCTTCTCGCGCGACAACGTGGTCTACATCCCGTACTCGACGTATCAAAAAGCTTACGGCGCGCGGCGCTCGCTTGTGGTCTTTATTCAAGTGCCGGCCGCCGAACAACTCGAAGCGGCCGAGGACCAGGTGCGCACGATCATGCGCAACCGGCGTGGTCACGTGACGGACGCTCCCGAGGATGAAGGCTTTTCGCTCGAAACACAGGACGTGTTTCTGAATCTCTACGGATCGGCGACTTCGAACATCTACATCGTGACGATTGGCGTGGCCGCGATCTCGCTGGTGGTCGGCGGCATCGTGGTAATGAACATCATGCTGGTGTCCGTGACGGAGCGCACGAAAGAGATCGGCATTCGCAAAGCGATCGGCGCACGCCGCAAAGATATTCTGACGCAGTTTTTGATCGAGGCTGTGACGGTGACGGCGATCGGCGGCGCGATCGGTGTCGGCACCGGCTTTGGTTTGGCTTACGTGATCTCGGCGTTGATTGGTTTTCCGTTGCTGGTGAGTGTCGCTTCTGCGGTGCTGGGAGTTGGCGTTTCATCCGTTGTCGGAATTGTGAGTGGACTCTGGCCCGCCTGGCGCGCGGCGAAGCTGGATCCGATTGAAGCACTTAGAGCTGAGTAGCTATGTTCAGAGTTCAAGCTTGCCCGGTGAACTCAAAACTGAACCATGAGATTCGACGATATTAAAGAATCAAGCTTGATGGCGCTCGACACGTTGCGCGCGAACAAACTGCGCTCGGCGTTGACGATCCTCGGCGTGAGTGTCGGCGTCGTGACCGTCATCTTCATGGTGTCGATCATTCAGGGACTCAACAAAGCATTCGCGGACCAGATCGAGTCGCTCGGTTCAAACACGATCTTCGTCTCGAAGTTTGAGCCGAGTTTTGGCCGCCCGCCCGGTCCGGACGAGATTCATCGCAAAGACCTGACGATGGACGACGCCGAAGCTCTGCGCGTCGAAGCGCCTTCCATCGTCGGCGTCTCGCCCATTCATCGTCTGCTCGCGGCCACGGTGCGTTACCAGGACAAACAGACCGACACGCCGATTCTCTTCGGCGTCACGCCTTATTACGAGTTCGTTCACAGCCAGTACATCGGTAGCGGCCGGTTCATCAGCGACGTCGACATGCAGGACCGTTCAAACGTCGTGATTCTCGGCGTGGACGTGAAGCAGGCGCTGTTTCCTTACGAAGATGCACTCGACAAGGAAGTCAGGATCGAGGGTAGTCCATACCGCGTAATCGGCGTGATGGAGCCGTTGGGAAACTTCTTCGGGCAGTCGCGGGATAACTCGATTTTCATTCCCATAACGACGTTCGACAAGTATTATCCTGACCGTCCCTTTCCGGAAGTCGTATTCTTCGTGATTGTGCGGCCGCGTTCACGCGCTGAGGTGAAATCGGCGATCGATGAGATTACCGACATTCTGCGGCGGCGCCGGCGAGTAGCTCCGGGCGAGCCAAATAACTTCGGCATCTCGTCGCAGGATTCGCTGCTGGACGTCTACAACCAGCTAACCGGAGCAACCGCACTGGTACTAACGTCAATCTCATTCGTAGCTTTGATGATCGGCGGGATCGGCGTTATGAATATCATGCTGGTCTCGGTCACGGAGCGGACCAAGGAAATCGGGGTGCGCAAGGCGGTCGGCGCGACTAAGCTAAACATCCTGTCGCAATTTCTGATTGAAGCCGTCGTGTTGACGGCGATCGGAGGTTTCGCGGGACTGGCGGTCGGCGAGCTCGCGAGCCTGTTGATGAACAAATACTCGCCGTTGCCCGCGTACGTGCCTTTGTGGGCAATCGGAGTTGGCGTGGGCATCTCCGCGGCAGTGGGAATCGTTTTTGGCCTTTGGCCGGCATGGAAAGCCGCTCGTTTGAACCCGATCGACGCCCTGCGTTGGGAATAGGAAGCAACTTGGAAAGGTCGTCTTTTTCCTGGGAGCGCGGGCGGCTCGCCCGCATTCCACGGTAAGTAGCCTTCTTGAACGATTGCGGGCGAGCCGCCCGCGCTCCCGGGGCAGAGCGAATTATTTAGTAACGCTGTGAAATTTATCGAAACTCTTAAACTGGCGGTCGCCGCCATTTGGGCGCACAAGCTGCGCTCCGCGCTGACGCTGCTCGGCATGATCGTGGGCGTCACGGCATTTGTCGTCGTCGTCTCGCTAATCGAAGGCTTCAATCGCTACGTCGACGAAAAGATCGCGGGCATCGGCGCGAAGTCGTTTACCATTCAACGCTTCAATCCACTTGAAGACTTCAAAGACACCGACACCATCGCCGCCGCGCAACGCCGAAACAAAGAGCTCACGCTCGATGATTACGAGTACCTGAAAGAACGCGCGCAGCTCATCGGCAAGATCGGAGCGCGCGCGCGCGTCACTCCGGCTGAAGTGAAACGCGGTGATGAAGTGCTCGAAGATGTTTTTGTTTCAGGCGCAACGGCTAACTGCGTCGATATCGAGAACCGCGATATTCTCGAAGGGCGCTTCCTCGCCGATTCCGAGAACGAAGGCGCCGCACGTGTCGCTTACATCGGCTACGACGTCGCGGACAAACTCTTTCCCGGGGGCAACTCGGTGGGCCAGGAGATAACCGTACGCGGGCTCCCCTATCGCGTCATCGGGGTTGAAGTCGCGAAAGGAACGGTTTTCGGCATTCCGCAGGACAGCTTTATTATCATTCCCCTGAAGACCTACTCGGTTAACTACGGCGGACTGATCCGGCAACGATCGCTTTACTTTGTCGCGACTTCAATAACCGACGAACAGTTCAACGACGCGGTCGACGAGTCGCGCAACCTGATGCGTGTGCGCCGTAAACTGGGGTCAAACGAAAAGGACAACTTCGGCATCGTCACGCCCGACGCGATCACCGGACTGCGCGATCGTCTCTTCGGCACGATCTTTATCGTGGCGATCGCTGTTCCCGGCATCGCGCTGGTCGTCGGCGCGATCGTGATCATGAACATCATGCTGGTGTCCGTCACCGAACGCACGAAAGAGATCGGCATCAGAAAATCTCTGGGCGCACGGCAGATGGACATCCTGAAACAGTTCCTGGTCGAAGCGGTGGCCCTGTCGACCATCGGCGGCGCCGTGGGAATTTTTCTGGCGTGGGTCGTCGGCATCGTCGTGACGGCATGGATCTTTCCGACTTACCTTTCGATCCTGGCGATTCTGGGAGCGCTTGCGGCGTCAGGCGGCGCGGGTGTTGCTTCCGGAATCTTTCCCGCCTGGAAAGCAGCGCGGCTCGATCCGATTGAGGCACTGAGGGCAGACTAAAATGAGAATCATTCGAAGCGACATTTTCGAAAACCTCATGATGGCGTTGGCCACCTTGCGCGCGAACAAACTGCGCTCGTTCCTGACCGTGTTCGGCGTCGTCATCGGCATCATCACCGTGATGTTGATTGCCTCGATCATCAGCGGCATCGACGTCTCGGTCACGCGCGAAGTGGAATCGTTCGGCACGCGCTCGATCTACATCAGCAAGTACAATCCGGGCATTCACATCGGACGCATGTCGCGCGAAGAGCGCATGCGCAAAGAGCTAACCTACGACGACGCAATCGCATTGCAGCAGTTGCCGGCGATTGAATTGTCAGTTCCCTTCCTCGACATCACCAACAACTGGTTTGGCGGCAAGTTGATGGTTTCGGGCGGCGGCAAAACGTCCGCGCAAGTCGCGCTTCAGGGCACGTTGCCCGAGTTCGAAAAAGCAGGCACGCAGGTCATTGCCGAGGGACGCTTCTTTACACAAACCGAGAACGACACGAACCAGGAAGTCTGCGTTGTCGGTTCGAAAGTCGCCGACGACTTTTTCAAGCTCGGATCGCCAGTGGGCCAGACGATCAAGATCGGCACTCAGGAGTTTCGTGTTGTTGGCATGCTCGAACAACGGGAACAGTTTCTCATCGGCGGCGGCAGTGACGATCAGAACAATGTGATCTACGTGCCATTCACCGTCGCGCAGAAACTAAAACCAAATGCTGACGACATCTACATTCTCGCCGTTGCGCGTCCTGGGATGATGGAAGCAGGCAAAGACCAGGTGCGCGATCTATTGCGCGTGCGCCGTCAGGTTTCGTTTGCTGCAAACGACAACTTCGGCATGGAGACGTCGGAAAGTATTCTCGACAACTTCCGTTCGATCACCGCGGGTCTCGCAATCGCGATGGTGGTGATCTCGTCAGTCGGATTGATGGTCGGCGGAATCGGCGTGATGAACATCATGCTCGTCTCGGTCACCGAGCGCACGCGCGAGATCGGCGTGCGTAAAGCAATCGGCGCCAAGCGCAGCGACATCATGTGGCAGTTTTTGATTGAAGCAGCGACGTTGACAGGACTCGGCGGGATTGTTGGCCTATCGATTGGCTGGGGACTGACGCTGCTGCTGCGTTTGCTGCTGCCATCGTACGTGCCGCTTTGGGCTCCGGTCGGCGGGCTGATTGCCAGCGTAGGCATCGGCCTTATCTTCGGCCTCTGGCCAGCGTGGAAAGCAGCCCGTCTCGATCCTATTGAATCGCTGCGTTACGAGTAACCCGCACATATCAGAAACCCACCAACGAAGTTGGTGGTACTTTCATAAGCTACCTACCAGGTAAGTAGGTCAACTCTGAAGTACCACCAACTTCGTTGGTGGGTTTCTGATACTAAGCTTACGAGATAAAGCCCGGGAACAGCGCGGTGATGATCACCACGAAGATCAGCAGCAACAACCACAACGTAATCGAAACACCCCAACCCTGACCCGAACTGACGCGCGTTCCACCGAAATGAAGTCCTTTTGCGCGCAACCAGAGCCAGTAGAGCGAAGTCAGGCCGATAAAGCTCGCCATCACAAACAGCACCGGATGCTCGGCCGGCGAAAGCAGGATGCCGAGATTGTCCTGTAGTGTGGTTTCCTGGTTGAGGATCGGGTGTAAGTCGTCGGGCGATTTCAAGTAGAGAATCACGAGCCCGAGGATTTTCTGAATCGCGATCACCGGAAGCATTGAATAGAAGACGACTGCCAGTGATTGCCAGAAATTGATTCGTCCACCAAACACCAGCACGCCGAGCAGTATCAGTGCCGCGGGAATTACACCACTGAACACAAAAATAGCCACGAGGGTTGTCAACGCGGTACCAACGCGTCGGACCGGGTTTTTGAACCCGTCCAACTCATCGGTGCGCATCCTTTCGAGCGCCTCGGGTGGCGGCGCAAACGGTGGTCCCATTTGCGATATCTTTTCGATCCTGTGCTCGACGATGCGTTCGGGAGTGATTCTTTGAGTGAACGCGATCATGTAGATCATGGACAAGACCCAGATCGCCAGAAAAGCGCCGATCCATGCGGGATTAAACCTCAGATTCCGAAACACGCGCGCTGGTTCGTAGAAGATTCCGGTAATCCTCTCAAACCACGACAGCGGCTCCTCTGCGTTCGGCAGCAACGGCAACCGGATAAAGCTCAATCCAAACAGAATCAAGCCGAAGATACATAAGAAGGCGCCAGTGCCGATGCCTCCCGCCAACAGTTTCGCAAGGCCGCCGCCGACAAAGATCAGTCCCAACACGAATACACCGATGGCGATGGGCCATAGTAGTTTTGTCGGTCGTGGCGCTTGCGGTTCGGGTTCTGGAGTTGGTGGTGGCGGTGGCGTTTGGAAGCCAGGATCCTGGGGAGCGCTCATTCGCTTTGATCTCCTAAGAGAGGGTTTTTGTTGGACTCGACTGATACGCCTTGTGGCGAATCAATGTTTCAAAATCGTGATGGCGCTTCAGGCCAGCCGGGCACGCGTATGCAAGCAACGTGATGACCGGGCGACACTTCGCGCAACTCCGGATCGACGTGCGCACACTCTTCGATCGCGAGTGGACAGCGAGTGCGAAAACGGCAACCTGACGGCGGATTAATCGGCGTCGGCACGTCGCCCTGCAAGATGATTCGTTTTCGTTTCTGACGCGGATCGGGAATCGGTATGGCAGATAGAAGCGCCTGCGTATATGGATGCAACGGCTGTGCATACAACTGAGCAGCATCAGCAATCTCCACGATCCGGCCCAGGTACATCACGGCCACGCGCGTCGAGATGTGTTCGACGACTGCGAGACCGTGCGAAATAAACAGGTAAGTTAGTTTGAACTCTTCCTGAAGTTCCTGCAACAGGTTCACGACCTGCGCCTGAACTGAGACGTCCAGCGCAGAGACGGGCTCGTCGGCGACGATCAACTTCGGATTGAGCGCGAGTGTGCGTGCGACGCCGATGCGTTGGCGCTGGCCGCCCGAGAACTCGTGCGCGTAACGATTCATGTAATCGGGATCGAGGCCGACTCGCCGCAACAGCGAGGCGACTCGATCGCGCCGTTCGCTTTTCGTGCCCTGGTTGTGAATCACGAGCGGCTCGGCAATGATGTCGCCGATCTTCATGCGGGGGTTCAGCGAGGCGTAAGGATCCTGAAAGATGATCTGCATCTCACGCCGGAGCTGTCGCAACTGTTTCCTGTCGAGCGAGAGTACGTCCTGTCCTTCAAACACGATCTGACCGGCGGTGGGTTCGATCAAACGCAGCAGGCAGCGGCCGACCGTTGACTTGCCGCAACCTGATTCGCCGACCAGTCCCAACGTCTCGCCCGCGAAGATGTCGAACGACACGCCATCAACTGCGCGCACCACGTCATCAGAACCCTCAACCGGGAAATGCTTCACCAGCCCGCGAACGCTGACGAGCGTTTCGCGCATTGAAGACATGATTCGTGTTTGTTCCTGAGCTTGAACCTGCTGCATCACTGACGTTTGAAATCCGTGGTCTGCTTGTCTGCCGTTACCGCAGCCGCCAAATCATACAGCACACATCGCACCTGCACGCCGCCTTCGAGTTGATAAAGTGGAATCTCTTCCTCCGTGCAGCGCGGCATTCGATGCGGACAACGCGGTGCGAAGTGGCAACCGGGCGGCAAATCCGTCGGACTCGGAACCACGCCCTCGATCGTTTCCAGCCGCTCCTTCTTGATCACATCCTCACCTGTGAGCTTCGGCACTGAGCGCAACAAGCCTTCGGTGTACGGATGCTTCGGACGCGCGAACAATTCTTCAACCGGCGACTCTTCGACGATACGTCCCGTGTACATCACCGCGACGCGATCGGCCACTTCTGCGACGACGCCGAGATCGTGGGTGATCAAAAGCACCGCGAGGTCGCGCTGTTTTCGCAGTTCGTTCAGCAGCTCGAGAATCTGCGCTTGAATCGTGACGTCGAGCGCGGTTGTCGGTTCGTCCGCAATCAACAACTTCGGATTGCACGCCAACGCCATCGCGATCATCACGCGCTGGCGCATACCGCCTGAGAGTTGATGTGGATAATCGTCGACGCGGCGCGCGGGATCGGGAATCGCGACTTCGCGCATCGCTTCGATCGTGGCCTGCCTCGCCTCTTTGCGCGACAGCTTGCGATGCAGCCGCAGTGCCTCAGCGATCTGTTCGCCGACAGTGTAAACCGGATTGAGCGACGTCATCGGGTCCTGAAAGATCATGGCGATGTCGTCGCCGCGCATCTGGCGCATCTCGGCGTCAGAGAGTCGCATCAAGTCTTTGCCGTCGAAAAGTATCTCGCCGCTGACGATCTTTCCGGGCGGCGCGATAAGCCGCATCACTGACAGCGCCGTCATCGACTTACCGCAACCCGATTCACCGACCAATCCGAGCAGCTCGCCGCGGTCGAGATAGAAACTGACGCCATCAACAGCGCGCACCAATCCCGCACGCGTCGGGAAATGTGTTCGGAGATCGTTGACTTCGAGTAAGTGCGGCATTCGTGATCAGTAAAGGTTGAAGTTGTACTCCAGTTGCATCCACATCGAAACGAACTTTCCTTCTCTGCTGGCCGGAACGAATTTGATCTTCCTCGCCGCCTCGATGGCCCTTTCCGTTAACCCGTCCGGGAGGCCGTGGGCCACTCGAATGTTCGTGACCTTTCCTGAAGCTGAAAAAACCACTTTCAAGACTACCGTACCAACCACCTGGTTCTGTTTCGCTGCGGCAGTGTAACTTGGCTCCGGCTTGCTGATCAGTCGTGCCTTAGTATCAACTTCCTTACCCGTGAAAAACTTTTGCTCGGTGTCCGCCGCCAGTCCACCTTCAATGACTTCGATGCCTTCCTGCTTCTTTCCCAACGTAACTGAGGCAAAGAACGGCTGCACGCCTGCGTGATCGGCGGTCGCGCCGCGCACCATGAACCGATAGAAGCGTCCTTCCGTCGCAAAATACTGTTCCGTGGAAGGAAAGTCGCGATCGTGCGATGAATACTGCTGACCGGCAAACTTACCGACGTTCAGATCGCGTTCGAAGGTTAGGTTCAGATCGGACCTTTCCGTTTGTTCAGTGATGAATTCCTTCAACGACTGGCGCGGTTTCGGGTTTTCGTAAACGTAAATTCTATAAACCAGGTCGCCGTCTTTCGCCTCGATCACCCGTTCCAAACGACTTTTCTTCAGTCGTACCACGAATGCATCCGATGTCTTCATCGAGGGTTCCACCGGCAAGGTCACGGAAAACTCTTCGCTCTTCACGGTGTATCGCAGCCATGACGCGTTTGAGGTCTGAGCGTTAGCAACGCTCGCCAGCATGATCGAGATGCAGGCGAGCAGTGGGAGTTTTATTTTCATAGTCCTAACTTTTTCATGCGCTCGGCTTCGTATCTGCTGTCTTCGGCAGGATAGCGAAGGGACTTCGCGAGTGTTCCTTTCTCTTTGGCGAGGGACCAGATGAGGCTCTCGCCGGCGGGGATGACGTTTGGCTTGGATGCAAAAACCGGATCCGTGAATGCCTCCTCGGCGTCGATCGGCTGCCAGCCTTTCGACTTGAACATCGCGATCAGGTCGTCGAGGAACAGCGCGTTGAGCAGGTTGAAGTGCACGAGCATCGTGTGCTTGGGCTGATAACCGACTACGCGCTGCGCGAGCGTGTTGTAGTACTGGGCGCGAGCCCATATATGTTCGAGGTAGTAATCGCGATACGGCTTTACATTCGCCGCTGGATTACTTTCCAGACGAGCGATCATCCGCTGCTCGATGTACCAATCGGAAGCATCGATCGTGACGTGACCGTTGCGATAGTTATGTTCTGCGAGAAACGCCCGCATCGCGTCGCGTTTCGCGACGGTGTCGCCCTCCTTCAGCATCGGAAAGCGGAGGAACTTGCGAAAGCGCCGGTAGTCTTTGAGTAAAGCTTCAGCGCGCAGGATGTCGTCCTGGTAAGCCTTCACGTCAGCCTCGGGAGCGTTGAGGTTGCGATGCGAGTACGTGTGATTGGCGATCAGGTGGCCGGCGCGGTCCCATGCGGTGAGAAGCTGTTTGCCTTCGTCTTCTTCGACGTTTCGACCGATAACAAAGAAAGCGGCTTTAATCGAATGCTTGCTGAGTGTGTCGAGAATCGCCTGGTTGCGCTGGGCGCCGGACAGCTTTACGGAGTTCTGCCAGAAGAAGTCGTCCATCGTGATGGAAAACTGTGGCGCTGGCTTGCGCGCTAGCACCGGAACACCGCCAACGCCAGCAGCCAAACCACTCAACCCGATCAGTTTTGTGAAGTCTCTTCTGTTCACTGGTTTAAGAAAGTCTCCCGCAAAGGCGCAAAGACGCAAAGAAAAATCTCAGTTGAAAATACTCTTAGCAGTTTTCCCTTTGCGCCTTTGCGCCTTTGCGGGAAAACCTTCCTAGATCGTTGACGTTTCCCGGTACTCGCCCCAGACGCGTCGCAGCCGGTTACTGATCTCGCCGACAGTCGCATACGACTCAACGCATTCGAGTATTCGCGGTAGCAGGTTCTCAGTCGTCTTTGCCGCTTCTTCGAGTTTGTTCAGCACTGACTCCGTTGCGTGCGCATCGCGGCGCGCACGCACGGCACGCACACGTTCGACCTGCGCGCGTTCGAGCTGCTCGTCGATCTTCAACAACGGCATCTGCGGCTCCGCGTCGATCTGAAAACGATTCATACCAACCACGATCTCCTCTTTCGACTCGATCGCGCGCTGGTAAAGATAAGCCGACTCCTGAATCTCGCGCTGTACGTAACCAGTCTCGATCGCGCGCAGCATTCCGCCCATCGCGTCGATTTTCTCGAGGTACTCACGCGCCAGTTTCTCGACTTGTTCCGTTAACTCTTCAATCGCGTAAGAGCCGGCCAACGGATCGGCCGTGTCAGCAACGCCTGATTCGTAGGCAATGACCTGCTGCGTTCGCAACGCCACGCGCGCCGCCGCTTCAGTCGGCAAAGAGAGCGCTTCGTCCATCGAGTTTGTGTGCAACGACTGCGTTCCACCCAACACGGCGGCGAGTGCCTGAATCGTCGTACGCACGACGTTCACGTCCGGTTGTTGCGCGGTCAACGACGAACCCGCGGTCTGCGTGTGGAAACGAAGCATCAGCGAACGCGGATCGCGCGCGCCGAATCGTTCACGCATGATGCGCGCCCACAAACGCCGCGCGGCGCGAAACTTCGCGATCTCTTCGAGCAGATTGTTATGCGCGTTGAAGAAGAACGATATACGCGGTGCGAAGTCGTCAACTGCCAGACCCACCGCGAGCGCTGCTTCGACGTACGTGATTCCATCGGCGAGCGTGAAAGCAACTTCCTGCACCGCGGTCGAACCCGCTTCGCGAATGTGATAACCACTGATCGAGATCGTGTTCCAGTTGGGCACTTCTCGCGCGCAGTAAGCAAACGTGTCTGTCACCAAACGCAGCGACGGTTGCGGCGGATAGATGTAAGTGCCGCGCGCGATGTACTCCTTGAGAATGTCGTTCTGAATCGTACCTCTTACTTTGTCGAACGAAACGTTCTGCTTGCGCGCGACCGCGAGATAAAGCGAGAGCAGGATCGCGGCGGTTGAGTTGATCGTCATCGACGTGGAGACTTCGCCGAGTGGAATGCCCGCGAAGAGCCGCTCCATGTCTTCGAGCGAGTCGATCGCCACGCCGACTTTACCAACCTCGCCGAGCGAGAGTGGATCGTCAGAGTCGAGGCCGATTTGCGTCGGCAGATCAAAGGCGACAGAGAGCCCGGTCGTACCCTGCGACAGTAGATACTTGTAGCGCGCGTTCGACTCTTCCGCGGTCGCATAGCCCGCGTACTGGCGCATGGTCCAAAACCGCCCGCGATACATGTTCCGGTAAATGCCGCGCGTGTAGGGAAACTCACCCGGCGCGCCGAGGTCTGCTTCGTAGTTTACGGGATCGGTATTTTCGGGGTTGAAATCAACTGGAAGCTCGATCCCCGATGGCGTTTCAAACCGCTCGCGCCGCTCGTCTTTTGTTTTCGTGGCCATATCAAATCGAGGACACGCGAAGCCTACCATACATCAGCCGCAGATGACACGAATCGCAGATTAGTGGCAGAGTACAGCGAAATGGGTACGGTAAAGGTGAATAAGCGCGGCGCGGATCGCGTCCGTCGCGCGCATCTGTGGATCTACCGCAGCGACATTGTCGACGTCGATGCCGAAGGCGGTTCGGTGGTAGTTGTCAGAGACGAGCGCGGCAACCTGGTCGGGCAGGCTTTGTACAGCGCTGCCTCGCAGATCGCGCTCCGGTTTCTTACCCAGTCGAGCGAAGTGATAGACAGCAATTGGTGGCGCCGCCGGATACTTGACGCGGCATCACGGCGTCATGTTCCGGGTAACACAAACGCGTACCGGCTGGTCTATTCCGAAGGCGATCTGCTGCCGTCGTTGATCGTCGATCGCTACAACGACGTGCTCGTACTGCAAACGTTGTCGCAAGGCACGGAGTCGCTTAAACGGACGTTCACGGAAATACTGATCGAAGAGTTTCAACCGCGCGCGGTGATCGAGCGCAACGATGCGCGCGTACGCGAGCTTGAAGGGTTGCCGCTGATCGCGGCCACGGTTTACGGCGAAGCGCCTGACGAGTTTGAGATTCTGCAACACGGATTGCGTTTCGTTGTTTCACCCGGCGTTGGACAGAAGACGGGATCGTTTCTCGACCAACGCGAGAACCGTCTTGCCGCACGCACAGCCGCGCAAATCACTGAACGCAAGCGCGCGCTCGACTGCTTCACGTTCAACGGCGCGTTTGCGTTGCATCTCGCGAGCGTTTGCGAAGAAGTGATCGGGATTGATATTTCCGCAGACGCCGTCGCGGCCGCAAAACACAATGCCGAGCTCAACCAACTAGCGAATGTTCAGTTTCGTGAGGCTAATGTCTTCGACGCGCTGCGCGAATTCGAAACACGCGGCGAGCGTTTCGATGTGATCGTGCTGGACCCGCCGGCGTTCGCAAAGAATCGCGCGAGTTTGAAGGCAGCGCTACGTGGTTACAAAGAGATCAACTTGCGCGCGTTGAAGCTGCTGAATCCGGGCGGCGTGCTGATCACCTGCACGTGTTCGTATCACGTTTCTGAAGCGTTGTTTTTGGAGATTGTGGACCAGGCGGCAGTCGACGCGCATCGCCGCGTGCAAGTGATCGAAAAACGCATGCAGGCCTCGGATCATCCCGTGTTGCTTGGGATGCCCGAGACCTACTATTTGAAGTGCGTGATTGCGAGAGTGGTTTAATCCACAGATTACGCAGATTCAGTTTCACCAGGTAATCTGCGGAATCTGTGGTTAAAAACCCGGGTCGTTTTCAATGACTACTTTCGTTGTGTAGTCCTTGCCATTGACTGTTAGCTTCAGATTGTAAGTGCCCGCTTCAAGCGGCAGGCCCTGGTTGAAGATATTTCCGAAGCCGCCGCCGCCTCCTCCACCACCACCACCGCCGCCGCCACCAGCCGGACGCGGAGGCGGATCGCCACGCAGGTTCCACTGCACTCGGTTCAAACCAACTTCTTTCGTGCCGGTGATGTTGCGCACGACCTTGCCGGTGTAGTCGGAGATAGCGATCTTCACGTCATCTGACGGCGCGGATTTCAGGTAATAAGTGATCGCCGTGCCGGGTGCGGGATTCGCGCCGCGGAAGAGTTTCGCGCCGCCCCAGTAACGCCCGAGACGCGGATCGTTCAACCAGATCGTTCCGGGCCTGACTTCGAACAGGTGCGTCTCAGACTCCATCACCTTCTGCGACAACTGCTGCAACGGCGTGATGTCGTCGAGGATGTAGATGCCGCGCCCGTGCGTGCCGACGATCAGATCGTTATCGCGCGGATGGACCAGGATGTCGTCTATGCGCATCACCGGCATACCCGACATGAACGGCTTCCACTCAGCGCCACCGTTCAGCGAGATGTACAGGCCAAACTCCGTGCCGACAAATAGCAGATCCTTGCTCTTCGGATCCTCCTTCACGACGTTAACCGAGCCCCATTTCGGCAGGTTGTTGACGAGCGACGTCCACGTCACGCCGTAGTCACGCGTGACGAAGAGATACGGCTTCAGATCGTTCAAACGATGACCGTCGACGGCGAGATAACACGTGCCCGCGTCGTAACGCGACGGCTCGACGCGCGAAATGTGATACGTGTCGCCGATGCCGGGAACGTTCTTCGACACGTTGGTCCAGGTGGACCCGCCGTCCTTGCTGACCTGAATGTTGCCATCGTCAGTTCCGACCCAAAGAATGCCGGGCAGTTTCGGCGACTCCGCGACCGTCACGACGTAACCGTAACCGGTATAGCCGTCGTGCTTGGACGCCATCGGCTTATTGCCGGGCACGCCCATGATCGGCAACTTGTTGCGATCGATCTGTTTGCTGAGATCGATCGTCGCGGTCCAGGTGTCGCCGCGATCCAGCGAGCGGAACAGACGATTGCCGCCGAAGTAGACCACGCGCGGATTGTGCGGTGAGAGATGAATCGGCGAGCTCCAATAGAAGCGATAGACTTCATTTGGTCCAGGTGTTGGTACGACATTCGAAACAAGGTTCGCGCCACCGCCAAAACCACCGAAGCCCTGCGCGGCTGCAAACGCAGCGAGTTGCGCGGTCGTGTCGGGAGTCGGTGAAGCGCCGGGAGAAGGACTCGCAGCCGGCGCAGCGCCGCCGCCCTGACCGCCTCTTCCCTGTCCACCACGCCGCTGACCATCTCGCGGACGAATACTCACGCTGCGCCCGGTACGCAAATCGAGACGATTTATAGCACCACCCTGCGACTCCGCGTAGACGGTGTTGTAATCAGTCGGATCGACCTGCGCGTAGAAACCGTCGCCACCGCCGACGCGGTACCAGTCGGCGTTCGTGATGCCCGCCTGCTGGTTTCTCGTCATGCTTGGTCCACCCCACGAGCCGTTGTCCTGTAGACCGCCATAAACGTAGTACGGCTTTCGCATGTCGACCCCGATCGCATAGAACTGCGCCGCTGGAATCGTGTTGATGAACTCCCACGTCGAGCCCTGGTCGTAGCTGACGTTCAAACCGCCATCGTTGCCGACCAGCAGGTGATCGCCGTTTGCGGGATTGATCCAGATCGCGTGATTGTCGCTATGCGCGATGCCCGCTTGCAGCGAACGGAAAGTCTTGCCACCGTCAGTCGACTTGCTGAAGTTCAAACCACCGACGTAAACGTTCTCCGGGTTTTTCGGATCGACACGAATCTGGCTGTAGTACATCGGACGATTGTTTTCGTTGCTGACGATGCGCCACGTGCGGCCTTTGTCGTCCGAACGCCACACGCCTGACTTCTTCGGATCGGGCGGTCCAGGCGTGGGCGAAGCGGCAGGGCTCGCAGCGGGCGCTGCGCTCGCGGATGGTGAAGGGCTCGGACTGGGCGCTGTTTGACCCGCAACCGGATCTTCACCGCCGGTTCCGGTGCTCGCGCCGACTTCCAACTGCGCGTAAATGATGTTTGGATTCGAACGCGAAACGTCCAAACCGATGCGGCCTAGCAATCCTTCGGGTAATCCACCGCCTTCGAGTTTTTTCCACGTCTTACCGGCGTCGATCGTTTTCCAGATGCCGCTGCCGGGACCACCGCCGTTGAAACCGAAGTTTGTGCGGCGCCGCTGATATGAAGCGGCGTAGAGAACCTTGCTGTCAGAGGCGTCCATCGCGATGTCCGTGAAGCCCGTGTCTTCGTCGATGAACTTCACGTTGTTCCAGGTGCGGCCGCCGTCAGTGGTTTTGAAAACACCGCGTTCCTTGTTTGGACCGAAGAGATGACCCAGCACCGCGGCGTAGACGATGTTTGGATCTTTCGGATCGATCACGATGCGCGCGATCGTCTGCGAGTCTTCAAGACCCATCTTGGTGAACGTCTTGCCGCCGTCGACTGACTTGTAAATGCCGTCGCCGAAACTGGAGCTCTGGCGGTTGTTGGGTTCGCCCGTTCCGACCCAAACGATGTTTGGATCCGATGGCGCCACGGCGACGTCGCCGATGGAATGCGTGCCGTAAGTGTCGAAGACGGGCGTGAAAGTCGTGCCGTTATTGGTCGACTTCCAAACGCCGTTCGTCGCAAAGGCGATGTAGATGATGTAGGGATTCTGTTCGGCCACCGCGATGTCGTCGATGCGGCCGCCCATGCTGGCTGGTCCAATGCTGCGAAAGACGAAACGCTTGAGCATCGGATCGGTGGACCAGTTGATGGGTGTTGGCGTGGGACTCGGGCTGGGGGTTGCTCGCGGCGTCTGCGCGGCAGTGGGACCAGTTGCGGGTGTTTGCGTGGGAGTCTGGTTTTGTGAATAGACGGTGACGGTGGCGAGAGCCACGGCCAAAACGATCACCACTAGTAGCCCAAAATCGTAAACGGAGCGCGACCGGTCTTTCATGCGAAAGTATCCTTTCAACTCTAACTGTTTAAATAAACTGCGTGGGATCGAACGATTGCCTTAGAAACAAGGCGGAACGGTGTTACGCAACGCGGCGCGAATATTAATGAAAGTCTGTTCTGAGTTCAAGCTGCTCATCCACAGATTGCACAGATTTCTGGTAAGTCAATCTGCGTAATCTGTGGATAGAACCGAAACTATTGGAGACGTGCGAGCCAGGGTTCGTAGGTTGCTCGTCGCGATTCGAGCCAGGCGCGGAAGTCGACTGGTGGCGCAGGCCGCGTATTAATGATGCGATCCACTTCGCGAACAAGGTCCAGCATTTGAGCCCGAGTGACGTGGTTCAAGAACGAATCCGGCTTGGTGCATTTCGCCGCTCCGGCTGACTGACTGGTCCTCTCGTCTGTTTGAAAGGTCAATGCCAGAAGCTTTTCTCTGAATTCTTGTGGCGAGACAGTCTCATTTGCGAGTTCGGTCTTTATCAGCGGCACCACACTTTGGAGCCAGGTTCGCCGGCCGAGGAGAATCATCTGATACTGGCACGCGGCCGCTTCGTCACCGTCGAAAGTCAGATCGTCAAAGACAACGGCGCGGATGATGATCTTGTTGCTGGTTGCCGCGCCCGGCTCGTAAGCCACCGCTGTTTTCTGTGGGATAACGACTTGCAGGGCCTTCTCAGCCACGCCACCAACATCCATGATCGGTTTATCAAACTCATCGTGCCACACCAAAGAAAGGTGCGGGCGGCCATCGCCGTTCACTTCGATTCTTATCGAACGAATCTTTTTCTCTGACTGGTTTCGAACCGTGAGCTTGTAGGTCGGTAAGGGAACGTTCACTGATTCCACGCTCACCACCGCGACCGACAGCGTGCGGTTTTCGAGATCCGGCGGTGGCGGCAACGGTGGAAGGACCTTGATCAGTTTCAAATCAAACGGTTTGATGCCGGCGGACTTTAGCTCTGTGACAGTTACCTTCTCATCGAGGCCAAGGTGGTAAGCGCCGGCCGGGTCTTCACGTTCAAAACCCTCACGCCCGCGAAAAACAGATATCGATACATCAGCGGTTTCGCCATTGAATTGCGACTCGACACGGACGGCCTGGATCGGTAAGTCGTCACTTTTCAGCGGAGTTATGTGAGCGATGCGCGTGACCCAAATCCAGCGTGGTTTCATTTCCGGCCCACGCACGCTGATGTACGCGGGCGGCAGAGTTGGGTTGTACTGAATCTCGAGTGAAAGCTGCGTAGGCGCATCTGCCTTCGGCTCGGACATGGCAGGTTTCAGTGTTGGCTCCTGTGCGCTGGCGAACGACGGCAGGAACAAGACCAGTGCCGTGAGAAGAATCGTCTTCATATTCGCCAACCCTTTCAGAGTCTGTCGGGAAAAAGTCATAGACAGCGGATCAGGAATAAGTAAACTGCGGTCATGGGAAAGACATTTCGACCGTACGACCTGAGCCAGTTGTTGCTGCT